>Ga0208279_1000004_pt1 | contig 192166 bp, 175 predicted proteins | sample AntAceMetag02UKM_FD_184766 | JGI IMG/M metagenome (GOLD analysis project Ga0208279, IMG submission 184766) | Saline lake microbial communities from Ace Lake, Antarctica - Antarctic Ace Lake Metagenome 02UKM (SPAdes) (version 2) | ecosystem: Environmental > Aquatic > Non-marine Saline and... | reverse complement strand
GAAAGGGTTTTGCGGCTAAAATTTACTGGGATGAGGTGGGTGCCGCAATGGATGCCCTCAGCCCTGACAATCCCCTGATGCTGATTGCCGGCCCGGCGGGTGGTACGGGGGCTATCGCGTGCTCCCGTTTGGTTACCGCTTTTAAGTCTCCACTGCTGTATCCGGAACAATTTGTGAGCGGGAGTGTGGGCGGAGGGATTGCCGACAAGGTAAAAGTCGCCGGGTTTGATGGTTTGATCGTAGTCGGGAAGGCACCGGGACCGGTTTGCCTTTGCATACATGGCGACAGTGTGGAAATACAGGATTCCCGCAACGTGCAGGGCCGGGATTGCTTTGAAACGCTGCAGCGTATTCGCTCAAAATACGGCAATGGGGCTGAGGCATTGTGCATCGGTCCGGCAGGTGAAAGCGGTGTTCGATTTGCCATAGCACTTGGATATAACGGAGCGTGCGCATCGCACGGGTTTGGCTCGGTGATGGGGGCGAAGAATCTCAAGGCAATCATTGTGCAGGGTAGCGGCCGGGTACCGGTTGCCAGACCGGACGACCTCAAAGCGATTAACCGACAGATACGCTCTGACATTAAAGGGCGGGTACTGATTGACCCTATGATTGACGGGATAGATCTTGTACGCCGTACATCCTGTCGGAGCTGCCCGGCGGGATGCTCGCGCGGTCTTTACCGGCACACGTCCGGAGTCGAAGACGTGCGCAAGCATTGTGCTTCAGCCTATTTCTATTCTGACTGGGGAAAAAAGCACAATGGTGACGAGGCAGCCGGCAACTCTTTTTTGGCAACATCGTTTTGCAATCGCATGGGCTTGTGCACCAACGAACTTTTCCCGATGCTCTTATGGCTTCATGCATGCAGCCGGCAGGGTGTTCTTACGGACAACGGCACGGGCCTGCCCGTGTCTGAGATGGGCAGTCAAAAGTTCCTGGAAACGTTCGTTCGTAAAGTAGTAGCACGGGAGGGCTTCGGGGACGTTTTGGCCGAGGGGACGCTGCGAGCAGGTAAGCAGGTCGGAAAAGAATCCGAGAAGATTCTTGAACGTATTGTTGAAGGGGCAGGATATGAGGCATATAGTGCCAGATGTTTTATCACCACAGCGATTATTCATGCAACGGATACGGTAAACCCGTCTAGCCAGTTTCACGAGTTATGCTACCCGGTACTCTTTAACTGGATGCTGTGGTATGCCACCGACGGAGCTATGTCACCGTTGAATACGGAAGCACTGCGGAGAATGGCCGAGCGATTTTGGAAAAACGAATCGGCCGTTGATTTTTCAACCTATACAGGTAAAGGTGAAGTTGGCTGTATTATTCAGAACCGTGCATATGCAAAAGAGACTTTAGTCGGATGTGACTTTTTCTATCCCATGATTTTCGCTGAAGGCGTAGAAGGATTTGTGGGCGATCCGACGGTGGAGAGCCGTGTGTTATCGGCGGTTACCGGCCTGGATTGCGATGAGGATAGTTACTACCGAGTGGGTGAGCGGGTTTTTAATCTTTCTCGTGCCATTCGGGGAAGGGAAGTCGGGGTAGGAAGAAAACATGATGTGCTTCCGGAGTTTAACTTTACGGAGCCGCTGGAAAAGGACAAATCGTTTTTAGGTCTTTTTAATCCGGAATTTATGATGCCGGGCCCGGGGGGTGAACTGATTACACGCAAAGGAAGCGTTGTTGAACGCGCTGCGTTTGAGAAAATGATGGATGAATATTATGGGTCTCGAGGCTGGGATGTGAAAACCGGACTCCAGACGAAAAAGCGCTTGCAGGCGCTTTCTCTTGGGGAAGTTATATCAGATTTAGAAGCACGCGGTTTGGTAGTATGACAGGAGCAGTGTTTGTAAAAATGTTTCTGATAGTTAGTGCAATCATGTAATGCAGGGGGTTGTCATGTTAAAAAAAATACTTCTCAGCACACTTATCATCATCGTACTTATCTGTTTGGGCGGAGGATTGTATCTGTATCGCCTGGTTAATCCGGATATTGTCGAGCATTTTGCAGGAACCTGCGTTTTCTTTGAGCTGAACGGCAGCGGTGAAGATGTTCAGATCGATCGTGCTCGCGGGTTTGCCCACGTTTCATTGTTCGACCGGCAGGGCCTTGTTAAGGGTGATCCTGTGGTTCCCGGTGACATCTTGCGCTTTGACATGACACGCATTCCGTTGGAGGCGGTGTCCGCGATAGCAGACGGTCCGGAGCTGCGCCCGTACGGTATCAGCCTCTTTGTTGACCAGGCCGGCCATGATTCAAAAGTAAGCAGAGGCTGGTTGGTGCCGCGACGGGTGGTCCTCCCCCTGTTTACTGAACCAGCGCCGCAGGGACGAAGACAAGCTACGAGGGAACAGTGTTGATGCTTTTCAGGTGAAAAGCGTTTTGTCTAAATGACAGCGTCAATGTATATGGGAGGGGCAGAAGCATCTCCCGATTTCCTGTTTTTGTCTAAAGCCTTTTAAGCGCGTTTAGAGTGATTGTTGTATGGATAAAACATTCGGGTGGTTGGGGAAAATCCTTAGAGTCGACCTGTCAACCGGGAAAACGCATACTGTGCCAACCCGAAGCCTTGCGGAGAACTTTATTGGCGGAAAGGGTTTTGCGGCTAAAATTTACTGGGATGAGGTGGGTGCCGCAATGGATGCCCTCAGCCCTGACAATCCCCTGATGCTGATTGCCGGCCCGGCGGGTGGTACGGGGGCTATCGCGTGCTCCCGCCTGGTTACCGCTTTTAAGTCTCCACTGCTGTACCCGGAACAGTTTGTGAGTGGAACAGTGGGTGGAGCGATTGCCGACAGGATAAAAGCTGCCGGGTTGGATGGCTTGATTGTAACCGGGAAGGCTTCGGGACCGGTCTGTCTTTATATTAATGATGACGGTATTGAAATACAGGATTCCCGCAACCTGTGGGGCCGGGATTGCTTTGAAACGCTGCAGTGTCTCCGCTCAAAATACGGCAATAGGACCGAGGCATTATGTATCGGTCCGGCAGGTGAAAGCGGTGTTCGGCTTGCTATAGCACTGGGAAATAACGGATCGTGCGCGTCACATGGGTTTGGTGCGGTGATGGGCTCGAAGAATCTCAAAGCAATTATTGTGCAGGGAAGCGGCCGGGTGCCGGTCGCCAGGCCGGACGACCTGAAAGCGATTAATCGACAGATCCGCTCTGACATTAAAGGCCGGGTGCTGATTGACCCTATGCTTGACGGGATAGATCTTGTAAGCCGCACTTCGTGTCGGGGTTGCCCGGCAGGCTGCTCCCGCGGTCTTTACCGGCACACGTCCGGAGTCGAAGACGTGCGCAAGCCCTGTGCTTCAGCCTATTTTTATTCCGACTGGGAAAAATTATACAATGGCGACGAGGCAGTCGGTAAGTCTTTTTTAGCAACAACGCTTTGCAATCGTATGGGTTTGTGCACCAACGAACTTTTCCCGATGCTCTCCTGGCTTCATGCATGCAGTCGGCAGGGTGTTCTTACAGAAACCGGCACGGGCCTGCCTTTATCAGAGATGGGAAGTCAAAAGTTTCTGGAAACGTTTATTCGTAAAGTTGTCGAACGGGACGGCTTTGGGGACGTTTTGGCCGAGGGAACTCTGCGAGCAGGTAAGCAGGTCGGAAAAGCATCCGAGAAGATTCTTGAGCGTATTGTTGAAGGGGCAGGATATGAGGCATCTAGCTATAGTGCTAGATGTTTTATCACCACAGCGATTATTCATGCAACTGACACGGCAAACCCGTCCAGCCAGTTTCACGAGTTATGTTACCCGGTACTCTTTAACTGGATGCTGTGGTATGCCACTGATGGTGCTATGTCGCCGTTGAATACGGAGGCACTGCGCAGAATGGCCAGGCGATTTTGGAAAAACGAATCGGCCGTTGATTTTTCTACATATACAGGCAAGGGTGAAGTCGGCTGCATCATCCAGAACCGTGCATATGCAAAAGAGACCTTAGTCGGATGTGACTTTTTCTACCCCATGATTTTCGCTGAAGGCGTAGAAGGATTTGTGGGCGATCCGACGGTGGAGAGTCGAGTGTTATCGGCGGTTACCGGCCTGAACTGCGATGAGGATAGTTACTACCGAGTGGGTGAGCGGGTTTTTAATCTTTCTCGTGCCATTCGGGGAAGGGAAGTCGGGGTAGGAAGAAAACATGATGTGCTTCCGGAGTTTAATTTTACGGAGCCTCTGGAAGAGGATAAAATGTTTGTTGGTCTTTTTAATTCGGAATTTATGATGCCGGGCCCGGGGGGCGAACTGATTACACGCAAAGGAAGCGTTGTTGAACGCGCTGCGTTTGAGAAAATGATGGATGAATATTATGGGTCTCGAGGCTGGGATGTGAAAACCGGACTCCAGACGAAAAAGCGCTTGCAGGCGCTTTCTCTTGGGGAAGTTATATCAGATTTAGAAGCACGCGGTTTGGTAGTATGACAGGAGCAGTGTTTGTAAAAATGTTTCTGATAGTTAGTGCAATCATGTAATGCAGGGGGTTGTCATGCTAAAAAAAATACTTCTCAGCACACTTATCATCATCGTACTTATCTGTTTGGGCGGAGGAGTGTATCTGTATTGCCTGGTCAACCGGGACATCAATGAGCATTCTCCGGGAACCTGCACTGCGCTCGAACTGAACGGCAGCGGCGAGGATGTTCAGATTGATCGTGCTCGCGGGCTTGCCTACGTTTCATTGTTCGACCGGCAGGGCCTTGCCAAGGGTGATCCCGTGGATCCCGGGGACATCCTGCGCGTTGACATGACACGCACCCCGCTGGAAACGGTTTCGGCGATTGCTGACGGTCCGGAGCTGCGCCCGCATGGTATCAGTCTCTTTGTTGATCAGGCCGGACAGAGGTACCTGTTTGTGATCAATCATCCCGAGGATCGTGCAACCGGGCAGGAAAAAATTGAGCGCTACCGTGAGGAGGCCATTGGGGTTTTTTGGCATCAGGAAACGTTTATGAGTTCCCTGATCATCCGGGCCAACGATCTGGTTGCTGTTGGCGAGAGGAAGTTTTATGTGGCTCAGGATGTTGACCGCAAAAGCGGTGAAAAATTGACAGAACTTGTTTATTTTGATGGCAACGATTACTCGGTAGTTGCGGATGATATTCAGTCGGCTGGTGGTATTAATATTTCTCCTGATTACATGATACTCTACATTGCTGAAACCGGCGGCAAGAGAATACGGGTTGCCGGACTGGATTCGTCCGACGGAAGCGTGACCACCACACAGTATGTTGATTTGGGCACTTCGCCTGATAATATCGATGTTGCCAAAGACGGTTCGCTCTGGGTCGGCGCACACTCTAATGTTGCAGCACTGGTTATGCATTTCATCATGGGAAGCAACGCACCGACCCAGATAGTGCGTATTGATCTGAGCGGCGATCAACCCCGGGTTGAAGAGAAATATCTGAACGCCGGTCAGCAGATATCGGCGGGTAGCGTTGGCGTTACGTACGGCAAAAAACTGCTGATTGGTTCAATCACCGACCGTAAGCTCCTTATCTGCGAAATGGATCAGTGAACATTGAATAAATTTGCGGGGAACACCCTCTTCAAGACTTAAAAACATCATAGCCACGGGAGTCTCGTATGAAGCGAATTATTTTTATTTCTATTGTTTTTTTGCTCACAGCATGTGTGCATCTCTCTCCTGCACCCGATGACCGGCTCTTTGATACGCTGGATGCCGACAAAGACGGTACTGTAACTATGGATGAGCTGGAAGAGCAGAAGCTCGTCATAGAAACCGATGAGGATGGGGACAAGGAGGTGCATCAGGCTGATGCCGCACAGAATGAAGGATCAACAACGCCCATGACGCTTGAGCAGAAACGCAGACTCCTTGAAGATATTGATCAGAACAAAGACGGCAGTATAAACCGTCAAGAGTGGAACAGAGCGTCACCGGATGGTTTTATTCTCTGGAAGTTTTAATAGAGTACAGACGTTTTGTCCGTTAACGCACAGGGACCATGTGCGCTGAGTGTGCCCGTATGAAGGTAACAGCATGACCATTGTAAAAAAAAGTTTGTTGGTGTTTTTGGCCTTTGTTTTGATCGTGCTTGGGCTTGAGTTGGCGGTAAAGCACTTTAGCGATTTCGAGGCTTTCAGGACGCAGATTACCGTAGAGCTTGCCAAACGCCTGCAGGCCGATGTTGAGATAGATCGCATGGGCCTGGATGTGCTTCCCATCCCGCATCTGGAGCTGCATGATCTGCGAATAGCCTTTGCCGACGGTACAGTCTTGCGCGTGCCTGTGGTTAACCTATCGCCGACACTCAAGGGCCTGTTTTCCGGCAGGCCTGAAATCGTGAGCATTAACCTTGAGGAACCGGATGTGCGGATTGCTGTGGGCCGGCAGGAATCCGCTTCGGACACTCGCACCGCAGCAGAGCGGAAGAAAGATTTTGGTTTGCTCGTCGAATCGGTATTGCAGGACATACCGATGTTCGGGCTTACTGTTTATGATGGAACTGTGCATGTCACCGCTCCTGACGGCAGCCTGTTTGCCCTTGAAAAGGTTGAGGCGGAAATTGTGGCAGTGTCGGGGGGTGTGCGTGTTTCAGCCGATTGTGCGTCCGCCCTGTGGAAAAATCTGGTGCTTACGCTCACCTACCATGATCCGAAAGCTGTCCTGGAGATTGATGGCCGGGGCATAGATATTGTAAAAAGCGATGCTGTAATCATGGCCTTTGCCGATAAGGATCTTCCGGCTGCCGACATACGTCAACATCTTCGCGGTATTCTCAGTGCCCTTTCGCTTAGGATCAATATCCCTCATGTCTCCGATCCCCTGGAAAATATTCTTATTAGCGGCAGCGGCAGTTTTGAGGATGTAATTCTGTCTTTGCCGGATATGGATGTTCGTGAGCTTGGTGGTGATTTTGAGCTGGTCAATGGCAACATCGCGGCTACGGGGATCAGCGCACGCTTCGGAAACTCACGCATACAGGAGGCAACTCTCCAGCTGGATGGGACCCGGGCATTTAAGCCATCGCTGGTCACTGCGGAGTTTAAGCTCGATTTGGCTGAAGCTCCCGGAATGCTGCATTTGATTTCTGATCCTGATGTGCGCAACGAGATTGCATTGATTAAGAATCCCCGGGGAACAGCCAGTGGAACATTTGAGCTGCGCTCGGAAGGAGACAGCTATAGTACGGAGATAGCCGTCAGGGAGTTAGATCTGCAATCCAGTTATCGTGCTTTTCCCGCAAAGCTTGTTTTGCGCCAGGGAACGTGTACCTATCGCGACGACCTGCTTTCATTTTACGGTTTTTCCGGCAGTCTTGGTTTCTCCATACTCCCGGATTTTTCGCTGTCCTTCAGCTTTCGTGATGATGAGCATTTTACTGCAGCAGCGAAGGGGGCAACAATTTCCCTTGGTGATCTGCGCATGGTGCTGGACTCATTTGATTCGTCACAGGCACTTATTGAAAATATTTCGGCGTCGCCAGACGGCCGTGTAACGATAGAAAGTCTTGCTTTTGAGGGGCCGTTGACAAAGCCCGAAAGCTGGACTATCGCAGTGGAGGCCCTGCTTGACGACGTATTGATTACTGCAGCCGGGCTTGATGGGCCCGTAGCGATTAACAGCGGGGTGCTCAAGGCGGACCAGAAGGCGTGCACCCTGTCGGAGGTTCGTCTGACCTATCTTGATGCCAAGCTGGTAGGTTCATGTACGTTTGATGGATATTTTGACGGCATACGCACGGCAACTGCTGAGGCCCGGGGCCTGCTGGGAGCGAAGTCCCTTGCCGGCATTCAGGGTTTGATCGACATGCCGCCTGTTTTGGCGCTTCGTGCTCCGCTTACAATTAAGAAAGCTCAATTTGCGTGGAGTCGTGAAGGGGCTACGACCGTTGCAGGAGATTTTGTGCTGGGCGGGAAAAGCAAGGTCGGTTTGAATCTCAGGGCGGATGACGTCATTCTGGACATAAAGGAGCTCACGATTCGTGACGCTGCTTCGCAGTGCAAACTTGGAATGAAAATTGAGGAAGATCTGTTTTCTGTTACCTATGCGGGCATGCTTAAAAAAGACACGCTTGATCGGGTGCTGCTGAACAACCGGTTTCTGCAAGGTTGGGTGAAGGGTGATATGAGTGTTCTGTTTAATCAGAAAAATCCCCGAGGCTCTGCAGCCAAAGGAAAGCTGGCCTGGGACAAAGTTGGCTATCCTGCCTTTGACACGTTTCCGGTCACTCTTACCAGCGCAGAAATAAAGGCACAAGATAAACTGCTGACTGTCGGGTCAGCAGGAATTTCGGCAGGGCTTGACTCAGCAGGGGTGCAGGGCAGTATTGGTTTTACCGATGAGGGCTTTGTCCTTGATCTTGCCTTGAATGCCGCGAGTATAGATGTTGATGCAATTACGGATCGACTGGCCGGCGATAATGCTTCGAGTGATGACAACAGTGCCGAAGAGTTCTGGGAAACACCTTTGCGAGGTACGGTCAGATTTAAGGTACAGGAGCTTAAAAAGGATTCTTTTGTATGCACGCCCTTTGACGCCATTGTTTCTTTTGCCGACAGGGCAATAACCGTGAATACCGAGGGAACGAAATTATGTTCTGTTGTGTTGCCGGCAACGCTGCTGATAACTCCTGATCTTATTACGCTTGACGTGCAGCCCAGGGCGGAGCAAAGTCCCATGCAGGAGGTTGTGCGTTGCTTAAGCGGGGAACAGGATCTCATAACCGGTACGGTTGATATAGATGGCTCGGTGCGGGCACAGGCCAAGCTGGATGTTTTGCTTGATAGCCTTGAGGGGGATTTTTCAATACACGCGCAGGACGGGCGTATCTATAGATCTGGTTTGATTGCGAAGATTATATCTTTTTTGAGCATTCGGAACCTTCTCACGTTTAACGACATAGTACAAAGCGGGTATTCCTATCAATCTTTGGATGTAGATGGTGATATCAACGGGCAAATCCTCGAGATAGGCAGGGCCGTATTGATCAGCGATTCATTTACCCTGGTTTTTAGGGGAAGTATTGATCTTGAAAGTGACAGGATTGATCTTGATGCCTTGGTGACGCCGTTTCAGATTCATAATCAAGTGCTTTCCAAGGTTCCCCTGGTGGGCGGTTGGCTGAGCAAGCCGATGCTGGGGGTGCCCTTGAAAATAGATGGTGTGTTAGGAAACCTGCAGATAAGAACCCGCACAACCTCTGCTGTGACAAAAGGCCTCATGGATATTACCAAAGGTATCATAAAGCTGCCCGTTAGAATTATCAGTCCGGTTCTGCCAAAAAAATCATCGGACGAGGAATAACATACGGCAGTCATGCGGACGACGCGAGTTTTTGTGAAAAGACTTTGAAGAATCGCTTTTTTAGCGGGAAAAGATATTCGGATCCAGCAGGCCGTAGGGCGTAAAGGCCGCCCGTTGGCTGAAGCGGATATTGGCAAAGACGGTGATCACCGTGGCGCAGAAAATGGCCAGCATGACCGCGATCTGGTACTTGATGGCTATCATGGGTGAACTGCCTCCCAGAATCTGACCGGTCATCATACCGGGCAGCGATACCAGCCCCATGGTGGCCATAGTAGAGATGGTGGGTGCCAGAGATGCCTGTAAAGCCTGGCGCAGGTAGGGCCGGCAGGCTTCCTGAAGGGTGGCTCCCATGCTGAGGTAGGTTATATACTCTTTGGTATTGGTACGGATGGCGGAATAAAATCTCTCCAGAGCGATTACGTTGGCCCGTAGACAGTTGCCCAGTACCATGCCGGAGATGGGAATCAGGTAGCGGGCATCGTAAAAAGGTTCCGGCTGTACGGCTGCGCAGACAAAAAAACCAACCACCGGCAGGGTTCCTGCCGCTAGGCCAGCCAGCAGGAAGGGGAATAGCCGCTGTAGCCGCAAGCCGGCGCTGCGGGTGATGTTCAGGTTGGCGATCACGATCATAACCAGCATCCAGCCGCTGTTGACCCAAATATTGTTAAGCCGGAAAATAAATTCGAGATAGAGTGCCACCAGTACCAGCTGCACTGTCATGCGGACGGTAGCGGTGAGCATCTGCCGCAGCAGGGGAACTCCAGTCCAGCGCAGGATTATTATGGGTACAGCCAGCAAACAGAACATACCGGCAAGCGCCCACCAGGATATATCCATAACCTGCATCGTTCATTCCTCCTTACACTGTTGTTTCCCGGAAGATCGGCGGTTTGCTTTGCGTTGTCACCCGACCTTCCTCGACTTTAAAAAAACGCGTGCAGAGCGTTAGCCACTCAGGATCGTGGGATACCGATATCAGGGTCAACTCCGGTTGTCTAAAGAGTTCCAGCACGGCCCGGCGGCTCTGCGGGTCCAGGGCCGAAGTGATTTCATCCAGCACAAAAAAAGTTTTTTCCAACAGCAGTGCCCGGGCCACGGCTAGCCTTTGTTTTTCACCCCCTGAGAGCACGGAGGTCTGTTTAGCCAGAATTTCACTAGGCAGTAGCAGGTCGTCCAGAACTTGTTGTATCTGTTTTTCGGAGGGCATTCGGGTGCGGTTGGCCCGGAATGAGAAGGGCAGCAGCAGGGCTTCGCGCGCCCCCGGTGCACCCAGCACCGGTTCCTGGCAGATAAAGGCCATTGTCTGCCGCAGTCGTGGTAGGCTTTGGACAGTGAGTGGCTCTCCGTCGAACCATACTGTGCCCATTGTGGGTACGGCAGCGCCGATCAGGGTCATCAAAATTGTCGTTTTTCCAGATCCCGACGGGCCGAAGAAAACAACCTTTTCGCCCTGTGCAATGTCAAACGAGACCCTGTCCAGAATCAGGTGGTCCTGCGTTTGAACAGTGATGTTTTTAAATTTGATCATCTATCTGCATCTTTCTTTCCAGTAATCGCATGTCGTTCATTCTATCATTTTTCGACAGTCTGTAAAAAAATACTTTTTCAAAAAATTTCCGGGAGATGCCTTTTAAGAGCAGGGTGTATTTCAGCAGTATTTTTTGTGTCAATGCGATTTGGAATTCTCGTTTCGCCTGCAATGATGTTTGCTTTTTGAGATTACTATTGAAAAAGCTTATAAAGCTAACCATAATAGAAGACAAACAGTTATTATGAAAATAGAGGGGGTATGATTATGGCAGACCATATTATCATCGGAAATGGTATCGCTGCAAATACTGCTGCAGAAAATATCCGCAAGCTTGAACCCGACAGTTCAATTTGTATGTTTTCACGCGAGAAGCACGGCTTTTACTACACACCAGCGTTGCCTGAATTTCTTGCCGGAGAAAAAGATGGCACAGGCATGACCCTGCATAATGAACAGTGGTATACCGAAAGAAACATCGAGCTGCATTTAAATACTGAAATAGCGGCAATTGATCCTGCGACAAAAACTGTCATCACCGATGAGGATACTCCATACCTTTACAATAAACTTTTGTTTGCCACAGGTGGTTATTCTTTTGTGCCTCCCATACGCGGCGCAGACAGTCCCGGTGTGTATTCCCTCAGAACATTGGAGGATGCGGAGGCAATCAGGGCAAAAGCCGCACAGTCAAAAAAACTTGTTTTAATCGGCGGTGGTTTACTTGGTCTTGAGGCTGGAAACGGTCTTCGCAAAGCAGGTCTTGATGTGACCGTGGTTGAATTTTTTCCGCGGTTGCTGCCACGACAGATGGACGTTGCGGGTGCTGCAATACTGCAAAAACAGTTGGAGGGCATGGGGTTTGGGTTTTACCTCGGGGCCAAAACACAAGAGATCGTACACGACGGCAACAGCCTTTTCGTTAATCTTGAAAGCGGCGAGCATATCTCGGCAGATATGGTGCTTGTTTCCGCGGGTGTCAGACCCGTAATTGACCTTGCAAAGCAGGCAGGGCTTGAAATTGATAAGGCCGTCAAGGTAAACGACCGTATGGAAACCTCAATTGCCGATGTATACGCTGCGGGAGATGTTGTAGAGTATAAGGGGGTGTTTTACGGTATCTGGCCTGCGTCCATGGAGCAGGGAAGAATCGCCGGGCTAAATATGACAGGCACATCCGAAAGTTACACGGGCACAGTGCTGGCAAACAAGCTTAAAGTTGTGGGCATAGATCTTGCCGCGGCAGGCGACATTGACGTGGACAACAAGCTGGAATCTGTGGTGCATGAAGATCAGGAGAAAGGCCTGTACCGCAAATTTGTAATAGATGACGGTCGCCTGGTGGGTGCAATTCTTTTCGGGGACACGCGCGGAAGCGATGTTGTTATGGATGCTATTAGGGACGGGAAGGATGTTTCCACCTGCAGAAATCAATTGTCAAAAATTGATTTTGATTTTTCAATACTTTCATAGGCGGATACGGTCGGGCAGATTGGCTGCCGGGAAACCGGAGTGTTATACCCCGTTTTTCAAGGGTTTGATTTTACTGAGCATCTGCATTATACTGTATATCTGTTGAGTAGCTTGTTGATGTGAGTAAAGGAAAAAACCCGTTATGAGTATGCAAAGAAATTTTACTATGTTGGTTATGTGTCTGTTTTTTGCCTGTGCCTGTGCAATGCAGACAAAAACTGTGCCCTCTGTCGGAGCTGGACCGGGAACGGGAACGGTTATCGGAACTGATGCTGGTTCCGTGAAAGAAGGTGCAGCTGTCGGCAGCCCGGGCGGTAAGAATATCGGCCACGCTATAGACAGTCTGGAGCAAGAACTGCAACGCATCCTTGCTGTGTCTGAGACCATCTCGTTTAAGCGTCAACAGAATATGCTGGTTTTAATATTCAGGTCTGACCCTATGTTTGGTTTTGATTCTGTTGTAATGAATCCAGGTGCTCAGGCTGCAATCAGGCGGGTTGCCGATGTGCTTGTCAGCTATCCGCAAACACGTATTCGGATAGAGGGCCATACTGATTCAATCGGCCCTGCGGCATCTAATCAGAAGTTGTCCGAGCGTCGGGCCGGTGCGGTAAAAAATGAACTAATTTCCCGGAACCTGCAGTCCGACCATATTGAGATAGTCGGGTTTGGAGCGGCTAGACCTGTGGCTTTAAATAAGACCCCTGATGGACGCCGGCAAAATCGGAGGGTTCAGATTTTTATCCTGCCTTGAAATGTGCGATTATAATGGCATGTGCGCTGGTTCAGGCAAGCCGTAAAAAAAAGGTTGCTTTCTTTATATGGTATGTTATTATTACTCCACACCTGAAGCGCAGTACCGATTGTAGTCATTACGAATGCACATCAGAACCGCATAGTCCGCACAAGGGTATGCGGTTTTTTCGTGCCTTGAAGACAGCATCAGTATTGCCCGTCTGGGCCAGTGACGGCACCGGACACTATCAAAAGCAGGTCCCATGGGACCGTAGTACAAAAGGAGTACAGAAGCAATGGTTGAAGGAACAGTAAAGTGGTTTAATGATTCGAAAGGTTTTGGATTTATCGCGCAGGATTCCGGTCCGGATGTATTTGTGCATCATAGCGCTATTCAGTCCTCGGGTTTCAAAACCCTTGCCGAAGGCGCTCGGGTACAGTTCGAGATCGTTGACGGAGCAAAGGGCCCTGCTGCTGCAAACGTTGTGCAGCTCTAAGAGCGGGTTAAGCCGTTTGAATGTTAAAAAGCCCTGCAATTGCAGGGCTTTTTTTTTTGCAGAGACTGCAAATTTCTGCGCTGTGTACTGGCGGTTAATGCGTGTCAGGGTGTATGGGAAGATTTTCGTTAAAATTGCTTGCCAGAGAGCCCTTCTTTTTGTATTTTATGGTGTCCGGTTCGTTGTGAAAAACATAGGGTGTCGTGGGTGGCTACGCATGTGTTCCTCTCGCGCCAAGTCCTGACGGTATATTCACAATAAATATTCATGAAGTGCTTACTAGCAGGAGAAAGTTTATGCCGAAGCTGGAAAACATCAAAAAAGTACTGATTATCGGGTCGGGTCCGATTGTTATCGGCCAAGCGTGCGAGTTTGATTACTCAGGAACGCAGGCATGCAAGGCTCTTAGGAGCATGGGATATGAGATTGTGCTTGTGAATTCCAACCCGGCTACTATTATGACCGATCCGGGCACGGCCGATGTGACCTATATTGAACCGCTGACCCTTGACAGCCTTACCAGGATTATCGAGAAGGAACGCCCCGATGCTCTTTTGCCTAATCTTGGCGGGCAGACCGGATTGAATCTTTCCTCCGAGCTTGCCCAGGCGGGTGTGCTGGAACAGTACGGTGTGCAGGTGATCGGCGTGCAGCTTGAGGCCATTAAGCGCGGTGAAGACCGCCAGGCGTTTAAAGATGCCATGGATGAATTGGGCATTGAAATGCCGCGAAGCACTGTTGTTGAAAGCCTGGAGGATGCTGAAAAGGCCGTAGTCGAAATCGGACTGCCCTGTGTAATTCGCCCAGCCTATACCATGGGCGGAACCGGGGGCGGTTTGGTGTATAACATGGAGGAATTTCGCAAAATTGCCACGCGGGGTCTGGAGGCTAGCATGGTCGGCCAGATTCTGGTTGAGGAGTCGGTGCTGGGCTGGGAAGAGCTGGAACTTGAGGTGGTACGGGATGATAAAAACCAGCTTATTACGGTGTGTTTTATTGAAAATGTGGATGCCATGGGTGTGCATACCGGTGACAGCTTTTGTACCGCTCCCATGCTGACTATTGATAAGGAAACCCAGGAGCGCCTGCAGAAATTATCCTACGCGATTGTGGAATCCATCGGGGTGATCGGCGGCACCAATGTGCAGTTTGCCCATAACCCGGAAACCGGTCGAATTGTTATTATTGAAATCAATCCGCGCACTTCGCGCTCCTCAGCGCTCGCGTCCAAGGCCACAGGACTGCCGATTGCTTATATCTCCTCGCTGCTGGCCGGTGGGCACAGCCTGGATGAAATTCCCTACTGGCGCGATGGTACGCTTGAAAAATACACGCCTTCGGGCGATTACGTGGTCGTGAAGTTTTCGCGCTGGGCTTTTGAGAAATTTCCGGGCTTGACCGATCAGCTTGGTACGCAGATGAAGGCTGTGGGTGAGGTGATGAGCCTTGGCAAGACCTACAAGGAGTCTTTTCAGAAGGCTATGCGTTCCCTTGAGCAGGGCCGTTACGGGCTTGGTTTTGACCGGGATTATCATGTGCGTCCGCTGGAAGAGCTCATGCAGATGCTCAATGAGCCTTCAAGCCAGCGGCAGTTTATCATGTATGAAGCCCTGCGCAAGGGTGCCACAACGCAGGAACTGTTTGAAAAAACTCATATTAAAGCCTGGTTTATTGAACAGATGCGTGAGTTGGTCACGCTTGAGGAGGAGGTACTCGGATACAGGGGTACTGCGCTGCCCGATGAGGTGCTGGCTCGTGCTAAGAAGGACGGTTTTGCTGATCGCTATCTGGCCGCGCTTCTGGGTGTAGCGGAGAAAGATATTCGCGCGCAGCGTAAGAAAGCAGGCGTGGTTGCCGGCTGGCACGCTGTGCAGGTCAGCGGTGTTGAAAATGCGTCATATTATTATTCAACTTACAATGCTCCGGATGAAGCCCCGGTTTCAGATAATCGTAAGGTAATGGTGCTGGGCGGCGGGCCGAACCGTATCGGGCAGGGGATTGAATTTGACTACTGTTGCGTGCATGCAGCCTTTACGCTGCGCGACGAGGGCGTTGACTCCGTCATGATCAACTGTAATCCGGAAACGGTTTCAACGGATTTTGACACCTCGAGCAAGCTCTATTTTGAGCCCTTGACGGTTGAGGATGTGCTGGCCATTTATGAAAAGGAGCAGCCTGAAGGCGTCATCTGTCAGTTTGGCGGTCAGACTCCGCTTAATATTGCCCGCGAACTGCAGGAGGCAGGCGTAAACATTATCGGCACCTCTGTTGATTCCATTGACCTTGCCGAGGACCGTGATCGGTTTCGCCAAAAAATTGAAAAGCTCGGTATTCCGCAGCCCGAAAGCGGCATGGCCTCGACCCAGGAAGAGGCGCTTGTGATCGCCGGGCGTATCGGCTACCCCCTCATGCTCAGGCCTTCGTTTGTGCTGGGCGGTCGTGCGATGGAAATTGTGCATGATGATGTAAGTCTACAGCACTACATGCAGGTTGCGGTCGATGTTTCACCCGAGCGGCCGATTTTGATTGACAAGTTTCTTGAGAATGCGATTGAAGCTGAGGCGGACGCGATTGCCGACGGTACCGATGCCTTTGTGCCTGCGGTTATGGAACACATCGAAGAAGCAGGCATTCATTCCGGCGATTCAGCCTGCGTAATTCCACCGGTTTCAATTTCCGCAAAACACATCGAAACCATATCTGAATATACCCGCCGTATTGCAATTGAGCTTAATGTTGTCGGGCTCATGAATATTCAATACGCCATATATAATGATACGGTTTATATCCTGGAAGCCAATCCGCGCGCCAGCCGTACCGTGCCGCTGGTCAGCAAGGTCTGCGGCATATCCATGGCCCGTCTCGCAACCCAGATCATGCTTGGTAAAAAGCTGAAGGATCTGAACTTGAAGCATGTAAAGATTCCGCATTACGGGGTTAAGGAAGCCGTACTGCCGTTTTATTTCTACCCTGAAGTTGATCCTGTGTTGGGCCCTGAAATGCGCTCCACCGGTGAGGTTCTGGGTCTGGCTGATTCTTTTGGGGCTGCTTTTTACAAGGCCCAGGATGCTTCCAAGAGCTGCCTGCCATTGAGCGGGAAAGTGCTGATGACGGTTGCTGACAAAGACAAGCAGGCAGCAGTTGACGTTGCGCGCCGCTTCACCGAGCTCGGGTTTTCCATAGTTGCAACCAGCGGCACCCGCAATTTTCTTAAGGAAAACGGTATTGAGGCCGCACTGGTGAATAAAATGCATGAAGCTCGTCCGCATGTGACGGACTGTATCAAAAACGGAGATGTTCAGCTTGTTATCAATACTCCGCTCGGCAAAAGCAGCAAGGAGGATGATTCCTCTATTCGCAAGGCTGCAATTGGATACCGGCTTCCTTATGTTACCACGATAGCTGCAGCGCTTTCGGCGGTACAGGGTATAGCAGCCTTTAAGCAGGATGCCCCAATAGTAAAATCGCTGCAGAGTTATCATGAAGATATCAGCCGCTCGTAAATGCGGGAATGCCTTGATAGTGTACACATACGAGGCCGTTTTATTATTTAAAAATCAAGCGAAGGCTTAGTATCTGGGCGTTGTGTGAACGAACAGGCATCAGGTCATTTAAGAAGGAGACAGCATGGGCGGTTTTTTTGGCGTAACATCCAGGCAGGACTGTGTGACCGATCTTTTTTACGGTACGGATTATCATTCTCATCTCGGTACGCGCCGGGGCGGGCTGGCCGTGCTGAATGAGAAACGTATTACTCGCTTTATCCACGATATTACCAACGCCCAGTTTCGCAGCAAGTTCGATCAGGATATTGCAAAATTGCAGGGCTCAAGCGGCATCGGTATTATCAGCGATTATGAAGATCAGCCGCTTTTGATCAGTTCGCATCTTGGTCGCTATGCCATTGTTACTGTTGGTGTTATTCAAAACCTGGAACAGATCGCTGCGAAGCTGCTCGGGAAAGGGTCGGTTCATCTTTCGGAGATGAGCGGTAATGAAATTAATCCGACCGAGCTTGTTGCAACGCTTATCAATCAGGAAGAGAGCTTTACAGCCGGTATCAATGCCGCTCGGGAACAGATTGACGGTTCATGTTCAATTATGATTTTGACGGAAGAGGGTATTTACGCGGCCCGCGATCGGTTCGGCCGCACGCCGGTTATTATCGGTAAGGGTGAGCAGGGGCATGCTGTCACCATGGAATCCTGTGCCCTGCCGAACCTGAGCTACAGCGTGGCAAAGGAACTGGGGCCCAATGAAACGGTGTTGATTACCGCGGACGGAATTGAACAAAAAAATTCGCCGGGCGATCAGATGAAGATCTGTACATTTTTGTGGATTTACTACGGTTATCCGGCCTCCAGCTATGAAGGTATTAATGTTGAAGCGTCGCGTTATCGTAACGGTGCAGCGCTTGCGGATGAGGACCCGACAGAGGTTGATTGTGTGGCCGGGATTCCTGATTCGGGCACGGCGCATGCTATCGGTTATGCCCAGCGTCGCGGGGTGAGATACAGTCGTCCGTTTGTTAAGTATACGCCGACCTGGCCGCGCAGTTTCATGCCGCAGCAGCAAAATGTTCGTGATGTTGTCGCCCGCATGAAGCTGATTCCGATACGGGATCTCATTGATGGCCGCCGGATACTGTTTTGCGATGATTCGGTTGTACGCGGCACACAATTGAAGGATACGCTGCAGCGGGTTTTTGAGTATGGGGCTCGCGAGATTCACATGCGGCCTGCCTGTCCGCCGTTGGTCTTCGGCTGTAAGTATTTGAATTTTTCACGCTCCCGTTCCGAATATGATCTTGCCGCCCGCAGGGCCATCAAGGCGCTTGAAGGAGACGGGGACTGCCGGCTTGAAGAATATGCTGATGATTCAACCGACAGGTATCATGCCATGGTCGATCATATTGGTAAAAGCATGGGCGTGACCTCGCTTCGCTATCAGAAACTCGAGCAGATGATCAGTGCCATCGGTGTTCCGCGTGATAAGGTGTGTACCTTTTGCTGGAATGGCTGCGAGTAGATTTTTTGTTGGCTATTCTCAATGGAATCCGGGCGAACATGGTGAATCACTGATGTTTGTCCGGTAGCCGTGTGTTTGTGAGGGTAGCGAAGAGCCCCGTATCGGTTCGAGTTTGGCCTTCGGCACCACTAGTAAAAACAAGCATTTAGCCCCATTTATCGTTTTGTCGGTGGATGGGGCTTTACTTTTAGGCAGGACTTTGTTTTTTCTGATGAGGCTTAATTTAGGGAAAAACTTTAATTTTGACTTCACTAATTAAAAAAAACGCCACAAAACTTTAATTACCATTTGTAGAATTAAAGTTGAGTTTAATTGGTTTCAAGTTAATCCAAGTAGAACCAAATTTTTTTAATAAGTCCAAAATTCTCGATTTTAAGTCAAGTTGGGTTTAATTGGTTTTAAGTTAATCCAAACAGAACCAAATTTTTTTTAATTACGAAGCTTTTATTTACTTTAGAGCTATTTTAATTTAATTGTTGACTTGAAATTAATAAATTAATAGTCTAAAGTTTAATAAATGAGAAGAAGCTAAAAAGGAGGCCATAACCGTGTTCAAACTTGAAAGCACAAGAACCGGGACAACAATTAATCAGCCGACGGGGTATTACTGTTTTGTTCCCCATAAAATATATAAGAAATCTCCCGAGATTAATATTGACAGGGAACTGTTGCAATTAATCGCAGAGTCGGAGAGGGAGCTTGGACAATTAAACGGCATTACAAAGTTGTTGGCAAATCCAGAATTGTTTGTTGCTTTTTATGTTCGGAAAGAGGCCGTTTTAAGTGCCCAGATAGAAGGCACGCAATGTTCTCTTGATGAAGTAATTAAAATTGATGAAAAAACAAAACAAACAATGCCAATAATGGAAGTCGTTAATTATGTTGCTGCGATGGACTTTGGGTTAGAAGAAATAAAAAAATTACCGATGTCTATACGTTTAATAAATAGTATACATGAAAAGTTGTTAAAGGCCGTAAGAGGCAGCGAACGACAACCTGGAGAATTTAAACGGCAACAAAATTGGATTGGTCCAGCAGGCTGTAGTTTAAACGAAGCTGTTTTCGTTCCACCTCCACCAGATATGATGATTGAACTAATGGGGGATCTCGAAAATTATTATCACGCAGATGATGGCTACCCCTTACTTATAAAAGCTGCAATTTTACATGCGCATTTTGAAACTATACATCCCTATATTGATGGTAATGGCAGGTTGGGCAGACTATTGACTACCTTCATGTTGTGTGAAAAGAAAATACTAGATGAGCCATTGTTGTACCTCAGCCTCTTTTTTAAAGAGTACAGAAGTGATTATTATGATTTGCTTATGGATGTAAGGTTTAAAGGGGATTGGGAAAGTTGGATAAAGTTTTTTTTAAGGGGAGTCAGAAAGACCTCTATTGAAGCACGAGAAACTGTTTGTGAATTAATAGATCTTGAGCAACAGCACAAAAAAATACTCGCAGAAAAATACGCTAAGTATAGTTTGACGAATAAATTTTATGACTTGTTATGTGAGAAACCTATAATTTCAATTCCCGAAGCACAAAAAAGGCTTAACACAACGTATCCAACGATGAAGAAAACTTTCGATAATTTTTTAGAGGCAGATATACTTGCACCCTATGATAGCAAAAAGGCTAACAGGACGTATAGCTATCGTAAATATTTAGAAATTTTAAGAAGAGGAACATGACATTTTTAATATCTTCCTTGCGGCGGTCTTGGTGGTAGTGATAATGTCCGTTGTGGGGGTTAATACTTCCAAGTTTTTGTGGTTTAAAAAGGCAGCAAAAAGGTGTTTATCTATTGCTGGAAAGGCTGCGAGTATATTTTCCCCTAACGGGCTGTGATGGAACCCGGGTGAACACGGTGAATCACTGATGTTTGTTCGGTAGCCGTGTGTTTGTGAGGGTAGCGAAGAGCCCTGTATCGGTTCGAGTCTTCTCTTCGGCACCATTCCAATATGAAAGCCCGAAACTCTTTCTGTTTCGGGCTTCTTTTTTTGTCAGGTTGCGTATAGGTTGCATTATTTTTTCTTTTTCAGAAAATAAATCTGTCCCCTTTATCGGGAATTCCCTCGACGGGCACATGATAGAGGGGTCGCCATGAACTCGCACATTCGGGTGCTCAAACAGCATAATGACCCAGCCCCGCTCTCATGCACCCATTTCGGCAGCGCTCCGATGGGGATTTAAAAACCTTAAAGGCAAAATCAAAGAAGGTAAATGCTTTTTCTCTTATTCGACGTTGGACGTTCAATGTTCGATGTTCAGCGTTCATTCTGCAAATTCTTTCCCACAAGTCTACCAAATTGCTTCGTTGACTAAGCATTTCATATTCGTTACTATCGCGATGGGCACTTATTTTTATCATTTAATTTAATTTGATAAAAATATGTTTTAAGTAGCATAAGAGGTAACTATCGTCATTCTTTGTAGAAAGAAAAAAATGGCCAAGAATAAAACAGCACCGAAAAACGATAAAGGCTTCGAAGAGTCCCTGTGGGATTCCGCTAATCGGCTGAGGGGTAGTGTCGAGTCTTCTGAATATAAGCACGTTGTACTGAGCTTAATCTTCCTTAAGTTCGTTTCTGACAAGTTTGAGGAACGCCGGACAGAGCTAATGGCGGAGGGCAAGGAAAAATACATCGACATGGTGGAGTTTTACACCATGCAGAATGTTTTCTATTTACCGGAGACTTCCCGCTGGAGCTATATTCAACAGCATGCCAAGCAGGGCGATATTGCCATTAAGATCGATTCGGCGCTGAAGGATGTGGAGAAGAGCAATGCCTCGTTGAAGGGCGCGTTACCGGATAACTATTTCTCTCGCCTCGGGCTGGATGGAAGTAAGCTATCTGCCCTGATCGATGCGATCAATAATATCGATACGGTGGAGGATAACGAAGAAGACACCGTTGGCCGCGTCTATGAATACTTTTTAGGAAAGTTTGCTGCCTCGGAAGGAAAGCTGGGGGGCGAGTTCTATACGCCCAAGAGCGTTGTGAACCTGATCGCTGAAATGATCGAACCCTACAAAGGCAAGATCTACGACCCCTGCTGCGGCTCGGGCGGTATGTTCGTGCAGTCGTTGAAATTTGTGCAGAGCCACCACGGCAACACCAAGGACATCTCGGTGTACGGGCAGGAGTTCACCGCCACCACTTACAAGCTGGCCAAGATGAACCTCGCGGTGCGCGGGCTTTCGGCCAATCTCGGTGAAGTCCCCGCCGATACCTTCTTTAAGGATCAACACCCCGACTTAAAAGCCGACTACATCATGGCCAACCCGCCCTTCAATCTGAAGGACTGGCGCGGAGCCGACGAGCTGGTCCACGACTCGCGCTGGAGCGGTTACGAAACCCCGCCCACCGGCAATGCCAACTATGCCTGGATTCTGCACATGGTCTCCAAGCTGTCCGAACACGGCGTCGCCGGTTTTGTGCTGGCCAACGGCTCCATGAGCACCAACACCACCGGGGAAGGGGCTATTCGCAAAAAGATGGTCGAAAACGATCTCGTCGACTGCATGATCGCACTGCCCGGCCAGCTCTTCTACACCACCCAGATTCCTGTCTGCCTCTGGTTCCTCACCAAAAACAAAAAGGCCGACGCCGAACGCGGCTACCGCAACCGCGAAGGCGAAACCCTCTTCATCGACGCCCGCAAAATCGGCTCCATGATCAGCCGTACGCAAAAGGAACTCGATGTTGATGACATCGCGGCCATTGCCAAAACCTACCATGCTTGGCGGGGCGAGGAAAAAGACGGTGATTACGAAGATCAAGCGGGCTATTGCAAATCAGCAAAGCTCGATGATATGCGCAAACACGACTATGTGCTCACACCCGGCCGCTACGTCGGCGCGGCTCCGCTCGAAGACGACGGTATTCCCTTCGAAACTAAGATGACCGAGATGAGTCAGACGCTCTACGCACAGATGGAGGAGTCCGCCAAGCTCGATGATGTAATCCGCCAGAATTTGGAGTCCTTTGGTTATGGAAAATGATTGGCCAATCATGACCCTTGGGAAGCTTTGCCCAACAATCACCGATGGGGCTCACCAAAGCCCAAAGTCTGTAGCTCTGGGGATGCCGATGGCATCAGTGAAGGATCTTACGCGATTTGGAGTTGATGTAGAAGGTGCGAGGAAAATATCAAAGGAAGATTTCGACTTTCTAGTGAGGCAAGGCTGCAAGCCGCAAATAGGAGATGTTTTAATTGCGAAAGATGGGAATAGCGCTTTGGATACAGTTTGCACTGTTATTGGAGATCCAGGTTATGTGCTACTTTCTTCAGTTGCTATTTTGAGGCCAGACAGAGACCTGCTGGATTCAAACTTTCTGAAATACTATTTTTGCTCAGAGCAAACGTTAGACTATCTAAAGAGCAACTTCATTTCTGGTGCTGCTATCCCAAGGGTCATACTGAAGGCCTTTAAAAAGGCCGAAATTTCACTTCCACCACTTCCTAAACAAAAAGCGATTGCTCACATCTTGGGATCATTGGATGACAAGATTGAGCTGAATCGGCGGATGAATGCGACGCTGGAAGGGATGGCGCAGGCACTCTTCAAAAGCTGGTTTGTGGACTTCGATCCGGTGATCGATAATGCCCTCGAAGCCGAAAATCCGATCCCCGAGGAATTCGCAGCCCGCGCTGAAACCCGCAGCAAAACTCTAGCCGACCGCACCGCCAATCGTGAAGCCGCCAAGAATTTCCCTGCTGCCTTCTATGAAACCGAAGAAATGGGCTGGATTCCCGAGGGGTGGGACGTTAAGCCACTAGGAGAAATTGCTACAATTTTAAACGGATACGCATTTAAAAGTCAGGACTACACAGACTCGGGTATCTTCGTGTTGAGGACTAAAAACTTTGATGCAAATGGACTCTCGTCCAGACGAACTGATGATGTGTTTCTGCCAGAAGAATTTTTAGAATCACATGAGACCTATCTGTCTCAACCATTCGATTTTCACTTAGTCATGGTTGGAGCTAGTGTTGGGAAAACATCTTTGCTCTTGCCCCATATACTTCCTGCACTGCGGAACCAAAATATGTGGTGTTTTAGACCAAAGGTAAATTTTCGTAGTAGGACTTTGCTGAATCTATCCGTTCAAAAAAAGGTTGAAGATGTAATGTCATGGGCATCCGGAAGTGCTCGTTCATTCTTTAGAAAAAGTGATTTTAAGAGCCATGAGATATTAGTTCCGTCAGATGATGCGATGCTCGTTTTCGAAAATATGGCAGGCCCACTGTTTCTTGATATTTCCAACAGATCTGCAGAATCTGAAAACCTTTCCAAACTCCGCGACACCCTTCTTCCGAAACTCATCTCCGGCGAGCTGCGAATTGAGGATGCTAAAAAACTAGCTGAGGAAATACAATGACCTTAAATACACACGACCCTCGCGAACACATCCGTGGTCTTCATCAAATCCTAATTTCTGATAAGAAGCGAATCGGGTTCTTATTTGGGGCAGGTTCATCTTTTGCGACTGGGGTATCGAGCGCGTCTGTTCCTGCTATCGAGCCGATGACGAAAATTGTTGTCAGTAAAGTTGACGCACACTCGACTGAGTTCGCTAATGCAATAAAAGAAATTCAAGCAGAGACCGAGCTCGCAGGTGTTTCCTTTAATGTTGAATCTCTTCTCTCAAGTATTGAAGCCAAGCGGGCTGTTATAGGTGACGGAAATCTCAATGGCTTGGATTCCGATGGTTTTGTCAACTTGGCGAAGCTTGTAAAACAATGTGTTGTTAGGCTCGTGTCTGTGCACGAATCACTATCAACCGATGATCGAAAAATTCTCGCGCATGCCAAGCTAGCCAATTGGGTTCAGAAAGCGAGACGTAGGTTCCCTGCTGAGATATTCACGACAAACTACGATTACCTTTTTGAGATTGCACTTGAAGGTTCGGGGATACCATATTTTGATGGATTCTCAGGAAGCTTCGAACCATTCTTTTGTCCCGAAGCTGTGGAAGATGTCGAAGCCTACTCTCAGCAGGTAAAGCTCTGGAAGATGCACGGCTCGCTTGGGTGGACCTACCGCGAATCCGACAAAGCAGTGATCCGTCAGCAATCAGCGCCTGAAGATTCGATTCTCATCTATCCATCACACCTTAAATACAATACTTCGAAGAAACAGCCATACATCGGCCTCATTGATCGGCTTTGTACTTTTCTTCAACAGGATGACGCCGTCCTTTTTACGTGCGGATATTCATTTGGTGACAATCACATAAATGAGCGGATTGTGACATCGCTTCGACGCGGCGCGAACTCCCATCTCATCGCGATGTATTACGACGAAGAAAGTGATCAAACCGGGTACGGTCTTTCGGACACTGCAAACAGTGTTCGTACTATGGCCACACACGAAACGGGAGGGAAGATGTCTGTATATGGGATGCGTCATGCAGTGATCGGGGGGCAGTTCGGAGAGTGGAGATTACGAGACGAGCCGAAGACGATGGAGTCAATTCGCGTGAGTCAATACTTTGACGAGGATGCTGCTACTCCTTCCGATGACGATGGGGAGCATAAGGGTGATGAATTATGGAAAGGAACTGGCAGGTTCCTTCTTCCAGACTTCCGTAAGCTTACTGATTTTCTGAACGACTTATCTTCGTCCAATAGCATTTCTGACACGCTTAAATCATCATGAAACATAACCCAACACATATCGGACAGGTTGAGAGCGTCAGTGGTAACTCGGTGACGATCAAAATGGAGAGCAATTATCCATCTAACATGCCAATTATAGACGGCACCGTTTATAGAATCGGACAAATCGGTTCTTTTCTTAAAATTCCGTTGGGATATGCAAGCCTGTATGGCCTAATCACGCAGGCTGGTGTTTTGGCGATGCCAGAGTCGCTTTTGGCCAGCTATAAAGACAACCCTTCGGTCGTCGATGGACACCGTTGGTTGCGATTGATACTGGTCGGCGAGCAGGTTGGTACCTCTTTTGAGCGAGGGGTTCTCCAATCACCAACTTCGGGTGATCAAGTTCATCTCGTTACCAATGAAGACCTTCGTGTTGTGTACGGTGGCTACAATGCTGAATCGTCCATTATTGTCGGTAACCAAAGCGCATCCGAAGGTCTCGCAGCGCAGCTGGATATGGATAAACTCATCTCTAGGCATTGTGCAATTCTTGGTTCCACAGGCAGCGGAAAATCGAATGCGGTGAGCATTGTTGTAAAGGCAATTGCAGAGAAGCCGTTCCCGAGTGCAAGAATTCTCATGATCGATCCACACGGCGAGTATGCTAGTTCATTATCAGGGAAGTGCCACGTTTTTCGAGTCGGGGCAGACACTGCTAACAGTGAAGATGAGCTATGTGTTCCGTTCTGGGCATTACCCTTTGAAGAGTTGATGGCGATATTTCCAGGCAAGCTATCAGACCAAAACAAGGATTACATTCGTTCGAAGATATTGGATATGAAACGAGTGTCCGCGGTTGTTATCGGAGGACTACGGGAAGAGGCAATCACTGCGGATAGTCCTATTCCATTCTCGATTAATCAGCTCTGGTTCGAATTGGACGACTTCGAACGAATGACCCTTGCTGCTGATCGGACGACGCCGGAGACTCTTGTATCTAGAGGGGATCCTGCCACACTCACATCGAACCAATATCCGGTGGCTGGTCTGGGGAGTAGTGCACCTTTCTTGAACAACAGGGCAAAAGGAATGCTGGGATTCCTCGACGGGATGCGCTCTCGACTTCTTGACCAAAGTTATAATTTTTTATTCAGGCCGGAGGGGTATTCGCCCGAGTTGGATGGCACTACGCCGGAGGATTTGCCACACCTGTTTTCCACTTGGTTCGGCCATGGATTCCCAGTCTCAATACTCGATCTCTCGGCGATTCCCTCTGAGATCATGCAAACGATTTCGGGTTGCATCCTAAAGATAGCTTATGACGCTCTCTATTGGGGCCAGAATACGCATGTGGGCGGAAAGCTGCAGCCATTGTTTATTGTGCTCGATGAGGCACACGCTTACCTGAAGGCTGGTGAGAACTCAATTTCGTCACGGATCGTACAGACGATTGCAAAAGAGGGTCGAAAGTATGGGGTTGGCATGATGCTCGTCACGCAACGTCCGTCAGAATTGGACGAAACGGTCTTAAGTCAGTGCGGATCCATCGTTGCGCTGAGGATGACAAATACCCGAGATAAGGGGCATGTATCATCTGCTATGCAGGATGAACTGCGAGAAATGATGGATGTTCTTTCTAGCCTACGCACGGGTGAAGCAATTGTCAGTGGAGAGGCTGTTCGAATCCCTTCTCGTGTAAAGTTCTTCCAAGCGGACAATGCGGTAAAGGGCTCTGATCCTATTGCCTCTAAATTATGGAGTAATGCCCGTCCAAACGTAGCCGAATATCAGAGCAGTGTTCAAAATTGGCGAAACCAATCATTTAATTAAGGAGATAAAATGCAAATGCCTGAAATGCAGCCAGTAAGCTCATCAAATATAGTTAGCGTTGGGTACGATGCTACAGATCAAATTGTTTACGTTCAGTTTTTGAACGGTTCCCTCTACGCCTACAAAGGCGTTCAAGAGCATGAATTCGAAAATTTAAGAATGGCTGCTTCTGTTGGGTCATATCTAAATCGGAACTATAAGAATGTATATCCATATGAGCGTGTCTAACAGTTGTCATGACAAATACAATATCTTTGAGGAGATGATGAAATTTACCGAAGCCCAACTAGAAGCCGCGATTATCGAACTCCTCGAAGTTGAGGGGTATCCGCATGTGCTAGGCGAGACGATTGAGCGTCAGCCCCAGGAGGTTTATTAATGGCAACGATAGGTCATGGCTACGGTAGCGAGTGGCATCTGCTACGGTGGTTTGGTTATCACCGTTCTCGTTTGAACGAGCTGATAAAAAAAGAGACAAAACTCGACGTTGTTGAATGGTTGGATTTTGGATTTAAGGGCCGACCAGATAAGGGGTTCCCGACACTGGATTCAGAAATAGAGCATCTTAACTTTTTATCAGAGGGGCATCCCGCAAAAGCAGACTGGTTAGAAACGTGGCCGGTTACGAACGGGGCGTTGGGTAGAGGCCCATGCTGGGACGGAATTGCCAAGCTGTCGGATGGCGGTTGGTTACTTGTGGAAGCTAAAGCGCATCTGGGGGAATTAGAAAGTCCCGGGTCGCAAGCATCGCCCAAGTCATTGGAGAAAATTGAGGCTCTACTAGACGGGGCCAAGAAAGCCTATGGTGTTTCTCCCGAAGTGCCTTGGACAAAGAAATATTATCAGCAGGCCAACCGCTTGGCTGTACTGTGGTTTTTGAATCAAAAGCATAGCGAGAAGGCGCATCTTCTAAATATCTGCTTTACCGACGATCAGTTTAAGGACGAGAAGGTCAAATGCCCTGCTAATAAAGCGGGTTGGGCTGACGGCATCGCTGAAATGAAAAAAGCATTGGGGTTATCGGACTCGCCACTTCTTGACGAGACGGTGAAGTATCTATTTCTTCCCGTAACTAAAAGGGGTGGGGATGAGTGAGATAGTTTTAATAGATGATGAGGTCGCCCAGTGGGAGCAACTTCTGAAGGATTTTGAGAGTCTGCCACGTGTTCAGCGGAACCGTACTTTTATGCAGATCGGTGGCTATCCTCATTATGAGAATGTCTGCATTCAATACCCGAAAGCGGAAGTACTATGAGTAGCTCCAAATTCACCGAAGCCCAACTTGAAGCCGCGATCATTGAACTCCTCGAAGCCGAGGGGTATCCGCATGTGTTAGGCGAGACGATTGAGCGCCAGTCCAATGAGGTGTTGATTAAGGCCGATCTGCGCGCATTCCTGGCAAAGCAGTATGCGAAAGACGGAATTACGTCGGGTGAAATTGAGGCGGTGATTCTTCAGTTGGAAGCCTACACTGCGGCAGATCTCTATGAGAGCAACAAGGCGATCATGAAGCTGGTGTCGGATGGGTTTCTGCTCAAGCGTGAAGACCACACTCAGAAAGACCTCTATATTCAGCTGATCGACTATTCCGATTTGGTCGCATTTCGAGAGCCGAAGGCGGGTGAGGTGCCGATGATTGTGGCGGAGGAAGCGGTGGCCTACCACGCGGGCGGCAATATTTTTAAGCTGGTTAATCAGCTGGAGATTGTTGGGTCGCATCTACGGATTCCGGATGGGATTCTCTATATCAATGGTCTGCCGTTGGTGGTGTTTGAGTTTAAGAGCGCGATCCGTGAGGAGGCAACGGTTCATGATGCCTTCATCCAGCTTACAGTCCGTTACAAACGCGACATTCCGGAGCTCTTTAAATACAACGCTTTTTGCGTAATTTCGGACGGTGTGAACAATAAGGCGGGTTCGTTCTTTGCGCCGTACGAATTTTATTATGCCTGGCGGAAAACCGATGGGTCTGACCTGATCGAGAAGGACGGGATCGATTCGCTCTATTCGATGATTAAGGGGTTGTTCAATCCAACGCGCCTTTGCGATGTGATCCGCAACTTTGTTTATGTCTCTGATGTATCGAGGCGTGAGGAGAAGATCCTTTGCCGTTATCCGCAATATTATGCGGCGACGAAGCTTTATTCCAATATTCTCCATCACATGAAGCCGGAGGGTGACGGAAAGGGCGGCACTTATTTCGGCGCGACGGGTTGCGGGAAGAGTTTTACGATGTTGTTTTTGGCGCGGCTGTTGATGCGGAGCGTGGCTCTAAAGAGTCCGACGATTGTGTTGATTACGGATCGCACGGATTTGGATGATCAGCTTTCAACGACCTTCACCAATGCTAAGGGCTACATTGGCGATGAGTCGGTGATTAGTGTGGAGAGTCGGAACCAGCTTCGGGAGCTTCTTAAAGGTCGCAATAGTGGCGGCGTGTTCCTGACGACGATTCATAAGTTTACTGAGGATACAGAGCTGTTGACGGAGCGTAACAATGTGATCTGTATTTCGGATGAGGCGCACCGCAGTCAGGTGAATCTAGATCAGAAGGTGAAGGTGACGGATGAGGGTGTAAAGCGGACGTTTGGCTTTGCGAAGTATCTACATGACTCGTTGCCGAATGCGACGTATGTGGGCTTCACTGGTACACCGATCGATGCGACGCTGGATGTGTTCGGCGAGGTGGTGGATGCCTATACGATGACGGAGTCGGTGGCCGATGAGATTACGGTGCGCATTGTCTATGAAGGCCGGGCAGCGAAGGTGCTGCTGGACAATAGCAAGCTTGTTGAAATTGAAGACTATTACGCCAGTTGTGCGGATGACGGGGCCAGTGACTACGCGATTGAGGAGAGTAAACGGGCCAACCTGCAAATGACTGCAATTCTCGGGGATCCTGACCGTATAAAGGCCCTGGCAGCAGATTTTGTAGACCATTATGAGGCACGAATCGAAGAAGAGGCCACGGTTGCCGGAAAAGCCATGTTCGTCAGCAGTAGCCGTCAAATCGCCTATGATTTCTACAAGGAAGTGATTGCCCTTCGTCCTGAGTGGGCCCAATTGAAGGTATGTGCCGACGGGGAGGAGCTCACAGAACAAGAGAAGAAGCAGATCATGCCTATGGAACGAATCAAAATGGTGATGACCCGTGGCCAGGATGATGAACCTGCTTTGTACGATATGCTGGGGAGTAAAGATTATCGAAAAGAATTAGATCGGCAGTTTAAAACCTCTAAATCAAATTTCAAAATAGCGATCGTGGTGGACATGTGGCTCACCGGCTTTGATGTACCTTTCCTCGATAGTATGTATATAGACAAGCCTGTCAAACGGCACAACCTGATCCAGACCATCTCCCGGGTGAATAGGAAGTATCAGCAGAAAGAAAAAGGGTTGGTTATCGATTATATCGGTATCAAAAAACAGATGAATCTGGCTCTGGCACATTACTCGAAAGCTGACACCGCAAACATTGAGGAAATTAATCAATCGATTGTGGTGGTTCGTGACCATTTGGACCTTATGCGTGCGATATTCCACAAATTTGATTCAGCCCCTTATTTCTCAGGTGAACCAATACAGCAGCTCAACTGCCTTAACATGGCTGCGGAATATGTTCAGATTACTGATAAGATCGAGAAGCGTTTCATGTTTCTGGCTAAACGAATGAAAGCCGCCTATGACATCTGCGTTGGGTGTGATGAATTTACTCAGGGCGAGCGGGACCATGTCCATTTCTATATGGCTATACGATCGATCGTCTTCAAGCTCACCAAAGGCAATGCCCCCGATCTGGCACAAATGAACGCAAAAGTTCAACAAATGATTGCCGAGGCTTTGAAGAGTGATGGGGTCGAAGAAATTTTCAAGATGGGACAGGGAGATACCACGGAGGTGGATATTTTCGACCCGGAATACATGGCGAAGATTGAAAAGATCAAGTTGCCGAATACAAAAATTAAGCTGCTTCAGCAGTTACTGGCCAAGGCGATCGAAGAGTTTAAGAAGGTAAACAAGCTCAAGGGGGTCGACTTTTCCAAACAATTCAAAACCCTGGTGGACAAATATAACGACCGGAGCGAACAAGACATTCTCAGGAGCGAGGTGTTGGAAGACTTCACCGATGAGATTATCGACTTGTACCATGCCATAAAAAAAGAGAAAGACTCCTTCACTGAGCTGGGCATTGATATTGAAGAAAAGTCATTCTATGACATCCTTAAAGCCCTCACCATTAAGTACGATTTCGAATACCCTGAGGATAAACTTCTTGATCTAGCAAAAAAAGTCAAAGTTGTAGTCGACGACAAAGCCAAATACACCGACTGGAACCAGCGAAACGACATCAAAGCTGAACTTAAAGTTGACCTTATCATCTTACTTGCTGAAAGTGGCTATCCTCCTGTCGATCGCGATGAGGTCTACAAGGAGATTTTTGAACAGGCCGAGAATTTTAAGAAGTATCAAAGTTCGGAAAATAGCTAACTAGGGAAAAATCTTGGGCAAGCTGATAGTGCTGGTAAATTACTTGGCTTGAATGTGGCTCCCAAACATAATATCTAAAATCTTATTTTTTTATAAAGAGGAGATTAAAGAACATGTCTTTTAACCCTAAGCCTGCATACATAACGGTATCCACAGATATAAACATAAAAGACTTCTTTGAATATAAAGAAATGTATGTAACAAGGCCTCCATATCAGCGAAAATCTGTATGGTCACAAAAGAAAAAACAAGCATTGCTGGATAGCCTTTTTCGTCGTTATTATATTCCTAAGCTAGTAATTAGAGAGGTCCGCCTTTCTGAAACCCAAACAGTAAATGAAATTATTGATGGTCAACAACGCATAACAACTGTCCAGGAATTTTTCGATAACCATTATCCGTTGCCTAAAAGTCTTGAAGATTTAGGAAGAAATCTTTCGGGTGCATACTATAAAGATTTGAATGTTGACATTAGGATGTTTATAGATAGGTCATTGAAATATCAGGCAGATATAATTAAGGATATAGATAAGCCACACGATGTAACGCATCAAATTATTGCAACTGAAATTTTTTGGAGATTACAACAAGGTGAATCCCTCAATTATATGGAAGTGGCTCATGCACAATTATCGAGCCTTACAAGGAACTTTATTGTGAAATATGCTGATGACCAGACTTTTGACTATCAGAACTATACCCCTATAGATAATAATCAAGATAAGGCGCTCTTTTTCTCATTGTTAAATGTAGATAATACACGCATGAAACATCTCCAATTCATGGCCCGATTCATTATGCTTGAAAAAGGAGGCGGGTATGCTGATTTGAGCGACAGAAAGATTGAGGAATTTATAAATGATTTTAAAAAGATTGATGGAATAGGAAATGATGATTTTGAGAATCAACTAGAAGCAGTTGCTACCTTAAAGACCCTACGGATTTTTTATGAAATTTTTAAAGATGACCCAATGTTAGATGAAAAGTCGGGTATAAAAGAATTCACCATTGAATATTTTATTATTTCTATTTACCTTTTAGTGAGACATCTACAAAAGTACTATGTCCTTGATGATAGAACCAAAATACTCATTCGTGAGTTTATTTATTATTTTCATGCGCGATGGAGAAATTATGATGAATCGGAAGATACTGATCTTTTGACTTTTAGCAACAGAAGGCAACAAGGCGAAAAAGACATAGAGTCAAGGGATATTATTTTGCGTCAAATATTTTTTGAGTATCTCAAAGAACAAAACAAAGAGCTCCTTGAGAAAGATAAAAAAAGATCATTTACAGAACTTGAGCGGATTACAATCTATCGCAAAGGAAAAGGTTTTTGTCAGCAATGTCTAAGAGAAGGGAAGCCCGAGAATGAGGCAAAAGTAAGCTGGTCCGATTATCAAGCCGATCATGTTATTCCACATGCAAAAGGAGGTAGGACAGTCGTGGAGAATGGGGAATTGTTGTGCAGTTATCATAATCAATCTAAGGGTGCAAAAATTAACGAATAATCGATGAACAAGGGTAAACTTTTATGACCATTATCATTTCAAAAAACGGCAAAGCTGCAAAAAAAGTCGATGAGCAGGAAATCGATAAGGAACGCGACCTTCAGGCTTATATTCACAGTAACCCGGAGGCTATCCCCGTGTATGAGATTCATGAAGACAAGCGGCTTTTGGTTGTTGCAAGAGAATTTCCGACTAAATCAGGAAGATAATAAGGGACAGGCAAAATATGTATTTCGATCCTTCCTTAATTTTATGCCCGCCCTTAGCCTACAACTCAAAAAGGTGACAGATTTATTTTTACGTTCTAGGTTGCATTTTCTTCCACACCATTGCATCAATGTGCATTAATCATACGCCCTTTTCGTCCAGCCACATTGTAACTGCATCAACCGGAAGGCGCTGCCGGGGGATATGATTAACCGGTGAAGACTGATCAGGATACCCAAGCGCCAGTCCGTCAACCAGCACAAGTTCCTGTTCAAGTCTCAACGTTGCTTTAATGGCTTCCTGACAGATTGAAACTGCATTCATCCAGCAGGTGCCAAGGCCCTGTGCCGTCGCGGCAAGCATGAAATTCTCCATTGCAGCGACAGTTGCTTTGAAATAATTCCGGCCCTTATCAGGATACACGCCGAAAATTACTCCAACAGGGGCATGCTGAAACGAAAAAATGCCGCTTCCCAGCAGATCCATATCAGCGCCCTGCTCTTGCAGGAAAGAGATCATGGCCCCAAAATTATCTGATTTGCGGCTGGCCAGCTCCTGCTTCACTTTTTCTGGAACAGGTGGTTCAGGCAACTCAGCTTTTGCTGCGGCTGCTTCACCATAGCTGTCAGCAATCACTGAGCTGACCTGTTGCAGCGCAGTGCCGGTAAGCACAATAAATTTCCAAGGTTGCTGACTGGTAGGATTTGGTGCCCAGGAAGCTGCCTCAAGGCACTGTTCAATCATTTCACGCGACGGCATTTCCTGTGTATACCCTCTAACACTTTTTCTTTTCCGAATACATTCAAAAACATCCATTAGTGCCTCCAGTCTATACAATGATTCAGGGCTGGCCTGTTTGTCCGTGTCCTCTTGCATTTTTAAGGATAGTAATAGAGGCTGGATTAGGACTTTTTTATTACCGACCTGGCGATAAGTGTCAGCAAGGCGATTGCTGCCAGCGTTTCGAATACCCCGCCTGAGTTGTGCTGGATTCCGGCTGTCCAGGAGCTGATATCAATCGCAAGCCACTCGTAGAGGGCGTTGATTCCCATCCCCATTACCAGCGCGCATATTGCAATGACCGTCACGTATACTACCGCAACCGGTTTGCCCAGCAGTCGGGCAATAACCGTAATCGTGGCAGCGTTCGTTGCCGGTCCGACCATTAAAAACACTAGGGCAGCGCCCGGTGAGAGGCCTTTGAGCGCCAGGGCGGCCACAATCGGCGTTGAGGCTGAAGCGCATACATACAGTGGAATGCCGGCTGCAAGCATGATCAGCATGGATGTTATGCCGCTACCCAGGTGCTGTTCAACAAAACCATCCGGGATCAGCCAGGTAATCAGGCCGGCGATTGCGATTCCCGCAAGCAGATACGGGCCGATATCGCGCAAAAGCTGGCCGAAGGCATAGCTGATACCATCTGGAATTGCGCGTCGCAAGGGTGTGCCGGGGGCGTTGGGCGGCGGTTGGCATGTTGTTTCGCAGCAGGTGCCGGTGGGAACGCTTGTCGGTTCGGGTGATTTTTTTGGAAGCAGGTTTACCAGCAGGCCCGCGCTAATGGCGGTAATAAGGGCTGCCAGCGGCCGTATAATCGTCATGACAGGGTCAAGCAGGGCATAGGTGATAGCAATAGAGTCAACACCTGTTTCAGGGGTTGATATCAGGAATGCGGTTGTCGGTCCCGGGCCGGCTCCCTGTTCTTTGAGCGAGGCGGCAACCGGTACCACGCCGCAGGAACACAGCGGCAGGGGTACGCCCAGAAGCGAGGCCTTTATTACGGCTTTGGCCGATTTGCCGCCCAGGTGCCGGGAGACAAATGAGTCCGGGATAATGGCTTTGAGCAGACCGGCCATCAGCAGGCCGAAGATCACATACGGTGCCGAGGTGCACAATACCTGCCAGGCTGCGTAGAGAATCTGGGTAATGGCGTCGATCATGTGTGCTCATCCTGCCTGAATTGTGACGGCCCCGCATGGTTCCTGTCCGGGCGCATGCGGTTTCGGGTTAAAAATCCGTTAAAAAAGCATTGTCTCAAAACATGCTTTTATGTTATAAATATAACTTACCTTTAAAGGCGGTAAAAGGCAAGATGGTGCGCCATTCTGCCCGCGTACTGCTTTTGATAACTGAAGTATGGTGTATGATTTAAGAACCCATCTGAGGAGGTAGCTATGATTAAGGAGCTAAAGGATATTGTCGGCTCGAAAAATGTCCTTGATGATCAGGAGACCCTGGAGTTCTACGCTGTTGACCACAGCCTTGCTTCCCCCAAAAAGCCGATTGCCGTGGCAAAGCCCAAAAGCACTGAGGAAATTCAGGAGCTTGTGGCGTTCGCCAACCGAACTCTGACGCCGCTGGTGCCGTCAAGCTCGGGCATTCACTTTTACGGGGCTACATTGCCGGAACAGGGCGGTGTTGTAGTTGATTTGTCAGGAATGAACAAAATTCTGGAAATTGATCCCAGAAACCGGAAGGTTAAGATAGAGCCCGGTGTTACCTGGCCGCAGTTGCAGGCTGCGCTGAAGGAACATGACCAGATGGCGCTTAATCCACTGTTTCCGCATCCTCTGACATCGGCGCTCACCAGTTCAATTGAACGTGAGCCTATGCTGATTCCCAAGTATGAGTATGGCGACCCTGTTCTTCCTATGCAGATATCGCTCGGTAACGGGCAGCTTTTCAGGACCGGCACGGCATCCGATGCGCACTGTGAAGGTGCTTATCCCGAAGGTCCCGGTATTGATTTTTATCGCTTTTTTCTCGGCGCGCAGGGAACCATGGGCATTGTTTCCTGGCTTAATATTAAAACCGAGTACCGACCCAAGCATCAGAAGGTCTGGTTTGGAGCATTTGAGGATTTGGAAGATGTGGCCCAGCCGATTTACAAGCTGCAGCGACGCCATGTTGGCAATGAATGTTTTGTGTTGAATCGCTTTATGCTTGCTCAGCTGCTGGCTGAAACAAGCGAAGATTTTGAAACACTGATGGAAGATTTGCCTCCTTATACGCTGGTGATGGTTGTTGCCGGAGCACCGCGTCGTCCGCTTGAGCGGATTGCTTATGAAGAGGAGGCCATGCATGAGGTTGCCGCTTCGTTGAATTTTGAAATGACCAAGACCGTTGGCGGCGTGTCCGGTCTGGGCACAACTATGCTTGACAAACTGAGAAATTTTTCTGAAGACGGTGATTACTGGAAAACCAAGTTCAAAAATACCTCGCAGGATATTTTCTTCATCACTACTATGGATCGCGCGCAGTACTATACAGATATAGCGCTCGGATACGCGGCCAGCGCCGGATTGAACGCGCAGGAAGTCGGTGTGTACATGCAGCCCCTGGAACGCGGCCGCGCCTGTCACCTGAGCTTTAGCCTTCCCTGTGACGCGACCTGCGAGCGCGACCTCGCGCGTGTTGGCGATTTGCATGCTGATTTGAGTGAACGCTTGATTTCAGAGGGTGCTTTTTTTACGCGCCCCTACGGTCCCTGGGCTGATATTGTCTATCGCCGAACCACTCAGTATACCAAAATGCTCAAAGAGCTCAAGGTGGTGTTCGATCCCAATAATATTCTGAACCCCGGGAAATTGTGTCACTAAAAAATATTTGCTAATGGAGGATTTCATGGCTGACGAAATGCTGCTTCCCAAACATCCATGGTACCATAAATATCCGATTGATGGACCGTTTGACGAAAAAAAGGCACGTTGGACTGCCTTTAACTGTTCCCGTTGTTCAGTGTGCAAGTGGGTTGATTCCTGGCGTGTGCAGGGCCATCGCTATGCCCGTATCTGTCCGCAGCACACGAAGTATCTCTATGATTCACATTCCGCTCAGGGCAAGTGCGATCTGGCTTTAGCGCTGATTGACGGCAAAATGAAGTGGGACGAGGATCCCGAAATCAAGGATATTCTCTTTCAGTGCACCATGTGCGGCGGATGCGACGCCATGGATAAGAGCATCCGGGATGCCGAGCTTATTAAAATGTATCGCTGGCTGCGTACCGAATATGTAAAACGCTTCGGGCCCCTGCCCGAGCATAAGGCCATGCTTGACAGCCTTAAGCAGTATGACAATGTCTGGCTGCAGCCGCGCATGCGCCGCAACAGCTGGGCCAAGGACTTGAAAGATCTGGGCATTAAGGATCTCAATAAAGACAAGGCCGATGTACTGCTATTTGCCGGCTGTACCTATGGCCTGTCAGAGGAACTCAAGGATACCGTGGTTAATATTGCCAAGGTGTTGAAAAAAGTGGGCGTTGATTTTGGAACGCTTGGCGATAAGGAAATGTGCTGCGGCAGTCCGCCTGATAAAACCGGTAATCCGGAGGAATATGAGCGTCTGGCCCGGGCCAATATCAAGAGGTTTAATGAGTTGGGCGTAAAAACTGTTGTGACACCCTGTGCCGGCTGTTACGGAACCATGCGTGTTGGATATGCCGAGCTGGGCGAAACAATGAATTTTGAAATTCTGCATGTCACCGAGTACATTCAGCAGCTCACCAAAAATAAAAAAATCAAGTATAAACGCGAAGTCCCCGTTACTGTGACCTGGCATGACCCCTGTCATCTGGGCCGCATGAGCCGTCCCTATGTTCCTGGTAAGGATTTGGAGGGGGTATATGAAGAGCCGCGCGAAATCTTAAGAGGTATTCCCGGCGTTGAACTGGTTGAGATGGAGCGCATTAAGGAATATGCCTGGTGCTGCGGCGGCGGCGGCGGTGCTTTTACGGCGTTTAAGGATTTTGCGCAGTCGACCGCGCGAGAGCGTATCGAAGAGGCCAAGGATACCGGTGCTGATATTATGGTTACCAGCTGCCCCTGGTGTGAAACCAACCTGCGGGCCGGCGGCTCCGGTATGGAAGAAAAAATGGAAATCGTTGACATCTTCGATCTGATGATGCAGGCACTGTAAAAGGAGACAGCAACCATGGAAAATATGGTACGACATGAAAAACATGTTGAAATAATGAATGCCTTAGAGGCCGCGTTAGGCGTTGGGAATGTTAAAGACAATGCCGTCACGGTGAACGCCTATTTTGGTGACTGGCTGCCGCCCAAGACTTTGGGTCAGTCCGTTCCGCCGGAATTTGTGGCGCTGCCCAACGGCACACTTGAAACGCAGGCCATTGTGCAGATTTGCAACCGTTTTAAAACTCCTTTTATTCCGGTTGGATCCAACCAGTGGTCATTGACGAGCGCACCCAATCGTCCTCACACTGTGCTGATTGATTGTAAGCGCATGGGTGAGATTCATGAGATTGATGAGAATAATATGTACGCTGTGATTGAGCCGCTGGTAACGCTTGCACAGCTGCAGGGTGAAGCCTATAAACGCGGGTTGTATATCGGCTCGCCTGAGGCAAGCGCCCAGTCATCTGCGGTTGCCGGTCACCTGTTTCAGGGTATGTGGGGAACAGGATATCGTCTTGGCGTTGCCTATCGCAATATTCTGGGCATTGAGTGGGTGCTGCCCAACGGTGAAATTTTGCGCACGGGTTCTTTTGCTCAGGATGCCACCTGCGGTTTCTGGGGCGAGGGTCCCGGTCCTGATCTGCGCGGCATGCTGCGCGGCTACGCGGGTGCCATGGGCGGCATCGGTGTGGTGACGAAGATGGCGGTCAAGCTGCATCCCTATCCGGGTCCGAAACTCTGGCCTGCTGAAGGCCTGATCCCCAACATGACTTCCACTCTGCCTGAAGACCGTTTTAAGTGGTATATCGTGAAATATGATTCGCTGGAGACCGCTATCAACTTTATGTATGAAATCGGCAAGGCGGAGATCGCCGGTCTGGTGCAGAAATGGCCGACCGTGTATTATAACTGGTGGTGGGCGAATTCAAATGAAGAGTACTGGGAAACATGGAAGAAGCGCGTGTTCCAGGACAACGTTAAAAACGCTGTGGGCGTATGCCTGTGGGGCTTCTCCTCAGATGAGCAGCTTGAGTATGAAAAGCGCGTGCTTGAGGATATCATTGAGGAAACCGGTGGACGCATGGTTTCTCAGGAGATTTTTGACATGTGGGTGCCGCGCACAGCCAATAACTGGATTCGCGACACAAACGGATCACGTATGATGCGGCCCTCGGGCACGTTCTTGGCACTGCGCCTACAGACCGACACGCTTGACTACTCTGTCGGTCAGGTGAAAACCGGTTATGAGTGGGTTGATAAATTCACTCCGCCGATTCTTGACAGCGACGGTCCTGACTGGATCGGTGGCTATGATTTTGGACATTTCGGATTTGGCGAGACCGATTTCCCGGTTGAAAAAACTGCTGAAGCTCTGGGCGATCTGATGGGCAAGCTGTTGGTGATGACTAAGGAAGATGTGCAGAACGGGCTGGAGAATGGTGTCGGTCCTTTTCTGGGCGGTGCCTATCATGCAATGGCCGGTGAGGTCTTCGGCTATGACAAGTTGCTCAGAGGCATTAAGAAGGCAATTGATCCGAACATTATTTCAAACCCGCCGCATAATATCCCGATGGAAGACTAGGCGGGCTGCTTTGAGGCACACACTTTACAAGGAGAGATACTATGGATTTGAAGGTTGATTCCCTGAAATGCACCGGTTGTCGCATATGCGAGTTTGCCTGCAATTATCATCAGGATGAGACAATTTCATCAATCGGATCAAGCCTGATGTTTTATTTTGAAGAAAAGAAGAATTATTACGGCATGATGGTCAAACTTGCAAAAACATTGTATCTGGGACGCCCTGAAGGTGGGCAGATATTGAAAGCGGGTGAGCAGATTGAGGGCGCGGGCGCTAGTGCCAAGCCTATTCTTTTGCGGGTAGCCTGTGATTGTTGTGAAGAAGAGGATGGCGGGCCGTTGTGTGTGCGCGCTTGTCCGTATGGTGTTTTGAGCTTGCAGGAGGGTTAATGCTATGGAACTAATGAATAATTATAAAGAAATGATTCTGGTTGTTGACCTTGATGCCAAGGAATGTGACACGGAAGATTTAACAGAAGAGCTTGTTGCCCAAGGTCTGGGCGGCGCTGGTATTACCACAGCTTTATATGAACAGTATCAGGATCGCGATCCGCTTGTTATCGGGACCGGGTTTTTTACCGGTACGTTTATGCCGGCTGGATGCGCGGGAGTGGTTACCGCAAAAAGTCCGCTGACGGGTAAACTGTGCCATGTGCCCTTTGGCGGGCATGCCGCAGTTGAATTAAAGCTGACCGGCTTTGATTTCGTGGTGGTATTGGGTAAGGCTGACAGTCCGGTGCGCCTGTGGCTGCATGATGGGCTCTCCGACATTGATGATGCCTCTGATATTTGGGGCAAGGATGTCTGGGAATCGGTTGATAAAATGCGTGAAGCCTACGGCGATGAGATGATTCAGCTGTTGCTGGTCGGACCGGCTGGTGAAGCACAGTCAAAGGCTGCGCAGTTTGCAGTGAACTACTGGGGCAGCTTTGATAAGTCAGCTCTGGGTGCGGTGTTTGGCGCCAAAAACCTGAAAGCGATCGCTCTGCGCGGCTTGGATTCGCTGGACGTTGCTGAGGGCTTTTTTGATAAGTGTATTAAGTTGAAGGATGAAATCTGCGCAGGCGCAATAAGCGGCAAGTCCGGGTTGAAGGACATTGCCCAGGATATCGGTATTGATGCCGGCGCGATTGAAAAACTCTCGAGCATGACGCACCGTAGCAATGCTGGATACAACTGTCCATACGCGGCCACGACGTTTGTGAAATATAATGAAGCCCCGACCGTGATGGACATGAAGGGTCATCCTGCTCCGGGATGTATGGTGTCGGATATCAAGGGTTTTGCCGCTCTGCATGCGGCCGGTCTTGATGCGGGCCAGGCTATGGAGCAGTGCTTTCGGCAGGGTCTGGAGCCTGAGGCTGCAGCCAAGGCCGGTAAGACCGAGGGTGTGAGCGAGGATGCAGGTAAGGCATCGGCTTTTTCTTCGGCTGTTCCGGACTCAATTTTCGGCAACAGCCAGGATGAGAAACGTCAGGCGCTTGCTGCGATTGTTGGCATTGATCCTATGATTATGGCGATGTCGCCTGAAATTACAGAAGAAAAGATTATTGAGCTGGTTCAGATGTCGGCTGAGTGGGATGAATTCAGCGCTGATGAGCTGAACCGGATCGTGACGGACGTTATCACAAAAAGTGCTTGAATAACGTCAGGATAACTGTTAATTTTTTTAATTTGAATTTTGTCCCGTACTGCACAGGCCGACTGCGCGGGGGCCAGGAGAGGTAATGACGTATCCCAAAATTGACAAGAAAGTATATGAGCGCACTTTAGAGGACTATCGCGAGATGGCCTGGGGTGACGCGCGCTGTAACTGGTGTATGAATCAGTGGGGTTGGAACGTCAAAAGTTCCAAGTATAACGAGATTTGTCCTGAGTTTAAGTATAACCGCTTTTTCTCCCATAGCGCGATGGGAAAGTTTCATATTATCCGTGCGTTGCTTGAAGGCGATTTCGATATTGAAGACTCCGAGAAAATGCTTGAAATTTGCTACACATGCACCTCATGCGGCGCATGTGAAATGAATTGCCTGCGCCTGGCCGAAAAAGAGCCGCTCAAGGCGGCCGAGGCCCTGAAAACCAGGTTGATTGAGATGGGAATCGGGCCGCTGCCTCAGCATAAGGAGCTGCTCAAGAGTATTAAAAACTACGATAATCCCTGGCTGCAGCCGCGCACCAAGCGGGCCGATTGGGCCAAGGGGCTCCCGGTGAAGGATGCATCCAAAGAAAAATGCGATTATTTGTTTTTTGTTGGTTGCACCCCGGCATTCGATCCGCTCCTGCAGCATGAAATTATTAATGTTGTCAAGGTGCTTGATAAGGCCGGAATCAGTGTAGGTATTTTTGGAGAACAGGAAATTTGTTGCGGCAGCCCAGCTATTCGTATCGGTGACCGCGAGACCTTTTTTGGACTGGTTAAGCGCAATATGGATATGTTCAAGAAGGCGGGCGTGAAAAAGATTATCACGCATTGTGCCGGCTGCCATCATGTGCTCAAATACGACTTCCCCGAGGTTCCAGGAATTGAAACCGATGGGATTGAGGTCGTGCATGTTTCTCAGGTACTGGCCTTGCTTGTTGCCGACGGTACCATTAAGTTTACCCGCGAGGTTCCTATGACCGTTACTTGGCATGATCCCTGCCATATCGGCCGGCATGGCGGTATATATGAGGAGCCGCGTGATATCCTGAAGGCCATTCCGGGCCTGCGACTGGTAGAGATGGAGCGCATTAAAGATCAGGCTTGGTGTTGCGGGGCCGGAGCCGGGGTGCGGATTGCCTATCCTGACCATGCGTTTAAAGTAGCTGAGGAACGGATTGAAGAGGCCAAGGCAACCGGGGCCGAGGCAATCGCGACCTGTTGTCCGTATTGTGAGCAGAACCTGAATGATCCCCTTCAGCGAAATCATGAAAAAATGAAGCTCTATGATCTGACCGACCTGATGCTGATGGCGATGGACGGGTAAGAGGCTGGATACGTGTTAGCTGATAATGTGACGTAATGTAGCGTAAACACTTGAGAGAGGAGAGCATGATGGCAGATTTACAATGGGATGGTAACAGCAAAGAGATGTTTGATAAATTGATTGAGTCTTCACCGAAACCCTTTCGCGCCATGACGGAAAAGAAGCTGAGCGAGGCAATTGCGAATAAGGCCGGTGATGGTGGAACCGTAACTGAGGATATTGTTATCGAGTGCACTAAGGAAGTTACGCCGAAGCCTTTTATAGGTATGGCGCTCAAGCATATTGAGCCTTTGATGAGCAAGTAAATACGCTGGAATTCCAGCCGTTTATTGGTTTTCAAGCGGGTGCATTATTTATGCGCCCGCTTTTTATTTGCGGCGTAGTTTGATGTGAAAAGGAGAGTGAATATGCAGTGGGAATTTACCGGTGAACAGGTGGTTAAAGGTGAGGTTGGCTATACGCTGGAGGAGTTCAGAAAAGACTATTATGAGGAAATTAAGGCAAACTTTCCAGAGTTCGATGATCAGGAAGCAGGCCGGATGTTCAGAATAGCTTATGATGTCTGCTACTGCGTTGCAACAAACCGGCAATTGAGCGAATTGGTTAAGCATCTGCGCACAAAAGAAATCTCTTCAGATGAGAAGTATCTGGAGCTTATTCGCGATTCCAATGCTGAAAATATTGCCATGCTCAGAGCAATATTTGCTGCAACCGTATCCGGCTATCTCAAGAAGGGCCTTTCATCCCGCGAAGCGATGCAAAAACTTGAAGAATATCATAAAGGCGCAATTTCAGATTTTTGAGGCCTGCCGTGCAGTTGTATAGTCGTAGGTAGCATCATGCAGGGGTGTTTTTTTGTTGCTACCGTTGTATGTGCAGGGTGCTTCAGGTTTATTTGAGCAGCCTTGTTCCTGCATAGCATGACTGCACAAACGTTGTGGTTTATTTAACACTTTTTTTGCATTCAAAAAATATGGTAGTATGCTAAATTAGTATCTTGGATGTAGTATATGAAAGTTCTTTTACAGTGTGGTGTATCCGTGTTCAATGCTGTCGCACCTGTGGCACGAGACTGTGCAGGCTGTTGCGTGTGAAAAAGTAGAATGCATGATGGACGTCCCGTATGCTCAAGCAGTATTACCGACTGAATGGAAAGAAGACACTATGAACGCGCAGTTCTTGATAACCAGCTGTTTGCGGGTTTGCATGCAGGTTCTGCGCTCCGTTTTCGGGTGGTTTTATTTGGAGTATGCTGGTGTGCTCGCGGCATTGATGCTGGCTTCAGCACTATGTGCCGCTCCGGCAAATGCGGATGATTATGACATTATTATAGAAAAAAACCTCTTTCATGACCAGCGTCAGAAGTGGGAAATGGAAAAGTCTCAAGGCAAGGGGGCTGCATCTCAGGCCGGGCTTCATGAACTCGGGAGTATTGACAAGATTAACCTTTTTGGCACGGTTATTAAAGATTCGCACTCATATGCCGTAATGCGCGTGACCCAGCAGGCCGCTTCGAGCAGAGTCTCCCGGAGGGCGGGCCGGGCTAAAGATCGGAAAAAGTCGGATGTACAGGCAAGCCAAAAGAAACAGGATAATAAACGCCCCTATGCCGTAGGTGATTTTATCAGCGGATACCAAGTTGTTGAGATACATTCTGGGAGTGTGCTGCTGCAAGACCCGTATGATAATAAACGCTATGAGATTTTTATGAACGACGGTCAGACAGAGCGCACAGCGGTGAGAACGGAGATTGCAGAGGATAAGCCTTCAAAGCCGCCACGGACGCCAGGGAAGGAACGAAAGTCTTCTCGCAGATCGCAATCCAGGGCTTCGTCGAATAAGGCCGGCTCGACTGATGCTATTCGTAAGCGTTTTGAAAGAGACTTACAACTGATGCGCGATGATAAAAACGATGCTGTCGCCCGACAGGCTGAGCGCGAGTGGGAAAAATTGGAGCCCATGATGCCATCTCTTGATGAGAAAGGCCAGGAGGAGCTTATGCGTTTAAAAAGCGAATTTGAAAAGTTGCGGCAGTGAAAATATGCTCGGGGTGTGCTTCTGGGGAAATGCAGTGCTTGTTTTTTTTGAAAAAAAGTGTATGATTCTTGGTTAGTTTCGCAGGATAATAGAAGTATTAATTGGGTTGATATAAAGAAAATACTGACTGCCCGGGACATATGCTTTTTGTCGGAAAGCCATGGAATTTCATTGGCTTAGATTGGATATAAAAATTAAAAATAAATTTTTTCAAAAGGTTAGGGGCTGCTTGTAGAGCCTGGTGTAATGGTAAACACAGTATGTGTGGTAAAGAAGCGCTGTCGTATGGTTGTTTCTGAAGCGCTTTATAGAGATACAGCAGTTTAGGCAGGAGACATAGGTATTAAAAATATGTTGCAGAACACGCAAGGGAGGAAAAATGAACAGTATTGTATGTTTAAAACAGGTTCCTGACACAGAAGCACAGATTATTGCGACTTCGGACGGATCGGATGTTAAGCTTGACGGTGTTAAGTTTATCATTAGCCCCTACGATGAGTACGGGATTGAGGAGGCGCTTCTTCAGAAGGAAAAAGCCGGCGGTGGTGAGGTGACCCTGGTTAGTATGGGTCCGGCCCGCGTGGTTGAATCCATTCGCACCGGTCTGGCCATGGGAGCGGATAAAGCAGTCCATCTTGATGATGAGGCCTTCAACGGCAGCGATGCCCAGGCTGCGGCCAAGGCACTTGCCGCTCAGCTCAAAGGAATGGAGTACGATATAATTTATTGCGGACGTCAGGCCATTGATGATGATCAAAGTCAGGTCGGTCCCGCGTTGGCCGAGCTGCTGGGCCTCACGCATACCAGCGTTGTAACAAAGGTGGAAGTTGCGGATGATAAGAAGAGCGTAAAAGTGAATCGTCAGATCGTTGGCGGCGAAGAGATCATGGAGCTTCCGTTGCCCTGCGTATTGACCTGCCAGAAAGGTCTCAACGAGCCGCGCTATGCTTCGCTGCCCGGTATCATGAAAGCCAAGAAGAAACCGCTGCAGGCTGTTAAAGCTGCTGATATCGGCGTAGATGTCGGCACAGTCGGCGTTGCCGGTTCCGGCACCCGGGTTGTGAAGTTTACCGCGCCCCCGACGCGCACGTCTGCTAAAATTATTGACGGCGAGTCCCCGGAAGAGAAAGCCGCCAATCTTGCCAAGGCTTTGCGTGAGGAAGCCAAAGCCATCTAAGTAGTGGCGTGTATGTAAACGAATAGATACCATTCATGATATAAGGAGATCATTCTCATGGGTAAAGGAATTTTTGTTGTTTCAGTACCGTCTCAGGGGACCATTCGCAAGGTTGCCTTTGAAATATTGAGTGAAGCCCGCAAAATAGCCGATGCCAAGGCTGAGCCGCTGTGCGCGGTTATCATCGGCAAGGGCGTTGCCGGTCTGGCCGATAAATTCGCGCCCTACGGTGCGGATAAGGTCTACGTGGTTGAAAACGACCTGTTGGAAGATTACACAGCTGATGGATATACGAAGGCTTTGGCTGATTTGATTACCAAGGAAGTGCCCTCAATCGTGCTGGCCGGTGCGACCGGAACCGGCAAGGATCTGATGCCGAAAGTTGCCGCACGTATTGGTGCAGCAATGGCGGCAGATTGTACCGCGATTGGAGTTGACGGTGATGCGTTTACGGTTACACGCTATATGTATTCAGGTAAGATGATTGCAGATGTTAATTTTCAGAACGCTGCGGTTGCCATCGCCACGGTACGGCCTAATGTGTTGATTGCCGCTGCACCGGATGCTTCAAAAACTGCCGAGATTGTTAATGTCGCCGCTGAGGTTTCCGCAGATGATATTCGCGTGAAAGTGCTTGAAGTGGTCAAGGGCGATGCGGGTAAGGTCGATCTGACCGAAGCTGAAATCATTGTCTCCGGTGGTCGTGGAATGAAGGATGCCGACGGCTACAGCATTCTGGAAGACTTGGCAAATGTTTTGGGCGCAACGGTGGGTGCTTCACGCGCCGCAGTTGATGCTGGTTGGCGTCCGGTTTCTGACCAGGTTGGGCAGACAGGTAAGGTCGTGTCTCCGAATCTCTATATTGCCTGCGGTATCTCCGGTGCGATTCAGCATTATGCTGGTATGGGTACCTCCAAGGTGATCGTGGCAATCAACAAGGATGAGGAAGCCCCCATTTTGTCCAAGTGTGATTATGCCGTGGTTGACGATCTGTTTAAGATTATTCCGCCGTTGACCGAAGCAATCAAAAAGCTGAAAGAAGACTGATACTTCTGGCCGCAGGGCCGAGCATCAGCAACAGTGTATTACCAAGCCCGGAGTTTTTCTCCGGGCTTTTTTTTATTTTTTTGCAGTATCGATGCAATAAAAGATTTGCTTTTGCGACTATTTCAGATTGATAGCATGTGTAATGCAAGCAGTTGGAAAGATTAGACTGCAGGGCGGTATTGGCAACCAGCAGTTGTCAATGAAGTAGTGCAAAGAAAGCGGAGGGGCATATGGGTTGGAACCGCAAGGGTTTCACTCTTGTAGAGTTGATGGTTGTTGTTGCCATTATCGGTATTATGGCGGCCGTGTCTGTATTTAGCGCTCTGGAGGTGCTGCCGCGCTATCAGCTGCACTCGGCCGCGCGTGATTTTAGCGGTAACCTGCGCCTGGCCCGGAAAAAAGCCATACAATCAACTCAAAAGGTACGGATTGTATTTGATCAGGCCCGTAATATGTATAGCATAGACAAGCGAACAGTTCCGTACCGGGGCACGCTTGCAAGCTATTATGGGGGCGGTGTATGTTTTGGTTTTGGCCTGGCAACAAGAAGTGCTGCGTCTACATCATCACGGCTTCCCGCGTCTCCTGTCACCTTTCAGGGCAAGACCCCGATGGTGACATTTAATCAGCACGGGCTGAGTAATGCCGGCTCAGCTTATTTTGCCAATCGGCGCGGGGATTGCTGCGCAGTTGTTGTCAGCACTTCAGGCCGGATTCGCATGCGCGTCTGGACCGGAAAAAAGTGGAGATAAAGCCAAAGTCCAGTACCTCAGGTCTCAGTACGGTAGGGTAGTTTCTCGCTATGCGCAACACAGGCTATTTTTCATACAGATGTTCTTGACACGGGTGACCTTGTTGGCGTAGGGTTGTGAAAATGAAAAAAATAAATAAAGTACTTCAGTACGCATCAGGCCAAATAGTGGCATGTAGTAAAATTGTCACAAACATCACCCAAAAATAAAAATTAATGCTTGTGACCATTGTGTTTCTTTGCGCATTGTGTTTGCGTCTTGTTTTTATTTATGAACTGCTTCATCAGAACGCACTTTCATACAATGCTTTCAGTACCATGCCTAGGGCCGGTTTTCTCACCAATGACAGTGGTGGTTATATTGAACTGGCAGAAAATTTTTTCTCATACTACTTCGGGCCTGAGGCTCGTTGGGATACGCTCATGCGTTCACCCGGCTATCCTGCTTTTTGTGCTGTTTTCTATAATCTTGGAATTTCACACGCAGGAGTACTGGTCGCCCAGGCTGTTCTTGCTTCCGTTATACCTGTTTTGACTATGATACTGGCCCACATGCTTAGTGGCCGCTTGCTGTTTGCAGCCTGCGCAGGCTTACTTTCGGCCGTTTCACCTACAGGTATTGGCCTGTGCGGCCTTATTATGGGCGATATGGTTTTTTCTGTTGTGCTGATTGGTGGTCTGTTTTGCTTGTGCCGCAGCGCGCTCAAAGCACAGGGAGCTCAGCTTATGCTTTCTGGATTATTGTTTAGCGCTGCTTTTTTGGTAAAGCCAATTCTGATTTTTTGGCCTATTTGCATGATTGCCGGATATTATCTTTTTTGCAGGGCCGCTACAACAAAACCTAATGTATAAAAGCTTATCATTGCGGTTGTTATTCAGCTAGTATTGTCGGGCATGTGGTGTACACGCAATTATGTTTATGATGGCATTTTTACACCAAGCAGTGTTACCATCATAAATTTGCATGATTATATGAGACCGCGCGTTGAGGAATGGGTAAAAGCCGGCAAGTTGCCTTCCAATCGTGCCGTGAGGAACAATAAAGTCGCACTGTCTAAAAAAATCTCGCAGCAGGAATCGGGTTTTTCATCAAAAGAAAGGCTGCAGACGCGCAATGTGAGAGCAATGAATGTGTTAAAGGCTTATCCTTTGACAACCGTAAGAGTCATAATGCAAAATAGTCTTGAAAATATGATCTCTGGCTGGGATTATTTGCGCCGGCAATTACCTTTTGGCTCTCCACTGCAAAGAACCCTTACTTACGGTGCTCAGCTGGAAAGAGCTTTTAGACAGGGTGGCCTGTTTGCCGTTATGTTGTTTCTTTTGTATCTCTCCATAAGGGTTATTTTTAAAAAAACGGACGCAGATAAAATTTATTTTTTTAGAGCAGCGGCTCTTGGTATTACCTATATCTATTTTGCTCTTCTTGCCGGTACGACCTATCTTACCGGTTCACGTATCATGTACTCGGTCGAATTTATTCTTATATTGCTTATATGTATGGCACTCCAGCAAGCCCTGCACGTAGGTATTGGCATATTTCTGTATACAAAAAAAATTATGCTAGCAAGTGGTCAAAGAGTAGCATAGCCGGGCAAAATTTTATTTTTAAATGTTAATGGGCTATGAGTGGTTTAGCGTTATTTGAGCTATGCTAAACTATTGTTATGGTATGAAAAACAAGTTCATAAGAAGGGCGCGCATTTTTGAGCGATAATTTTAGCAAATTATTCGCTTATTTTTAGCAGAGTTAGACTTTTCCAGATTGCTGGATTGGCGGGACTAAATCGTAATACAGTTAATCGTTGTCTGTCAAAAATCAGGCAGTGCCTGATTTGATATTGTGATGTTCTATCTCCCTTTTCGGGGGAGGTCGAAGTCGACGAATTATTTTTTGTTGCCCGGGGCATTAACAGCAAAATAGGTCGTAGTGCTTTTGGTGAAACGATCGTCTTTGGCACTTTTCAGCGAAATGGTTATCTATGCCGTGTTTGACAATATGATGCCGACAGAGTCCAGAAAAAAGCACTTTGAACAGCCAGGCTCCTCTAATTTTTGTGCCCAGTCCTTGGGTGAGGTTCAAAGCACACAGCAGATGTTCATTGCCCTGCTTTATTCTTCATTTTCTGTACCTGTTCATTGTAAAATTTTATAACTTCTCTGCGGTTCAACATGCCAAGCAGGATACCGGAGTCATCATCTTTCACAACCGGCAGGCTGTCTATATTTTTCGTCGTAAACTTTTGAAGTACTGTATTCAAATCTTCAGAAGGCGATGTCGTAATTATATTAACGTTGGCAATATCTTTCATCATTATAAGACTGCCAATTTCCTCAGAAAAAATGACAGACCTGAAATCATTGCTTGTAAATATTCCCACTAGTTTGTCCTGACTGTTAACTACAGGGAAATAGTGCTGCTCAGTTTTAGAATAAAATTCTTTAAAAGTATCAAAGGTCATCCCTTGTGAAATGCTGGTTGTCTTTTTAATAAGTTCTATAATATCTTTTACTTTTGTTGTTTGGAGGACATCTATGAAAAAATCACCTTCATGTGCTGGCGATTTTAATCTGTTCTCTACCTGTTTTTCATAAATAGTCCATCGTTTTGCCGCAAGATATGAAATAGAACACACTAATAGGCTTGGAAGAAGTAAATGATATGAGTTTGTCATTTCACTTACGAAAATAATAGTTGATATGGGTGTATTAGAAACAGCAGTGAAAAAACCGGCCATACCGACAACAACAAATGCTCCAGGATTTATCACGGTTGCAGGCATTATCATGTGAAAAATTTTACCAACCACGCCACCCGTTGCTCCTCCAATGACCACCGAAGGTCCAAAAACTCCACCGCTGCCCCCTGATCCAATTGAAAAGGAAGTGGTGAAAATTTTACCGAGCGCTAGAAAAAGTAAAAAAGGGATGGTAAGTTCGTTGTTGAGTGCTTGTTGAACAAATCCGTAACCAAATGCAAGTGTCTGAGGCAGAAAGAATCCGATAATACCAGTGCAAAGCCCGCCGATTGCAGGTTTTATATGGTTTGGAATTTTTAAGGATCTGAAAAGTGAGGTGATGCCATAAAAAGATTTTATATAGAGAATAGCTGTTCCGACAAGAACAAGAGCCAGGATAAGATAGGGGCCTAATTCCATAGGACGACTGAATATAAAATCGGGTGATTCAAAGAGAGAGCCCCATCCAAAAACAAGACAGAATGTACAGTAAGCAACCACTGAGGAAATACCGGCAGGGATAATTACCTCTGACTCAAATTCCGGATCCCTGTAAAGAACCTCGGCAGAAAAAAGTGCGCCAGCCAGAGGCGCCCTGAAAATACTGCCAATACCTGCACCCATGCCAGCCGCCATCATTATGCGCCGTTCGCGGTCTGAAAGTTTTAGCTTTGTCGCCAAAAACGATCCAAAACCGGCTCCGATTTGAGCAATGGGGCCCTCCCTGCCGCCCGATCCTCCGCTTGTCAGCGTTAAGGCAGAGGCGATGGTTTTAATGAAAGGAACCCGTTTGCGGATAAAGCCCCCTTTGTTGTGATAGGCATCAATCGCCGCATCTGTACCATGACCTTCTGCTTCAGGCGCAAAGGTGTATACCAGCCATCCGCTGAGCAGTCCTCCGAAAGCAGGCAGTAGAAGTAAAATCCAACGGTTAAACGAGGTGTTTGTAGGTGGTAGCAGCTGATGTTCACCGGCAGGACCTGGCGGTCGATAGCCGGCTAAAAAGTCCATCAAATAATGGGCGCCGTACATACAGAGGTAATGGAAAGCAATGGATCCCAGCCCCGCTATTATACCAATCAGTATAAAGTAAAAAAACCATTTGCCTGCATACATGATGCGAGGTGTTTTTTTTTCGAAACTGAAGATATTGAGGTCTGTTAGTAATTGCCTATATTTATTCATTGTTTAAGGATAATAAAACCTGTTCGGAAATAAAGGGTTTATTTATATGGCCAATGGTTAACAAATCATTATAAACAGCGCACATTTTTGTGTCAACAGAAAACCCTTATAGATATGGTCTTAATGGGGTTTGAAACAGGTGCCCTGATAAAGATGAGGGATTGGTAGGTGTTATGTCAATCGGGTCGGCAGCGTATTATGATATATACATTGGTTGACATCCGTACGCGGCATAACCACTTCTGATTCGCAGCCAAATAAAGCATTGACTTGCCTTGTATTTGAACCTATATTTTTACCAATCTGATGTGTAGAGATTTTATGCGAGGTGGTTAAAAATCTACTAAGGAGGATGCGGACATGAAAATCACCGCAATTGTTTTTGCCCTTTTTTTTGCCATGGTTATCAGTGCGCCGGTTTGCGCTGAAGATGTTCCTGCCAAAGATTTCTGTAACCCAAAAAAAATGGAGGAGTGCAAAACAAAGATTGACGGTCTTCTGGAATCGGTTAATGCCTTGCGGGCTAAGCTCCTTAAATCACAGATTGAGCTTAAGGAGGGACGGGAACTCACCAATGCGGAAGCTGATCAATTGTTGAAAAACCACGATGCTGTTTTTGAAAACATGCCGACTACCGAAGGCTACATGTGGGATAATTAAAAACTGCAGTAGCTCTTCATATACTATACAGGGCCGCACAATGGTCTGCGGCCCTGTTTTTTTCTGTAGAGAAAAATTTTAAACACTTTTGAGGTCTGGTAAGTTCAGTCCATTAGCTGGTTTAATCCCTGATAACGGCGATCCTATGATAAAGAAGGCTGGAATCCTGATGTGCCTCTTGGCGCTGTTTACCAGCGGCTGCCTGTATTCCAAAATCCAGCGTCCAATGGATACAGATTTTCACAATACCGAGTTGGGCAGCAAAGAAGGCCGGGCTTCCAATCGTTCGATCCTGTGGCTTGTTGCCTGGGGTGATGCCGGCACCAAAGCGGCCGCCGAGAATGGCGATATCGTTGTTATTAAACATGCCGATCAGGAAATGTTATTTGTCTTATTTGGGCTTTATTTTCGCATTACGACGGTGGTCTATGGCGATTAAAGCCGCATTTTTTTGTTTGGCTGCAATATTGGTTCTGGGCTGCTCTGGACGGGGTATTTTGTATACCAATACGATCAAGCCCTATTCCAAGGCCTTTCGTAATACACCGGTTGGGGGAAAAGTCGTTGTCATCAATACCCAAAATATTCAGGCATCAGTGCCCACAATCACTCCGCCAGGTCTTTCTGGCCAGTGGGATACGGATGAGATCATACATCTCGCCCGGGAAGCAGGCATAACCGAGCTGCATCACATTGACATCAAAACGCTCAGCATCCTGTTGGGCACGTACCGCCGGCAAACCCTGATTGTTTACGAAGATTAGGGTTTGTGCGCCATGCTGCTTATTAACCCCCCTGTTACAAGACCCTGCGAGCCACCGGCCGGCATAGCGCGACTTAGTGCCGCGTTGAAATCCAATGGTGCCAGTGTCACAGTGCTGGATGCGAATTTGGAGGGTTTGTTGTATGTGCTGCAATCCCCGGTGCAGCCGGCCGATACATGGACCAAGCGTGCCGCCAACAGCAACATGCGCCATCTGGATGGTCTGCGCAGTGGTCGCGCATTCAAGGATCCTGCGACCTACAGCCGCGTTGTGCGTGACCTGAACCGCCTGCTCGAAATATACAGCGCGCCTTTCAAGGCGCGGGTTTCCTTTGGTGACTACAGCGCCGACGATCTGCAGCCTGTGCGCACTGTAGACCTACTGTGTTCCGCAGAGCAACCTGAGAACAATCCGTTTTTTGATTATTACCGTGCACGATTACCACAGCTGCTTGAAGAGCAGTCTCCTGACTGGATTGGTATTTCAGTTACGTATCTCAGTCAGGCTTTGTGCTCGTTTGCGCTTATCGGATATTTGAAACAGCTTGATCCGGGTGTGCGTATTGTGCTCGGGGGCGGGTTGATTACATCCTGGCTGCGCCGTCCGGGCGTGCGTCTGGCATTTCCCGGGTTGGTTGATGAGTTGATTGAGGGTCCCGGAGAGGAGCAGGTCTGTCGGCTTGCGGGTGTAGGCCCTGGGCCTCAGGCAACCGATGGTATGCCCGATTATGCATCCCTGAACCTTGATCGGTATGTAGCGCCGGGCAGGATTATTCCCTACAGTGCTTCACAGGGCTGCTACTGGCAGCAATGCTCGTTTTGTCCTGAGCGCGCCGAGGGTAATGAATATCATCCGCTATCGGTCGCGACAGCGGCGCAGCAGGCACAGGAGTTGTGCCGTGAATACAGGCCCGCGTTGCTGCATCTGTTGGATAACGCAATCAGCCCGGCCCTTTTGGCGCAGTTCGCGCGCACGCCGCCGGGCGCTCCATGGTATGGTTTTGCCCGCGTAACAGCAGAATTGCAGAACGAAGATTTTTGTCGCGCTCTGCGCAAATCAGGCTGTGCCATGCTGCAGCTTGGGATTGAGTCCGGCAGCGATCGGGTCTTAGGTGAAATGAATAAGGGTATAACAAGCGCCGAGGCATCACGTGTGCTGGCCAGTTTGCATGCTGCCGGGATAGCGACGTATGTGTATTTGCTTTTCGGCACGCCGTGGGAAACGAGCAAAGAGGCGCAGCAGACCATGGATTTTACCGTTGCGCACGCGCCGTATATTGATTTTATCAATAGTGCGGTTTTTAATATGCCTGCTGGCCAGCAAAAAGAGGCAGAACATGTTGTCCGCAAGTTTTCCGATGCAGACCTGTCGTTGTATACCGATTTTGTGCATCCCGCCGGCTGGGATCGAAAAAGTGTGCGCGCCTTTTTGGATCAGCATTTTAAACGTCACAAAGCGATTGTTCCGATTATTAAACATAAACCACCGTTGTTCGGCTCAAATCATGCGTCGTTTTTGGTGAACTGACGTATAGCAAGCGCGTAAAGACAGCTCTTTAGCAGGTAACTTTGTTTGTCATCTCGACCGACGGGAGAGATCTGTACAGATTGATGCACACGGTGCAACCTTCGGCCGGTATTTTGTTTTTGTTCGAGCGCAGTATAGGGCATGTCATTTTTAGCAGTTCAATAATTGCAGTCAGCCTACCGATCTGCTATACTTCGCGGTGCCTGAGCAGGGCGGTACAGTATGTCCGGCCTTCTGAGTGCGGACATATAAATGGTGTGAGCAAAGATCAACCCCCAGCAAGGAATAAACATATGGATCAGAATCAGACCGAGACGCAGACTCAAGACCAGCCAGTTAAATGGTATAATAGCCGTACGAAGGTTATCTTTTCCCTCCAGGCGTTCCCTCCCCTGGGTATTTATGCCCTGCTGCGCAGCACCGCTTTTACCACGGTTCAAAAATGGCTGGTGGTTCTGGCTGTGTCAGCGCTTATCGGTATTGTTATGTGGAGTGGAATTATGAAACCGATTAATGCCTGGTTGATGGGTGTGTTGGGCATGGGGGGCTAAAATCGCCTGTGACCCCCGCGCATTTCTGCTGCCCGGCCGCCAGGCCTGGCAGCGTTTGAGTTTTTCTTATCATTCTATCTTCTGCACTGATGCGCATATCTCAGGCGGCAGGTTGCTCCCTGTATGTTTATTTTTAGCGATGATCTTTAGCTTTCGGCAGGACCGGCAGCCAGTGTACGGCTGCGCGGTAGCACATGATTATGCATAGAATCAGGCCGAGCGTGAGGGCGAACTCGGCCAAGGCCGGAACGTAGGATTGTTGTGCATAAGGTGATTTGACGGCAAGGAAGAAAACCGAGACTAAAGGTTATTCTACTTGAGGAAACCGGTTACACCGAATGAGTACATCCGCTGCTGGGATTTGTTGAAGGATTTGGCCGGAATGATTTTTCCGACATGTATCGGTCCAGACAGGGTGCGGGTATCACCTGTGCCGGTGGAGTAGGGCACCTGCAGTGTGGTCGGACTGTACAGGCCGATGAAATCACCTTTTTCTACGGCTACGAGGGTATCGAACGTCATGGACTTCTGGCCGGGTTTAGGTACAGCGTAGGGTTTACTGACCCACATCAGCACCAGGTTTTCTCCCTGCGGACGAACAATGCAGACGGAAAGCTCCGTCTTGCTGTTTGCGATAACCTTGGCGCCGAGCAGGGTGCCGGCGATCGGAATGGGGTTCTGCATGTCGACCAGGAGCAGGTTGCTGCCGCTGGTGTTGGCACGGGGGATCAGCTCGCCGCCGACGTAGTCGAGTAACTTTTCATTCTCGGAAAATTTACGCAGGTCCTGCATCTGCCCCTTGATGTAGGCGCGCACCTCGCGGCGCATGCCCGCAACATCTTCAACTCGCACCTTCTTTTCTTGCCGAAGCGTCTGGCCGATTCTCTTATGGGAGGCGAGTTCGTTTTTCAGTGTATTGATTTGGGCGTTTTTGGCGGCTACTTCCGCGTTGAGCGTATCGCGTTCCTGGCGCAGTTGGGCAACATTGGTGGTGCACCCGCAGAGGCAGACGATGGTTAATATACCAAAAACACGTCCTAATATTTTCACTTTTCCCTCCTTAGTAGGATTCCATTTTTATGACTAGTCCTTGATTTCAACAGAACGTGTGGCTATCAGTTCGTTGCTAACCCGGATGTTCACGGTATACATTCCCGGCGACCAGCCCATAAACGGTGTCCGGAATTGCAGCGGCGCAGCGCCTTTATGAATGACGACAACCATGCTGCGCTCTACGACACTATTAATCTGCGCTTGCTGTAGCTCACCCTGTATTACCATACCCGGCTTTAATCCTTCGCCGGAAAGGTTGACCAGCAGGTCTTCCCCCTTCTGCTTAATATCAGCGATAAAAATGTTCCCTCGAGCTTGTTTGGCGGCAGATTTCGCCTTCGGGCTAGTTTTCACAGTTGCTTGCGGTTTCTGCAGGTATTCCGGTGTCGCGTTGTAAGCCGTCAGCCGGATGCCGGCATCATAGTCGCCTTTGCGCATGATCCTGGCTATTTTCCATTCGTTCTCTTTCAGCAGGAGGATGATTGCGAACCGCTTCTCTTTCTGCTGTATGTCATCGCCGTCCGGTGCCGATAGTTTTGCATTCACCTTCGCAATCACCAGTCCTACACCTTCGGCAGGAGTCATTGAGATGTTTTCAATATCCACCGATTCCAGCTGGGTGTCGGCCATATCGAAGGCAAACCTGAACTGGGCCAGAATTCTCTGCCTGTTTTCGGTGCTCTTGAAATGAAATATTTTCTCGATGGCGGCAAGATCCTCTTTTTCAACGGCTGCGAAGTAGCCGTTGACCAAATCGTAGGCCGCACTTTTGGCATCATCGGTCGCGGCCAGAACCGGACTGCTTCCGCAATACAGCAGGACTGCTCCAATAATCGCATATGTAAGAGTTTGCTTCATACTCAACTGCCGCCCATCCATATCAGCACATTATACGTCTTCTGCAGCACCGCCTTCCGGCCGGTTTCGTCTTCCACGGTAACCGTAACGGGTTCCTGCACCGTATCCTGATATGCCTCCGCAATGTCGTAGTATTGGTTTGATATCTTGTAGGCGACCTTATCTATTTCCCAACTGGCCTTTACCACCTCCCAATAGATCTTGCCGTTGGCAGATAATACATTAAAAGCCCCCATCGTCGTGTCGGCCAGTGCGATGGCGTTATCGGTGGTTGTGATGATGTTCTGCTCTGTAAAATCGCCTTTTACCAGCCCCTTGATTTGATCCTGTCCGGTATAGGTCGTTGACATCAGATTTCCCACGTTGGATAGGTTCGAAGCGGCATCCATTATGTTACCTACGGTGTCCGGCGCGGAAGTGAGCGTGTTCGCGGCATCAGCTGTGATATCCATGCCGCCCGCCATAGCCTGCTTCATTTTTTGAATTCGTTTCAGCCGTTTAAGATCCATTACCATATCGGCCGCGTTGCCCGAGAGAGGAACAAACGATTTCACGGTACCCATCGCCGGGTACATGGATTTCCCCGGAACCGTTGACCCGCCCGCCTTGAACTTGTTTGCGGCGAACATTTTATCGCCACCCACATTGGTGAGTACCGATAGATAGATCTTACCGCCGCACTCGGCCATTTCTTTCAGCACCTTTGGCTGGTTGTTTAGGTCGAATCCCCGCATGATAGGCCGGTAGTGGAATTGGAAGCTGTTCCCGGGAAAAGCTGAATACAGTAGCTTGGGATGGCCGCGCCCCTGCGACTTGCCATCGCCTTTCTCCTTGAAGGCCCCCAGTCCCTCCAGTGTAATTTTAAACTCGCTGCTGTCGTTATCCTTGACGGTGATCTTGGAAGGATCGATCTGCCATTGTCCGGCCTCGATATAGCGCGGCAAACTAAAGTCGGTGATGCGGGGAAACGGATTGTTGATCGTATACTTCAGAACCGTCTCGCTGTCAGCGGCGGGCACCCGTACCTTCAGGAAGCCGGAAATCGGGAATGCCGACTTGCTGTCAACAGTGCCATCAAACTCCTTAACGGAATCCGGGCAGTTGAGTGTAAATTTAACCCGGCCGTTCTCATCGGTGCTCCGACGTGCTGAATTGCTGTTCCGGCTCCAGACATACTCAATGATTTTGTCATCCTTTTGATAGCCATACGTGTCGCTGACGTCGACCTGCATGTTTTTTAGAGGTCCGGCATCGTGGCTGACGTCCAGAGTGACCTCGGCGGTTTTTCCGTTTGCGGTAATGATGGTCCCCACGTTCAGTCGCGCCCGCAATCCGGTCAGCTTTCGGGTCAGCTTAAAATTAACGGTTGCGCTGTAGGGTTCCTTCCCGCTGTGGGACGCCTTAATCGTGTAGTTGCCGCTTTTGTCGGTTGAGGTTTCCTTGCTTTTTTCTTTCAGCACAACGGTTGCGCCGGCAACCGGCTTATTGTGCTGATCCTTAACATTGCCTGTGATGGTGATGGAGGAAGGCTTGCAATCGGTGAGGAAATAGTCGGAATCGGGGCTGCAACCCCGGGCGTAGACCTTGACCTCCAGCGGGATGCCTTCCTCTTCCTTTTTATCCTTATCCTCTTCTGCGGGTTCTCCCGAGTTGTTTTCGTCGGACGATCCCTCCATTGGCTCTTCTTCCCCCTGGCGCGACATCGTGGCGGAACCGTAAGAGCCGTAGAGACTGTCATCATTCTCGCGCATATGCTGTATGATCTTGAGCCGTTCCTCCTCGGAGAGACTTTTGGGCTTTGTTTTCTGTGCCGGTTCCGCGGCTGGAACAGCGAATGGAAGGGACAGAAACAGAACCGATAGCAGAACCGATAGCAAAACCCATACAGTCTTTTCTGCTTTGAATGGTTTTCTCTGCTGTTTCATTGATCACCAGGGGAATAAAAATGCTTAATAGCGAAAAAATTAATGGAATTGCGCTGTACCGGCAAGTTTGCAGGTTGGATAGAATTGATTACCTCTCCAATGTTTGGGAGCAGTTTTCTAATGTTTAAAAAATCCGGCGATAAATCTGCCCGTGGTTGCAAATCGTGCTCTGGCATTTGCTTGACTCCATCGTGCTCACACGCTAACTATTCGCGCCCTATGAAATTTTCCGGTCTAAAACTGAGTTGATAGGAACGTGTTTTGAGCTTGGCAGACTATAAAACAGGGGTAGTTGTGTGTCAAGATTAATGTCGGCGCAAGATGCAGGCAAGGCTGTCGGACAAAAAATGAGGGAGGAAATTAAAGATTTTTTGGTGTGGCATCATGCGTCCAGTGAACACCTGGCTGATAGGTTTGTTCGCGTCGTAATGTCTGCGGACGGGCATATCAAGTGCCACACGTTTAGTGCTTAGCTGTCTTCCCGGCGTGATTTTGTGTCGGCAGGATCGGCAGCCAGTGTATTGCTGTGCGGTAGCACATGACAATGCACAGAATCAGACCGAGCGTGAGGGCAAATTCGGTCAGGGCCGGGATGTAGGAGTGCTGCGCGTAGGGCGACCTGACGGCAAGAAAAAAAACTGCGCAGCGGTTGAGCGCTATTCCCAGGATATACATGCCGGATGCAATGGCAAGCGCCCTGGCGCTTGCGCGCACATCACGCGACATGAACAAACAGCAGGGCACCACGGTTAATAGACCGAATTCAATCCAAAAAACAAGGGTGGCCGTTGAGGGTTCAAATAAAAACACCCAGGTACCGCGCAGCAGCATGTCGGCTGTCCTGCAGAGGATATAGATGCCGATCAGCCAGGGGCAGTATCCGGCCAAAGGAGTCAAAACCCGCATTTCGGGTTTGCGATGGAGCGCACGTGCGGACAGCAGGGACTCGATAATAATCATCGGAAAACCGACCGCAATTGCCGAGAGCAGGAAAAACAGGGGTAGGCACTGCGACCAATAGAGTGGATGCAGTTTGTAGGGCGCGATCATCATCAGCGTTCCCAGTGACGACTGATGCAGGCAGGAGAGCACCACCCCGGTAATGATCAGCGCCGGCATGATCCGGCCAAGCATATGCGAGGCAATGCGCAGGCCAAGATCTACCGTGCTATTCAGTGTTGAAAAGATTCCCGGTAACCGAACCCGTCCGATAAAGCGTTCGCACACAATTGGCGCGAATTCGAAGTATAGAATGCCCAAGTATAGCATGACGCAAATTGCAACTTCGAACAGCACAGAATTGCCCTGCCACATGGACGGCAGCATCGGGTGCCAGATTGTATACCAGCGTCCCAAATCAAATAGGAGTCCGACTGCTACAAAGGTGTAGCCCAGCAGGGCGGTGAGCAGGGCCGGGCGGATAATCGCATGGAAATGCTCGCGGTTAAAAATATACACCAGGGCCGCACTGGTAAAACTGCCTGCGGCCAGGGCAACGCCGGTTGCAACGTCAAGGCCGATCCACAGTCCCAGTGGATACTGGTCGCTCAGGTTGGTTGCGGCTCCCAATCCGGCGATTAGGCGGTAGGCACCAAACCCCAGCCCTATGAGCATCAGTGCGGTCAGCAGGCGCATGCCGCGTGTAAAAAATGGTTTGTTCCCCGCTGAAGCGTATTTCATACTATCAATTCACTGGTGTCTATGCCCGGTTACGTCGGTCTATGTATCCTCTTCGGTCTTTTTATTCCGGCGTTTGTTGTACCACATGGCACCTGCCAGCACTGCGAACAGTCCCAGCGGCGGTAAAAACCATTTGAAGAGCGCGTGTTGAACGGGCTCGGTATAGCCCGGAAGAGGGTGATATCCGAGGTTTGGTAAATCAATCTGTTCAAAGGGCGCGGCAGCAAGGTACATCCAGGCCGTGCCGCCGGCCTCGTGTTCGCCGTATATGTGCGGTATGTACTGATTCGGGTTTTTGCGGATGCGCGTGCGTCCGATGCTTATTAACTCTGCCCTGGGCCCAAATGTCATGACCCGCATGGGGCAGGCTGCTACGCAGGCAGGAATTTCGCCCTGGGTAAGACGGGTTTTAAAGCAAAATGTGCATTTACGCACCCGCGGGGTCAAAGCCGAAGCATATTCATAGGCCGGAACTTGAAATGGGCAGGCCGCCATGCAGTAGCGACAGCCGATGCATTTTTTTTCATCATACACGACCGCTCCGCCCGCATCGCGCGTCATAGCTCCTACCAGGCAGGCAGACACGCAGGCCGGATACAGGCAGTGCATGCACTGGAACTTGACATGCACGGGAGCTTCAGAATTGTTCGGCTGGTAGCGATTGACCACCGTGAAAGCGGAAGCATCCATGCGGCGGCGGCGTTCAAAAACGGAATCATCATTGAAAAAATCATTCGGGACAAGCGGAAGGTCAGGGTTAATCTCATTGCAGGCCTGTTCGCAGGCACGGCAGCCCACGCACAGCGTGGTATCAACCAGCACAGCGAGGCTTTCCTCAGGGCAGCCCTGTTGGGCCGAACTTTTTTTCGGTGCGGCGCCAAATGCCGCGGCCCCGGTTATGCTGCTGATGCGTTTAATAAATCCGCGTCGGTTCATACAGTCACTGTTGCGTGTGCGCGTGACATCCATCGCACGTTTGTGGCATTTTTTCCTCTGTGCCGCCTGTTTGCCGGTGACAGCCAAGACATTGCTGATGATAGGCTCCCATAAGATCGGGCCGCCCGGATACGTTCACAGCCTTCGCGTCATGGCATGTGCGGCAGCCCGGCACCGGTTTGCGGGGCTCGAGCGGGCTGTAATGATGGCATCCGGCGCACAGGGCCATGTCGTCTGTGTGAAAATAATTCGCCAAAGGGGATGCGTTACAGACAGCGGCCAGAGTGCGCGTTATTTCCAGATGATTGAACGTAACTTTTTTATAGGTTTCGCCCAGCTTTTCGATCTGCCAGGTTTCCTGCACGTCAGGGGCGATAAGATTTTCCGGGGGCGCTGCGCTGCGTTTTTGATTCAGGGCCTCAAGGCTGCCGCTGTGACAGGTGACACACGCGCTTGCAGCCGTAAGCGAAGATGGCAGTTGTTGATGGCATCCGGCGCACTCAGGTTTTTTCTTACGGGTCTCATGGCAGCCCACGCAGCTTCGGTTAGAATCTTCACGGTGAAAGGCCTGCGCTAATGTGACAAATTCTGCTTTTTCATCGCCGTTAACGGTGTGACATTCATGGCAGGCCTGGATGCCGTTGTGATGGCAATCTTGACAGGCTTGCGTTCTTAGTTGATGTTCAGCATGATTAAAGGGAACCGCGTCCATGATTGTGCTTTCATTGGAGTGAATCAGTATTTTTTCTTTTTGTTCGCAGTCGCTCCGGGCAACGTCAAGCATCTCATCGGGCGCGCGTGCTGAGCGCGTGTGGCATTCACTGCACAGCAGTGGTCCGGACTTTTCCTCCCGGGCTGCGGTGCGCTTAAAGTGACAGTTTACGCAGCGCGCGTGCGCAAAGTCCTGTTCGCGCCGGGAGCCTTCAGGGTTTGGTTCAAGTTGCCAGTCGCGGCATTGCGGTTCGCGGCCCTCATCCGCCAGAGCCTGGTGTTTTTTTTCTGAGAGGTAGTGGCACAGTCCGCAGTCTTTATCAAGGGTGCTGGTGTGCAGCGCATGGCGTTGATAATCAAAATCGGCCTGCGGTATTTGCGGTTCAGGGGGGCTGCCTTGCAGAACCTGAAATTTTTTCCAGTCAAGCACCGGTGCGTCCTGGGCCGTGCGGGCCGGTTCGTTGTGGCAGGCCCGGCATTCACCATGATAGGTATCGCGCACAGGCTCGTAGTAGGAAGGCAGTATTGGAACGTGTTTAGCCGGCGTGCGCGTTGCTGCACGGACATGGCACTCCCCGCAGGTGAGTGGTCCAGCCGGTTTAGCTTCACCGCCGCGTTCGGTGTGGCAGCTGATACAGGTATTGTGCCATGCGTTCATTAAGGCTTCTTCATCATCTGTGTCCGGAGGGTTTTTGGGGAACGTAAAAACAAGACTGTTATCAAGGCTGTCGGGGTGGCAGGTGCGGCAGTTGCTTTCACCGAGCGCCCGGGTGTGTTTTTCATGATCAAAACTGACTGCCGGTCGTTTGAGTCCGCCCTCAAGTCCTGGCAGGCTGAGAAGGATGGAGCCCGCAGTCGTTTCGTTGTCTGTAATGCATGCGGGTGCGCAGGCCGACTGCGGCGGTATGGGCTCTGGTTCTGCGGCATACAGAAAAGCATATATCCCGGTGAAAATGATAATGCCCGCAATAATTTTTTTCATGCCTGCTCCGGTTCGGGGCGCGGCAGCAGCCCGGCTTGTTTAACGATTTCCGGAACACGGTGCTCCCATTCAATTGCCATCAGGTGGATGCCTGCCAGCCCTTGCATTTCGCGTAGCTGTTGAATCTGCTCACAGCACATCGCGATTCCCTCGCGGGCCTGGTCTTTTTTTTCAACGCCCTGCAGGCGTTTGATGAGTTCCTGCGGCACATCCATGCCGGGAACGCTGCTTTGCATGTAGCGCGCCATGCCCAGTGATTTCAACGGCGTTACTCCTGCCAGGATATACACGTTTTCGGTTAGGCCCATATCGTGGGCCTGGTCAAGCCAGGTTTGAAAGCGTTCCATGTTATATACGCACTGGGTTTGAATGAAATCCGCCCCGGCCGCAATTTTTTTAGCCAGACGCTGGACTCTAAACGCATGCGGCTCGGCAAACGGGTTGGCCGCGGCGCCGATAAACATTTTGGGGCGGACGGTGATTTCGGTTCCGCTTTGAAATTGGCCTTCATCGCGCATGGTTTTTACCATGGCGAGCAACTGTATTGAATCAAGGTCGAAAACTTTTTTGCATCCGGGATGATCGCCGAATGTCTGATGATCGCCGGATAAGCACAGCATGGTGTGCACATCCAGGGCCGCAGCTCCTAGGATATCGGACTGCATGGCAATGCGGTTGCGGTCGCGGCACACCATTTGGTAAATAGGGTTAAGGCCTTCCTGTTTGGCGATCAGGCAGGCTCCCAGACTTGACATTCGCACGACTGCTGTCTGGTTGTCTGTAATATTGACGGCATCAATCATACCTCTGAGATAGCGGGCTTTTTTGCGCACAGCATCGGCATCGGCCCCGCGCGGTGGTCCCAGCTCTCCGGTCAGGGCAAACTGGCCGGAGGCGAGGATTTTTTCAAGCCTGCTTTCGGATTTCATGATTTATCTCCGTCCTGCACATAGCGCGTGCGGTACTCCTCTACCAGAATGCGCCCGGGAGTTTGACCTTGCCAGTTACGAGCGGGCCGTATTTCATTCATGGACTCAAGCCGGCCCTGGGCCTGCAGCCGTTCATAAATGGCAATCCAGGCACAGGGCGTATTCGGATCAACTTCGCAGTGACCGTCCTGTGGACCGCCGCAGGGTCCGTTGAAAAGACTTTTGGCGCACATGGTAACAGGGCAGATGCCAGCAGTCAGGCCCAGCACGCAGTCCCCGCAGGTTTTGCAGCGTTCTTCATACCAGCCGATATCGCGGGTAACGCCGACAAATTGCGTGTTCACTCCCGGGAAAACCGGTATGTGCGGGAAACGCTCTGCCAGAAACTGTACTCCGGCTCCGCAGGCAAGTGAAATAAAGGCATCATAGTTACCGGCGCGGGTGTCCAGAGCTGCCAGAAATTGCTGTTCGCATTGGCGCTCAATCGTCACATCATCGAAAACCGCCTCGCTGCCCGGTAGCTGTGAAGCCTGGAGTTTGATGTTTAGGCTGCGCGCTTCCTTCTGGCCGCCCGCGATGCAGAGTGAAACGCAGCCGCCGCAGCCGATGGTCAGCACCCGGCGATAGGGCGCTATCATTTCTCTAATTTCTTTAAGTGGTTTTGTTGTGGCTTTGATCATAAGATTTTTCTTTCAGGCTGTTGAAAAACGATCGTCTGCTGCGTTACGCTTTATCCTTAGTCTTTGCGGCGTACACAAACGTACGTCTCATTCCTTCGTCTTCGCGTGTCTTGCATCCGACCATTTTTGAACAGCCTGCAAAACATGCTAAAGCATTTTTTTAATATATTAGCCATAGTGTTATTTCGAGCGGAGCGAGAAATCTGTTTACACAAAGCTAAGATTTCTCCCTGCGGTCGAGATGACACTGCATATGCTTTTTCAGTAAAAATGTTTTAGAAAAAGTTTATATTTAATTCGTTTCCTCCTCTTCAGGTTCTCCCAGAGAGTGCGGATACACACCTGTTATATTCTGTTCGCGCAGGATTTGGCGCGTTAACGCAATCATGGCGGGAATATCAATGCCAAACGGGCAGTAGCAGCGTCCGCACAGTACACAGTTGCGCCATACCAGGTTAGCCATGTCGCGTAGTTGTTCACGCGTAACACGGCCTCGCTTGCGGTACAGCGTTCCCAGAGAATTCAGTACCTTATAAGACGGCATGTAGCGCGGATCATGGTCGTTTAGCTCAAATAAAAAACAGCTCTCCGCGCACAGGCTGCACCCGGCGCAGGCCTTCAGGTTCAGCGACATGCGTTTTTTGTGCTGCTGCAGCGTTTCCCGCATGGCGGTTATGTTTAGCTGTTCAGTAGGGCTTGTGTCGGATATCATGTATAACCTTCATGAGCCTTGCGGCTTATGCTTTCCAGTCCCGGCTGCCGCGTGCCGGTCCAAATTCAGAGCTGATACACAGCCTGACAAAGAAGAAAAAAACCATATGACCGATTTTGGTGAAAGGCAGCGTGATCAGCAGCACGTTGCCGGCAAGCAGGTGCAGGGTTATGACGGTTGTATAGTCAAACCATTGGTGATAGGCGCAAAAGCCGGTCAGAAACGGGGTCATGACACATGCCAGCAGCACATAATCGGCCATGCCTGATATGGCCTGCACCCGCGGTAGAACCAGGCGGCGTATCAGAAAAAAAAGACCGCAGACGAGCACTATCGTCGTCAAAATGTCAATCAGGGGTTCGGGCAGGCTCGGAGGCGTAATACCCCATGCGCGGTATATTTCCAGGCTGTGTCCCAGCGCGAGCAGGGGTGCCGCAAAAAGGCATGCGTGAAACAGGATTGAAACGAAGAACATAACCGGATGCACCGCAAAAGCGCTTTGCTGAATGCGGGCCAGGCGGTCAAGCGTGCGCTCTTCCGGTGTCAGCGTAGGTGTGGTTGCGCTCACGGTTGCAGGCAACGATCGTTTTTCTTTGCGGACGGTCAGCAGGTACAGTTCACGGATGCGGTAGATAACGCCCACGCATAGTATCAGAGCCGCTGCCCACAGCATCGGCCCGCGCGCGAATGTATATGCAGCCATTACAATCTGATCGTACATAGGCTGAAACGTGCTTGTGTTGTATGTGTATAGGGGTTTGTGCTTTTCTTATCTGAAACAGCAAATTATAAGCACCACCGTTGGCGCTTTTGATTCCCTACGGCGTATGGCTGCCCGTGATGCCTGCGAAACCTGCCTTAATCATCCAGCCAGGAGTTGGAATACAGCACATCGCCGGTGAGTACGTTGACGCTGCGTGCATAGGCGCGCTGTGCGGGCGTAAGCGCCCCGATATCAACGGTTGCTCCATCCATCATCCGCTCCACGAGCCCAATGATGTCCGGGAGTTCGCCCCGGCACAGGACCATGATTTCTGTGTCGTATGCATCAAGTATGGCAGAGTACAGCCCGTTTTTTTGCAGCATTAGCATGTAGGCCCGGTTGAGAACCGGACGCAGCTCAGGCGGGGCACCGTTGGAAACGTTGGACAGGCCGACGATCGAGCGGCAGCCCGGAGCAATCTCGCCCAGCATTGCTAAAAAATTCGTGCAGGCTTTAAGCTGGTTGATTTCGCCCATGATCGGCGTGGCGATGGGATCAATGAAGATGTCTTCATTGGGAATGCCCGCTTCATTGGCCCGGTAGATCAGATCAACCGCGAGGGCGGCGCGTTCGTTTTCGTCGCGCGGCATGCCGTCGCTGCCCCAGAGCAGGCCCACCATCAGGGCATTATGTTTTTTTACCAGCGCGATGCCGGCATCCATGCGATCAGCCTGGCATGAAACTGAGTTAACCAGGGGCCGAGCGGTTTTTTTATATGCTTGCAGGCCGGCTTCCATGGCCTCCATGTTGGTCGTATCAAGGGACAGGGGCAGATCAACAACTGCGTGGATGGTTTCAACCAGCCAAGGCAGCAACTCGGTTCCGTCCTTGCGGGCCGGGCCGATATTGACGTCGAGAAAATCAGCGCCGGCTTTGGCTTCGGCCAGGGCCATTTCCTGAATTGGACCGGGATTTCGTTCCTTCATGGCCGAACCGATTGTCTTGGACATGATGTTGATGCTTTCGGCGATGCTAACTATCATGCTTTGTTCTCCTGTGTTGTTCAGGTTCAAATGACTTGTCAGCGTTTAAGTCTTCGATATCGTAGGGTGTGCCGTGCGCACCGCCTGTGCTTGCGGATGGTGCGCACGGCGCACCCTACGGTCTTGCACCCATCCATTTTTGAACAGCCTGAGTTGAGGGACAGGTTTAAAACAAATGTCCACTGTGTGGCTTCATCAACCTCAGGCTTTCCAGTTTTTTAAAAACGGCGTTAGATGCGCAGCTTCGCGCGGCCCGATTTGAATAGTCCAATCGGGCAGTTCTTCCTCTAAATCGCCGCTGATCGTAGCGGTCAGGCCCGGAATTATCAGTGTGCGATGCGCCACTTTTTCGGTTATGCCTGATTTTTTGATAAACACCGCGAGTGAGTCGGCAACAAATTTTCCGGCTGCCCAGGCGGTCAGCACTGACAGGCCTTCGGTATCCTTGATCAGTAGCCAGGCAGGCATGCGGCTGGTTTCAATCTCTCCGGACACGATAAAATAGGTAAGCGAGAAGTTGCTCGTGATCAGCACCGGTGAGTTTTCATCCGGGTTGTTGATTTCGTAAATGCCTTCAGCGGTTGCCATGGGGCGCTGGGGATCAGTGTAAATATTCATGCGTTGCACGGTAAGTGGAAACAGGTTGGCTCCATGCAAATCGGACATGATGATAATGCCGGCGTATTTGGTAATAAATGTCGCGGCGAACATGGCTTCCTGCATTGGGTTATCGGTCATGTCGCAGGGAAACACAATTGAAGGAAAGCCAAGTGCCCGGCAGTTGCCCTTGAGTGCTACCCGGCGTATGATAATTTGATCCTCAAAGGCCTGATGCAGATCGCGCGTACCGCTATCAATCACAATGTCTTTGACCTTCAAGGCGGTTAGCTGTTCGGTGAGTTCGGCGACTTCATCAAGATCCGCGCCGCAAACAGCAAGGGGGCAGTCGTGCTCAAGGGCCAGACCAGCCATTGCCTGCAGGTTGTCTGCGGTAGCAGCGTAGATGAGCGGCCGCATGCCTGAGGCGATTTTTAGCCCTTCAGCCATCACAGCTGGATTAGCGCTCATCAGCACCATGTTGGTAACCCCGGCTTTTTTGACTCGTTCAACCAAGGTGCTGAATGCGGCTGCGTCCCCGCTGGTGTCCCTAAGCGCTGCAAGGTCGGCTTTAAGGTGCATGCCTACGCGTTCATAGGCAAGTGAGCACAGGCGCTGCAGGCGACCGTCAACTTCAGCCGCGCTCATGGCATCGGTCACCAGCACGCCGAGACCGGGCGGATTGACAAATGTTTTTTCATGCCGGAACATGACGGTTTCGCCGCCAACCTTCAGGGCGGTTTCACCGGTTCCGATGGTAACGCAGCGGATAGGCGGGGCCGAGGCTGCTTCCAGTTCCGCGCGAACCGCATCGTCAATATACGGGCATGCGGCCAGTTCAGCCTGCCCGGCTGCAAGTTTCATGGCAAAGGCCATGCAGGTCGGTACTCCGCATTCCTGACAGTTGGTTTTGGGGAGCTTTTTGAAAATATCTATTCCGGACAATGGCATTGTTTCCCTCCTGCCTGTGTTGACTGCGTCTGCTCTTCGCGCGTTAACGCAGGTCCGTTTATTAAATCATGCTTTCCATTTCAAGCGCCGGATGTTTCTTTTTCTTTAAGAAGGGCAAGATCTCTTCCTGCGTCATACCGACGGTTTCATCCGCGATACGATCCGCAAGATCGCTGACGCCCAGGGCCTCGCCGCGCGCGTTAATTTTTTCCCGCAGTTCTTCTTTGAGCTGTGTGGGCAGCCAGACCAGGCGGGCAATGCCGCCTTCGGCTTTAAGGAATTTACCCGAGCCGATGTAGTGCTTGCTGTGGCCCAAAAATCCGGGCGTTACCGCACCGCCGCCGACGGAGCCCGCCAGAGTGGTAAATTTCATGCCGCAGGGAGTTGTGTCGCCCCTGAAATCGCGATCTACGGTCATAACCCCGTTGCATTGCTCAAGATAGGCGGCAATGCACTCAAAACAGCCGCACGAGGTCATGGGATCTTGCATGATGCTGTAGGCATTGGCTTTTTCAACCTTGCCGCGGGATGCCTGGGCTATGAATTCGTTTACACCCTGCCAGCTTCCAAGGAGGCCGTCATCAAGTTCAACGCCTTTTTCAATCGGCTGATTAGGGCCGGTCGGGTTGATCTCAAAAGCGGCCTTGCAGTCCAGCCAGTTATAGGCTCCGCACAAACCGGTGCGCTCCGGGGTAATGATGCACACATGCGACGGTGCAAAGGACTGGCACAGGGTGCAGGAATAAAAGATGTCCTCGACCTCATCGGTCAAATTGGCGATGCGCTCATCGCGTAATCGGTAGGCAGCCCGGGCTTCTTTAAGCACCTGCTGCACCTTGTCTTCATCGGTGTAGATGGTAATCTGCACCTTATCCAAAATGTTGCCAAAGTCTTTATGATACATGGCGTGTAGTATGCGGCCGATGTCACTGAACGTGAATCCTTTGTCCACGGCCTGGCGCGCCAGCCTTATCCATGAAATATCGCGCTGGCCGATATGCATGATTCCCTGGGCATAGTTGATCAGGTGATGAATCTGGCGCTCGAGTATGGGCAGGAAGTCCTCCTGCATCTTCCGTCCGGCAATCTCAACGTATATTGCGAACGGAAGCTGGGAACCGGGTTCTAGATCGGGAATGTCAGAGCCGATCACTTCAATGCGGCCGTCTTCAACTTCGTCCATCTGCCGCAGAGCAGAAAACTCTACCATCTGGGTGCGACCGCCGCCGCACTCGAAGAAGATATCGTCTCCGCGTACGCGCTCGCCCTCGAACGCGGGCCCATAGGCGACCGGGATTGGAACCTCGGTAACGGTCACCTTCAGGCCGCGGGTTTCAACTGCTCGGGCGACCATCTGGTCATGGGGTACATTCGGCACAACGTGTTCGTAGGTGCAGATGCCGGTCGGCAGCACCGCTGGAATGTCTGAGTCGGCAATAACCGGGAAGCCGAAATTGATGCAGCCGGCCGCGTTGGCATACCATGCATCAGTTACCTCTCCCATGGCCAGCACAAAGGCAAAAATGCGGTCTTTGTTATAGATCAAGTTTTTGCGGAAATCTCCCGGCTTGATTCCGCCGAAAGCCATAGCCGCGCGGCAGGCAAATCCCAGCGCGAACACTGCGCCGGAAATATCCGGGCTGAAGGAGACCAGGCGCGTTCCCCAGCCGATTTGCACACCGGCTTCAACCAGCTGGCTGGCAAAACAGTGATTTTTGTCCTGCGAAGCCATGAATACATAGAGGTTGCGCAACTGTAGTTCTTCGGCAATTTTTTTGGCAGTTTCACTGTCCGGGGCCGCGCCTACGATGGCTGCAAATCCCGGCGCGCTGCCGTCGACAAATTCAACACCGCGTTTGCGTAAAATTACATCGCTGGCAGCGCCCAGCCAGATGTTGTCATCGTCCACGTCCTCGCCGCGCAGATAGAAATCGGGTTTCTCAAGGTAGCGGATCGCTTCTTCGATTTCTTCGTAGAAAAGAGCAGCCATACCGGAATCCAGGGCCGGAGCAAGGTAGGGCAGATGCATGCTGTCGCCTACCGGGCGGGGCAGAAGCCTGCGAGTGCGCTGAAATACCAATTGGCAGTCACCGAGGGTTTTCACCGCTATGCCGAGCATGGCATAGATAATCGGCAGGTAATAGGCCGTATCGGTAAACCCGATTTCCTGATCCGGGCCGTAATTTTTGAGAACCCGGGCATAGGTGGTCTCAACCCGGCGCGCGATTGCGTGCGCACCGTTAATTGCTGCTGAGCAGATTATTTTTGACACCCTTTCTCCTTCCGTGCGTTTCGGCTGCTCAGGCTGTTGAAAAATGCCCGTCTGCTGCGTTGCGCTTGTTATGAGTCATTGCGGCGTACGGAAAAGTACGCCTCATTCCGCATAACTGCACGCGCCTTGCATCCGGCCATCCGGCCATTTTTGAACAGCCTGCAAAAAATTTTAAAAAAACCCGTCAGTCCCGCCAGGGCGGGAGTATGTTTTGCGTACCGTAGCGGTGGACACTCTTGGCGGGTCCACCATGCTACATGTTGTTTATGTTGCCTCAAGTTCGCGGCGCATGGCCATGTCCATCAGCACGCGCTCACGCGCTTTATCGATTCCAAGCTCCGCGCGTTTTTTATCAATGTGTGCAATCATTTTTGCAGCCATTTTCAGCGGGTCGGGTTCAAAGTCCCACATGCCGCCCCAGGTTTCCTCTAAACCCTTGAAAAGATAGTCGGTATAGGTTTCACTGCCCAGGGTTGGAAACGTGGTTCCGAACAGGGTGTATACACCCGAGGCCACAAAATAGTGTCCGATTGAAACAGCCTTTTCACTCATCCAGCCCGGTGCGGCTCCAGCGACTGGAAGCTCAGATATGTCATCACCAAGCCCGCCTTCTTTGACCACGGCCGCGGCTGCCATCAGGATGCGGGAATTATCCACACAGGAGCCCATGTGCAGCACGGGCGGGATGCCGACGGTAGTGCAGATTTCTGTCAGTCCGGCGCCGCAGTACTGAGCAGCATCCGGAGTCAACAGTCCGGCCTTGCCGCAGGCCATGGCTACGCACCCGGTGGTGAGTACGATAACATCATTTTTGAGCAGTTCCTTGATCAGGATTAGATGATTTTCATCATCCTTGTCGCGCGCGTTGTTGCAGCCTACCACCCCGGCAATGCCGCGGATGCGACCGCCGATAATATTGTCATTGAGCGGTTTGTAGGATGATCGGAACGTGCCGCCCAACATGTAGTTGATGGTTTCGTGCGAGAATCCGGCCACCATTTCTGTTTTTACATCCGGAATGTTGACCGCGCTGGAATCGCGGTTGGTGAAGTTATCCACTGCCGTGCGCACGATCGTTTTGGCGGTTGTGATCGCGTCGTGTTCATCAAATTCAATATGGGTCGCGCCCTGCATCATGGCCTTGGGCGAGGTGGTGATCACTATGGTATGGAAACTTTCGGATGTTTTTTGAATGGCCTGCATGATGCACTGCACATCCACAACCATGGCGTCAACCGCGCCGGTTGTAATCGCAAGTTCCTGCTGCAGGTAGTTACCCGCAATCGGCAGGCCGTGGCGCATCAGGATTTCATTGGCCGTGCAGCACATGCCGGCCACGTTAATGCCTTTCGCGCCCTGCTTCTTTGCCTGCTCCAGCAGTTCGGGATCCTGTGAGGCAATTACCACCATCTCGGAGAGCAGCGGCTCGTGCCCGTGTACGATGATATTGACTTCATCGGCCTTGAGTACGCCGAGATTGATGCTGCCTTTTACCGGCACGGGCGTGCCGAACAGGATGTCCTGCAGTTCGGTCGCAATCAGCGAGCCGCCCCAGCCGTCGGAAATCGCGCAGCGGCCGGCTTGGGCGGTCAGGTTTTTATAGTCCTGGTCAACGCCGGTATGCGTGCGGTGCATTATTTCTACCACTTCGCGGTCGATCCCGCGCGGGGCCAGCCTGAGCTTGCGCCACAGTTCCTGGCGCTTGAGCGGAGCGCGTTTCAGGAATACCAGCTCGCCTTCCTGTTGCCCGAACTGGGCCACGCATTTCTCACCTACCTGAACGGCCAGTTCCTCTATGGACAGGCTTGCGATATCCAGATCAAAGTCAAGCCCGAGCTGTATCAGCTTTTGTTCATCCTTAATGCCGTAGCCGGGAATTTTACCCTGGGCCGCCAGTAGAAATACGTGGGCCACGCCGCGTCCATGATCTGAATGCGCTGCCGCGCCGCCCGCGACCATGCGGGCGAAATTGCGCGCCGCAATGGTTTCCTGCGTGGCACCGCACAGGCCTACCTTTGCCGGTTGACCCTCTTTGGCGGAAATTACCCGGCAGGGTCCCATGGCGCAATTTTTACAGCAGATACCCGCGGCCCCGATCGGGCAGGGGCGCATGTCGGCTGCGCGGTCAAAAACGGTTTCAATCCCTTTTTCGGCGCAAATTTCCAGCATTTGCCGGCTGGCGTCGCAGCAGGTCAGTTCTTCGATTGATTTCTTTTTTGCCATGTCTGTCTCCTTATCTTAAGCAGGCTTTTTGCGGTGCTCGCTGCCGTAGCCTTCGCTGTACCAGTAATGCAGGTCGGTTTTAACATGCTGCAGTTGATCTTCTCGGCCGAGTGCAATGTCTCTCCAGTTGTCCCGGGCCGCTTCTTTATCACTTTTAAATTTAATTGGCTCCCAGCTCGACAGGGGTTCGAAGGGCGCTTCAGGTGCAACGGCATCCGCATTCGGCTTATTTGCAGGCGTTTCATCCTGCGGGGCTGTTTCCGCTGCGGTCTGAGACCCGCTTGAGAGCAGCAGCCCGCTGCGTTCATCCTGGGGATCAAGCGCCTTAATCAGGGCTACAGCATAGCCGGGGGCCAGATCAAGGGGCATGTCCATGATTTTTACGACTTCACACAGCGCGCCTTCGCGCAGGCGGTCGGCTACCGAGGAGGCATCACTGGTCAGCTGTCCGGGCGCTGAGGCTTCGGCGGTCGAGGGCAGCGGCTCCGGCATTTCAAAGCCGCCCAGCTCTGCAATGTAGCGGTGTACTTGACGCACTGCTTCGGGATGCCGCATGACCAGCATGCCGGCACCGGCCCCGAGCAGGGTTACCGCGGTGATGGTTTCCATGGTAATACCGCGCTCGGTTGCATCGCCCATCGAATCATCCGAGGGCATCTTGGCTTCTTTGCATTTCCAGACCTCATCGGCCAGGTTGCACAAAAACGGGCATTGCAGCTTTTGATCGTCCTGCGAGAGCGCGGCCTGACGGATACGTTCCATGACCGAGTAGCTGTATTCAAGGCCATAGCCCAGGCCACCGGTTGTCGGGTCAATAATGATTTTTTCAAGGGGTACGCCCAGGTTGTTGAGCAGGATATTGAGCTGCTTGGCCAGGTTGATATCAATCGGGCTGTTTGCCACCAGGCTCAGATCGTGGGCCAGCGCCTGCGCGCCCAGTTGTTTATAGTTGGCCTCGTCAACCGGGCCGATCAGTATGTCAGCATCAGCGCACATTTCGGCAACCAGAGACAGGACTTCGGCGTCTTTTTCCACGTTTGCGGTACCCCAGACGAGCAGAGGGACGGAAATGGCGTCAGCTACCTTTTTGGCGGTTTGGGCCGCTTCTTCGGAGCTGCGGTTAAGGCCGTTAGGGTCGGTGCTTTTGAGCCACAGTTGAATAAAGTCGGCCCCGTATTCGTTCTGGGCTTTCAGCGCCCATGCTACCGGATCGTTGAGCACATCCTTATAGGGTTCTGTGCAGGCCTCGGCCCAGTCTTCCGGAGCATGATCCAGTACCTGTATGCCGATTCGCGGCGCGTTCGGCATCTCGCCTTCAAACCGGCAGAACGGAAAGGCCGTATCGCCGCCGACTGTAAAAGCAGTCGCACCGGTGCCGATGGTCTTGGTGCTTACACTGCCCAGATAGGTCTGCCGGGGAATGTCTATTGTCATAATGCTTCTCCTCGGAAACTGCTGTGTCCATGGCAGGCTGTTGAAAAAGGCCCTCCTGCGGCGTACAAGTGTGTACGTTTCATTTCTCGGGTTTCGCGCGTCTTGCATCTGGACATTTTTGAACAGCCTGAAAAAAATTATTCATGGTGGTTGCGTGCGTTTCCTGGCCGTTAATGCATGCCGCAGGCTATTTTTGCCGCACGGACCGTATTTTTCATGAGCATGGTGATGGTCATGGGTCCCACGCCGCCCGGAACCGGGGTAATGGCGCCGGCGATCTCGCAGGCAGCCTCAAAATCAACATCACCTTTTAAAAGGGCTATCTTTTTGCCTGTTTTTTGGCTTATTTTTTCACCGACACGATTAACCCCTACATCAATAACACAGGCGCCCGGTTTAATCCACTCTGGTTTTACCAGCCCGGGCACGCCTGCGGCAACAATCAAAATATCAGCCCTTTTGCAGTGGCGTTCCATATCTTTTGTGCGGGTATGCACAACGGTAACGGTCGCGTTGGCGCCGGCGGTTTTTTGCAGCAGCATGTTCGCGATGGGTTTGCCTACGATATTTGAGCGTCCAACCACAACCACTTCGGCTCCGCTGGTATCGAAGCCGGCGCGCATAATCAGTTCCTGAATGCCGGCCGGGGTGCAGGGCGGAAATTTGACCTGATCGCCGCCGATCATCAACCGACCGACGTTCACGGGATGGAACCCGTCAACATCCTTGTCCGGGTCAATGGCATTGAGCACGGCTGCCTCGTCAATGTGGGAGGGCAGGGGTAGCTGTACCAGAATGCCGTGAATGGCGCTGTCTGCGTTGTAGCCCTCAATCAGGGCCAGTAGGTCAGCTTGTGAAATATCGCTGGGTTGATTGTCCTGCACGGAATGAAATCCGAGCGTGCGCGCGATTTTCTGCTTGGCGGTCACATAGCTGATCGAGGCCGGATTGTCTCCTGCCAGAATCGTAATCAGGCCTGGCACAATGCCGTGCTGCTTTTTGAGCTCTGCCACGTCCCGGCTCAGTTCTTCGCGTATTTGCGCGGCTATTTCGGTTCCGCTTATAATCTTTGCTGTCATATTTTCTCCTGTTCTAACGCACCCGTAAGAAGTCCGGATACTGCGTTGCGCTGCGTTCTCGGTCATTGCGGCGTACGAAAGAGTACGCCTCATTCCTCATGACTGCGCGCGCCTTGCATCTGGTCATTTTTGAACAGCCTGTAAAAAAGTACTTTTAAAAAAACTGCTCTATATGCTACGGACGGATTCTTTCGGGCGCGTTCGTAATTAGTATTTTTTCATCCTGCTACAATATCGCGTTGTGTTCAGTTCGCTACTATGCCTTCGGTAATTTGCTGCATTGCTCTGACTGCGGTGCTGTCATCAGGCAGCGCTGTGCAGGGTTTTCCTTCGATGTCGAAGTCCGCCACCAGCGGATCAAGTGGAATGCAGCCGTCAGGCATAAGATCAGCGTCTGCAAGCGCCGCGTTGAAATGTTCTGAAAAACTCTCCGGTGCCTTGTTGATCAGCAGCACCACCCGTCCGATTGCAAGCTTCATTTCGCATGCCAGATCACGCACGCGCCGGGCGGCGCGCAGGCCGTTTAGGGAGTAATCCGATACGATTACCAGGCGCGAAATTTCCTGAGCCGTGCGGCGGCTTATATGTTCCAGTCCGGCTTCATTGTCAATGACCACATAGGGGTAGTTTCCCCCCAGCGTTTCCAGATATTTCCTGAGCATATTATTTATATAGCAATAGCATCCGGCGCCTTCAGGGCGTCCCATGATCATCAGGTCAACGTCTTTGGACTCCACCAGGGCCTGTGCCAGCTGCATTTCCATCCAGGCCTGCTTGGGCATTCCAGCCGGAACGTTGTCGCGGTTCGTAAAAAAATCCTCGCGCGCTGCCCCGATGGTTGCAATGCTTGTGGCGCTGCTCAGCCCCAGGACCTCGGGCAGATTCGAATCTGCATCCGCGTCCACTGCGAGCACTGGTCTGCGGCCGCTGTTGACCAGTTGACGGATCAGCAGGCCCGCGATGGTTGTCTTGCCGGTTCCGCCTTTGCCGGCGACCGCGATTACCTTACTCATGGTTTGTCTTTCGTGTGGGCTGGTGATGCCTCCGCATTCGGAAACAGGCGTGCGTTGGTGTGCGGCAAAAACATGGCGGCCACATAGCGATCCATAAAGTGCGGATCGTCGCTCAGTTCGATATTGGTCATGTTGCGGGCCACGCGTTCACCGTCTTCCTGCCTGTTTTGTGACAGGCAGCCCAGTTGCGCGCCCAGCAGGGACGCGTTGCCGATGAAACTGAAACGTTCAGGCGCGATATCGGGCAGTAGCCCGATAGTGATGGCTTCGCGTACATTAAGAAAATCACCGAACGCTCCGGCGATAATAATCTGCTCAAGATCTTTAAAGTTAAGCGAGGCCTTCTCAATCAGACACTGGTATCCGGCAAACATGGCGGCCTTGGCGCGTATCAGGTTATTAATATCGGCCTCGGTTATAACCACGTCCTGGCCGCCGTTTTCCTCACGGCTGCTGAGCACGAATTCCATGCCGTCCGGGCCCTTGCGGATACGCGGCGTGGGGCACTGCTGGTTGAAACGGCCGTTTTGATCAATAATGCCGGTTGTCAGAAAACCGGCCAGAATGCTGATCGCTCCTGATCCGCAGATTCCCCGGGCAGCTGCGTGGTCAATTGTGATAATCATCGGCTCCCGGGTTTCAGGATCAATGTGCAGGCGCTCAATCGCGCCAGGCGCTGCCCGCATGCCGCAGCGCAGGCCCCCGCCTTCAAAGGCCGGACCGGCCGAGCAGGAGGCCGTCATCAGCCAGTCCTGATTACCCAGTACGATTTCGCCGTTGGTGCCGATGTCGATAAATAGGCACAGCTCGGGCCGCGTATGCAAACCGGAGGCAAGCACGCCGGCGACGATGTCGCCGCCCACGTAGGCCGCAACCGCGGGGAATACCTGCAGCTTTACCCTCTCCGGCAGTTTAAGCCCTATGTCCTCAGCGCGCAGTGCGGGGAAAACATTTGCGACCGGCGTGTAGGGTGCCTGGCGGATATGGCGGGTTTCAAGCGCGAGCAGCAGGTGCATCATGACCGTGTTGCCTGCTGCGGTGACGTGTGAAATATATCTGGGTTCAATGCCGGAGTTCTTCAATAAATTGTCGATAATCTTGTTCAGCCCTTCAACTACGGACTGCTGCAGGCGTTTTTGTCCATCGGCTTTTTGGGCATTCACCATGCGGGTAATAACATCATCGCCGTATTGAATCTGAGGGTTGTAATGAGATGCAAGCGCGAGTGACTTGCCGGTGCGCAGGTCAAGAAGCCGGCCCCATAAAGACGTGGTGCCTATATCAAAAGCCAGCGCGACTGTCTGTGCGGTTGTGTCGCCGGGTTCAATGCGGATGATGTTTAACGGCGTATCCGGTCGGGGCTTGGCACTCGGCGGCGACTGGCAGGCGTGTGGGGCAAGCGTGGCCGTGACGTTCCCGTTTTTAGCGCGCGCAGCACTCGGTAGTTCTTGCAGGGCTGCGGGCTCAATGGCGAGAGTGTCAAATCCGTGCTGCTGTTTCAGTGCGCGCATGAGCCGGGCCGTATCCGATGAGGTATCGCTCATTGAGGGCGAATCAATTGTGACGTATACGGTGCGCACTGCCGGGTTGGGTTTTTCGCTCAGGATTTGCGCGAGTTCGGGTGTCTCGGCATGGCGTGCGGAGCGTTCCTGACGCGGTGCTGATTTGAGTTGGGATGCGTGTGCAAGTTCAATTACTGTGTCGCTTTGCACGCTTGTGCCGCAGGCCAGCCGAAAACCCTTTTCAACATCTTCGGCAGCCAGCAGCCCGCCCGGCGCGCTGTCAACCGTGCCGGAAACAAGCTTGACCCGGCAGCGGCCGCAGGTTCCCTGGCCTCCGCAGGCAGCATTGATGTGTACTCCGGCTTCCATGGCGGCATCAAGCACGGTCGTGCCTTTTGGAACGCTTACGCGCACATCATCAGGTTGAAATGTAATGGTAACAGTTTTCATGTTTGTGTCTGACACACTCGTAAAAGTCCGGATACTGCGTTGTGCTTCATCCTCAGTCACTGCGGCCTACTACAATGTACGCCTCATTTTTTCTTCTTCGCGCGCCTTGTCTGCAGTTTTTTTACGAGCGCGTTTTATATGGTATCTTACTTTTAAAATAAACCCTTAACTTTGCCGGTTTTGGTGTCAACATCAATGCGGCGGAAAGCCGGATTTGAGCCTGTGCCGGGCATCAGGCTGATGGCACCCGCGCAAGGACACAGAAACTTGGCGCCGGAATAAATCAGCACATCCCGAATCGGAAGCGTCCAGCCCGTCGGCACCCCTTTCAGGGTGGGATCATGCGTCAGGCTCAAATGGGTCTTTACCATCATGGTGGCATAATCATCATACTGCGGATCGTCCTCGAGAATTTTTGCTTTGCGCTCGGCTTCCTGGGTCCAGGATACGCCATCTGCGCCGTAAACCTCTTTTGCAATTTTATCAACCCGGTCACGCAGCTTCATCTCAAGCGGATACAGAAATTTGAAATTATTTTCGTCCTCGCAGGCCTCAATAACGGCATCGGCCAGCTCAAGCGCACCATCGCCGCCTTTAAGCCAGTGCTCGCTGGCAGCGCAGCGCGCCCCGGCAGCCTCAGCAGTCTTACGCACCATGGTAACCTCTGCAGCGGTATCGGTGTGAAACTGATTGATACACACTACCGGGTTGATGCCCGCCTTCCTGATGGTGTTGATGTGATGAATCATATTAGAGAGCCCCTGCTCCAGAAGGATCAGATTCTCCCTGGTATACTCCTCGGGCAGCGCTTTGCCGGGAACCACTCTGGGGCCGCCGCCGTGCATCTTGAGCGCGCGAATCGTGGTGGTCAATACCGACACATGCGGCTTCAAACCGCTGAAGCGGCTCTTCACATTCCAGAACTTTTCAAAACCGATATCGGCGGCAAAGCCGCTCTCGGTCACGTGATAGTCGAACATTTTGAGGCCGATGCGGTCGGCAATGACGGACGACTGCCCGACGGCAATATTGGCAAATGGTCCGGCGTGCACCATACAGGGCTGATACTCGGCGGTACACATCAGGGTTGGATTTATAGTGTTACGCATCCAGGCCGTCATGGCCCCGCCCACCTCAAGGTCGCCGGTAGTTACCGTCTTGCCTGATTTGTCAAACGCAACCGTAATTTTATCAAGCCGCTCGCGCAGGTCAGCCAGGTCCTTGACGATGGACAAAATAGCCATGCACTCGGAGCCCACGGCAATGCCGAACTTTGACTGCATCGTAAAGCCGTCAAACCGGCTGCCCATACCGATAACGATGTTGCGCAGGCTTTGGGCACAAAAGTCGAGCACCCAGCCCAGCTCAACCCGGGTGGGATCAATTTCAAGCCTGGGCATACCGGTCAGCCGTTTGAGCTGCTCATCATTATAGTTGCGCTCGTGCTGCATGCGCGCGGTAACGGCTACCATGGCCAGGTTGTGCGCATTCATGATGTCATTAATGTCGCCGGTCAATCCCAGCGAAAATTCGGTCATGGGAATCAAAAGGGCATTACCGCCGCCTGCAGCAGTACCCTTCACATTCATGGTTGGCCCGCCGGACGGCTGGCGCAGCGCACCGCCGACATTTTTTCCGCGCTTGCCAAGCCCTTCAATCAGCCCCACCGAGGTAGTGCTTTTGCCCTCACCCAGCGGCGTCGGCGTGATCGCGGTCACTTCGATATACTTACCATCCGGTTTGTGTTTCAGCCGCTCCATGATTTTCAGGAAATCAAGTTTTCCCAACCGCCCCATGGCCATCAGCTCATCTTTTTCAAGGCCAAGCATTTCCCGCATCTTTTCAGGCCCGGGCATGTGTTCTTCAGCCGCCTCGGAAATCTGCCAGTCCTGCATCTTTTGTGCGTCATAGGCCATAATGATTTTCTCCTTGTACAGCGTAAGAAAAAACGTATCAGCCGGTGTGCCGGGTATTCAAAGAGAAGCAATCCAGTAGATTTAAAGATATATTGAAAACTTCACATGTATCCTGTCGCAGCAGGCAGTGTATTACTGCTAAAATGTGTAGAGAAAGAAGTATATTGCGGTGGTATGGATTTGTCAAATTGCTTTTTATGGAGGGCATTTTGAGCAGGTTGAACGAAACAGTGACGTGGTCAGATAACGGTCGCCGCGATCGGCAATCAGGACGACAATGGTGCCGCTTTGCATATCAGCGGCTACCTGAAGCGCGCCGGCTACGGCCGCGCCGCTTGACATGCCGGCGAAAATACCCTCGGTAAGGGCCAGTTTCCGGCAGGTTTCAAAGGCCAGCTCATCATCAACGCATATGATTTTATCAAGACGGTCCTTTTCGTAGATTGCAGGAACAATCGCTTCCTGCATGTTCTTCAATCCCTGGATTGCGTGGCCGACCGAGGGTTCAATGCCGACAATGCGCACAGAGGGTTTTTTTTCTTTCAAATAGCGTGATATTCCCATCAGGGTGCCGGTTGTGCCCATGCCGTTTACAAACACATCAACTTCTTCGTTGGTCTGGCAAAAAATTTCCGGGCCGGTGGTTTCATAATGTGACAGGTAGTTGTTGGGATTCGTGAACTGATTTGGCATGTAGTATTTATCAGGGTTTTCATCGTGTATCTGGTGGGCGCGCCGGATAGCACCGTCGGTGCCCTCCTTAGGAGGGGTCAATAGAACGGTTGCGCCGTAGGCCTCAAGAATTCCCTTGCGCTCAATGCTGACGCAGCCCGGCATGCATAGCTCAACCTGGTAGCCCTTGGCTGCGCCGATCATTGCCAGGGCGATCCCGGTATTGCCTGAAGTGGGTTCGAGGATAATCTTGTCCTTCGTCAGTTGTCCGGCTTTTTCGGCTTCGTTTATCATGTAGAATGCGGGCCGGTCCTTGACCGAACCGCCGGGGTTGTTGCCTTCCAGTTTACACAGGATACGCACCTCGCGATTGGGGTTCATGCTGGTCAGTTCCACAACCGGAGTGTTGCCTATTCCTGCGAGAATGCTCATTGTTTGCCTTTCAGGTCGTCAAAGTATCCGCCTTTTCAGCGGAAAAAGAGTACAAACAAATATACCTATATGGTTTAGGCGTCAAGGATTTTGATAGATTAAGCCTGTAGGATGGACTCGCAAAGCCTGTCCAATGTTATTGTCATTTCGCGCGTAGTAGAAATCCATACCCTTTCTTTGGATATGCAAAGAAGGGGTACAATTATTTTTTATTGTTAAAAAATATGTAAAACCTTTTACGTTCATTTCTTTGCTCGCTCCAAAGAAACGAACCAAAGAAAAGGCGCCCAGCAGCTTGGCCTTCGGCTCTCCTCGCGAAACACCTGCATGCGGGGACGGCACGAACTCATCCCGCTTTTCGCGGGACTCAAACAGCGTGGCGCCCTGATCCGCATTCATACGCTTCGCTCGGCTGCGCTGCAACGGGTTTAAAATCCAAGACCTTAACCTCGGTCATTTCGAAGGAGTAAGGCAACGGAGAAATCTGTTTAGTTGATGCAAAAGACGCAGTTGTAAAGAGTTCGCAGGCAAGGCGTGCAAGGCCGAAGGAACGAGGCGTACAAACTTGTACGTCGCAGTGACTGAGGACGCGGCACAACGTAGCATCCGGTCTCTTTACAGCTGCGTCAGGTTTTCTTTAGAAGTGTGCCTGGCATTATCGTGCCCTCACCGAATGTATCCTGAATATTATCAACGGCCCGGTTCAGGCTTTCTGTTTTTTGATCATGCACAGGATCGTCAAACAGACTTTGTTGTCGCGGGGCTTCGGGATCGCATAAATTAGACACGGTTACGCCCAGCAGCCTAACCGGGCGGCGGCCAACCTCGGTTTTTTCAAGCAGGCTGCAGCACTGGCGGTAGATGGTATTGCCGTCATCAACCGGATCAATAAGGGTTGCTGAACGGGTGATTTGCTTAAAATCGTTGTACTTCACCTTCAAGCTGATTGTGCGCCCAACTGTAGCTTTATGCCGGAGGCGACCGCCGACTTTGGTTGCCAAGGCCAGCAGTTCCTGCCGGGCAACGTCCATGTTTACAATATCCTCAGAGAATGTTTCTTCATTGCCGATTGATTTGAGGCCCTGCGCGCTTTCAACCTCGCGCTCATCAATGCCGCAGGCGAGACGATGCAGGGATTCGCCTTGTTTACCGAACTTGGCGCTGAGCAGTTCAGGTGACAGACGCGCCAGGTCACCGATGGTCTGTACTCCTAGCAGGTGTAGGGCTCGGCAGGTGATCGGGCCGGCACCCCACAGGCGCTCAATTTGTAGTGGATTAAGAAACTGCTGTTCAGTGCCCGGTTTAACTACGGTTAGTCCGTCAGGCTTTTGATAGTCCGAGGCTATTTTGGCAACGCTTTTGTTGGAGGCAACACCTGCTGAAACGGTTAAGTTCAGTTCCTGCTGTACGTCGCGCTTGATTGTTGCGGCGATTTCCTGCGGTGTGCCGAACAGGCGCATTGATCCGCTGACATCAAGAAAGGCTTCATCAATTGAGAGCGGTTCAACCAGGGGGGTATAGCGTTCATAAATCGCGAATATAGCTTGTGAGATTTCCTTATAGCGCTGCATGCGAACGGGCAGGAACACTCCTTTTGGGCAGCGGCGCTTGGCTTCGGCAATCGGCATGGCAGAGTGCACGCCAAATTTGCGGGCCTCATAGGATGCACTGGCCACCACACCCCGGTGGCTGCTGCCGCCGACAATGACGGGGAGGCCGCGTAGCGCGGGATCATCCAGCACTTCTACCGCTGGATAGAAGGCGTCCATGTCGAGATGTATAATTGCTTTTGCGGGCTTCTCAAAACTACCCGTCTGCTGCGTTGTGCTCATGATTTGTTATTGTACAGTCGTAGGGCAGAGTCGTAAAGCACGAACACCGTTGTTATCGTTATTTTGGTTCTGGAGGGACGCGCTTCTGCGCGTCCGTTCGACAGTCACCTGCGGCCACGACAAAGCGTGGCCCTCCAAGATCTCTCCTGTTGGTCGAGATGACAAGCCAGCGAGTTGTTTATTTAGGCTTACATGCTTTTATTTTAGGGTTTTAAACCCGTTGCAGCGAGGAGAGCCGAAGGCCAAGCTGCGGGGCGCCTTTGAGTCAAGATTTCCAATCTTGACCGCTACGCTCTTTGGTTCGTTGAGACAGGACTTTCGTCCTGTCAGCTATAGCCCTTTGGAGCGACAAAGAGCCGTGGCGGTCAGCCCAACGGGCTGACTCAATGAACATGAAAGTATTTAATGTTTTGCCAGATGTGTATGGTGGACTCGGGACGCGTGTCCGCCATTGTTACTTTCCTTCGCGGAATTCTTCAATGGTCTTCCCGCGCAGACACTCTGCCAGTTCCCACACATAATTATACAGGTGCAGGCCCTTCGAGCTTATGATCATTTCACCGTCCCCCACCCCAATTTCAGAGGCAATGTATTCCTTCATCATTTGCATGCCGGCCAGATTGGCGGGAAATCCGCCCCATAGATCCCAGGAACGGAAATTGATAATAAAGTGCAGCTTGTCATCCTGAATGCGGGTGTCGATTGCGCGCAAGCAGGGCGGGTCCTGCAGCAGCATGTCGGTCGGGTGCGCAACCTGCAGCACCATCTGGTTGTTGCGATGGCCCTTGTTTTTATAGGTCCAGATCAAAAGTTCAATCTGGTTCAAAAACAGCTGGTCGCCGTCCCTGATAATAATCTGGTCGTTTTCAAAGACTTCGGGGTCCTGGATGAGGATGTCGGTATTGACGCCCTTGTTGTATTCATGCCAGGAGGGATCCAATGGGTAGCGGCACATGCGCTGGCCGTAGGTGTATGATTCGCCGGGCTTCATCGCCCCGGTCATGAGATAGGGCACGTAGTCGTCAAGGTAATCTTCGGCTACCGGGTTGGGCAAGTTGTACTGCGAAGGGATTTGCGGCAGCAGGGGCCGCGAGCCGGGATAGCGGATGTGCGCCGTTATATAGTCGAACTCAAGCCGTTTCTGCCCGGCGTACGAGCCGCGGTCGATAGTAAAGTCGCGTCCCGTCTCCACGCATCGGTACAGAATCTGAAACCAGGCATCCGGCAGGGATGTTGCCTCAACATGCAGCGGAGTGAATCGTCGTTTCTTTTCAGCCATGTATACATTCCTTTTCGTATGAAGCATCTAATGTGAGTTAAAAATTACCGGAAACTTTACCACACGAAAAATCAATTTTCACGAAAAAATAATCGGGAAGTAATCGGGATCACATCTTCATATGTCAAATATTAATTTCTGTAATTTGTTTTTAATGTGACATATGAAGATGTGACCTTATATCTCTACCTAATTCAAGGCACGGGAAAAGCAGTTTGCTTTTACGCCGAAAATAGCGACGTGGTTTCCTATTTTTGATGATTCTTGGTTTGGGTGGTTAATTCTCCGTGTGCTTTTTTGTCAGTATAAAGAGAATATTTTTTCTTGACTTGCTTAGCGGTGCGTTAATCTAAACATTAAAAACCTAGGATATAACCATTCTTGTTCATAGAGTGATTCTGTTATTTTACTCGGATATAGCTCTTTAAATGATTCTAACTGTAAACCTGCATCTAAAAATTTACTAAAATAAATGCTTAATGGACGATGGAAGTAAGGGATATCTCCAGTATACTCTCCTCTTATTGACAGTTGTGCAATAGCATGAGTCTCTTGCATGTAGTGATATGCGTCATCGGGTATATAGCCCTGATATGTGTTCCAAAAGCACGGATGAGGTATTGTAATTAAGCATTTGCCTTTTGGCTTCATAAGGTTTTTTATATTGTTGAAAAATAATTGTAAATTCTCGATTGCCTGGGCACATAAATGAGATATTACAAAATCAAAATTGCCAAATTGGGTTGCTTTTGATAAGGAACATTCATGGATAGAGATGTTTTTTGCCTTTTTAGTCACACTTTTTGCGATCTCAATCATCCCCTTTGCTTCATCGAACCCAACCAATGACGTACAAAGGGGTGAAAGTGAGTAAAGCAAATGGCCTGTGCCACACCCTACTTCACACAAATTTGAAGGTTTAAATTCTTCCAAAATAGAGTTGTAAAGTGGTACAAAAAAGCGCGTAAAAGTTATATCTTTACCAGTTGATATTTGGTTTGACCGTGTTTCTGCCACGGAATTCCACAATTCTTTGAAACTTTGCACTATTCTTTGCCCCAATTCCTTTTTTTATCATATTCTAATTTATCCCTAACAGCTGTGTCTAAATCTACACCAATCACATTGCTGATTTGTGCTGCAAAAATTATTATATCGGCCAGTTCCCCAGCCACTAATTCTTTGTCTGCGATATCATTCCATTGGTAGTATTCGAGCAATTCGCTAGTTTCAATTGCCAAAGATATCGCTAGATTCTTAGCAGTCTGTGGTTTGCTTGATTTTGCCTGATCCCATCCATTTTTTTTAACGAGGTGTTCTACCTCTAGCTTTATTTTTTTAAGATCCATTTTTAATAACCTTTCCAACTTTTTTTATGATTTCCACCAAATCGTTTGTGGTTGCAAATACAGCATGTGTTCCAATCTGATACTCCTCGATAGTATGGATTCCATCTTCATGTCTGCCGACCGCAACGCAAGCATCCATCCTCCCGTCATTGATTATTGTAAATCGTGAGCGAGGTACATATTTTAGATGTTCATATGTAATTAAGGCAGCTCCTCTTTTGCTGCACTGTAAGGCAAGTTGGGTTGGAATGGGCATACATATTGTTAATTCTTTTCTCTGGGATTTTTCAAAAAGGAGAGTTTGAATCTTTTCGTCATTTTCTGCCCAAGTCATGTCATTCGTAAAAATCGTAGCCTTACTATTGTGTGATAGCCAGGAATGCATGTACTTAATAACGGTTGAATACTTCTTAAATTTTTTTCCTTTCCGGGTCAAAAAATCTTTTATCATAAAAAAAATAAAACTTGCGAATGCAATCGTTGCAAGTGCATTTTGCCACCAAAACCAGTCAGTTCCTTCTGATCGCATTGAATAAAAGAGGCCTATTAAGGAGCATAAAAATCCGAGCCATGAAATTAACTTTATAATCATAATATCTTGTTCCTCCCTTTTTTTTGAGTGTAGATTTCTTGGAAATACAGTAACACTTCCCCGTTTTTATTTTTTTAATTTAACCACTTCGGAACAAGATCTCCTGCCCAGTTCATGTACTCTTCATACTCCTGCCCGAAATGATCAAGCATCAACTATTCTTCGTGGTCAACCCGCGTGAGATAGATGGGAATAGAAAGCGCCAGCCATGACACTCGCGGCAGTCCAGCCAATGAAATAAATGATTTTGAAGATGCTGTCCGGCATACAAAGCCCCGTTGCTCCTGTTTAGTGAGACATAGAAATTGCCCGGCCTAATTTTTTATTTGAGCTTCAGCCTGCCTGCATTCCTTGATCCATTCCATGGCCGCGTCCAGGTTTTTAAAAATTTTCATTTTCCAGGGTAGCCCGACAAGTTCGGCAAATATGGAGGTCATCCTGGCGAGCCCGAACTTGAGCGTGGAATTAGCAATGAGTGCGGTATTGCCACCAGGCCTCTTGCCGGAATGTTTTTTTGCGTATTGGACAATTGTCTGTAACTCGCGGTTTAGTATATTGATCTCGGTGACCTGGCTGCAATCCCAGATTAAATTTTTTGTGGGAGACCCCGTATAGAACGTTTCAAGCGCCTGTATTAACTCGTTGAATGGAGCTGCCCCCGTTGCTGTCAAGATAGTCAGATCAAGCTCCTCGCGTGTCTCTGTAGATACAGGCATGGTGCTGTTCCCGGCCCCTTTGTTTAATATATGAATTTGAATTTTCTTGAACGTATTAAAATTAGTCTCTCAAAATAAAGGGGGCAGCAGTTCTGATCCCCTTTGTATCTATTCTATTGACCGTGTGTTGAAAATTACCACTACCATACAAAAAATCAAATTTCACGAAAAAACAATCGGGTAGATGCTGAGTGATTATTTAATCAAGTAAATTTGATGCCAGACTTGACAGGGCGGGAAAAGAAAGCTATGTTTGTTGTATATACAACTAAATGGACGGACACATGAAAAATATTGAAAACCAGTTGAAAAATTCAATGGGTACCCTGATCGGTAGAACGTCGCATGCCATATTAAACAAGCTGCAGAAACGGTTCAGGGAAGAAGGCCATGCCATTACGGTTGAGCAGTGGCAGCTTTTGATAAATCTTAATAACACCAATGATCAGTATCATCAGCAGTTGGCGGAGAACACCTTCAAAGAGAAATCAACCACTACCCGGATTCTGGACGGTCTTGAAAAAAAGGCACTGGTGAAACGGGTTGCCGATACAGCTGACCGCAGACAGAAGCGAATCCGGATTACAGCTAGGGGCCGCACCCTGCTGGATAAATTAAAACCCCTGGCCCTTGATGTCCAAGGCAGGGCTTTGAAGGGTTTGGATCTGGAACGCCTGGAGGTATGTCAGGATATTTTGCTGAAGATATACGGCAACGTTACCGCAGGGCAGGAGTAATTATTTTAAGTACATGTTTATAAGGAGAAGATCATGTCAGGAAAAATATTACGGGTTGACCTAACGAGTGGGAAAATCTTTGAGGAGCAAGTGTCTGAAGAATTAAGGGAGGGATATATCGGCGGAGCGGGTATTAACGCCAAGCTTTTATATGATGCCTTGAAAGACAAGCCTGATGCAGACCCGTTAGGTCCTGAAAACGCAGTTATTTTCGGGCCTGGCATTCTAGCCGGCACGGCCTTTCCCTGTAGTGCCCGTATGACTATTACTGCAAAAAGTCCGGTGACCGGAATATTTGGCGATTCAAACGGCGGCGGATTTTTCCCCGCGCGCCTCAGGCAGGCTGGCTATGACCATATTGTTATTATCGGCAAGGCGGACAATCCGGTGGCGCTTTATATAGAGAAGGGTAAAACGCCCGAGATCGTAGACGCAACTGATCTGTGGGGTCTGGACACCTATGAAACTGATGAGGCAATTCAGAAAAAATATGGTCCTTGTGAGGCCGCGCGAATCGGGCCGGCCGGAGAGAACCTGGTGCGCTATGCCAATGTGTTTACCAGCACAAAAAGAATCGGGGTGCATGGTAAGACCGGTATGGGCTGTGTGATGGGATCGAAAAATCTCAAGGCAGTTATTGTGAAGGCCGATGGGCGGATTCCGTATGCCAATGAGGAGAAAGCAAAGAAGCTGGCAAAATTTTACCGCGAAAAATGGAGGGGCGATTCAACCTATGGTCTTCGTGAGTATGGTTCGCTTTCCCTTATCCCCCAAAACGGTATGTATACCCGAATTAATAATCAGCAGGTTCATATTAATGATGAACAGCTTGATGCCTATGATGTTGTAAAACTGGTGGAGAATTACAAGACCGGCCAGAAAGCCTGTTACGGGTGCCCCGTTGCCTGTACCCAAATGCTGGAGGTTAAAGAGGGGCCGTATAAGGGAGAAGCGGCGGATAAATTCGAATTTGGGCACTATACAAATCTTGGGCCCCTGATCGGGATATTTGATTATCCCCAGCTGTTTCATATTTCAAATATTGCCAATCGCATGGGCTTTGACTGTATTACCTTTGGGTGGATCCTTGCCATGATGATGGAATGCTATCAGCGCGGTATTATCACCAAAAATGATACCCAGGGCATGGAGCTTAACTGGGGAGATGTGGAGCTTGTAGAGGAGCTTATGAAAAAGACTTCTTGCCGTGAGGGTTTCGGAGACTTGCTGGCCGATAGTATGCCCATGATCCTTGATAAACTCCCCGAAGAAGCTCGCGAGTATGGATTCCACACCAAGGGGCAGTCATTCACCTACAACTGTGAGAAGGCTATTGCCATGAGCCTGGCCTCATCGGTTGCCACCCGCGGCGCGGACCATCTCAAGGGCCATCCCTTTGCAGCCATGATCGGGCTTGAGGATATGCTCAAGATGATATTTGGTGATGATTTGCCGGAAGGAATGCTTGACGGCGACAGTCCGGTCGGAAAAGGGCGGGTGGTCTGGTGGAGTGAAAATTATAAATCATTTATGGACAGCCTGGGTATCTGTTTTATTCCGGTTGTGTCTGTTGATGTATTCGGAGACCCGATTGTTCTTTTCAAGGAACTGGGCGAGATGTATGAGGCGGTTACCGGCAGAAGTGCTCAAGGCGCCTTTGAAGCTTCTGAGCGGATCTATCAGCTTGAAAAGAGTTTCAATGCTCTTCTGGGAATAACCCGCAAGGATGACATCAGAACCGGTACGCGCCGCGGCCTGAAAGATCCCATTCATGAACCGGGCATGCTGGATGAATATTACTGGTATCGCGGATGCACTGAGGATGGTGTGCCGACCCGTAAGAGGCTGCAGGAGATAGGGCTCTCTGATGTTGTGGATACTCTTTTAGCCGCAGGCAAGATAGGCGACAGGGAATGCCCGAAGATTGAAGAACTGTGCGTGGAGGGCGGAAGGCAGGGAAGCTAGCCCCCTTGCAAGGAAAATATTTTTTAGGGGTTGATTTTCAGGGTATTTCAACTATGTTAGAGTATATGACATATATGAATCATGGGAATTGAGTATTTTTTGTCGTTTTTACCATCTAATCAGGAAGGGGTTGCTATGAAAAAGAATATTTTATTTGTTTGTGCGACTATCATGCTGGTGTTGTGCTTTAGCGTAACCGGAGCAATGGCAGGCAAAAAAGACAAATGCATTGAGTTGTGTACCACGTGGGATGGGGATAATGAAACGGATTGTTCATTGGTACGGCTTTATGCCGACGGTTGGTTTGAGATCATAGAGGGAGAGATGTCCTACAATGAAGGTGAATGGGCGGAGCACGGCGGTTCTTTTGCAATGCAATGCCAGTATGATTGCGCGCCGTTATTTGCCGGTACTAAGAAACGGGGATTTTTTGAATGCACTGGCGGCGGAGAAGAACTAGTCGGCACACCAAATGTTCCCATCCCCCCCGAAGGCTTTAATACCTACGAAATTAAGAAGGTCAGCAAAAAGAGGTGCGAAGAGATGAAGCGAGAGGATTGATGAGTTCCTCGCCTGAGTAAAAGCATTGTTTGCGTACAAAACGCAGCATTTTGAGTTACTCATGCATTTCAGCGCGTTTTGTATCGTTATTTATAAAAAAGCCGTTGGCGTAATTCGCCAGCGGCTTTTTTATGTCGTTTTTGATTCTTTCGCCTGCCCTTTTTGTATCAGGCCTTGTAGATTCCCCGTTTCCGGAACTTCCCAGCCTGTCTGTGTTCCATGATCCACGCCTTGTTAGATCAACGAAAATTATGGACTTGCTTTTTTTATTTGCTTAGGGGAGAATTGTTTCGTACAACATTGCTGAGTCGGGGTGTTTGGGGTTGTTTTTTTTCATATTTTAACAGGAGGTTGCTATGAAAAAGAATATTTTATTTGTTTGTGCGACTATCATGCTGGTGCTGTGTTTTAGCGTAACCGGTGCAATGGCAGGAAAAAAAGACAAATGCATTGAGTTGTGTACCACGTGGGATGGGGATAATGAAACGGATTGTTCGTTGGTATGGCTTTATGCCGACGGTGGGTTTGAGATCATAGATGGAGAGATGTCCTACAATGAAGGTGAATGGGCGGAGCACGGCGGTTCTTTTGCAATGCAATGCCAGTATGATTGTGCACTGTTGTTTGCCGGTAGCAAGAAACGCGGATTTTTTGAATGCACTGGCAGCCAATTCGCGGAAGGCAGCATTCCAGCTGCGCCTGTACCCCCCGAAGGCTTTAATACCTACGAAATTAAGAAGGTCAGCAAAAAGAGGTGCGAAGAGATGATGGACGACAATTAAGGAAACGGGACCCGGGGGTTCTTTTCCTGAATAGAATTATCGTTTGCGTACAAAACTTGAAGAACTGTGCGTGGAAAGCGGCAGGCAGGGAAGTTAACGAGTACTTGCTAAAGTAGTTATTAGTAGGTTGTTTTTTTATTTGCCTATGGGAGAATTGTTTCGCACAACACTGCTGAGTCGGGGTGTTTGGGGTTGCTTGTTTTTTCCATATTTTAACAGGAGGTTGCTATGAAAAAGAATATTTTATTTGTTTGTGCGACTATCATGCTGGTGCTGTGTTTTAGCGTAACCGGAGCAATGGCAGGCAAAAAAGACAAATGCCTTGAGTTGTGCACCACGTGGGCGGGGGATAATGAAACGGATTGTTCGCTGGTATGGCTCTATGCCGACGGTGGGTTTGAGATCATAGCGGGAGAGATGGCCTACAATGAAGGTGAATGGGCGGAGCACGGCAATTCTTTTGGAATGCAATGCACGGATGATTGCGCGCCGTTGTTTGCCGGTAGCAAGAAACGGGGATTTTTTGAATGCACTGGCAGCCAAGGCGAACCAGACGGCATTCCAGCTGCGCCTGTTCCCCCCGAAGGCTTTAATACCTATGAAATTAAGAAGGTCAACAAAAAGATGTGCGAAGAGATGATGAGATAGCCGGATGAGTCGTAATTCTTTTTAAAGAAACGGGACGCATGAGTTGCTATTTTGAATAGCAATATCGTTTGTGTACGAAAGTCAGCATTCCCGATTCAATTGTGCGGCTCAGCCCGTTAAGGGATTTAATTTTTGCCGCTGGAGAAATTCTCCAGCGGTTTTTTTTTATGTTTTTAGATTTTTTTACGGCTTGTAGATTCCCCTCTCTCTGCGTTTTTCCGCCTTTTTGCTGATGGACGTATGTTCGCACACGTCAAGTTTGAGTTTGCCGATCAATTCTTTCAAGTAGTCAAGGTGCGGGCAGGCGGGGCCGTGGAAGCTGTCCTTGGTGATGCACGAGGACAGTTTGACCACGATCTTGTCTTTTGTAATGCCCTCTTTGTTTTTGCTTTTGTGGATAAGATTATTGAGCTTTCGATGAAGAGCCCGGCCGCAGCAACCGCCGCAGGTCAGGTAAAGCGTGCGAAAGGCTTTGTCTGCAGGGTAGTGCTCAAATCCGCCGGTTCGCTCAAAAAATGCCCGTTCACACATGTAGCCTGAACAGCGTTCTTTCACAATGTGGCATTGGACGATGACGATGTAGTCTTTGTCTTTCATTTTATTTTTTTTCTATCCCCTCTAACAGGGCGTCCACTACCTGGTTGCTGGTCTCCACGCCTTCTTCCACATCAATAAAGGGTTCCACCAGGGCGGCGCGGGTCGGCGGGGAGAGGTTTCGTGTGTTAACGATCTCCCGGCCGCATTGGTCCAGCAAATCCATATAGACATCCACTTTGTTTTGCGCCTCCGGGATATAGCCTTTAAGAATAAAACCGCCACCACAATAAATTTCTGCGATCAGGTTGATTCTGTAGACCTCTTTCATGAATTCTAGAATTTGGCGGTAAAAGGAAAAATGGTGCTGAGAGGGCAGGCCGCAGTTGGCCATGGCGACAATATCGGGGCAGTGGTCATAGCGGGATAGGTGATAGAAGCGGCCCTGCTCGTCGCGGCCGAAATGGGGATCGTAGAGCGGCAGCATGCGGTCGATAAAATCTTTCATGATGCCGCAGACGCTGCCGACATAGACCGGACCGGCCAGCACCACGATATCCGATTCCATGTAGCGCCGCAGCAACTCAACCATGTCGTCTTTGAACACGCAGGCACCCGGTGTCTTGAACCAGCACGAAAAGCAGCCGATGCAGTGGCGGATTTTTTTATCGGCCAACAGTATGTGATCGGTTTCAGCGCCGGCAGCGCGGGCCCCTTCCAGGAACCGTTCAGCCATCAGGTGGGTAACACCGTTTTCTTTGCGTGGGCTGCTGTTGAAGACGGTTATGCGAGTGGTCATGGCCCCTCCCTTTTCATGTGAGCGGTTTTGAATTTTTTGACCGTATTAAAATTTGTCAGCTGTGTCAAATATAAATACCCGATACAGACAGGCTGGATTTTGGCTTTCGCCGGAATGACAGGTTTTTGTTTTAAGGTTTTAAATCCTGTTCCAGCGCACTGTTTGTTATTTCGAGCGCAGCGAGTTCGCAGGTTGCGCCGTGCGCATCCGTCTTTAAAAAAAACAAAGATCTCTCCCTTTGGTCGAGATGACAGAAAAGTATTGTATGGAGTCATGGCCGATAATAGAACGGCTCACCGAGAAAACCGGTGAGCCGTAGTGTAGATTTAAAAAGGAATTATTTTTTGATTTTGCGATAGATAATTAACAGCAGCACAGCACCGCCGGTGGCCAGCAGGAGACTCATGATATTAAAACCTGTTATTGACAATCCCAGAAAGCCTCCGATAAACCCGCCGACAAAGGCACCCGCAATGCCTATCAGGATGGTCACAATTATTCCACCCGGATCTTTGCCCGGCATGATAAATTTTGCGATGATACCTACGATGAGACCCATGATGATCCAAGCTAAAATCCCCATTGCAAATCTCCTTTTCTAAGTTTGTATTCAGTTTCAGGGTCTGTTAATCTGCCGGGCCGCTTAATCGCGGCTCAAGACCCATTGTGTGGCTGCCGCAAGTGCTCCCGCGGGAAAATGCTTGATTTCGGCTGACACAAAGTGAGCTGCCAAATGCTCCGCGATAGTGCCTACAACTGAATCAGTGACAAGCCCTACCTTTTTGATGTGTTTGTGATGATCGCGCACAAAGTGGAAATGGTTTGCCATGACACCGAGGTTCTCCCATCCGGGAAACAATGGAGTCTCGATAATGAGTCCGGCCAAACCTCCGGTTCTTTCAATAAAGGGGTCTGCAGTTTTCGCGAGCTGTATAAAGTCGTCCTTTTCAAGCGCGGATTGCGGTTGCACGTAAAGAATGGCGTTGGCGGCATCGAGGCTGTGTTCAATCATGTGCCTTCCTTCTGTATTGTAAGTTGGTGGAATGATCTTTCTGCAGATGTTCGTTTGGTAAAGAGGATGTGCCCTGAGTTTAAGTTTACATAGCTACTTTTTAATTTAAATGTCAAACGTTTTATGGCATGGTTGGGAATCAAGACCATCAGACGACAGCTGTTTGTGCCAGGGAGATAACCGCATGTATTGTGATATTGAAGTTCATTGGCATATAAGCCATTTTTGTAATTTTGAGTGCCCCTACTGTTTTTGCGGCAGGCAGCAAGGGGAGGTTTTTCGAGGGATTCAGGATATACCTAAAATTGTTGATGGCTTTAACCGCTTTGGATTGACGTGTCAAATTAACATATCCGGCGGAGAACCGTTTCTGTACAAGAATTTCGTAGAACTCTGCCAAAAGCTCACCGCAAAACACTGCATCTGCGTCAACACAAACTTAAGCCACAACGACGTGTATCGTTTTGCCGAGGAGATTGATCCCCTCAAGGTAAGTTATCTAAATTGCAGCGTCCATATTGACGGCAGAGAAAAAACAGGCACGGTTAATGATTTTATTGAAAAATTCAAATTGTTGGAAGACAAAGGTTTTGCGGCCTATGCAACATACGTGATGTATCCGCCGTTGCTCAAAAGATTCGATTCTGATTATGCTTTCTTTAAATCCCGGGGAATCATACTGCGGCCCAAGATATTTAGAGGCACGTTTAATCGTTTTGCGCTGCCTGACTCATGGATCCCTCGCGCAGGTGATCGGTTTTTGAAACGATTGTATCCAAACTCTTACTCTGAAAAAGAGCGTGAAAGAATTCGATTCTATGTTGAGCGCAGCCGAAAAGAAGGCGGGGATCCTAAAGGGTATGATGATGGTATTGGAGAAGGAAGAGTGCTCGATGTCGGATTGGATCGATTTTTCATGGATGGATTGCCCTCTTTTAAGGGGAAGCTCTGTCGGGCGGGCAAAGATTTTGTGAGAATGACCCCGGAGGGAGAAGTGCATAGATGCCATAGCGGCACCCATCGTTTAGGGAATATGTTTGAAGAGGGGGTTAGCCTGTTGGGGAAACCCGAAAAATGTATTTTTGATACCTGCCTTTGCCCTTATTTGGGTTTTAAATACGTTGAGGAAGAGAAAGAAACAGGCTGAAGTTGGATTTAGCAAAAACCGTTTCAAATCCCCTGGATATTTTTGTCTTCGGTAGACGCGGATTTCAGGCTTACCAGCGTCGCGCCCCAGCTTCCGGCGCTTTCGTCAGCGAGTCGAAACGATACTACCTCAGGCATTTTCTTAAGTGCGGCATGCACGGTTTTGCGTAGGGTGCCGGTGCCCTTGCCGTGGATAATGCGTATTTCAAGGATGTTGAGTTTTTGGCATTCATTTGCATAATCTGTAACAAGGGCCTTGATTTCGCGCGGCTGAAACGTGTGCAGGTCGAGCGTGCCGTCGATTGGAATTTCAATTGGTTCTATTTTATCTGCGGACATAGAATTCTTTCAAGATTGAATTGCAAGCCATGGGGCTTCATGTTAAAGTGCCGACAAAAATAAACTGCTTGAGAAACCAATCATTATTTTTTTGGAGAATCTCGCTATGACAATGAAACGTGATCTTGTTTTGGCTATCGGCTCCTATTGTGTCCTTATGGCTCTTGCCATCAAGTTCAGCCTTATGGACGGGCTTGGGCAGGCTGAAAGTGCTCATCTGCCAACATCGGTGTGGATGTACGTGCGCCGTATTATCATGATTGTTTTCGCCTGCGTGCTGCCGCTGCTGTGCGGTCAGAAAGGACTCGCCGCCTACGGCTGGCGTCTTACCCGGCGCTGGCTGGTGATAGCCGTGGTGGTCGGAATTCCGATCGGTGTCGTCAACCCGGGCGGCTTCGACCCGTTCAGTATAGTTGCCATTATTTTGGCAGCCTTTCATACCTTCGCGACCGAATTATACTTCAGATCCTATCTCATAACAACATTTGGCAGGTACTGCAAAGGGTTTTGGCTGCCGATTGTGTTTCCTGCCCTCATGTACGGCCTTTCCTATTTGACCGTGTATAATATCTGGGTTGATCGTGGGGCTTTTGCCAGGATTGCCTTCGTGGTGCTTTTTACCTCACTCGGTATTCTCTTCGGCTACTGTTACCGGAAATCGCAGTCTGCGCATGTGCCCTGGATTATACATTTCTTCGGTGTCCTAAAATATAAGATGATGTTGGGGGGATAGGCTGTCCCAAAACGCCCATCTGCTGCGTTGCACGTATCCCTCGTCATTGCGGCGTACAGGAAAAGACTGTTCATTGAGTCAATCCCAAAGGGATTGACAGCTATAGCCCTTTGTGCGGCCAAAGAGCGTAGCGGTCAAGACTGGAAGTCTTGACTTAACGAACCAAAGAAAAGCCGCCCAGCAGCTTGGCCTTCGGCTCTCCTCGCGAAGTATTTGATTGCGGCGGCGTCAAAAACTCGCTTCGCTCAGACAGTTTGCCGCCTTCATCCGCACTTAAACACTTCGCTCGGCTGCGCTGCAACGGGTTTAAAAACCTTAAAATCAAAAAACCAGGGATGTAAAAATTTCCGCCCCTATACACCGTGCATGTTGAACGCTTTTACTCACAACTCCAAACTCTCAGCTCCCAACTGCAGGGGCCCCTACCGGCAGGCTTCAAAGAACGTGTTTACCCGTTCATTGAAAGCATCGCGGGCTTCAAGCATGACAACATGTCCGGAATCTTCAATGATTGCAAGCTCGGCATTGGGGAGCATGTCGGCCAGTTCGGCAGGCATGTCCGGCGGGGTAACGCAATCATTGGCGCCGCGCACGATAAGTGCCGGGGCGGTAATAGAGCTGATCCAGTCGCGGCTGTCAAAGCGTCCGGCAGCAAGAAGGTCGGCATGCAGGGCAGGGCTGCTGTTGTCTTTCAAGAATGCAAAGGCTTCGCAGAACTGTTCGGGGAGCTGTTGCCTGACGGTTGAGTCTTCCGGGTTAAGGCCTTTTTCAAAAAGTTCCAGATAGGTTCCCGAGAGCTGGAACCGGGTGCCGGTTCCAATCAATACCAGCCCGGTAATCTGTTCCGGATGCCTGCGGGTATATTCCTGGGCGATTGCGCCGCCGAATGAATGCCCCATGAGAAAGAAACGCTTAAGCCCGAGTTCCTGCGTAAACACGTTTAGCCATTCGGCATAATTTGTCGCGGATTTGAGAGTAGGGCCTTCGGAGCGGCCGTGGGCCGGCAGATCCGGGGCAATGATGTTATGCTTCCTGCGCAAGCGGCTGAGCTGCGCGCTCCATACGATGCTGTCAGCGCCTGATCCGTGCAGGCACACCACCGTCATTGCGTCCGGCGGCGTTCGTGAAGATATTCGGTAATGGGCCATGCAGTCGTTAAGTATCAGTTCAGGCACTGTGAGCAGTCCTTTCCATGTCGGCAGGCTGTTGGAAAACGTCCATCCTCCGTAGCAGGTCTACTGCGGAGGACGGGCTCATCTGCTTCGTTGCGCTCAGTATATCACAAGGCCTGTGGGCTTCAAAATTCAACAGGTACAGGGGTCTTATCGTAACAAATTATTTGTTGCATAATAAAATTTTTTGTATACTATTTAATAGCACGCAAATAGTAAGGGGAGAATTGCTATGTTGAAGCTCATAAAAACACTGTGGCTGGTTGGTATCGTGCTCAGTTTGGCGAGTGTTGTGCCGTGCGCCACAGCGCAAACAACAGGCATGGCCGATAATCAAACAGGCACGTCCGCAAAGCAACCCGGTGCGGCCGCATTGGGCATTGTTGACAACACTGTGGATCTGCCGCTTGACAGTGTTTTGGTTCTGGCGCTTAAAAATAATCTCGACATTACCTTTGCCAGAATGCAGCCTGATGTTGCCAAAACCGATATACAGCAAGAAGAGGGGCAGTTTGATACCCTTTTTACATCGCAGTTCAAGAAGTATCGTGAAAAAAAGCAGGTTGCTAACTTTTTTTCCGGCGGGTTTGATGCAAGCACGGAGATATGGCAGGAGCGCTATAACTTTGATGCCGGTTTGAAGAAGCTGTTCACGCTGGGCACGCAGGCCGAGTTGAACTTCAGTCATCAGGAATCCAGCACTGATTTGGATTTTGCCGGGCTGGTTCCTGAATATTACAGCGAGCTCGTGCTGGGCCTGACGCAGCCGCTGCTGCGTGATTTTGGTATTGAAATCGGCCGCAGTTTTATAAAGATCGCCAGTTTGAACTATGAGGTCTCCGAGCTGCAGTTTCGCCAGCAGGTTATGGATGTGCTCTATCAGGCGGAGGCACTGTATTGGGATTTGTATTACAGGATTGCTGATCTGGACAGTAAAAATAAATCGCTGGACAGGGCCCGGGACCTGCAGCGCACTTTTCGCATCCGAATCGACGCCGGTACGCTGGCACCCATTGAAATTTACCAGGCTGACGCTGAAGTGGCGCTCAGGAGCCAGGAGGTTATTGTGGCTGAAGCCTGGGTGCGGCAGGCTGAAGATAATCTAAAAGCCGCCCTGGATCTCTACAATGACAAACGCTTTTGGGATGTCACGCTGGATCCGGTTGATGTGCCTGAAAAAAGTCTGATTGAGCCTGTGCCAAGCGAATGTATTGCAATCGCGATGGAAAAGCGTCCTGATTTTAAGCAGGCCCAGCTTGGGATGGATATTCGCAACGTTGAGGTGCGCTACACCAAAAACCAGATGCTGCCCCGGCTTGATTTGCTGGGTTCAATCGGCACCAATGGCTTGTCCGGCTCCGACGTTGGTACGGACAGGGACAATCTCAACCCCTGGCGAGGCAATCGCAAAGACAGTTTAGACTATTTGAACGACGGCGATTTTTATTCCTACGATATCGGGGTGCGGCTTGAATTTCCGCTTGAAAACCGCCTGGCCAGAAGCCAGCATAGACGTGCCCGGGTTCAGGCTGCCCAGGCCTCTGTTGACCTGCAAAGCGTGGAAAATATTATTATCAATGAAGTGCGCCAGGCAATCCGGGTGATAGAAACCAGCCGCAGGGTGATTGATTCATCCTCTGCGACCTTAATGTTTACGAATGAAAAGCTCAAAGCAGAGGAGAAAAAATATGAGGTCGGCATGTCAACGGCTTTTGCCGTGCTTGAGTATCAGTCTGATCTTGCCACGGCTGAAAGTAATCTGGCGTATTCCTATGCTGAGCATCGCAAGTCACTCGTAGACCTCATGCGCGTTATGGGCACATTGCTTGAAGAAAAGGGCCTGGTGCTGTAGGTGCATAGCCGCAGTGGCATGCAAAGTGTTTTAAGGTTTTGTGTCGGAAAACCTCTTTAGACAGGAGTTTCATAAAAACAATGGCAACATTTGAAAATGTTAACGATTTAATTGGTGTGATTCATCGCTGCATGCGGCGGTTTTTTGAGTCGCAGATGAAAAAATATGATATTACGCCGCCGCAGTTTGAAGTTCTGGTGATTTTGTGGAACGAGGACGGGCTGGTTTTGAGCGAGCTTGGCCGCCGTCTTTGCCGTGATGGCCCCACAATTACCGGCATTATTGACCGGTTGGAGAGAAAAAAGCTGCTCGATCGTAAGCGCAACACGCGCGACCGACGGGTTATTCAGGTGTATCTGACTGAAAAAGCATGGGAAATTAAAGATAATCTCATGAAAATGCAGAAAGAAGCCGGTATGAATATCACCGGAGGTTTTTCAGATCAAGACATAAAAACGCTTGAAGAGCTGTTGCACAAGGTTCTGGCTAACGTTGAAGAAAAGATAATGCCGCATATTTAATAAAAAATGTTTTTCTAACCGGCAGAAATGTGGTATATATTAAAACTTAGCGTACAAACAAATGGTCGCTAAAGCCATAGAGTACTAAGCAACCGGCAAGACTTAAAAGAGTGTGAAAGGAGACACGTAACATGGCATTAGAAAAAATTGAATATGATGCAGGGCATTGCCAGCGCTGTTCCACCTGCAAATGGACGCATCTCTGGGAGATTAAAAGTCACCGCTTCTGTCATAGCTGTCCTTCCATAGTATATGGAAAATATGATTCCTATGCGGCTCAGGGTAAGAACGACATCGCAACAGCTCTTTTGAACGGTGAGCTGAATTGGGAAGACAACCATGAAAAGCTGCTTGAGGTTATTTATCGCTGCCCGGTATGCGCGGCCTGCGATATTAACTGTAAGCGCATTATGGATCTTGACATCATTGGTGTGCTTGAGGCTCTGCGCGAGGAAGCTTGCGAAAAGGGCTACGGGCCTTTGCCGGCGCATAAGGAATTTATTACCAGCATTAGCAATTATGACAATGTCTGGAAACAGCCCCGTACACGCCGCGGCAACTGGGCCAAGAAGTTGGGCATTAAGGATCTTTCCAAAAAGGGTGAAACTGCTGATGTGCTTTACTATGTTGGTTGTACCTATGCATATAAGCCCGGCATGGAGAGTGTGCCCAAGGCTACAGTCGCCATTTTGAAAAAAGCCGGTATTGATTTCGGCATCCTGGGAGCCAAGGAAGTCTGCTGTGGTGGTATCGCCGATAATGTTGGCGATGTGAAGAGCTTTAAGGAAATTGCCGCAAAGAATCTGGCAATGTTTAAGGAAATCGGCGCTAAAATCATCATTACCAATTGCCCGGGTTGTTTTATGACCTTCTCGGAGAAATACGCCCGCATTCAGGGAATTGATACAGCGGCTCTGCCATATAAGGCCATGCATATGACCGAGTACCTTGAGCAGCTGATCAACGAAGGTAAAATCAAGCTCAAAAAGCCTGTTAACAAGCAGGTAACCTGGCATGACCCCTGCCATTTGGGTCGTCGCGGTGAGCCCTACAAGCATTGGGAAGGCAAGCGTATTGCATATGGCCTGTTTGATCCGCCACGTGAGCTCAATCGTGGTGTGAATGGTGTCTATGATGCGCCTCGTAATATCCTGAAGGCCATTCCGGGACTTAAGTTGGTTGAAATGGAGCGTATTCGTGAATATTCCTGGTGCTGCGGATCTGGAGGTGGTGCAAAATCTGCCTATCCTGATTTTGCCCTGTCAACCTCCAAAGAGCGTATTGAGGAGGCAAGCTGCACCGGAGCCGGCACGATCGTGACTTCTTGCCCGTGGTGTGAAGCCAACCTGAATGACGGCATTGACGCTTCGGATTCAAAAATGAAAGTTGACGATATTCTCGACCTGGTTATTGAATCCATGGACGAGTAGGACCAGCATATTAATAGCGTGTTTTATAAAAGCCGGGCTCTAGTAGCCCGGCTTTTTTTGCTTCGCGCAAGCTGAAGTTATTCGAGTGCATGCGTCATGCGGGGTTTTATGGTTGACTCGCGCGGGGGTTTATTCTACCCTCTCTTGATGGGGTAGGACGCGTTTTTTGCGTCGTGCTGCTGATGGGGAAATGTTTTCTGTGTGGAAGACTTAGAAGTGCTGGTAAAAGAAATACTGGCGCGCCTGGAGGGACTCGAACCCCCAACTTTCAGATTCGAAGTCTGATGCTCTATCCAGTTGAACTACAGGCGCATCCGGGATATTGGCTAATAATAGAATTAATCGCTGTTTTGTGCAACAGTATTTTAAGAACAGCTAGCCCGGTGCGCCTGTACTTCAAGCGCATTCGGCGAGCACGCGCGGATTACAAGGCAATCCATGGATCATAGAACCGCTGCCGCATTGACCGCGCACCTTGAGCGCTTTATTACGCCGGAACGTATCGAGCGTGTGCGCGACGTACTGCAAAATCGCACGCGCTATCTGTGCCTGGTGCTTGAGGATATCTATAAGTCCCAGAATTCAAGCGCGACGCTGCGCACCTGTGACGCCCTGGGAATACAGGACGTACATATCATTGAAAATCACAGTCCTTTTTTGCTTGATTCCAAGGTTTCATTGGGTTCCTGCAGATGGACGACTCTGAAGCGTTATCGCGAGTCCGGTGGCAACAACACACAGGCTTGCTACGCGGCGCTGCGTGCCGAGGGGTATCGCATTGTAGCCACCGCCCCGGGGCCCGGAAGCCAAAGCCTGGAGGAGATCGGTTGTGAGGGCAGGTGCGCGTTTGTTTTCGGTAATGAAGAACAGGGCCTGAGTGCGGCGGCAATTGACGGGGCTGACGCGTGTTTAAGTCTGCCCATGTACGGTTTCACGCAGAGTTACAACATTTCAGTCAGTGTCGGTATTGTCTTGATGTACATGACGCGCTGCTTGCGCGTTGCAGAAATTAACTGGTGGCTTACCGACGAGGAAAGGGCCGCATTGACCCTGGAGTGGTATCGCACAAGTGTGCGCAGCAATGACATTATAGAAAAACAATTTCTCACACGCATGAATTGTTTCGGGACTGATGCATGAACGTTACACTGGCACAACTCAACCCCACCATCGGTGATGTAGACGGCAACCTTCAGCAGGCTCTGGCTGCCTTTAGCCGTGCCGCTGTGAGCGGTAGCGACCTGATTATTTTTCCCGAGCTTTTTTTATCAGGGTATCCTGCCAGGGATCTGCTTGAGCGACCTGATTTTCTTGATCGGATAGAGGCGGCTGTGGAGCAGATCCGGCAGGCCTCCGAAGAGTTTCCGGAAACAGGGTTGTTAATCGGCGCGCCAATGCGCTCCGGCAGCACTACCGGACGCGGTCTCTACAACGCGGCTCTATTGTTTCATGCTGGTTGCCTGGTGTTTACGCAGCATAAATCCCTGCTACCCAATTATGACGTTTTTGATGAGGCCCGTTATTTTGATCCGGCCGAAGCAGTTACGACGGTTGCATTTAAGGGTGAGCAGCTTGGTATTGTTATTTGTGAGGATTCCTGGAGCGATCCTGACCTGCATCGGGGCCGTTCTTACGGTTGTGATCCGATTGCACGCCTGGCTGCTGACGGGGCCACGGTTTTTATTAATCTTTCGGCTTCGCCGTATCAGGCCGGAAAAGAGGAGCAGCGTCTGCGTATTTTGAAGGCGCATGCCCGCACGTACGGGGTGCCCGCGATCCTGGTTAATCAGGTGGGCGGCAATGATGAACTGGTGTTTGACGGCCGCAGTGCCTGCATGGGCATCAACGGAGAGCCGGTTGCCGTGCTGGCTGCATTTCGCTCCGAGGAGCTCACCGTGGATATTACGGCTCAAAGGGTTGGCAGCCCCGAAGCATACACGCCCCGGGAACCCGTGGCGGATCTGCATGACGCGCTGGTGCTGGGCCTTGGCGATTACGTGCGCAAATGCGGTTTTGAGCACGCGGTTTTGGGACTCTCAGGAGGTATTGACTCGGCCTTGGTATGTTACCTCGCCTCCGCGGCGCTCGGCCCTGAAAAGGTGCTCGGCGTTTTGATGCCGAGTTGTTATTCCTCTGTCGGTAGCATTGATGATTCCGTTGCTCTGGCTAAAAATCTGGGGGTTGAATACACCACCATTCCAATTATGCCTGTGTATGACGCCTTGGACGCGGCGCTTGCGCCGCAGTTTGAGCATACGCAGCCTGATAGTACCGAGGAGAATATGCAGGCCCGCATCCGCGGAACAATCCTGATGAGCCTTTCAAATAAGTTTGGTAGTCTGCTGCTTGCCACTGGTAACAAAAGCGAAATGGCGGTTGGATATTGCACCCTGTACGGTGACATGTGCGGGGGGCTGTCGGTGATTTCCGATGTGCCCAAAATCATGGTGTATGAACTGGCCCGCTACATCAACCGTGACAAGGAAATTATTCCTGAGAACATTTTAACCAAGGAGCCCTCAGCCGAACTGCGGCCTGATCAGGTTGATCAGGACAGTCTGCCGCCCTATGATGTGCTGGACCGCATACTGGAAGCCTATATCGATCAGGGTCATAGCCTGTGTGACATGCGGGCTATGGGATTTGATCCTCAAACGCTGAGTTGGGTCATTCGAGCTGTTGACCGCAATGAATACAAACGCAGGCAGGCAGCCCCGGGTCTTAAAGTAACCAGCAAGGCTTTTGGTATGGGCCGGCGTATGGCTATAGCCGTGCGTTATGCCGTAGTAGAGTCCATTGCTGACCCTGATAATGGGCAACCCTCATGAAAAGGAGCATATGAAAGCTATCAAAAGAAGTTTATTTCTGGTGCTGTTGGTGTGCGGCGCATGCGGCAGTGACGAAGGCTATCTGACCGCGCAGGTTGAACAGCGCGACATAACAGCCATTTGCACCGCTACCGGCACCATCAATCCGGTTACCACTGTCGAGGTTGGCACGCAGGTTTCGGGTCGGGTTAAGGCTCTGTATGCCGACTATAATTCGTTGGTTAAAAGCGGTCAGTTGATTGCCGAAATTGATCCGGCGGCATTTGAAGCTCAGCGGGAACAGGCCCGCGCCAATCTGCTGGCGGCCCGGGCCTCCCAGGATCAGGCCGAGGCAAACCGGAAGGATTCCCGGCGTAATTTCAAGCGCACCAAAGAGCTGTATGTTGGTGAAGTTGTTGGTCAGAGCGAGCTGGATGCCGCTGAAACCAAGCTTTCTGTGGCAGAGAGTCAGGTTGGTGTTGCCCGGGCGCAGGTGGTGCAGGCTCAAGCCGCCTTTGATCTGGCTGAAACCAATTTGCGCTACACGAAGATTAACTGTCCGATTGATGGTATTGTGATTGCCCGCAGGGTGGATATCGGCCAGACGGTTGCGGCCGCGTTTCAGACGCCGACCCTGTTTGTCGTGGCCGAAGATCTCACGCGCATGCGCATTAACACCAGTGTTGATGAGGCAGATATCGGTCGTGTGTTAGTCGACCAGCAGGTTCGCTTCAGTGTTGATGCCTATCCCGCGGATATTTTTGAAGCCCGGGTGTTGCAGATTCGAAATGATCCCCAAATTACGCAAAATGTTGTTACCTATGATGTGTTGATTGATGTTGACAACAGCGATTTGAAGCTTAAACCGGGCATGACCGCCAATGTGGAGATCATCAGCGAGCGGCGCGAACAGGTTGTGTGCGTGCCGGACGCGGCCCTGCGGTACAGGCCGGAGGATGAAGCCCCGTATGAAGGCAGCGCGGTCTGGATTCCGGGGCGCAAGGCGCCCAAAAGGGTTGCTGTTAAAACCGGCATCAGCGATTACAGTTATAGCGAGCTGCTTGAAGGTGATCTGCAGCCGGGTCAGGAAGTGATTATCGGACAGCAGAGCAAATGATGACCCTGCCCCTCGAAGCCGAGACACATTTAATAGATATACGCAACGTGTCAAAAGAGTATGTGATGGGTGAAAATCGGATTCACGCGCTTGAGAGTGTTTCCCTGAAAATAAACCGGGGTGAATTTGTTTCGGTTATGGGGCCTTCCGGTTCAGGAAAGTCAACTTTGATGAATATTATCGGGTGTCTGGACACCCCCACGGACGGTTCCTATCTGCTCGACGGGCAGGATGTCAGTCGGCTCGGGCGCGATGAACTGGCCCGGATACGCAACCGGACAATCGGTTTTGTGTTTCAGGGGTTTAATTTGCTGGCCCGCACCTCGGCCCTGGAAAATGTAGCCCTGCCGCTGCTCTACGGCGGAATCCGGACTGAGGAGCTCAATGCTCTGGCGCATGAGGCTCTGGCAACGGTTGGTCTTGCCGATCGCGCACATCATCACCCCAACCAACTCTCCGGCGGTCAGCAGCAGCGCGTCACCCTGGCCCGTGCAATTGTTAATCATGCTCCCGTTATCCTGGCAGACGAGCCGACCGGTAACCTTGACAGTGTAACCGGTGTTGAAATAATGAAATTGCTTGTGCGTTTGAACCGGGAGTCCGGCATTACAATTATTCTGGTGACGCATGAGCGCGAAATTGCCGAATACGGCAGGCGCCTGATTGTCTTTCGCGACGGCCGGGTCGTCAGCGACGGGGAAATCTCACAATGATCAGCCCGGCCTCAACGCTTACCATTGCCTTTCGGGCCCTGCGCGCCAATAAAATGCGCTCTAGCCTTACCATGCTTGGTATTATTATCGGCGTTGCTGCGGTGATTGCCATGCTGTCCATTGGGTCTGCCGCCCGTCAGCGCATCTCGCGCGAAATTAATGCCATGGGCAGCAATCTTTTGATCGTGTACTCTGGTTCGAGTTCATCCGGGGGCGCGAGAATGGGCACGGGCACGGATCCGACCATATCGCTTAACGATGTTGTGGCCATGCGTGATGAGTGCCCCTCGGTTCAGGACGTTGCGCCGATTCACAGCGGAGCCGCCCAGATTGTGTACGGTAATCGCAACTGGTCAACCGGGGTCATGGGCACCACTGCAAGTATCCTGCATATTAATGCCTGGGAAATTCTGCGCGGCAGGCCTTTCACGCCGCAGGATGAGCGCTACGCCACCAAGGTATGCCTGCTGGGCCTGACGGTTGCCGATGAGCTTTTTGGCGCTATTGATCCGGTGGGTAAAATTGTGCGGATAAAAAATGTGCCCTTCAGGGTTCTGGGGGTTTTGAAACCCAAGGGGCAAAGCATGACAGGCCAGGACCAGGATGATGTCGTCTACCTGCCGATCACAACCGCGCAGCGTAAGTTGTTTGGCAGCTCGGTGCAGGGCATGGTGCGCTTTGTGATGGTGAAAGCAACCGGGCTGCACACGCTTGAGAAGGCTGAACAGGAAATAAATGCGCTGATGCGTCACCGGCACCGTATTGCACCCGGACAAACGGATGATTTTACGGTACGGAATTTGACCCAGATGATGCAGATTGCCGTAACCCTGGCCAATATCATGACCCTGCTGCTGGGTGCGATCGCTTCCATATCCCTGCTGGTCGGCGGGATCGGGATTATGAATATTATGCTGGTATCGGTAACCGAGCGCACCCGCGAGATCGGCATCCGCATTGCGGTGGGTGCCAAGATCTGGGACATTCGCCTGCAGTTTATCATGGAGGCCATGACCCTGTCTCTGATCGGCGGTCTTGCAGGCATTGTGCTGGGCCAGGCCGGATCAATTGCCCTGTGCCTTGCAGCCGGTCTACCGGTTAATGTGTCAGCTTCAGGTATTGTGCTCAGCTTTGGGTTTTCCGCTGCGGTCGGTGTGTTCTTTGGTTTCTATCCCGCCTACAAGGCTTCACTGCTGAATCCCATTGATGCGCTGCGCTATGAGTAGTACCTTTTTCACAAGATAATGCTTGCCATGCGTGACTGATTGAGGACTGCTACAAACCCAAAAGACGCTGCGCGTTGCCGCCCATAATCAATCCAATTTCGTCTTCGGTAAATGTAATTCCATTCGGCGATTTTTGCGGCAGGTCTTTGATAAGCTGTACCCAGTCGACATTGGACATGATTGAGCGAAAAGACGGGCTGTCGGACCCGAAAAAGATGCGCTCAGGTTCGGTAAAATCCAGAAATTTGCGCAGCGCGCAGCAAAAGCCGGTGTAGTCGCGTTGGGCATATAACTGCCAGGTAGACAAATCGGCCATAAAATTGAGTTTAATGGTCATGAGAGAGAGCATCTGCCGATACCCAAAAATCCCGCCGGCATGGGCAGCAATGATGGGCAGGTCCGGGAAATCAACCCCCAGGTCATCCAGGTGGATTGTCTGGGAATATTTGCTGCGCAGGGGCACCATCATTGAGCCGGAGTGAATAATCACCGGCAGCTTGTTGTGCTGTGCAATTTCAAGTAGCGGATAGACCTCCTTCTGGTTTGGATAAAATCCGGAGCAGGGGTGCAGTTTCAGCCCGCGCATGCCCCATTCGGAAACACAGGTTTCAAAAATGTCGGCCGCGCCCTCGCGGCGCGGGTCAACGCTGGCAAAGGGTATCAGCTTGCCGGGATGTTTGCGGCCAAGTTCGGCGTAGAGCCGGTTGACCTCTTTGATGGGAACCTCCGGATCACCAAGCTCCAGTCCGAAATCGACAGGGAAGATCACGCTTGTATCAATGCCGGCCTCCTCCATCTCAGCCAGTAGCATCGCGGCATCAGGATCGCTGCTGGCCTCCAGCAGCGAGTCGCCAACCTCTTCGTTGCTCTGATGAATCCCCTGCTTTGCGAACTCATGGGTAATAAAGCGCGCTATACCGTGAAAAAATTCACGGGGCAGCCAGCTTTCGACAAACAGATGTGTATGGATATCAATGATCATAGGATAAATGTTCTCCTGCGTCTGGGTTGTGCATCCGGTTAACAACGCATACATTTTTTAGAAGGTATTATTGAGTGTTTCATGCGCCAATCTTCTTTGGAGAAGGACTATGCGTTCGGACGGCGGGCAATCCAGATAGTGTGAAGTCCGCCCTTACCGCTGCCTCGCGCGCTGACGGTTTTTTCATGCACCTTAAAACCGGCCCTCTGGAGCCGGCGGGTAAAGGCGCTGTCGGGCGCTGCCGACCACACAGTTAAAACCCCCTGCGGTCTCAAGGCACTGTAAATTTCTGACAGGCCTTTTCTGGTATACAGCCAGTTATTGCTTTTTTGGGTCATGCTGTCGGGACTGTTATCAACGTCCAGCATAATCGCATCAAAACCTTCCTGTTCGTTCTTGAGCAGGATGCATACGTCGTGCTCCTGAACCTGAACGCGAGGATCCTTGAGCGGATGGCCGGCCAAGTGGCCACACATGCTGCGGCTCCATTGAACCACGGCCGGAACGAGCTCGGCAATAACTACCGTAGCATCATTTTTTATAATAGCCAGGGCAGCGGCCAGGGTATAGCCAAGTCCAAGTCCTCCGACAAGCACTCTGGCGTTCGGCCGGTCGGCTATGGGCTTGCAGGCAAACTCAGCCAGTATATCCTCAGATCCGTGCATGCGGCTGTTCATGAGCTCTTTTCCATTATAGGAAATAAAAAAATCATCGCCCCGCTGGTGCAGTTGAAGTTCGCCTTTTTTGTCGGGGGTCTGTGCACGGCCAAGAAGCGTTCTCGGTATCATAGTGGTCTCGATTAGATGATAGCCCTCGCGGGCCTATGGGTGTAAAGGTTGGAAAGCATGGGGCCTGTCAGGCACAATCATGCTAGCTTCTTAGTCAGCATAGCAAAAGAAGTGCTGGAATTCAATTCAACATGTCCGCTCCAGTAGAGATAGTTTTTAATGTTTCATTCCGGAATGCCACCTCTGTGTCCTCATGCACATACACCGGGTGTTATGTTGTAGGTAAATGACTACAGCTGTGGTATACTATATTGTAATTTTATGACAGGCTTTTGAAAAAGACCCCGCAGTCTCGACCCTCTGGGAATCGTACACATCAACTGCCGTTGCAACGTATAGACTATCTGTACAGCACTACTTTGGATGTGAGTGTCCTGCATCAGCAGCCTTTTTTCTGTCATCTTTTTTTCGATTGTGACCGGCATTCAGGATGTATGTATGGCGGTTGTATACAAACAATTAAAAGTCGGAGCAGTGTCGTGATTTCTACATTCAATCTTGCCATACAGTTCGGTGAAAAGCCGCTCTTTGAACGCATCTCTGTCAAGTTCGGCGAAGGTAATCGCTACGGCCTCATTGGCGCTAATGGGTGCGGGAAATCGACGCTCATGAAAATACTCGGCGGTGACATGGAACCGTCGGTCGGCACTGTTTCCGCTGATCCGCATGAACGCGTCGGCAAGCTACGCCAGGACCAGTTCGCATTTGAGGACTGTACGGTTATGGATACCGTTATTATGGGTCATGCCCGGCTGTGGCAGGTAAAGCAGGAGCGCGACCGCATTTACGGCCTTCCTGAAATGAGTGATGAGGACGGCATGAAAGTAGCCGAACTTGAAGTCGAATTTGCCGAGATGGGCGGCTATAATGCCGAATCCGATGCCGGAGAGTTGCTGCTTGGCGTGGGCATTCCCCTTGAGCAACACGACGGTCTTATGCAGGCTGTAGCGCCGGGCTGGAAACTGCGTGTGCTGCTGGCGCAGGCGCTGTTTGCCGATCCTGACATTATGCTGCTGGATGAGCCGACCAATAATCTTGACATCAATACTATTCGCTGGCTGGAAGACGTTCTCAACGCGCGTAACAGTACCATGATCATTATTTCCCATGACCGCCATTTTCTCAACAGTGTCTGCACGCATATGGCTGATCTTGATTATGGCGAGCTGCGAGTGTATCCGGGCAATTATGATGAATATATGACCGCGGCCAGCAAGGCCCGGGAGCGCCTGGTTGCAAGCAATGCCAAGAAAAAAGCCCAGATCGCCGAGCTGCGCACATTCGTGAGCCGCTTTTCCGCCAATGCCTCCAAGGCCCGTCAGGCAACCTCACGTTCCCGCCAGATTGATAAAATAAAGCTTGCGGACATTAAGCCATCAAGCCGTGTGAGCCCGTTTATTCGCTTTGAGCAGGAGAAAAAGCTTTTTCGGCGGGTGCTGAACGTAGCGGGCTTGAGTATGAGTTATGACGGCGCAGCGCCACTATTTGCGGGGCTCGACTTGATGGTCAAGGCCGAAGAGCGTATTGCTATTATCGGCCCCAACGGCATCGGTAAAACTACGCTGCTTCGTTGTCTGGCCCGGGAGTTGGTGCCTGATAGCGGGTCCGTAACATGGTCGGAAAATGCAAATATAGGCTATTTTGCCCAGGATCATGCTGCTGATTTTGCCTCCGGTACATCGATTGTTGATTGGCTGAACCAGTGGAAACCGGAAGGGCAGGAAGAGCAGGTGCTTCGGGCTACCCTTGGCCGGTTGCTGTTTTCCAAGGATGAGATTAATAAGCCGGTCAATGTCATATCCGGCGGAGAACAGGGGCGCATGTTGTTCTGTAAACTTATTTTGCAGCAGCCAAATGTCATGCTCATGGACGAGCCGACCAACCATATGGATATGGAATCCATAGAGGCCCTCAATTATGCCCTTGAAAATTATTCCGGCACACTTATCTTTGTGAGCCATGACCGGGAGTTTGTCTCATCAATTGCAACGCGCATTATTGAGTTGAAGCCGGACGGTATTGATGATTTTACCGGCAGCTACGATGACTATCTTTTGAGTCAGGGTGTTGAGTAGTTGCCTGATTGTGACAGGCACCAGCAGACTGTTGAAAAACGCCCGTCTGCTGTGTTGCGCTTATCATTCGTCACTGCGGCGTACGGAAAAGTACGCCTCATTTCTCATGATTGCGCGCGCCTTGCATCCGGCGCATTTTTGAACAGCCTCTAAAAAGCGTTTTTTCAATATCCTGCCAGCCCCTTCTGCTATGCCTTGTTTGTTGCGAATGCGCAAAAACGGAAGACGGAAGCAGTGGAACATTATTCTCCGATTTCTTCAAGTTCCTGCCAGCGTTCATATAGAAGCGGTAGTTCCTGTTCAATTTCTTCATAGCGCGTTTTGATTTGCGTTACTGCATCGCCGTCCTGTCGGTAGAGCTCAGGGTCGGATAAACGGGCGTAAAGCGCTTGATGCTCATCTTCAAGCTGCTCGATGAGCTCAGGGATTTTTTCAAGCGCGGCTTTTTGTTTAAACGTGAGCCCTTTTTTTGCCTGTTTTTTTTCGCGTCGGGCCGGGCTAGCGGCTTTGTTCTTCGGCTCGGTCAGGGGCTGCACACGCTGGCGCAGCCAGTCATCATAGCCTCCAACATACTCGGCCACACGCGCCCCGCCCTCAAGGGCCAGTGTGCTGGTGACGACATTGTTGAGGAAGGCGCGATCATGGCTCACGAGCAGTACCGTGCCCGCATATTTCAGCAGCAATTCTTCCAGCAGTTCAAGGGTTTCCACATCAAGGTCATTGGTGGGCTCATCAAGTACCAGCAGGTTGGACGGTCGTGTAAACAGTTTGGCGAGCAGCAGTCGGTTGCGCTCGCCGCCTGACAGGCTTGAAACCGGGCTTCTGGATCGTTCGGGTGCAAAAAGAAAATCCTGGAGATAACTGATGACATGGCGGCTTTTATCGGCAATGGTCACCGTATGATTGCCGTCGGCGATATTCTCAAAAACGGTTTTATTTTCATCAAGCTGGTCTCGAAGCTGATCAAAATAGGCAATTTCAAGATTGGTGCCCATTCGTATCGTGCCTGAAATCGGCTGCACGGCTCCCAGCAGTAGGCGGATAAGCGTGGTTTTACCCGTGCCGTTGGGGCCGATAATTCCGATGCGGTCACCTCGAAGGATAATCGTTGAAAAATCTTTGATGACCGGTTCTTCAGTGTAGCCAAAGGCTGCTTGTTTCACTTCGCAAACAATTTTGCCGCTGTTTCCGGCATCAGCAGCATTCATTTGCACCATGCCCGGCACGAGTCTGCGCTCGCGGCGTTGGCTGCGTAGTTGTTCAAGCTCTCGAACACGTCCTTCGTTGCGGGTGCGTCGCGCCTTGACGCCCTGCCTGATCCATGCTTCCTCCTGTGCAAGCTTTTTGTCAAAAGCCTGCCGCTGTGTTTTTTCGGCAGTGAGCTCGGCTAGCTTGCGTTTTTCATAGGCTGCGTAATCACCGGGCATGCTCGCGAGCCTGCCCCGATCAAGTTCAACAATGCGCGTAGCAAGGCGCCGTAGAAACATACGGTCGTGGGTGACGAAGAGTATGCTGCCCTCAAAGCGCAGCAGAAAATCTTCCATCCAGTTGATTGATTCTATGTCAAGATGATTGGTGGGCTCATCAAGCAGCAAAAGATCCGGCTGTCCGGCCAGGCTGCGGCCAAGCATGGTGCGGCGCTTGAGTCCGGCAGACAGGTTAGCGAACGGCGCATCCGCGGGCAGGTTAAGCCGCGATAGTATGGATGCTACTTTCTGCTCTATCTGCCAGCCGTCGTCAAGTTCAAGGCGGTGCTGTATATCGCCCAGGCGTTGGGTGTGGCTTTCATCATGAGCTGTCTGCATGCGCATGCTCAAAGCATGATATTCGGCGACCAGCGCGCCAAGGCCTGCGATGCCGCCGGCAACAACATCAAAGACCGTGCCGGGCATGCCCCCGGGCACCTCCTGTTCAAGCATACTAATGCGCAGCCCCTGTTGCCGGACTATCTCGCCGCTGTTAGGGCTCAGGTCACCATGTATGATTTTAATCAGACTTGATTTGCCCTCGCCGTTGCGCCCGAGCAAACAGATCCTCTCACCGGGTTCAACTATGAGGTCTGCGCCGTCAAGCAACAGCGGGCCGCCGAAGCTCAGACGGATGTTTTTCATATCCAGAAGAGGCATGTATCGTACCATGGTGCAAGGATGAAATAAAAGGTTACCCGTCGGGTGGGTTCCTCCGGAGATTTAGACGCGATGCGTGCGTATAAAAAAAATGCAGGGAACCGGTCGCTACCGATTCCCTGCAAAATAACATATAAACAGGTGCTCTACAAGCGCTACGCTGCTTTGGTCGCCTCCGGCTTGGGTTCAATAATGCCGGTTTTGGCTTCAAGCTTAAGCCGCGCCTTTTCAACAGGGTTGCGCGTATAGGTTATGACGCCCTCAAAGGGGCAGGCTTCCATGCAGCTGAAGCACAGGCAGCAGGTTGCCGGCATTTCATTGTCCTGGTTGCGGATATCGATATAGAACGGACAGGCCTTCTCGGCTGCGCAGACCTTGCATTGTTTGCATTGTGACCGGTTATAACGTATGCGCCATAGGCTGTTATGACAGCCTATTCCCCGGTAGGATGAGAGCCAGCAGAAATGCGTGCACATTTTGCGCCATTTGAAAACAAGCGACAGAACAATGAGACCATACATAAATACTATCGGATACCAGGCAACGCCGGTAAGATCCCAGATGGTCTCGGCAAAGAACATGGGGAACCATGACAGTAGCAGCGTTGCCGGGAACAGGGGCGCGCGGGCATCAACCTTGCCGCTGATGTTCATGCAGGCGGTGCTGCTCTGCGCTTCAATGGCCCTGGGTAGATTTTCAATCGGCCGTTTGAAGGTCATATTTTTATACAGGGCATCCTGCATGGTTGCGTTGGGGCAGATCCAGCCGCAGATAGCACGGCCGAAGAATACGGGAAAAATGGCCACCGTACTCACGTGAAACGCCGCCCAGAATAGCATGTCCGGCCGGGTTCCCTTGATAAAGCAATATGAGGTGAGCGATGCCCAGATCACAAAAATACTGCTTTGCACAATGGTACGAACAACCACTATTTTCAGACGGGGCCTTTTCGGCATCTTTTCTTCTGACGAGCCGGTTAGCAGCAAAATGCAGGGGATCAGGCCGCACAGCAGGCTCAGCAGAAACAGCAGGGGATTGCCATTGCCCGTTGTCAGCGGAGTGGTCGCGGTGAAAATCGTTATCCAAACCGGCAGCAGCCACAACATCCCTGCAGTGCGCGGTTTGGGGGCGAGGTAATCCTTGTGAAAGAGGCTGAGAAAGCCGGCAAAAAATACAAACAGCAGGCCCGGCTGCAGATATTTAAGCGGGGAGAATATGCCGATGAGATACAGGAAAATGGCGGCAAACACTGCCCATTTATTTATTGTTACAAATTTTTGTTTAGCAATCATCATGGCAACTCACCTCCTTTAGTGTTGACCGTGTGCGGCCATCATTTTGGGCAGAACTTCAGCCGCTTCTTGGGGGGTTATTCCAAGGCCCAAGTAAAAATAGGCAGCAAGGAAGCCTATGCCGACCAGCAGTACAAACCAGCGTCGTTTGCCCACAACGCCGGTTCTTTTTCCCAGCATCCAAATCGCCAGCATGTAAAATACGCAGAACATCCGTATCTGGTTAGTGGGCGAATCAACCGCGCTTTTGGTAAGCGTCTCTATGGTCTCACCGCCGCCGAGGGTTTCAAAGAGGGTGTTGGTCACATGCGAAAGGGTCCCGTTCATGACTGCGAGCGGGATAAGGGTGATGGAAGTAAATCGCAGCGAGTCAATATACTTGCGGTCTCCCAGCGCGAAATGCATGAAGGCTCCCAGTACGAGAATAACCAGGAACCCAACCAGCGCGCCGGAGCATGTTGAAAACAAACGCTCCAGGGGGGCGCTGTCGGTCTGTATGAGCCAGCCCTTCATCCCCTCAGCCATGTCAATCAGGAATCCCGGGAAAATAGCCCGGTAAAGATCAACCGTGTGTTCGTTGGCAATGCCCCAGGCCTTGCCGAACATGTAGCCGGGGATGAAAATTTCCAGCACCCGTGACCACTTTGCAAGGGGAGTAATGTATCTTTCTTCCGCTATCTCTGCCATAAGAGCTCTCCTTAGTGCGAAGTTACATCTGATTCAGTATTTATTTTTTCTTCGATTTTTATATACTCGCGCTTCAGTTCATAAGTACCCTGATCATTTTTCTTGGCGATACCCATATCAACCAGGGGCTTCATGTCTTCATCGCTGAGGTTCTTATTGTCAAGCACCGCTTGAAATTCATCTATGGTAATGATGCCGCGGGTTGTGAGAAACTCAAGCCCCTTGCCGTCAATCCTGCCGATGCTGACAAGATGTTTCAGTTTTTCAATCGGTATAATGCCATGCTCATACATATACTTGTAGTCGCCCGCCTTAAGCATGCGTTTGTTTGCCATATAATCAAAAAGCCGTGCCAGAGTTTCTTTGTCCTGCTGCAGCGCTTCTATTTCATGGTCAATGTGCGCGGCTTCATATTTTACGTAAAACGTCTGGGGTTCCTTCCACTGGCTGGTGCTCATGAGAATCAGGGCAAACACAATGTAGAAGATGCAGCCGAGTATGGTTTTGCGCTCTAGAGATTTGGTCCTTCTGGCCGCAAGCAAGATGAGAAAGGTGGCAAGCAGCGAGCCCCATAAAACCAGGTTGGCCATGGGCGCCATTTTTCTCAAGGGATCATCAAAGGCGATGATACCGATAAAATTAGGCAGGGCTGTGCCGGCTACAATAACAGTAACCAGAATGCCAAGAATAGCTTTGAAAGCTTTTCCGGCTTTAAAAAGCCCCAGCGCTTTTTTCAAGCAGATAAGCAGCATTACAACAATTGCCGCTACAACCAGACCGCCGATCGGGATAAACATAGCGGAATCCATGCTTGAATAATTGTCCATATAGAGCTCAAAAGTCCAGATGGACAGGAAGGTCATAAAAAAGACGCAGACCGTTTTCTTTAGTGCGCCCGTGCGCCACATGACATGCAGCAGTGCCCAGGCTGAAGCAACATAGAAATAGGCACCCATAAGTTTTATGTTGAAGTCGCTGAATTGGGTAATCAGGCCCTTGTCGACCGGGATATTGGCCACCTCGCCGATGAGGGGCCAGGCAAACAGGGCGGCGAAAAAACCGAAAAGATAGCCCCTGGCTTCATTTTCTTCTGTGCAGCAGCGATAAAATAGGTAGCCAAGCGTAATGGCCAGTATGGGAACATAATAGATATTATAGTTAACTACCGGATTCTCCCACATGCGCAGAGGCGACATGGTAAGCACGGATATCAGAAAGATACCTTGGCCTGCCAGCGCGATCCAGATGGTTCGCCACATGGGGCTGAGGAATTTTTTAATCCTCTTGGGGAGGTTTTTGATTCCTTTTAGCATCTGTTTTTCCTCCTTTGAAAAGTATGGGGGCTAATAGTTCATACACCTAAAATAAATTTAGCGTACATATAATTAGCATTTGCCAATATTTATAGACTCATTAAGTATTTCTGTCAAGAAAATTGGCATGACTGGTCTGAAATTTTTGCTGTTTATGCCGCAGGGAGGTTTTGAGAAGTGCTGGCGGCCGGGCCGACTGATTATTTATGGTATTTGCGGTTATGATGAATGCTGACGGCACGATAGAGTTGCTCCAGTAGCAGTACCTGGGCCATTTCGTGTGGAAACGTCATTTTGGACAGGGCCAGCAGTTCATCAGCAGCCTGCTGAATTGCGGGTGGTAGTCCGACAGGGCCTCCGATAATAAAATAAACCCGTGCCCCCAGGCCGTAGAGCCTGGAGGAGAACTTTTCGGAGGTATAGGATCGACCGTGCTCGCTGAGCGCGAATATGAAGCCCGGTTGTTTTTTGACATGGGCCAAAAGGCGTTTGGCTTCCTGTTCAGGGGTTGAGTCTTTAATTGGTTCAATGGTCAGTCGGATATCATGGGAAATGCGGTCGGCGAAATCGCGTGCCTTGACCGCTAGCTCGCGGTCTTTTATTTTACCGATCGGGAGAATCGAGATCTGTAGTAAATTGTGGCTGGAAGGGGCCATGACAATAAAAAGAATCTAAGAAAAGTTTTTAGCGTCTGTTTCCCATGGTACTGATGTGCTTATTTGATCGTAATATCGATTCGTTTTGCATCTTCACAGCCTTTAAGGGCTCGCAGCATACCCTGCAGCGCGTTGCGCATAAAGTCATGAATAAAAGGCTTGAGCGGAACCTGCACGCCGTCGACATGTACAATGATGTCGGGTCCGGTGATGTTAATGACCTGCTGTTCAATAATGTCAACCAGACGCTCACTATCATTAAGCCCACAGCATGGCGCGCCGATGTCAAGGTCTGTGTCGCTTGCGATTGCCAGCAGGTTTTCATCCCCTGCCGACACAGGTTCTGCATGCGCGCAGCTTCTGAACACTTCGATTTTGGGAACGCTCAGCTGCTTGAATCCTTCGGCTAGCACCAGGTCAGCATTGTCGATAAAGCGGTCGCGGATTTCAATCGGCGTCATATCGCTGTCGACTGAGTGCACCATGCCGAGTTCTCCGGGTGTGCTGATAAACGTGGTTTGAGCCCCGGCTTGCTTATGCCGCCAGCTGTCTTTGCCGGGCGTATCAATTTCAAGCGCATGATTGTGATGTTTAACCGTTGCTACGCGGTATCCTCTTTTGTTTAATTCCGGAATAAGCTTTTCAATCAAGGTTGTTTTACCGCTGTTTGATTTGCCGACCACTGCGACTATCGGTATCATGGAACCTCCTGATTTTCCGGGAAATGTATTTCCTCAGGCGTGCACGTGCCCGAGGTTGTGTTAACGATGTTAAGCATACCACAAAAAAAGATATGCGGTACAGGGATAAGTAGCGCGTGCCGGTCTGGGCCTCATGGGTCGCAAGACCCCTTTTTTAAAGGGTTTTTTTGAAAAATCTTGACAGGAGGGCTCCGATTCTGTTAGCATAATAAATAGTTAGCCTGAGGTAAATATCGATACGTCCTGCATCGCGCGTGTTTAAGACAATCCCAGAAACCGGAGTTCTGTTGTGAAAAAAATATTGCTGTTTATTGCGCTTGCGCTGGTCCTGTTCGGACTTCCCTTTATCGCCTATTCCGCGGAAGAGTACGTCGGGATTAAAAAATGCAAGATGTGTCACATGAAAATTTATAAAGGCTGGCAGAAAACTTCCCATGCTACGGCACTTGAGACCCTGAAGCCGGGTGCCGCGCCTGAAGCCAGGCAGAAAGCCGGACTTGATCCTCAAAAAGATTATACGCAGGATGCCACATGCCTTGGCTGCCATACGACCGGTCCGGAACAGCAGCCCGGAATTCAGTGTGAGGCCTGTCACGGGGCAGGAAAAGCTTACAGCAGTTCGAAAATTATGAACAGGTCGAAGTGGAAGTTAGATCCCGAAAAACATCATGAAATGGCTGTTCATGCCGGTCTGAATGCAAAGCCTGATGAAACAACCTGTGTGGTCTGTCATAACGTCACGAGTCCGACCTTTAAACCATTTGATTTTAAAGAGCGCTACGAGGAAATAAAGCATCCCGAATAGCCGCTCTTTCGGGTGTGTTTAATAGCAATGTGTTTTATATGAAAAACCCCGCGTTAATAACGCGGGGTTTTTTCGTGCAGTAATTGTTATGGTTTTTTTATAGTCATAAAGATTTCAGGTTTCTTTTCGTTATGCCTGCGAAAGCCGGCATCCAGGAAATTTTAAAAATATATTTTCTGGACCCCGGTTTTCACCGGGGTGTGGACAAAAAAAACCGGCTACACTATTTAGAAAAATGTTCTAGCCCAGCAGTTCTATCTGTTGCTTGATTTCCGTGAAGTCCGGCATCTGCGCAGGATCTTCTGTTACCCACGTGTAGCGCACAATGCCTCCTGTATCCAGCAGAAATGCGGCCCGTTTGGCTACACCTTTCAGGCCCATAAGTTCCGGATAGAGAACACCATAGTCCCCTGAGACTGTTTTATTGAAATCGCTCAACAGTGGTACCCCGATGGTGTTATGTGCTGCAAAGGCTTTATGCGAGAAGATGCTGTCAACGCTGATCGCAAAGACCTTAACTTCCAGACCGGTGTAATTGTTAAAATCAGCGCCCAGGCTGCACAACTCACTGGTACATACCGGGCTCCAGTCAAGCGGGTAAAACAGTAGCAGTATTGGTCCGTGACCAAGTTGGCTGGTCAGCCGTACGGTTTCATCAACCGTTCCCGCCAGTTCAAAATCCGGGGCGCGGCTGCCGACTGCAAGAGCATCTGTCATAATAGTACCTCCTGATTGCGGCATGGTGCCTATGGCACCTGATACCTTACTGGTTTTTCCACAGACCGTGTTTGTTGCAGTAGGCCCGCGCTGCGATTACCTCTCCATGTATATCAAAGGATGCCTCAGGTGCTTTGCCGGGGCTCAGTTCTGCCCGGTATACACGCGCGGCTGTCAGCAGCTCAATAAATTCAATATAGTGATCGGGATCCATGGGATGGGCAACGCTGCCGACTTTTACTGCGGCTGTTGTTCCGTTCAGGCTGAGTACCGGTACATGTTTTTCCAGCGCAGCATCAACACTGTTCTCCTTCAGCTGCTTCATAGGCTGGTCACAGCACACAAGCGCGCCTTTGCTGGCGTGGACGATTTCAACAATATTGCCGCATGCTTCACATTTATACACTTCGCGTAACTGGTTCATCGTAGTCCCCCTATTCAAAACTATTAATAATTTTCAGCACAGACTTCAAAATGAGCCTGTGGATGCTGGCAGGCCGGGCAGGTCTGCGGGGCGGAGTCGCCTTCAATAACCCGTCCGCAATTGCGGCAGCGCCATTTTGCTTTTTCCTTTTTCTTGAACACCGTGTCGCCGTTGATGTTGCTGACAAAGGCCTCAAAGCGGTTTTCATGCTCTTTTTCGGCTTCGGCAATCTGGCGGAAACTTTCGGCTACTTCGGGAAAACCCTCCTCGTCGGCGATTTTGGCTCCTTCCGGATACAGCAGGGTCCACTCTTCGTTTTCGCCTGCAACCGATGCTTTCAGGTTAACCAGCGTATTGCCCAGCACAACCGGAAATTTTGCCACCACGTCCACTATAGTAGGTTCTTCACCAAGGTAGTTGACCAGATGTTTGAAAAATACCTTAGCATGTTCTTTTTCGTTGTTGGCGGTATCTTCAAAGATTCCGGCGAGTTGCTGATAGCCTGCTTTGCGGGCTATCCCGGCAAAATAGGTGTAGCGGTTGCGGGCCTGTGATTCGCCCGCGAATGAGTTCATCAGGTTGTGCATGGTTTTGCTGTTCTTGAAGTCCATAGTGAAGCTCCTTTCAGGAAAAAAATAGTTTATTGTGTCCCAATAGCGAATACTTCTCAATTTTGATTATGAGAATAATAACTGTTATCAAGTTAATGTCAAGTATTTTTTTGGAGGAACTGGTTAAAACATAGCATACTAAAGCTAAAAGTAAACTTTCTTTGTATCAATTTTATTAAATGTTAATTAAAAAGCCGCATTTGCCCTTGACAAATTAGTTTTTAGAGGATAATAATTATTATATAGAAACGAATTTATATGATAAATCTGAAAGGCAAAACTGAATGAAATTGGAAAAACTACGGATAACTAATCAGCGGGAGGTTATTTTAAACGAATTACGGGCAGTTAAGAGCCATCCTACAGCTGATGAGCTTTATACGCAGGTTCGTCGTCGATTGCCGCGTGTGAGCTTGGCAACGGTATATCGCAATCTTGAGTGGCTGAGTGAACAGGGGCTGGCCAGGAAAATTGAGGTTGGTGGGCGGCAGAAACGTTTTGACGGCGATATCTCTGAGCATTACCATGTGCGTTGCCAAAAGTGCGGCCGGGTTGCCGATGTTGAGATGGATACGCTGAATAACCTGGAAGGCTGTATTTCCCATGCTTTCGGTTTTACCGTAACCGGCCATCGTCTTGAGTTCACCGGGTTGTGTGCTCAGTGCAGCAACGGATCCAGCTGCTGAATCGGAAGTGCTGCGTCGCAATCAATAATAGTTCCCTCTTTATACACGCCAAAGGTCGTTTACCGTGTCAGTGAAAATCACCGCCATATACGGTAGTCCTCGCAAAGACGGCAATACCGATATACTGATGCAGGCATTTCTAGGCGGTCTGAGTGCTGCTGGCATCAGTGCACGCGAAATTTTTCTGCGCGATTTAAATATTCAGCCTTGTACAGCCTGTGGTGGTTGTGCGCAAACCGGTTGCTGCGTGCTGCGGGATGATATGGACCAGATCTACCCCCTTTTTGAAACATCAGATGTGATTGTGCTTGCTGCCCCGGTTTTTTTCTATTCTTTCGGAGCCATGGCCAAGGCCATGGTGGATCGCTCCCAAGCCTTCTGGGTACGAAAATACCAGCTTAAGCAGAATATGAACAGCGCGCGTGTAAGCGGCACGGGCCGTGGTATTGTGTTGTCGGTCGGTGGCTCTAAGGGAAAACGGAATTTTGAGAGTATCCTGCTTAGTGCGCGGTATTTTTTCGACGCGCTTGATATGAGTCTTGCTCATCAGTTGACCTATAGCAGCGTTGATGAAGCAGGGGCAATCCGCCGGCATCCGACAGCTTGTTCGGAGGCTGAAGCTCTGGGCCGTGAGGTTATGTCGAAGGTTTAACTTTCAGCAAGGTTCTTTACAGCGTTCATCAGTCCATGGCCTCATTACCAAAGGCATTCCCCTCAAGGGAATGTTTTTTTGTTTCAGGGTCCTGTAATTCGAATAAATTATTTTTGGTCTGAGTATATCGTTCATCCGGCTTGAATAGTGTACCTGCGACATGGTACGTTGGGGCAGCGTGTAACGAACTACTTATAAATACAGCGGTGTAGCCAAAGCCGGTTATTCACGCTTATATAGTACAAGGGTGGAACAGTCATCATGCAAACAGGTAATGCCGCACAACCAAAATCCTATGCCTTTGTTGCTGCCGGTCTTGAGGAGTCTCTTTGCCTTGATCAGGCCATCGGGCGTTTTTTGCCCGATGTGAGTCGCGGACAGGCGTGTAGGCTGATTGTGCTTGGTGCGGCCTGGGTCAACGAACAGCGTGTGCAGGTGCAGTCACGGAAGGTGCATAACGAAGACCGTGTGTTGATCTATGAGGGGCGCGAAGGCTGGAATATTTTTTATGAAGCCGATGCCGCTCATATTTTGCATGAGGATGATTGGCTGCTGTTGTACTGCAAGGAAAGCGGCATCCCCACCCAGGGCATTTTTTGCGATAACTACAACAACCTCTATGCCGGGCTGCAGCGCCTGTTGAAGAAGCGCGATAAACATGCCTACCTCGGGCTGCATCATCGGCTTGATCTTGAAACGAGCGGAGTTGTGCTGTTCACCAAAAACAAGCAGGCCAATCGCAGCATACACTATCAGTTTAAAAACCGCTCCATTGATAAACAATATCTGGCGCTGGTTGCCGGGAAGCCGGCCTTTGATGAGCTTGAATGTAATGCCGCAATAGCAAAAGAAAACGGAAGATATGTATGCGGTCTTGATATCGTCGGCAAGTCGGCACAAACGACTTTTCAGAAATTGCATGATTTTGAGGGCTATAGTCTGCTGCGCGCGCTACCGCATACCGGGCGTACCCATCAGATCAGGCTGCACCTGGCCTCTCTGGGACACCCGGTGCTGGGAGACTCTTTGTATGGTGGTGGCAGCGGGCTTTGCGCGCGTACTATGCTGCATGCTGAAGTGTTGCGTTTAACAAATCCTCGCAGTCGCGAGGAACTGTTGGTGCGTGCGTCGGTGCCAGCAGATATGCAGCAGTTGCTGGGGGATTACAGGCTGCCCTAAAAAACTCATCTGCGGCGGTGCGTTACATGCGACGTACGAAAGAGTACGCCTCATTCTTCATGATGTTGCGCGCCTTGCATCTGAGCCTTTTTGAACAGTCTTTATGTCGACCAAAGGGAGAGATCCTGGAGGGCCACGCTTTGTCGTGGCCGCAACGGACGCGCGGAAGCGCGTCCCTCCAAAACTTCGAAATGACAGTTTGAGTTTTGCCGCTATGGTTTTTAAACCCGTTGCAGTGCAGCCGAGCGAAGTGTGCGAGCGCGGAAAAAGGGTGGCAAGCTGTCTGAGCCCCGCGAGAAGGGGGGAGAGTTCTTGACGCTCCCGTGTTCGTGCATTTCGCGAGGAGAGCCGAAGGCCAAGCTGCTGGGCGCTTTGAGTCAAGCCTTGCAGGCTTGACCGCTACGCTCTTTGGTTCGTTTCTTTGGAGCGAGCAAAGAAATGAACGTAAAGTTTTTAAATTCCCTGGCTTTACCTCTGCGCTCTTTGGGCGAGCAAAGGGCTATAGCTGTCAATCCCTTTGGGATTGACTCAATGAACAAATGTTTATTCTTAGCCTCAGGTTTTAAAATAAAAAAAGGCGCGTCTCACTTTTCGAACGAGATGCGCCTTTTAATTTTCGTTCAGGAGGCGTTAGCCATCCAGGCGTTTTTTCCAGGATTCGGCTATGGCATTGAAGGCTTCGGCAACCTTTGATTCCGGGTTATGGGAAACATAGGCTCGGCCTTCGTCCGTGCTCATCACCATTTCGGGATCAAGCGGAATGCGGCCTAAAAAGGGTACTTTCATTTCTTGCGCAATGCGTTCTCCGCCGCCGCTTTTAAACAGGTCTATCAGTTCGTTGCAGTGGGGACAGTGCAGGCCGCTCATGTTTTCAACTACACCGATGCAGGGGATTTTGATCTCACGGCAGAAGGTGATGCTCTTGCGGCTGTCAAGCAGGGCCACGTCTTGCGGGGTGGTGACGACCACGGCCCCGTCAACCTCTTTAAGCATATGTGACACGCTTAGGGCCTCATCCCCGGTTCCGGGCGGCAAATCGATGATCAGGTAATCAAGTTTGCCCCAGACGACTTCGCCCAGAAACTGCTTTATCAGGGAATGTTTCATGGGCCCACGCCATATAACCGCGTCCTTCGTGCTGTTAAGGAAAAACGCGATTGACATAACCCGCAGGTTGTCGGTAACAGCAATTGGTATAACGCCGTCTTCGCCGCTGATCGGTTTTTGGTCGTCAACGCCGAGCATTTTGGGAATGTTGGGCCCGTGAATATCAGCATCAAGAATGCCCACTTTGTGGCCCTGTGCTGCCAGGGTTGCAGCCAGATTCACGGCTACCGAGCTTTTGCCGACTCCGCCCTTGCCGCTGATGATCAGGAATTTATGGTGGATATCAGCCATGCGTTTTGCGAGCATCTCCAGCTCATGTGCTTCTTTTTGATTTTGATCACATTCGGTGGAGCCCGAACAACTCGAGCAGCCTGTGTTTGTTTCGCATTCTGTACTCATATGGATTGTACTCCTTTTCTGCTAGTGTCTATAGTTTATGCTGGTCTTTGCGTGTCACCCGTCACGGCTTCAGTGCGCGGGGCGGGTGTTTGTGTTGTTTGGTAATCTTTTTTTATTGGTGGCTGGCCGTGGTGTGGTTCCACGGCTGTGGGTCACTGCTATGTGCGGGGTTTACGGCCGACATATCGTAAGAGCCTTATGACGTCATGCAGCAGCTGCCGGCACCCGGGCAGCCCTCTGGACCGCCACAGCGCTCAGGTGTGCCGCAGCCGAATTGCTCGCCCCTGGGCGAGTTGAATTTGGCGATATTTGATTTTGAGATTAGCTTATTCAGGCTGGCGCTGTTGCAGTCGGTGCAGGTCAGGCCGCCGGTTTTATCGCTGCCGGTAACAATATGTTCGCTTATGCTGCTACAGTCAGCGCATTGAAATTCATATAACGGCATAGTGAAAGTTCTTTACAGGAGTAGTTATCGCATTCTGCATATTTAACCATTATATTCTACACTGAAACGGTAGTTTGTTACAGTATTTTTTGCGTGGGAGCCCAAGCGGCACGCATTGCAAGAGGTGTGTGTTTGTGAGAGTATAGTCGCGGTAGATAGTGATGATAGCCTTGTTAACGAGTGAGCATGATTTCGAATATGGATACTAGCGATATTATTGTTGTTGGTGGTGGCGCTGCCGGGCTCATGGCTGCCGGGCAGGCGGCCCGGGCCGGAGCTCGGGTTCTTGTGTTGGAAAAAATGGACTATCCCGGCCGCAAGCTCGGCATAACCGGCAAAGGCCGCTGCAACCTTACCAACACGGCTCCGCTTGATGAGTTTATTTGCCGTTTTGGACCCGGGGGCGCATTTGTGCGGCACAGCCTCGCTGCATTTGACAATAGTGCTCTAATTAATTTTTTCAGCGGCCTTGGCATAGAGCTGAAGAAAGAGCGCGGAGGCCGTGTATTTCCGGTATCTGTGCGTGCCCCGCGCGTTGCTAAAACTCTGCGCGCCTGGTGTACCTCCGGCGGCGCACGGATCGTGTGCAGCAGTCCTGTAACAGCGCTGTGTTATGACAATGGGCACATAACCGGGGTATGCTGCGGGGAGCGCAGGTTCTCTTCCCGGGCTGTGATTGTCGCTACCGGCGGCGCATCCTATCCATTGACCGGATCAACTGGCGATGGATACCACTTGGCGTCCGATTGTGGACATACCCTTGTATCGACGCGGCCCGCGCTCATTGGGCTTACAACCCGGGAGAGCCGCTCGTGCAAGATTGATGGACTGGTAGTGCGCAATATTAATGCGAGGCTGCTCATTAATGGACGTACACGTGCGGAAGAATTCGGCGAGCTGCACATCATGGAGTACGGCCTGGCCGGGCCGGTCATTTTAACGCTGAGCGGCATGGCGGTTGATGCCTTGCAAGCGCGCAAAACCGTGTGTGTTTCCATTGATCTGAAACCGGCACTTGACCGCGACAAACTTGACGCGCGTCTGCGTCGTGACATCAGCAAGCGAGCGGGCGAAAAGCTGGGCAGCCTGCTGCGTGGTCTGCTGCCGCGCGAACTGGTCGGAGTGTGCTGCACGCAGATTGGTCTGAAAGCCGGCAGTCCGGTTCCCGCTTTGAAAGAATCAGGCCGAGAGCGTTTGCTGACGTGGTTGAAGGATTTTAAGCACACAATAAAGGGGCATCGGCCCCTGTCCGAGGCCATCATCACTGCCGGGGGGGTCAGTACCTGTGAAGTTGACGCGTACAGCATGGAATCAATGCTGGTTCAGGGGCTGTATTTCGCCGGTGAGGTACTTGACATACAGGCAGACACCGGGGGCTACAACCTGCAGGCCGCGTTCTCAACCGGCCGCTCTGCCGGTCTGGCAGCGGTAGCCGCAAGCGCGGCAGCGAGTCAGTAAACAGCATCTTCTCCATTGATGTTTTCTATGCTGCTGACGATACATATAGCGTACATCAATTTAAACACGCATCTATCAAACCTGTCGAGTGCTCACGGATGTGAGCCATGTACCGGAGGTACGTATGGTTGACAAAAATAGACTGCTTGAGGAGCTTCGCAATCTGAAACAACAGATTAAGAATGATCCGCGCGTAATGGCCAAGTACGATTTGGACGGCAACGGGGAAATCAGCGGTGAAGAGTGGGAACTTGCCCGCAAGGCGGTTGTTGTCTCTCTTGAGGCCCAGGGCCCATCGCCTACGGAGACAGGAACATCAAAAGCCGCCATGGGCGCAAGCATGGCCGCAGCTGCAGTCGGTGGTGTGGCTGGGCAGGTTTTCAATCGTATGCAGGGGTCAGCTGTGGATGAAGCCGTCCCGGACGGCACCCTGTTATCGGAAAATCAGATTGTCGTTCAGCAACAGGTTGAATCTGTGGAATTGCTTACCAGCTTTGAGGGCCGTAACCGTTATGCGTTCTTTAACTCAGGCGGACAGAAGCTTGCCCATGCAGAAGAAGACAATACCGGCGTACTAGGAGCCGTGACTCGCAATCTTTTTTCAAGCGCCCGATCATTTACTATGGGTATCAGCGTTTTAAACACAGCTGAAGTTATCGGGGTTAAGCGTCATTTTGAGCTTATTTTCAGCAAGATAAAAGTTTCAGACAGCCAGGGGCCTGTGGGTGAGGTTAACCAGCGTTTTTCACTGCTCAACAGAAAGTATGATCTTGTGCCGTATTTTGGCACGCGAAAGCTTGCCATTTCAGGCCCGCTGTTCAGGCCCTGGACCTTCAATATTTTGGCAAACGGGCGTCAGGTCGGCAGCATAAAGAAGAAATGGTCGGGAATTTTCAAGGAGGCCTTTACTAAGGCGGATACCTTTGAAATTTCTATTGATGATCTCGGTCTGAGCGTTGCTGAGCGCAAGCTTATTTTTGCTGCGGCCATCGCGATTGATATTGATTATTTTGAGAAGAAGAATAAATAGCCGCGGGTTGGCTGTTTGTTTTTAACTATAAAGCAATTAAAAAAGCACCCGGCTAAGAAGTCGAGTGTTTTTTTAATGTGGTGATCCCCATTGGAATCGAATCCGTGTTTTCGTTTTGAGAGGCCGCATGAGCGGCCTCTTTGCTTGCAGAGCTTATTTGACCTTGATTTTTATGGGCTTGGGAGTGTCTTCCTTCGGAACTGGAATGGTCAGTTCCAGCACTCCGTCTTTGTACTTGGCGTGTATGTCTTTTTCGGTTACGCCTTCCGGAACCCTGAATTTTCGCTCAAAGCTTCCAAAGGTCCGTTTGGTCCGGTTATACATGCCCGTACTTTTTCCGTGTTGCACATTGAGCTCGCCGCGCAGGGTAAGTATTCCGTTTTTAAGCTCAAGATGGATGTCTTTTTTCTTCAGTCCATGCATATCGGCCTTGATCACGTAGGTTTCTTCTTTTTTCTTGATAGCAACCGAAGGCCTTAAGCTTGCCTCGGAATCGTTCGTAACGAAATCGTGGTCAAACCAGCTTATCATGTTTTCGAATGGTGTCCTTGTCCTCAATAATGTAATAGCCATATTAAATAACTCCTTTCAGCGGAATAGTTATAATAACTATTCCTACTAATATATAACGCATAAAAACAGGGGGTCAAGAGCCGGGGTGTTTTTTTATGATGGAATGATAGGGGCGAAGACAGCCGGGTGTGTAATTATCTGCACCGGGTTTTGGGGGGAATAAAAAAAGAGCCTGGATTGCTCCAGACTCTTTTGAACAATGGTGATCCCAACGGGACTCGAACCCGTGTTATCGGCGTGAGAGGCCGACGTCCTAGGCCACTAGACGATGGGACCATAATATATGGCTGGGGAACCAGGATTCGAACCTGAATAACCAGCTCCAGAGGCTGGCGTACTGCCGTTGTACGATTCCCCAGTCGCTTACAAAAATACGCCTCAAGAAGCGCTGAATCTAATCAAAAACAATAACCTATCTTCGAAATCCAGTCAAGTTAAATTTAGATTTTGACTTATTTGGATAATGGGCCTATAATTTTTTGGTTTAATCGCAGGATGTTTACAGGGGCGCAGTGCGCCCGCAACTGATTGAAATTCCAGTTTATGCTTCTGCGCGGGTTTTGCCGCTTGCACTATGAGTATGCACTGGGCTGAAAGGAATTCACGGGTATGGATGGACAGAACGTGGGCGAACAAGACGCTGTAGACAGCAGTGTAACCCGCAAACAGTTTAGCGCATTTTTCGAACAGTTTTTCAGCGAGGCGTTTGATTCCCCTCAAAATGAACTGTTCTACAGTCAGCAGGCCGCGCAGCTGCAGGAAATAAATTCTGAGTGTATCCCCGCGCTGACGCGTCGGCTGCAGAAAGCAACCTGGTCTGAGCAGGATGTGCTGATACAGCTACTTGCGCAGTTCAGAGGTGTCGAGCATGTCAGCTTTTTGCAGGAATTTGTCGGTCGGGAAGCGTTTATGCCGAAAACCGGAATGAAAATCCTTGATATCTTCAATAAAAGCGATGTTATCATTGACTCTGGTGTTGCCAGCCGCCTTCTGGACTATGATAATCTTACCCAGCGCATCATGCAGACGCTCATGTCGGGTACGGTTAGTGATGAGCTTGCCGGGGAGTTTCTGGCCTGCGGCAACAAGGAGCGTGACGGCATTCTCGCACAGATTCTTGAAGACCACGGGCCTCACAGCGCGCCGTTTCTGGCGGGTATTTCCTCTCGTGACAAAAAAGCCGGTGAGCGGGTACTGGGCCTGCTGGAGGCATACGTGGATGAGAAAGGTTTCCGGGTTATGGAAGCCATGTATGCCGAGAATGGACGCAAAGATATTTTAAAGCGCATGAAAAAGGTTGCTCGTGCGCTGGGCCAGAAAGGTATCAAGGTATCGCTGCCGGAGACGCCTGCGAAAAGCGGGTCTGTTTTTCAGTCTGCGGGACTTTCTCCGGCGCGCGCTTTTGCTTCAACCATTGACGCGGAAGGTTTTCGGCTGTTGTTTATCGTTAAGCCGGTCAGTACCTACGAATCAAAAATTTTTCATATTATTACGAATGATTCTACGGGAATAAAAACGCTTGATGTGTATGCTACGCATCGTGGTGAAACGACTCAAGTGATAAAAAAACTGTTTAAGGATACAAAATCAGACTTCCGTGAGTTTTCTGCGGCCCGCTGCGTTGCACTGGTGATGGAAGCCCTTGAGCTCTCGCGCTCGCAGAATGGGATCGTGCCTGCGACTATTTCGCAGCTTGAGGCTCAATTTGCCGATGATATTGCTAAAAAGTCCGCACCTGAAATTTATGACGTTATCAGCGCGGACGAGATTGCAGCGCTTGAGCCCGCTCCTGACACCGGGGCGCTGGTTGGTACGATGGAACTGGCATTCTGGTATATTGTTACCAGTGAAGGCAAGGCATGCTGGGAAAAACTTGCCCGGCGGGTCGCCGACAGAAAAAAAGACGCAGATGAAAACCATCAGGAACAGATGCGGGTCTGGGCGGCCGAGGAACTTGCTTGTTTTTTTACCGCCGGGCGCAAGCATGCTTTTAAGCGCAGGCTTGAGGAGTTTGCCGGTATTTTTCATGCCAAGGGTTATGTCGATCAGGCCCGCGCAGCGCTATGTGCCGCGCTCAACCTGGCCACACCGGATCATGATCCCGGGCAGGATCCTTTCTGTCGCACAATAATCGATCGGGCCTTTGAGGTTTTCCAGCAATCGCTGGACGCCAATGAGGAGAAAAAAAGAAGCGCCGCCGCTGACAGCGCGGCCATGAAAGCTTGAGCCTGGCCAGACGCGCAGGCGCATGCACAACGGGGATACCTTGCAATGATAGAGCCTCAAATACCGAAGGGTTTTCGGGATTTTCTTCCGCAGCAGATGATACTGCGCCGGGAGATTATGCGCACGATGTGTACGATTTTTGAGCAGTATGGCTTTGTGCCGCTTGACACGCCCTGCCTTGAATATGCCCGGACGCTTGAGGGCAAGTATGGCGAGGAAGGCGATAAACTGATATACCGCTTTGAGGACCGGGGTGGACGCGCCGTGGCCCTGCGCTACGACCTGACCATTCCGCTTGCGCGGGTAGCGGCCATGCATCAGCAGCTTCCCAAGCCGTTTAAGCGTTATCAGATCGCGCCGGTTTGGCGTGCGGACAAGCCTCAAAAAGGGCGATTCAGGGAATTTTACCAGTGCGATATTGATATTATCGGCGCGTCCGGTGCTTGCGCCGATGCTGAACTGCTGCTGGTGGCGCATGCCGTGCTGCAGGCGCTCGGATTTGATAATTACCTGATTAGAATCAATAACCGAAAAATATTAAATGCGTTGGCCGCGCGCTTGGGCATTGACTCCGACCGGATACCGGATTTTCTGCGCGCGCTTGACAAACTGGACAAGGCCGGGCCCGAGGCTGTGCTGCAGGACATGCAGGCTGTTCAGCTGCTCACGAGTGATGCTGAAACCATTGTGCGCGACCGGTTGCTGGGAGAAGGTGATAACTTCGAGGCAGTTGCCGCCCTGGTGGCTGATAGTGAAATCGGCGCAGCCGGGCTGCAGGAGCTGAAGTTGATTACGCGTGTGCTTGAGGCCGACGGGGTTGATGCGCGCTATTATAAAAAGGATATTTCCCTGGCGCGCGGGCTTGATTACTATACCGGTCCGATTTTCGAGGTGGTTGTCAGGGAGCCCCGCATTGGCAGTATTCTGGGGGGCGGGCGCTATGATGATTTGATTGGTTTGTTTTCTCGGCAGTCCATACCCGCTACGGGTATTTCCTTCGGGCTTGAGCGGCTGGTAACCGTCATGGAAGAGCTGGGCATGACCAAGCAATCCACGAGTTTGACGCAGGTGATGGTTACGCAGTTCAACGAAGATCTTTTGACTGACGGGGTCAAACTGGCAGCTCAATTGCGTCGGGCTGGTTTAAATACCGAGCTGTATTCTGCACCCGTGAAGCTTAAAAAGCAGATGTCCTATGCTGCCGCCCGCAACATACCGGTTGTGGTTGTGCTTGGTCCGGATGAGGCCAGCGAGGGCCGGGCAACGCTTAAAAACATGCAGACCGGCGAACAGCAGGTTCTCCCGCAGCAGGACCTTCCTGACGCGATTTACACAATTCTCGCCTGACCTATGCGCTATGAAGGTTTGATAATCCGCCCGCCAAGCGAAGCCGCCAGCCTGATTCTGCAGGTGGCTGTGGGTTGCTCGCATAATCAATGCACATTCTGCCCGGCCTTCAAGGTAAAACAGTTTCGAGCCAAACGGCTTGAAGAAGTTTTTGAGGATATTGACAGCGCGTTTGACACCTATGGCCCGGCCGTTCGCCGCATTTTTTTGTGCGACGGTGATCCGCTCATCCTTCCTTTTCCGCATCTGCTCGCGATCATGGAGCGCTTAAACCAGGTGTTCCCGAAGCTGCAGCGGGTCGGCATGTATGGTAATGCCACAAGTATTCTGAGCAAAAAGCCATCTGAACTGGCTGAACTGCGCAGTCTGAAACTCGGTATTGTGTATCTCGGCCTTGAATCAGGCGATCCTGAAACCCTTGTTGCGATTCGCAAAGATGCCGGTCCACAGGACATGATTCGGGCAGCGCGCCTGGTGCGCGATGCTAATATTAAGTTGAATGTAACTGTGCTGCTGGGTCTGGGGGGCACGCAGCGAAGCAGAGAGCACGCGCGCGCCACTATTTCAGTTCTCAACCAGATGCAGCCCAATCATGTGGCGGCCCTGACGCTGATGGTAGTTCCTGATACGCCCCTGCATGAAGCCATGCAGCAGGGCACATTTGAGCTGCCCGGTACGTTTGAGCTGCTTGCAGAACTTCGGGAGATGATTGCCGGTTCTGAGCTGAAAAGCTGCCTGTTTTTTTCTAATCATGCCTCAAATTATTTTTCGGTTCAGGGCCGTCTGCCGCATGACCGGCAGTCCCTGCTGAAGCGGCTGGATCAGGTGCTCGCAAGCCGGGATGAGAGTCTTCTTCGCCCAGAATCATCACGAGGTCTGTAATCGGCTGTTGAAAAAAGCTCGTCTGCGGCGTTGCGTTTGTCATGTGTCACTGCGGCGTACAAAACGTACGCCTCATTCCCCATAACTGTACGCGCCTTGCATCCGAACATTTTTGAACAGCCGGTAAAAAAGATGGTTTCAAAAATTTTGTAGCCCTGTCGGGGACCGCGCGCCGTTCCGCAAGATTTTTAATCACACCGTTTATTTATTGCCCGATCCTGTCTGTCTACATCTTGCGCCGACATTACTCTTGACACACAACCGCCCCTATTTTATAGTCTGCCCATCTCAAAGCAAGTTCCTATCAAACAGAAACGGCATACTCCTCTGATGTGGATAAACCGGCTTATAGACTCGATCCCCGGCCGAACGATTATGCTGTCATCGTCGTGATCGGGAAATACATGGACATTGTCGAAGCCGAGTTCGGAGAGCGGGTCGGTGAGGTGGTCAGGGATCATCTGCTTGCTCTTGGTTTGCCGCGCCGGAACGTGGTGCATCTTTCAGGGGAGAAGGCGGGCTACTCCAGCATCGAGAAGTTCGTTGAGACCTGGCTCCCGAAGAATGTTAAGCCGGATAGTCGAGTCTTTTTTTATTTTTCAGGACATGGGGCACCGGATCTTCAAACATAGGACCATCCAACGAATATTTGAGAGCCAAAGAAAAAGAGGAGACAGTTGAAATGCGATATTTTATTCCATTAAAGCTGATAAGGTGTTTATTGTTATTGTCTATAGGGCTTTGGTTGCTTTTTCCTGCTTATAATGTGCTTGCCGCAGAAATCAAAAATGATCATTTAGCTGTATGGGCCGAACAGCAAAATTTAAAGTTTGGGAAATTAATCGGCAAATACCTAAAGCAGGAAAAACAGGCTCTGGCTTCGCTCGAAAAATCCCGCAGTGTCTTAACGTATGCGAAAGAGATAAACGATAAAGAGGCAGAAGCTATAGCTCAAAAAGCCGTAGCTCTATCAGAAAAAGCCATTGCAAATATCCGCTCAAAGAGACTGGCCAATGAAGCTCGCATAAGGGCTATCGAAAAAGCCTGCAGGATAGAATCGAAAATTCACTTTGCTGTCGCTAGCAAAGTTAATGGCAGGGTTTATAAAAAAACGAAAGATGGATGGGATGTCTTAGATTTAAACACACCGCTTTCTGAGGGCGATGAAATCCGTACTGAATCTGACGGTTTTATAGAAGCTATCCTTACGGATGGTTCGATGATAAAGCTCGGCGCGGATTCAACGTTCAAAATAGCCAGGCTTGGGGAAAAAACATCCATATACGAAATGATTAAAGGACGTATTCATGCAGAATATGTATGTATTTATAATACCCAATTGCCATGCAGTAGAAGCCTGCGAATTCATACATCTAAAGTGAACATTGCCGTACGTGGAACAGAATTCAGCATAGAAGCACAACCAAATAGCCCTGTGAAAGTTATTGTCCTGGAAGGCGTCATTGAGCTTAGTGAGCCGGATGACTCCGGGGATGGCCGAACTATAATGGTACGTGCCGGAGAAATGGCCGCAGTTGGCAAGGACGGATCTATAACCGGACCTGCAGTCATTAAAGCCGGTTCATTGAAACGGTGGTGGGAGTGAAAATAATATGTAAGATATCCTAAAAAGTTTATGAAACGTTGCGGAAGGAACTGTGATGATTACATATATATGTAAAGGCTATTTATATTGGCGAAAGTTAGGCCTGATAGCACTTTTGATGACAATCATGATGGTGGGCAGGCCCTTGGCGACATCAGCCTGCAATTACGTTGATCCACAAATCAGCCCCGGTGGATACAAAGCCTGGTGCGAGTGTATAGGCGGCGATTTTTACTCACGGCCGTACAGATGCGTGCCCGGAAGCGGAGGGGGAAGCAGCGGGACCGGTTCCACGTACTTCAGTCCTTCTGAACAGGCTATTGTGAATGATATGGCGAATATTATACATAATGCTATTTATGGTAACGACAACAGCGGGCAGGAAGCAATAAACCGGCAAATCGAGAGGGAGAAGCAGCGCCAGAGAATGGCACAGCAAAGAGAAATCCTCAGACAGAAGGAGGAGCAAAAACGTAAGGAATTCAATGAAAGCAAAGAAAGGATGCTTGGCATGATACGCGGTTCAGAATCCGGTACGTTAAGGCCGCGGAACATCAACTCGCTTCCGGCGCTCGAGGTTCAGGAAGAGACAGGTGCTTTAAGTATCAAAACACTTAAACCGCGCGATCTTTCAAGTTCAACACGGGTGCCCCGGGTTGACCGGGGAAGTTCTCAGACATTTAAATTAAACTGCAGTTCTTTTCTCATGCAGAAGGCAAAAGAAGCCTCAGCCAGAGGAAATTTTGAAGACGCGGCTTACCTTAGCAACGAAGCGGCAAACCTGATGACCGGTGCCACTGAATCTCCAGGTGTTGAATGCCCTCCTTTGCCTGAAGTTTCTGAGGTTAAAGGCGTACCGTTAGAAGGCAGTTTAGAGCAGGCTGAAAGGTTAAAAAGGCGGGCCGTGGTAATAAGCGGGCTTTACAAAAGAGCCTCCCAGAAGATTAATGACTACAAGGTAATACTGAATTCAGTTGCCCAGGGAGAGCGGAAAGTAGATGAATCCAAGTCACGAGTAGAGGAAGCCAGGAAGCAAATGGAGAAGGTTGAAGTTCAGGTTAAGCAGTTTTCTGAGACACTTGTTGAGAATAAAATAAATGAAAAACAGATTAATATTCAGAAGTCCGAGAACCAAAGCGCGGTTCAAGAGGCCCTGGAGGCACTTCGCCAGGCAGAGGCCGCTTTTAAAGAGAGCGAACAGGAGTTGTCCAGCTATATAGAAGCAAAGACGGAAGTGGAAGAACACATCAAGGATACACGTAATCTGTTTGTGAGTGCCTCTGAAGATACAGACAAACTTGATGATCTTTATGAAGAATTTAGTGCTGAGCAGGAAACAGGGGGTGAAAATGAATAAAAGTAAAAATTTTAACAGTGTTTTAAAAAGCACGCTGCTTTTCAGTCTATTATTCTCGATAGTTTTTTTGTCGGGATGCGCTTTCACTATAGAAGAATTAATGGCAAGAGCGGATCAGCATTACGAACTGAAGACGACTAATGATTTTTATACTGCATTAGCATGCGCCAATTCCGTGATAAAACAGAGTCCGAACAATGCAGAAGCATGGGAGATGGTCGCCATGTGCAAAATACTATACACAAACAAAGAATTTGGAGCTGTACCCGCACTTAAAAAATTTGCGGAATTAAAAGGGAACAGTTCACTTGTCAACGCCTGTGAGGGGTGTATTATTTTTAATGAAGGGCATATGCTTGAGTCTGCAGAAAAGTTTAAATCTGCCGGTAACCTGGGTGCTTCCTGGACGAAAGACTATACTGCTAATTTTTGGGTTTCTGCTTACTTTTATAGAACATACGGCAATGTCCTTGAGAATATCGGCAAAATAGATGAAGCGCTCGAGCAGTACAAAAAACACAGAATAGCTCTATCTCGTCATGAGTATAGCGGGAATATCAAAACGGAGACCGATAAGATTGTACCTGTCATAAAAAGGCTCGAGGGCCTGATTAAAGCTCAGAAATCGGAACAAAACGGAGATTTGCGTACAGCATTAAACCACTATAAAGAAGCTTTCGTTGTCACGGAAAAGTTAGGGATAGACACAAAAAAGATACAGGAAAAGATCATAAAACTTGCCCTGGATCTTGACCCGCCGCCCGCGGCGCCACGGGAGACAGAGCGTTATGTTTCAAGGGGGCTTGCGGCCATCAGGATGGCAAAATCAAAAGAGAACTATAAAAGCGCGCTCAAAGAATTTAAAAAGGCCCTTGAGCTTGCCCCGTGGCTTCCCACAATTTATTATAACATGGGGCTGGTACAGGAACAGGCGGAATTATATGAGGACGCAATCATCAGTTTTAATTTTTATCTTTCATCCACACCCCGGGCCGTGGATGAAAAGGTTATACTTAGCAAAATATATGAACTGGAGTATATAATTGATAGAAAGAAAGCAACAATGGGACAGTGGATGGGAACATGGATTCCGGAAGAACAAATTATATATGGATGGTGCGGTCCCAGGGGAGATCATAACCTGTATGACTGCTGTAAATGGTTTTTAAAGTTATATGAATCTCCGCCTGAATCAAAAAAAATTAAGGTTAAGCTTGAAATTACAAATAAGTACCTGCGTAGTTTCACGTTTGAGATGACAAGTGTGGATGAGACAAAGCTTACTGCGTTTGGAAAAGTAAACGCAAGGAATTGGGGAGAGATTGAAATATCAAAAGAAGGAAATACATATAATGTCAATTTATCACGGTATGATGATCTTAAAAATGATTGTAAAAGGACATGGACATACAAAGGCATGATAAACAAGAAAAAGTAAACAAAGGTTCTTCCGTTTTGTTATCAGTGCCCATTATTGATCTGTGCAAATGTGAATAATAAAATGCTCTTTGTGTCTGTCACATAAGATACAGACAAACTTAATGATCTTTATGAAGAATTTAGTGCTGAGCAGGAAACAGGGGGTGAAAATGAATAAAAGTAAAAATTTTAACAGTGTTTTAAAAAGCACGCTACTTTTCAGTCTATTATTCTCGATAGTTTTTTTGTCGGGATGCGCTTTCACTATAGAAGAATTAATGGCAAGAGCGGATCAGCATTACGAACTGAAGACGACTGATGATTTTTATACTGCATTAGCATGCGCTAATTCCGTGATAAAACAGAGTCCGAACAATGCAGAAGCATGGGAGATGGTCGCCATGTGCAAAATACTATACACAAACAAAGAATTTGGAGCTGTACCCGCACTTAAAAAATTTGCGGAATTAAAAGGGAACAGTTCACTTGTCAACGCCTGTGAGGGGTGTATCCTTTTTAATGAAGGGCATATGCTTGAGTCTGCAGAAAAGTTTAAATCTGCCGGTAACCTGGATGCTTCCTGGACGAAAGACTATACTGCTAATTTTTGGATTTCCGCTTACTTTTATAGAACATATGGCAATGTCCTTGAGAAGATCGGCAAAATAGATGAAGCGCTCGAGCAGTACAAAAAACACAGAATAGCTCTATCTCGTCATGAGTATAGTGGGAATATCAAAACGGAGACCGATAAGATTGTACCAGTCATAAAAAGGCTCGAGGCCCTGATTAAAGCTCAGAAATCGGAACAAAACGGAGATTTGCGTACAGCATTAAATCACTATAAAGAATACATATCGATCGGAACAGGGGATAGTAAGCGTATCTACTTTGCACCTGAGGAAATCAAAAATGATATGCGTATAAGAAAGAAGATCATAAAGATTTATCATAAACTTGACCCTCCTCCTGCTGTTTCCAAGGAAGCGAAAAGGCATGCCATTAGGGCAGAGGCACTTCTTGAGATGGCTAAAAGCGAAAAAGAATATGAGAAGGCTTTTTATGAGTATAATAAGGCCCTTGCTCTTGCTCCATGGTGGGCCGATGCTTATTTCAACTTTGCAATCGCCCAGGAAGCGGCAAAAGATTATGAAGACTCCATCAGAAGCTTCAAGTTATTTCTCCTTGCGTCTCCTAATGATCCAGCGGCAAGCGGTGTTAGAAAAAAGATTTTTAAACTTGAAATAAAAGCAGAAAAGGCCATAGCTGCTACTGGAAAAATAGTTAATAGGAATGACCGTTTTATTAAATATTCAACAGGAGTTGTTCTCGACATTCAAACCAAATTAATGTGGGCAGCAAAAGATAACGGAAGTAATACCAACTGGCCCGGTGCCAAGTCTTATTGTGAGAGCTACGGCGGAGGAGGTTACTCAAACTGGCGAATGCCGACCCACGCTGAGTTAGCAGGGTTGTATAAAGCCGGGGTCAGGTGGAAAGAGCATGATTATATTCAAATTAATTCTGTTGGAATCTGGGCTTTAGAGACTAAATCCAGTGTGTTTGACATGCTGGCTGCCCAGTTCGGCTTCCTCAATGGTCTTTTAGAATGGGGCACCAGGGATGCTTATGTCTATAGCTGCAGGGCTTTGCCTGTGCGCAATGTAAATGAAGAATGATGTGAGAATTAGTAGAAACCGGAAACCCTTAATCAGCTCATTACTCTTAAAGCGAACAGCATGTCGTTTCGCTGCGGCGTACAAAACGTACGCCTCATTCTTCATGGTTGTGTGTGCCTTGCATCCGACCATTTTCGAATAGCCTGCGAATCTTTTTGTCAGACCGGAGGGAAACATTTTTTTATTGCCAAGCGTTTTTTTTCCACCTACACTGAAATAGCTTTACAATTGTTTTTCAAATACCGATATGTTGCAAATGTAGGTAATTCCACAGGAGACCGAATATGGACATATCCGAACTGCTTATTTTTGCGGTAAAACAGAATGCAAGCGATGTGCATTTGAGCGCAGGCGAGCCTGTTATGCTGCGCATTCATGGCGAGCTGCGCAAGCTCGAAATGAATGCACTTCCGCACGATGAAGTCCACCGCATGATCTACGATATTCTCAATGACCAACAGCGCAAAATGTTTGAAGAGCATAAGGAGCTCGATTTTTCTCTCGCGCTGGGAGAATACGGACGTTTTCGCGTCAACTGTTTTTTTCAGAGCCGCGGTCAGGCCGCTGTGTTCAGGGCGATTCCCAATAAGATATACAGTTTTGAGGAACTGGGCTTGCCGAAGGTCTGCATGCAGATCGCCAAGTATCGCAAGGGCCTTGTGCTGGTAACCGGCCCGACCGGCTGCGGCAAGTCAACCACGCTGGCCGCGATAATTGACTATATTAATACTGAACGCAAGGAACATATTGTTACCATTGAAGATCCGATTGAATTTGTGCATACAGCCAAAAACTGTCTGGTCAATCAGCGTGAACTGGGTGCCCATACCCACAGTTATACAAATGCCTTGCGCGCCGTGCTGCGCGAAGATCCCGACGTTATTCTGGTGGGTGAAATGCGCGATCTTGATACGATTCAGCTGGCATTGACGGCTGCTGAAACCGGGCACCTTGTCTTTTCCACGCTGCACACCACCAATGCGCCCAAAACCGTTGATCGCATTATCGATGTGTTCCCGTCCTCGCAGCAGGAACAAATCAGGACCATGTTTTCCGAAACTATTCAGGCCATTATAGCCCAGCGCCTGTTCCGGCGCAGGGATGGTAACGGTCGCGTGCCGGCTTTGGAAGTTCTGATCGGCATACCCGCGGTGCGTAATCTGATCAGGGAAAACAAAATTTCACAGATTCCCTCTTCAATGCAGACCGGCCAGAAATTCGGGATGCAAACCATGGAGGCGGCCATCCACGAGCTGATCAACAGGCGTGTTATTGACCCGCAGGATGCCGAAGGCCTGCTGGAAGAACAAAATCTATAATGTAAGGGGGATGCGTTGTGACTGTTAAGGATTTGCTGGTTGTCATGATAAAAGCAAAAGCATCGGATCTGTACCTGACCGTTGACAGTCCTCCGATGTTTCGTGTTGAAGGCGTTACCCGTGCCTATGGCGATAATAAGATGACCTCACATGAGTGCGAGGAAATCGCACTGTCGCTTATGAATGAGCGCCAGAAGGCTAAATTTTCCGAGACCTTGGAGATGAACCTGGGGCTTTACTATCCTGAAATCGGGCGGTTTCGGGTTAACATCTTCAACCAGAAGGGTTTCATCGCTGTTGTTTTCAGGCAGATCAAACTTGAAATTGAAACAATTGACGATTTGAAACTGCCGCAGGTTCTGAAGAGGCTTGCAGCCACAAAGCGCGGACTGGTGTTGGTTGTGGGCGGAACCGGTACCGGTAAATCTACGACCCTGGCCGCCATGATTGATGAGCGTAACCGCACAACAACCGGACACATTATTACTGTTGAAGATCCCATAGAATTTATGTATCCCCACCGTAAATGCATTGTTTCGCAGCGTGAAATCGGCATTGATACGTTGACCTATACCGAGGCCCTGAAAAACGCCATGCGTCAGGCGCCGGATGTGATCCTGATTGGCGAGATCAGGGACCGCGAAACCATGGAATCAGCGGTTACCTTTTCGGAAACCGGGCACCTGTGCCTTTCAACACTGCACGCGAATAACGCCAATCAGGCTATTGAGCGTATCATGAACTTTTTTCCGCCCGAAAAGCATGAGCAGGTTTATTTTCAACTCTCGTTGAACATGCGCGCCATTATTTCCCAGCGCCTCATTCCGGGCGTGGACGCAAAACGTGTTGCTGTGGTTGAAATTCTTCTTGACAGCCCTCGGGTTAAAGACCTGATTATGAAACGACAGATTGGTCTTCTAAAAGAGTGCATGGCTGAAAGCACCAAGGAAGACATGCAGACCTTTGATCAGCATATTTTTGACTTTTTTATTGAGGGTAAGATTAGCTATGAGAACGCTATTGTGTATGCCGACAGTGCCAACGACCTGCGGCTGCGCATTAAGATTGATGACGTCAGCTCTGCTTCTTCCGACGCGCGTAGAGCCGAGGCTGATTTGAATGAGGCTTTCCGGATGAAATCGGATGGCAACAGATCGGACTAAATCCGGCCTCGCGCAGCAGTGCGGCACTCTGCGTCACGTAATTTGAAAGGAGAACGTTTTTTCATGCAAAAAGGCCCTTATGTTGAGGATATTCGCGAAAAACAGCCGGTTGAAGGACTGTACTTGGTTCGCGATAAGAACAATGGCATCACCAAAAACGGCAAACCCTATATCGCGCTTAATTTGTCTGATAAGACCGGTATAATTAAAGGCCGGGTGTGGGACAATGCCGAGAAACTTGATCCCGGTTTTGATCAGGGTGATGTTGCCTACCTCAAAGCTTTTTCGGTTCTCTATCAGGGTGAAATGCAGCTGAACATTCATGCGATCAACCGCATTGGTTCAGATGATGCGGACCCGCGTGATTTCATGTCCACATCCCTCCTTGATCCGGAACAGTGCTGTGCCGATATTCAGGCTTATATTGCCAGCGTTAACGACTCGCATCTGCACCGCCTGTTGGAGCTGATTTTTGAGGATGAACGAATAGCGGCGGCATTTAAGCTGGCCCCGGCAGCCAAAAGCATTCACCATGACTGTCTGGGCGGTTTGATTGAGCATACATTGAGTGTGACTCGCATTGTCGATTTGCTGGCGGGCCATTACGCCACGGTGAATCGGGATTTACTGCTGACCGGCGCTATTCTGCATGATATCGGAAAAATTCATGAATTGAGCTATGAACGCGGTTTTGACTACACGGACGAAGGCCGTCTGATAGGTCACATTGTGCTGGGCATGGAGCTGATCACCGATACGATCAGGCTATTGCCCGATTTCCCCGCGCAGAAAGCCATGCTGATCAAGCATATGATTCTCAGTCATCACGGACAGCTTGAATTCGGTTCTCCCAAGCGGCCCAAATTACCCGAAGCCCTGCTGTTGAGTTATGCTGATGATATTGACGCGAAAATGTGTACCTTTACGCAATTCATTAAAAAAGAACAACGGCCGGAAACGAACTGGACCGGTTACCACAGGCTCTTCAACCGCTATCTCTATACCGGAGCGCTGGCTGAGCAGGAATTGCCGACGCCGGGCGCGGAAAACGGGAAACCGCCAAAGGATGCATGAGCTGGTTTGCCTATGCGCTGCTGTGCGCGCTGTTTCTGGCAACTGCGGATGTCTGCGCAAAAAAAGCTCTTGGTCAGGTAGATGAATATCTTGTAGCCTGGGGCCGACTTTTATGCGCGGCCCCGCTGTTCGTGCCGATTGCACCCTGGCGGGATGTTGCAACCCTCGACCCGCAGTTTTGGATAATTGTTCTTATCCTGCTTCCCTTTGAGATTACCGCTATTTTTCTGTACAACCGCGCCATAAAGATCTCAGACCTTTCCATTACGACCCCCTTTCTTGGGCTGACCCCGTTGTTTCTGGCGGGCACGGCTTTTCTTGTTCTTGGTGAACGGCTGAGTTATTCCGGGCTCACCGGCATTGTGCTGATTGTCATCGGCGCCTATGTTCTCAATGTTAGCAGGTTGCGGCAGGGGCTGCTTGCACCCATAGCAGCTATTGCGCGTGAGCCGGGTTCGCGCCTGATGGTGATTGTAGCCCTCTTGTACAGTATTACTGCGCTGTTGGGGAAAATGGCCGCGCAGCGTGCAGGCCCGTTGCTGTTTGCCGCAATCTACACAGTTATTGTTGTGCTTGCTCTTACTCCCGCAGTATTGCGCAACTCTTGCCCCGCCTTGTTGCGCAAGGCATTTCGTAATCCCTGGTTTTTAGCGATGGGGCCCTGCTATGGCTTGATGATGCTGTGCCATCTCAACGCGATTGTGCTGGTTGAGGCATCCTACATGATCTCGGTAAAGCGCTGCAGCCTGTTGTTTGGTATTGTGTACGGCAGGTTAATTTTCAAGGAAGCTGGCTTCAGGGAACGAATTAGCGGAGGGCTTGTTATGATTGCCGGGATCTTGTGTATCACCCTGCTGTAGAGGGCGCAGACTGTCCAGTAACGTCCATCTGCTTCGTTGCACTCGTCGCTTGTCATTGCAGCGTACGGAAAAGTACGCCTCATTCCTCATGACCTCGCGCGCCTCGCATCTGAACATTTCTGAACAGCCTGAAAAGACTGTTTCATAACCCCTCACTCCAATTCTCTCCCGCAAGGGGAGAGGGGGTGTTTGACCCTCATTCAAAGGTTTTTACGCGGGTGGAGATGGAGATTTAAGTTCTTCCCCTCCCGTGAGGGGAGGGGATTAAGGGGAGAGGGAGCGATTATCGTATGTTCAAATTCTTTCCTGTAGCTGGAGATTGCGGCCTATGTTTTCCCCTCCCTTGAGGGGAGGGGATTAAGGGGAGGGTGACTAAAGGATCTCTTTAAACTTTCAAATAATCTGCTCAGGGTCCGTGTGCGGCCTGTATATGTTGACATGTAAAAGGCATTGATTTATAGTGTTTGATCTGTTTTGGCTACGTTAGATCGGTATGAATATTCAGGAAAGGAACGGGCATGAAAATTTTAAAAATTGACCACATCGGAATTGCCGTCAACAGTATGGATGATGGTAAAAAATTCTGGAACGAGATTTTGGAACTTGATTTTAGCGGCGAGGAAACTGTTGCGGCGCAGAAAGTGAATACAGGTTTTTTTCCGGTTGGCGAAAGTGAAGTTGAGCTGCTGGAATCAACCGCGCCTGACGGCCCGGTTGCCAAATATATTGAGAAAAAAGGCCCTGGCATGCAGCATATCGCTTTTGTGGTCGAGGATGTTGAGGCAGCCCTGGCTGAATTGAAGGAAAAGGGCGTTGCCTTGATTGACCAGGTGCCGCGCATTGGGGCCGGCGGCAAGCAGATTGCCTTCCTTCATCCCAAGGCAACCGGTGGTGTGCTGGTTGAGCTGTGTCAGTGTGTCGATTACTGACGGATTGATTAATCCAAATTGTAGATAAGAATTTATCTTTTGAGAAACGCATATCCAGACACGGTTTCCTGCAGGATGCGTTAAGGAGTTGACCATGGCAGACCATGCAGAAAAGAAAAAATGGGAAGAACTGGCGACAAAGGAATTGCGCCAAAAGCCGCTTGATTCCCTGACCTGTACGACACCCGAGGGAATTGAGATCAAGCCGCTGTACACGGCTGAAGACCTTGAGGGTATTGAATTTGTTAACACCCTGCCGGGTTTTGACCCATATGTGCGCGGCGTGCGCGCCACCATGTACACGGGACGCCCCTGGACCATTCGGCAGTATGCCGGTTTTTCGACCGCGCGTGAATCCAATGTCTTTTATAAGCGCAATCTGGCAGCCGGGCAGAAGGGTCTCTCTATTGCTTTTGATTTGGCGACCCATCGCGGCTATGACTCCGATCACGCGCGCGTTGCCGGTGATGTGGGCAAGGCGGGCGTGGCGGTTGACAGCGTCGAGGATATGAAAATCCTGTTTGACGGCATTCCGCTTGACAAGATGTCGGTTTCCATGACCATGAATGGTGCCGTGTTGCCTGTTATGGCTTCCTACATCGTCGCGGCCCAGGAGCAGGGCGTGGGTCTTGATGTTCTGGCCGGCACGATTCAAAATGATATTTTGAAGGAATACCTTACGCGCAATACCTATATTTTTCCGCCTGATCCTTCAATGCGTATTGTTTCCGACATTATCGGGTACTGCTCGGAAAAAATGCCCAAGTACAATACCGTCAGTATCAGCGGCTATCACATGATGGAAGCCGGTGCCAACTCGGTGCTGCAGACCGCGTTTACGATTGCCGACGGCATTGAATACGTTAAGGCCGCGATTGCTTCGGGCATGGATGTCGATACGTTTGCTGGCCGCCTGTCGTTTTTCTTCGGCATCGGCCAGAATTTTTTCATGGATATTGCCATGCTGCGCGCTGCGCGTTTTCTGTGGGCCGACATGATGAAACAGTTCAATCCCAAAAATCAGAAATCCCTGATGCTGCGCACGCACTGCCAGACATCGGGCTGGAGCCTCACGCAGCAGGACCCCTATAATAATATTATCCGCACCACGCTGGAAGCGCTCTCTGCTGTTCTGGGCGGCACTCAGTCGCTGCACACTAATTCATTTGATGAGGCTGTTGGGCTGCCCACTGATTTCTCGGCCCGCATCGCCCGCAACACGCAAATTATTCTGCAGCAGGAAACCTCAATCTGTAACACGGTTGATCCGTTGGGCGGTTCCTACTATGTCGAGTCCTTGACCAATTCGATCGTGCAGGAAGCCCGCACAATCATCAGCGAAGTTGATGAAATGGGCGGCATGGCCAAGGCCATAGCCGCAGGCATGCCTAAGATGCGCATCGAGGAATCCTCAGCGCGCAAGCAGGCTCGCATTGATCAGGGCAAGGATGTCATCGTGGGCGTTAACAAGTATCAGGTCGAGGAAGATCGTGAACTGGATGTGCTTGAGGTTTCATCAACCGTGCGCGATGAACAGGTTGCGCGTCTGAAGGAAATTCGTGCACAACGCAATGATGCCGAGGTGAAGAGTGCTCTTGAGGCTGTTACCAATTGCGCTGCCGGCGGCGGTAACCTGCTTGAGGTCTGTATTCCGGCAATGCGCGCGCGGGCAACCGTTGGTGAGGTCTCCGATGCGATCGAAAAGGTTTTTGGGCGCTACGTGGCAACCACGCAGTGTATATCAGGTGCATTCGCGGCAGAATACGGTGAGAGTGAAGTTATTGAGGCAGTTCGCAAACGCACGGCCAAATTTGCTGAAAAGCATGGCCGCCGTCCCCGAATACTGGTAACCAAGATGGGTCAGGACGGTCATGACCGTGGCTATAAGCTGATTTCCAGTGCCTATGCTGATCTTGGTTTTGATGTTGATATCAGTCCGATGTTTCAAACCCCGGCTGAAGCGGCCCGCATGGCTATCGAGAACGATGTACATGTTGTGGGTGTTTCCAGCCTGGCGGCCGGGCATAAGTATCTTGTACCCGAGGTTCGGCGCGAACTGGACGAGCAGGGCAGTAAGGATATATACGTGGTTGTGGGCGGTATTATCCCACCAAAAGACTATGATCATTTGCTTGAATCAGGCGCTGCCGCAATTTTCGGACCTGGCACCCCGGTTATCGAGTCAGCCAATAAGGTGCTCAATATTCTGGAAGCACTGTAACAGCCTGTTAGGTATATTTCTCACCGGGCGCTCCGCCGTGTGGCGGGGCGTTTTGGTTTTAAACCTTCACCGGGAAGCACAGTCATGACGCGTAAAGATTCCCGCTACTATATTGACGGCGTGCTGGGGCGCGACCGCAGAATTCTGGCCAAGACTATTACGCTGCTTGAAAGCGCGCGTGCTGATCATCAGGAATTGGCCCGAGAGGTGCTTGATGCGCTGCTGCCGCATACCGGCGAGGCAATCAGGCTCGGTATTACCGGCGTTCCGGGAGTAGGGAAGAGTACTTTCATTGAGAGTTTTGGTCGTCATGTGATCGAGCAGGGCAAAACCCTGGCAGTGCTGGCGATTGATCCCAGCAGCCGCCGCAGCGGCGGCAGCGTGCTGGCCGATAAAACCCGAATGGAACAGTTGTCAATGAACCCGGCTGTATATATTCGTCCCTCACCGGCCGGAACAACGCTTGGCGGCGTGGCCCGCAAAACTCGTGAAAGCATGCTGGTGTGCGAGGCTGCCGGCTTTGATGTTGTAATTGTTGAAACGGTCGGGGTTGGGCAGTCTGAAACCTCTGTGGCCGGCATGGTCGATTGTTTTCTGGTGTTGATGCTCGCCGGCGCGGGCGATGAGATTCAGGGTATAAAAAAAGGGTTGATGGAGCTTGCTGATGCGGTCGCGATTAACAAGGCCGATGGCGATAATGTACAGGCTGCCGAGCGTGCCAGGCGTGAATATTTGTCGGCCCTGCATCTGCTGAAACCGGTCTCGGCTGCATGGTCGCCGCCGGTTCTGACCTGCAGCGCAGTCACCATGCAGGGCATTGATACGATCTGGGAAACCGTGCTTGAACATCGCAGCCGGCTTACTGAAACAGGTGAGCTGCAGGAAAAACGCCGCTCCCAGGCGGTAGATTGGATGTGGGCCGTTGTTGAAGAGGGACTGCGCGAACAGTTTTACGCGCATGCAGGCGTTCGCGAAAGCCTGCCGGATGTGGTTGCGAAGGTATCCCGCGGTGAGTTGGCGCCCGGGGCTGCTGCGCGGGTGCTGCTGGATGCCTGCAGAAAATAGTTGAAACAGGCTGCCTGGAAAAATCTTCAGATTTGTCATTCCGGCGAAGGCCGGAATCCAGAAGACTTTTAAAACTATTCGTTCATTTCTTTGTGCGGCACAAAGAAACGAACCAAAGAAAAGCCGCCCAGCAGCTTGGCCTTCGGCTCTCCTCGCGAAGCGCACGGACGCGGGGGCGTCAAGAACTCGTCCCGCTTCTCGCGGAACTCAGATAGCTTGCCGCCCTTATTCCGCGCCCGCACACTTCGCTCGGCTGCGCTGCAATGGGTTTAAAACCCAAAAACTGAGGCGCTGGTTTTTTGATAATTGAGCAGGAAAAGCGTTCTTTTTTCGGAGAATCCCACCATGGATATGATAGGCAGCGCAACCTTGAGTGATGTGTTTGAGCGCACCTGCCGCGCATTCCCCCAAAAAGAATTCATTGTCTTTGAGAATCGCCAGGGTAGTGTTGAGTCCGTTACCTATGATCATGCCGAGTCACTGGTTAAACGCTATGCCTCCATCCTTGCTAGCCACGGTATAGTCCGGGGCGAGCGTGTGCTGGTGCATATGCACAATTGCCCGGCCTGGATTTTTATCTGGTTGGCCTGCGCCAGACTCGGGGCTGTCATGGTTCCGCTCAATGTTCTTTCCGGTGATTTTGAACTTGATTACTGTATTGAACATACCCGGGGCGCGGCGGTCGTAACAGAGCCTGAGTTTTTCAAGCGCTTTGTTGAACTGCGCACACAGCATCCCTGCTTGCGCACTATTTTCCTTGCGCGAACGTCCTTAGCGCAGCCGGACGCGGTTGTTATTGATGCCGAGTTGGATGATGCACCGCAGAAATGTGGCCCGGAGAGTATCAGCAATGACGATGACCTGATGTGGCTGTTTACTTCTGGCACCACGTCGCGGCCCAAGGCCGTGCAGCTCACGCATGCCAACGCAGTTTTCGCCGGCATGTTTGGCGCCGAGTGGTGGAAGATAATTTCGGATGACCGGCATATGCTGGTGCTGCCCCTGTTCCACGTGAATGCCCAGTTTATTTCTGTCATGCCAATACTCACAGCCGGGGCAACCCTGATCATGTGCGAGGCGTTCAGCGCATCGCGCTACATGGAGCAGGTTCGCCGCCATCGGGCCACCACCACCAGCCTGGTTGCCACCATGCTCACCATGATTATGCACCAGCCCGCGTATGCGCTTGACGCGCGCAATGATCTGCGCCTTGTCATGTATGCCATCGGCTTGCCGCGCGAGAAACTTACCGCCTTTCAGGAGCGCTTTAACGCGCCCCTGTGCGAATTGTGGGGCATGAGCGAAACACTTGGTGCGACTACTATCAATCCGCTTGACGGTGATATGCGGCTCAACTGTATCGGCATAGCACGCAGGGAAAATCAGGTAAAAATCGTGGATGACGATGGTTGCGACGTGTTACCCGGCACGGTGGGAGAGATGGTGGTGCACGGCATTCCGGGCCGCACGATCATGAAGGGCTATTATAATGATGCGGCCGCAACTGCCGCAACTGTTCGAGACAACTGGCTGTACACCGGTGATAATGCCCGCATGGATGAACAGGGCTATTTTTATTTCATCGACCGCAAGAAAGACATGATCAAGCGTGCTGGTGAAAACGTGGCAGCCTGTGAGGTTGAGTACGTTATCAGCCTGCACCCCTCGGTGCAGGAGGTTGCGGTGGTGGGCGTGCCGGATGCAATCCGGGAGGAGGCTGTGCTGGCGTTTGTTATTGTTCGGCCGGACGTTCGCTGCAGCGCGCAGGAGATTATTGACTGGTGCGCCGGCAAAGTGGCCGATTTCAAAGTACCCGGCTTGGTTCGTTTCGTGCCGGATTTTCCGCGCACGTCGCTTGGTAAGGTGCGGAAAAATATTTTAAAGCAGCAGTTCCCGAGCGATTTCTCTGCAGGCGTATAAACGCTGATCCGCTATTTCTTCTTCTTTGTCTTTTTTTGTTCTAAAAACCCTGACCAGTGCGGATGCTTTGAGTCTGTTTCACTTGTAGTGATCTGGCGGATATCAGAACCGTCAGGCTTCATGGTAAAGAGCTCCCAGTGGCCTTCGCGAAAGTCCTGATAGCAGATCAGGCTGCTGTCAGGCGCCCAGGTTGAGCGCTTATCTTTGGCTAGATTATTGGTGAGGCGTGTTTGCTTGGATCCGTCTGCGCGCATGCGATACAGCTCGAAGTTTCCATCACGATAGCTTTGAAAGGTAATATATTTGCCATCGGGTGAAAAAACAGCAACCTTATCATGGGCAGGATTGTTGCTGAGGTTGGTTAGTCCGGTCCCATCGGTGTTGATGCTGTATATTTCTGATTGAATTTTCGAACCCTTCGCAATCCCTCCAAGCTGAAAGACTATTTTTTTCCCATCCGGCGAGCAGCTCGGATGGCTTACATGCAGTTTTTGGTTGGTAAGCTGTGTGCGCTGCGTTCCATCCGGCAGCATGGAAAACAGTTGTGCCTTGGCCGTGCCCTGCGTGCTGATGAAGTATATCTTGCTGCTGTCAGGAGCCCATGTCGTGTGGCGATCCATTGTGGTGTTGTGGGTAAGCTGGCGCTGATCGCTGCCGTCGGCATTCATGATAAAAATTTCATATTCCCCGTCACGGTTACTGGTGAAGGTAATACTGGTTCCATCGGGAGACCAGGCTGGCTCCCAGTTTTTTGCCTTTGTATCGGTCAGTTGGCGCTGGTCGCTGCCGTCCGGTTTCATGGTGTAAAGATTTGTGTATTGTTTGGGGCCATGGGCATAGACGATTCGTGTTGTTGCGTTTATGTCGGGCAAGCTTTTGGCTTGCACCGAAGCCGCCAGAAAAAAAATAAAGAAAAGTACGACTAAATATTTCTTATCAGTACCCATGCTGCAATCTCCTTTTTTAATAGTTGAAGGCTATTTTTTTTAGTATAAAATTATAAGACAGGCGTGGTTGTGTGTCAATCAAAGAGGTACTATCGCGGGGTTGCGGACAGGAAGGCACCATGCTATATAAACACCCACGGGCGCATGACCTGGCAGGAACGTAAACCCAACAGAAAGGAATGCGACATGAGAAAAACACACGGACTGATTGTGCTGGGTGTTATTGCGGCCTTTATTGTCGTTGCGGGATTTGCCGGCCAGGGCTGGTGTGCAGACCATCCGACGGCGGTAACGCCGAAGGCTGAAGCGACAAAAGCGGTACAGCCTACAGCAGAATGCACAAGGGCTAAAAAACCGCAGGTCGAAATGCCAAGTGATCATCCTTCTGTCGAGCATCCCAAGGCCACAGTTCTAAAAGTTGAACACCCAAAGGCTGAGCATCCGACTTCAGAGCATCCACGATGAATGTTAAACACGTAATGCGTCATCGGATAGGGTGCGTGGCAGGCAGTAGCGTGTTGGTGTTGCTTGCTGCGGTTGTTGTTTTAACATTCTCTGGCCGGGCATGGGCTGACGCTGGGGGTGCGCCTGTTGAGCCTCCTCCTCCGCCCGCCTTTACTGCTGACATTCAGGCCGGTATTGAGAGCTATATAGACGAGCAAATTCGCTTGGGTGGCGGGTACTTTAATTTACCGTACAAAGACGCTACGCTTCGACTCAAATTGGTCAAGGTGCATACCGAATATCTTGCTAACCTTGGTCCCGGCATTTATTTTGCCTGTGTTGATCTGGCGGACGTGAGTGGGGATGTCTACGATGTCGATTTTTTCCTGGCGGGAGACCCCGGTTCCATGACGGTGACGGAGACGACTGTACATAAAATAAACGGCCAGCCCTATTATGCCTGGGAGCAGAAAAAAGACGGAACCTGGCAGCGCATTCCCATAGAGCGCGCATCAGATGGCCATTTTGGCGTCATCCGCGAGCACGACAGTTTTGAATTCAAGTACTGGGCAGAGTTACCGGCGCTGACCTCACCTGCGCGTATGTGGCTGCCTCTGCCTGAGACGGACAGGTTTCAGACGGTTGAAATCGTATCGTTACAGGTGCCCGGCAAGCAGAATATCGTGCATGATCGTGTATATGGTAACCGTGTGTTGGTTTTGGACCTGAGCCCTGAAGACAGCGGCAAAATAATTGATATTCGTTTCGGGGTGCGGCGCCTCGAAAAGGCGGCCTATGCAGCGCCGAAACCCGACAAAAGGTATCTGCAGGCCAACAGGCTTGGTCCGATTACCGAGGAGATGCGTACAGCGGCGCGCACTGCTGTTGCCGGCAAAAAAGGAGATCTTGTGCGGGCACGGGCGCTTTATGATCATGTGATCGACCAGATGCGCTACATAAAAACCGGCGATGGCTGGGGCAAGGGCGATGCTACCTATGCCTGCAGCGTTCTTACCGGCAATTGCACGGATTTTCACGCCTACTTTATCTCTCTGGCCCGGTCAATCGGTATTCCGGCGCGTTTTATTATCGGAGCGGGCATCCCTTCCGAGCGCAACGAAGGCGGTGTGGACGGCTATCACTGCTGGGCGGAGTTTTACGCCGAGGGCAAATGGTGGCCTGTTGATATCAGCGAAGCCGACAAGTATTCGGCTCTTGCAACATATTATTTCGGTCACCATCCGGCCAATCGCTTTGCGTTAAGCCACGGCCGCGATTTGGAAGTTGATCCGCTTCCCGCGTCCGGGCCGATTAATTTCCTAGCCTATCCCCTGCTGGAGTTAGACGGGAAATCGCTTAGGGCCAAGGTTCTGTTTTCATTTAAAAGAATGGCCCGGCACTAGGCCGCCGCACTCCCCTGCGAATAGTTTTTTTTGCCTGGATGCTCCCAACAGGGGGCATCCAGCTACTTTAAACGCATCATAGAAGGAGTTGGAAAACGATATGGGCAACACCGCAACACGTTATGAAAAATCCGCGCCGGACAGGGGCTATACCAACCGGCTGCTCAGCGTTGACCTCACCTCGGAAAAAATAACCGCGCAACATATTCCGGATGATACACGCCGCATGTTCGTCGGTGGTCGCGGCTACTGCCTCAAGCTGGTCTATGACGGCACAACAGACGCCACCCGCTATGACAGTCCTGAAAATGTGCTTGCGCTTGCGGGCGGACCCCTGTGCGGTGAAACCGGTTTTGCGGGAACGGGCAAGTTCATCGTTGGTACAATCTCGCCGCTTACCGGCACTTTCTGCGATTCCAATGCCGGGGGGCACTTTTTTCCCCTGGTCAAGTTGGCCGGGTTTGATGCCATTGCCGTGACCGGCAAGAGTAGTCGCAACGTGCTGCTGCTAATCGACGGTGACGCCTGCACAGTGAGCCTCGTTGAGGCACCTGAAGTTGCGACATCCCTTGTTGAACCAGAAAAAATAATTGAACAGTGGGCCGGTGACGGCAAGCCCACAGGCGTTGCGTTTGTAACCTCCGGGATCGGGGCCAAAAATACGTCTATCGGCTGCATCAACAGCATCTATTATGATGTCCGGCGTAAACGCTGCCGCGCCAAGCAGGCGGGCCGTGGGGGCACGGGAACGGTTATGCGGGACAAGGGCCTGTGGGGCATCGTGGTGAAATGTAACACCTCTCTGTCGCATGGCAACCGCCCCGCTGACCGCAAACGCGTGCAGGAAGTCGGTAGCAAGCTGCGCCGCGTTGTGAGCGAAGTTGACCCCAAGGCTATGAGCCTCGGCACTCAGGGCACGACCTGTCTTATTGATATGATGAACGGTTTTCATCTGCTGCCGGTCAATAACTTCCAGTACGGCATTGATGAGCGCGCCCGTGAGATAAGCGGGGATGTCTTCGCTGAAAAATTTTTCAAGCAGAAGGTGCCTGACGGCTGTTTTCCGGGATGTAATCTGGGCTGCACCAAGGGGTGTGAGAGCCTGACCTTGAAGACCGGTCCGCAGGCCGGAATGACGGTGAGCGTTGACGGGCCGGAGTACGAAAGCGCGGCAAGCATTACCAACCTGGGCATTTTTGACGCGCACTATATTCTCGAGTATTCATGGTACTGCGACGAATACGGACTGGATACAATCAGCGCGGGCGTTACCATGAGCTTTTTGTTCGAGGCCTACGAGCGTGGTCTGCTCACGGCAGGTGATACTGACGGACTTGAACTTAAATGGGACAGCCCTGAGACGGTCATGAAATTCCTGCATCGCATGGCACGCCCTCAAGGGGAATTTGCCGCAGCAGCAGGCCGGGGAATCCGGCATATGAAAGGCTGGATCGCGGAGCGGGCCTCGCAGCATCTCGGTCGCTCGAAAAGCGAGATACTGGAAATCCTGTCGCTGTTTGCCATGGAGTGCAAGGGGCTTGAATTTTCCATGTATATAACTAAGGAGTCCCTGGCGCAGCAGGGCGGCTATGGATTTGCCCTTAAAGGCGCGCAGCATGATGAGGCCTGGCTCATCGCCATTGACCAGCTCAACAAGGAACTACCCACCTTTAAGCATAAGGCAATGGCGCTTTTGTGGTTTCCGCTTATGCGTACCTGGTTTAACATAATGGGTCTGTGCAAGCTGCCCTGGATAGATGTGCGCCACCCTGAGGCCAAAAATACCGACGACCCGGCTAAGAACATGCCGACCGTGGAGTATTATATTGAGCTTGTCAACGCAACCCTGGGCACGGAAAAAACGCTTGAGGACCTGCTGCTTGATTCTGAGCGCTGCTACCTTTTGCACAAACTCATCAACCTGAGGCAGGGGTATGGCACGCGCGAGCACGACCGCATACCGCTTCGGGCCATGTCTCCCGTATTTTTGAACGAATTTACATCCCGCAGGGATTACTACCGCGAGTATCTCAAAAACGAGGTTGGTATTAGCCTGGACGGCAAAAGCGATGAGCAGCTTTTATGCGAGTTGCACGATTACCGCCGCGGCCAGTACGAAAAGCTTGCCGATGAGGTCTACGAGGAAAAGGGCTATGACAGCCAGGGGATTCCCACCGATGAAACCCTCGCGCGGCTCGGGCTCGACGGGAACGACCACCGGGCTATCGTGAAGGCAGCCCGGGAGCGGGTTACGCAATAGCTGAAGATATATTTTGTTTTGTTACACAAAAGCCGGGGCGAACTTTTTAAGTCCGCCCCGGCTTCTTTGTTGCTATGTGTATAAATGATCGGGTGTATCCGCTACTTATCTGCCTACATACCTGCTTCTATGTCTGTAAAGATGTCCTGTACCTCTTGAGGAAGATCACCCCAGGCTATCAATTTACCCTTTATTTTTAGCCCACCTCTTCTTTTAATAGCGGCAGTACCTTCATAGCCAGAACTGTAAGAATCATCACTGCAACACTGGTAGGTCCCGGCAATTGTTTTAACTTTTCCGCTTTGCAATTCACCCTCTTTTTCCTTGAGCGTCACTTGCGTGTCAGTTCTGCTTCTGAGTGCAATTTTATCTTCACCCATATATATAACGCTACCAATACGCATCAAATAACCATTATCTGTTGCAAGTGCGCAGCCGTTGTGGCCACTACCATATCCATTTTCTTCCCAACTCTCAGTGTCTGCATTGTAAAGCACTCCCCAAACATTCTGCGAGTCTAAAGTACGGTCCACCCAGGCATAAAAAGTTAAGTTCTTGGGGACTTTGTGTTTTGATTCTATATACCCGTGGGAATCAGGGTCAGTAATTTGAATGCCCTTTCCACTGGCCCTGAGCTCGAAATAGATGTCTTCATTTTGATTGTCGCCAGCGCTTGCCATGCCGCACAGGATCATACCCATGCCAATGATAACTGCCAAAAACATGCTAATCTTTTTTGCCCTCATTGCAGCTCCTCCTTGAAAAATTATTGGTTTGGTGTTCGTTGTTAATACTTCATTTTTATAATAATTCTATTCTTATTGAAAAAACAAGCTTTTTTTAGTTATCATGTGAGTGGATACTGCAGGCGTATCCGGTGCCACTATTTATAATGGAAGGCCGAACAAGGCCAGTACCGCTCCAGGCATGACTTCATACGGGTCCACCATTTTACCCTTCAGTTTCAAGGTGCCGGACAGTTGCGTGGTGGCAGGCCCATAAGATATATTTCATTTATCGGTTACATGGCAAGAACTTTAATAATTTTGCGTTTTTGACTGTACCGTCCTTCTCCTTGAGCTTGATGCTCTGGGTGCCGGCTGCATAAATAAAGTTATCATCTGAATCTCTATAAATGCTTATTCCGGTTAAGGATACACTTAACAGGTTTTTCTCTGTTTCAGCAATCGGAACGTAAGTCATTTGCCAGAGACTGGACGATTTTTCGTAATGGGCGAAAATCAGGCTCTGGTTTTCCTGAGCATCCCACCCATAAAGGTCTATTTTGTCTAATTTGTGCTTGGTCTTGTTATACACAGGTGTGGGGCTGGTGTTATTGTCTGTGTCAGCCTGATGACCTTTATCGCTGGCTTCAATTTCGAGAAAAAAATCGTTTGGCCCGGGGCTTCCCAGGCTTACCCCGGCGCTTGCCATTCCTGTGAAAAGCATACTCGCGCCCAGAAGAGCCGCTAAAAGCAAGGTAGTTTTTTTGTCTTCATAAAACCTCTTTGGTCTGCGTAAAAGGTAAATACAGGAACAATAGTTTATTTAGCAGGTTAAGTATTTTTGGGTCAATAAAGCAAGAGGCAATATTTGAGTTGCAGGGCGTAAAATTTTTTTTGTTGCTTTGCAACAAGTGCTTTTATATGTTTTAATACTCTTTTGAAAGTACCGGCGGTTCAGGCCGTTAGCCGCAGTATAGAGTGTATCGAAATTCATAGTAACGAGGCATGTATGAGAATAGTTTATATAGTGTTAGTGGTCTGCATGGTATCCGTTGTTGCGTGCAGTGACAACGTTGAAAACAGCGCTGAACATGACACGGGATATCGGCTGCAGGTGAAAGAACCCCTTGAGCAAAGCACACCACAAAAGGACCTGCCGGCAGCTCCCAGGGAATCGTTAAAGAAAAACAGGGGCCCGGCGCCACGGTTTAATAATTCCGAATGGGGGGGATGGGAAGAACTGACCGAAGAGCAGCATGAGGAGCAGGTTGAAAAAATATCGGATCGCCTGGAAGAAATTATTGACGAGTATTATGAAAACGATGACGCAGAAGAATTTGACTCGGATACGCTGCTGGAAATGCTAAGAGAGGATTTTCCTGAAGAGTTGCAGGATGATATTCCTGAAGAGGTGCTTGAAGACATAGAGTGGTGGACCGAATAGCAGGTTGCACGTGAGCGGGTTATATTGCTTTTGCCCGGAGGAGGTCACAGTTGAAGCATAATAAAAAAGGATCTCTGCCTGTCAAAAGGATATTTTCTTTTGCATGCTGCATCGCGTGTGTCGGATTTTTGTGTGGCTGTTCGGGATTTGGCGAGCAGGCTCCGCTATCGGACGGCCTCTACCTGAATTATGATTATGGCGGATCAAATATCCGGGTAACATTTTCCGGGATTGATGCGGATACCTTCTATGCAACGCTGAGCACCGGATCTGAAGTTGACAGTGATTTTCAAGACGTATCGGATTACAGCAAAACAATAGTCAACAGGAAGCTTAGAACTGAGCGCGGCACAGTATACGAGGCCGGAATTCTGGGGCCGCTTTGGATTGCTCCGTCTAAGGTGAAAAAAGGCGGAAGAGTCCATGGCGACGAAGTAACTGAAGTCAGAGAATGGAATGGCTGGGAAGTTGGCGTGATCAAGGCAAACTTCGGGCAGGGGGCTTTGAGTGGGGAGTGGTACTATGATAAAGAAACTGGTTTTCTGGTAGGCGGCATGCGGGCTTCCATTATGAATGCCGATGAAGGCGGAACTATTTTTATTCTGGATGATTCCAACTTGGAGAGTTTGTTTGAATAATGCAACAAACCGAAACGTGACTTGAGCTGGCCGAAATGGCAACTTGTTTTCTATGTTTCATGCTTTAATATCACAATAAGTGGAATTCGATAAACGATTTTGTAATAAGCGGAAAATGATCGGGTCTTTTTTCCATGTTTCATAGTTTAATATCACAATAAGCGGAAAATTCTTCCATCTATATGGGTTAATATGATGGAATATTTTCTATCTATTACACTGTTATGTGAACAAAAAGGAGGACTAACATGCAATTTTTAAAAAACAATTTATTAAGCAAAATACTAATTATCGTTGTTGTCCTCCCTATTTGTTTTTTGTTTGTGAGTAAGGGTATTGGTGCGCTTTTCTTTAGCCAGGTTCTAGAATCTGACATAGGTCCTAAATGGTTTTTTGCGACCATGTTTTGCAATTCTATTGGTTTCTTTTTTGGGCTAATTGTATGCTATAAAATATGGCCCAAAAAAAAGACTGATCAAACCACCAAGAGCACATAACCATCTGCTGCACCGGACGCGCAAAAAAACTGCGCGCCTGTGAGCAGCACCGTTAGCATTTCACAAGGAGGTTTCATATGAGAGGGATAACTTTAATAAACAGGCAATTCCTATTTAGAGTAATGGCTGCAGCAGTCCTGTTCGCTTGGGTTTGCACAGGGGCTCGTTCCGCATGTGGTGCCAGTCCTCAATGGAGCGACTGGGAAAAAACTAATTCGGTAGCCAAGAAAGGACAATGGTTTGTCATTCGGCAACCAAATGAAGGATTCTGCTATATCAAACAAAGCTACGAAGGCTACTCAAATAAAATGGATTTGTCTATGAAAAAGGATGAAATCCCCTATCTCACTACCCCATTTTTTCGCGGAATAGAGGGGGACGTGTCCTATTGGGTGGACGATGGTCCTGTAAGGATAATTCAGGAGAAAGATGCGAGTGCTTTTGGTATTAAGCTATCAAAAGATGTTGTACCCGAACTCAAGGCCGGAGTTACGCTACATGTCCGCATCAAACCAGTCGGTAGTTCAACTATGGAGCAGAAATTTGACCTCAGTGGCTTCACTGCAGTGAGTGAATGGCTCGGCAGCGATAAATGCTGTAAAAAGGTACCTGACCCAACATAAATATTGATCCTCGCCCTTAAACCTTTCATGAGGTAATTGGGGTCAAACCTGTACTTTTGACTAGCCAGTAACAAGTGTAGGTTTGACCCTATAAACAGTATAAATGCTAACAAGTCGCTGGAGAAATCGACGCGCTTAAAGCAGCGCGCGTCTCAGCTCCAGCGTTCGGCAAAAACTCATTGCAATGAACGATACTAGAATGAGACGCATTATCTTATCAAAATGGCGGTGGCCTGTTGCATGGCTCGCATTCATTGTTTTTCAAATTGTGTGCATGTCAATAGACTGGAGCTTGAGAGATGCCCTATCACAGCATCAACCTATGCCCGGCAGCTTACCGGTCATCATCATCGAAATCTGTGCGTATGGTAGTCTTGGGCTGCTATTCATCGCTTTTTTATACTGGATGCCACGTTCTTGGGCCCTATGGATTAGAATCATCTTAGCAGTATTGCAAGTTGTGTTAGCGTACTTCGCTACCGTATTCGCTTGGCTTTATTATGTTCTTAGCAATGGAATTGATACCCTTTAACTAAGTATTCTAGCCGAACAACCGGCTAGAGAGGGACGCGGCATAATCCCGCCGCGCCCCTCATCCGAAACGTTATACAGAGAAGGTTAGGAAAAATGCGTCGACTAAAACTCCCTGTAGATTACACCGCTACAAATTCATTAACCATAGAAGTTAAAGAAGACGGATCGGTCGAACCTCCAAGCCCGTTCTTTTTAGATGAAAAAAGTTCCGTTGAAAGTACAAAAAGAGTATATCAGAATGCAGCATTAGTCATTTGGTCAGCTCTTGGAATCGAAAAGCTACTGAATAGAATATTGTTGAATCATTATTTTCCTTTAAAAACATCTGCCGAACGTCACGACTTCGTGAGAAAGTTTATCGATTCTGGTGCAATCTCTTTCAATGCAAAACGCAGGGTCGTGTACGAAATAGCGTGCGAAGGCAGCTGGGTCAATGGAAAAGAGAAGAATTTTTTCGACAAGTGCCTTGCCAAGGTTGAAGAGTACAGAAATGCTTTTGCACATGGGCACGTCAGTGTCGATATAAACGAAGGACCAACTGTAACATATTTCCGCGGTAACATAAAATCCAAACCTATTAATGCGGATTTGCTTGGAGATATTGAACGACATTTCAACCAGGCTTTTGTTTTTTTGAAAAAATTTTTGGAAAAGCACCAAGGAGAAAAGGTCTAACAAGCGCCTCCAGCCGACCCGCAGGGCCGTGGTGGTTTCAAGTTCATGGCCTCCAGTTGGGCTTTCTGGGCTGGGAGGTCAGGGGTGCCTTGCACAGGGGCGGCTGAGGCTTGGTGTTAGTGTGAAATATTAAAATGAATCAAAGAATTGCTAACTGGTTTAATAAAGGGAGAATCGCTGAAGCCTTAAGAGGCCAAAAGGAATATTTTATCCCTGATATTACATATCGTGATGAACATGACTTACTTCTAGTAACTCGAACATTGATAGAATGGGCGGGAATAAATAATAATAAAGAATTAGCAGCAAAAGAGTTTTTAAAAGTTTTTACTACCTTTGTTAGTCAAAACGATATTTCCAAATCCTTAGCACTAATTCATGCTTACAAGCTAGTAGCTAAAAGCTGCGAAGATGAGATCCCTTTAGATCATCAAACAATACAAAAAATGCTTATTTCTCTAATTAAAAATCAAGCCAAATTGATAGCTGGGGATGACAACCTGAGGAAACATGTTTTGGCTGTAGCAGAATATATACCTGAATTAATCAAAAAGACACACTAACCATCTGCTGCACCGGACGCGCTAAAAGCTGCGCGCCCGTGAGCAGCAACGTTCGGTGACTCAATGATAAATGAAATGACTAAATATATATCAAATATTTTTATCGGTATTTTATTTTTTGTTGGTTGCTCTAGTGGTTCTGATGCATTGCTCAAATTTGATAAAGCAGAAACAATATATGATGACAGTGCGCGAAGTATAGTAGTTACAACATACTTCACCAATGATGGCATTATCAATTTGCCTGTCTGGGTAGTTAAAGAAGTGATGAAAAGTAGTGGAAAAGAAAAATGTCTTTTTACGGTAGAACGTGTTTTCCAAGAGTCAGAACCTGGATATCCAGTTCTCGATATTAAAAACAATAATATCTCAGATTCATCTGCTAGTTATTCATATTCATTAACAGGCAAGAAATTTATTACAAATAAAATACCCTCACGTATTTATGCAGGTTTGTATCGTAAGCCTGATGCAAAATAAACCACCGAACCTGCGGCTTGAGAGGGACTTGCATGCTCGCTGGCGCTCCCCCGCAATCCCCTCAGTCGTAAACGTTCGGCAGTCGACGAGGAAGTGAATGCGTGAGGGAATTGTCATGTTGAAAGACCTTATTGTTGCTAACAGGAGCTATCGCCGGTTTCACGAAGATGTTCCTATTGATCAGGGGATATTGCGGGAATTGATTGATTTGGCGCGGTTGTCGGCATCGGGTGAGAATGCTCAGAAACTGAAGTACATCATATCTTGCGACCCAGAGAGGAACGCGGCGATCTTCTCGCACTTGTCTTGGGCCGGACACCTGCCTGAGTGGCCGGGTCCTGCGGAAGGTGAGCGACCAACGGCCTATGTCATAATCGTGCTCGATACGGACATCGGCAAGAAAGTGGGTTGTGATCAGGGAATTGCTGCACAAAGCATTCTTCTCGGCGCAACGGAGATTGGGTTCGGGGGATGTATGATTGGATCAATCCAACGAGAAGGGTTGCGCAACGCACTGTCCATTTCGGAACAATACAAGATCGAGCTGGTGATCGCACTAGGAAAGACGAAGGAGACTGTCATCCTTGACACGGTCAAGAATGGCAACATCAAGTACTGGCGCGATGATGAGGATCAGCATCACGTACCGAAACGCTCACTGGATGAGATCATCCTTGAGCCGAACCAGTCAATTGAGCCGACACGGCACGATGCTCGGATTTGAAGGAAACGTCTATTCCTCGTGCCGGTTCATTTCAAACGTAAGAGTTCGGAGCTACCCACGAAAAGTGGACACCCTAATTAATCTGAGGAACGATCTTAACGTAATTCTTAAGAATTGATACAAGGCAACGTGCTATACTTTCGGCATACATTAGTTTAAGGTAAAAAAATGAAAAATAATTTTGATCTTTTAAAAGAAATAGTTGAGCCGGGAGTGTTTACTCAATGGCAGGAAGTAGATGTGGAGATATATGCATTTACTGATTTGGGGATAAAAGTAGCGATAAATGATGAGTATAGTGGATTGGTGTATGGCAATCAGGTGTATGGCGAATACCATGAAGGCCAAACACTCAAAGCGTATATAAAACTTGTTAGAGCAGATGGCAAGTTAGATATTTCCCTGCAGCCGAAGCAGGACAGGCATGTTGTTTCAATTACTGACAAAATCATGGAACATCTTAAGGCAGCTGGTGGCAAAAGTGGACTTAACGATAAGAGTTCCCCTGAAGATATAAAAAATGAGTTTCAAGTAAGTAAAAAGGTATTTAAACAGGCAATCGGCAGGCTCTATAAACAACATACAATAAAGATTACAGATGCAGGGATAGAGCTTGTTAAATAAATATAATACTACTGAGTGTAATTACCGGCTTAGTCAGGACTATTGAATGAACACAGAAGACAGAATTACAGAACTCGAAATTAAATTTGCACAACAGGAAGATACTATCACAGAGTTAAATGATGTCATTCTTTCCCAACAAAAGACTATTGATAGTCTTGAATCACGTTTATTAAAAATGGAATCTGAGCTTAAAAGCCTTTCAGTATCAAATAGCACCGATCCTTCGGAGGAACCCCTGCCTCCGCATTACTGAAGACATTTTTCTCATCCAATTTTAATGCAGAAAAAAATAGGGGTTGCGTCTCAACTCCAGCGGTACAAACAGTAATCGTAAAATAAGCCTCAAAAATAATATGAATCCCATACTTCTTTCCTCACCACTGCAGGGACTTACTGATTTTCGCTTCAGGAATGCTTTTAACAAATATTTTGGCGGGATTGATACCTTTTACGCTCCCTCTTTTAGAATAAACGGCAAGCGTGAGATCAAACCGGCATATGAACGCGACATTCTTCCGGAAAACAATACCGGCTTAGAGTTGATTCCGCAAATTATAACAAGCGATGCAGATGAATTTATCGTTGCAGCAGAATATGTTCAGAAGCTTGGATATAAAGAGCTAAACTGGAACCTGGGCTGCCCCTATCCCATGGTAGCAAAACGCGGTATGGGTTCAGGCCTGATAAAAGATCCAACAAAAATTGACAGCATTCTTCATAGGGTTCATGCGGAATCAGACATAATCGTGTCTATAAAAATGCGCCTGGGTTATGAGACTAGCGAAGAGATTTTTAAGGTTTTACCAATCCTAGAAAAATATCCTATTAAGAATATCGCGATACATGCTCGTATTGGCAAACAATTATATAAAGGCGAAGTGGATTTGGATTCTTTTCAAAAATGTCTAGATACCACAGGCCATACAGTATATTTCAATGGCGACATCACCTCAGTGCTGATATTTAATGACATGCTGAAACGCTTTCCAATGATAGACCACTGGATGATTGGCAGAGGAATTATTGCCGATCCTTTTTTGCCGGGCATGATAAAAAACAATACGACAGAATATCCTGAAAATAGAATAGAGCTACTCAGTAAATTTCACGAGATGCTGTTTCATGATTACGCTCAAGCTCTGTCCGGGGGGCGTCATATTATAATGAAAATGCAGCAGTTCTGGGAATATTTTGCGACATCATTTCCAAATTCCAGAAAAGAACTCAAGAAGATTAAAAAAGCGAAAAGTATAAGCGCATACGAAGATTTTGTTAGAGCGCTTCTCAACAAAGAGAAAAATCAATAGCTGAGAGCAGGGCAGGTTGTGACAAAGCCGGTACTCATACTTATCTTATTTTTGATGGTCAATGCGACGGCATATGGAGAAGACTTCCAGCGTTACAATATGGTCACCCACTATGATCACTACTTTTCAAAATATACCAAACGCAATTTTGGCCCGGCTTTCAATTGGCGTCATTTTAAGGCACAGGCAATAGCGGAATCAAGACTTAAAGAGAATGCTACGTCTCATGTGGGTGCTGTTGGGCTCATGCAGATCATGCCGACTACGTATAAAGAAATCACTAAACGGCACAGGCATATTAAAGGCAGCGGTAGTAACCCAAAGTGGAATATTGCCGCGGGTATTGCCTATAATCGCTCTATCTGGAATATATTCAAGGCAGATCGGCCTTTTCAAGACCGTCTCGATTTTACCTTTGGTGCTTATAATGCTGGCAAGGGCAATATTATTCGGGCGCAAAAACGCGCACAGCGTTCAGGGATCAATCCTGATGTATGGAGTTCTATAGAACAAACCCTGCCTCAGGTTACCGGCAGGCACAGTAAGGAAACCCTGGATTACGTAACAAAAATTAAAGTCATTAAACAGGTATTACAATAGGAGAGAAACATGGAAATTGTCATTGTTGCAGCAAATTTTATCTACGCGGGTTTAGGTGCTGTATTGACCATTGTGTTTATGTTGTTGGGGTATAAAATACTGAACTGGATTACTCCTTTTGATACATCGAAGCAGTTGGGTGAGGGTAATGTCGCTATTGGTATAGTTATTGGCTCTATGTTTGTTGGTTTAGGTATTGCAGTGGGTCTGGTTGTCGGCCTTGGTTTGAACTGATTGCAGACAGAAGATATTGCTTTTAGGACAACCCAAATTAAACTTCAATGAAGTCGCTTACAAGTTTCATGGTTCACTATGCCGGATAAGCACAATCAGCAACAAACGCTCATAAAGCTGGCTAATTACCGTATGCCTTTTGGGAAATACGCAAACAGGCTTCTGGTCGAAGTCCCGGAACGATATTATATCTGGTTTGCTAACAAGGGATTTCCGGAAGGGGAATTAGGAGAGTTTATGCGTATGATGCAGGAGATAAAGACGAATGGACTCGAATATCTTTTAACTCCCTTGCGAAATGAATGAAAAAGTTTGTTTTTGAAAAGACTCAAGCGGCTTGAATGCAGCGATCACTTTTGCTGAGGTAGTACTCGTAGCTGCCTTCGTAGATTATCATTTCTCCATGGTCGATCTCAAATACTCTCCCCACAAGCGAGCGCAGGAAAAAACGGTCATGGCTCACCAGCACTACCGTACCGGTAAACTTTGCCAGCGCCTGCAGCAGAATTTGGCGCGACTGAAAATCAAGGTGATTTGTCGGCTCATCCAGAATCAATACGTTTAAGGGCCGCGCAAGCAAGGTTGCCAGGAGTAGCCTGCTCTTTTCGCCGCCGGAGAGGAACTTGACCCGCTTCTCAACAGAATTACCCTGAAAGAGAAATGCGGCGCAGAGGTTTCTGACTATGCCGATATTTTCCATTGGGATGGCGTCCTGCACGGTATCAAAAACGGTTTTATCGGGATCAAGCAGATCCATGGCATGCTGGCTGAAGTATCCCGGGATTACGTTTGCGCCAATGGTGAGACTGCCGCTGGTGGGCTCTGTCTGGCCGGCAAGAACTTTCAAAAATGTTGACTTGCCCGCGCCGTTGACGCCTACCACGGCAATCTTCTCCTGCCGCCGGATGGTGCCCGACACGCCGCCGAACACGGATTTCTCAAGACCGTCATCGTCCTGCCACACTTTTCCAAGATTCACGATGCGGGCCACATCAGCACCCGAACGCGGGGGCTCGGCAAACGCAAAGGACACGACGCGTTGCTCGGGCGGCAGCTCTATACGCTCGATTTTTTCAATCTTCTTTACCCTCGACTGCACCTGTGAAGCATGCGAAGCGCGGGCGGCAAAGCGGGCGATAAAGTCCTCTTCTTTGGCCAGCATTTCCTGTTGCCGGTGGTGGCTTGCCAGAAGCTGCTCACGCCGGATATCCCGTTCGCGCAGATAAAAATCATAATTGCCGGAATAGGTAGTCACCGCCTGATTGGCTACCTCGACAACGCGCGCCACGATGCGGTTCATGAAATCATGATCATGGCAGGTCATAAGCAGCGCACCTTTAAACTGCGTGATGATCCAGTCCTCAAGCCAGATGATTGACTCAATATCAAGGTGGTTGGTGGGCTCGTCTAGCAGCAGCACATCGGGGTTAATGGTAAGTATTTTCGCCAGCGCTATACGCATTTTCCAGCCGCCGCTGAATGTTTCAACGGGCCGGGTGTAATCATCCGGCCCGATTCCGAGGCCTGTAAGCACGGTCTGTGCACGGGCTTCAAGATCATAACCGCCACTGTGCTCAAACTGTTCGACAGCATTGCCATAGCGTTCAAGAAGCTCGGCCATCTCGTCATCGCTCATGGGTTGGGCCATGGCTTGCTCCATGGTGCGAATTTCGCTTCCCAGGCTCATTACATCGCCTACGGCCGACATGACCTCGGCAAGGGCCGACTGACCGGCCATATCCCCAACTTCCTGGGAGAAGTAGCCGATTTTGACACGTTTAGCGCAGGAGATCTCTCCTGCATCCGCCTCTTCCTGACCGGTAATTAAACGAAATAGGGTTGTTTTTCCGGCACCGTTGGGCCCCACAAGGCCCGTGCGCGTGCCGGGACGTATCTGAAAGCTGGCGTTCTTGAAAAGAATTTGCGCGCCATGCTGCTTGCTGATATTGGTCATGTGGATCATTAAAAGCCTCACCATAAAAAAAGGACACATAATAACATCGGCATCCTGAAGCGACAAGGCATTTTGAAAACAAGGGGGAACTACGGGGGGGGTACACCATGTCCGAAACATTTGCGTGGTGGACATCACGTTAAAAACAAATACCGACATAAAGGTTATTGTGCATCAGCTGCAGGCGCTTTAATTTTCATGCTAACCGGGGTGTTTTCTTGCAGAAGAATCTTCTCCCCCTGATGGGTAATGGTCAAGCCGGCACCTTCTTTGAGCAGATATATTGCTTCTTCTTTTTTCTGCTCTATTGTCACTGACAATCGCTGCTCCCGGATAATCAGGTTAACCCGTCCCGTTCCTCTCTTGCGGGTCAGGCGGGGATTAAAAGAAATCTCACCCTTATGATCACGCATCCCCAAAACACCATAGACCATGGCCATCCAGGTGCCGCCCATTGAGGCAATATGACAGCCCTGCTCAACATTGGTTGCCACATCCGCCAAATCCATAAACAAAGCGTACTCAATGTAGTCCCGGGCTTTTTCGAAATATCCGAGTTCTAAGGCAAGTATGCTCTGAATGGAAACAGACAGGGAGGAATCACCCGTGGTTAAGGGATCATAGAAATCAAAGTTCCGGCGTTTTTGTTCCGGCGAGAACTTGTCCCCCAGTAAAAACATGGCCAGAACAACGTCCGCTTGCTTGATAACCTGATGCCGGTAAATAACCAGCGGATGAAAATGCAGCAACAGCGGATATTTTTCAGGCGGGGTATTCTTAAAATCCCAGTCGCTTTTTTCAAGGAAATCATCATCTTGCAGGTGTATACCGCCCTTTTTATCAAACGGAACATACATTGCATCAGCTGCTTTTTCCCACGTTTCAATTTCCTGCGGCTGAAGTTTTGTTTCATGGGTAAGCGCCTCGTAGCGTTTCGGTTTATTATCACGCAGCCAGACAAGCGTTTCAGCTGCATACGACAGGTTTTCCTGGGCCATGAGGTTCGTGTAGGCGTTATTATCCACAACCGTGTTGTATTCATCGGGTCCGGTAACGCAGTTGATGCAGAACTGCCCGTCTTTCTGGGGGGAGAAGAACCCGAGATCAACCCACAGGCGCGCGGTTTCGATCAGCATCTCGGCGCCTTCATTATATAGGAACTCTTCATCACCGGTAATCTCGACATATTTACGCAGGGCGTACATGATATCGGCATTGATGTGATATTGCGCGGTTCCGGCGGCATAGTAGGCCGAGGCCTCATCACCGTTAATCGTGCGCCATGGGAAAAGAGCACCTTTCTGGTTTACTTCCCGGGCCCGTTGCCGGGCCTTGTCAAGCATGCGATAACGAAAAAGCAGCAGATTGCGGGCAAGGCGCGGTGCCGTGTAAACAAGGAAGGGCAAAACGTAAATTTCCGTATCCCAAAAATACTGCCCCTCATAGCCCAGGCCGGTGAGTCCTTTTGCCGGAATGCCCACGCTCTCGGCGCGGGCGCTGGCCTGGCACATATGAAACAGGTTGAAGCGAACAACCTGTTGCGTAGCCGGATCATCTGCCAGCTCAATATCGGCACGATCCCAAAAATCATCGAGATAGTGCTTTTGCTCATCCAGCAAGGTGTCAAATCCCTGGCTGATCACCCGATCAAGAGCGCGGTCAGATCGTTCGCACAGTTCCGCGGCAGTGACGCTGCGGGAAACATGATAGGTCATGAATTTTGTCAGCCGAATGGATTGGCCCTGTTTGCCTTCGATTGAAAAAAGGGTGCGGCCGCAATCATCATCGCAGGTACACTGATGCGAATTTACGCATTCGGTGTCAATGGTGTGGTCAAGACCACAGGCAAGTGTCATGCCGCTGGAACGGGTTTTGTAACTCTGTACAACGCGGAGGCCATTGTGATAATTTTTCTCCGGGAGAAGTACCCGTTCCTTGAATGCGCGCGAGGCGCGCGGGTCACCTGAGGGGACATCAATTTCGGGGGGGTGGGTCAGCTCGGAAGACAGCACCACCGGCGCATCAGCATTGAGCAGGGTTACTTCATATTCAATGGCGGCAATATGACGGTGTATAAAAGACACCAAGCGGCGTGATTTGATTCTGATCTGCTTGCCGGAAAACTTTTCCCATACCACTTCCCGTTCAACGATCCCGGTGCGCATGTCAAGCACCCGCTCATAGCTGAGCAGGTTTACCTTTGAGATGTCAAACGGCTCGTCATCAACATAGAGCCGGATGATTTTACCATCGGGAGCATTGAGCATTGTCTGGCCGGTTTTGGCGAATCCATACGCCTCTTCAGCGTATTCTATGGGCCAGGTCTCATGCAGCCCGTTGATTAACGTGCCGCATTGGTAGACCGGGCTGCCTTCTTCGTGACAGCCGCGGATACCCAAAAAGCCGTTTGCCACCGAGAAAAGCGTTTCCATGTTGGGCAGCAGGCGGGGGTAGAATTTTTTCTCGACCAGGCGCCATTCATCTGCCGGGTATATATAATCAGGAAGATATTGAATTTCTCGCGTTAACATTGCTGTGTTCCCCTATGATTAGTTTTCAGCTTCATCTGCAGTTCCGGCCAGTTTTTTTAAGAGTGTTACAGCAATTCCTCCAGATCCGAAACTACAATATCGGCTCCGTGTCTTTCCAAATCTTCAGAATCCCCATGACGGGCAATACCGATTACTAGTCCGAATCCGCCAGCAGCCCCGGCCTGAACTCCGGAAATGGCATCTTCTACAACGACTGCCCGTTTAACCGGTATGCTCAGCTCCAGGGCAGCTTCAAGAAAAGTATCAGGCGCGGGCTTGCCCGGCAGCCCCCTTTGTGTCGCCACCTTGCCGTCAACGCAAACATCAAACAAATCCTCTATGCGGGCGGCCTTGAGCACTGCTTGGCAGTTTTTACTTGAGGACACAACGCCGGTTTTAAATCCGGCCAGCAGCAGTTTCTCGACCACTATCACCGATGAAGGGTAGGGTTCCACTCCCTGTTCGGCCAGCATTGTGTTGACCAAAACTTCTTTGCGGTTGCCCAGCGCGCACATGCTCTCCATGCCCGGATCATCAGCGGGGTCACCGTAGTGCAGTTCTATGTCCCGGGAGTCTAAAAAGCTTTTCACACCTTCATAGCGGGGCTTGCCGTCTACATAGTTCAAGTAATCCGACGTGCGGTCAAAAGGTTTAAGTTTGATATTTTGTTCATTTGAGCAATGCGATAAAAATTCATCAAACATTTGCTTCCAGCAGGCGGAATGTACTGTTGCCGTGGGGGTCAAGACCCCGTCGAGATCAAAAAGAACTGCGTCAAATTCTTTTCTGTTGATGATCTGATCGAGTTTCACGGGCATTCTCCCTATAAGTGTGTTGTTTTTGAATCAGCTTAGCAATATTTGTTTACTCTTTCAAGCGTATCCTTTTCAGCGTTATTTTGGCAGCACTATCTCGTTTTTGACCCTGCCGGCAATGGCGATGTACTGGCCCGCGAGAATAATAGCTGCGCCGAGCCACTTTGCACTTCCGACCGTTTCCCCGAAGAACAGTAGCGCAAGGATGGTCGCGCATACCGGCTCAAGAATATAAATAAAGGCTGCTGTCTGGTTGTCGAGCGTTCGCTGTCCCACGCCCATCAGCACATAGGGAATTGCTGTTCCGATAAGGGCCAGATATACAAGATCAACGCAGGTGCGCATTTCGGGAAAATGTGTGAGCGGCGCTCCAGTGAAGATCCATGCTGCTGGACAGGCGGCAAGTGCCGTTACAAGAAATACGTAGCACATGATTACGCCGGCATGAAACTTTTTCGACAGGTTGCCGATGACGATAATGTAGGCCGCATAGAGCAGTGCCGCAACAAACGCCGCACTTTCACCCTGGCGGAACGCCCCGGGAGAGCTGAATCCGAATGACAGGAGGTACAGGCCCAGTCCCAATAGTGCCACACCGATCAGGGTTGTGCGTTGCAGGGGCTTGCCGCGGAACATAAACTCTAGAAACGGGACGAGCAGTAGCGAGGAGGAAAGAATAAAGCCGCTGTTTGTGACTTCGATCTCTTGCAGGCTCTTGGTAAAGAAGAGTATGGCAAGAAAATTAAGAAACCCCAGAGCGCACAACACTAGCAGATCTTTTTTTGCCGCTGTTCGCAGTGCGCTGAGAAGTTCCCGGTGGACAAGGGTGAGCAGCACAAGCCCGGCCAACCCGAACCGGAATGCCACCACCCATAGCGGCGAAAAAATAGTTGTGAGCGACTTGGTGAAAGGGTAGGAACTTCCCCAGAATACGGTCGTTAAAAGGAGAAGAACAATTGCCGTGTTTCTGCTGACCGTAATCATAGGCGCTCGGTGCTACAGGTTAAAACAGTGTGTAGCACCATAGTGCAACTGAAACGCGTGTCTGTAAAGTCTGTTTTTTCAGCTTTGTCATCTCGACCAACGGGAGAGATCCTGGAGGGCCACGCTTTGTCGTGGCCGCATGTGTCTGTTGAGTGGACGCGCGGCAGCACGTCCCTCCAAAAGACCTGTTCGCTAGAAATGATAATCGGCAATACTAGTATGTTATTTTTTTATTTAGAGAGGCCATCATGGCAGGCTTTTTCTGTCTAGGGCATTTTTTGACTTGGTGCTCAAGCTGCAGGGCCATGCTTTTCGAGTAGCAATGAGGAGTTCGCGCTCGAATTTTTACCGGGCTACGTCCGCGTGTATACCTAGAGGCAGTTCCGGCATTATGCTGCTTGAGCCGCTGCTGCATATCGATTGTTATCCCGCAGTAATACGAACCATCGCAACATTCAAGCAAATAGACACAGTATGTATTGTTGCTACTCATCCTCAGGCTCGCGCTTGCGCATAAGGGTGCAGAAAGCGCACGGGGCCGGCAGGTCTTGACCCAGGCCCATCTCTTTCTTGTCCTCAGCGCTTAAATTGTCTAGAACCGAAGCCGTAAGGGATTGAATTTCAAAATAGGGTTCAACCGCCGCTGTAATCTCACGGGCAGACAGGCGCGAAGGGCAGATAGCTTGTCCATCAAGGCTGCTGCTGATATTGAGCCAGTAGCCGCCGTCTGTCAGGCATTGCGCAATTCTGCGGGCAAGCTTATCCCGGTGCGCCGGATCTGAAAATCCGTGCAAACAGCCTAGGTCAAAAACAAAACCGAAATCCGTACCCGGAAGTGGTTCATCAAAAAAGTCGGCCAGCACAAACGTGCATCTATCAGCACTATCTTTTTTTTTGGCCTGATCGAGGGCGGTTGCTGACAAATCCATTGCTGTTACCGCAAAGCCCTGTTGTGCAAGCCAGATGGAATTTGTACCGGTGCCGCAGCCAAGTTCAAGAACCCGGCAGGGCTTGATCGGAATATTTTTAATGACCTCCGCCAGATGACTGTCAGATCTTTTAACGTCCCAGGGTGTAAACTTATCCCGATAAAGCTGGTCCCAGTTGATTCCGTCTTTGACCATAGAAGTTTCCTTTCAGGTTTTTCACCGGTGAAGTTGTACATAGATACAAAAGAACAATTCTTATAAGCCCATTAAAAACCCTTCAGCATTTTAAATGTAAATCCTAAAAGCGGCGTGATGGCGGGCGTGCCCGGGGATTTCCCGGGCCTTTGGCGTGTTATGTATTAAAGCGTGCGATACTACGTGTGTAGCGTTCTTCGAGGATTTTCTGGTATGCCTCACGGCCCGGATAGGTTGCCTGCGCGACCCCGCTGCTTACAGCAGCCTCTGCAATCGCAATTGAGACATCGATGAACACGCGGCTGTCAAAAGGCTTGGGTATTAGGTAGTCTTTGCCGAAGCTCAGGCTTTGCAGGCCGTAGGCCTGCAATACGCTGCGGGGAACTTCTTTGCGGGCAAGGGCCGCAAGGGCGCGCGCGCCGGCCAGTTTCATCTCTTCATTGATGTCTGTAGCATTCACGTCAAGGGCCCCACGGAAAATAAACGGAAATCCGAGAACATTGTTTACTTGATTTGGAAAATCGGAGCGCCCGGTTGCCATGATAACATCGGGCCGGACTGCATGTGCGTCTTTGGGGAGAATTTCAGGATCAGGATTCGCGCAGGCGAACACAATAGGGTCCTTGTTCATGATTTTCAACATTTCAGGTGAGAGCGCTCCGCCCACGGACAGGCCCAGAAATAGATCTGCGCCCTGCACGGCATCGCCCAGCGTGCGTTTCGTGGTTTCCACGGCATAGGCCGCCTTGTATTGGTTCATGCCCTGTTCCCGGCCTTTGTAGATAACGCCCCGGGTGTCGCACAGCAAAATATTTTCTTTTTTGACGCCCAGGCGAATATAGAAGTTCGAGCAGGATATGCCTGCTGCTCCCGCGCCGTTGATCACCACCTGCAGTTCGTCGATTTTCTTACCGCTGATTTTGACGGCATTTAAAAGCGCCGCGCCTGTAATGATGGCCGTGCCGTGCTGATCGTCATGAAACACGGGAATTGACAGCATGCTCTTAAGCCTGGTTTCTATCTCAAAGCATTCCGGCGCCTTGATGTCTTCCAGGTTGATGCCGCCAAAGGTGGGCTCCAAAAGCGCAACCGTTTCGATAAGTTTTTCAGGATCCTTTGAATTTATTTCGATATCGAAGACATCCAGATCGGCAAAGCGCTTAAACAAAACTGCTTTGCCCTCCATAACCGGTTTTCCGGCAAGCGGGCCGATATCGCCAAGACCGAGCACGGCCGTGCCGTTGGTAATTACGGCGACCAGGTTGTTCCGGTTGGTGTATTTGCCGGCCATTTTTGGATCTTTTTCTATTTCCAAACAAGGCTCGGCAACGCCGGGGGTATAGGCCAGAGACAGGTCCTGCTGAGTTTTGCAGTCCTTGGTAGGCATGATTTCTATTTTTCCGGGAATCGGAAGTTCGTGATAGCGTAAGGAGTCCATGGTTTCCTGCAGTAGGTTAAATTGTTGCGGTTTCAATGAAATTCGTGCGGCTTCCAAAATACTCCAGCGAGAAATCTTGTCAAGTTATTTCAGCTTGTCCGGGCCCGGGCGGGGCGGCTAAAAATCACGCGCCATTGTCAAATTTGCTTGCGCAGATGCTTGTAACAGTGCTATTTTTTAAGTATAACGTCAGCATGCTTTGCATTGTTCATGGGAGCAGGCAAATTATGCATGCAAAAAAAAATTGTGGCCTGTCGCGCGTCACGGCCACACAGCCGGAGCACTATAATGCTTGATATGTTTAAATCGATTATTAAAACAATGAAAGCAAAACCCGCTGCCATGGGGGTGAGCAAAACCGATGATGAGCTTGAGTTGCAGATTGCGACCTGCGCACTGCTGCTTGAAATGGCGCATGCCGATGACGACTTCACGGCCGATGAGGAAGCCCGCATTGCCGAGATGGTGCAGCAGCGTTTCGGACTCTCTCCGGAGGCCTTTGAGGAGCTCAAAGCGCTTTCTGATCAGCGCCGCCGTGAACAGATTGACCTGTGGGGTTTTACCAGCACGATCAAGAAGAATTTTTCGGCTGAGCAGAAAATGCAGGTCATGGAAATGCTGTGGACGGTAATCTATGCTGATGAAACGCTTGCCGATTATGAAGACCACCTGATTCATACCCTGGCCAAGCTGCTCGATATTAATCATCGCGATATGATTAATGCCAAGGTTAAGGTTCTGAACGCGCAGCGCTGACGCATTCGCACAAGGGTCGGATATTGCGGTGCATTTCATAAAAAGGTATTGCCGGTTTTGTTTGTTTGTCATCTCGACCGAAGGGAGAGATCTTGGAGGGCCACGCTTTGTCGTGGCCGCATGTGGCTGTTGAGCGGACGCGCAGAAGCGCGTCCCTCCAGAAGTCCTGTTTATTCAAAATGACGATCGAAATCCATGCGCAGGAGTAAATATCCATGCAGACCTTCAGCGTTACAACGACGAAACAGACCCAGATGATCGACATTACTCCTGCCATCAAAAGGGTTGTTGCAGAATCAGGTGTGCGGGAAGGACTGTGCACGGTGTTTATTCCGCATACCACCGCGGGCGTGACCGTTAATGAGAATGCCGATCCCGATGTGCCGCGCGATATGCTCATGGAAGTAAATAAAATTGTTCCGTTGCAGGACGGCTATAAGCACATGGAAGGCAACTCAGCCGCGCATGTCAAGTCGACCCTGTTTGGGTGCAGCACGAACGTTATCGTTGCTGATGCTCAGCTGTGCTTGGGAACCTGGCAGTCGGTATTTTTTTGTGAGTTCGACGGCCCGCGCGAGCGTAATGTATGGGTGCAGGTAACGGGTACCTAGCAGGCGGCTGAAAAACAGTTGTCTGCTGCGTTATTCTTGTCATGTGTCATTGCGGCGCGTGCTTACACCCACTATTTTTGAACCGTTTTCCTCTTAGTCCCGATTAATATATTCATTCGCATTATTTTTTTAAGTATTTTTAACACCCATCACCCCGACCCTCTTCCACAAGGAAAGAGGGGGTGTTTGTTCTTCACCTAACGGTGCCCTGCAGATAAAGAGGGGGTGTTGATCCCGCACTCATGATCTTTTTTTAGGTGGTATCAAGGGCTTATGTTTTTCCCCTCCCTTGAGGGGAGGGGATTAAGGGGAGGGTGCTCACATGGTACAGCTAAAGGTGTTTTAACGGCTTGTGGCTGAAGGTGCTTTTTCTTCAGGCTCAGGCGGGTTCAGCTCTTCTATCGCCGGGCACAGCATGTTCATCAAATGCTTCTCAATAATATATATGGTGTCGGCGTCGGCTCTTTTGGCATATTGCTGAAAAGCATTTGCATCAGCTCCAAGCAGCAGGGTCGCCAGTTTTTTGTCGGCAAATTCGGCCGTGATGGTGCGCGCAGGCTCATTGAGCGCAAACTCCTCCAGCGTGCCTTTGGCAAAATCTACAGCACTGAGATCCGCAAACCTGTGCATAAGCTTTGTTATTGCCCCGGTGTTAACTGGCGTATTCCCCGGTTCCCTCAACCACATGGTATTGTTTTTGCGCAAAGCAAGGCTGCAGTCGCCATGTACGGTATAGGCGTGAACATTTTCAGGGTCAAGGGAGAAAATACTCTTGTCCCGCCATTTATTCAGGGTTTTGGAAGCTGTATTCTGCAGGATGCCGTTGACCAGGTAGACCGCGTCACTGTCCGTAGTACGCACATAGGTGCTGAAAATATTTGGACCGCTTTTACCTATGAGTACTTCTGCTAGTGTGCGTTTTTCACGATCGAGCGCCTCCACATATAATCCTGTTTCGGGGCTCACTTCGTAGAGCGCATGGCGGTCGGGCTTACGTGAGACCATGCTGTTTGTCTTGAGTTCTGTAAGGGATTCAAGCAGTGTCTGTACTGCGGAGCTGTCCGCAGGATAGGAAGCGCCCCGGTCCGCTGCTACCTGCCATCCCCCGTTAGTTCTCTGTAGAACAATTGGGTCTGAATCCGAACAGGTGATGTTAATACGGTCAACATTCGCGGGTTTAAACCCGGTTAGTAGATGATTGGGTTCACGAGCAGCATTTTTGCCGCCCCGGCCTTCCAGCAACCAGTATAGACCAACCAGCATAATAAATATAAGGGCAAACAGGCTCAGGCGCCGCATCAGGATTCTCCCGTAATGATCTGGGCTTCCCGGCGTTTGCGGCGTCGGCGCAGGCCGTTATATGCCAAACCGAACGCTATCACCAACAGCGGAACTGCCAGCATATTGACAAGGCGCACAATCATTTTGGTCCGCTCGTTCACAAGCTTCAAGGGTCGTTCCCCGGCTTCGCGAGAGCGGATGTCGATCAGCTTATCTCCTATGGTCAGCCAGTCAATGGCATTGAGAAAGAAGGTGCGGTTGCCCTCGAACTCCTGGGAAAAATCATCGGTAATAAAACGTGAACTGCCGGCCACGATTATTCTGGTATCCGGGCTGTGGGTGATAATTTCCGGTGCGACATCTTGCCGGGGTTCTTCGCCGGACAGGGGCGGCAAAGTGTTGCGATCAGCAAACCAACTGGTAAAGCTGCCGCTGAGTGCAACGGCCAGTATCCTCCGGCCGGTCTCCTTCTGGCGGCTGCTAAAGTCCTGCTGTGGATTTAAATCAAAGATGCCTTGCTGTACCCAGGAAGCATCTGAGCTTTGTGCCAGAACAGCTGCCTGCATAGTGCGGGTGGCATTATCGGCTATAGCCAGCGGACTGACCCAGGGCATGACCATGCTTTCAATGCTGCTGCTGACCGGGTGGAGTGATTCGTTCATGTTTCGGACAACCCGTACCCAGAAGGGATAGGGCAGCATAACGTTGAACTGGCCGCTTTGAAATGAAGCCGTGACATTGATCTGGTCAAGCACAAGCTGCGGCAGCACTTTGATGCCGTAATGCGCCAGCAGGGGACTCAGGGGGGAGTCAAGGGCTGAGGCCTGCATGGATTCATCGAGGGCAACACCATCAACCAGGAATAAAACTTGTCCGCCTCTCATGATGTATTGGTCGACAATAAAGAGATCGCGCTCGGAAAGCGCTTGTGGAGCCGCGACTACGAGTGCCGAGACCTGCCCGGGATTAATCGGCTCACCGTTTGCGGTCGGCACCGTGCGTGTAAAATACTGGTCCTTCAGGAGCTGGTTGACGGTGCGGAGACCCTGGCGCAGTTCAGGCTCGCCATGTCCGCTCAAAAATCCGATAGTTTGATCTGTTTCGCGGGTAACGCGCAAAATTTTGCCGGTCAGGTCATATTCAAAACGATCCGGGGTGGTTAGGGTCGCAATAATTTCTTTTTTATCGCCGTAGAGTACGGCTAGTCCCATGTATACGTTGGTAATTGCGGCCTGATCGCGTTCAGTGGTGTTGAGCTGCAGCTGCGGAATGCCCATAAATTGCAGAGAACGCTTCAAGACCGGATCGTCGGCGGGGTCAATGTATTCAATAGAGAGCATACCGCCGGCATAGACACGATATTCTTCCAGCAAGTCTTTGATTTGATCTGAGATAGTTGCCGCATATGGCGGCAGTTTGCGGGAGAGATATACCTTGACTGTGACGATGTCATCAAGTTCGGCTAGAATTTTCCGTGTGGATTTGGCAACAGTGTATCGCTGATTCTGTGTTAGATCAATCCTGAAGAAATTTCGGTTGGCGTACAGGTTTATGATCGCAAGGATACCAATCAGCAAAAGTGCCAGCAGGACGGCATGGGTTCCAGCTGTGATTTTTCTAGGTTTCATGCTCTGCAACCCGGCATTGCGTGTGCAGGTGCTTTAGGGGTTATGGGCGCCATTTTCTACTTTCCAGTGCTAGTTGATTTAAAAAAAGGAAAAAACTGATTATTGACAAATAATAGATAATGTCGCGCAGATCAATTACGCCGCGACCGATGCTTTCAAAATGTGCTCCCAGTCCCAGATATGTGCATATCGGCACCAGGGCTGCGGGCATGCTGAACAGGACAAAGTCTTCTCCGATGACCAGCAGGGCAAAACACAGTACGATTGCGAGGATGAAGGCTACAATCTGATTCTCGGTCAGGCTTGAGGCAAACAGGCCGATGGCCAGATAACATCCGCCCAGCAGGCACGCACCAAGGTAGCCTCCCCAGATCGGACCTGGATCGGGATGGCCAATAAATACCACGGTCAGCGGCAGGGAAATTGTCAGGCACAACGTAATGATTAGGAACAGGAACGCCGCCAGGAATTTGCCCAGCACCGCTTCGCGTTCGCGGACCGGAAAGGTCATCAGCACTTCTATGGTACCAAGTTTTTTTTCTTCAGCCCAGGCGCGCATGGTAATCGCCGGACCCAGAAAGAGAAATATCCATGGCAGTAGCGAAAAAAACGGACGCAGGTTTGATTGGTTGGCCAGAAAAAATGTGCGGAAAAAAAGCCAGTGAGTAACTCCCAGAAACGCCAGGATTACGATGTAGGCGATCGGTGAGTTGAAATAGCTTTTCAATTCTTTGCGAAAAATAACGCCGGTGCTGTTCATGTGGCCTCGCTGGTGGTGAGGTCTACAAACACCTCCTCCAGATTTATGGTTTTGCGCTGCAGTTCGGTAAGGCTCCAGCCGTTTTGCACAACAGCATGAAAAATGCGTTCGTTTATGTCATCATTATTGGCTGCCCGTAAGCTGTAGCAGTGCAATCCGTCGCATTCATCTACATGTTTGAATGCGGTTATGAACGGTAGGGATTCCAGTACAGTTTCAATGCTGTCCTGCTGAGCGCGGATGCTTACCAGAATTTCCTGGCCCCCGCGTGCCATGGCCGACAACTCTGCAGGCGTGCCGCTGCCTACAATCCTGCCGTTGTTCATGATGAGTACGCGGTCGCAAGTTGCCGCTACTTCAGGCAGGATATGCGAGCTGAGTACAACGGTTTTCTCGCGCCCAATTTCCCTGATCAGGTTGCGCATTCCGATAATCTGGTGCGGGTCAAGCCCAATGGTCGGTTCATCGAGGATCAGGAGGGCCGGATCGTGGATCAGGGCCTGCGCAAGTCCCAGGCGCTGACGGTATCCTTTTGAAATCTCACCGATAGTGCGGGCAGCCATAGGGCCCAGGCCGCAGCGTTCAACAACGCGGCGCACAGCGTCTTTGTGTTTTCCCGGGGGAATTGCACGCATGCCGGCAGCGAAATACAGATATTCAAGCACTCCCATGTCCATGTATAATGGATTGTTCTCCGGCAGGTATCCGATTTGTCGTCGGATTTCAATGCTATGAGTTTTTACGTCATATCCGGCGATTCGGGCTGATCCGGTATCAGCCGGGATGAAACAGGTTAACATGCGGATGGTAGTTGATTTGCCGGCACCGTTAGGGCCCAGAAACCCCAGTACTTCGCCTTGTTTTACCTTAAAGGAAATATCTTGAACCGCGCGGGTGTTGCCGTAGTTTTTGCTAATATGGCTTACGTTAATCATGGACTGTTGCCGGGAATGTTACAGTGATTGTTATGATGTTGCCGTGTGTTGAAATATAGGCGGCTTGTGCAACGGTGTCAATTCAAATGTCAGCGGTTGCCGCACGTTTTTTTATAAGGTCTGCTGCGGCCAGGCATTGTAGATAAGATATACTGTATAGGCAGTATATGCCACAAGGAGCACTGAGCCTGCAAACCGGTTGATCCGGCCGCCTTTGCCGAAATCGAATCCGAACAAAAAGAGCGAACCGGTCAGCAGGGTCATGACACCGATGTCGCGGGTCAGCACTTCGGGCGGCACCTGCATGGGCTGAATGCATCCGGCAAGACCGACAACGGCCAGTGTGTTGAACAGATTGGAACCCAGGATATTACCTAGTGCGATGTCGTGCTTGTTTTTTCTGATGGCTGCGAGCGATGAAGCAAGTTCGGGCAGAGATGTCCCGACGGCGATAATCGTAAGGCCAATGATGAGATTGCTGACGCCAAAGAATTGAGCGGTTTGAACCGCACCCCATATCAGCATTCGCGAGCTTGCGAGCAGAATAATCAGACCGATTACTATTCGAAAAAATGAGTGTGCGACCGGCATGCTGCTGGAGATTTCCTTCTCGCATTCCCGCATGATAAAGATTTCACGGCCTTTGAGACCTTTTCTAATAGTCCAGAGCATGATAACCGCAAAAAGTGCCAGCATATACAGTGCTTCCATGCGGGTGATCCAGCCGTTGCCGACGCATAGCGCAGCAAGCAGGGTAATGCCGAATAGCAGAGGCAGATCTTTCTTGAAGATTGGAGAAGGAACCGCGATTGGACATATCAAGACGGTTATGCCCAGAATCAAACCGAGGTTGGCGATGTTTGAGCCGTAGGCATTGCCCAGAACGATGCCCGGGTTTCCCTGAATGGCCGATTGGACTGAAATGAGCATCTCCGGAAGCGACGTGCCGAAACCGATAATGACCATGCCGATGATGAACGGGGAAACGTTGAAATGCGAGGCCAGTGCTGCGGCTCCGTCAACAAAAATATCCGAGCTCCACACCAGCAGTACAAGGCCGATTATAATGGCGGTACAAGACAGTATCATGCAAAACTCCCGGAAAAGCGTACCCGGTATGTCTGTGGTGCATGCGTGTTGCTGGCATAATTACGGAGAGGAAATCCGGTAGACGCGGTGGGGTGTGTGCTGTGAATGTCGGGGTATGAGGGACAGCGGTCTTGCAAAGAGGCTATGAAGCACATACGCTTCCCCGTAATCAAAAAGGCCGGGCACTGAAGCCCGGCCTGGGAGCAAACTATTTCTGCTTTTTCTCTTTTTTCTCTTTTTTCTTCTTTTTACCTGCGGCGGCAGTGTCTTCGGCTTTGTTTTTCTTTTTCTTGGTTCGTGCGGCAGCACGTTTTTCTTCTTTGGCAATCTTCTGTTCGCGAGCGTCCGCAACTGTTTTGGTGCGTTTTTCAATCGAGGCTATTGCCGCCTTGGTGCGACGCAGGTCTCCCAGCAGTTTTTTTAGCGGTGCATCCTTGGTGATTTCAGCCTCGGTTTTTTCCTGTGATGTCAGCAAGGCCGTTCGTTTCTCAATCTGTGCCGCAATCTGCTGTTCTTGCAGTTGGCGGGTTTCTTTATGTTGTGATCCCATCGGTGCTCCTTTATCTGAGTCGTTTACGTATTGATCTTGATAATGTAAAGTCCTTTTTTAAGAAAGCACATTTTAGCAAGATTTTCCTTAAAGGCAAGGTAAATATGGAGATGCCGGGTGACAGCGCCGATTGAAAAGTTTGTACAGCCTTCCTGAAAAAATTGGGCTCATTGATTACAGGTATGAATTGTCCACAAGCAGGGATGCAGAGTTCTCTGTAGCGCGACAAGCAACAGTGTGGGTATCCTGGGGCCTGTTTTTGAATAAGGGCGCTGCGGGCATGGATTTAGCACTTAAGAATAGGCGGATAAGTTTCGATAGAATTCTATATTTCTTTATTGGACATAATCGATGTTTTTGTTGTATATAAGATAATGTTCTGAAAAAAATGCATGAGGATTGTGGCTGATCCTGGACTTTTAACTAGTGTAAGAGGCATGTGCATACAATGACACGACATCTCTACCATCTTGAGGATATGAGCGCTGAAGATTCTGCTCAGGTAGTCCGGCAGGAGCTTTCAAGTTTCAGGCGGACGCTGCGCAGTATTGAATGGCTTCTGCCGTTTATTGTCATGCTGTATTTTATTGCCTCTGATATCCTCCTTGCGGAGCAACCTCCGCTGCAGCTTGCCATTGGTGCCTATGTCGTTTTCCTCGGGTGCATGCAGCTGATCAGGTGGTCGGATAAGTACATCTGGGCAATCATTTCGGCTCAAATCTGGGGGATGATACTTTTTGTTACCCTGATACTGTGGCAGACCGGCGGTATCTGGAGTCCGCTTTTATGTCTGTATCTGTTCCCGATCATAACGTCGGCGGTTGCCTTGCCCGAGAGCAGCACACCCAAATTTCTGGTTGTTATGGTTTTTTGTTTTTCGCTTGCGCTTCCCGGTGAAGGCAGGAGCGTCTATACGCCGCGTGAACAGATTTCCACGCTTTTGCTGATTATTGCGTTTTGGGTGGTTCCGTACATTGCCTCACTGCTGTCTACGTCAATGCTTAAGGCCCGGCGGCAGATACAGGAACTCTCGGGCACGGATTACCTGTCTGGCCTGCAGAACATGCGGACATTTTTGCCGCTCGCGCGTAAAGAATTTGAGCGCTCAGTCCGCTACGGTCATCCTTTTTCCATTCTCATGATTGACGCGGATAATTTGAAGCCGGTCAATGAGCGCTACGGTCATATTTACGGAAGTACCATTATCAGGAAGATCGGGGAAGCAATTGCGAGAAATATCCGATCTTCGGATATTGCCGCCCGTTACGGCGGAGATGAGTTTGTCGTGTTGCTGCATGAAACCTCTCCCCCAAGTGCTTTGCATGCTGCTGAGCGCATTCGCATGGATGTTGAAAGGATAGCCTGTGCCGTGCCCGGCGGTACCCAGTCGATAACGATCAGTACCGGTGTCGCCGGTTTCCCAGAACATGGCGAGCAGGTTGAGGATATTATCAGTCAGGCGGACAAGGCGCTTTTCATAGGCAAAAGTCAGGGGAAGAATCGCTGCACAGTTGCCGGTCCGACGAGTGAAACCGATTCTGCACAAGATATGACAAATCCAACCGTTTGAGTGCAGCCCACGTTGTTTCTGCTTTGCGCAAAGCTGTTTTTGAACACCTGCGAAAAACATTTCTCCAACAACCTGTTAATGCACGCACCTGCCGGGAATTTCATTTTTCAATGCCTGTGCGGGCTTGAATGCCGTGTTGGTAGTAGTGCTTGCGCTCAAGCATTTCTGTTACCAGGTCAGCGCACTCTAGTATTTGTTCATCAGCGTAGCGGCCGGTTAGAATTAGCTCAGTGCCCGGTGCACGATCCTTAATGAGTTTTAGCACGTCTGGCACCGGCAGCAGCTCATAGTGGGTTGCAATGTTGATTTCATCAAGAATTACGATGTCATGGTTCCCGCCAGTAACAATTGGCGTGATTTCATTCAGTCCGCGTCGGGCGGCCTCACAATCTTCGGGTGTTGGGTTTTTGAAAATAAAGCAGTCGGTGCCGAACTGTTGTATGGTTATCAGATCTTCAAAACGTTCAAAGGCTTTGAGCTCACTGTAGGGCATTCCCTTGACAAATTGCGCGATAAAAACCTGCAGTCCGGCTCCGGCCGCGCGTAGCGCAAGACCAAAGGCCGCTGTTGTTTTGCCCTTCCCGTTGCCCGTATATACTTGCACATAGCCCGTGTGCATAGTGCATCTCCTGTTTTTACTGTTCATCGGGGTTGATTCATATTATAACGGTAAAAGAAATTTGAGCAAGGCAATTACGCTGAAGATGGAGTTAGATATGATTATTACGGTTGCAAAATCGGCCGGATTTTGTTTCGGTGTTAAGCGCGCCATAAAACTTGCGCTTGAGACCGTTCAAAACGCTGGTAGTGTTGAGATGCTTGGAGATATTGTGCATAACGAGCAGGTCGTGCAGGAGATAGAGGCTGCCGGCCTTCGCAAGGTTCAGTCGCTTGATACCGGGATCGGTAAAACATTGCTGATTCGTTCCCACGGTGCTCCTGAATCGGTGTATTGTGAGGCCCGGCAGCTGGGCTACAGCATTGTTGATGCGACATGCCCAATGGTTAAGGAAATTCATACTATTGTTCGTGATCGCTACTCGCAAGGCTATCGAATTATTATTGTTGGGGATAAACTGCATGATGAAGTGCAGGGGATTTTGGGCCAGATTGAATCCAATGCCCTGGTTATAGAACATGCGGATACCATTTCGCTGGACGCCATTCGGGGCATGGAGCGTGCGGCGGTTGTTGTGCAGTCAACCCAGGCGCTGGCAAACGTGCGCGCAATTCTAGCGGTGCTTGAGCAGCATATTCCAGAGGTTGTTTTTTCTAACACTATTTGCAGGGCAACCCGAGAGCGTCAGGCTGAAATGGAGAGTTTGCCGCTGGAAAATGATGTGGTGCTTATCATTGGCTCAAAAACAAGCGCCAATACCAAACGTCTCTATGAACTGGCGTACGCGGCCAATCAACGCAGTTATCTTATTCAGACACGGGATGATATTATGCCGGAGTGGCTTACGGATGCTTCGCGGGTAGTGGTTACGGCTGGAGCTTCAACACCCGACCAGACTATTCAGGGAGTCATTAAGGCGCTGCGATCATTGTAAGGTTGTTGAAAAACAACCCTTTGCTGCGGCCTGCGAAAAAGTACTTAGCATTCCCCCTGATTTTGTGCACCGTGTATTTAGCCATTTTTGAACAGCCTGTAAAACACTTTTATACAATTATTTTATGTCTTGGATTGTAGCGGATGCGCATAGCGTGTCGGGTCAGGTACGCCGGCAGCAATAAATCCTTTGCGGCGTAACAGGCAGCTGTCGCATGTTCCGCAGGCGGCTCCGTCCGGGGATGGGTCATAGCAGCTGTGCGTTATGCTGTAGTCCACGCCCAGTTTAATTCCCGTTGCGATAATTTCAGCCTTTGTCAGGGAAATAAGCGGTGTTTTGATTTTTATGGAACGGCCCTCGACACCTGTGCGGGTGGCCAGATCTGCCATGCATTGAAAGGCCTCAATGTATGCCGGCCGGCAATCCGGGTAACCGGAATAATCAACCGCCGTTACTCCGATGAAGATCGCACTGCATTCGCGCGCTTCGGCCAAGGCAAGGGCATACGATAGGAAAATGGTGTTGCGCGCTGGCACGTAGGTTGTGGGGATGTCATCGGTAACATCGGCAGCGTTCGTGTGTTGGGGTACGGGGGTGTTGGTTGTCAGGGCGGAGGCCCCGATGCGGTCTAGGGCGATATCCAGAACTAGGTGCTCATGTGCGTTGAATGTTTCGGCTACCTGTGTGGCGGCCTGCAGCTCAACGGCGTGGCGCTGGCCGTAGGAAAAGCTGAGGCAGTAAAGTTCAAATTGTTTGCTGTGGGCGATGGCTAGCGCGGTTGTTGAGTCGATTCCGCCGCTGCATAGCACAACCGCCCTGTGCCTTTGGGTGTTCATACGCTCAGCGTACCAGCGCGCTGTGAATAACACGCAGAGCCCGATCGGCGTGCTCATCTTCAATAACACAGGATATATTTATTTCAGAGGCGCCTTGAGAAATCATTTCAATATTAATTTTTTCACGGCCAAGTTCGGAAAACATACGGCCGGAAAGTCCCATGCAGTGTTTTTGTCCGCGTCCAACAAGGCTCAGTATCGCGAGGTCGCGGTGTACGGTAACTTCGCCTAGTTCCTGTAGGTCGGCAACCGCGCGATCAAGGTTTGTGTCACTGTCGATTGTTATTGAAATGCTGACCTCTGAGGTTGCGATCAGGTCAATGATAATGCCGTATTTATCAAACACTTTAAAAACCCGGGCCATGAAGCCATAGGCCATCAGCATGCGGTTTGAATTAATGTTGATGACCGTTATGTTGCGCTTGGCCGTTACAGCGGTTGCCGGCTGGGAAGGCCCTTTGTCAACCAGATTGGGATCAACAATGGTGCCTGGAACGGCCGGGTTGAGTGTGTTTTTAATGCGGATCGGAATATCGGCCCTGATTACTTGCTCCATGGTAAAGGGGTGAATGACTTCGGAACCGAAGTAGGTTAGCTCGGCAGCTTCATCCGGGGTGATGCTTTCCAATACGTGTGCGTCCTCGACTTTGCGTGGGTCAGCAGAAAAGACGCCGTCGACTTCCTTCCATATCTGCAGTTCTCGGGCGCCAATTGCTGCGGCCGCAAGCGCAGCGGTTAAATCGGTATAGCCTCTGCCGATGCTTTTAATAATGCCTCCGGGCACAAATCCGAAATAGCCAGTCAGAACCGGAACCCTGTGGCCGCACAGTTCGATGCGTTTTTTGAGTTTGGCGCGAGTGTGGGCGTAAAATTCATGGTTAGCGGCTGTAAATGGCTTATCGATTAGTGTTTCAAGATTCACATAGTCGGCATCAATGCCCGTACTGTTCAGTAGTCCGGTAAAGATAAGCGCCGAGAGCTTTTCACCTGTGCTGATAATCACGTCGTGTGACCGGGGTGATATTTCACCGATAACACTGATCGCTTCAAGAAAGGATTTTACCGCCTTGAACTCGGCATCGATTTGCTCAACAACCTGCTCCTGAAAAGCGCCTGCAACAAGCTGCCGGGCCGTTTCAAGATGATAGTCTTCCAGCTGATCAATGATGCGATAGAAATCCTGTTTTTGCAGGGCCGCGTCGGCCGCCTCGATTAGCCGGCTGGTGGTGCCTTCGGCCTTAATGTAACTGCTCATGGCGGAAAGTGCCACGATAACACGGTCGTGTTCAAGGCTGCTGCGGACAATGTCAGCAACCGCTTTCATGCGTTCAGCCTTGCCCAGACTCGTTCCGCCAAATTTTTGAACAATGTACTGCATGATATGTTGCCTTTCCGGATTGATTTTTGTTTGTATGCTATGTGGTGTCAGGCCGAGGACTCTTACCCGGCATATGCTCTCGGCATTCTCATTTTTATTGGTATTGACCAAGCCCGTGCTCCACCTGGTATGTCTGGAGTGGTGCGCCATCCAGTATTATAAACAACTGCTCATCTCTGTCAACAGCGGTTTTATGTACTGCGTCTGTATTTTCCGGCCACGAAGCGCGCGCAAAATTAAATTGACAGACAATTCATTGCTTTCTATAGTGCAGCCAGTAGATAATTTTAAAAACAGAGGCGGTTTGGTATGTTGGGAAAGCGGGAAACACAAAAGGAAAATCGACGTGAAGAAATTCTGCGCGCGGCCATGAATCTTTTTTCCAAAAAAGGATTCGAGCTGACCACGGTTGAAGATATTACACGGGCGGCCAATGTTGCCAAGGGGACTTTTTATAATTTTTTTCCAAAAAAAGAGGATGTGCTGTTTTATTTCCTTGATACGGAGTTCTCAAAGAGCAGAAAGGAGATTCAGAGGAAAATAAAAGGGCTTGCAAGTATTTCGGAAAAGATAGAACTGCTCATTGCCACCTATATTAAATATATCTTTCCGAACAAGGAGTTCTCAGCTGTTCTCATCAAGGAACGCGTTATGAATCTCGGCACAGGCAGCAACAGAAATGAGCTTGGCCTGATGCAACAGCTTGCCGGGCTTTTTGACGAGGCCAAGAAACGTGGAGAGGTTCGCGACGATGTTGATTCCGGGCATCTTGCGGAAATGGTTTTTGCGATTTATACCATGTACGTCATCTACTGGACCAACGGCCTCATAAAAACGAAAAAACAATGTATTGAGCGCATCCGCGAAGTCAGCACCCTCATGCTCCAGGGCGTCGCCCGGAACCACAGTTAGCCTCGCCTTTTTCCGTATCCTTACATGCTTCTTTTTTAGCAATCGCCATGTTTCAGGTGGAAAAGGTGAGCCGCTTCAATAAACAAATGACCACGGTCAAAAAAAACTTGACTGCGGTCATTTCTTATGGCACTATTCGCATAATCACAAAATTCATTTAGTTAACTTTGGGTATCAGACGCTACCAACAGGAGGAGGCATGTCTATTAAAAACGATCTTACCGGTATTGTAGGAGTCGACAGTGTTCTGGATGATGAGCAGAGTCTCAGTCTCTATTCCGCTGACCAAAGCTTTGTTAGTCCCCGCCGGCCCGATCTGATCGTGTTTGCAGACACTGTTGATCAGGTTCAGGCAATTGTTAAATATGCCAACACAACCAGGGTGCCGCTTGTGCCGTTCAGCTCGGGCCTCAATCTGCATGGTGCTGCCATACCCAAAGAGGGCGGCATTTTGTTGGACCTGTCGCGGATGAATAGCATTCTGGAAGTCAATAGTAATAACTGGCATTGCGTTATTGAGCCCGGTGTCACTGCAGCGCAGCTGCAGGATGAGCTTGCTAAACATAATTTGCGGGCCATGCTGCCCTTTGGCATCCACCCGCATCGCTCTGTGCTGTCAAGTTATCTTGAACGTGATCCTGCGGTTGCTTCGGCAAGTTTTGAGTACGGTAACGAATTAATTATGGATACGGAATTGGTGCTGCCGACGGGGGAGCTGTTTCGGACCGGCTTATGGTCAGCCGGTGTCAAGCCCGGTTCTCCCATGGGACCGGTACGTGCCATGCTGAATCGGCTGTGGACCGGTGCCCAGGGTACGCTGGGTATTATGACCAAAATGAATATCAAGGTTGAATATTTACCCAGGAAACGCAAAGTTTTTCTGATTCAGTTTGATTCTTTTCCTGAGGCAATGGAGCCGCTCAGGATGATTCAGCGCAAAGAGATCGGAACTGAATGTCTGCTGTTGAATAATTTTAACCTGGCTGCACTGTTGTGTAAGGACTGGTCTGTACCTGAAACCTTTCCGACTGACATGGTTTCCTCGGATCATTTTGAGCAGCTGAGAAAAACGTTGCCGGAATGGGTTATGGCTGTTTGCTCTAACGGCGGGCCACGTCTGCCTGAAGAAAAAATTGCGTATGAAGAAGTTGCGCTGCAGGAAATCTGCTCTATGGGGCAATTGCAGATGTATGACAGCGTGCATTTGGAAAATGCGCTTCTTGATGAAATGCTGCGGCCCTGGGGTATTTTGAAAAAGTTCTGCTACCGTGGCGCGGTACATGATGTTGCCTTTAAGGCAACGCTTAGGCGCTTCCCTGAATTTCAGCGTGTGGTTATGGAGCTGATCAACACCTACAATTATCCCCTGCAGGATGTTGGTATCTGCATTATGCCGTTAGAGCGTGGCCGGGCTTTTCACTGCAGTGCTGATTTTCATTGCAATCCCACCCGGCAGCAGGAAGTCGAAACCGTTAAAAATCTGTGGTTTGAGGTCAGTGAACGCCTTATTGACGAGGGCGCTTTTTTTGATCGTCCTTATGGGGCTTGGGCGGAAATGGTATACAGCCGCGCCGGCACCTATACGCAGAAACTGAAAGATATTAAACGGGAGCTTGACCCAAATAATATTCTTAACCCCGGGCATCTGTGTTTTTAGGAGTTCGAGTATTTTTTGAGAGGGGATACATCGTCAGTCTCCCGGGGTTTGTAGAAAAAACCAACTATGAAAGGTTATCTGTATGACCTACTATGAATCTAAGCCGCACAAAAAATTCTTTGAAAAGACTCTTGAGGACTATCGGGATTCCATCTGGGGTTGTGCCCGTTGTAACTGGTGTCAGAACCATTGGGGCTGGAATGTGAAAAGCGCTGAATATTCCGAAATTTGTCCGGCCTTCCATGAGTTTCGGATATTTCCGTATTCCGGCATGGGTAAGATGCATATAGCTCGCGCGCTCCTTGAAGGGGATTTTGATTATGAAGATGCACCGGAAATTTTAAAATTTTTGTATACCTGCACGACCTGTGGCGCCTGCGAAATGAACTGTCAGCGTTTGCAGGATAAGGAGCCCCTGCAGGTTAATGAAACCCTGCGGGCCCAGCTTATAAAGGACGGAATTGGGCCGATGCCTGAACATAAGGTGCTTATCAAAAGTGTAAAAAACTATGATAACCCCTGGATGCAGCCACGGACTCAGCGAGACCGCTGGGCACGTAAAATCAATATTAAAAATATCGAGAAAGAACCGGCTGAAACCCTGTTTTTTGTCGGTTGTACCGTTGCTTTTGATAATACGCAGTGGCATGTGGCTCAAAACACAGCCACCATCATGACCCAGGCCGGGGTTGACCTGGGCATGCTTGGCAAAAAGGAAATATGCTGCGGCAGTCCCATTGCACGCATTGGCGATCGTGATACTTTTTTTGACTTAGCTAAGCGTAATATCGATTTGCTCAACGCAACCGGCGTAAAGGAGATTGTTACGTTTTGTCCCGGCTGTTTTAAAGCTCTTTCACATGATTATTGTGAAGTGCCCGATGTCCCGAAACTGAATGCAACCGTTTATCATACATCGCAGTATTTTGATAGGCTGATCAAAGAGGGGAAATTGACGTTTCCAAACGATGTCAGCAAGCGGGTAACCTGGCATGATCCCTGTCACATGGGCCGCCATTGCGGCATTTATGATGAACCCCGGCGCGTTCTTGAGGCGATATCCGGTATTGACTTGGTTGAGATGGAGCGCATTAAGGATCAGTCATGGTGCTGCGGCGGCGGCGGCGGTGTCCGCACGGCTTTTATGGATTTTGCGCAGAAAACAGCGATAAAGCGCATTGGCGAAGCCAAAAAATCCGGTGCAGAAGCGATTGTGACCTCATGTCCGTTTTGTGAACAGAATATCGGTGATGCTCTTAATTCAATGAATGATGAGATGGAAATACTCGACTTGACTGATGTCATGGTTAAGGCAATGGATAAGCGTGAAACGTAAATAAATAACATCGCCAGCATTGGGTATCCGGATTTGGGGTTTTAATATAAGGAGGTTTTGATGAGCGATAGCAAACAAAAAGTGATTCAAAAAAAACTGCCCCGTGAGGTATATCGTGCGCTTAAAAATGTTGTCGGCGAAAAGTGGATTCATGAAAGCCGCTCGGTAGTTGAAACCTACAGTAAGCTCTCTATTGAGGGAGCCAGTTTTGTAAAGAAGCACGAAAAGGATCCCCATGTGCTGCCGGCCTGCGTGGTTTTGCCGGCAACAACCGATGATGTTCAGGCCATTGTGAAAATTTGCAACCGCTACAGCGTTCCTTTTGTTCCGTTTACTAACGGCCAGGTTTTTTGTAATCCGACCACCCAGGACCCAACGCTGATTATTCATTTTTCACGGATGAATAGGATTATCAAAGTTGATACTCAGAATATGAGCGCAACTCTTGAGCCGTATGTCGATTATGCGCAGCTTCAGGCTGAAGCAATGAAGCGCGGCCTTTGGAACGGTGGTACACCACTTGCAACAACGGTCTGTAAAATGGCATCCCAGTTTGCCTTTGCCGGGTTGTGGCAGACCGATTTAAAATATGGGCTTTTGAACCGCAATATTATCAGTGTGAAAATGGTGCTGCCCGATGGTGAGATCCTGTCGACCGGATCGCGTTGTATCCCCAAGGCAGGGGATTTTTGGGAGTATGGTCCCGGGCCTGATCTGATGGGACTGCAGCGCTCGGGGCTCGGAACCAACGGTATTGTCACCGAGATAACCGTTAAACTTCATGCCTGGGTGGGCGATGAAGCCCTGCCGGAGATTCCCGGCGGCCGGCCGAGTCTGAAACATGTCCATGATGCCAAATATGACAGCCCGCCTGAACCGCTGAAAAACCATAAGCTGCTTTGGATCGAGTTTGAGGATTTGGATACCCAGCTGAAAGCAATGCGTGAAATTGCCCACTCAGGGGTTGCTATTGGACTGAATGCCACGGGTGTTTATTCAGCTTTTTACTGTTCGCAGACACAGGAAATGACCGTGCAGCGTTGTAAGGAACACTTTTTTCCCGATTGGAACTGTTACGTTATTCTTGCCAACACCACATCGGATCAGCAGATACCCTATGAAGAAAAAGTGGTCCGGCAGATTATTGATGAAGTCGGCGGGACATTCCTTTCCGAGGACTATAAACCCGAGGTTTTGGAAGCGCTGCAGCCCTGGAATTATGACTGTATTAGGCATGTACACGGTTACCGTATGAACAGAAAATTTTATGCTAATGCCTGGCTGCCGGTCGGACCCCTCGAAGAGGCTAAGACAGTCTCACGTGAATGGAAAAAAGCCCTGGATATGTTTGGTGAAATTGATATCACCGATCGGGGCGGTGCTGATGATACTCCTTTTGTCTATGCACTCCAGCGAGGCCATTTTTGTCTTTTTGAAACCGATAATTATCCTGACCCGGTATTGCCGGATGAAATTAAAAAAGCCCAGGGCTATGGTTTGTACGGTGCTGCCGTAGTAACCAAATATGATCTTGGGCCGCAGCTGATGGCTTTTGTGAATGTGGAACCCTTTACGACCATGTTTCCCGAAGCAGGACCGAACGCCCATTTGTTTATGCGCAAGCTCAGAAAGGTGTTTGATCCTAATAGCGTGGCGGCACCGGGCAGGCAGGTGTTTACCGAAGAGGAGTGGCAGCAGTTTCCGCAGGAGGTAAAGTCAGCGGTCAACAAAATGCGGGAACTTAACGGCATGGAGCCTGTTACTTAAAACAGGGGCTGGAGGTATAGTTGCAGTTGTATAAGAATCCGGGGTATTAATCCCGGATTCTTATTTTTGCATCCCACAGGATGAATGCAGAGAAGGGGAGCGGAGTTCGTCAATATGGATGCATTAAAATTAGGGTGGTTTTCAACCACCTCGGTTTGTTCGCAGCGCATTGTTGCTATCCTGCGGTCAAAAAAATCCAGAAAATAAGAATGAAGGAAATACGGGGACACTCTAAAAGATTTATTATGTTGTACGCACGCGATATTTTTGCTATGCATGTGCAACGTAATTGTATTAATAGTATCGTCTCTGTGATTACATCTGCATGGAGAATGCTTGCAACGTTGAGGTCAGAGTTTTGCCATGATTGACGTAAACCGTTCGAAAAACGAACCTATTATTCCCCGGAAAACAACTATTGGTCAGGCTCGGGACACCGGCCAGGCGATGGCGTTGCTGTGCCTTATTGCATTGATTTTTTTCAAG
>Ga0208279_1000003_pt1 | contig 197734 bp, 179 predicted proteins | sample AntAceMetag02UKM_FD_184766 | JGI IMG/M metagenome (GOLD analysis project Ga0208279, IMG submission 184766) | Saline lake microbial communities from Ace Lake, Antarctica - Antarctic Ace Lake Metagenome 02UKM (SPAdes) (version 2) | ecosystem: Environmental > Aquatic > Non-marine Saline and... | reverse complement strand
TTCGATGAAGCTGCTCACGAGCCCCCTCGGGCTCTTGCTAGGGCTGGATAAAGCTGCAACGGTGGGCGTTTTCGTCACGGTGTTTAGCTCTTCTGGTGACATAGAGTTTACAACGACAGTTACTACAGAAGACAAGCCTCTTTTCTCGCTATTGACGGCGGACCCGACAGAGGCTGCGAAACAGGCGATCGATGGAGCGCTATACCAGTTGGCGGTATCGCTGTGAGTTCGAGCGAGGAGGGGAGGGTAACCGACGTTACAGACTTTCAAGGAAGGTGATTGGTACAATGAAGATGGTGTATTCTTGCAAATTTAGCGAAAAAGATGAGCACAAAGGAGGTAGCAATGAAGGTGTATAAGGTCAGCCTTTACGGCCTTTTCCTCCTCTTGGTACTCGGCACCCTCCTCTTCCCGGCGAGTGTACTTGCCCAGGAGTCGGGGTACTACACGGTTAGCCAAGGGGACAAGCAGGTGCAGATTACGCCGCTTGCCAGTGCGACTGCTGCTAGTGATTACTATGGTTTGACCGACAGCCAGTCGAACACGGGCTTGGAAGAAACGAATACCGCGGTGCTGTTCCTGTATCGCAACACGACGACGGGCGACGAATCGTTGTTCGTCCTTCTAAGCGGCACAGGGGGAATAGCCGGGGCAACGACGATGACGCTCTCAGGCGTACCAGCTGCAGCAGGTTTCACAGTGCAGGATGACGGTACAATGGACTTCCGCGAGGTATGGGAGCTTACTCCCCCCACGGGGAATGTCTCCTGGACGTGGGACGATGGAAAAGCTGACGGGATGGTTCTTGGACCTCTCGGTACAGAATTTGAGATGAACGTGTTCCCGCAGTTCACGTCCGGCATCACGGCGGTGAAGTTCCTCTCCGGAGATCTAGCTTCTCCGCAAGAAGTGGACCTGAATCTGCTTGACGCGATCATCGTCAAGGGCACGCCGAATGAACCGCCGCAGGTGTCGTTTGCCACCTCGCCGGCCAAGGCACACATCAATGAGGCGATTGCGTTCGATGCTAGTGCTACGTTCGATCTGGACGGATCAATAGTTGAGTACGCGTGGGACTTCGATGGTGACGGGCTCTTTGATCAGACGACCGCTGACCCCATAGTCACTCACAGCTACATCCTAGCTGGGACAAAGAGCGTAACCCTGCGGGCGACTGATTCTGATGGAGCGACTGAACGTTTGACGATGTCGCTTGACATATCCGACCTTGCGGTCAAGGTGATGCGCACCATATCGACGGTTGCCGCGCTTCCTGGAAGCACATTCAAGGTTGTTGTTCGCATCGAGCCAGAGATGGATCTAGCTGGTGTTGGACTGGAAGAGAAGCTCCCTGTTGGTTGGAAGATAAAACCGTTGGAGAATGCCGGTGCCGCCTTCAAGCGAGCAGCAGTGCAGTGGGTATTCATTGACGAGATCAAGTCAGGAACGACCAAGGTCATCTCGTATGAAGTGACGGTTCCCGACAGTAGCCAGCTGGTCGCTACCACTCTCCCTGTATGCTTCGACATCACTGGAATATTCCAGGCGCGCACTCCGGCGCTTGAGATTCCTGTTGACGGCGACTCGACGATCGAAATCACGGACGCGCTTCCGCTGAAAACGGCGATTACGCACCTCGTTCCGAGAATCGGCGAGGATAGCGACGACACGATCGATCTGCGCTTATCGCAGAAGATTGCACCGAATCAGCTGAGCCGCGCACTCGAGATGTGGCAGAACGATGAGTACGTGCCATGGACGCAAGGCGCAACCATCGACCTGGAAGGAATGAAGGAGATATCGGCGTATGCCTACACGTGCACGCCGGTCGATGTCGACCTTCCTGATGTGCCACAGGCGAATATCAGTGCCGTGCGCACCATCGCTACGCCCGTGCCATGCAACAACATCCTATTGAACTACATCGGCAGTGACGGGAACCCCGCTGGGAACACGTTCACCGTCAAGGTAGAAATCAGCGCCGATCAGGACATGTACGGTGTCGGTCTGGCTGAGGATCTGCCGACTGGATGGAAGGTAACCCCAATTGAGAACGATGGGTTCATATACAAGCGTTCTCAGGTGGAATGGATCTTCCCGAGCAAGATTCCGGCTGGGACGATGAAGATCATCATCTACCAGGTTGAAGTCCCACAGACGCAGGCGTTTGAGACAAGCTCCAGCGACCCCTGCTACGTCAGCAGTGATAACATACAGGGAATCGTCGATTCGGCTCTGCCGTGCCAGGATACGCACGTGACAGGAGATAGCACGGTTGTGATCAGTGACTCGATCGCTGTGATCATCGCCATCTCGCGATGGGATGTTGAGGATGATACGATCGACATCAACCTCTCTGACAAGATCTCCTTCCAGCAGGTGCAGCGTGCGATAGCATTCTGGCTGGAGGATGAGGTTGTCCCGCGCACCGGCGGACAAACAGTCACCTATGAAACACTGAAGACGATCATCGCCTACTGGCTGACGAACACGAACATCTGTGATTCGCTGCCCGGAGGGGTGCAGGGAGCCTGTGATGGCAACCCCGCTTGCCTCCCATGCGGCGGCAAGTAGTTTCGTTCAAGCTAAGGAGATGATCGATGATGAGACAGAATTGCGTATCGGCGAGGGGGAGACCCCTCGCTGTCTTCTTTCTGGCGCTCGTGCTGCTCGCTCTGCCGGTCCTTGCCGGTGGAACGTATCTGCAGGCACAGCAGTCTGTTAGTCCGCAGGAAATTTACGTAGCAGGTACAGGGTCGCCAGACACGGCGAACATAAATCTTGTCGTGCAGGGTGTGGGGCATGCAGGGCGGTTCCCGATTGACTGTGTATTCGTGATCGATACATCGGCCACGGCACAACTCGCCTCGGCCAAACAGTTTGCCTTCGATCTCATGGACACGCTCTCTGAAGAGGATCGCGTTGGAGTCGTCACCTTCTCTACTATGGCCCAGCTTGCCGTCCCGCTCAGTTCAAGTCGCCTCGCGGTGAAAACGGCGATCGCGGACTTGGAGACGGGAGGGAAGTCTGCATTCGGTGACGCGTTGCAGATCGCTCGCCAGGAACTGCTGGCAGATGGGCGAACGGATGCGATTCTCGTCGAGGTCCTTCTTACCGACGGACAGAACAATGCCGGACGCGATCCAGGTGGCGAGGGTGATGTAGCAAGTGAGGCGGGGATCAAGATTGTTTCCGTCGGGATCGGCTACTTGATTGACAGTAATCTACTGGAGGAGTTCTCTTCAAAGACCAATGGCCTCTTCTTCAAGCGCATAATCAGTTCCACGATTGCCAGGATAAACAGCCTGCTGACTGTCAATGCGGCAGGCGAGGACGCGATCGTAAACAAGGTTCTCCCCAGTGATATTCGCTATGTCGGGGCAACACCGTCTCCTACGCGTGTGATCTCAAATCCCGACGGGACAACGACTCTCACCTTCAATGTCGGAACGATCGGCCTTGGTGAGGAGTGGAAGGCCGAGATCACGATTCAAGCGGCGTATAAGGGTGCGCTTTCAACGGATGCAGGCTCGACAGTTTCGTACGTGAGTTTTCGTGGGGTCAAGAACACAATACAGATTCCCAGCAATTCACTCTCTGCGATCGTGCCTCCCGCAGCGCCGTCCCCACCGGTCGCCGGATTCTCCTATTTACCGGCGAGCCTCAGTACAACGGATACAGTTGTGTTCAGTGATGGTTCGACAGACGCCGACGGACAGGTCGTTGTTTGGGCGTGGGACTTTGGCGATGGCACGGGAAGCGACGCTCAGAGCCCGGAGCACAGCTACTCGCACAGTGGGCCCTATACCGTGGCGCTTGTCGTCAAGGATGATGACGGTAATACTTCACCTGTGGCCACACTAGAGATTGTTGTGGCAAACTCCGCTCCGACGGCAGTGTTTAAAGTGACCCCAGCTGATCCGCGTGTCGCGGTCTCTACGTTGTTCGATGCCAGTGGCTCGTACGACGTGGACGGGTTAATCGCTTCCTACGCCTGGGACTTCGATGTTGATGGAGTATTCGATGTTGATAGCGCATCCTCCGAAGTTGAGTACACGTTTGCCGAGCCGGGAGATCTAACGGTCACCCTCAAAGTGACAGATGATGAGGGCACAAGCGTAATTGCGAAGAAGTCGTTGACAATACTCCCCAGTGTGAGCGCGATCAGGGAAATCGACACGTGCCTTGCGGGTGATGAGACGATCACCAATGGAACGGTCAAGGTGACGATAACGATCACTGCGAACACTGAGGTGCACGGCCTGAGCCTGCATGAGGACATCCCCGCAGGCTGGACGTTTGCTGAGGCGTACAACGCGAGTGCGACATTCCGCAAGGAGACCACGGATTGGTTGTTCATGGAAACGCTTGAGGACGGCGATACACGAGTGATCGACTACACGCTGACCGCTCCCTCTACGTGCAGTGAACCGGCGAAGGCAGCGCTCGGTGGGATTGTCCAGAGCTCCTCGCCACGCTTAGCCCGGATGATCTTCGGCGAGGACAAGATCTCTTTTGTCCCGACGCTTCCGACCAAGGTTGTCATTTCGCGCTGGGACAGCGAGCAGGCAAAGATAGATCTCTGCCTGCCAGAGCAAATCTCGTTCGATCAGATTCAGTACGCTGTGTCACTGTGGCTCAGCGGTGGCTCTGTTAACTACACTGGCGACAAGGTTGTTATTCTGGAAGACATCCGTGATTTGATCGCCTATTGGCTGACCGATACATCGGTGCATGATCCGCTTCCTTAAATGGGAGCGGATTTGCCCGATCTGAAATGTGTGATTAAGGAGGGGGAATGAATAACAGGTTGAAGGTGCTCCTCGCCGTGACAGCTCTCGTTGTCACGTTCGGGCTGGTCGCCCTTGCCGGAACAGCGGACTATTCCCCGGCGACGTATAACCCAGCGGTGGGAGAAGACACTAACTTCACGGCGTGTCAAACCTGTCTTTCCTGCAACGCTGCAAGCTACGATTGGGACTTTGACGGAGATGGGGTGTACGATATTTCGACACCTGATCTGACCGTTGAACACGCGTTTTCCGAGGCCGGTTTCGTTGTTGTGACTCTGAGGATTGACGAAGGCGGCGGTCGCTACACCACGTGTCGCAGAGGAATTCTCGTTGGAGAGACTCCTCTCTTCGCTGTACGCAACGTAACGGCGGAGGCGAGTGGGTCCGTGCTGGTGGAGATCACGGTAAGCGCCTATGTCGGTGTGCGAGCGGTTGGTCTGGAGGAGACGCTCCCCATCGGTTGGCAGTGGGAGATTCTCGATGCCGGTAACGCCATTACGAAGAAGGAAGGACAGAATCTGCAGGTCCTTTGGATGAACCCGATCGAGGCCGGCGGAACGTGGACGGTTTCCTATCGCCTCTACCCGTCCATCGGGACAGGATCTCCCCTATTGGCGGGGACAGTCAGCGGCTACGACGGCGAGAATGTGCGGGTGAAGGTATCAATCTGTGGGGACCTTGCCATTAAGAAATAAGTATGCATAGAATCATGGACGGGCGGTCGTTATGGCCGCCCGTCTTTCTTTTTCATCGCATCTCGCAGCATTGCTAGTCTATCAACTACTGCCCGATGATGCCCTACACGCCCCTTGTTACGCCTGTTCATTAGCTTCAATAGCATGGCAAAGAGCATGAACGACCCCAGCCCGAGGCCGAGCGCTGTGCGGAAACCGATCTGGATGTGGATCTGCAACGGGATCACGAGAAGCAGAAGTCCGATCACAGCAATGATTCCGATCCGGATGACGTGGCGGATTGTGAATCTCTTCGTCATTTCAGCAGGGAACGAAGCGATTGCCGTTTCCGTTAGTGCGAAGTCCCATGACATGATGGCGACCACGATTGCGATTCCTGCGAGGTAGATAGACGCTCCGTAGAGGATGTTGAGTACTGCTATTGCGGTTTCCGCGCAGAGGAGGATCGTTAAGTCGGTCCGCTTCACACTCTTCCACAGTATAAGGAGCCACACCGCTCCGATTACGATTGCTGCGCACCCCAAGGCGATTGATCCTACGCAGAAGCCAGAGAGGGCAAGGATAACAGTGGCGATTATTGCCGATACGAACGTTACTCGTTTCATGTGAGCCTCCGTCCGCGCCTTGAAAGTGTCCAGGAGAGGAGCGATGCGAGCGAATCAGCAACGTCCCACTGAACGACTTCTACACCAATGCGAGCTAGGGCATCCAGTATCAGTTTGCGGCGTAAAGTGACTATGCGTAGCGCCAGGTCACGCGCCTCGCTCTTGGGAATTTCGCTGGCCTCATAGCGCAGCATATCGGGCATGATCATGATAATCCGGTAACCGTGTGCGCGCAGTACGCCGAGGACCTCTACATCGTGCTCGTCAAGCGATCCGCTTACCATCACAAGTTGAGAGCGGGGGGGAAAGAGGCGCGTGGGGATTGCTTGCAGGTCATCGAATACTTCTTTGTCTGATGTTTCAGCGCGGGCGAGGGACTCGAGAATCCGTGTCATCTGATCCTTGCCGTATCCGGGGAACGTCCAATCCATGTATTCACCATAGATGAACAGGCCCACGCTGTTCCCCTGTTTGATAAAGTACTTGGCCATGCTTGCAGCAACGCGCACGGCGTAAGTGAAAGTCTTTTCGCTACCGATGCGAGAATTAGCCCGTTCACGAGCATCGAGGAAGACGGTGACGTCGGCGATCCTCTCTTGTTCGTATTCGTTTACGATGAGTTCTCGTGTGCGTGCGTAAGCGCGCCAGTTGATGCGACGGATGTCATCCCCCGTCGTGTAGGCATGGCAACCGAAGAAATCGATGCCACTCCCTCCACGGTTAGCTCGTACGACCCCGGCATATGCGCGAGTTCGCTGAGGTCGGATCTCGATATCATCGATTGGTTCGGCAATAGGCACGGCGAGAAATTTCGTCTCGTGAGGTTCGAACTGCTGCTGCGACATGAGAGTCATCCATTGCCACGTAGTGATATCGGCTCCTGGCAAAGTGTGTAGCCCACGCGGAGCGCGCAGTGTGTAAGAGAAGGTAGTCATCGCGTCTTCCGCAAGACCTGCAAAGTGGGCCGTCTCTCCACTTGTTACTACCAGGCCGCGTGGTATGCGCTCAGCGACGCCGATCCAGGCGATACTTGGCCCAACATTCGTGATGATGACGGTCACATCGAGCGTTTCCCCCTCTGTTATGTGATCAGCGCTGAGGTGTCTGTCTACCGTGATTTGTGGTTTCTTGGATTCACTTGAGGAGACGAGAGCGATCCCGGCATAGAGCAGGAAGGGAATGCCAGCGGCGAGCACACGCCCGTCGCGCACGAGAACACCGGCAATCACGAGCGATATGGCGATCGCGAGAATGGTGCCGATCTTTCCCGATGGGGACACGCTAATCCACCTTGGGCACGGGGATGAGGCGAAGGACTTTCGCTACGACGTCGTCTGCGGTGATCCGCTTTGACCACAGATCGGGGCTGAGGATCAGGCGGTGCGACAGCGCTGGTCCGGCGAACGCCTTTATGTCATCGGGGAGCACGTAATTGCGTCCGGCGAGGGCCGCCTGCGCTCGGGAGAGCTTCAGTAGAGCAAGCGACCCACGCGGGCTCGCTCCCACGTAGACGTCGTTGTCAGTGCGCGTCTTGCTGACGATGGAGACGATGTATTTCTCGATGTCCGGGTCGACGTAAACCTCCTCAACGGCAGCACGCATCTGCATCAGTGCATCGGCGCTCGTCACTGGGGAGAGTACGATATCGTCAGTCTTGCGGGCGCGCCGTCGTCTCAGGATCTCTACCTCGCCCTCGGCATCGGGATAACCTACAGAGAGGCGAACCATGAATCGATCGAGCTGCGCCTCAGGTAAAGGGAAAGTCCCTTCGTACTCGATGGGATTCTGGGTGGCGATGACGATAAACGGTGATGGCAGTCGATGGGTCTCACCATCAATTGTTACCTGTGATTCCTGCATTGCCTCCAGCAGTGCTGACTGAGTCTTCGGTGTAGCACGGTTGATTTCGTCTGCGAGGACTATGTTGGCAAATATCGGCCCGACGGTGAGCGTGAACTCCTCCGTCTCGCGATCGAAGACGTGTGATCCGGTGATGTCGCTTGGGAGAAGGTCGGGCGTGAACTGGATGCGTTTGAAATCCATTCCCAATACCTGGGCAAAGCTACGAGCGATCAGCGTCTTTGCTAACCCCGGGTAGTCCTCAAATAAAATGTGTGCACCGGCGAGGATTCCCACCATTACCTGCTCCAGCACGTCATCCTTGCCAACGACGGCTTTTCCAACTTCAGCGATTATTGCGCGACTCTGCGCGCCTACTTCTTTGAGATCCATCTATACCCCCTGATGATAACGTTCGAGGAACGCGACGGTAGCGTGCAGTCTCTCGTCAAACAGCTTGCCTTTGGCTACTCCGTAGTACTGCCGGCGGAAGTTGAAATAGGCCGGAACTTCATCGTCATCACACCACTGAAATGACTCAAATCGCTCCCGCGCTTCTCGAAGTGGGAGCCTCTCACGTTGCGCTATTAGCCGCACGGACAATGACACGAGGTTGCTTGCCATCCTCCGCCGGGCAAATGGATGCCGCCGGGTGCGATTGATTGTCATGGTCAAGTGTCTCAAGTCACTCACCGTATCGGACATGACAAGGACGTATCTTCTCCTCTTCTCTGTCTTGGGTAAAGGAAACGTGCGGGTAAGCATCCGCAGTGTGAGAGCTCCTCCCACGATGACGAATACACTCCACAATATGACTTGTGATATGCGGTGAACGTACCAGCGCAGCACCTGGAGCGATTCAATAAGCGGGGTGACAATGACGCTCATAAAGGCGCCCCGTAGCGCGAAGGCAAACACAGCCGCAAGGCTAATGAGGAGGGCGAAGCTTAGGATAATAAGCAACAGCGCCAGTTTACGGCTCATCCTTCCTCCTCTATTTCGTATGTCTCTTGAATCGATTGCAGACACGCAACTGCTTCATCGACGAACCCCGACCCACTTCGGCCTCCGTAGCGAACAGTCTCAAAGATTCCCGTCAGGCGGTCGACGTATTCATCCTTCATTCCCCGCTCGCGCAAATGAGTGGCGAACTCGCGTGGTGTGAAGTAGGAATAGTTGGGGATACGCTGAACCTGGCTAATAATCTCCGTCATCTCCTGATAGCAGCGGAGAATCGCTTCCCGCGGGTCGTCACCCGCGGTTATCCGATGAGCTGCTAGGCCCGCGCTCTTTCCCAGCGCGCCGAGCAGATCATTCCCAACAGAGCGACGGGATCGGAGCGCGGGATAGATCTTCAGAAAGAAGAACAGTCCGACAGCTGTGAGGACGAACGAAGATCCGATGGCGATCAGTATAACCTGCCAGTTTGAGGCAGCGACCGGAGGAATATCGACGTGTACTTGTTCGACTGGTTGTGTGTCTCCGATTCCCATGCTCGTTGCTTCCTGCCCTTGTGGCGATTGTTCGCTGTGCGGGATGTTGCGTATTTGCGCTAGACAGATGGCGACCAATAGGAGAACCGTGAAGATGATGGCAAACTGCTTGCGGTGCTTCCTCGAAATAATCACAAACAACAGGATTACAGCCGCTCCCAGGGCAAATAGCGATTGAATAAAGATACGCACCGCGTCTGCTCCCCAAGCGGGACCACCCGGATTTCCTGCTGCGACTCCCTCTGGAACATCCGCAAATGGGTTTGGCAGGCGCTTGCCCGGGAGCGGGTGAACACCGTTCATTCCCCCGATAAGAACAAACAGAACAACGAACAGCGCTACAAGAACAGCAATAAGAAGAAACTTCTGTCGATTGATGCTATCCACCCTTTTCACGACCTATTACCGAATTGTCCGCTCTCTCTTCTCACGCTTCAATGTGCACGGGTGTAGTTCTGCTTCACCCGGGCTAGGATTGGCAAGTGAAACAGAGCGGCCGCAGGTACGCTGAAACAGCGGAGGACACGCCATTGGCGGCGCGCGTCCAGTCGATGATCCACTACAATTTGCGGGCTATCCCTTTCGCGTTAGTCCAAGTTCGGCGAGCTGGGTGTCGTCGACCGGCATCGGGGCATCTGTGAGCGGGCAGATTCCGGTTGTCGTCTTAGGAAAGGCAATTACGTCACGCAAGGACTCCTCGCCGGCCATCAGCATCACTAATCGATCTATTCCCAGAGCGAAGCCGCCATGCGGGGGTGCCCCGTATTCGAGCGCTCGCAGGAAGAATCCGAATCTCTCCTCTGCCCGTTGTGGCGAGATTCCAAGCAACGCGAAGATTCTTTCCTGCAGCGCGCGGGAATGGATACGAATGCTCCCGCTTCCCATCTCGACCCCGTTTAAGACTAGATCGTAGGCATCCGAGCGCACGACAAGGGGAGACTCGTCAAGGATGCCCATGTCCTCTGCTCTCGGGGCGGTAAATGGATGATGCTCGCTTGTCAAGCGACCCTCCTCATCCAGGCCGAACAACGGAAAATCCGTTACCCAGAGGAAGTTCCAGCCTCCGTGCGCTAGCTTCTGTTCCTCCGCGATCGCCAGACGGAGAGCGCCCAGTCCCTGTTCGATCCCCTTCCCTGCCAGAATGAGAATCAGATCGCCCTGTTTTGCGTCGAGGGCGGCGATGATCTCCGACAGCATCTCTGGGGAAAGGAACTTCATCAGTGGAGAGGAGATCTCCTCCTTGACTTTGATGAACGAGAGTCCCTTTGCCCCAGTACGTACAGCGATCTCCTGCAAGCGATCGATCTGTGAGCGAGAGTACTCGGCACAGCCCTTGGCACAGATTCCCGCTACCTTTCCGCCGTCGGCGATTGTGTCTGAGAAGACACGGAAGGCTGAGTCCTTCACGAGGGGCGAGATGTCGTGGATCTCCATTCCAAAGCGGAGGTCTGGTTTGTCCGATCCGTAGCGAGCGAGCGCCTCGGCGTGTGTCATCCGCGGGAAGCGTGTGGGCAGGTCTTCTGCGAGCTGATCGTGGAACGCGCGCTGCAGCGCACCTTCTAGCAGAGAGAAGATCTCATCCTTACCGCGAGGAAAGGAGACTTCCAGGTCGAGCTGCGTGAACTCGGGTTGTCGGTCGGCGCGCAGGTCCTCGTCGCGGAAGCACTTCACGAGCTGGAAGTAGCGATCCATTCCCCCGATCATGAATAGCTGCTTGAACAGTTGTGGCGACTGAGGCAGGGCGTAGAACGATCCCGGCGAGAATCTGCTGGGGACCAGAAAGTCGCGTGCGCCCTCCGGTGTGGATTTCGTGAGAAAGGGGGTCTCGATCTCCACAAAGTCGTTCTTCGTAAAGAAGTTGCGTAATCCGTGAAAGACTCGATGGCGTAGCCTCAGATTCTTTTGCATGCGCTCCCGTCGCAGGTCGACGTAGCGATACCGCAGGCGGGTCTCCTCTGTGGCGTCCGACCCATCTCCCTCGACGAGAAATGGTGGCGTCAAAGAGCGGTTGAGAATCTCCAGATTCTGTACCTCTACCTCTATCTCGCCGGTTTGCATCTCGTTGTTTGTATTTCCTTCGCTGCGAGCGCGCACTGTTCCAGAAACGGCGATGACGTCCTCACGATTCAGGGTGTGACCATCAGCGAGAGCCGAGTCATCGCCGGAGAACAACAACTGAATCACACCGGAGCTGTCGCGGAGATCGACGAACGTCAGCCCTCCCAAATCGCGGCGACGCTTCACCCAACCGCACAGGGTTACTTGTCGTCCGATGTCTGTCGCTGACAGGTGGGCACAGTACTTGCTTCTGTTCATGGAACTCTCCTTCGCTCTTTTTGGGTATGTCCAAGATTATAGGGGGTCTTCCGTTGCAGGCAAGACGAATGTATATTGTGTCGGCTTGTATATACATCACCGAAGATCTATACTCAAACAGAGGAGGTAGGAATGAACAAGAGAAGGGTACAAGTGACAGGTGGCGGAACGTACTTTGTGACACTTCCCAAGGCATGGGCAACAGGCGTAGGGATTCACCGTGGCTCGGAAGTGACCGTGGTGGAGAACGCGACCGGGAGCCTTCTCCTCATGCCAGAAGATCTGAAGACGGAGAACCGGATGCAGCTTTCTCTGCAAGGCAAAGATGCTGTGTGGATCCAGCGGGCGATCATCTCTTGCTACGTAACTGGCTTTGACGTTATTGAGATGAATGGTGTTCGTATTTCTCCACAGCAGCGCAGTGCGGTGCGACAGGTAGCTCAATCGCTCGTGGGACTGGAGATAATGGATGAATCGCAGGACTCCATGGTGCTTCACTGTTTGGTGAGCATGCGCGACTTTACGGCGGAAGCGACTTTGCGTCGCATCTTCGCGATCACGCAGGCGATGTTGAGCGATGCGGTGACGGCCTTTCTTGCTCGCGACACTATCTTGGCAAACGATGTTGTGGAGCGGGATGTCGAGGCCGATCGCCTGACAAGAGTGATGTCGCGCGAGCTCGGCCTGCTGCTACGAGACCTGTTACTCGAGCAGGAGATTGGGATGAGTCGCCTCCTATTTCATGAATACCACGGTGTGGCGAAGGTCCTTGAGCGGATCGGCGACCATGCCGTGCGGATCTCACGCGCCGTCGCCGGGCTCAATGAGCCAATCGAGACAGACAAGGCATCCCGCATCAAGCGTCTGAAGACGAATGCAGTGAAGGTTGTCTCGCAAAGTGTGGACGCTTTCCTGAAGCCTGATCTGGCGGGGGCAAACAGGGTCTTGAGCGAGCGCGAGCACACACACAAGTGGGAAGAGGAGGCACAACTGCCAAATGCGGGAGAGAATGCCCTCAGCCTGGCGGTTATCTTCGGTAGCCTCCTGCGAGTAAGGGACTACGCGTTCAACGTTGCGGAGACAGCGCTGAACATGGGTGTACCACACCTGCAACAGCAAGACAAGAAGTGATAATCATGGCAGCGTCAATTACCTGTGCCTGATCCCTTGAAGAACTTTCTTCCCAGAAGCGCGTGCCAGTCAGTGAAATCGCCCTCTTCGTTATCCCGTGCGATGTGCATCTTGACCATGTTCAACCTTGCAGAGAGATTGTCGAAATAGTAGATGGCTATCGCTTCAGCGGTCTTCGGGACAATGGCGGCACCGAACTCGAGCTCTCCGTGGTGGGAGATGATGATGTGCTCAAGCAATTCAGGAATCTGAGGATCGGGCCACGAGATCCTCTTCGCTGCATCGCGCACCATGTCGCGGCCGAGGAGCAGGTGTCCAAGGAGCTGCCCATCGAAGCTGTAACGGGGAGCGATCGGTTTCTCAAGCTCTTTAACCTTCCCGATGTCGTGTAGGATGCCCCCAGCTGTGGCCATCCCCTGATCGAGGGCGGAGCAGGTCTTCGCGTATTGATGGACGCCGCCTGCTACCTCCAGTGTGTGCTCCAGAAGGCCGCCCAGGTACGCGTGGTGGTACTGGACCGCCGCCGGATACGTCCTCAGAGCCTCTTCATTCTCGCTCGTGAGCAGTGTCGTCAATTCTCGGAGGGGCTCTGAGAAGATGCTGGAGATCAGGCCCGTAAGCTCGTTCCACATCTCATCAATATCACGCTCACTTGCCTGCACCAGGAGGCCGGGATCGAAGCCGCCGATCTTCCCTCGTTCTTGCTCGTATATCTCCAGACGGCGGATCGATTCGACGATTATCTGGAGCGTGTTGCGATACGTCTCAGTACGGCCTTCGACGAAAACGAAATCACTCTGGTCGAACTGGGAAGCAAAACGCTGCGTTGCCTCTGCCCAAGCACGTGCGGGGATCGTCCCCGATTTATCGGCGAGAACGATCTCCAAGTACGCGTCGCCGGTGCGGGTAGCACGCTGTGTCTTCTGTTTGGCGAGGAAGCACTGCGAAATACGTTGACCGGGGTGCATGTCCTTGATGAGGACATGCATCAACGGGTAAGGTACTTCATCGTGCAGGTACTGCGAGAGCTTCTCAGCACACATGTTTTCTCCTTATTTGGGACATCGACATAGGATGATGGTCGTCAGCGATGATGGTTTGCAAGCGAAGAATTACCACCTTCTCGTTCACCCTTCCTTGGCCTTTTCTCCATGTTCTATCGGTTGTACGCCTTGCGCGGGGAGAGAGGAGGGCGCGGTGAGTGTGACCCCGGATTCCTGCAACAGCAACACCATCTTCTCGATGTCAGTGAACGTGCCGATTCTTGCATAGGTGACTCTTCCTGTTTCGTCGATGAATACTGTGAACGGGAAGGCAACTATACGCCGCTTGTCTTGCGGTCGCGGTGGTTGGTACGCTTTGGAGACAATTCTCCCGTCATCGTAGAGGACAAGAAAATCGACTCTCTTGTTCTCCACTAATGCAAGCGCCTCCTCCTGTGAGTTGCCCGCGCAGATTGTCACTAGGCTCACTTGCTCTCCGTAGCGTTGATGGAACTCCTCCAGAACAGGGAACTCATAGGTGCACGCACCACACCAGGTCGTCCAGAAGTTGATGACAAGCGCGTGGCCAAGGTAATCGGCGAGCGAGTGTTGCAGCACGGACAAATCGGGAAGATCGAAGCTGGGTGCCTGCATCCCTTCAATTGGGAAATCTGTGGCCATCGTTTGCACCTGCATCAGCGAGCAAACAATAAACATGATCAACACAAGACACTTCACTGTTGTTCCTTTTTCATAACGAGCGGCAGGGCCATTGGAGCCGCAAGCAAGCTCTGCGGACTACATGTCGCTAGTAGTCTTCGACTTTCCCTGCGTTTGTGGTGCGCTTACCAGCGGGAAGTTGTCCTGATCGCCTTGACTTCGTATCACATAAGGAGAATCCCAGATTCCGTCGTTGTCAGCGTCGATAACCTTCCAATCCGACCAGTAGTTCCCTCTATCATCCTTATCCCACGTATTGACATCCACCGAGTGAGCGTTGTGGATATTGTCTACAAAAGCGTTGTCGTAGAGGAGGTTTCCGTGCGCTCCTAGGTCGAGATAAACGCCCATGTGGTTTGATGATATCTCGTTTCTGATGATGTCGGAATTGTTCGATGCGTCGAGCCAGATCCCGGTGTCGTTCTTCAACATCGCATTTCGAAGAATCTGATTGTCATGGGAGAAGTAGAGGTGAATCCCGTCGGTATTCGCGCTCAATGTGCATTCCTTAATGAGGTTTGACGAAGCGAAGTTGAGAACGATCCCGATCCAGTTGCCCGATACTTCACAGTCTTCGACCGTTCCGTTCTCCACGTAACTCAAGAAGATGCCTGCTTGCGATGCACCGCTGATGTTGACACTGCTGATCACGAAATACCGGTCCGTGCGGTGGACACTGATCCCGTAGCGACTGTAGCCGGCATCGATCTTCCAACCAGCGATGATGTACGGATCGGCAATCGTTCCCGAGCCGGAGGTGACACCATTCTCCTCGGTAAACTCGTAGTTGTTGCCGATAACGATTGGAGCGTGATCGGTCAACACGCCATCCGTGGCGACAGCGACCAGCCCGGCAAACAGGACAAACGCACAAGCAACACCCACGAGGGCACTTATTCTCATTACTCATCACCCCTTTATCGATCTCTAGACAGATACCTTATGATACCAGGTTTGTCTATCGATGTGAAGTCCGAAACGATGGATGCGTGGTTCGCTTACGCTGTGCAACATCAGCGCCTGCGATGAATCGCTTCCCAGAGGACGACAGGAAGGCCGCGACGACGGAAGATGAACACGAGAAGGCCTCCGGCGATGAACCCTCCGATGTGAGCGAAAATGGCGACTCCCCCGCTGGAAGCGCCGATTGCTCCCGCCCCGCTTATCAACTGGAAGAGGAACCAGAGACCGAGGAGGATCACTGCGGGGATACGAATCAACCGGATGAAAAAGAAGATGGGGACAAGGGTGAGGACACGTGAATACGGAAAGAGCATGAAGTACGCAGCAAGAACACCGGCTATTGCACCGGACGCGCCGATCTGCGGGATGGCACTGTGCGGAGAGATGGCAGTCTGTGTCGCAGTGGCAATGAGGCCGCACAGGAGATAGAACACGAGGAACCTCCCGTGTCCCATAGCGTCCTCCACGTTGTCGCCGAAAATCCACAGGTAGAGCATGTTTCCCAGGATGTGGAGTAAGCCTCCGTGGATGAACATGGCACTGAAGAGAGTGATCCACAGCGGAAGAGCAATCGTGGGCGGAAGGTCCGTCCCTGTAAGAAACTCGCCGGGTATGAATCCGTAGGAGAACACGAATTGCTCACGCGGGGAAATGCGCACGTAGGAGACCGGCCTCTTCAAATCAGCGAAGCTAAGATTGTGTACCTGCCAGGACGAGACGTTCAATGTAAGCGTTTCCTGAGAGCTCTTCGTCAATTGGTAGGAGAAAAGTAGCAGGTTAATGATAATCAGGGCGACCGTAACGATCGGGAACGTTCTGCTCTGTTGATAGTCTCGTATAGGAATCATGGCTCCATGATACATTTCTCTCTACGGCAGTGACAAGAACGGGGTGTACATCCTTTGCATCCCTAGTAGATAGAGTGCGAACAGCGCGGAAGGGTGGATTACGTAAGGAGGGCGTTGCAGTAAGACAGGTGCGGGTGTTGATCAATGTACTCAGCGTTTCGAGGAATGAGCGAAGTTCTGCGAGAGGCGATTGCTTGTATTGATCGCAAGGGAGTCTGTATCATTCAGCTAGTGTGTCGTGCTCGGCGTTGTTGGAGTGCTGAAAGTCACAATTATCGGTTTCAAGGGGGATGTACATGAAGCTTCTTAAACGATTGAGCGAAGCGGGCGGCGTGCCCGGACACGAGGGAAAGATCCGAGGCATCATCAGTGAGGTGTTGAAGGCTAAAGCGGAGACGATTGAGACGGACCAACTGGGAAACCTGATCGCTCACTTGCCGGGTGATGGACCGGTGGTGATGATCGCCGCGCACATGGATGAGATCGGGTTCATCGTAAGTTACATCGAGAAGGACACGGGTTTTCTGCGCATCCATCCCCTGGGCGGGTTCGATGTCAAGACACTCATTGCCCAGCGGGTGATTGTGCACACGGAGGCGGGCGATCTGGTCGGATGCATTGGGGCGAAACCGATCCATATCATGACCGCTGAGGAACGAAAGAAACTGCCGGAGATGAAGGATTTGTTCGTCGATTTGGGCCTCACGGAGAAGCGCGTGCGCGAGCTGGTTGCTGTTGGCGATATGGTCACGATGCGGCAGGACTTCCTCGTTGGTGAAGAAGTTGTTACTGGGAAGGCACTAGACGACCGCGCCGGTGTGTACATTGGGATCGAAGCGATAAAGCGAGCGAAGAAGATTGCTTGTGACCTGTACTTCGTAGGGACGACACAGGAAGAGGTGGGTCTGCGCGGGGCGCAGGTGGCGGGATTTGCCGTTCATCCTCAGATCGCGATCGCCCTTGATACGACGCTAGCGGTCGACATGCCAGGAGTTCCGGGTGCCCAGCAAGTTACGAAGCTCGGAGAGGGTGTGGCGATCAAGATTGCGGATAGCTCGTCCATTTCGCACGTCGGTCTGGTGCGCGCAATGAAGAACCTGGCAATGGAGCGGAAGATCCCCTACCAGATGGAGATCCTGCCGCGCGGTGGTACGGATGCCGGTTCGATGCAGCGAGCGGGTTCGGGCTGCGCGGCGATCACCCTTTCTCTTCCCTCACGCTACGTGCACTCAGTGGTGGAGATGGCACATCAGGACGACCTCGATGCGGCGATTTCGCTGTTGGCGGCGTTCCTGGAGACGGCGGACAGCGTTGACTTGAGCGCGGGATAGCCAATGGTGCGCACACTCTTCCGCAACTTCGACCTTGTAGCGACGATGGATACAGAGCGTCGCGAGATCCGCGGAGGGAGCGTCCTAGTTGATGGTAACGTAATCCGCGCCGTCTCCGATGGTGTAGTGATGTTCGATGCCGATCGCGTGATCGACGGGAGGGGGAAAGTTCTCCTTCCTGGCTTCGTCAACACGCACCATCATCTGTACCAGACGCTGTTTCGGAACGTTCCCGGTGCGTCCGATCGCAAGCTGTTCGATTGGCTCGTCTTCCTCTACGAACGGTGGAAGGGGTTGGACGACGAGGCGGTCCGAGTCAGCGCTGCGATCGGTTGCAGCGAGCTTTTGCTATCCGGGGCGACGACAACTTCTGATCACTTCTATCTCTTTCCCCGCGGCTACCCGGACATCTTCGACGCAGAGGTAGAGGGCGGGATGCTGAGCGGCATCCGCTTTCATCCCTGCCGTGGATCGATGTCGCTATCTAAGAAGGATGGTGGTCTCCCTCCTGACAGCGTGGTGCAAACCGAGGATGAAATACTACGTGACTGCCAGCGGGTGATGGAGCGTTACCATGATTCAAGCCAATTCTCCATGCTACGCGTCGCGCTTGCGCCCTGCTCGCCGTTTTCAGTGACAGCTGATTTGATGCGTGAATCGACACGACTTGCCGACGAGTACAATGTGCTCTTGCACACGCACCTTGCCGAGACGATCGACGAGGAAGAATTCTGCCTGGGGAGCTTCGGAGCGCGTCCGGTTGACTACATGGAAGAGCTTGGCTGGCTCAGGGAAGACGCGTGGTTTGCTCATCTCGTGCACGTGAGTAAGGAGGACATCGCGAAACTGGCGGCTGCTGAGTGTGGCCTTGCCCACTGCCCGAGCTCGAACATGACACTCGGTTCCGGGATCGCCCCAGTGGTGCCGATGGCAAAGACGGCGATGCGAATCGGGATTGGTGTGGATGGATCGGCGAGCAACGATACCTCGAGCATGATCCGCGAGGTAAGGCAGGCGATGCTCTTGCAGCGAGTTCGTTACGGGGCAGAGTCGTTCTCCGCGCGCGACGCTTTATATCTGGCGACAATGGGGGGAGCCAGGGTCCTTCACCGCGAGGATGAAATCGGTTCGATCGAGGTTGGAAAAGCCGCGGATCTGATCACGTTTGACATGAGCGGAATCGAGTTTGCCGGGGCGCAGTCCGATCCGCTGGCGGCGATTGTTCACTGCGGTGCCGAGCATGTTGATACAGCAATGGTGAATGGGAAGATCCGCGTTCGTGAAGGACGCCTTGTCGACGAATCGCTCTATCGCCTGATCCCGCGTCACAACGAGATCTCCCTCAAACTCATCAACGGCCGATGAACCTCACTGTAGAGGTCTCCTTTTCCTTAAAGACCGACCTTGTCGATCACCCGGTGACACTTACGCTTGCGGAAGGAGTGGACGTGAACACTGCGTTGCGTGCCCTCGTGGCAAAGTATCCGCAGGTGTCGTCACGCATCTTCACCGATAGGGGGATGTGCATCCGTACATTAATGTGCTCAAAAACGGGGGGAATGTTAGATTCCAGCGTGGCTTCGAGACCGCACTACAAGACCGTGATCACCTGACAATCGTTCCACCGGTCGGTGGAGGATAGATCCCACGGATCTCAATCGCTGGGCCGGGGACTCAATTATTCGCGTAAACGATGTGCACGAGGTAGCCGTAAAAAGGGGTGAGGGGCTCATTGTGCTGAGCCCCTCTGTGCTGGCGTAGTGGGCTGCTCTTCAAGGAGGTTAGCAGGTTTTCCCTGCCTGGTGCCCGATTGAATACTACGAGCCAGAGATGTGGATTCTGTGAACGGGCTGCGGACTTTCTGTGCGGGAATCTTCCTGGATACTCAAGGTGGCGTACTCAGTGATCGCGTATCTCAAGGTCCCAAGGGAAGCTGGTGTTCACACTTCGCGTCTCCGTGTCTCTCCATCTCCCCGCTTGGCCGTCACAACTGTACGTAGAAAGCAGATGGGATCAGAATGTGGTGTCTAGTGTGATGTCGAGGATGTCGCGCAACATCGTCGCAGCCGATGGGAGTGGCGTCTCTTCTTCGATGATAGCGGTGATCGTTCCGTAGATATCAGTGTAGTACGTGATCCCCATCTCTTTTGGCCCAAGTCTTCCCAGCGGATGGTTGCTTGGTAGGGCGCGCGGGGCAACACTGAGAGAGTACCCGGAATCAGTGCGGATAGCGGTCGACAAGAGGCGCATTCGGCAGCCGCGTTCGAGTTCGGAATGAATGTCTTTAGTTGAGAGACCAACGATCCCGGTACGATCCACATCTTCAAGGTGCGCCGCAAACCCAAGGACGGCATTTGCCAGGATTACGAGCTTTGCCGCAGCGTCCCAGCCGTCGAGGTCCCATATGGGATCTGCCTCAAGCACGCCTTCGCGCTTGGCGAGAGTGATCGCTTCATCCCAGGAGGTCCCATCGCTGATAAGGTCGAGTATGAACCCGGTGACGAGATTGGGAACTGCCTCGATGCGCTCTATCCTCGCTCCCCGCAGGTCGCGAAGGCCGATGTACAGGGCAGGAAGCCCACCAGCGACAGTTCCGCTAAACCGTAATGCGACCCCGTGTTCTGCGGCAAGAGCATGCAGTTCCTGGTAGAAGAGGACGATCGGTCCCTTGTCCGGTGTCACGACATGCATACCTCTTGCCAAGGCGATGCGAATACAGGATATTGCAGGTTCTGCTCCGCGGGCGAGGTTGACCGGTGTCGCCTCGCACCAGATGTCGGCATCCACCGCTTGCACAACATCGAGAGACGTCATTCCACTACGCCCACCCTCAGGATAATCCGCTACGGTCCCGGTACTGTCCTTTGTTCTCAGAATCAGATCCGGGTCGAGCCCGCGTGGATCGTATGCCGCTCCACGCGAATCAACAGCGGCAACGAAGATGAGATTGAGCCCGTACCGCTTGCCTAGTTCCGTACGCTTGTTGGAGATCAGCCGTACGAACCGGTGTCCGAGATTTCCCAGACCTGATATGGCAATACGTACAGTATGTGCAGTCATCTCTTGGCTCCTGTGACAGGGTATCCGCGAGTGGGGAGCTACCTAACGCTGTTTCTCAACACCCCGATCCCCTCAATCTCGACCTCGACAATATCGCCGGAGATGAGAGGGCCAACCCCTGCTGGTGTCCCCGTGGCGATTACGTCCCCCGGTTCGAGGGTCATGTAGGCGGAGATCTCTTCGATTAGAGCGGGGATGGAGAAGATAAAGTCGCCCGTCGATCCGTCCTGGCGCACCTCACCGTTCACCCGCGACATCACGTGAAAAGGCCCTTCGATCTCGTCTGTCGTAACGATCATCGGTCCTAACGGAGCGGATGTGTCGAACCCCTTGGCGCGTACCCAATTCTTGTCCCACTTCTGTGCTTCGCGGTCGGAGACGTCATTCATGCACGTGTAGCCGAGGACAACACTCATCGCCTCCTGGGCTAACACATTGCGGCACCGGACACCGATGACGAGGGCGAGCTCAGCCTCATGATGGATAAGGCTGCTTCTTGGAAGCACGATCTCATCATTCGGTCCGATTACCGCTGACGGCGGCTTGAAGAAGAGGAGCGGTCGCTCTGGCACATCGTTACCGAGTTCTTTGGCGTGTGCTGCGTAGTTACGCCCAACACAGACTATCTTCGTTGGTGTGCACGGAGGAAGCAGGTGCACCTTCTCTACCGGGAGCCTGCCAGAGGGCAAAACGATTGTGTTCCCCTCCAGCCTGCCCGTAACGGGTAGCTGCGATGTTGGGTCGAAAACGCGGACAAGTCGCATGGAGCCTCCCTTCTGCACCTTTCAAGATTTGCAACACCGTACATCTTTGGATGTGTGTTTGCAAGGAGACGCGCGATCTGTCACTTGACCGATCTACGGGGAGTGGATAGGCTTTGCCATCATGAACAGGCCTTCCTCCTTTACCATCGCAGTCGCCGCCCTTGGGGTCGACCGTCTCCTCAAATGGTGGGTGGGAGGACACCTTGTGCTCTATGAGTCACGGCCTCTAATCGGTCAGACGATTCGACTGACGCGAGTACACAACGCCGGCGGTGCCCTCGGGATATTTCCCGCCAGCGGTGCGCTCTTCCTTGCAGTTTCGATCGTTGTCTCGGCGGTGATCGTCTTTCTTCTCTTGCGGCACAAGGATCAAGGCGTCATCATGGGAACGGGCTTGGCGCTGCTACTTGGCGGCGCGGTGGGAAACCTGATAGACCGACTTGCGTACGGTTATGTGCTCGATTTCTTGGAGATTAGAGGGTTGTTTGTCAACAACTTTGCTGATGTTTGCGTGAGCGTGGGAACTGCTCTAGTCTTCATTCACGTTCTTTTTGGAGGTGAGAAAGATCGAACTACGCAGGAAGCTGATCGTCTTTGAGGGTCTCGACTTCACGGGCAAATCGACCCAAGTGGAAATCCTTGGTAGACACTTACAGGAGATGGATCTTCCGGTTACGACGACACGCGAGCCGGGAGGAACCGTGCTTGGTGAGGCGGTGCGGAGTGTGATCCTTTCCAATGAGCACACGGCGTTGCTCCCTTTATCCGAGCTTTCGTTGTTCATCACCTGTCGTGCGCAGCTATCGACGGAGGTGATCGAACCGGCGTTAGCTTCCGGGCATGTTGTTGTATCGAGCCGATACCGCCTGTCGAGCCTTGCCTACCAAGGGTACGGGCGCGGCCTTGATCTCACCCTGATCGAGCGGATGAATGAGATCGCCACATCCGGTCGGCAGCCTGATCTGACATTTCTTCTCGACCTTCCCGCGGAGAAGGCATTGGAACGGGGGGGCAAAGTGCGTGATCGAATCGAACAGGAAGACTTGGCGTTTTACCGGCGAGTGCGTACGGGGTATCTTGATCTGACGCGCGGTGATCCGAGCGTACATTTACTCGATGCTACGACAACAATAGATGAGATCGCACGCGAGGTTCTCGGGTATTTGGGTCTGTAGGCTTTGGCAACCGCTGTCAATGGTGTATGATTAAGATTATCACGAACGCCGCTAAAGGGGGACAACGATGGACTTTGTAAGCATGAAGGATGAGTTGGTCTTTGGCGTGAAATTGGCCAGCTATGCACTTGGTACGCGCAGCAGCATGCCCATTCTTTCTGGGCTTAAGATGGAGATCTCCGGCGACAGCCTTCGCCTCTACGCCACCGATTTGGAGCGTGCAGTCCATTGCGAGATGCCGATCGAGAACAAGGGAGAAGATGAGGCAGTGGTCCTCAATGGAGCGATTGTCTCCCAGATCGCCAATCACCTTCCCGAGGACGATCGCATCACAATGAAGACAGGCGAGGGGGATGGCACGCTGGTCAAGCTCCGTTGCGGCGAGGCCCTGTTCGACCTGCCGACCTTGCCGGTGGAGGATTATCCGGAGATTGCTCCGCTCCCGGAGAGACGTATTGGACAGATAGATGTGCAGAAATTCCATCGTGGGCTGGAACAGACAGCATTTGCCTCGCTCAAGGTGAATGAGACGACACGCCTCAGCCTGACCGGGGTGGACATTGTCATCGGCGGTGGGGAGATGAAGATGATTGCCACCAATGGCTACCGTCTGTCGATGAAGACCCTTCCCATGGATGAAATTCTCGAAGAAGGCGAGTTTCTGATCGAGGCGGGTGTGTTGAGCGACCTTGACCGCGTTCTTTCCCAGATCAACGTCGCCAGCGTGGAGATTTACCGTGGCGACGGCCAGGTATTCTTCCGTGCTGGTGGAGTGACGTTCATCGCTAAGACTATTGCCGAGGAGTTTCCCGACTTCGACCGCGTCATCCCTAAGGACAATACGATCGACCTCACGTTCAACAGGCAGGCGCTATTGGCGAGCTTGCAGCGGATCGAAATCACCGCTGCTGAGGAATCGGGTGCGGTGACGGTCCGCGTGACGAGCGATGAGAGCGCTGCGCGGATGAACTCCTCCTCCAAGGACAAGGGTGAGGCGGAAGAGCGTGTACGCTTGGCAAAGGTCCCGTCGGAGGCGATCGAGATATCCTTCAAGGCCGAGTATCTGATTGACGCTCTCAAGCGGATGGACTCAGAACAGATCGCGCTGTGGTTAGCAACATCGGAGAAGGCTGGATTAATTGAGCCGACGGGCGATGGGATCTCGCCACTCGATGAGGGCTTCCTTTACGTGTGCATGCCCGTGCGCCTCGGCGGATGATCGATTAGCAATCGGTGGCTGTCTTCCCGGGTTCCTAACGGTGTTATGGTTCTTCGTTGTTTCGAGTAAGCAACTGCCCATTGAGCGTGCTGGCAATCCTGCTCTAACGAATTCGGGAAGCCATGATCCAACTGTAGAGAGGAGAGAGACTGCCTCTTGGTTGAAAGACCAGCACCTGCTCTCGCCCGTTCGTTTTACTCACTCAAGACGTTGAGGTGCAGAGGGGGACAACCTAACGTCTATTGTACAGATGCCGTGCTGTGCCATTGCCTATATAGGTTTGTGCTCTTGTCTGAGTCTTGACAGCGTCCCCGCGCCTATGCGCGGGTATGGTCTTGAGGATGCCGTGTTGTTCGAGTGGATCCAAAAGCTACTCCGAAGCCAAGCGTGTCTACGCGACATTGCGGGGACGGTTACGCACACCCAATAGGGAGGAGTTGGTGCTATTTTACGCGAGCGCCCTGCGAATCGCCTCTGTGCCTTTCCCTAAGGCTTCGTCGAGTGAGTCTGCACGCAGACCTCCTCCTTGAGCAAAGGCGCGGTTTCCGCCGCCGCCGCCGCCGAATTCTGCGGTGAGCGTGCGCACGATTTTTCCGGCATTCACTTGCAGTTCGTCGCTTACCTTGCAGACAGCGATCCCCTTTCCGCCCGCTTGCGTGAGGAGCAAGACCACTGCTGGGCGTCCCTTCTCTTCCACCAGATCAGCGAGCTCTTTTAGTTGTGTTCCATCAGCGTCCACCTTCGCGGCAAAGACGTTTGCGCCTCCGATTTCTTCTCTCCGGGCGAGCAGCTCATCACGCATCTGCGTGAGGGATGCCGTGCTCAGTGTGGCGAGGGTCTCTTCAAGGGATGCCTTCTCCTCTTGGAGACGATTGAGGCCGGCAATTGGGTCGTCGCCAAGTTTGCTCTCAATCAGGGAGAGGAGCTGATAGCGTCTACGCACCCAGGCGAGTGTCCCCTCACCGGTGACGGCGCGGATGCGACGCATCCCCGCGGCAACGCTCTCTTCGGAGATTATCTTGATCAGCCCAATCTCGCCGGTCCTGGAAACGTGCGTCCCGCCACACAGCTCATGGCTAAAGTCGCCGATGGAGACGACACGTATCACGTCCTTTCCGCGGTACTCGTCCTCGAAGTGTGCCATTGCTCCGGTTTTCTTCGCCTCGACGAGGGACATCTCGGACGTGGTGACCGGCAGATCCTGTAACGCGACAGCGTTTGCCAAGTCCTCTACCTGCGCCAGCTCATCTTCTGTGACGCGCTCGAAATGGGAGAAATCGAACCTCAGCTCGGTGTCTCCAACGTAGGAGCCGGCCTGAATTACGTGTTCGCCGAGGACTTCGCGTAGTGCAGCGTGCAGCAAGTGCGTTGCTGTGTGATTTCGTGCAATTTGTTTGCGGCGAGCGATATCTACAAGAAGCTTGCACTCATCAGTCAACTCGAATATTCCCTCTGTGACTCTCGTCTTATGGAGAAAGACGCCGGATTTCGTCTTCTTTACGTCGATGATCTCTCCTCGACCGGGACGCGTAAGATTCTCGATTTCTCCCGTATCTGCTATCTGGCCCCCCGATTCTGCGTAGAACGGCGTGCGGTCGAAGGCGAGCCTCAAGGTATCGTCCTCCTCTTGAGCGTTGTGGGCGATCCTTCCATTGGCACCGGTGAGCTTGTAGCCGAGAAACTCGGTCGGTGCTACGTCAAGTGTGGCTCTTTCCTTTCCGTGCGTGTTTTCGTCTGCGCTCTTGCGCGAACGTTGCCGTTGCCTAGCCATAGCACTATGGAACCCGTCTATGTCGAGGTCGATATCATGTTCGGAGACGATCTCTTCCGTCATCTCCATGGGGAAGCCATAGGTATCATACAGCTCAAAGGCCAGTTCTCCTGGGAGCATGCGTGCGTCTTCATCGGCGAGCCTCTGAAGGATACGTTCCAGGCGAGCCTCACCCGCGCGCAGTGTTCTGCGGAACGTTTCCTCTTCGTGGGAGATCACCCGCCGCGCCAACGGGCGTGCGGTGACAATCTCCGGATAGACATCTCCTAATGTATCTATCACTGGGTCGACAAGGCCGGAGAGGCTCCCCCTCGGCAACTCGAGCTTCTCTCCGGAGCGGATTGCCCTTCTGAGAATACGACGCAGTACGTATCCCTGTTTCTCATTTGAGGGAAGAACTCCATCGGCAATGAGGAAGAGGATCCCCTTAATGTGATCGGCGACGATATTCCGGTTCAGGGTGTCAGCATCGGTGAGCGAGCGCGGCACCGCGACCTGAATCGCTTCCATCGTCGGCGTGAACAGGTTTATGTCGAAATCGGTCATAGCTCCCTGCAGTACGGCGGCAGTCCGTTCCAAACCCATTCCGGTGTCAATGTGTGTTTTGGCAAGGGCGATGAGCGAGCCATCTTCTTGGGCATCATATTGCATGAAGACGAGATTCCAAATCTCGGAGAATCGATCGCATTCGCAAGCAATGCCGCGGCAGTTCGGGCCGCACGCTCTGTCTTCCCCCGCATCGAAGAAGATCTCCGTGTCCGGGCCACACGGGCCGGTATTTCCCACCGGTCCCCACCAGTTGTGTTCCTTGCCTAGCTTGGCGATTCGTTCACGGGGGATGCCGATCGCATCATGCCAGATGGCGAACGCTTCGTCATCTTCCTCATACACGGATACCCACAGCCGCCCCGCGGGGATATCAAGCTCACTTGTCAAGAAGTCCCAGGCGTACTTGATCGCCTGCTCTTTGAAGTAATCGCCGAATGAGAAATTGCCTAGCATCTCGAAGAACGTGTGGTGATACGCTGTTCTCCCGACGTTTTCGATGTCCGTCGTGCGGAAGCACTTCTGGCATGTAGTTACGCGGGGGTACGTCGGGGCCACATGTCCCCAGAAAATGTCCTTGAACTGGACCATCCCCGCTGCCGTGAACAGCAAACTGGGGTCGTTCGGCACGAGAGAGGCGCTTGGTAGGTGATGATGATTGTGTTCGACGAAGTAGCTGATATAGCGTTTACGAAGTTCGTGAGCCTGCACTGTATCCCCCTTTACGATAGAGTTGGATTCTAATTGCCTCTTTGCTAGAAGTCAAAAATAGACTCATAATCCCAAATGTGATGCTTGACATCCCCTATTTGGCTTGCTATGATGATAAACATCTGATGGTATCAGATGTCCCAGTTTGAAGTAATTTTACCAACAAAAGGACTGATATGGGGGGAATAACTCGGTATGCGCTGCAGCGATTGTTGTTGACAATCCCGATGCTGCTCATTCTCCTTACGCTTGTCTTCCTTATTCTGCGAGTTATGCCTGGCGATCCGGTAGCGGCAATGCTTGGCGGCAGGAACATCTCGCCAGAGTTGATGGATGAGTACCGCCATAAGATGGGTGTAGATCGGCCGATACCCGTGCAATATGTTGAGTACCTTAACGGAATCCTTCACGGTAATTTCGGCAAGTCCTTTCGTACAAATAAGGCGGTTGTACATGAGCTTTTCACTCGCTTCCCAGCGACATTGGAGCTTGCGTTCTTTGGCCTGTTTTTCGCTGGGATCTTTGGGTTTGGCACCGGTATTCTCGCTGCGACTCGCGCGGATCGGCCCATCGATCATGTAGTACGCGTGTTACACATTGGGTCATTTGCCATGCCTCTCTTCTGGCTTGGATTGATGTTGCAGGTGATCTTCGCCGTCAAGCTTGGGTGGTTCCCCGTGGCTACTCGCCTAGGGGGGCGCCTTGCCTTCACATTTCAATCGGTTACGGGCTTCTACCTCATTGATTCGATACTGGGAGGAAATGGCGCTGTGATCGTTGATGTCGCCAAACATCTAATCCTACCTTCGATCACGCTCGGTTTCGCTCAAGCAGGGTTGCTTGGTCGGATGAGTCGGGCGAGCATGCTTGAGGTGCTTGACCAGGACTACATCACTACCGCACGAGCAAAGGGTCTCAGAGAGCGGGTTGTTATTCTGAGCCATGCCTTGCGCAATGCACTCATTCCTATTGTCACCGTATTTGGGCTGCAATTCGCCATCCTTATGGGGGGGGCTGTTTTGACCGAGACTGTCTTTTCCTGGCCGGGAGTGGCAAGCTTTCTCGTGCGTTCGATTGAAGCACGCGACTGGCCAGCGATTCAAGGAAGCGTAGTCTTTATAGCGATTTTTATCTCTGCGATCAATCTGCTAGTTGATATCACGTATTCGTTCATCGATCCGCGGGTAAGGTACTGAGAAATGACGCGTGCACTGATAAAAGGCCTAGACTGGATCGTCCGCAAGATAACGCGTGGGCGTCATGCACTACGGCGGCAGACGGTCCTCAAGATTGGTTTGTTAACTGTTTTTCTCTTCATGCTTGTCACCGTACTTGCTCAGTATTCGTGGTTCACCCCTTACGATCCAGTTTACTACAGGGACGCAGTGCGACTTGAAAGCCCTTCGACCGGTCACTTAATGGGGACAGACCAGCTGCATCGTGACGTGTTCAGCCGCGTAATTGCTGGTGGAAAGGCCTCACTGATCGTTGCTTTTGGTGCGGTCGCGCTAAGCATGTCAATTGGATCGATCCTTGGGTGGATCTCAGGGTTCGCCGGTGGATTCCTCGATCGCGTTCTCTCGCTGATCATGGATGCGATCTACTCGTTCCCGTCAATGATCCTGGCAATCACACTGGTTGCCATGTTCGGGGCGGGGATTGGCCCAATGATTTGGGCGGTGGGGTTCGTCTACATCCCGACTTACTTTCGTGTGACGCGTGCTGAAGTCTTGCAGGTGAGGGAGGCAACGTACGTTGAGGCAATCCGCGCGGTTGGAGCGGGTAATGCACGCATCATTCTGCGACATATTGCTCCGAATACGGTGAACGCGATTATGGCTGTTTCTTCATTTAACCTGGCGGACGCCATCCTCACCGTTGCTGCCCTCTCTTTCCTCGGTTTCGGTCTTCCTCCCCCGTCGCCAGATTGGGGATTCGATATTCAAAACGGACAGAAATTCCTACAGTCGGGTTCTTGGTGGCTGATAACCTTCCCCGGGCTGATGATCATCGCGCTATCGCTGGGGTTTGGTCTAGTTGGCGAGGGGATCAGCGATTTGGTCAATCCGAAACGCAAGCGAAAGAGGGGTTGATTTCGCTTAAGAATAGTGCTAGGCTAGTTTAGGAGGCTCATACCCTATAACAAGGAGGCGGTGTGAATAGACAAAGAACCACGGAAGGAGCAGCAAGAGATTAATTGATAACAAAGGAGGAAAAAGATGAAACGAATTTTAGGTGTGCTTCTGGCTATCGGTCTACTGGCATCCATCCCACTTGTTGGGTTGGGGCAAGAGCCATTGATTATGGGGACGACCGACCGCGTAACGCAGCTCGCATTCGCGAATAGCTATGACCATTACACCTGGCATGTGCTACGGGCGACCACTGATGCACTGATGAAGTTGGATCCCGTTACACTGGAACTCAAGGGAGCAATCGCCGAATCATGGGATATTTCGGCCGATGGCATGGTGTACACGTTCCACATCCGCCCGGGGATTACGTTCTGGGATGGCGCTCCGTGCGATGCGGCTGCCGTCAAGTGGTCATTGGATCGCACAATCCGACTAAACGGACCCGAGGGTGGCGTTGGCCTGATCAAGGGCGTCATCGACCACATCGATGTCGTTGGTCCATTGACCGTCAACATCACTCTTACGATGCCTGACGCGATCTTCTTGCTACGCATGGAAGAGAGCCTGGCCCCGGCACTGATCTACTCGCCGAAGACGACTCCCGAGAATGACTTTGCCGATGGTGTGTATGCTGGGACTGGTCCGTACAAGCTGATTGAGCACGTTGCCGATCAGTACGTGAAGTACGAAGCCTACGATGGCTACTATGGAGAGGCACCGAAGTCGAAGCTCGTCATTGAGAAGCTCTACTCCGACGCGGCGGCTCTGCGTGCGGCGATTGAAGCCGGCGATGTGGATTTCGTATTCAGGACCCTCAGCCCGCAGGATATCACGGACCTTCAGGATAACCCGGACGTCGTGTTGGAGTTCTTCCCGCCGAGCCCTGGTGTTCGCTATCTGCTCTTCAACGTAACCCAGCCGCCGGTCGACAATCCTCTGGTGCGTCAGGCTATCTGCTATGCGGTCGACCGTGCAGCGATCATCGCTGATGTCTTTGAAGGAACCGTAGACCCAATCTACACAATGGTTCCAATGGTCGACCCACCGTTCTTCGGCGCAATCAACGTCTTCCCCGAGCGCGACTTGGCGATGGCAGTCGAACTACTCGCCAAGGCCGGATACGACGCGGCTAACCCGCTTGAACTGAACTTGTGGTATACACCGAAACACTATGGAACGACCGAGGCTGATGTGGCTACTGTCGTTGCTGGAAGCCTGGAAGAGACTGGCGTAATCAAGATCTCGATTCAGATGCTCGAGTGGGGAGCGTACACCGAGCGCATGTCTTCCGGTGGATTCGACATGTTCTTCCTCGGCTGGCATCCGGACTACCTCGAGTCTTCCAACTTCCTCGCCCCATGGACGACGGAGTCGCCTGAAGGCATGGGAACTTACTTCAACCATCATCCAAACTACGAGGCATACAAGAACATCCTGGAGGTCGCAACGAGCACCGCCGATACGGCGGTCAGGACAAAGCTGTACAAGGCGGTCCAGACGATGAGCGTACAGGATGTTCCGTGGATCCCGCTATGGGCGATGACCGATGAGATGGTCATGGCCTGGTTGCCAAACGTACACGGATGCTCGCTTAACATCACCATGGATATCCACATAGACCGGATCTGGAAAGACTAGTTCCGCAAATTTGTGAATACTTCACGAGGGGCCGAGAAATCGGTCCCTCGTTTTCTTTCGGACGTCTGTCGTTGTCCGCCGATCGGACGCAGAATATACTGGTAAGCAGAGAGAATATGTGGTGGAAGACATGCGTAGGTGGCCGAGTACAACCATCTGATGTGGATTGGTGAGAAGTAGGAGCCAGATTGGCGAAATGGCCGAAGCGCTTCCGTCGGTAGTTTGTTTCAAGAGTTGTGAGGCAAGAAGAGGGGGTGTGACGGTTGTACAAGCAGTTGCAAGAGCAGCATGAGCACGTTTCTAATAGACAGATCGGGCGGCGCGCGTTGCTGTGGTTCGTCGTCGTCTCTGTCCTCCTCGTTACCTCCCTCTATGCGATCAGGTTTGTCACAATTAGTCGGCTGCAGCAGCAGGTAGGCGCCCTCAGCATGAAGGAGCAAAGTGTACTCAACGAGCAATCAGCGCTGCGCGCACGTCTTGCTCAGAAAGACGATCCTCAGGCAATCGAGGATGTTGCCCGCGAGAAGCTCGGGTTGTTGAAGCCGGGAGAGCAGCTGATTATCTTTGTTAAAGGAGACTGAACTTGGCGGTTAAATTCGTTCATCTCCACACACATTCGGAGTACAGCATCCTGGACTCCTCGTGCAAGATCAAGGCGTTACTGGATCGGGCTGAGGAGTATAAGATGGATGCCCTTGCCGTGACGGATCACGGTGTGATGGGCGGAGCGATCAAGTTCTACCGTGAGGCAAAACGGCGTGGGATCAAACCGATAATCGGCTGTGAGATCTACCTTGCTCCGGGTGACAGGCACGAAAAGAAAGTCCGCAACGGCGCGAAGTACTTCCACCTTGTGCTCCTTGCGGAGAATGAACGCGGGTATGCCAATCTCGTCTCCATTGTCAGTTTGGCACAGACGGAGGGGTTCTACTATAAACCGCGCGCGGACAAGGAGCTGCTGCGACAATACCATGAGGGACTGATTGCCCTCTCCGCCTGTCAGAGCGGGGAGATTCCGCGCCTGCTCATCTCTGGTCGAGGGGACGCTGCGCGCACTGCTGCCTTGGAGTACGCTGATATCTTCGGTTCAGAGAATTTCTACATCGAGCTGCAGGATCACGGTACGGAGACGGACAAGCGCTTGAGGGGTGAGCTCGTAGCTCTCGCGCGTGATCTCAATCTGCCACTCGTTGCAACGAACGACATCCACTATCTAACACCTGAGGATCGCCTGGCGCATGAGGTTCTGCTTAACATTCGCGCCAACAAGAAAATCGACGATGATGACCGCATGAAGTTCGATGGCGACGGCTACCATTTCCGAAGTGCTACCGAGATGGAGGAGTTATTCGCTGACATTCCAGAAGCCATAGACAACACGCGCGTTATAGCCGACCGCTGTAACGTAGAGATAGCGTTCGGCAACACGGCCATCCCTCCGTTTCCGTTGCCAGAAGGTGTAAGTGCCGACGCACACTTGCGTACGCTTGCCTATGACGGTGCCCGCGAGAGATACGAGGAGATCACTCCTGCCGTCGAAGAAAGGTTGGAATACGAGCTGTCGGTGATCGAGAAGATGAAGTATGCTACATACTTCCTCATTGTGTGGGATTTCGTTCGCTTTTCGAAGGAACAGCACATCCCCGTTGGGCCAGGACGAGGATCGGCGGCGGGAAGCCTTGTCTCCTATTGCATCGGCATCACGCGCGTTGACCCGTTGCGCTACAAGTTAATCTTTGAGCGCTTCCTCAACCCGGAGCGCGTGAGCATGCCCGATTTCGACATCGATTTCTGCGTCAAGGGGCGCGACAAAGTGATCGCCTACGTCCAGGATAAGTACGGCCGCGATCGTACGGCGCAGATTGCTACCTACGACCGCATGGCGGCGCGCAGCGTGGTGCGGGATGTGGGAAGAGTGCTCGGCGCATCGTATGGCACCACCGACCACCTGGCTAAGCTCATCCCTTATGGCCTCACCCTGAGGGTTGCCGTCGCACAGGTGGCTGAGCTGCACAAGCTCTACGAAAGTGATCCCGAGATCAAGAAGATTGTCGACATCGGCCTTCGTCTGGAGGGATTAACGCGTAATACGTCCACCCACGCCGCCGGCGTTGTGGTCGCTGCGCGTCCGCTGCAGGAGATCGTTCCGCTTCTACGGCTGGGTGAGGGCGAGATTGTCACTCAGTATGACATGACCGACGTGGAAGCGGTTGGGCTCTTGAAGTTTGATTTCCTTGGCCTACGAAACCTCACGCTACTCGATGAGGCATGCGCTTCGTTGCGGGTGCATGCCGGGATCGATGTCGATCTGGATGAGGTCCCGCTCGATGACGAAAAGACCTTCGAGATGATACGCGCCGGTGATACAGCGGGGATATTCCAGCTAGAAGGATCGGGTATGACCTCCCTGATCCGGAGAGTGGAACCGGATCGCTTCGAGGACCTTATTGCACTCCTCGCTCTCTACCGCCCCGGGCCCCTGGAAAGCGGCATGACCGATGACTACGTAGAGCGTCGCCATGGTCGCCAGAAGATCACCTATCCTCATCCGAGTCTGAGCGAGGTTCTCGACGAGACCTACGGCTTGCCAATCTATCAGGATCAGATCATGCTTATGGCACAGAAGCTGGCTGGCTTCTCTCTCGCGGAAGCCGACATCCTGCGCAAGGCGATGGGGAAGAAGAAGAAAGAGATCATGGTGAGCATGCGCGAGAAGTTCATGGCTGGCTGCCTGAAAAACGACATCTCGGAGCAGGTCGCCACGGAGAGCTTTGACGACATGGAAAAGTTTTCGCGCTACGGGTTCAACAAATCGCACACCACTGCCTATGCCTTCATCTCTTACTGGACTGCCTACCTCAAGGCGAATTACCCGACGCACTTCATGGCGAGCTTGCTGGCAAGCGTGCAGGGCGATCTGGATAAGGTCGCATCCTACATCGGCCAGTGCCGTCGAATGGGAATCGAGGTCCTTCCGCCGGACATCAACGAGAGCGAGGCTAGCTTCACCCCTACTTCTGACTCCCGGATCCGCTTTGGCTTGGCGGCGATCAAGCACGTCGGTAAGGGCGCGATTGAAGCGATCCTCGCTGTGCGCAAGGACGGCTTTTCGTCCTTCTTTGACGTATGCCGATGTGTCAATAGCGTCGACCGGGACACGTTGGAGGCACTGATCAAGACCGGCGTGTTTGATAGCCTTGGTTCGTCGCGGCGCGGGCTTCTCATGCATGTCTCGCAGGGAATCGAGATGATGCAGATTGCTCACCACGAGAGGCAGAGCGGACAGCAGTCGTTCTTTGGCGGGCCGGAGACGGCGGTTGTCGATCCGATTGTATCCGAGGAAGAATTTCCGCAGAGAGAGCTGCTTGAATTCGAAAAGGAGCTCCTTGGCTTGTACATCAGCGCAGACCCGCTCGACATGTATCGTGACGTGATCTCGCTCTACTGCAGGCCTCTCTCCAGCATGAGTAGTCTGCACGAGGCGGAACGCGCGGTAATTGGAGGTCGAATCACGACCATGCGCCGTATTGCAACAAAGAAGGGAGATCAGATGGCGTTTATTACCATGAGCGATGGAGACAGTGAGGCAGAGGTCACGATCTTCCCGCGTGTCCTTGAAACGGCTTCCTCGTCAATCGACGTTGACCTATTTACCGCGCTACGCGTAACCGCGGGGAGGAGGAACGGTGATATCAACCTTGTTGCCGATGAGGCGATCCCCTTGGAGTCATTGGAGAAGAGGATCAGCCTATCGGTAAACGTGACCCTCAGCGAGGAAGAGATCGATTCCGATCGACTGGCGCGGCTCAAGGTATTCCTCGCGGAGCATCCGGGTGACGCTCCGTTTGTTCTGCGAGTAGATGCCGAAGATGGGCGGTTCCTCGTGCGGGCGGGAAAGGGATTCTGCGTCTGCCCCACTGTTGAGCTGCAACGCGGTCTGGAGGAAATCGTTGGCGCTGGTCGAGTCCGTGTTTCAAGCGGTGGTATTCGTGAGGATTAGGCGGGCACTTCGGTGGTTCTATCCCGGAATGAGAGTGAAGCGGTGGGCACTTCTTGCGACGATATCTATGTTTTTTGTCGTCTTTGGCATCTTGGAGGTCGTCGGGCGAGTACGGGTGGGCGAGCTCTACAACATCATCCCCAAGGCACCTGGACTGCGTTTGCTGATGATCGTTGCTGCATTCGTCATTGGAGTTGGAGGGTTCCTCTTTGCCCTCTTTCGCCTTGTGCGGTCTGTTGCGCGCGGTATCGCTCCCGGGCGCGATGAAGAGCCGTCCCAGATTATCTATCGCACGCGTGTCCTGCGGCGCGGACCTCATGTGGTTGCGATTGGTGGTGGAACGGGGTTGTCCACCCTGTTGCGAGGGATGAAGGAAGAGACGTCGAATATCACGGCGATCGTCACTGTAATGGATGATGGCGGGAGTTCAGGTAGACTACGATCCGAGCTCAACGTTCTTCCTCCCGGCGATATTCGTAACTGCATCCTTGCCTTGGGAGAGGATGAGGAGCGCATGGCGCAACTCTTCCAGCACCGCTTTTGGGGAAAGCCTGAGCTTGCGGGCCATTCTCTGGGGAACATTCTCCTTGTTGGCCTGGAACAGGCGACAGGTGGATTCGATCGAGCGATCGAGGAAATGAGCTACATGCTGAACGTGCGTGGCGAGGTTCTCCCGGCGACCCTCGAAAAAACGCAGCTACGCGCGGAGATGGAGGATGGCGACTGGGTGGAGGGTGAGAGCCACATCACCGCTGATCCGCGTAGGATCAGGCGCATTGAACTATCGAAGAAGAACGTCACACCGTACTATCGTGTACTGGACGCACTTGCGTCCGCGGACCTAATCCTTCTCGGTCCGGGAAGCCTGTTTACAAGTATCATCCCGAATCTTCTCGTTGATGACGTTGCTGATGCTCTCGCTGCCTCCGCCGCGGAGAAGATACTCGTGGCAAACCTGATGACACAGCCGGGAGAGACTGACGGATTATCGCTTCTGGACCATTTGGAGATTCTTTCAAATTATGTTAACCTAACGTGTTTTGATAAGATACTTGTGAATGATGCCATACCTCCTGATGAGTTCATCACGAGCTATCGGCAGAAGGCATCAGAGCCAGTGATAAACGATCTAGCTGCGGAGAACAAGTATCAGATGGAGGTAGTCAGCGCTGATCTTCTTGGCTTTGCCGAGTTGTCGGGTAAGCAGACGGTAAAGCATGAGCCACGCAAACTGGCGCGAGCGATCGTCCACAACTCACGCGCGTTCTCGCGGCATTGAAGCACGAGTCACTTATCAGCGAACGGCAGTTAACCAAAGGCTTCACACAGAACCACATTCCGATGATGAGCAACAATTAGAATTCCCGTTTTAGAAGCAAATGATTAGGCTGTCTAACCTTCGTATTAGGAGGGGGTAGGTGGTCACAGATCAACAAGTGAGGTTACTGATGAAGCTTTCTAAGACGGAGAAGAGGTTGTCCCTTGCTGCAGCGAAGGCGGGGATGGATGAGAAGACGGCGCGTAAGTATCGTGGCTTAAGGAGACTACCGAGCGAGGTGCAGGTTGAGCACACCTGGCGAACGAGGGAAGACCCGTTTGCTACAGTGTGAGATGAAGTGGAAGGGAAGTTAAGGAACGATCCTGGTCTGCAGGCAAAGACACGGGAGGTTGAAGGACAAGATTGGGGTACGGGTGGGGAAGGTAGTGAACAAGTACAAGATGGCCAAGCACCTTTCACTTGAGATTAGCAAGAGCCATTTTACCTATCACATTCTACTGAAGGAGGTAGCAAGAGAGGCGGAGATGGATGGACTGTATGTGATTCGCACCAGTCTCTCCACTGAGCGAATGAGCGGAGAGGATGCGGTGCGCAGTTACAAGCAGCTATCCCATGTAGAGCAGGCATTCCGCAGCATGAAGGGGATTGATATCAAGGTGAGACCGATCTATCACTATCTGGAGGACCGGGTACACTCACACATCTTCCTGTGTATGTTAGCTTACTACGTAAAGTGGCACATGTTGGAAGCGTGGCGGGAGTTGTTGTTCAGTGATGAAGATCAGGAACCGAAACGGGAGCGTGATCCAGTAGCTCCGGCAAAGAGATCAACAGGGGCTCTAAACAAGGTACATAGCCAAAGGCTTGACGACGGCACACAGGTGCACAGCTTTCACACGCTGCTTATGGATCTTGCTACCATTGTAAGAAGCACTTATCACCGTAAGGGAGGGGCACCAAGTGAGGCAAAGTTTACTTTGACCACGAGGCCCAGCGCAAAGCAGAAGCGAGCACTGGAGTTACTCGACACCATCACCGTGTAGACAGAACGCTGTACCATGATTGTCGCTCAACTCCCCATCCTAACAAATCATCCGCAATTTTGAGGCCAGGAACTTCGGTCTAGAACCTAAACGGCATCGACACACTGGTACTCGCTAGGAGAGGAGCGATACAGGCATCCTATCCATCAACGTGTGAGTTCAGTAAACTGGCTCCTTGGCAAGCATGTCGCGGTACAGGGCCAAGAGCTGCTTGCGGATAGTCTCCCTATCGAACTGGGCAAGCAGCACCCTGGAGATTGACTGCCCCTCTTCACGGAAAGAAGCCTCCTCAGCCATCCGCATGGTGAGAGTAATGAATTCCTCCGTGCTCCCTGCCTTGAGATAAGGGTTTTCGTACAGCCGAGTGTACTCCGGAATGTCCCTGAAGATTACGGGCATGCCAGCTGCTGCTGCTTCCAGTGGAGCCACCGGACAGTTCTCCTGATAACTTGGGAAGAGAAAGAGATCGGCTGCATTGTAGATGCTGGGCATGTCGTCCCACTTAAATGTGCCGGGAAACTTGACGTGCGCCCCGCTGGCGCGAATCCGCTTGTTGAGCCTACGAATCCCCTCGGTCAACACACCAAAAGGGCGCCCTCCTACCCACAAGAAGAACAGATCCGGGCAGGCTTGAGCGACATCGAGGAAGTCTTCGACCCCTTTACGCCCTTCGAGCTGGCCAACCCCTAAGACCACGAATGCATCCTCCGGTATCCCAAGTCTTTCGCGCCCAGCTGCACGCAGCTCTTGCGAGGGCGCGAATTTCTCTACATGAATAGGGTTGTAGATCTGAACAACCCGCGTGTTGGCCCCAACCTCGCGGATCGCTTGAGCCACCGTGGGAGATATGGCGATACAGACATCGGCGTAGGAATACACACGACGCAGGTATCGGCGCACGAGCGGCATGAAAAGTGGCCACATTGGGAGGGATCCTTTGATTGAATCAGGAATGACGTGTACGGTGAAGACCCGTCGACCGCGGTAGCGGCGGCCTTTCCAGAAATAGTACGGCCCATAGGTGTGGGCGTGCATGATATCGGCCCAACCTTCGCCGTTAACGACCACTTCAAGATCTTCACGGCTAGCCAGTAGATCCACACAATCCACAAATGCCGTATGTACTCCCTGCCCCTTCATAATGAAGGGCGTTTCGGAGACCACGTGGATGCGTAGGCGATCATTCATGAGAATCCAGCGTAAGAGCTCGATCTCGTCCTCGACGGGAAGCAGAAGCTCTCGCGTATCCTGCGTAGCGTTGTGTTGGAGGATTCTGCGACCAAGTCGAGGAAGACTGCCCTACCTCTTCAGAGTAGTAGCCATGCGCAGCGGCAACATCCTGTGGCTGTGTGGAAAGCGAGCGTCCCATCTTTAGGTACTCCACGCGCTTTTCAAACCCGAGTAACTCAGCAGCCTCTGCTACCGCGGGCATCCAACGCGGAATCCCGATCTCTACTCTCAGCTTCGGGCTTCGCGACACAGCCTTGTGGAGCATCAGCCGGGCGAGAGGTGCAGCGAGATCCGGGTATTCAGGGTCAAGTCGAACGGCGATCCCGTTGACGCCCTTCCCACGGGTGGAGGCGGAGTACTTGCAGCGAGCGATCACCATTCCATTGCTTGTACGGCAAACAACAAACTCCTTCTCTTTCGTTCGTTGAACAAGGTCCATCATTGGGCTTAGGAGGCGAAGCACAAGCGGTCGGCGGAAGCGCCCCTCCTCGACCGGCTCATACTCGCGTGCCTCCTCAGGAACGATCCGCTCTTCAAGCGCAAGCCGGGTCTTCCAGTCAGAACGGGGAAGACGAGAAATCGTGTAGTCCTTCGGGAGAATTGGTATAGAGGGGAGGGGAGGATCGGTCAGTGAGTAATCGGAGAACGCATCATAGGCCTCGAACCCAAGGCTTTCGTAGAGGCGCTGTGCCGGCGTGTTGCCATTGATTACCCCAAGCCAGGTCTTCTTCGCGCCATGCTGCCGCATCAGCTCAAGTGACTTCTCGATCGCGGCACGGGCGACTCCTCGACGCCGGTATCCGGGAAGCACCCCGACCATTGTCACCACCCATGCGTTCGTCGTGCCATGACGCTGAACGATCGTTACGCCAACAATCTTGCCCTTTTCGACAGCCACGTAGCCCCGGAACATATCGCGCAGCGACGGAGCGAGAACCTGCGCAATGCGCATGAAGGCCCAGATACGCCGAAAGCTCTTGAGCATATGAGAGATCTCTTCCTTCTCGTCAGTTTGAACGCTCCACTGCGGGTTCTCCGGATACTGAAACGTATCGCAGATCATCTCACCCAATGGCGTCAAGTCGCGCGGAAAGTTAAGCAGTCGTAGTCCCAACGGTGAACCTCCTCAATCCCGGTCAGTGAAGTATCGCCATGACCTGGTCATCATGCAACTCAATGGTGGCCCCAAGCAGTCCACTTGCGTGCTTCGACGTATATGGTTACCCTGCAAATCGGTGATGTGATGTGTCTATCCTAGCTCCTTTCGATCAGTTCTTGCATGGCGACGTCCTATACCTGTTACTGCACTTAAGTGATCCCACCCTGCATGAAACCGGTTCTCGCAACTTCTACGGTGGCGCAGTGGATAGGATGGCTAGGGCAACGGGCTTCCAAATTGATTACCGATCCCTCGACCTCAAGTCCACCATTTCAGGACGTCTCGTCTTGTCTCTCCCCAATAGTAAGCGCGATGACTCCCGAGCACTTGAAGCGGCTCAGACGATAGTCTACTCCCACTGGGCAATGAGCGGTCCGTCGACCAGGATTGATGACCCATTCTTTGTTCTGCCAATCCCTTCCGGTTGCATCGAGGGAGAGAGGATTCAACGGAAAGCCTTGGAGAGCTTTGTCATCGAAGCCATGGGAGAAGAAGAGGGAACAAGCTTTATCCACCTACAGCTTCTACTAGCAGGGAACTCATCAGCTGCTAACTCCGCTGCTGCATGGCGCCTCGCATCCGTTGCATTTGGTGATCCGCAACTTAAGAGAGCCATTCGTTATCTGGTTGACAGCCAAAACAACTTCTACGCCTATCCAGGTGAAATCCCCGAACTGCTTGAGCATACGCAGTACTCGGGATACCGATGGTGGGAGTGGAGTAAGCTTGAGCGGGCATTGATCAGCTCCTACAGTGCTGTTGAGGCATTAATAGGTGATCCCCCCAAGAAAGAGAAAAAGCTTCATCACAAGCTCCGCTTCGAACATCACGTTGAGCCTGACATGGTGTTCGGAGAGCTGCCTCCGCTCGAAGGGCTGACGGTGGCCCAGATGATCCAGCGCATGCAGCGGACACGCGACAAGAGAGCCGCTCACGGATCTACTCCAGACGGTGCCTTAACTCTTGCCAAATTGTTGGGGTTCCAATCTCTTACACAGTTTCTGATCTTGGCTCACGCTGAACACAATCTAGGAGAATCACTGTATCCACCCGGAACTGTGTGGGATCTGTTACCTCGTGATGCTTGACAAGGGGTGTGTTCGTGATTATCATGTGTTCGTGAATCGCGAACAGGAGGATATACCGAACAAGTGATCGATCTGAGATTGCTCCGCTCTTGTGAACGGGTTCTTGACTCTCTTCTAGGAATGGAGGGATCGTTGCTGTTTGAAGGGGAGGGGATAAACCGCACCGTACCTGACGCTTCCTTCCTTCTGAGCCTGCCAGGCATTCGCAGTCTCAAAGTGTGTGTTGAGCTTAAGAAGAGCCTTCGTCCTTCTATGATCCCCCATCTCAAACAGCGCATCAGCAAATGGGAGGGAAAGCACCTCTGTGACAGGATCATGATCTTCTCAGATTACATACCTGCTTCTCTTGCTCAGCTCATGAGGGAAAAGAAGATCTGGTTTGTAGATACAGCAGGGAACGCCTATTTGGAAATCACCGATAAGCTTCTGATCTATGTAACCGGCAATCGGCTGCATCGAATCGCAACTCTCAAAGGGCAGTACTTTACCGAAGTCGGCGCGAAGCTTCTCTTCTACCTTCTGACGCACGGACCCGATATAGAAGCAACGTACCGAGAACTGAGCACAGCCACGAGCGTTTCATTGGACAAGATCTCTAAGCTCCTCAACGAACTCAAGGATAGTCTAACCATCGTCGGACTCCAGCAAGGCCGCTATGAGGTGCGCAATCCACAGCGTCTGCTTGACATGTGGGTGGAAGCATTTGTGGCTAAGCTTCATCCAAAGATCATTCTAGGGCACTACAAGTCACCGTACGGCGAAGACGTTGCAGCGCTCCTAGAGGCGGGGTTACAAGACAATGCTCTTGAGAACGTGGTTGTTGGCGGAGAGTACGCTGCGGATCTTCTCACAGGGTACCTTCGCGCTAGCTCTGTAACACTCTATGTTCCCGCCAGAGAAGCCCAATCCGTTCAGCGAAATCTGAAGCTTGCCCCTTCGAAGGAGGGCCCGATTGAGGTGTGCACCGCGTTTACCCCAGAGATCGGCGAGGTATCCAAGAAACATGGCTTTGTGCTGGCCGATCCCGTCCTCGTCTACGCAGAGCTCCTAGCCACCGATGATCCTCGCTGTGGCGAGGCCGCTTTACTCATCAAGGAGAAACACCTGCCATGGATTCCCTAGTTCTCCTGGGAGAGGGAGCAACCAAGGAGCTGTGCTTCGTCGCCTCTGCTCTTAAGATACTCGGAGTTCCGTACGCGCTGATTGGAGCCAATGCCCTTCTGCTTCATGGCGTTCAAATGTCGCGAACAACCCGCGATCTTGATTTCATCGCAGCCGTCGAAGATACCTTCCAACATGTCACAGAAGCACTGCTGGAGAAGGGATTCCGCCACGGCAGGATCTCCCACAGGTTCTACACGCCACAAGGAACGCAGGTTGACGTTCTCCCCGTTACAAAGAGGGCAATAGAGACGGGATTCATTGAGTTTCCAGATGGTGAACGCCTTAGTGCCTTGGGATTCTCAGAAGCGTTGACACATGCTGAAGAAAAACAAGTGGAACATTGCGCGGTATCCGTCGCGCCGCTTCCGATTCTGGTAGCTTTGAAGATCTTTACGGCCACTAAACGCTACGGGGCGGATCTCCAAGATGCCATAGCGTGCATGAGGCAATACGAAGAGCAAGGCACGCGCCGCTTCGATAATGTAGTCTACATGGAAAGCCTCACCTTCGAAATCGCCGGTGCATATCTTCTCGGGAGCGACCTACTCGCGATGATAAATGCGAAAACCCTCATAGCAGTTGAAGAAGCCCTTGTGGCACTCACGGGTAACGCACAGCCAAGTACCAGAACTGCTGATCGCAGTGAAGTTGACTCACTCCTTCGAGCCTTCGCGTCCGGCGTTGGAGCTGAATCTCTCTGATGTCAGGAGTCACCAACAGATTTCCCGGATTGGCCAGAACAGCAAAAGACAAGCTCAGACCACCAAATCACTATTACCGGGACAAACCAGATAGTAGATCTCTATGGCCCACTTGCGTGCCTGTCCGTCTGTAACGTCTCTTCTCACCAAGCGGCAAAGTTACCTGAAATAGGCTTCCCATTCCGAGGAATTAGCAGCTGTCTCTTTGTTAAGTACAAAGAACGTCTCAGAACTTAGAGGATATTGAAGATGCGGAGTATAAAGCCTCAATGTCAGTGTTTCTCCTTCTCCAAAACTATCAAATAAAAGATCCGATATCCTCTTTACATTCTCTGCTAGATATGTCTTCCAGTCTTCACAAGTCCAGTCTACTAGCTCCTGGGGAGCACCGTAATCGATGGACAGTCCAACGTAGCCTCCAAATCCTGGAATATAGCAATATCGAACGTAGCCGCTGTTACCAGGGAGCGTCGTATCTAAAAGGTCTGCAAAGATTCCAAGTTGTTGCAAAGTCTTTTGCTCCTTATCGGTGAATGCTGTGTACTGACATCTACTAGGATCTTCTAAGACCTTCTTGTCTAGCATGAAGTATCCGTAGGTGCCAGAGCTGTAAGGCTTGTCTACTAGGATAACAAGCTCCTTGTCCCCGATGAGCGAGAAGGCCAAGTCCCCTACTCGATTCAACGTATCCTTCACGTTCTCTTCTAAGTACTTAATGTCCTCGACATCCGAGAGCCCAGCCTGTAGGATCACCGCTTCTTGAGGAAGGTAGGAGCCTCCCATGTCACTGATCTGAGCATAGGTCTGTGTATGCTCGACAGCGTTGATTGCTTGGCTAACGTAACCGAGGAGATTTTCCACTTGCATATCAACGTACTGTTCACTCTTCGGAAGTTCTACAGCGTCAGAACAAATCTGTCCGTACCCACCATAGTTCACACCTACCACAAACACCGCTATGAAGAGTACTCCCAAAGCCAGCATCTCTCTTTTCATAGTTGCCTCCTCCTTATACAAGACATCTTACCCCAAGAACCTTGATTTACCAACAAGAGTTTCCGAGGTTGTTCAGGACCACTGGGCACGTTTAGACAAAGGCCAAGTCCTGAAGGACAATGTGAGTCCTTCCCTAGATTCCTTCGCGTATGCAAAACCAGCTCGGCGTCTTGGAGAATGGCAAGGACCTCTTTGAGGAGACCTGGAAAGTGACATTCGTTACCTTTGTGAGTCACAATTCTGTTTTCGAAGTCGATCCCTACAGTATCGTCCTTCTTGATCGCATCGATTCCCTCTCGCAATTCGATCACAGGTAGGCCACTGTTGATCGCGTTTCTAAAGAAGATGCGGGAGAAGGATTTGGCGGTTTTTATCCCTCTCCGCCCCAAGAGATCGGGCGATGTGCTATCGAAGGGAGGTTTGTGCTACTATCGTCATCAGATAGCGAAGCTGCCGCTGTTCAAGGAGGTCGTTAGTAGTGGAGCTGTTACCAGAGGAGAGAGTTTGGCTGGACGCTTTCATCGAGGCCATTCGCCATGGCTTCCCTGGACTGATCAAGCGAGTGACAGTCTTCGGTTCAAAAGCACGTGAAGATGCCACTCCCGATTCGGACCTGGATGTGCTCGTTATCATCAAAGCGAAAGAAGATCTCAAATCCCGTATCCGTTTGCTTGGATATGAGTTAGCGCTGGGGAAGGATGTGGTGCCTTCTATTGCAGTCTACACCGTCCAAGAGATTGAACAACGCAGAGAGCACCGCTCCCCCTTCCTCGAGGCGGTGGAGCGGGAGGGTGTGGTGATCTCGTGAGGGAAGTGCAAATTCGAGCCGAATGGCGACGAGCTGTGAAGGCTCAGGGAGCAGCGGATCTCTTGCTCAAAGCAGGTTTCTACGAAGATGCCGTCTCGCGAGCCTATTATGCCGTCCTTCATGCGGCCAAGGCTGCGTTGCTTACACGGGATATCGTAACAGAGAGCCATACTGCTGTGAGGCGTCTCTTTGGGAAAGAGCTGGTGCAGCAGGAGCTTCTCGAGAAGGAATGGGCGTTGATCCTCGCTCATGAACAGGACGAAAGAGCTTCTGCCGATTACGACGTCGAGTTAGCTTTCTCACAAGAGGTTGCAGGACAGCGGGTAGAGGAGTCAAGACGTTTCTTGGAACGGATTCGCTCGTTTCTGCAGGCGGAAGGGCTCGATGAGGCAAGCCCTGTTTGAAGCCCTCTCTGTCTGTGCGAATTCCGTGGTAAAGCTATCCGTTCCTTGACAGCTAAACCAAAACGCCAAAAGGCAAGATCAGACCACTACTTGCGCCATAACGCATGGCGCGACTGAACATACTGTTCGAGCAGATGATATCTACCTATGAGCTCAGCGTTTCCCTCTGCAGTCCACCGTTGTTTTTCTTCAGTAACGAACGTCTCAAGTGCATTGATAGTTCCAGATGGGATCTCTGCTTCAAGAAACTCATGCACAGGCGCGCCCAAGCAATCAAGATATGTCTGATACTGCGTGTCTTCTGTCACCATCTGGCTGCACAGTTTGGCAGTGCTCGCGGCAATACGAACGCCTGGGCGGTCTTCTGATTGTGCTTGAATGAAACGGAGGTATGACACAAACTCATTACCGATGGCGATTCGTGGCCACCCAGCAATCTCGTGTTCCAGCGAGTAGGCTCTTTCGATCGATGCGCCGTAGATTTCACCGCCCGGCAGTTTCGTAGAGATTCCAACGTCGATACCGCCCCGCAGCGGCCATCCTCTTGATAGTGCTACAGCCCAGATCCCGGAGATAGCTATCAGAAGAGCACTAGCTCCTATTAAGGACGTCACGTGGCATTTTTCGGATGTCAATGGTACGGAAATGAAAATCGAGTCCGAGACGTGGGTGACAACTAGTCCAGTATCGCTGCTGAGTGCACCGGGAGCGATGTGTTCGATGGATCTCCGCACGACAGTGTCCTCCTTTTCCAGATATGCTTGGAAGAAGGAGTCGAACAGGCTCCTCAGCGCCAACACGCGAAACACGGTTTTATCTAGAGTTTCTTTCAGGCGGTCATACTCCTGTGGGTTGCTCGGTAATGCTTTCAGCTCGCGTAGGGGCCCCTTTTGCCCCAAGATGTCGACAAAGGCAGTGAGATACCATCCTACATTCAATTGAGGATCATCGTCCTTCCGCATATCGAAATTATCACACCTCGCTAATCCAAGACACAACTATGGAGCCCCTTATCATAGTGGCTAATAGATCTTTTTCCCGTAGAAGCTCCTATTCAGAGCAAAATCCTGTAGTAGAACCGTACACTTTCGGTGGCATCAGAACGTAGACAATAACCATGACTTCCTTGGCCAGGAAGCCGAAACCTGTAGAGATACATTCCGCCTTTGGATGGCGAGACCATCCCCCTTTCCTCATCCTTAGGAGTTGAATCCAACTCCCATTCTTGCCACTGGCCTACCCAGTGAAAAATCGTTGCGACTTATTCGAGAAAGGCATTCCTGCACTGTTCGATACATTGACGTCCAACCTGGTCCATACACGATAGGGACAGTGTAAATTGAAAGCGAACCGCCACTTTTCACCGGACCTAATGTCAACGGAGCGACTCTGATCCACATCATAGTACCAAGTACCGATGTCATTCAGACCCACCCAGCAGACAGTGTCTCTAGAGGTCTCGAATCCCTTGTTCTCAATAGTCACCTCAACCTTCGCTGTGTAATCTTCTGTTTCACTGCTACGCCACTCAAATTCCCAATGAATATCTAGCGATGTAGGAGTGGGGGTGGTGTAGTCCGTAGATGAATCCCAAGGCCACGCACCCTCTAGGTCAAAGAGGAAACGAATCAAGATCGCCTGAGATCTCGAGCAAACACCTATTCCCAAGTCACGAAGTGTTTGCCAACTAGTAATAGGGAATGCTGAAGCTATTTTATTGAGGGCTATGTCCGAGAAAAACAAGCTAAGCAAGGACCTATCTTCGGCGCCGATTCTTGCTTTGCGTATCGAGTCCGCATCAAACCCCCGGTCTCTCAGTTCCGAATCTACCGTCTTGTACGAAGTGTTGGCGTTCGGCATGCCAAGAGGTCCTTCCGGGCTTGGGCACTCCCAAGGCCATTCGCCGCCAAGATCGAATAGCAACCGCAGGACCAACGCTTTGGAGTCGGGGCAGGAAGCACTCCCTGAGGATGAGAGAGCATCGAATAGACCTTGCCAAGTAGTGATCGGAAACTGCCGGCGGAATTGAAAGTCCAATGTCGAGTCCCTGAAGAAGACAGCAAGAAGCGGCAGATCTTCATAATCCATTGAGCCCTTGCGAAGGGAATACTTGTCGATCCCTCGTTCAGCGATCACACTATCAAGAATCGCCAACGCGTTTCTCTGAGGATCGCTGGGATTGGGATGACCAGCATTACCGCCAAAAACAACCACTGTGAAACTACCTACAGCAAGCAACAATACGCTTAGCAGCAGAAGTCTCTTGCCGATCACGACTTTCCTAACTCCTTCCTCACATGCGGGATCAAGCCGCCGTCTTGGAGGATAGCGAGGACTTCCACGGGGAGGGCGGGAAAGTGATATTCATTACCTTCGTGAGTCACGGTTCCGTTTTCGAAGTCGATCCCAACAGTATCGTCTTTCTTGATCTCGTCGATTCCTTCGCGCAACTCGATCACAGGGAGGCCATTGTTGACCGCGTTTCGGAAGAAGATGCGGGAGAAGGATTTGGCGATCACTGCGGTAACACCGGCAGCCTTCAGGCACGTCGCTGCCTGCTCGCGCGATGAGCCACAGCCGAAGTTCGCTCCGGCGACGATCACGTCACCTTGTTTCACTGCCTTCGCGAAGCTGGAATCGAGGTCCTCCAAGGCATGAGTGGCCATCTCTTCCGGGGTGAGCGGCTGATACGTGTACTTACCCGGGAAGATGACGTCGGTATTTACATCGTCTCCGTATTTCCACACGCGTCCTTCGTTCATTGCGCACCTCCCTGAAAAACCTCACGCGGATTGGTGATCACGCCGGTTAGCACCGATGCTGCCACTGTCGCCGGTGAGGCAAGGTAGATCTCGGCATCCGCAGATCCCATCCGCCCCTTGAAGTTACGGTTGGATGTCGATAAGCAGACCTCTCCAGGAGCAAGGACCCCTTGATGTGCCCCCAAGCACGGTCCACAACCTGGGTTCAACACCATCGCGCCAGCGTGAACAAACTTCTCGATCAGCCCTTCGGAGAGAGCATCAAGCAGAACTTCTTGCGACGCGGGCAAGACGAGCATACGCACGCCCTTAGCAATCTTCTTTCCAGAGAGGATCTTCGCTGCTAGGCGCAGGTCCTCCAACCTCCCGTTGGTACACGTGCCGAGGAGGACCTGGTCGATCTTCGTACCTGCCACCTCTTCCACTGGCGAAACGTTATCCACCGTGTGCGGCTTTGCCACCTGCGGACCCAACTCGCCAGCATCGAACTCAAGCACACGCTCGTACTGCGCATCGAGATCGGGATAGACCGGGTAGTACTCGCGCACGGCTCGACCTTCTAGGAAGCGGAAGGTCTTGTCATCGGGAGCGATGTACCCGTTCTTCGCACCGCACTCAATCGCCATGTTGCAGATGACCATGCGCGAAGCTTGGCTCATCTCCGTGATCGCCTCGCCAGAGAATTCGATCGATTTGTAGAGCGCGCCGTCGGCACCTATGTCACCGATAATCCTCAGGACCAGATCCTTCGATGTGACCGGCTCCTGCAGCTTGCCGTGCACGACGATCTTGATGCTCTCCGGTGTCTTCAGCCAGATCTTCGATGTCGCGTAGAGGACGGCCATCTCTGAGCGACCTATCCCAGCAGAGAACGCACCGAACGCTCCGTAGGTGGTGGTGTGGGAGTCCGAACCGAGGATCAGCGTACCCGGGAGGGCAAATCCCTTCTCCGGCAGCACCTGATGGCAGATCCCCACCCCGGCGTCGTAGAAGTGCTCGATGTTCTGCTGCGCGACGAACTCGCGGATCTCCTTGTGTCCCAACGCGTACTTCTCCGTCGATGCGGGCACAGTGTGGTCGAGAACGATCACGAACCGCTCCGGGTCCTTTACACGATCAACTCCAATCTTGGCGAAGATCTTGCTGATTGCCGCGGTGTTGTCGTGCGACATGCAGAAATCAGGCGTAACCGTGACGATCTGCCCGACCTCAACGTGATCGAGCCCCACCTTCTTAGCGAGAATCTTCTGCGCAAACGTCATTGACATAGCGATCACCCCCTGGGAAGATGTATCTCCTCAATCGTGTCGAAGTTCATGAAGTCGGCCAGGTGAACGACGACCGCCTCCGGCGTACGCTTGTACGGATCGCCCTCCTTGGAGTGCGTCCCAATGATGTGCTGCACCTCCGGTGATATCCCGTTGGCATCAGCAAGGGCTACTCCAGAGAAGGGATGTCGCACAAGCCGCCCCTCCGCGCTCTTGCGGAACGTGCCACCCGATTCTTCCATCTCCAGTAGCTTACCTACATCGTGAAGCAGCGCACCGGCAAGAAGAATGTCGTGATTGAGAACAAGCTTTCCCTGATAAACCTCGTCGAACGTCTCACAGGCAGCGAGGCAGATCTTGGTCACGCTCCTAACGTGCTGGGCGAAGTTGATATCGCTCTTCTTTGCCAACGTAAACGGCATCCGCTCGATGTCCATCGGCGTCCAGCCGCCACGCGAAAGCCCATCCTCCCATGTCTTTGCGACCTTTTCGCGCAGCGACTCGTCTTCGATAAGCTCGATCTCCGGCAGAATTCGTAACAGCTCCTCTCTTACTCCCATCCTTCTACCCTCCTTACGACATCAATAACTGTTCCATCTCGCCACTCAATGAGTGCGATTACTTCATCCCCAAAAACTGGCCGGCGAAGCGGCTGAATAAGCCGATCCGCTTCCCGTTTTATGTCCGCAAGCTCGCGCACCGGGAGCCCCGCAACAATGAATCGATCCCTCAGATCCTCTCTTCTTGGATTGACTGCAATCCCGCGCTCGGTGACTATTGCATCGATCACCTCACCAGGAGTGGTCACCGTGGTCACCGAATTGACAATAACTGGCAGCCGCCCACGCAGGGTGGGAACCGTGATCAGCGTCAGACTGGCCCCGGCAGCGACTTCTTGATGCCCGCCAATCCCGTGCAGAAGCTGGCCATCGGAGTGAGTATTCACATTCACGTTGAAATCGAGATCGACCTCGGTTGCACCGAGGAAGGCAGCATCGAGCATGTATGTAGCGCACCCGCGCGAGTCGTAGTTGGCATAGTGTCCAGGATCCATGAGTACGTGGTTCTGATCGTGCCGCATCGACTCGGCAGCGGCCAGATCGAACGCCTGGCCATCGAGGATCGCCCGCACCAGACCGCGGTGGAGGATATCCACGAGGAGCTTCGTGCCCCCGCCCATCGCAAAGTCTCCCACGATCCCTTCCCGCTCCATCTCCTCACCGACGAACTTCGTCGCGGCGAGGGAGATGCCGCCGGCGCCCCCCTGAAAGCTGAATCCATCCTTCAGGTAACCGGACGCCTTCACCGCAGCAGCAGCGAGGCGGGCGATCCTAAGCCGCGTGGGGGAACGAGTGATGCGCAGCGTCCCCGAGGCGATGCTATTCGGATCACCGATCTCATCCACCACGACGACGTAATCCGTCCACCCCTGCTGGATCTCGAACGGGTAGGCCGGGTAAGGGGCGAGGTCGTTCGTCACAACGACGGTCTTATCCGCGTACTGCGCGTCAACCGTGGAGAAGGAGATCGGGCCACAGGAGGTCTTCCCGTAGATGCCGTTGGCGTTCCCGTACGAGTCCGCTTGCGAGGCGGCGATGAAAGCAACGTCGATATGCACATCCCCCGCTTCAACTGCGCGCCAGCGACCGCCGTGCGAACGAAGCACCGCCGGCTGTGCAAGCTTGCCGCCCTGCGAAACGAACGCTCCGATCAGTCCGTTCATCGACCCTTCAATCCGCGAGACCACCCCGTTCTTGATGTGGTCGATCACCGGCGCGTGCACCGGAAAGAGCGCGGTAGGGAACAGGCAGAGGTCCTTAATCTCCATGTGCGCACAGGCAGCAAGGACCATATTCACCAGGTAATCGCCCTCTCTGAACGAGTGATGAAAGGAAATTGTCATTCCGCTCTTAAGGCCAGTCGATTCGATCGCCTCTTCAATGGAATGGAGGACCTTGTTCTCTCCCGGTTTGATCGTCTTCTGCGGACGCGATGCCTTACACCCAGTTGGCGTCGTTGCAAACGCCCCCTCAAACGGGCGCAAAATGCGACCCCCAACCTTCTTCGGGATTTCTCTGCCGAGTGCGTTCTTCATCACCATTTTTTCCCCAGTTGATCGCCAAGGGCGATGGTTCGCACAGCCCGTTCAAGGACGGGACGATCGATCATCTTTCCTCCCAGCGCGACAGCACCGATTCCCTTCGCCTCCGCCTCTTGCGCAACAGCAATGATCTTTCTTGCCTGCTCGATCTCCTCTTTAGTTGGGCGAAACACGCTGTGAATCGGCTCAATCTGGCGCGGATTGATTGCCCCCTTGCCGACAAAACCAAGATTACGAACGTGCTTAGTCTCCCTGATCAACCCCTCTTCGTCATCGATGTCTGCATAGACGGTATCCGATGCCTGGATCCCGGCGGAGGCACAAGCGGCAACAATCTTCGCGCGCGGGAAGAGGAGAGCACTCTGCATCCTCCGCGCACCTACGTCGCGAGTGTAGTCCTCCGCGCCGAAACTGATGATCACTACGCGCTCGTCGGCAGAAGCAATCTCCTCGGCGTGCAGCACTCCCTTTCCCGTCTCGATGATCGGCATGATGAACGTGGAACCGACATCGATTCCGCTTTCTTCTTCCAAGCGTATCAGTTCATCTGCAAGATCCATGATATCAGAGGCTGATTCCGCCTTGGGTAAGCAGATCCCGTGCGGACGAGAGAGCATCACCTCTGCGAGATCATCATGTCCATACGTAGCAAGTGGATTTATCCGCACCCATACCTCGGGTAAATCAACTGCAGCCAGAAGATGTTTCACAAGCACGCGGGCGGCGAACTTCTCTGCTAGCGGGACGGAGTCCTCCAGATCGAGGAGAACGCAATCCGCACCGTGGAGCTCTATCCCCACCAAGAGGCGAGGGTTATTCCCTGGAGCGTACAGGCGCGTTCTACGCAGGCGATCACGAGCATTTCTTGTCCTCTCAACGCTCCTCCTCCAAGAAGCGATATCTGGGAGTGCCTCCCGCACCGCCGACTCGACACGCGCCCGGATGATGTAATCGAGAGCGCCATGCTCTTCAACACAAAGATTCACCTGTGGGGCGTTAAGTGCGGAGAGTGCCTCTTCGATTACCGCACTCAATCCTCGTCCAAATAGGTTCTCGTTTCTTGTTTCGATCCTGATATCGGGCTTGTCTGACCGCACCACACGAGCTATGCAGTCCCCCTTGTTTGACGAGCCAACCGCGATTTGCTTACTCACTGCGACCCCCTATTACGACATAAGAAGTGCCATTACTGCCTTCTGCGCGTGCATGCGGTTCTCCGCCTGGTCGAAGATCGCGCTTCCCTTACTGCGCGAAGCAACGTAGGTGATCTCTTCATCGTAGTGCGCTGGAAGACAGTGCATCACAAGCGCCTCCGGGTCGGCGAGCTTGAGAAGATCTTCATCGACAGTGAAACCGGCAAAGGCACGTTTTTTCTGCTGGGCTTGTGCCTCCTGTCCCATGCCCGCCCAGACGTCGGTGTACAGGACATCGGCTCCGGCTGCTGCTTGCTTGGGATCGTGTGTGATCTCCACACTCCCCCCGATCGCGCGAGCCTCCTGTACAACCTCCTCGTTCGGTTCATATCCCTTAGGGCAGCCAATGCGAAAATTCATCCCCACTTTGGCGCAGCCGTTGATCAGTGAATGGGCGACGTTGTTTCCATCGCCGATGAAGGTGACGGTCAGCCCGACAAGCTCCCTCTTCTTCTCCATGATCGTAAGCAGGTCACCAAGAATTTGGCAGGGGTGGTAGCGATCGCAGAGTGCGTTGATCACCGGAACGTCAGCGTATTTCGCCAGATCCAGGATCGTCTGGTGTTCGAAGACGCGGGCCATGATTCCATCGACGTATCCCGAGAGAACAATCGCAATGTCCTCGGTCGTCTCGCGCTTTCCCAGCTTGATGTCATCCGGGCCAAGATAAATCGCCTGCCCACCCAGCTGGTACATCCCGTTCTCAAAGGAGACGCGCGTGCGCAATGACGGCTTCTGAAAGATCATCGCCAGCGTCTTCCCCGCAAGGACATCGTGCCTCACCCCCGCACGGTGTTCGAGCTTCAAGTTGCGCGCCGTCTCCAGGATCTCGTAGATCTCCTCGGTGCTAAGATAGGAAAGGGCGACAACGTCCTTTGCGTTCATGTGTTCCTGCCTCCTGTATCGCTTGATGTGTTTGGCCAAACTACCGGAAAGGGAACTTCGTTCAGGCAAATATCTCTCATAGTGAGCATTCTCCCCTCCTTTAATCGGCAAGGCGAATGATAGCCGATCGGGCATGGGTAGCCAAGCATCAGATAAAGGGAGTTCACCCTGTCAGAAATGGCTCGCTGATTGTGCGTGCATCCACTGGCAACATAAGATTTAATCTGAACTGTTCAACTTATGTAGTCTATGTCCTGCAGACCTGTTGACTTCTCAGCTACGATTCTCTATAATGATCGTGTGTATCCGCTAGATCTTGGTTGTACCAACGCCAACATATGTTGGGGAAGGAAACTTGTTCGAAGCTGGCTGGGGGAGTCATTTGGCTCTACGGAAAACGGGTATGTTGTAAAGGAGGTTTTGGTGATAAGAAAACTTGCCCTAGTAATGCTGCTGGTGCTTGCCTTAGGAGTGGTGGGGATCTCTCAAACCGCCGTCACTCCGCGCTCGGTGAGCGTGCTTCTGTTTGACAATAACACAGGGAATACTATCGCGAAGCTTGGAGTTGTCTTTGACAAGGCAGTGTCTTTTGCAACGTCCGATGTCATTGCCTGGGGGGCTCTTCCGGGTGCCTGGGGAGGAGAGGAGGCAACTCTGGTGGCAATCTCGAACAACTTCGCCTTTATCGATGTTGTCGTTGTCCCCGGCGGAACGCTGCAGATTACGCTTTCTGGTGACGGAGCGGACGCCGTGGTGACGAGCGCTTTCTGGTTTGAGTAGTTAGCCTACCATAAGACCCCGATCCGCAATAAATAGGGTTATGGGAAGTGAGGCCTTAACAGGTCTAACAAGGAGGTTCGTATATGCTAAAGAAAGGCGTACTTTGTTTAGCGATTAGTGTATTGATGTTTGGTGTGTTGGTGGTGGCGGATACGGCCATCCCGGAGAACCCAGGAGCGTATGTCGGCGGTACTCTGACGATTGGGGTAAGTCAAACGTTCAAGGACCTTGATCCACGGGTTTCCAACTCCGTATATGATGCCTACGTATATGGTGAGGTGTTCGATGACCTCATTGGCCTCGATCCGGATACGCTGGAGCCCATCCCGCATATCGCCAAATCGTGGACGGTCTCGGATGATGGTTCCACGTCCGTTTTCTACCTAAACGAAGGGATCAAGTTTAGCAACGGGGAAGACTTGACCGCAGAGGACGTAGCATACACGTTTAATTGGATCACCGATCCAGCGAATGGTTCACCAAACGCGTCGGAATACGAGTGGCTCAAGGAAGCGTTGGTTATAGATAAGTATACGGTCATGTTCGTCAATAAGCCGGATTGGACACCGTTCTGTCCGGGACTGGTGAGCGAAAGCGCATCAATCGTTCCGAAGGATACCTGCGAGGCAATGGGGGCTGAGGCGTTCAATCTTGCGCCAATCGGAAGTGGCCCGTACAAATTTGTGGAATGGAAACCAGGAGATCACGTCACACTGGAGCGGAACGAAAACTACTGGCTTGTGAAGCCAAATCTGGATAAGGTGATTTACCGGCCTATCCCGACACTCGCCACGATGATGCTCGAGCTGGAAGCCGGTGGAATCGACATTGCAGACAACATGCCGGCCCAGGATGTTGCGCGCTTCCAAAGCATGACTGGGGTAGACGTATTGCAGGTTGCAAGCCTTTCTTACTTCTACATCGCCTTTAACTGCTCGCACGCTCCAAGTAATGATGTCCGTTTCCGCAAGGCCTGCTACATGTCGACGGACATGGATGCCGCCGTATTCTCCATCTTCCAGGGATTGACCGGTGTCCGTGCTTACGGGTGCACACCGCCAGCACTCTGGGCGAACGACACTGACTATCTAAAGAACACCATTGCCTTGGAAGAGGACGATGCAGCAGCCAAGGCGCTGTTCGACCAACTGAAGACGGAAGGGGTCATCCCCGCGAACTTCAAGACCACAATCTACTGCCCGCTTGACCCACGGCGTACTCAGCTAGCGACGATTCTCGCCACAAATCTGGAGGAGAATGGTATCGATGCAGAGGTGCAGCCGCTCGACTGGGGACCGTTGCTCGACCTGCTGTATCGAAGTGAGGATGATCCGCTCGGCGCAGGTTACGAGATCTTCATCATGGGCTGGAGTGGCGGGGCAGATCCACATAACTTCATCTACTACCTGTTGACCACGGAGAATGCGGTCGTCGGAACGGCGAACAACTTCTCTTGGTATTCAAACCCAGAGGCAGACGCCCTGATCAAAGAGGCCGATACTACTCCAGGTTGCGATCAGGCCACAAGAGAGGCTCTGTATGTGGAAGCTCAGCGGAAGATCTTCGCTGAGTATCCCCACATTTCGGGTTATCACTACATCGAGACACGCGGTGTCAGCACGCGGGTGCAGGACTTCCAGATTAGCCCGCTTACTTGGATTCAGCTGTGCAGTCCATCCAACAACGTGTGGGTGAAAGAGTAGAACGTTTGACGTTTGTCAAAGACCTAAGGCCCTGGGCTACCGATTATCGGTAGCCCAGGGTTTCTTGAAGGAGTTTGCTGGCTATGTTTGGGTATGCCATCCGGAGAATGATCCAGCTTGCCTTTGTCCTCTTTGGACTCACTGTCGTTCTTTTTGTTTTGCTAAAGGCAATGCCGGGCGATCCAGCGCGGGTCATGGCTGGCCTAGGGGCTACCCCCGCAACCATTGAAGCCATTCGGGTTAAACTGGGCTTTTATAAGCCTTTGCATGTACAATACTGGCGCCTAATTGGCGGCTTGTGCAACGGTCAACTACAGGCGATGACCTATCACAAGCCAGTGTGGACGGTGATCATAGAACGACTTCCCGCAACGGTGGAACTTGGTGCTGCCGGGATGCTTCTTGCACTCTTAGTATCTATCCCAGCTGGTTTACTCTCAGCAATTTATCGCAATTCTCCCTTGGATTATGCAGTTACGACTACTGCATTGATGGGAATCTCTATACCTGTTTTCTGGCTTGCACTGATGTTGATGTTGGTCTTCGGCGTAATACTGCATGTCCTTCCGGTATCCGGAAGGGGAGCAACGCTTTGGGGGTGGTCCTTCCTCACCATCGATGGGCTGCGACACTTGATCATCCCGGCGGTGGCACTCTCTTCAGTCCAGATGGCAATGAATGCTCGCCTCACCCGTGCGAGCATGCTCGAGGTGATGCGCCAGGAATACATTGATACCGCACGCGCCAAGGGACTGACAGAACGAGTCGTGCTAATCAAGCATGCCTTCCGCAATGCATTAGCTCCGGTGGTAACGAATGTCGGACTGCAGGTCGGGGCGCTATTTGCTGGTGCAGTATTGACGGAGACCACAACCGCTTGGCCGGGGATTGGACGGTTGATGTATGAGTCGATCATACGCCGCGATCAGGCAGTCGTGTTCGGCTTGGCATTGTTTATGGGCGCCTGTTATATGGTTTCGTATCTTCTCGTTGACATCATGTATGCCTATATCGATCCGAGGATTACTTATGACTGATCCCAATCGCGGCGCATCTACTTCAGAACACACAATGGTAAAAGACTACATCCTGTCACTTATGCTTCCTGGCTTGGGTCATGCCATGCATGGCTGGTGGGCAAAGGCCCTTGTTTTTTGGTCCTTGCTTGCTATTCAAGGTGGAACCCTCTACCTCGCGATCATGCGGGGCCGGCTGGCCTGGTTTGCCTATTCGGCGAGCAAGAGTCCATCCGAGTACTGGTTATCGACCTCAGTCTTATTTCTCCTTCTATGTGGGGTCTGGGTCTTTGCTCTGTTGGACTTGCGCCGTTCGATCCGAGCAAGAAACGAAAAGAATTACGTCCAGGGCTACTGGCAGATCGTATCAAGACGCTTCTCCAAGGATCCTAAGGGGATAGTGGGGCTATTGATCATCGTTTTCGTTCTCTATATAGCTCTGTTTGCTCCGTTCTATGCCCGTGGGAACGCGGTAAAGATGGATTTGGTGCATTTCCTCGCCAGCCCTTCACCTGAGCACCCTTTAGGAATGGACAACTTCGGACGCGATGTCCTGGACAGACTCATATTCGGTTCCCGCGTTGCTCTGGGAATCGGTGGGATGGCAACTCTCCTAAACATGCTCTTCGGTGGCTTCTTGGGATTAATCGGTGGATACTTCCGTGGTATCTCCGATGCTGGCATTATGCGATTCTTGGAAATCATCAACTCGATCCCTTTTCTCGTGCTCGCTCTGCTCATCATCAGCTTGTGGGGATCGAGCATTCTGACACTCGTTATCGTTCTCGGGATCTTCGGACTTGGACCAGCGAGAATCATTCGCAGCGAGGTCCTTTCGGTGAGGGAAGAGGATTACATTCTCGCTGCACGTGCAATCGGTGCCCCAACTGGACGAATCGTCCTCCGGCACGTGCTACCGAATGCAATTGCTTCCCTGCTTGTTGTAACCACAATGGCAATTGGAGTCAATATCATCGTGGTGGCTGGTTTGAGTTTCCTTGGGTTCGGCATACGCCCCCCCATGCCATCTTGGGGGGCAATGCTGCAGCAAGCACAGGAGTTCATGCGTACAGCATGGTGGATGGCGGTCTACCCGGGTCTATGCATCATCATAACTGTCTTCGGATTCAATATCCTCGGGGACAGCTTGCGCGATGTACTCGATCCACGGCTCAAGTAGGCTTGATACGAATGGAGTAGATCCCAAGGCGATTGGCGCCAAAGACGTCAGTGAATAAGCGATCGCCGATCATCACGGCACGCTCCGCCGGAAGGTTCATCTTAGCTAGGATATCCAGGAATCCCTTCTTCCTCGGCTTGCCAGCGCGGTAGCGCACGGGGTAACTCTCCGCCAGTTCCACGATCACGGCGTCCTTTGTTCCAAATCTGCGGTTGGTGATGATTCCAACACGAAACCCCGTCTTTGTGAGCTTATCGAGGAGCGCAGTCACCTCAGGCGCAAGCCGTGCGGGACGCCTACCACCAAGGGTGTTATCAAGATCGAACAGGATGCAGCGATTTCCCAGTCGATAGAGCCTCTCGTAATCAATATCGAGGATCGATTCGGCTGTCTCACTAGGCCGCAATAACTTCATCGTCCTCTCCGCGGAAGAATGTCCCTATCTCCGCCTCCCGGTGCAGGCGCTCCATCACATCTTCGAATTCGTCTTCCATGCCGGGGGCAACGTAGATCTTGAAGAAGACCTTGCCGTCGTGCAGGCGATAGTCGCGGCGCACGTTCGCCAGGCCGTCGTATGCGCTCAGGATGGCGTCGATGAAGTGGATCTCCCTCTCGGTTGTGTTGACCCAGTAGACGGTGGCTTCGCGCATTAGTGCTTCACCTCATTGGGCTTGTCTGAGAAGTGAAGAATTGCCTTGCGAAGCGCGATCTCCGGATCGATCCCGCTCCCCCACACACGCGCAATCGTGGCCAGGACCATGCCGCCCGCCTGCGCCTCATCATCGAGGTAGTCGGAGTCTTCAATCTCTTGTGGTGAGGAAGGCAGATGATCGACGAGCTTTCTCGCGGTAAGAAGGGTCGGCAGCTGTGCCTTGCTACGTCCTTCCTTGCGCTTGACCTCGTCCCACATGCGGTTGATGGAATCCAAGTCGCTCGGTGCCCCTGCAAAGACATGTGGATGGCGCCGGATCAGCTTGCGCACGAGGCCGTCAATTACATCCTCAATCGTAAACTCACCATTTTCAACAGCGATTTGGCTGTGCAACAGCACCTGTAACAACAGATCCCCTAGCTCATCGGCCAGGGACGAGGGATCGCCCTGATCGATCGCCGCAATGACCTCGTGTGCCTCTTCCAGGACGTACGGGCGCAGACTGACATGCGTCTGCGCCCGATCCCATGGGCATCCATCCGGTGCACGTAGCTGAGCAATCAGCTTGACGAGATCGGAAAAAGTTTTACGATCCGTCACTTGACCCTTGCGTCGGCTGCGCCGTGTCGCTCCCGCTTGATTGCGGCTGCACCGTCTCACTCGGAGTCTGGGTGGGTGCCGGCGGCGTAACGCCTGCATCCACAAGCATGGCAGCGACCTCGTCAGCGCGGTAGTCAGGCGCATCGGAGGTGAGCTTCTGCAGCTTCTCCTTGGCGTTGTCGACGTCTCCCTGTGCCAGATAGAGCGTTCCCAATTGGAAGAGCGCATCGAGACCGGTATCGGTCAGCGGTTTGTCCTGGCCAACCTGTGCCTGATTGACATCGACGATCTTGTTGTACAGGTCGATCTTGTCCGCAGCATTAGGGGCATGCTTCAGAGCGCGCGTCAGGTAGTCAATCGATGTATCATACTCGGTCCGCCATTTGTACGCCTCGGAAATCCCGCGATACGCCTCAAGTGAATCAGGCCGCGCGTCAAGGACGGCAGCGTACTGCTTGATCGCCGCACTCCATTTGTATTCACTTGAATAAACAGCGGCAAGCTGCAAGCGCGCATCCATGTCATCGGGGACAAGCGAGATCAGTGTCTCGCCCAGCGTCTCCTTCTTTGCCTTATCGAACGTGCGGGCAAAGGCGAGGCGGTAGTTATTTATTGCGCCTTCCTTGTCCCCTTGCTGAAGCAGCGTTGCTGCCAGGCCGGAGTACGCCTCCGCCTTGTACGGCGAACGTAGGATGACGTGCTGGAAGTTCTGCTTCGCGTTGTTCATATCACCACCAGCAAGGTAGGCATTCCCCAAGCTAATGTACACATCCAGCGAGCCACCACGCGAGATCGCCTTTGTGTATTGATCAACCGCTTCCTTCTCATACCCGGCAATCTGATCGTTCAGCTCCTTGAGCTGAGCGTCTTCATCCGCTGTACGATCCGTCTTGCCACTCAGCGTGTCACGCTCGGAAGTCGCCGCGGTCAACCGTTCGTAGGCGAGGTCACCCAGTCCGATGATCAGCTTGATGTTGTTCGGATCTGTCTGTGCAATCTGATCAAGCGTCTTCTGCGCCCCATCGAGGTCCTTCAACGCCAGGTAGGCCGAGGCGAGCTTGGTCATAATGCTCACATCGCCCGAACGCAAATCAAGAGCGGCTTGGTATTGCTTTGCCGCACGCTCGTAGTTACTGCTTTCCATTGCCATGTCTCCCGAACCGATGTAGGCGGGAACATAGGTTGCATCCTTGCTGATCGCCTCTTGGAATCGCTGATCTGCACCCAATGTATCACCACGTTCAGCGAGAAGCTTTCCATAGAGATAGATCGCTGTAGTGCTATCAGGGGCGAGGGTGAGGACCCGCTGCAGGAAATTCTCATCGGTATCAGTGTTCTCAAGAGCCTTTAAGTACGCGCTTAGGGCACTCGCCTCATAAGCATCGATCTCTGTTGCCAATTTCGCAATCTGGTCCTTATCAGCATCGGTCTGATCAGTCTTATCATCCAATGACTGTTTTTCTTGCGAAGCGGCGGTCATCTTCGCCTCGTAGATGCGTCCTACGTAGTACGAAACGTATGGATCGTCCGACATACCCTCATCGAGTATCCGCTGGAACTCGGCCAGACCCTTGTCTTGGTCTCCTTGCTCAATCATGTACGCGTTCACAAGCGGCATCTCGACAGTGATCTCCGCCAAATCGTGAATGTTCTCGTACCAATCACTGAACTTCGTGTCACCAGCCTCTTTCACGTAGTCGTCGTGCACGTTCGTCTTTACATCGGCAAGGCTCGGTGTATGCGCGTCCTTGTGATCCGTGACCTTGATGATGTGATAACCATATTGGCTCTTCACGGGCTGGCTCACTTCACCAACTTTCAGCGAAAATGCGGCGTCTTCGAACTCCTTGACCATCTGTCCGCGACCAAAGAAGTCCAGGTCCCCACCGTTGGCCTTGCTTCCGGTATCGGTTGAGTATTCCTTAGCCAGTTCCGCAAAGTCAGCTCCATCGTTCAGTTTGTCGAGGACCTCGTCAGCTGTATCGAGATCGGCGACGAGGATGTGCGATGCACGTACCTGTTCAGGCTCATCGTAGTTGGAGATGTTCTTCTCGAAGTAAGCCGCAAGTTCATCGTCGGTAGGTTCTATATTCCCAATTACGGCGGTGCGCAACATGCTATCACGCAGCTGCATCTCGATGCTATCACGTATTTCTTTCTTGAAGGCATCAAGGGTCTTCCCCTGCCCCTGCAGGTATGTTGTTAGCTGCTCCTCAGTGATGCCATTGTTACTTAACAAAGCATCGTACTGCTTGTCAACCTCGGCATCAACATCCTTGGATGCAACGTTGATCTTCATCTGACTTGCCTGCTGCCCGTACAACGCCTGACGAATCAGTTGCTGCATTGCCTGGCCCTCAATCGAAAGCTGGAAGTATGCGCCGCTTGCTCCGGCAAACAGGGAGCTTGGGTCCTGCCCTATTTGCTCATAGTACTGGCGATATTGGTTGGAGAGATTCGTCGACGCATTATCCAATTGAGCACGCAGGATCTTTGTTCCATTCACCGTTGCAGCAGCACCTACCTCTTGGCCAGTGCTCGATGAGTTCCCAAACGTGCCCGCCTGGTTGAGCCCAATCAGACCCACACCACCGATAAGGAAGGCTACGACAACGGACCAGATAATTGTCTTCTTGTGCCGCTCGAAAAATTTATACATCTTCAGTCACTCTCTCCTTTAGACAGAAACTCATGTTCCGCAGAATGGTACATGCATCGCTTCACCCAAGCAAGGGAGAGGAACGATACCTTGAGCCGTATTCTTCACCACTCGTTGCGCCGGATGGCGTCTGCACAATGTAAACTGAACCGCTATTTGGCGCTCTCAGTGAACTGCGTCCGCCGGATCACGTTAACCCTAATCTCCCCCGGGTAGCTAAGCTCGCCCTCGATCGCACGCGCGATATCATAGGCTAGCTTCGCCGCCACGTCATCGTTGGCTCGCTCCGGCTGCACCATCACTCGCACCTCACGTCCAGCTTGCAGTGCGTACGCCTCCTGTACAGCGGGGAAGGATCGACACAACTCCTCCAAATCGTGCAGCCGTTGGATATAGCGCTCAAACGTCTCCTGCCGCGCTCCGGGGCGCGCCGCGGACAAGGTATCGGCAGCTTGGATGAGAACATCAAGCACACCGTTCGGTTGGATATCCTCATGATGTGAGGCAATAGCATGCACAACGTCCGGGTCCTCGCCATAGCGACGAGCGAGATCGGCGCCGATCAAGGCGTGCGGACCATCCACTTCATGGTCGACTGCTTTGCCGATGTCATGCAGCAGACCTGCGCGCTTCGCTTTCTGTGCGTTGATTCCCAACTCATCGGCAAGCATCTTGGCGATAGAACTTACCTCAAGTGAGTGGGCAAGCTGATTCTGGCCGTAGCTCGTACGGTACTTGAGACGACCAAGGAGCGCAGCAAGTTCAGGATGGAGGTCGATGCCCAGATCAAACGCCGCCTTTTTTCCTTCCTCTTTGATCTTCTCCGCAAGGCGCGCCTTTGCCCGTTGCACCTTTTCCTCGATCTGCGCCGGATGAATCCGGCCGTCCTCAATCAACCGACCGAGAGCCATGCGCGCCACCTCGCGCCGCAGTGGATGGAAACAGGAGAGGACAACCATCTCTGGGGTATCATCCACGAGAAGCTCGACACCTGTGAGGGCCTCGAAGGTTTTTATGTTTCGTCCTTCACGCCCAATGATCCGCCCCTTGAACTCCTCCGACGGAATAGGGACAGAACTCGTGGTGTGCTCCTCCACATACTCTGCCGCATAACGCTGAACTGCTGTGGCGAGGATCTTTGCTGCGCGCTGCTGTGCCTCTTCGCGCGCCCTGCGCTCGGACTCTTCCACCTTGCGAGAGAAGAAATGTTGTGACTCGCTTTCCACTACTCGCAATAGGTGTTCCCGCGCTTCGTCACGGCTCCAGCCAGAGACGCGTTCCAACTGCCCTCTTGCCTCGTCCAGAAGCTCGGCCCCTTCCTTCTTCAGATGCTCAACTTCCTCCTCATCCTTGCGCAACGAGTCCTCGATCTGCTCCAGATAATTGGACTTCTTCCCTAGCCGATCCTCACGTTGGAGTATGCGCTCCTCCATACGAGAGAACTCTTCCTCACGGTGCTTACTGCGATCTTCAAGTTCGTCGCGCAGCTTCTGGATCTCACGCGATCCATCGAGAAGCGTGGCCGATTTCAGTCGTTCCACCTCTTCATGCGCCTGCTGTAGATACTCCTGCTCCTTGCGCCGCCGCGGCACGTTTCCAATAAGATACCCAGCCGCGACTCCGGCAATCACGCACAGTCCTAGCCCGATATATCCTAGTAAACCCATCATTTCCCGTCCTTTGTACCCCCGCGACTCCCAAAACAGCCACTTATTATACCCGTTTTTTCCCACTGATGTGTAGGACAGCTGGGAGGAAAACGACGCTAAACAAGAGGGTGAATCCGATACCAAGCAGCGCTGATACGCCGAGAAGACGTAATCCCGGAGTGCGCGCGATTAACAAACTACCAAAGACAAGCATCGTCGTCAGCGAAGTGACAAAGACAGCCACCGCCGTCCTGCGTCCTGCTCGTTCGACCGCCCCATCAACGGAGATCGTCCTCTCCTCGAGGTAACGATGGATGATATGAATTCCGCTATCCACACCTATACCAATCAGTAACGGTGATATCGTGATGTTGATGAAGTTGAAGTCTACCTGTAACAGGCGCATCCCCCCAAGCATCCATGCATATCCGAGGATAAGCGGAGAAGCAGCGATCAGGGCACGCCTCCATCCACCCATGCTGCGCCACAGCGTGAGCATGATCATTACTGCTGCAAATGCCGTAGATACAAGAAAATCTCGCCGCATGTAATCTTCAAGTTTCGCCGCCACAAGCGGCATACCGAAGAACCGGTCGGCAAACGAGCTGGCGTATGCGTTGAACTGTTGCATATTGCCTTCTTGGTAGATCGTCCGAACCATACGCGCCTGAACGATATAGGTGGCGTCGGGAGCAAGGTAACGAGCGCGGATTCCTTCAGGAAGAGCCATGAGGATATCACGCAGCAGAGTCTCCGCAGGAGGAAGATCCTTCACGTCAGTGAGGTTCTGATCAAGCTCGGCAAGCTCCTCCTTGAGGGCAGAGATCTCCTTCTGGGTTGCGGGAATATCTATGGCATTGAGCCGGTCTTGCACCGTCTTCAGCTGCGTCTGGACCTTGTTCGCACTCATTGCAAGTTGCGCCTCCCCGTTCATTCCTGAGACATACTGCAGGAGGCCAAACTGAGCAAGGAGAGTCCTGATCTGCGTTTGTGCAGATGACCGCTCGCTGATGCTGCGATCGATTATGTCCAGCTGATCAACATATGACGGTATGTTTAGGCTGTTAAGTACGTCCTGCTGCTGCGCCAAGTTCACGGGAAGAAGGCTCAACGCAGAGTCGATTCCATTCACCAGGTCGCTCTTCTCTAGGTGACTAACGATGTTCATCAAATCATCTTCATCCTTGGCAAAGAACGTGTAGTAATCCCCAATGCCAGCACTATCCTCGCCAAACGCCGCTAGCACATCGCCTAGTACCTCTTGGCTCTTCACACGCGGGACCATGTCCCCACTGGAAAAGATAAAGTGGGTCTGCGCAGCCTGAAAGGCAATAAAGAAGGTCAAGATGAGGACAATAACGAATATCGCCCGCGCCCTTCCAGTGAGAAACTGGAAGAAACGCGTCAGATGCGGTGCATAATTCATCACACTCTCCCGATGGCGGAAGCGGAACAAAAAGTGAAAGAGGGTTAGTAATGAGGGAAGAAGAAAGAGCGTCGTGGCAAAGGAGAGAAGCACACCCACCCCAGTGATTGCACCCATTTCGAATAGGGCCCGAGACCGTGAGAGAAGAAGGCCAAGGAAGACGAGCGCTGTTGTAGTTGCCCCGACAAAGGATGCCTCACCCTTCTTCCATACGGTCAGGTAGAGTGCTCGGTTGAATGGAGTCCCCTTGCTCCGTTCTTCCGCATATCGTGATATGAGGTGTATGCTGTAATCGATCCCCAATCCGAGCACGAGTGCTGGCAGAAATGTGGTTACAAGATTGAACCCGCCAACGATAAACTTCGCCCAGGCCATGGTAAGAACAATGCTCATCAAGAGAGGCACAAGGGCGACAATACTGTAGAAGACGGAACCGAAGGCCAGGAAGAGTATCACCAATATCCCGATCGAAGAGATGATCGTGCTGCGCAACATATCTGAGTTAATCACCGAATTAGTCTCAGTGTTGAACGCGTACGTCCCAGTCACTCCAACGCCTACACCGTATTTCTGTAAGTCAACCTGCGAAAGCGCCATCTGCAATCTCGTCATTACATGCCCGCAGTACGTTACACCACGCTCGGACGCAAAGCGGGGGCGCACATTGATGAGAAGCTTCGCATAGTCACTGGAGAAGAACGGCTCTGGCAAACGCACAGTCTGCTCAGCAGACGGCGCAAATACCTTCTTGATCTCTTGCACGTTCGCTGTTACCTTGGACATGCTATCCAGGTTATCGATAGTCGCAATGATGCCCGTGTTCAGGGAGGCAACTTCATCGAGCTGGGCCTCAACTGCCGCAACCCCGCTCGGGTCAGACACGGTAGTCACTCCGCCATATATCGCCTGCGTGAATGCATCATTCACTTGACGGTAGGCGGCAGCAAGGTCCATGGTGAGCCGTGGTGTCGTGCGCTCTGATCCGGAGATCGTCTTCTCGGCCGCTTCGACACTCGCCGCGATCTGAGCAAGTTCATCCTTGTTTAGGCGATAAAGAACGAGGTACTGATCGGGAATCTCCGGTGCAAGTTCGCGCGTATAGGCTACCTCGACAAACTCCGGGTCACCGTCAAGTTGCTCCTTGATCTGTCGCGCAACTGTGAGGAGCTTATCCGTGCGCTCCTCTTCACTGAGAGAATCCGCGGAATCGAGCGAGACAAGAAGGGCTAAATAGTCGCTCTGCAAGAGCGACTCTTCGGTGTGACGATAGTTGTCGATCAGTGGGTCATTCTGTGGAAGCAAATCGAGGAATGATCCACGGATCGGGATATTGCGCACATAGTACGCAGCAGCCCCCGTGATCAGAATAGACGCTATCACTACCCACCATGCGTAACGTCGGCTAATGCGGAAGATGCGGTAAAATGCCCTTTCCTTGGCCGGTCTTTTCCTCGCCATACGCAACCGCCTAGCTGGCCTCCTCGCTAGGGCTGGTCACCTCAATGTCGTACCCAATTAACTTCGCTGTCAGGCGGACATTCTGTCCTCCCTTCCCAATCGCAAGGGACAGCTCGTCATCAGGAACGATCACCTTGGCGCGGCGGTTCTGTTCATCGAGATCGACTGAGATCACAGACGCCGGCTCAAGGCCGTTCTTAAGAAGTTGTTCCAGGGAATCGCTCCAGCGAACGAGATCAATCTTCTCTCCAGACAGCTCGCGAGTTACAACCCGCACACGCGCACCGCCAGCTCCAACACAAGTCCCAACGGCATCGACGTTCGGGTCAAGAGACTCGACTGCCACCTTGCTGCGGCGCCCAGCCTCACGCGCGATCCTACGCACGACAAGTGTACCCTCTTCGATCTCGGGTACCTCCAACCGCAAGAGCTGATGCACAAACTCAGGATGAGTACGTGAAAGGAGGACGCGGGGATCGCCCTGCGTCTGCTCAACGCTGACGAGATATGCCCGCAGCCGATCGCCTGCATGATAGCGTTCGCCGGGAATGCGCTCTGAGTTAGGCAGGATCGCCTCCGCCTCACCGAGGTTCACCCACACATCCTTCCCTTCGAAACGATGTATCGAGCCGCTGATGATCTCACCAACCCGGTTGATATACAGATCGTACACGATATCACGCCGCTTGCGCGTAATCGCCTGACGGATCGTCTCCTCCGCCTTCTTGGTGGCGATGCGGCCGAATTTGGCTAACTCAATCCGCTCACCGTTGATTGATATATCACCTGAATGCTGGTCAATTTCCACCTCGACCTCGGTCTCCGCATCTTCGTGATGCTCCTCACGGTAGGCTGCCGCCAGGCCCTGTCGGATGGCATCGTATAGGTCCTCACGAGGAACGCCTTTCTCCTTCGCCATCTCTTCCAAGGCTTCTATAAATGCAATATTCATCTCATCCCGAAAAGGCTTCGGTTCACTCTCCTCGCAAAGAAGAACAGCGCTCACAGGCAGACCACGATGATCTCGGCCTTCAGTGCACTTCCATTCTTCACATGATGTTCGTATTATACGCTACATCAACATTGGCAAACAATAGGGGCATGATGAGCACGATCGAATTCACCGTAACAGAAGTGGAAGACGGGCTGCGGCTCGATCGCTACCTGGCTAGTAACGTGCTGAGTATCTCCAGGAGTACGATCCAACGACTAATCCGCAACGGCCAAGTCACCGTGGGAACAAGCGTGATCACCCAGCCATCGCACCGCATCCGCCCGAGTCAGGCGATCTCCTGCAAGCTACCAGAGGAGAAGAGCCTCGTCCCAAGAGCACTCCAACTCGACATTCTGTATGAGGACGATTCGATCGTTGTTGTAAACAAGCAGCCTGGGCTTGTTGTTCACCCGGGTGCTGGGCAGAGCGCGACCACACTGGTGGAAGGGCTCCTTCTCGATCGTTATCTTCCCGTCGATGACGACCCATCGCGCCCGGGGATCGTTCACCGCTTGGACAAGGATACGAGCGGCACCATGGTCGTTGCGAAGACTGCCCCGGCACTGCACGCTCTCAAGGAGCAATTCGCTGCTCGCGCCGTACGCAAGCTCTACATCGCGCAGGTGGAGGGAACCGTGGATGAGGAAGAAGTAATGATCGACGCCCCCATCGGACGCAATCCGACCAACCCTCGTTGCATGGCAATTACCTCGCAAGGACGAAGCGCCCAGACGGAGTTTCGCGTTCTGCAGAGGAGGGACGACTCCAGCCTGCTCATGTTGCATCTGCGCACAGGTCGCACCCATCAGATACGCATCCACATGCGTTACATCGGTCACACAGTCATCGGCGATGTACTCTACGGACACGCGAACACACGATTGATGCTCCACGCTTGGCGCCTGGAATTTACGCACCCGCAAAGCGGAGAGCATATGTCGTTCACTGCTCCGATCCCACCTGAATTTGACGTTCCGGAAGGAGTGTCACTCGATGACATGGCAAATGATCTTCATTTCTGACGAGAGATTCTCAAGGCGCCAATCAGATAGTCGACATCAGCAATGTATGCCACGCCAACAGCTACGTAGAAGAGGATAAGTCCGGGGCCAACGTTAACGACCATCAGGCTCATGGAGAGAAACGTAATGACAGAAGCGGCCTTCCCCAATATGCGTGAGCCCTGCACCTTCCTCGCCAGGCAGTGCAGGAAGAGTGCACCAATGGCCAATGCCAACTGCGGAACGAAGAACAATGTGAGCCACAGCAGGGGAATCGTTCCCATCGTCCACAGCGAAACAACAAGGGATGCATAGAGGATCTTATCCACAGCCGGATCCAGAACTTTTCCCAGTTTGCTCACCTCATGCCTGCTACGAGCAATCATCCCATCGAGAATGTCGCCGGCACTGGCAACGAGGAACAGAACCAGAGCAATCTCTCGTCGCCCAATGAGGAGGAAGACAACGATCGGAACGATCAGGGTCGCACGAGCAATGGTGATCTTATTGGCAAGTGACATGTCGCCCTAATCATAATCGCGATCCCTCCCCGGATACAAGCAACTTGAAGGCGATTCGTAGCTTTCAGTATAATGCCTCACCAGATGCACAAAAGGAGTGGTGGCATGAAAAAGCGAGTGCTCATCATGGGGGCAGCAGGACGCGATTTTCACAACTTTAACGTCCATTTCCGTGATAACGAAGACTACGATGTCGTGGCGTTCACGGCGACCCAAATCCCGGACATCGCGGGAAGAGCGTACCCAGCGGAACTTGCGGGTAAACTCTACCCCAACGGTATCCCGATCGAATCGGAATCCGAACTTGAGAAGCTGATCGAAGAGAAGAAGATCGATCTCGTAGTCTTTGCCTACAGCGACGTCACCAATCAGTACGTTATGGAGCGTTCCTCGCTCGTTAACGCAGCTGGTGCAGACTTCATGCTGATGGGGACCAAGTCGACCATGGTCGAGCCCAAGAAGCCTCTGATATCAATCACGGCTGTCCGCACGGGCTCAGGCAAGAGCCAGACGACCAGGCGCGTGGCTGAGATCCTAAAGAGCCGCGGAAAGAAGCTGGCCGTCATTCGACATCCGATGCCCTACGGGAATCTCGTAGAGCAGGAGTGGCAGCGCTACGGGACCTACGCCGACCTCGACAAGTATGAGTGCACAATCGAGGAGCGCGAGGAGTACGAGCCGCACATCGATAACGGGACAATCGTCTACGCCGGTGTGGACTACGAGAAGATCCTGCGCAAGGCCGAGGAAGAGGCGGATGTAGTCATCTGGGACGGAGGAAACAACGACTTCTCGTTCTACAAGCCCGACCTATCGATCGTCGTTGTCGACCCACACCGTGCCGGCCATGAGCTACTCTACTACCCAAGCGCGGTGAATCTGCGCACAGCTGATATTGTGGTAATCAACAAGGTAGATACGGCGTCTTTTGATGACATCCAATTCGTGCGCCACAACGTTATCGATGTCAACCCAAAAGCACGCATCATCGAAGCCGCGTCGCCAATTCAAGTCGATGATCCGTCCGTGATACGAGGTAAGCGGGTGCTCGTCATCGAGGATGGCCCAACACTCACTCACGGCGGGATGAAATACGGTGCGGGAACGATCGCCGCCAAACGATTCAACGCCAGCGAAATCATCGATCCGCGGCCATACACAGTCGCCTCAATCACCGCTACATACGACAAGTACCCCAAGATAGGACATCTCCTGCCAGCAATGGGATACGGCGACCAGCAGATCAAAGATCTGCAACAAACCATCGATCGCGTTGATTGTGACGCGGTCGTCATCGGCACGCCGATCGATCTGACACGGTTGGTCTCGTTCAAGGTGCCTGCAACGCGTGTGCGCTACGAGCTGCAAGAGATCGGATTGCCTAACCTGGATACCTTGCTGAAGGACTTCTGAGTCGAAGCATAAGACGAATCCTGGCCCTGCACCGACAGGTCGCAAGACAATAACGTGCGGGGTCAGTGTGTCTGCAGGGTGAGCAACAGCCCGAGAGCCAACCCGAAAATAACGCCAGCGGCAAGGCCGAAGAACACGTCGTGAAATCCTACTCCCACCAGGCCGCCAACAACTAGCCCCGTCGGCAAGAGGAGGACAAAGTGCCTTGCCCTTCCGCGCAACAAGTTACGCCACATTCCACTCTCCATCGCTACTACCTAGCACACGAAGGAAGGCGGTAACTACCTGTGGGGCAAACTGTGAGCCCGCGTTCTTCCGTAATTCGGCAAGAACGTTCGCCTGAGAAAGAGCCTTTCGATACGGTCTGTCGGATACCATTGCATCATATGCATCAACAACCGCAATAATCTGCGCCTCAATCGGAGCCGCATCGCCGGTTAGCCCGTCCGGGCAACCACTGCCATCGTAGCGCTCGTGATGGCCTCGCACTATCCTTGCTGCATCCCGCAAGAACTCCTTGCCAGCAAGCATCTCTGCGCCGTAGTCAGGATGTCTGCGCATCTCTACCCACTCCTCATCGGTGAGCGGGCCAGGTTTGTTGAGAATCTCATCTGGAACCTTGACCTTGCCGACATCGTGAAGATACGCGGCATAGGAGAGCGTGATCAACTGGTCTGCCCCCAGATTGAGCCGCTCCCCCGTGGCAACCGCCAATCGTTCCAGGCGATGACAGTGCCCTTCCGTGGCCTCATCCTTCTCCTCAACCGAGCGTGCAAGCTGCAATATCTCTTGGATCTCATCGCGCATCAGGTGAAAACTGGGCGGGGAAGAGATGAGGAGAAATTCAACATCCTTTTCCACCTGAAAATGGGCCCGTTGTGGAAGCCCGTGATGGTACATGTAATCCCCGGCGTGCAGGAGAGTATTATCATCCGCAACACGCAATAAGCCACTGAGAAGGTAGATGAATTCAAACCCTTCCCAGTCGCTCGCTGCATCGAGAAAAAAATACTTCCCGGCAAGCACCTGCTGCCGGGTAACCTCAAATGCCCCTTGCTGCACAAGGAGATCCAGCGAGGTCGCCTTCTTCTCAACCTTCTCTCGCCCGTCCGTCTTCCGAACGATCTTTAGGCCAACAACCACGCTGGACTCCTTTTGCTAAGTAGTCTTTTCAACCACCACCGACGTGCACTGGTGTACTGAGAGTGGTAAACCCTCCGCCAACGTGAACTGATGTACTGAGTGTACTGAGAGTGGTAAACCCTCCGCCAACGTGAACTGGATTGGCAGATACGCTGACAGCTGCGATAGAGATAAATAGCGATAACGCTATCACGACTAACAGCAACAGCTTTCCAAAACGTTTCATGCTCTTGCCTCCTTATTGCTGAACTTTCACTCCTACTATTCCTAGCAGCAATAGATCTTAGACATGGATCACACAGAAACGAGATAAATTGGCTATTCATTATCATTATCCGTCGATACGTAATCTACTCCCACGGCAAAGCCTAGCATATCTCTCGCAAGCCCTTCGCGCAAACAATTGAGACAGGTAAGCTCAGTCTTCCTGTTCTTGCCAGAAATACGCGCAATCAGCGCTAGAGATCCCTTATTCTCCCGCTTGCGAGTGCCGCCAGACCGGCGAGCGCAGCTGTAATTCCGCTTCCGATGAAGATCATGGGGGCGGAGAAGACAACTAGCATCGCCCCGGTGAAGGCAAGCAAGATCGGCTGCAGGCTATCTGTTATGGCAGACTGTGCACCAAACACACGCCCTTGCAGCTCGTTTGGTACGCGCGTCTGAAAAACAACCGCCTCAAGCGTGTTAACGATCACCACACCTAATCCGACAAGAGCCAGCGCCCCAAGGGAGAGGCTCATGCTCCGCGATAAGCCAAACACGGCCAACATCACTCCGAGGAGAACAAGCCCGCAGACGGTTCCCAAACCATGGCGACGGAAGCGTTTGGGACGAGCGGTCAAGAGCCCCCAAGGACAATTCCCACGGAAAGCGCTTAGCCGAAGAGACCGAAGCCGCGCGCCCCAACGTGAAGCACATACTTGGCCATTGTCGGAAAGAGAACGCTCGTTGAGGCAAGGAGGAAGTTGATTAACGCGAAGAGAAGGAGCATGAACAAGAGGGTCTTCTCACGGCAGAGAAATCTGAAGCCAAAGAGGATATCGGAAAAGATCGATCTCAAACCGCTGCTCACGCTGTACAAGGTTCGCGATCGAGGCTTGCAGGGATGGGCGATGGAAGGCCGTGCCGTGGCGGCAAAGATGGTGAACACATGTATCTCCCACACCTAAAGCTGCCCGGCCAACAGCACGCCACCCGCCGTCCCGATAATGAGGCCGTTTATCAGATTCATCGCCAGCATCAGCCTCCGGCGGTCGAGACGATCGACGAACACCCCTGCGATCGGTCCCAAAAAAGTAGGGGAGAGCTGTAGCGGTAGCAACACCAGCCAGCGTAGCCGCTGACCCTGTCTTCCCCAACACCCACCAGAAGAGAGCAATATAGGTTAGCCGGCTGCCGAACATGGGCAAACTCTGCCCGCCCAGACGAAGACGAAACTACGATTACGCCATAACGATGCTTTGTTATTCATTAGACTTACAGTACAGTATATTGCATCTTCGTCTCCGATTAAAGCCTCAGTTGGAGGGTTCAAACTCACTATAGTCGTTCATCCGTTGATGGTCTCTCCCTGCTGATGTTCCTTCACAAAGGGAACCGCCTTTCAATGCACAGCAGAAGTGTCGGCAATGCTAAGACTCAGCGCGCGTTGTACAAGCCAAAAGGGAGGGTTACAATCGTGACTGAGTTCGTGATCGATCGACACTTCTTACACCTTGAGGAGGAGTTTATATGACGGAAAAACACATGATGACAATAGACGGGAACACGGCTGCAGCGCATGTTGCTTACGCGTTCAGCGATGTTGCCGCGATATACCCGATTACACCCAGTTCGCCGATGGGCGAGGTCGCTGATACCTGGGCAGCACACGGACGGAAGAACATCTTCGGCCAGGCACTACAGGTAACAGAGATGCAGGCGGAATCAGGTGCCGCCGGGGCTGTACACGGGTCTCTCGTTGCCGGTGCGTTGACAACAACGTTCACCGCTTCGCAGGGCCTGTTGCTAATGATCCCCAACATGTACAAGATCGCCGGGGAGCTCCTCCCGGGAGTCTTCCACGTATCGGCGCGCGCTGTAGCGGGACACGCTCTCTCCATCTTCGGCGACCACTCCGACGTTATGGCTACTCGCCAAACAGGGTTTGGCCTCCTCGCCTCGGCATCGGTGCAAGAGGTCATAGACCTGGCCCTCGTCGCCCACCTGTCGGCGCTGCGATCGAAGATTCCATTCGTCCACTTCTTCGACGGCTTCCGCACCTCACACGAAATCCAGAAGGTCGATGTGTTGGATTATGACGAGATGGCGAAGCTCGCTCCTTGGGATGAGATCGAAGCGTTTCGCAAGCGGGCGATGAATCCGGAGCATCCACACCTGCGCGGATCGGCGCAGAATCCGGACATCTACTTCCAGGGGCGTGAAGCGGCAAATAAGTACTATGCTGCTACCCCGGCGATCGTCGCAGAGATGATGAAACAGGTAAGCAACCTCACCGGCCGCACGTATCACCTGTTCGACTACGTGGGTGCGCCGGACGCTGATCGCGTCATTATCCTCATGGGCTCCTCCTGCGACGTTGCCGAAGAAACCGTCAACTACCTGACTTCGCAAGGAGAAAAGGTCGGCGTGTTGAAGGTTCGCCTCTACCGCCCATGGTCAGCCGATGACTTCCTGAAGGCCCTACCTGAAAGCGTAAAACGGATCACCGTACTCGACCGCACCAAGGAATCCGGGAGTGATGGTGAACCGCTCTACAAGGACGTCTCAACAACGCTTAAGGAACGCGGAGACAATCGTATTGTCGTCGGCGGTCGCTACGGTCTTGGATCGAAGGAATTCACGCCATCGATGGTCAAGGCCATCTTCGACAACCTGAAGGGTGACTCCCCAAAGAACCACTTCACCGTGGGGATCGTCGATGACGTTACCCACACATCACTTCCCATGGAGCCCGAGATCGACGTTGCACCAGAAGGGACAATTCAGTGCAAGTTCTGGGGATTGGGTGCCGATGGAACCGTAGGCGCGAACAAGAACGCAATCAAGATCGTGGGGAACAACACCGACCTCTATGCCCAAGGGTACTTTGCCTACGACGCCAAGAAATCGGGCGGGATCACCATATCCCACCTGCGTTTCGGAAAAGAACGCATACAATCACCGTACCTCGTCAAAAACGCGGATTACATTGCCTGCCACAACCCTGCCTTCGTCCACAAGTACGATCTGCTTGCGGGAATCAAGGAGAACGGAACGTTCGTCCTCAACTGCCCATGGGCAGGAGATGAACTGGAGGCGAATATCCCCGCTTCCCTCAAGCGCACGATCGCCGAGAAGCACCTCAAGTTCTACACGATCGACGCCGTAAAGCTGGCTGGTGAGGTTGGCCTCGGTGGACGAATCAACATGATCATGCAGACGGTCTTCTTTAAGCTGGCCGGCGTAATTCCCGTTGATGAGGCAATCACACGCCTCAAGGAAGCAATTGTCAAGGCTTACGGGAAGAAGGGAGAGAAGGTCGTGCAGATGAACAACGCCGGCGTCGATGCGGCACTGGACAACCTCGTCGAGGTCAACGTCCCGGAGTCCTGGGCATCGGCATCCCGATCCAGCAAGGATGGAGAGCAGCAGATCCCTGAATGGGTAATCAAGGTGATGCGCCCGATGGAGCTGCAGGAAGGAGACGTGCTTCCAGTGAGCGCGTTCGCTGCAGATCTCGATGGCAAGTACGACTGGACCGGCCCCGATGGTACGTTCCCCGTGGCTACGACACAGTATGAAAAACGCGGAGTGGCGATCAGTGTCCCCAAGTGGAATCCGGACAACTGCATCCAGTGCAACTTCTGTTCCTTCGTCTGTCCACACGCGGCGATTCGCCCTGTGTTAGCGACAGATGACGAACTGGCAAATGCGCCAGCTGGATTTGCCACCGTCCCCGCCAAGGGGAAAGGACTTGACGGCTTCCGATTCCGTATCCAGGTGAGCGTGCTCGACTGCACCGGCTGCGGAAGCTGCGTCTCCGTGTGCCCGGGGATGAAGGGAGAAAAAGCGCTCACACTGAAACCGCTTGGCTCTCAGACCGATCCACAAGTGAAGAATCACCAGTTTTCCTCGCAGCTTCCAGTGCACGACGATGTCATAGGACCCGAGACAGTGAAGGGAAGTCAGTTCCGCCAACCGTTATTCGAGTTCTCCGGCGCGTGCCCTGGCTGCGGCGAGACACCATACGTCAAGCTCGCTACGCAATTGTTCGGTAAGCGAATGCTCATCGCCAATGCCACCGGTTGCTCCTCAATCTACGGTGGTTCAGCACCGACTGCGCCGTATTGTGTCAATAAGAACGGCCAGGGCCCGGCATGGGCAAATTCCCTATTCGAGGACAACGCTGAGTACGGCTTCGGAATGAACCTGGCTATGCAGGCCCGGCGCGATCATCTGGCAAGACTGGTGACGGACGCGATCGACAGCAACGTGTCAGCAGAGATCAAGGCCGCACTGAGCGACTGGCTGGCGAGCAAGGATATCGCGGAAGGATCGTGCGTTGCCGGCGAGAGGCTTGTCTCAATGCTGGAACCAAGCACTGGGAACAACGACACACTCAAGCAGATCCTGTCGATGAAGGACCTACTAACCAAGAAATCGATCTGGATCTTCGGGGGAGACGGCTGGGCGTACGACATCGGCTACGGTGGGCTCGACCACGTCTTGGCGATGAACAAGGATGTCAACGTCCTCGTGATGGATACCGAGGTCTACTCCAACACAGGAGGACAGTCCTCCAAAGCGACGCCGACTGGCTCGGTGGCCAAGTTCGCCGCCTCCGGCAAGAAGACCAAGAAGAAGGACCTCGGCCGGATGTTCATGAGCTACGGCTACGTCTACGTCGCTTCTGTGGCGATGGGCGCGAACATGAATCAGTGCCTGAAAGCGTTCCTCGAGGCAGAGGCCTATCCCGGACCGAGCATCATCATCTCGTACGCCCCGTGCATCAACCAGGGACTAAAGAAAGGGATGGGAAAGTCGCAGGAAGAGGAGAAGCTGGCGGTGCAGGTTGGCTACTGGCCTCTCTACCGCTACAACCCGCTCCTGAAGGAGCAAGGAAAGAACCCGTTCCAGCTCGACTCCAAAGAGCCAACAGGCGACTTCCACGAGTTTCTGATGGGAGAAGTACGCTACTCGAGCCTAGTGAAGAGCTTCCCGGGCGAGGCAGAACTACTGCACGCACGCCTGGAAGCGGAGTACATGGAGCGGTACCAGGAGTATAAGAAGCTGTCTGCGGACTGACCAGACTGGTCAGTCCGTGAGGAGAACGTCGAGCACGGGGGCGACGCATGTCGCCCCCTTCTCATTGGGTGTCGTTCTCCTGGCACGATCAGCCAATGGCGGAAAGGAAGTTGCCCGAGCAGCCGAACCTGGGTGGCTCATCCGACCAAGAGAGAGCGCCAATCGACACTCCCTTTCTCTCTAGCAACTCGGAGCGAAGAGTGGAGTTGCGCAATGTGCCAGCCGTCACTCCAGATCCTCGAGGACGGCCTCCGCGGGGAGTGTGGCGCGAATCGTTGTCTTCAGTGCAGTTGTGGCAGCGTCAAGGTTATCGTACTGCCAGGTGACCGTGTGGTGGTGGCTTGTGTCGAAGTGTGTGCCGTGCTTTTCGAAGTGCCCCTTCTCGCAAGTGTAGATGACCGGTCTTTCGAGCCCTTCCGCGAAGCCAGCCTCCCAGTAGACCCCCCGGTTCTCCCGCGTCAGGTCAGCGATCAGGAATCTGGACGTCCGAATCTCGACACGCAATCGATCATCGATCAGTCCCGCCGGAGGAGCGTCGTCGAGCCGCTGAAGATCAAATCCGGCTGCTCTCACAGCGGGCCTGAAGCATGCCGAAAACACCATGTCCAGGTCTGAGTCGCCATACTCCATGGCCATGAACGCTTTGCGGGAATCCGATCGTCCTCGCTTGAGTTCTGCATAAGCTTGCCAGCCTTCGAAAGTCAGTTCGCCGCTGAATCCACCCCCGCTAATGATAGATCCACGAGCGAGCCCACGGTCCATCAGGGCTCGCGCAACAGCTACAAGATTCTCTGGACCTGTAGCTCCAATGACCGCTGAGTGTGTCTGAGGAATCAGAGAGAAAAGGCCGCCAAAGGAGGTGTTGTCGGCAAGCCAGAGGAGAAGATTCTCTACCTGCTCGATGGGCGACGGCAGCTCGGTTGTTGCAAGGATGCTCTCGATAAGATCCGACGTGAGCTTGGGACACTCCGTTCTCGCATTCATCCTACGAACGACGTGGCTGAGGATCTGGAGGCTGTGGCTATCCTCCGCGATGCTAGGTAGGTTTACGAGGCTTTCGAACGTCAGCTCGAAGCAGCCACAATTCGGGCACGAGAAGATCTTCCCGTTGGTCTCGAAAACCTCATGTGGCTCTAGCTCTAGCTCATACCTACACAGGGGGCATTTCGACATGATTCGGCCCTCCTTCCGTGGGTGATTTGGGGAGCACAAGCCCTATTCCACGAGCAGCTGTGGTCTGTATCCCCAGACCTCTCACGTGCTTCGAACCGGAGAACGCTGAGGTAACGACCGAGACCAGCTTAAAGGACCGGTTCTGATCGAAGAGCATCTTCATGACACGGGTGCAAGGCTTGCTACTCCTCTTTCCCGCCTCAATCGTGATGATCTTCGAATAGTCCATGCTTCCAGCATACCCCCTTTTCACAATAGACAGCAAGTCCAAGGCAGGGCAGAAGCTCGCCATCGAAGGCAGAAACCCGTTCCAGCTCGACTCCAAAGAGCCAACCGGCGACTTCCACGAGTTTCTGATGGGAGAAGTGCGCTACTCAAGCTTAGTGAAGAGCTTCCCTGAGGAAGCCAAGAAGCTGAATGCCTAGTTGGAGAGCGAGTATCGCGAGCGATATGAGCTCTACAAGATGATGTCGGAAGCTGGGTAGCAGCTTCTGACATCCTGCTGGAGTACCAAGGAACGCCATGCGACCTATCGCCGCATGGCGGGAGACGAGTAGCGTAGCCCCAGCTCGATAGCTCATCAACCAAGAGAGGGAGCGCCTGAGGGTGCTCCCTTCCTCTATGCGGTAGGTTCAGCGGTCGACCTCAACTTGTGGCACTCCAGCGTAGAATGGGTGCTACGGAATCTCCGAGCACTAGCTGTGCGTGGCCTCGGGAACCATTTCGGCGAATCGCCTGTGGAGCATCGGCATGGGGCTCTTTCGAAGCGATCGGATTATGTGCCACAAGGTTCCGCTTCACGCGGATCTCATCTAGCTCGTCGCAAAGCGACTTCACATCTTCCTCAGGCAGATCCGTTCTGTCCGCTAGGAGACGGCGTAGTAACGAGATGCGCCTCGCTAGCGGCGCCCGGGTCGCCTCAGATGCGAGAACAGCATCGGAGGACAATGCCATGATGGCACCGTTCGCTAGCAGCTCAAGGCCCCCACAGTGGTGAATGAAGCGGCCAACCAATACATCAAGCGGCTTGGTCGTCATGTTTCAGCCTCCAGTTGATGGCACAAGAGAAGCAGCAAGTGCGCGCATGAGTACCGCCTTCGCAGCCGTTGAGCCGGAACCTACCGCCCTTCCGGCTCGCCGAACAGCATATCAACGTCTTCTCGACTTCGAATCAGCATCAAGTCGTGGCCCCTTTCGCGCAGCATTGCTCTGGCTCGCCTGAGGCTGGCACCACACGCAGCCCGGATGTGCCTCCTCGCGTATCTTGCCACAGCGCCGTCGGCATCCAGCGCCACCAGCAGCCGACTGAAGAGCAGATCGTAGGTCATGTAGAGGGCCACGGTGTAGATCATCGGAAGCAGAAGGATAGACAGCACCGGAGGGAGGAGGAGTCTCCTGAGAGACTCGAAACTCCAGAGCGATCCGAAATCCGCTATCGCCTTAGTGATGGCGAAACCGAAGACAGCCAGTCCGGCAGCGGAAAGAAGACAGGTCGCGATCCTACCAGCTTGGGCATACTTCGGATCTGTTTGCGCTACCGCATCCACAGCTGCTAGCAGTGCAAGGATGGGAATCAGGATCATCTCCCATGCAAGCGGAAGCGTGTAGGTATTCGCTAGGAACTCGACGACCACGAAAACCTTCGCGGTATCCTTGAGGATGCCCAAGAGGGGGCGATCGCCCTGTGATATCGCAGCCGATCTGAATGCTAGAGCGATCCCCGCGAAGACAAACCACAGAATGGTGTCCTTCAGCAGTGTCAGATTCCAGACACCTATTGCTCGGAGTGCCACCACCACAAGAGCGTTGTACAGCAACACGATCGCAAACCAGGTAACGATCTTCGACGCCAGGGCTGCCTTCGCAACTCCAAGTAGAGATCCCCTGATCGATCGCTTGGAGAGCAGGAACGCAAGCAGCAAAGCGCCCCAGATCGCCAGTGCCAGCTCGCGGCTGCTGAGCGCGTTCAAGTCGCTGCCTCCATGGCCATGGTCAGAGGATGAGAGCAGCGTAGTCCGTAGTGCCCAGATCCGAGTCGGAGAGGAAGAGGAAATGGTTCGTGTGTGGTGAGATCTGCCTGGCGATATCGCCGAGGCCGCCAATTGTGAATAGCCGCGAAAGCGACCGTGCCAGACGCTCGCATCGGATGGTCATCTCCTTGTAGACCTGCTCGTACATACCGGGAAGCTGAGAAGGATCAGTGACTCGCTGTTTCCAGGTCGGATCGTCTTGCAGGATCTCCATCTCCAGTCTTTGCCACTCCTCATCCGGTGAGGGCCCGGGATCTGCCTCGCCTAGAACCACGTTCAGGTTGTAGTATCCCTCGCTCTGCCCAAAGTCCGAAAAGATTTGAACAAGCGCCCGAAGCTCAGGATCTGCCTGGAGGAAGGCGATATCGTTGCGTGCTGCTGGCACCCGCGCCAGGTACTGAGCAGAGAAACAGCGGGCTGTGATCGTATCGAGAAGCCACACCAAGTCATGCCCACGCCTTCCTTGGGGGAAGATGTCTCTTGCTGGAAACTCGCCGTGTTCCCGGTGGTGGTGACAGCAGATGACAACCTTCATCATCCTCTCGAAGCCGGACGTGAGCAGCAGCACCGGCAAGTGGAAGAAGTCCGAGGCTCCACTCATCTGGTTGACTTCTCGCAGTCCAGTCTTGAGGAGTCGAACAGCAGTGAGGAGTTCCTCGCCTATTACAATCTGCTGCCAAGCAGGATCGGTCATCATCGCCTTCCTCTCCATGAGTCCGGGGGGTACATACCCTAATCCGTCAGAATCAGCGCTTCGAGCTATCTCACCACCCGAGAGTTGCGGTTTGTTTCACCCTATCCACACAAGCCGGGAAGGGAGCGCAAGAACGAAACATGCGTCCCCGCCCCGATCCCGGATCGCCACTCACTGCTACCCACCTTGCTTCAGTAGGTTCTCGAGCACACGAAGTGCCCCAATGGCTCCGACGTGGTGCTGTTCCGTCGGGAGGCCGTTATCGATGTCGAGACCGAACATTGCCCCAACATGCCATTCCGCCTCGACTACCTTCCCTGTAGCGTATCCAACATCTACCGAGTCAAGTGTAACCAAGTACTCTCGAAGATCCCTTAGCAAGATCATCACTGCCGCATAGGCACTCAACTGGCCTGGACGATCCCAGGCCCGAGCATCCGCAAGGATCTGTTCAATCTGATCTAGTACAAGGATGGGGTCGTTCATTGCTAGCCTCCTTCCAGCCAATATGTGAAACCTGCGTACTCACCGAGGAGCATAGCTATCCCTCGCCATCAGTATCGAGATCGGACTGTTATCTCCGATGGGAACACGGGCCCGATATGTTTTGTCTGAAAGATCTTACACCTAGTTGTTTCTTCGAACAAGAGAAGAGCTAAACGCTTGTTGAACGCCAGATTATTCCGGGGACGCGATACTCATTCCTGAATTCCGGGGACGCAATACTCATTCTGCTTGCGACAAGAGCGGAATCACGAGTATGTGCCCCGATTCCCCAATGGCGATAGCAGCGACTACAACAGCTGAGCGCTCTTGATGATGAAGCCCCGGACTTCTCGTTTCGCTCCAGGCGGAGGATGCCGTTCGCACCGGTCTCCTCGAGCAGCTGTCCGAACGAGCGGAAGCCGTAGTAGGATTCGCTGAAGCCCGACTTCCGCCGCTTCAGGGTCTGCTTGATCATCAACCCCCAGATGTTCTCGCCCTCACCTTGCTCTTCCACCAACGCCCCGTAGGTCTCGGCGACCAGGTCCCACGCCTCCTGCTTCTTGTCATCGACCGGAAGTACCGCAGCCTTGCTGCCCTTCTTCTCTGCCGGATGTTCATGAGCTACGGCTACGTCTACGTCGCCTCTGTGGCGATGGGCGCGAACAAAAACCAGTGCCTGAAAGCGTTCTTAGAGGCGGAATCCTACCCCGGCCCGAGCATCGTCATCTCGTACGCCCCGTGCATCAACCAGGGACTAAAGAAAGGGATGCGTAAGTCGCAGGAGGAAGAAAATCTGGCCGAAGTCTAGAATAGGTCACTACTTGAGTATGAGGAACCTACAACGGGCTTGGCCAATGGTCAAGCCCGTTTCATTCCACACTCGATTGCCTCCCTGATCGAACTTACATTGTTGACAATCAGCCTATGCAGCAGTCACAATCATATTCATGGTGAGCGTCGCTGAGGACAGAATCATCCACTGCTCGAACGCAAGCACCCAAACGGAGGCAAGATGTCAACTAGCAGTGACTCTCAGGTACTGCAGGCAATCCGCGATCGTCGCAGCGCACGGGAGTACCTCGATACGCCTGTGAAGAAGGAAGCTATCCGACGAATTGTCGAGGCGGGGCGCCTGGCGCCATCGGGAGCAAACAGGCAACCATGGCACTTTGTCGTGATCGATGATCCGGAAGTAAAGCACAATTTGCGCTTAATCTGCGAAGATGCTGAGGCAAGGTACTACAAGAACGCGGATGAAGAGTTGCGTGAGTGGTTTACTGCACACTCGGTCACTCCGAGCAAGCCATTCCTTGAGCGAGCGCCTGTCCTAATCGCGGTCTTCTTTGACCCGCACGCTCCTTACGCCATCCCCTCGGTGTGGATATTAATCGCACATATGCTGCTGCAGGCCACACAAGAGGGGCTGTATTCCTTACCTTACACTCCCTCAGGTGCAGAGCTTGGGCCACCGCTCGGCGTTCCGCTCAAATACCGCGTTGCGGCACTTCTCCCAATCGGGTACGCAGAGCGGCCCGCATGTCAGCCGCGCCTCCCTCTCTCGCAGATAGCGTCAAGTAATGCGTTTGGGATGCCTATTGAAGGGGACTAACCATTTGCATATGCGTTAGGAACGCGTACGGCACTTCTCGCGCAGGCCTTCTTCGTTCTTGATGACGATGCGGTAGCGGCTCTTGTCCAGTATACCCTCACGGGCAAAACGATTGAGCGCAAGAGTTGTGTTCTCCCGTGCCGAGCCGATCATGTCCGCCAGGTCCTTGTGCGTAAGCTGGAACCCAATCAGGATACCTTCCTTCGTCTTAACACCATAATCGTTGGACAGCTTGAGAAGCTGTCGCGATAAGCGGGCTTGGATGTCCTTGAACGCGAAGTCCTCCAGCGTCTCCTCGAGGATGCGCGTTCTACTAGCGAAGTGCTTGAGCATCTGTTGTAGATAGAGTGGATCGGAGTTTACCGCATCGACGAAGTCCTTCTTGCTCACCTGCCGCACCAGAGAATCCTCAATCGCCGAAGCCAGATAGCGCCGACGTTTCTCTCCTACAAGGCACATCTCACCAAAGATTTGGTCGGAATCAAGTATGGCAATAGTCAGCGTTTTACCACTCTCATCGAGGAACGACAGCTTGACCCTTCCCTTTTCGACCAGATAGACTGCGCTGCTGGGAGTTCCAGGGTTAAAGACCGTCTCACCCCGTTCCACGTCGATCGATTCGCCCATTCCCACTAACAGGTCCTTAATACTCGTCTTCTCACGAACCGATTGCATCATGCGACCCCCTTAAGTTACAGCGTGACAAGGGTAGCTTAGTTATGGAAGTAGTTCGAGGAAAAGGCACGTTGTGAAAGGGAAAGTTCCCGGTAAAAAAAGGTAACATCCGTCACCTTCAAGGAAGGAATATGGGAGAAAAGGGATAGCGTGATACATGTCAAAAGTTGTGCTGGTCTGAAACTCCCTAAAAAGGAGGTGATCCAGCCGCAGGTTCTCCTACGGCTACCTTGTTACGACTTCACCCCTCTTGCGGAGGTTACCCTCGGCGCCCTTTGATAGGACGACTTCAAGTACCCCCCACTCGGTTGGTGTGACGGGCGGTGTGTACAATCCCCGAGTACATATTCACCGCGGTATGGCTGACCCGCGATTACTAGCGATTCCGGCTTCATGAGGTCGAGTTGCAGACCTCAATCCGAACTAAGGAAGGTTTTTATGGATTAGCTCCACCTTACGGTATTGCGACCCGTTGTACCTCCCATTGTAGCATGTGTGTCGCCCTGGGCATAAGGGACATGATGACTTGACGTCATCCCCTCCTTCCTCCGGCTATTCACCAGCAGTCTCGTTAGAGTCCCCGGCATTACCCGCTGGCAACTAACGACAAGGGTTGCGCTCGTTTCGGGACTTAACCCTACGTCCCACGACACGAGCTGACGACAGCCATGCATCACCTGTGCTAGCTCCTCTACCCGAAGGTAGAGGTCGTCGCCCTTTCAGGTTCCTACCACTAGTATGTCAAGCCCAGGTGAGGTTCTTCGCTTATCATCGAATTAAACCACGTGCTCCACCGCTTGTGCAGGGACCCGTCAATTCTCTTGAGTTTTAGCCTTGCGGCCGTACTCCCCAGGCGGTTCACTTAATGCGTTAGCTCCGGCACCGATCTATTTGTATGACCGACACCAAGTGAACATCGTTTGCGGCGTGGACTACGGGGGTATCTAATCCCCTTTGCTCCCCACGCTTTCGCGCTTCAGCGTCGGTAGCAGGCTAGAGGGTTGCCTTCGCCATCGGGGTACCTCACAGTATCTACGCATTCCACCGCTACTCTGTGAGTTCCACCCTCCTCTCCTGCACCCAAGCCGAGCAGTTTCACCTGACGTTCCTCAGTTAAGCTGAGGGCTTTCACAGGTGACTTGCCCAACCGCCTAGACGCCCTTTACGCCCAGTAATTCCGGATAACGCTTGCATCCTTCGTCTTACCGCGGCTGCTGGCACGAAGTTAGCCGATGCTTATTCCTGGAGTACCGTCATCGGGCGAGCATTTCCTCTCGTCCTTATTCTTCCCCCAGAAAAGGAGTTTACAACCCGAAAGCCGTCATCCCCCACGCGGTGTCGCTCCGTCAGACTTTCGTCCATTGCGAAAGATTCCCCACTGCTGCCTCCCGTAGGAGTCTGGGCCGTATCTCAGTCCCAATGTGGCTGATCGTCCTCTCAGACCAGCTACCCATCATTGCCTTGGTAGGCTTTTACCCTACCAACAAGCTAATAGGCCGCAGTCCCCTCCCCTTGCGACGGCAGGACCGTCTTTGGAACAAACCCCATCGGGCTTGAACAATATCGGGTATTAGCCTCCCTTTCGGTAGGTTGTCCCCGTCAAGAGGGCAGGTTGACCACGTGTTACTCACCAGTTCGCCGCTCCGTCACCAGTCGTCATAACCCGAAGGAAAATCTGTCTGGCTCGATCGCTCGACTTGCATGTGTTAGGCGCACCGCTAGCGTTCATCCTGAGCTGGGATCAAACTCTCTTAGTTTTAGCTTTTGATCCTTACTGTTAACTCAAAATTGACAAGGTTCCTCATTTACGAGGAACTCATTACCACGCTATCCACTTTTCAATGACCAGTCACTACAAACGGAAGTATACCAAGCGCTACAGCGCGTGTCAAGCAAATCCGAAAGGCAAATGGATGACCGCTCTGTACACACTTTCTCTTCCGTTGTTGCTGCTTACTTGTGCAAGTATACTCCTTGGCGTAAGGAGGGGACAAGTGGGCGATAGACGAATTGGTGTTCTCGCGGGCGGTGATTCCCAGGAACATGCAATATCGCTCCTCTCGGGAGAACATGTAACCGACGCACTGCGCGAAATCGGATATGATGCCATTCTGCTCGCCATCGAGACCGCGGATGACATCGTCCCTGCCCTGGCGGGGATTGATACTGTGTTCAACATCCTACACGGAGGGGCGGGAGAGAATGGGACGATCGCCCTGTTGCTCGATGTGCTCGGAGTATCGTATCCCGGCTCGCGGCCACAGGCGTGCGCACGGGCGATGGATAAGCCGCGGGCCAAGCATATCCTTTCCCGTAGCAGCATCTCTGTGCCCCCCGGAGACGTATACGACAACAAACAGGATATCGCTGTATTCTGTGAGGATACGCTGACGCAGTACGGTCTGCCCCTCGTCATCAAGCCATGCAGCCAGGGATCGAGCATCGGCGTACACATCGTCACCGCTGCGGACACCCTTATAGAGAAAGCACGTGAGACGCAAGAGCAGTTCGGTACCTTCCTCATCGAGAAATTCATCGAAGGACGAGAGCTGACAGCAGGAATCCTGCGCACAGAAAGTGATGAGGAGGCTCTCCCACTAGTGGAAATCGTGCCCAAGAGGGGGTTCTTCAACTACTCCGCCAAGTATGACGAAGGGATGTCCACCTTTATTGTGCCCGCCAAGCTTGATGAAAAGACCGCAGACAAGGTGAAGAGAATCAGCCTTGCTTCGCACCGTGCAATCGGATGCTCCGGTTACTCCCGTGTGGACATTCGCCTGGCATCCGACGGGACCCCGTACGTCCTCGAAGTGAACACAAATCCTGGGATGACACCAATGAGTGACCTTCCCCGCGCTGCGGCCGCGGCGGGGATCGATTTTCCTCGTCTCGTGCAGATGATGCTCGAGACAGCAGAGTAAGGAGGCAGATATGAAGATAACCTGGATTGGCCACGCATGTTTTCTCATCGCGGGGCAAGATGTGACCGTAATGACGGACCCGTACGACGAGCATATCCCGTACAAGGCGCCCAGTTTCCCAGCCGACGTGGTCACCGTTAGCCACGAGCACTCCGATCACAACGCTGTCGATAGAGTCCCCGGTTCTCCAGAAGTCGTACGCGGACCCGGCGAACATACGGCGCACGGCGTGAAGTTCACGGGGATCGCTACCTTTCATGACGAGGAACAAGGGAAGAAGCGTGGAGAGAACACGATCTTCACCTTTGCAGTAGACGGAATCAATCTCGCTCACTTCGGGGACCTAGGCCACATGCTAAGCGCAGAACAACTGACCCAGTTGACTGACGTGGAGGTTGTGATGATCCCTGTCGGCGGATACTACACCATCGATGCTGCGCAGGCGGCCAGCATTGTGGGGCAGCTTTGGCGCGTAAAGGTGATCATCCCCATGCACTACAAGACGGACATCTTGGGTCCAGACTTTCCGATCGACACGGTGGACAAGTTTGCTAGCCAGATGCAGAATGTCATGGAAATTGGCAGCGCGGAGGTCAGTATCAACCACAACGACCTGCCCGCTCACCCGGAGGTGTGGATCTTAAACTATGCTTAGCGTATCTGAACGGACTCAAGAAATGAAAGGCTCGCCCATTCGACGCCTTGTTCCACTGGCCGTCGCCGCCAAGAAACGAGGGATCGAAGTCTACCACCTGAACATCGGCCAACCGGACATCCCCACGCCACGCTCGTTCATGGAAGGGATTCGTAACGCAAAGATCGATGTCCTCTCCTATGCTCCAGCACGCGGGATCCCCGCAACGATCGACGCGCTGCTGAAATTCTACTCTGATATGGGATTTGACCTCACTGAGGACGAGTTACGCGTCACCATCGGTGGGAGTGAGGCGTTCGTCTTCTCGCTGCAAGCAACGTGCAACCCCGGCGACGAAGTCCTGATCCCCGAGCCGTTCTACCCTAACTACTATGGGCATGCGTTGATGAACGGGATCAAGGTTATCCCCATCACGACAAGAATCGAGAATGGCTTTCATCTCCCCCCGACTGAAGAGATCGAGGCGCTCATCACGCCACGCACGAAGGCAATCCTCTTTTCGACACCATCCAACCCCACAGGTGTAGCCTACACGCGCGAGGAGATGCAGGGCGTTGCTGACCTCGCACTCAAGCACGACCTGTACGTCATCTCGGACGAGCCGTATCGTGAACTGATGTACGAGGGCGAGGCGGCCGGTATCCTCGAATTCCCCGAGCTGCACGATAACGCCATCCTCGTCGACTCCATCTCCAAGCGCCTCTCGGCGTGCGGGGCGCGCATCGGGACGCTCGTCACGCGCAATCGCGAGCTGATGAAGTCAATCGACAAGCTATGCATGATCCGCCTCTCGGCACCAACGTTCGAACAGCTCGGCCTAGTTGCGTTTCTCAACGATCCCAACTACAAAGATGATATTGCCGCTATGCGAACCAAGTTCCACTCACGCCGCGACACCCTGTACGAGGCACTGCAGACGATTCCAGGCGGGATCAGCCGCAAGCCCGAGGGAGCGTTCTACGTGTTCGTGAAGTTCCCACAGCTCGACGACTCCGAGGAGTTCGTCAAGTTCATGATGAACGACTTCAACCTCGACGGTGAGACAACGATGGTCGCGCCCGGGGCCGGCTTCTACGCCACGCCTGGAGTAGGAAACGACGAGGTGCGTATCGCCTACGTATTGGAGGAGCCCAAGCTCATACGCGCGGTAGAGGTTCTCAAGGCGGGGCTAGAGGCGTACGTTGAAGAGCGCCAGCGCGTCGCAGCGCCCGCAGGATGAGGCAACGACTCGACAAGGTCATAAAAGAGAGAGGCTTGATCCGCAGCAGGTCGCGTGCGCAACGGATGATTCAAGCCGGTCGTATTCGTGTCGATGGGAAGATCCTACTACGACCGGGGCATCCCATCGATCCGGAAGCGCTGATCGAGATCGTCTCTCATGAACCATTTGTTGGCCGCGGCGGGGAGAAACTCGCCGCGGCCTTACACACCTTCGACGTCGACCCGGCAGGAAAGTGCTGCCTGGATATCGGAAGCTCCACCGGCGGATTCACCGATTGCCTGTTGCAGCACGGGGCGGATCGTGTGCACAGCATTGATGTGGGGCACGACCAACTCGACGTCCGCCTACGCAATCACCCTCGTGTCGTTGTGCACGAAGGAATCAACGCTCGCTACCTCGTACCGCAGGATGTGGGAGAGCGCGTCGATCTAGTAACGATCGACGTTTCGTTCATCTCGCTAAAGCTCATACTCCCCCCACTTGTGGACATCATTGCTCCGAATGGTGAGATCATCGCCCTCGTAAAGCCACAGTTTGAGGTAGGTAAAGACCTGCTGCCGAGTGATGGAGTCGTGAAGAGCGCCGAGGATCGCGATGCTGGGCTCAAAGACATTCGCAAGTTCGTCGAGAACGAGACCCCGTGGAAGGTCGTCGCGAACATGACCTCCCCCATCCAAGGTGAAAAGGGGAACGTCGAGTTCTTGATCCACGTACGCTAGCTTCCCTTGGTGTTTGGAGTGAACTATGCCCTCTACGCCTGACGTAATGCGGAGAGAACGATCTCCCGCGTGAGGAGCGTTCGGTCTTGCGGCCTTTCCAAGAATGGTCCAACATCCTCGGCAATCTTTAAGAAATCCAATTCCGCAATCTTGTCAGCGATGACTTCTCGCCAGTTCTCTGCCGTTACGTGCGGACCGTTGTAGCCCGTCTGGGTCAGAGCGTTTTGTAGCATGCGGATATTCGGTTCCGCGCCATCGGGACGAGAAAGATACCAGAGCAAATCGTAGATGTCTCTTCCTTTCGTGTAGGGTCGTGCGAGCAAGGCGTGCAGTTTGCCCGCCATCAGCGAGGGGATGTCGTAGTGCGTTAGGGCAAGCAGGAAGTGGCGATTGATCAATGTCGTTTTCGTAGTTGCACCAACAGGCGGCCGCGTGTCTATCTCGATTTTCACAGACAACTTCTCCGCTCGGTGCGGCGACAAACCGGCTTCATACAGCAACCCGGGCAGCCTGATGAACGCGGAGTGAATTGGTACTCCTTCGTGTGGATGCATCGTCACGTCGAACCCAGCATTGGCCAAGTCCGACTGCACTGTGTCAAGAAGGCGGGAGAAGCTGTAACCTTCCGCATGCTCCAAGGAGAAATCGAGATCCTCAGAAAATCGATGCAACCCGTACAAGAAGCGTAATGTCGTTCCACCGACGAAAGCGATTCGCTCAAAAGCTCGGGCAGATTGCAGAGAGTAGAGGACGTGCGCTTGCACGTATTCGCGCAAGACATTCCTCTGTTGCCCGGATGGGGCTTCCCCAGCGAGTTGCAGGGCCCGATCCTTCATGATAGATCATACTCCTTGAGGAAGACGCTTCGATATTGCACGAGACGTTTCGCTCCAATGATGACCTTCTTTACGCCGGTTCGATCAGCAAACGCCAACAATCGCCTCTCATCGAGCCGGTCTAGGTTCTGAAAGCGCATCTCTCGAATCTCCTCATCAGTTGGTACCCCTGGTCGAAAATAGAAAAAGTCGAGAGTTGCCTTCTCCGGAAGAGCAACAATGCACTCTTGTCCCCGCAAGCTCTCCGAGGTAAATCCCCAGAACAGCTCTCGTTGAATGTGGCGATAGCGAAACGTACCTAGCACGTTTTCCAGCACACGCGGACGCGCTGTCGTCGCAGAGGTCAAAACAGCAACTGCTTCGGGAATGAGATCGTACCAGGCAAGCGCGCTCTCCATGCTTACGTACGATGGATACACCAGACGGTTTGCGACATGCTCAAGGGGAAGATTGGCCTTTCTGTATGGAGGTGCAAGTGCATACTTGCCGCGCTCTAACTTGATCAAGCGTCCTGCTTTGACCCATCGACTCAATTGCGTCTGGAGCGCATTGGGATTTGCCTCACCTGCATACACCATAGCGGGCTCAATTACCGCACAGTCGTTGAATCGCTCCAGAAACGTAAGCCATTTCATGGCAGAAGAATAACATTATTGCTATTCTTTTGCAACGCTGGAATCATAGCCAAGAAACGCAGAGGATCGCGATGCTGTACTTGCGGGTATTCGCGCGTTCATCGAGTCCGAAACGCCGTGGGTCGTGGCAAGCGAGATGAAGTCTCCCATATAAGGGAGATTAAGGGAACGTCAAGTTTCTCGTGCACTTGCACTAGATACGCATGCATGCCTCAAGTTACGGCCCAATTAGCAACCGGCTTTGCTTGGTTCGGGCTCATTTCATAGGACGCTTGCCAGCATCCTTTAGCTTCTGATCAAGAGCTGCTCGCTTCTTCTTTGTCATTTCGGGTTGAACGAAAAGGAAATCAAAAAGCGCCTCTATTACATCTAGATTCCATTCGGCTTCACCATGTTCTACCGGAACGATCTCTCCCGACTTGGTGCTCTTCATCGGATGTGCGGCGAAGTTTCCGATATTGCGAATTGCATCCAGAGACTCGGTAAGATGACTGGGTAGTTTGCCACTACTGATGGCCTGCTCGATTTCATTGGCAAGATTGCCACTCTTGGTCCCGGTCTTTTCTATCAAAATATGCTGAAGACATCGTCTACTGAGAGCGGCACTAGCTTTTGGGCTATCTGCTATGACAAGACATGCTTCAGTATAGTCTTCAGAGAACTCCCCAGGAACTTCCGGCGGAACGGGTGATCGACTTGGCCCCTTAGGGCGAACAAGAATGCGCCTGCCAATCTTGCCTAGCCTGTAGCCTAGTTCAGTACTGTTCCAATCTCCAGAAACAAGTTCTATAACTAGCTTACCGCAACTAGGACAGACGCGATAGACCAATCCCCATCTCCCTTCTTGATCTTCACCAATAAACTCATATCGTGGATCATCATAGAACTCAACTAAGCAGTGAGGGCATTTCATAGCTTATCCTCCGGGCCATTACCCAAACAATTATTGCTGTACATCCCCGCCACATACCGCGCCGGTCTCCAATAACGCCTCCAATCTCTTCCCTGCTTTCTCCGTCTGTTATATGACTCTAGATATTAACACGTATGCACTCGCGTCTCATCATACGCCCATTAAGCTCATGCAGACAAGTGGCTACTCGATGTTCCATTGAGTGGCTCGGGGGAACGGTGAGACCTGCTCTCCAGTTCCGAGTTTATGCTAGACTGACGACTACTCACCCCAATCGAAGAAGATGTATATAAACTGCCGGAAAGGTGGTAACGCAAATTGAAAACCGACTGAGCAATGAAAGGTGCTCTTCACTTCGCTACTTGATCTTGTCCATGGCGAACGCCTTTCCGTGGCCCGGGTAGACGGTTCGGATATCGAGCGCTTTCACTTGCTCGAACGCAGCCTTCAACGCCTCCGCATCGTCGACGATTGTGGCGATCGACGGGTGGGTCCGGTTTTCAAGGAAGTCTCCGCTGAAGAATTCCCCCTCATCGGTCAACACCGCGATGCACCCAGCCGAGTGCCCGGGAACATGCAAGACCGTTGCAGCCAGCCCATACTCGTCGAGGCGATCGCCGTCTTTAAGGAAGAGGTCCGGTGTAAGTCGATCACGCTTGCGCAATCTGAAGAGGCTCATCAGCTGCTTCATCATCCGCCTCAGCGGAGGGAGCGATCCCCTGCTGAGAAACATGTTCCCCCGTTCGACGGAGGCTACCTCCGCCTTGTGCATCGCGATTTTCGCTCCGTACTTCGCTCGCAGATACGCGGCATTGCCGCTGTAGTCAGGGTCCCCGTGGGTAATCACGATCAGCTTAAGATCACCAAGAGTGCAGCCCGCGGCGCGAAGATCGCGTTCGAGTATAGCACGGTTCCCCGACATTCCACTGTCGATCAAGATAAATCCCGCATCGTTCTTCACTAGATATGCGTTCACCCATCGAAAAGTGAGAGTTCAAATCGATTCCGCCATCCTATACCCCTTTGTGTCATCCACCATGGCGAAATCTTCCAACACAAGGTGTGCCGGAATCACATGAGCGCTTGAGTCACCCGCTTGATGGCCTGTTCAGTGGTATTGGCGCAGCGGAATTTCGACCGATTAACGATCCCAGAGCCACGAACGGTCGCGCCCTTGGACTCGCAGAGCCTGCGCATCTGGCGGATAGCACGGTTTCCGCCCATCCAAGGATACGGGAATAACTGGGTGACAAGGCAGGCGACGCTCTTACCATCGAGCGAGCCGATCCCCCGCAGGTATGTTGCCAGCACCGGCGAAAGAGAGAAGGCTTCGACCGCCGAGCCAAAGACCAGCGCGTCGTACTGCGCCACATCGGGCCTGGTTTCCAGTTGGAAGGTCCTGTCTCCCGACTTGCGGCCGCCGATAACGGTCACCTGCTCAATCTCTGGCGAATGTCCCGCCGTCGCAAGTTTATCCCTAAGCTTCTCGGCAACAGAAAGCGTGTTTCCACTCTGTGAATAGACGATGATCCCGATCTTCATCTTGCACCTCCCAAAGCTTTAGTAGCTACACATCTGCCATATCCTGGATAATAGTGATCTCCCCTGCGTGGCAGCTGCGCTGGACGGCCACGGCTGGACAACTACAGTTGGACAGCTACAGCTGGACAGTGTAGGGTTCACAAGCTGCTTCGCCAAGTCCATCCAGTTACACCTCTGCGGCATCGGCCTTGCTCTGGGAACCGCGAATGCGTAGGTTCTTCGCTGTCTGGCGTGGGTAGCGAAGCGGAGACTGAAAGCGATCTTCACCTGCTTCCTGTGTATTCGGTCTTCATAAGAATACAAGCCTGCCTCTCGCCTGCTCGCTAACGCTTGCTCAAAGCCTGCCGGCACACGGACATACACAAGCAGGGCAGAGATCGCCAAGGAACAGATTCTCTTCAATACTCGCACACAACGTCATACAGTCATGGACTTACTTAAGCAATTTCACCAAATGCACCGGACAAAGCACTACTCTCAACGAACCGAGGGGAATACATGCGCTCAATCGAACGCTTCTTCCTGTGTCATTGTGAATAGCTCTGCCACACATAGCGCCGTGCCTTGTTGCACGCTGGCGGTTCGGCGATGATATGCCTCAATGAATAGGGGGGGTAATCCGATGCCTTTATCCGAGGAAAGCCTGACGACGAGGCACATCTTACGAACTTGGTGGCCTCTTGCCGCCAGTTGGGCGTTGATGGCTCTTGAGGGTCCGGCGATTTCGCTGGTGGTCGCCCGCTTGGCCTTTCCGGAGATTCATCTTGCCGCATATGGAGGCTTGGTCTTCCCTCTCGCGCTGCTGGTCGAAGCACCAATCATCATGCTTCTCGCCGCCTCGACAGCCCTCTCCAAGGATTGGAGTGCCTATCGAAAGATCCGGCGATTCATGCACCTGACCAGCGGGATACTGACCACCCTACACTTACTCCTTGTGCTAACACCCCTATACAGTTTCTTCGCACGGACACTAATTGGGGCTCCGGAAGAGATTATCGAACCAGCACGGCTTGGCCTGTTGATAATGCTTCCGTGGACATGGGCGATTGCCTATCGCCGATTCAATCAAGGGGTCCTGATCCGATTTGGACACTCGCTTTCCATCGGTGCTGGAACCGTAATCCGCCTGTTGGCAAACGGATCGATACTCCTTGCCGGGTACCTGTTGAAATCGTTCGACGGGATTGTGGTAGCAACCGCAGCCACGTCGGCTGGCGTGCTGGCCGAGACCTTCTACGTAGCTTGGCGTGTGCGCCCTGTCCTCCAGACTCAGCTTCCCAAGGCTCCGAAGTCTGGTGAGGAACTGACGTACCGTGCCTTCTTCCGGTTCTACATTCCGTTGTCGCTAACGTCGATCATCCTTCTGGGAACCAGGCCTATCCTGAGCGCCGGAATCAGTCGGATGCCAGATGCGCTCGATTCGCTGGCCGTCCTTCCGGTGGTTACGGGGCTGACCTTCCTTCTGCGAAGCGCCGGTGTTGCTTACAGCGAGGTCGTGATCGCCTACCTTCATCGTCCCGGTGCGACACGAGCGCTACGTCGTTTTGCGGCCGGGATGATGATTGTCACCAGTGGCGGCCTCCTCTTGATCGCGGTTACACCACTCGCCGGGTTTTGGTTCGGCACGGTGACCGGGCTTGTTCCACGGCTTGTCGAGCTTGCTAAGAATGCCCTATTCTTTGCCCTGCTCCTCCCCGCGTTGTCGGTTGCGCAGAGCTGGAATCAGGGAGTTATTCTTCAGAGCAAGAATACACGCAGCATCACTGAGGCCGTGCTGATCTATCTGGTGGTCTCGGTGGCTATACTGTGGGGTGGTATCCGGATAGGCCGGTTCAGCGGGATCTACGTGGGACTCCTATCGACGGTCTTCGCAGAGGGGTTGCGTACCTTCTGGCTGTGGCTACGGAGTCGCAATGAGCGCGATGTCCTTTACGAGTGCGACCGATTGAGCGCAGCTAGTCAAAGCAATCAGTGAGCTTGTACAAAAGAAGTACTCGTTGTCGCATACGGAAGAACGTGAGCAATGACCCTCTTAGGCTACTTGTTGCAGCTGGGCGCGGAGGCTATTCTCTCACTGCGGGTAATGCATAAGACAGGGAGTAACGCCATCTTACAGAAGAGAGCAAACAGCGGCTGACTATGGGCAACAAGGGAGATGCAGATGAAGTTCATTGATCTACGCAGCGATACAGTAACTAAGCCGACAACAGGTATGCGCGAGGCGATGGCCAGTGCCATCGTTGGGGACGATGTCTACGGCGAAGACCCAACCGTCAACCGCCTGCAGGAGATGATGGCCGAGCAGCTGGGGATGGAGGCGGGTTTGTTTGTCGCCAGTGGCACAATGGGAAACGTGGTTGCCATACTCACCCACGCCGGGCGCGGGGATGAGATGATCCTGGGCCACCTCGCTCACACTTTTCTCTACGAGGGTGGGGCCGCTGCAGGACTGGCCGGAGTACATCCATACATCCTCCAAAACGAGGATGATGGCACGATCGATCTGGATGCGATCGAAGAAGCAATCCGCCCAGACAACGTCCACTTTCCGGTAAGCCGGCTTCTCTGTTTGGAGGACACGCACAATCGCTGTGGAGGAACCGCGATAGCTTCACAGTATATCGATGCCGCCGCACAGCTTGCCCACAGCCATGGGATGTCAGTCCACCTCGACGGCGCACGTCTGTTCAATGCTGCTATTGCACTCGGCGTCTCCCCATCAGAACTGACCCGCAATGTTGATTCTGTCATGATCTGCCTTTCCAAGGGATTGGGAGCGCCGGTCGGCTCCGTTCTCTGTGGCACACGCGCATTCATGGATCGCGCGCTACGGATGCGAAAGATCGTCGGCGGAGGGATGCGCCAAGCGGGGATCATCGCCGCCGCAGGTGTTTACGCCCTAGAGCACAATGTCGATCGCTCGGCTGAGGATCACGCCAACGCCGCGCGCCTCGCTGCGGGGATTGATTCCATCCCTGGACTCACGTGTACCTCGCACGGCAATCCACATCGCAAGTCGACCAATCTTGTCTACTTCACCGTCGATGGCACCGCTGTCGGTAATCTCGCGCTCGACGCCGACGTTCTCTCGAAGCGTTTGCGCAAGCATGGTGTCCTTGCTAACGCGCTTGGTAGTGCAAGCCAAATGCGCATGGTCACGCACATTGGAGTGGACACAGCAGACATCGAGCAGGCAATCGCCGCCCTGCGGTCATCGATGAAAGAGACATAGGTCCAGCCTTACCCTGAACTAAATCCAGCCCCCGGCGGAGGGATGACCTACGCCGCACGGAAGCAAGCCCTTACCCTGGTCATACGGGTGGTGAGAGGAGTGTTTCCGTTATCTGTCGTAATCCTCCTCTGACCCACAAACATTGGAAAAGGGGGATATGATGAAGGGGCTAGTGACTGTGACAGTAATCACGCTCCTGTGGGGAACGCTAGCGATCGCTGGACCGCTGGAGTTCTTCGCCGGCGCGGGGCCATCTGCTGCCGCTCTGGGGAGCATCAACCACAGAGAAATTGAGGCTGTCAACGTAATCATAGCGCAACTGAACGATGATCCCAGATTCGATAGCGACGTGCCAACGCTTCCTGCTCTGGGAAGTGGCCTTGCCTACAGTGCAGGTGAACGCTACTGGATAACCGATAACCTCGCACTCGGCGGCGAACTCACTTACTTCAAGAGCGCAACCGCTACCTCTGGCACGTACACAACCACGTCTACCAACGAGGTGTCAGATGTGTCGCTTGATCTCCAATGCCAAAGCATCGGGTTGCTCATTGGAGGAAGGTTCGCGTTCCTCGATGTCGGGCTTAGATTGGCCGTCGATCTCGGGGTGGGCTACTACTACTCTGGCTTCAACACGGCAATCACGTTCGAGATACCAAGCGAGTTCAGCCCCACGACCATTCCCTTGCCAAATGGAGAAGAACACTACAACGGTTCCAGCCTCGGCATAGAGGGGGGGATATCTCTCTCCTTTCCCATCGCCGATTGGATAAATGTCGGCACATCAATCCTCTACCGCTCGCTAACGGTGCAACACCTGACCGATGGCGAAGGCAACGGGTTTGACTTTGACGGAGACGGCACAGCAGAGGTGGCAGATTTCAGCGGGATCACAGTCCAATTCAACATTGCAATTGATATCAATCTCTCCCTGTAGCGGAGAGAAGGAGTGATAGAATGAAACGAACGAGGCTCTACCTTCTGCTGGGGATGCTGGCCCTCGTCGCGTTGGCAATAACAGGTTGTCTTGATACGCAATCTGCGCCAAAGGCGATCTTCAGCGCCTCGCAGCTGCAAGAAGTAATACCATTCACCGCAAACTTCGATGCAACGTTGTCCTACGGCCAAAACGGCCAGATCAAGTCATACTTGTGGGACTTCGGCGACGGTGCATCGGGAAATGGAGCACAGGTATCTCACGACTACGAGACAGACGGTACGTATCGCGTCGCGCTGACAGTAATCAACAATCACGGGGTATCGGATTCGAGTTCTCTAACGGTTCAGGCTCTCAACATCCCTCCTACAGCGACATTCTCCTACTCTCCCAAGAGCGAGCTCGACGATGACTTCATCGTGGGCGCGAGCGAGTGGATCACGTTCGACGCATCGGAATCAACAGACAATGAAGAGATCGTCTCCTACAGCTGGAACTTCGCTGACGGATGGAAGGATGAGGGGCAAGTTGTCAAGCATCGTTTCCTTTGGGCAGGGACGTACAACGTAGCGCTCACTGTTACAGACAACGATGGCGGGAAAACGACGCACCTGCACGAAATCAACGTAATGGGCGGGCCGCCATGCAACGCTGATCTGGAGAGCGTAAACGAATGGATCGCAGGAGGGCACAAATGAAGCGGATAGCCCTCCTCTTGGTCATCGCCCTGCCAATTGTCCTCACCGGTTGCGCGCTCGATGACGCGATAAGTCCGATGGTGAATAAGGTCCCCGAAGCTGTGATCGATGCGTCTTCACAACAGGGATCAGCCCCACTGCAGGTGCAGCTAAGCGCTCACTACTCGCACGATGATGGAACGATTGTTTCCTACTACTGGGACTTCGGCGATCCACAGGATCCGACGCCGGAGACCGGGCTGACCGTCAATCACAACTACGTCCACCCAGGCACATACCTTGTCAAACTTACCGTGACCGATGACGGAGGAAAGCTAAACTACGAAAAGATCGTGATCACCGTGACCAATCCCGCTCCAGTGGCAAGCTTCTCAATGGACAACGATGCGCCTGTTACAGGGGACGAGGTGTCATTCACCGCTGCTGGATCTCATGATGCCAACGGCACAATAGTCTCCTACGATTGGAACTTCGGCGATGGGAGCACCGGCACCGGCGTGGAGACGACACACACCTACAACGACATTGGCTATTACATAGCAATCCTCACCGCAACCGACAATGACGGAGCAACCACGGTCGTGCGTCATGCAGTCGATGTCCACGAAGATACAGGATCATGCAGCAGCGGAGGTTGCGGAGGACCAGACATCCCGCTGGCGGTGATCACCGGCCTCCCTTCATGTTCAGGCGGAGAGACAGGAGTGGCGATTGAGTTTGACGGCTCGGCATCGCGTGCTGCCGATGGTGTGATCGTTTCCTACAGATGGGAGTTCGGGGATGGGCAAACAGGAACTGGTGCGCGTATCAATCATGTATATCAGCAAAGTGGAAGATACGTAGTTACCCTCACGGTAAGAGACGATGCGGGAACGAAAGGGACCGCATACGGAGCACTTGACATCAATACCAGCAGCTGCGGGTTGCCTACACTGTAAAAACAAAGCAAACAGTGCCGAGAAGAGGGCCACCACGGCCCTCTTCTGCTAGTAACAACCTGACCCACACACAAAAAACTAGTACTCGTTGAAGTAACTGTGCGTGATCTGGTCGACGTTCATCAGTGTCCCATCGCCAGTGAAGTACTCGGCAGTAACGATCAGCGGCATCGTCCCGCGCACATCAACGACTCCCCACATGGAGGTACTGATCGTTAGGATGTCGGACGTTGAGTAGTACTCGGTCTCGTGCGGATCGAGGACGACATCGACCGTGTACTGCATCTGCCCCTGAGCGTCGTAAAACTTCAGTGTCGCAGCTGCAGGAGAGCCGTTTGGGTTGACAATGGCAATTCCCGTGTTCTGGCTCGACGTGTTGGAGTAATTGAGGCCGTACCAGTAGTAGGAATAGTCCTTTGTATCGGGGATCGGGTCGATGACGTTGTCCGACGCCATCCAATGGTCACTGATGAACGTTTCCACGCCGACGGTGAGCATTCCCGGAGTTTCCAGCAGCGCCAATCCCCACGATGTGTCCGTGGTTCCCGCGATGTCGCTCAGGATCTGATAATCTGATTCGAACGGATCGAGGTCCCCCGACACGGCGTCGATCAACGAGCCATAAGCATCATATACCTTGAGCGTGTAGTACGTGTTGCTACCACCCGAGTTCATGATGACAAACGCGGTGTCCTGATCGGCATAGCTTGCATAGTAAATCCCATAGCTGTAGGCATATCCAACGACAGCCAGTAGAAGCATCAACAGTACAAGCACGGCCGTGATGATTAATCCTTTCTTCATAGCATCCTCCTTTGAGATATAGATCGGGTCTGTCGCCATTTTACTGGATGATGGAGGTGAAAAGAAGACCGCTCCTTCTTGGCCACTTCTTATGGGAAAGCGTAAGAATCGGAATGCACAGAGAGTGCTATTCGGAGTTACTGACAGTCGCAGACATGTGGCCTCTCAGGATTCCAGCCAGGTACTCACCGGTGTACGATTCCGCAATACCGGCCACATCCTCCGGTGTGCCCGTGGCAATTATCTCTCCGCCTCCGTCTCCCCCCTCTGGGCCCATGTCGATGATCCAATCGGCGGTCTTGATCACGTCCAGGTTATGCTCGATGACAACGACAGTGTTCCCCGCCTCAACCAGGCGATGGAGTACCTCCAGCAGCTTCCCTACATCGGCCGAGTGCAACCCGGTCGTTGGCTCGTCGAGAATATACAGGGTTCTCCCCGTCGATCTCTTGGATAGCTCTTTGGCAAGCTTGATCCGCTGTGCCTCACCCCCGGAGACCTGTGGTGCGGGTTGACCAAGCTCGATGTAGGACAACCCGACGTCGTACAGGGTTTGCAACTTGTTGCGCACGCGCGGGATGTTGTAGAAGAAGGTGAGCGCCTCCTCGACGGACATGGAGAGGACATCGGCGATCGACTTGCCTTTGTACTTGATCTGGAGCGTCTCCCGGTTGTAGCGTGTTCCTCTGCACACGTCGCACGGTACGTAGATGTCCGGGAGGAAATGCATCTCGATTTTCTCCTCCCCTTGTCCCTGACACGCCTCGCATCGTCCGCCTTTCACATTAAAGCTAAACCTTCCTGAGGTGTATCCGCGCAAGCGCGCATCCGGCGTGCGAGCGAAGAGCGAGCGGATGTCGTCGAACAGTTTGGTGTACGTCGCGGCGTTGGAACGAGGGGTGCGCCCGATCGGCGACTGATCGATCTCTATCACCTTGTCGATATACTCGATTCCCATGATCTTGTCATGATCGCCGGCTCGGCGTGCCGATTGATAGAGCTGCTGGGCTACACCACGGTAGAGAACGTCCTCGACAAGGGAGCTTTTCCCTGACCCGGAGACACCGGTCACGCAGACAAACTTGCCGAGTGGAATCTCAACATCGATCTCCTTCAGGTTATGCTCCCGAGCACCAATGACACGGATGTGTTTCCCGTTCCCGCCACGGCGCTTATCGGGGATGGGGATGAAGAGCGTTCCCGCCAGATACTGTCCGGTGATCGACTGTGGGCAAGCAATTACCTCATCTGGCGTGCCGGCTGCGACGATCTCTCCCCCGTGCGCCCCTGCACCCGGTCCGAGGTCAACGATGTAGTCACTTTCACGCATTGTCTCTTCATCGTGTTCAACGACGATCACTGTGTTCCCCAGATCGCGCAGCCCTTTCAACGTCGCCAGCAGGCGTCTGTTATCGCGCTGATGAAGCCCGATCGATGGCTCGTCGAGGACGTACAATACGCCTGTCAACTGGCTTCCAATCTGGGTTGCAAGACGGATGCGCTGTGCCTCCCCACCAGCAAGCGTCCCTGCCTGCCGGTCAAGGGTGAGATAGCTAAGACCTACCGAGACCATGAATCCTAGCCGCGCCTTGATCTCCTTCGAGATTTGTTTGGCGATCATCTCCTCTCGCTTCGTGAGAGACAGGTTCTCGAAAAAGGTGAGCGCGCTCTTGATCGACAGGGCTGTCACCTCGTGAATGTTCATCCCGTTGATAGTTACCGCCAAGACCTCTGGCTTGAGGCGCGCACCGTGGCAGACAGGACACGGGAGGGTGGCCATGAACTGCTCCAAGTCACCGCGCCACTGATCGGACGTCGTCTCCCGATACCAGCGCTCCAGGTTCGGGATGACACCGCTGAACGTCCGTGCGAACTTACGTGTGTGCCCCTTGGTCGACGTGTAGTTGAAATTGATCTTCTCCTTGCCGCTTCCATGCAGGATGATGTCGAGCTTCTCGGCAGGGAGCTCGCCAAGGGGGGCGTGCGGATCTATGTCGAACGTCTCGGCAAGCCCGCGCATCTGAGATTCGAACCAGCGCCCCTTGGAGTTTGCCCACGGCAGGAGTCCACCATCAAGGAGGCCTAGGCGCGGATTCACAATTAGGTCCGGATCGATCTTCTTGCTGTATCCCAGCCCGCTGCACTCAGGGCAAGCGCCATAAGGATTATTGAAGGAGAACATGCGTGGGGAGAGCTCTTCGTAGCTCACGCCGCAGTGGATGCAGGCGTAGTGCTCGCTGTACAGGTGCTCCTCCCCATCCGCACTGAGCACGCTCATCATGCCCCCGCCGTGCTTAAGCGCCGTCTCCACCGAATCTGCGATGCGCGCGTGTTTGCGCGGCTCCACCACAACGCGATCCACGACGATCTCAATCGTGTGCTTGCGCTGCTTCACAAGCTCGATTTCCTCGTACAGGGTGCGCACAACCCCATCGACACGTACACGCGTGAACCCCTCTTGACGGATCTCGTCGAACGTCTTCTTATACTCACCCTTGCGCCCCCGCACTATCGGCGCGAGGATCTGCACGTTCGATCCGCGAGCAAGAGACATGATCACGTCGATGATCTGCTGCGCTGATTGCTGCGTAATCGGACGACCGCACTTTGGACAGTGCGGATGCCCGACACGCGCATAGAGAAGCCGCAGGTAGTCGTAGATCTCGGTGACCGTCCCCACCGTGGAACGTGGGTTGTGGCTCCTCGTCTTCTGGTCAATCGATATCGCGGGGGAGAGGCCTTCGATAAAGTCCACATCCGGCTTCTCCATCTGACCGAGGAACTGGCGCGCGTAGGCTGAGAGCGACTCCACGTATCGCCGCTGGCCCTCCGCATAGATCGTGTCGAAAGCGAGCGAGCTCTTCCCCGAGCCGGAGATCCCGGTGATGACGACGAGCTTATCGCGCGGGATCTCCAGATCAATGTTCTTCAGGTTGTGTTCGCGAGCTCCCTTCACCCGTAGCATGCTCATAGTTTCTTCCTTAAGCTCCGTATCTCGTCACGCAACGCCGCCGCCTCCTCAAACTCCAACCTGTCCGCGGCCTGACGCATCTCCTTCTCCAGTTGCCTTATCTTCGACAGCGCTTCCGCGGGCGACATTGCCTCCAGATTCTCCCGCATTGGCACGGCCGGTTGCGGCGCATTCATCGTCTGCACGATGTCGGCGATGTTGCGTTCGATCGTCTTCGGCGTGATCCCGTGCTCTTTGTTGTAGGCAATCTGGATTGTCCGCCGCCGGTTCGTCTCATCGACGGCGTAGCGGATGGAGTCGGTCATTTTGTCGGCGTACAGGATTACCTTCCCACGCACGTTTCGCGCGGCACGTCCGATCGTTTGGATGAGCGCCGTTCCGGAGCGGAGGAAACCCTCTTTGTCCGCGTCGAGGATCGCCACGAGGGACACCTCCGGCAGGTCCAACCCCTCGCGCAGGAGGTTGATCCCTACCAGAACGTCAAACTTCCCGAGGCGCAGATCACGCAGGATCTCAATGCGTTCAAGGGTGTCAATCTCGGAATGCAGGTAGCGCGCCCTCACCGCGAGATCGACCAGGTACTCCGTAAGGTCCTCAGACATCCTCTTCGTCAGTGTTGTGACAAGGACCCGCTCCCCACGCTCGACAACGGTCCGCACTTGCTCGATGAGGTGATCGACTTGACCGGTCACAGGATGAATGGCCAATTCCGGATCAACGAGTCCGGTCGGGCGGATAATCTGCTCAACCACTCGGCGCGAGTGACTCAACTCGAATGTGCCGGGCGTAGCCGAGGTAAAGATGACTTGATTCAGCCGCTCATCAAACTCGTCAAACATCAGCGGTCGGTTGTCCAGTGCCGAGGGGAGGCGGAAGCCGTAGTCAACCAGCGTCCGCTTGCGCGATCTATCCCCATGATACATCCCGCGCACCTGGGGAACGGTCTGATGCGACTCGTCAATCACCATTAGAAAATCCGATGGAAAGTAGTCGATTAGCACCGATGGTGGCTGGCCGGGGAGACGACCGTCGAGGTGGCGCGAGTAGTTCTCGATGCCAGAGCAGTAGCCCATCTCCTGCATCATCTCCAGATCGTAGCGCGTCCGCTGACCCAGGCGCTGTGCCTCCAGCAGCTTCTCCTCCGTCTTGAGCTGCTCCAATCGCTCTTCGAGCTCCTCATCTATCGCCTCCGTCGCCTGCTGCATGCGTTTGCGGGGGGTGATGAAGTGCGACGCCGGATAGATCGTGATCTCGTCCTCCTCGCGCAGTAGATGACCGGTGACCGGTTCGAGGATGGCGATCCGTTCAATCTCATCGCCGAAGAACTCAAGGCGCACGATATCCTCTTGGTAAGCGGGAATGATCTCCAGCGTGTCCCCGCGTGCGCGGAATGTCCCCCGCTCAAAGCCGATCTCGTTTCGCGTGTACTGCAGACCCACCAGCTTGCGCATCACATCGTCGCGATCGTGCAAGCTCCCACGCGTAACGTTGATCGACATATCGCGGTAGTTCACCGGCGAACCGAGACCATAGATGCACGATACCGACGCCACTATGATCACGTCCCGTCGCTCGAAGAGCGCCGAGGTCGCAGCGTGGCGCATGCGATCGATCTCATCGTTTATCGACGAATCCTTCTCGATGTACGTATCGGTCTGGGGAAGGTACGCCTCGGGCTGGTAGTAATCGTAATAGGAGACAAAGTAGTGCACCGCATTCTCAGGGAAGAGCTCGTGGAACTCATTGCACAACTGCGCGACAAGGGTCTTATTGTGCGCCATCACCAGCGTTGGCCGCTGCAGATTCTGGATAACATTAGCAATGGTGAACGTCTTTCCCGTCCCGGTCGCGCCGAAGAGTGTCTGGAACTTCTCGCCTGCGAGGATCCCTTCAGTTAGCGTGGCGATTGCCTGCGGCTGATCACCCTGCGGCTTCATATGCGGCGAAATGCGAAATCCCGCCTTCTCTCCCACCTTTAGCGTATGCATCCTAGTGTACATGGTAGCCTCGATGCACAGGTGGATCAACAACTATATGGGGGCAGGTCCTCATTCTAACTTGAAAAGTCCTGAGAAATGACGCACGATTCTTCCAACAATTCAGAACTAAAATGGAGGCTTCACGTGAAAAAAGTATCACTAGTATTCCTGGGTGGGATCTTGCTTGCTTCGCTACTCGCGTTTTCTCAAGACACATCGACTCCCCCAGACACACAGGGGCAGCCTCCCACCATCACCGCCGTCGTAAACGGCGAGCAGATCACCACGGACACTTTGGAGGCTGCCACTTCCATCTCGCAGATCTTCCAAATTCTCTTCTCCCAGCTTCCACAGGCGTTTGGACAGACCCTCCTTTCAACTCCGGAGGGGACGGCGTTTCTTGACCGCTATCAAAGGGATGTACTGGACCAGATAATCGACAGCCGCATTATGGTTCAGCAGGCAGTGGCCCTAGACATGAAGGCCGATGAGTCGCAAGTTGCCGATCAGGTGCAGTCACGCCTTGACCAGATCATGCAAGAGAATCAAATGACGATCGATCAGATCGACGCCGCTCTCAAGCAGCAGGGATCATCTCTCGATGACTACAAGACACGCTTAGCGCAGAGCATCCGAGAGCAGCTAATGGTGCAGGCACTGCAAGAGTCCGTCACTGCCGATGTCACGGTAGACGATGATGAAGTGCAGGAATACTACGATGCGTATGAAGCCGATTACACGAATGATGACGGTACAGTTAAGCCCCTCTCCGAAGTCTCGGCAAGCATCCACGACAGCCTCCTCAAGACTGCCCAGGGAGAACGGTGGAATGCCTGGTTCAAGGACGCAAAGGATTCGTCTGAAATCACTATCCTCTTCTGATCTACTAAGTGACAACATGGAGGTAGGGGTGGATCAAGCCTTACGATGAAGACAGTACTGCTGATTATCTATTCCTCCATACTGGCAATCGGATCAGCGCTCGTCGGACTGGTAATCGGGTTCATGATCGTGCAACCCAGTGCGCCGGTAGCGTCGATCCTGGTTGTTATTGGCCTCGGATTCTTGGCTATTGCAATTCTAGTCGCGCGCAGATATCGGGACACAACTCACACTGCAAGCCAAGACTAAGCCAACAAGCCAGGAGCCCTGGGGGCGGAGTCCCTCTTCGGTTAGGGTTCGATGATGCGGTAGCCCGCCGTCTGCGCTTTGCAGTGGGAGGAAAGCAGTTCCGCGTAGCTTTCCGCCCAGTGGGCAAGATTATCTCGTGCCTCATCAGCGGGGGCGTACATTACGGCAATGATGTTGGTTGTCTGCTCGTGAATCTTCGTCGTCATCGCGTCCTTTACCGGATTCCCGCACGGCTCCCATCCCGCATCGGTCCTCCGACAAACGAGAAGCAGATCTTGTAGGTCAATCGTCTGCCCGGAGTGGTTGAACACGTATGCCTCACCCGGAAGTCCTCGTCTTATCAGCATGTGCATCCCTGCGATATCAGCATCGAAGATCGAACCGGGAAGACCGGAGGCAAGGCTGATCGCGTTGTTCACATCGACCGGGCCGTTAACCAATGGGAACTGATCGTTGAGAGCAGAGCGCAGAAGGAACTCGCTCGCCGGTTTTCCCCGTCCGCTTGCGTGATATTTACCGAAACGCAGCATCTTACGCACACGCTTTCGCACCTCGGCGGGAACGCACTCCTCGCCGGCACCCTGCGCCTCCAAGATCACTTTGGCAAGAAATGCTGGTGCACTCTCTGTTGCCAGCGGTGATTTGATCCCCTCCGCCCAGATGAGCGCAGGGAGGACAGGGCTTGGGCGCAAGTTGTCATCGATCTCAAGGACGTACTCCATCATTACCTCCCTTTCAATGGGGAAGCAATCAGATCGTACCCGTCCGCTCCCGTGACCTCTACATTGACGAACTGCCCGACCTCAAGATCGCTCCCTTCAACATAGGTGATGCTGTCAACATCCGGGGCTTGGGTGCGCGAGCGGGCAAGCCATATTCTATCCTCATCGCCTGGCGCGTCGATCATCACTTCCATCCTCGATCCACACAGGGAAGCATTGCGCCCGAAGACGATCTCCTGCTGAGCGAGCATCAGCTCGCGCACACGCTCTTCCTTGACCTCTTCAGGGATCTGGTCAGGCATCAACGCCGCCGGTGTGTCCTCCTCCTGTGAATAAGGGAAGACACCGAGGTGGTCGAAGTGCAAGTCCTTGACATACTGAAGAAGCTCGCGAAATTGGGCATCGGTTTCTCCTGGAAAGCCGGCGATGAACGTTGTGCGAATGGCGATACCGGGAACGCGCGCACGTAGCCTCTCAATCAAGTTCAGGCATTCGTCCCTCGTGACCCTCCGTCCCATGCGGCGGAGGATGTCATCGTTTAGGTGCTGCAGCGGGAGATCGACGTACGGACACAGCTTGGGGATCTCAGCGTAGGCATCGATCATTTCCGGCGGGAAGTGCGCGGGATGAGTGTAGAGAAGGCGCAGCCAGTGCAAGTCGGGAACGCTCGCCAGTCTTGCCAGCAAATCGTGGATACGCATCTCACCCGGAGTGTCCGTGCCATAAACGGTGGTGTCCTGTGCGATGACGTTGATCTCACGCACGCCTCGCTCCACCAGCTCATTGGCCTCGGTAATGATCTCCTCTGCCGGCCGGCCGTGATACGCCCCTCGAATGAGGGGGATGGTGCAGTAGGTGCACCTGTTGTCGCAGCCGTCCGAGATGCGCAGGTAAGCGGTGTGTGTTGGGGTGAGGAGGAAACGACCGCTGTCGCAGGTCGACGTAAAGCCACAGGCGGTGAGTATCTCCTCATCCCGATTCAAGCCGAACACTCCATCCACCTCGGGAAGACCAGCGCGCAATTCCTCTTCGTAGCGTTGCGCCAGGCATCCCATCACAATCAAACGCTGACACTGCCCCTCTTCCTTGTACCTGGCGTAGTCGAGGATCGTGTCAATCGACTCTTGTTTGGCCGGCTCAATAAAACCACAGGTATTGACGATGATGATATCCGCATCCTCCGGCGGCGCACCGACAATTGCCCCAGCGGCGGCAAACCGAGCGAGAATTCGCTCGGAATCCACTAGATTCTTAGCGCAGCCCAGACTCGTCAGGTGCACACGGAGCCCTCCCCGCGCCGTCTCATCGCTCACGGACATATCGTCTCCTTACTCTCTGTAGCACAACGAAACAGGGCGCGATAGAGCAGATCTCGGAGGCTACTTCTTCGTTGAAGCCTGGTTTGCAACAGAGTTTGTCGCACTCTCGATCTCCTCGGCATTGCCCAGGTAGTAGTGCTTCAGCGCACGAAGGTCATCGTCAAGTTCATATACAAGCGGAAAGCCGGTGGGGATATTCAAACCCGTAATTTCATCCTCGGAGACATCATCCAGGTACTTCACCAGTGCACGCAGACTGTTACCGTGCGCCGCAATCAGCACGCGTTCCCTACGCTTAAGAGCAGGAACGATCACTTCGTGCCAATACGGGAGCACCCGTTCCAGCGTATCTTTCAAGCACTCGGCGGCAGGAATCTCCTCAGGCTTGAGGTGCGCGTAGCGCGGATCAAACCGCGGATGTCGCTCGTCGTCCGGCTCTAGAGCCGGAGGTCGAACAGCGTAACTGCGCCGCCACTGGTGAACCTGCTCCTGCCCGTACTTCTCGGCCGTCTCCTTCTTGTTCAGCCCCTGCAATGCACCGTAGTGCCGCTCGTTCAAGCGCCAAGATCGGTAGACAGGGATCCACATCTGGTCTAGCTCGTCCAGCGCGATCCATAGCGTTCGAATTGCCCGCTTGAGAACGGATGTATACGCCACATCAAACGTGTATCCGTCATCGCGGAGGATCTCGCCAGCCCGCTTGGCCTCGTCTAACCCATGCGGGGAGAGGTCAACATCCGTCCAGCCGGTGAACCGATTCGCCAAGTTCCATTCGCTTTCTCCATGCCGCAGTAAGACCAGTTTCATACTCATCTCAGACTCCTTTATCCCTCGCTTCGAACAATGCGATGCATGCCGCTTCCGGTTCATCTGTTTAAACGTCCGATAGACAGCATCGTGGAATTATACCAGCTGCAAGCGCCCATGAGCCAGCAAGCACATGCTGCACGCATTGTTGCTTCATGAATGACTCACCCTGAGGGTAAACGAAAAGCGGAAGCCTTAGGCCTAACCAGAGTTCGTTTTCTCGCGACAATCTCGCCTAGAGTCTTGTTTCATCGAGTACAGCGCCGCACACAAGGTACGACACCACAGCCACGTACTCGTGGCGGACAGACTGACTCATCGTCAGCGAATCGACATACGGAGGGATCCTTGCCCAGTGAGGCTACCTGGCGGATGCAGTCTTATTGGGCGTTGGGGAGCTAGCTGAGTTATGCGGAGGCTTTGAGCCATGCGCATTTCTGCTCTGTGATTTTGAGCTCTCTGAGCTTCCGCTCTGCGAGTCATTGGTACCCTTATTCGGATTGGAGTCAGCCGATGGCTTCGTTTCCGTAGAGCCATTGGGCTCCTTGTCCTCGCTTCGCTTTTCCGCATAATTTCCCCTACCCTTGCCAGCGTAGTCAGTCTTGTAATATCCACTCCCCTTGAACTGAACCGCCACACGTGGCACCATCCGCCGTGTCTCCTTGCTCCCACACTCGGGGCACACCGGAACATCGGCTTGCGCCTGCTGGCGAACTAAGACAGTGAACTGATTACTACAAGATTCACACTCGTAACGATAGAGCGGCACCTTCAACCTCCTACGCACCACGGCACGACCTAGCCGTTAGCACTGCATATTTGTGACTGCCAATAATCTTAGCCTGAATTAATACGTCCGTCAAGGAGCGACAATAGATCTTCATCCACGATCGAGGTGAAAGCCATGTGACAAGCGGCGAAGGAAAACGTTCTTGTTGATCGGGCCATTCGCTCCAAAGTAGTTGGCACAGAATCGCACCGCGCCAGCCAACCTCTCCTCGGCATCCTTGGTAGTTTGTTCTCCACGGACCATCCGGTGAAGACTCTCCCACGCTCCCGAGCCTGTGTCAGGGAGGCTGCCAACAACAGCCTCAGAATAGCCGTCACTCGCAAATCCCTCCATCCTCCAATCCGGGTAGCTCCATTCGCTCAAGGCAGGATGTTTCCCCACTCTTCCCGCCAGAATTACGGCCGGAATGTGGCCAAGGCGGTGCTTGGGGGGAACACGGCGCGTCATCCACCGCAATACGCTCGCCACCTCATCGCACGCATCGAGGTAATCAACCTCAACAGGACATGAGACCTCCTGGCACGCGCCGAGAAGGTCGATCGGATGCGTGCCGCGGCACTTCACACCCAAAGAAGTGAGTACCTGCCGCATTGTGTCTGTCGAACCGGCAAGGCCAAGGCACACCTCACCGTTGAGCGCCAGCGTCTTCAGCGAGTCCTCCGACATCACGCCCAGATCGTCATCAAGTACTCGCCCGTCACTCGCAAGCACGACATCATCGTTGTCTCTCACTGCCAGGATCACGCTCATAACGTTTCCAGCATAAACAGACACAGTCAAGATTGCAAGCGCCACACAGATCCTCAAATAGGAGAGAGTCAGTTGCGGGCCCAACCCTGATCAATCACTCTTGCTGCAACACCATTCCCAGCCCAGCATGTCCCCTCTCGCCACACCTCAGTCTTCGTCTTCTCCTGCTGCCCCAAGCTTCGCTGCTTCGAAGCAGGTTGACTTGCCTTGGATAAGGATCTACACTCGCGCCGCTAATGGACTTGCATAGGAAATTGACACGACGTACTTCATAGACAGGAGGCCAACATGAAAGTAGGGATCATCATCTGCGACCGTTATAGCACATGTGGTGGTGGGAAGTGCTTGCGTGCAATGAAGGAACGAAGCGGAGCCTTCGCCCGCTACGCGAGCTCCGAGCCGCTTGAACTTGTGGGTTATTCCACCTGCGGAGGCTGCCCGGGAGTGAACATCGAATACGTCCCAGAAGAGATGATAAAGAACGGAGCGCAGGCGATACACCTAGCGACAGGGTTCGTTGTTGGCTACCCGCCCTGCCCGTATATCGATTACTTCAAGTCATTCATCGAAGAACGCTATCACGTTCCCGTGATTGTGGGCACACACCCGATCCCCCAGAAGTACTACCTCGTGCACAGGAACCTGGAATCATGGGGCAACATGAAGGATCTTGAAGATCTGCTGGCAACCGAGGAGATCAGAAAGGCGTACGACTGACCGCAGCGCCATGAATAGTTCTAGGTCGAAAACCGCTTCCTGCACTCTCGGTTGAGTGCCGTGTGGAGGGAGTTATCGCCAAGAATCGCGTTCGACCATTGCGTCTTGTTGCTTCTCTCCTCTTGTATTCTTGACGTCTCTGCGTGAGGCAGAAGCTTGCGCTCCATTTCTTCCTTCGTGCTCTTCGTGTCCTTCGTGGTGAATTCTCTTAGGCATGGCCCGAGCGCACGAGAATCAAGAGTAATTACGCACTCAAGAACGGTAGAGCATCCTCTATATAGACTTGAAGATCCGTGCCAGTGGGTGCCCCGGTGCGTCCACGTGCAGATCGAGGAAGAATCCGAATGGCGTCTGCAGCGCTTCGTAGCCCGATTTGACCAACCGCTCTTGCGCACTGTCAAGCAGCTTCTTGGTGAACTCCGGTGATCCCTTCTCCTCCGCCAGGTGAGCGAACGAATGAAGAACGATTCGCTGCGTCTCGTTCTTGCGTGCTGCCCACTTAAGGAGCTTGATCAGGTGCGTCTCCACCGCACTTCCTCTCTCCTCGTCCTGTGGTTCCACATGGATAAACCCGACAAGAGCCTCCTCTACCGTTTGCTTCTCGTCTCGATCGTCCTCGGAATCAAGCGTCTTTAATGTAGTCTTGTAGGCAAAACGATTTGCGTAGATGATCAATAATTTCATCGCGCTAGATACCTCCTCAGCAATTCTGGCTTTGTTCTTAACTTCCGCTTGGAATTATCGCAGCATATTTTGAAGCAAGAATACATCGTACGGGGATTGCAGTCCAAGTAGCTCACATAGCCAAGCTTTCCACTGCGGCCCCCTCGCTATAGGAGTGAGGAATCCGAAATCAAGCGGGGAAGCCCATAGGCTTCCCCGGATGCAACACAAAACACGAACAACAGCTTTCTTAGATGAGATCCATCCCCACAGAAATCGTTAGATCCTTTGACCAATCGGTGGCTCCGATCCCCTTAGTAAACCCGGCCTGGAAGGAGATAGCAGCTCCGCCAATGTTGAACGCAACTGAAGCCGTCGCCGATTGACTCATATCAATCGTCCCTCCGCGAGGCTGTATCCGCTGGAGCTGGTAGTTAACAATGAGGTCCACGCCCTCCTTCAGAGGGTAGTCACAGGTCGCGTTCAGCTTCAATGTGTTCTCGGCCGCAATGTCGAATGGGCCGAAGAACCCGGCGTGCACAGTCATCTGGGAGTTAGGGAGAGGGGCGAGCGATGCATCACCAGAGATCGTGACGAGAACGTCCTGCGCCCCGCCGTAGGGATCGATCAGCTCGTAGCCTAGCCCGGCCTGTACCGCCCAGCCGCAGCTTGCTTCGTCACCTGTCGCGAGGATGTCATCCTCGACCGTCAGAAGTGCACGCGCGTCCAGCGTGACCCCAGCCGTCTGTTCGATGATCGGCTCGATTGCTGCGACGAGGTCCTTAATTGTCGCGTACTCAACTTTCTTCCCGATCTCCTCGGCAACCGCCATCAGCGTCTCATCTGAAAGAGGATTAGGGATCGCATCCAGTGCTAATAAGTCCGTCTGAATCTTGACCGCCTTGGCAAGCGGAGTGACGTCGCTAAACCTTCCGTACCCGACCCCAACGCTCACATTTACCGCGGGCTTCAACTGCCCGAGGGCGTAAGAAGCGTCGGCTCCGCCGAAACCGAAGATCGGCGCCTCATCGCTAAGATAGTAACGGAATGTCCCCGTTCCTTGCCCGAGCCCACCAGCGAGGGCTAAGCTCTCCAGATCGAGAGATCCAGCCCCGGACAGGGAATACCCATAATCAGGGGAGTCAAACAGTTGAGAGTAATCGAGTGCAATCCTCCCGGAGTCGATCTCGACACCGGGCACAGCCGGATCGTCAAAGTAACGATAACTCATTGAGAGCTTGAGGTCCGACAAGCTCGTCTGCGGCGAATGGTAGTTACAGAGGGACAGAGGTGCACCCAGTGCAACCACCCCAATTAGCAGCGCTCCTAGAATAAACGTTGCCCACTTCATCTACATCACCTTCCTTTTTCTATCGCCAAACAACACGATTATAGCACTACCCAGATGTTGCAACAAAAATGGGGTTCAACTTCACTCTCCCGCTCTTGGATGCCGTTAACCTAGTCTTCATGTTCTCCGGAATCGGGCGTGGTTATCGTGATGCTACTGACAGAACGATCACCGTAGATGGCTGGTAACCTCAGCGTACTAGATGAGCCCCTCCGCTTTTCCAACCTGGCCAAAGACCCGCAGGACTTTATCCATCTGTTCGTCGGTGTGGGTTGCCATATAGCTTGTCCGCAAGATCGATTCCCCAGGCGGTACCGCGGGCGGAATGGCAACGTTCGTGTACACGCCCGCTTCAAACAGCGCCTTCCACGTCTTCAACGTCTTCAACTGATCTCCGATCTGGATTGGAATGATCGGCGTGTCGCTACTGCCAACCTTGAATCCCAATTCACGATAATCCCGGCGCATCCGTTCAGCGATAGCGTTGACGCGATCCACTCGCTCCGGTTCTTGCTCAATCGCATCCAGGGCTGCAAGCGCGGCGGCAACATTCGGGGCGGGAAGGCTGGCACTGAAGATAAGTGAGCGAGCAAGGTGCTTGATCCAGTGAATCGTCGACGCCGCGCCGGCGATGAAGCCTCCAATCGAGGCAAACGACTTGCTAAACGTGCCCATGATCAAATCGACTTGATCGGTCAGCCCGAACTGCGCCGCGGTCCCGTGCCCTCGGCCAGTAACTCCCATCCCGTGCGCATCATCGACCATCAGCCGCGCTTGGTGCTTATGGCAGAGAGAGACAATCTCGGGGAGAGGGGCAATCTCCCCGCTCATGCTAAACACACCATCCACCACGACCAGCTTTCCTGCCTTCTCTGGAGCACTAACTAGAACACGCTCCAAATCGTTCATGTCGTTGTGGCGGAAGCGCAACAGCTTACCGAGAGCCAGACGCGATCCATCAACGAGGCTGGCGTGATTCTCACGATCGCCGATGATCACATCTCCCCGCCCGATCAGCGCGGAGAGCGTACCCAAGTTCGTCTGGTAGCCAGTGCTGAACACGAGAGCAGCTTCCATCCCAACAAACCTTGCCAGCCGCTCCTCGATCTCTTCGTGCAGAGCGAGGGTGCCATTGAGAAACCGCGAACCGGTGCAGCTCGGCCCGAAGCGTTTCAATGCATCAATCGCCGCCTGACGGACATGCGGGTGTGCAGTCAACCCCAAGTAGTTGTTGGAGCCGATCATGATCCGGCGTTTACCGTCGATCGTCGCCTCGGTCCCTTCGCTCTGCTCAAGCGGAATGAAGAACGGGTAAAGGCCCATTGCCTGTGCCTCGTGAGGGCTCGCCGGAAATCCCATCTCATGTGCTACCGCCGGGTCCGAGTAGAACCCCCGGCATTTCTCAAATAGATCCACTATCTTCCTCTCCTCTCTAAGCCTTGTCTCTTGCGTGCCTAATGTCAGATTGTACTCAAATCATTCGGTAGTACTTCATCAGTGCCCACTCAAACACTCGACTGGGCAAGATCTGTTTTAGGACAGCCGCGCCACGTTGCGAGATGCCGCCTACCGAATAGCGCACCTTGGGCCTGCGACCACGGAGAATTCGCACGAGTAGGCGCGCGATCTGCTGCGGAGAAGATCCGCTCTGTTCATCATTCTCCGCCACCTTGATCGTACTCTCGAAGCTCTCCCGATATATGGAATCCTGCTGCGCAGCCGCCACGTACCGTCGATTCTTGGTAAATCCGGTACGAAAATCCCCCGGTTCGATCATTATCACCCGAATCCCAAACTGGTGCACCTCCATACGCAGCGCCTCGCTCATTCCCTCGACGGCAAACTTTGTCGCGCTGTACAGGCCCTGATAAGGAAGCCCGATCCGCCCTCCGAGCGAGGAGATATTAACGATTGTTCCGCGATGTGCCTTGCGCATCACGGGAAGGACCGCGCGGCAGACACGCAGCATCCCGAAGAAGTTCGTCTCAAAGAGCGCTCTTGCCTCTTCGATCGACGTATCCTCGATCGCGCCGGCGATCCCGACCCCGGCATTGTTGACGACGATATCGATCCTCCCCTCAGCGCGGACAATCTGCTCTAGCGCCGCGTTCACCGACTCATCGCTGTTCACGTCCATCGCAATCATCTGCGTGTTCGGCACGCCCATTTCTCCACTTGGATGCCGGCTCGTACCGTAGACACGGTCGCCTTCGGCGGCAAGCCGCTTCGCGCAGGCCTTACCGATTCCAGACGACGCCCCGGTGATCAACATTACCCTATTCAATATGCCGCCTCCATCACGTGAACCGCATTCGTAATCTTGCATCCACAGTTTTGCACTGCGCAGCTACCGATTATAGACGTGAGTTTACCGCAAGAAGCTAACAAGACCAATTCCAGCCTACTTCAGATCGATGCCGATTATTAGTGGATCGTGGTCGGAGGCACGATACGGATCGTTGCGATAGAGCGACTCTACCTGCTCCTTAGATTTGTATGAACTGCTGTAGCCCAGGACGGGCGCCTCGTCGGCGTCGATGTGCCACACTGTTGCTCCCCTCACCTGCGCCACCAGCGTGGAGGAGGCAAGCGCATGATCGAGCGCCCCGGCCTCACCCATATACACGTACGTGTACTGCGACCCTTTGGAAAAGCGAGACATAAGATCGGTGTATCCGCCGTCGGTGAAGGTCGTGATCGGATCCTCGTGCGTGTAGCAGTTGAGATCCCCAATTATCAATACATCCGAATCACTGGTTTCCGTGGGATTCGCCGCAATCCACGTAAGGAGTACGCTTGCCGCCTGAGTACGATTGCGGTTCCAGCAACCCTGACCGTCTCCCTGATCGCGGTCCGGCCCGTGCGCGGAGGATGTGCTCTTGGACTTGAAGTGATTGACAACAACAGTCAGCTCCGCCCCGCTCGCCTTGTCAGCGAACGTCTGTGCCAGCGGTGGTCGACTCATCTCCGGCAGATCGCTCATCAGCATAGTCGCTGGATTTCCCACCGGCTTCACTGTCTGCGTGCAGTAGACGAGCGCCACTGTGATCGCATCCGTTCCGAGCTGATCGACGCTAGGAGTAACGTAAGCGTACGACGTGCCGATTGGAGCGGCCGCGTTCATCCCACGCACGATGTCATAGATCGCGCTCTGCGGGCCAAAGCCGTCGTTTTCGATTTCCTCCAGGCCAATGATGTCCGCATTGAGTCCAACTAGCGCCTTCACCAGCTTGTCTCGCTGCCGCTCGAAATCAGTGAGCGTCGCTGCCCCGCGCGACGTGGGGAAGCCCTCTCCGCATCCATCACCATTGAAATAGTTCTCCACATTGAAGCTCGCCACACGCAAGCTTCCCCCCACCGCTGGCGCAGTCAGTTTGCGAGTATTAGTAGAAATGAAGGTCGGGATTGTTGTCGGTTCGACCAGGTACTCGCCATAGGAATACGTAAGAACGCCCTGCACGCCGATTGCGGTATCGCCAGCGCGCAGTGGATGACGCGCTGTGAGTCCCGGGGCAGGGTAGATAATCGGATCCGGGTTTTGTCCGGCGTTCCCGTCATCCAGCACGATGCGATTGAGAGCGTTTTTAGCCATCACCCTTTGTGCCGGCTCACCCGGAGCGGCAACTTCGGTCGGATTGAACAAGCGACCGTTGGAGAGCGTGATCTCGCCGTAGCGGCCAAGGCCGTACGTATCAGCAACCGTCAACTTCTGCGGAAGAGTAACGCGCATCCCCTCCACCCGTTCCAGCGCGGCATCACTGATCGGCAGGGTGATGGAGACCGCGCTCGGAACATCAACTGTCCCACAGATGGTCGTCTTCGTTATGCTCTTTATCTCGGTCATGCTCTCGTACTCGGTGATCGTTCCGGTTACTGTGACCAGATCGCCCACCATCACGTTGGTAGCAGCGTCACGAGCATAGACGAATATCCCCTCGGACGTATTCGGATCCGAGTCGACATCGCGATCCTCCTCCTGCAGAAAGAATCCACCCAATCCCTCGGGATTCTCGAAATCTCCGACGACGACTGCCTTTACAGTGACCGTCTTACCCTCAAGCGGGCTCTTATCACCGCTGCCCTGAATGTCGTGAATCTTGGTGATCGTCCCTACGTAGGGACAAGGTACGGTCTCATGCTTCTGAGGCAGAAGCTGAGTCACCAGCAATAGCGCCAATGCAGCAGCCAACGCAACGAGAAGAATCTTGTTCAATACCCTCCCTCCTGTTGAGCAATAGATTACTCCCCCTTGAGGCGATTTCACAAGCCACACGCTGGCATTCCTCTCCCATGACATCGAAGCCCCAATTCAGCATGGCTCTGCAAGTAGGTGGAAGTAGTGGTCAAGGATCTACTACGACAGATGGGCTAGCGGGAATACGAAAGCTTCGGTAGCAGTAATAGTCTTTGCATGGGTGGAGCTGACAGCTAACGTCTGGAGGAGATGCACCGAGTAATGGACATATGTGCTATGGCTGAATGGGAGTAGTAGAATTCTCAGCACCTCAGCGTTTTCTACATAGTCAACCTAACGCCATGATGACCCGCCGGGCGGTAGGGGAATCGGCTATACTGAAGCTTTCTCGGATGTTGGCCCCCATTGTTACCGGTCGGCTCCATCAACTTGTTGTGCTGTCTTCTCGACAACCAGGGACAAGCTCGTTTGCTTTCCCTCTCAAGATACCCCCTGGTCTTCTTCCATGGGCTTTGCTGAACGAATGGCCGCAAAAACACTTTCCCATTCCTCTTGCGTGACCTCATATCGATTCGTCAAGTCTTCATAACGCCAATGGCTTTTGAACTGTGATATTCTTACGTCGGGATCTACGTCCTTTCTCAGGGACACATCAAGAACATCATGCTCGCGAAGTCTCTTGATGCACCGATCAAACAATGTCGGCAGCTCGGCCCCTCGCACACCGTTAACCGCATACCAAATGCCTTTTGTCCACGCCTTCTCACGTGATACTGTGGCAAGATTCTCTTCTATTTCCTCTATGCCGGTTGTTGAGATACTGACACTTGGTTCAGGAGAACCTTGCTGGTATGTGACGGTGATTGCGGTTCTGGCCACTATTTCAGTCGACAGGCGAACGTTCGGAACGAACATGATCTGGTCTGCCGCTCCGTTGTTTGGCAGAAACGGGGTGATTTCTAGTATATCGAGAGAGAAGCTAAGGTACGACTGCACCGAAACGCTTTTGGCCAATTCATAAAGGCCGACAGGGGCTTTGTCACAAGCAACGACGACATGGAGTTTACCGGTTCTGATGTTTGATAGAAGGGTGGCCGATAACTCTTCGGGATCTTTGTCACTCGAAAATAACGAGTTTACTAATGATATCCAGACGTTTTCCCTTCCTTGGCTAAATAGTTCGGCAAGCTCTTTTTCTGATAAGGCGGAAAGCGAAGCAGCATAGTCAATGGCTTGGGCAATGACGCGCCGATCTCGCAACTCCGGGTTAGAGGATCGCTTCACTTCAACGACGATGACGTCTCCGCTGGCGGACAAGAGAAGAATGTCAGGGATAATTTCTCTTGATTGCGGAGTGGCAAACCTCAACTGGCGAAAAACAGCATACGGTCCGTATACTCCGGCTTGTCTTGAGTCCAATCGGAGAAGCTCGGGGGTCTCTGCAATCACCGATTCCAAGTATTGCTCCTCTTTCTTCATCTCATGGAGGGTTGTAGGGAACCACACGATCTTCGTACCATCCGCAGCATACGTCACAATAGTATTTTTCATGTTTGTCCTCTTTGCATAACTAAGGAATTGAGGGGCCGAGAAACGCTAACCGATGCACTATTTTAGAGCCTCAAAATTTCACCAAATGATGCCAGATAAAAAAGCCGCGGCCTTTCCCGGTTCCTCTCCAATGATTCGTTATACATCTTGAAGCAACCTCGAAATCTCTGAAAGCAGGGCATCAAGCTCAGCCCGAAAATCAACTTGGTTGATCGTAGGTAAGTTCTCCTTCCTTCTAATCTGTACATGAAGATATGAGTCCGCAAGATTTCGTAGCGAATCGTTCAGACGCTTCATGGTGCCCTTGAACGATTTCGTCCCCTTGTAGTTATTTGCTACTTCGGCGAATGTGTTACATTTGAATATTGGTGGAATATGGTCAATAACAGCCCGAACTAGTATGCCGATGCTCAGATATGAATCATTATTGTATGCTGTATTAATCTCTATTAGCAAGCGGATTAGCTTAGTATTGTCGAAAACCTTGCTCTCTATCTCCGAAAGCTCCTTTATGCGTTCTTCGGCCACATACGGTTGAGTCTTGCTATTGGGTAGCGATTTCTGAAAATCGGCTAACCGTTGATCAAGTTTGACCTCAATCTCGGGCAGATCATTTCTGATGATGTCACTGAAATCGTTCTGCATGCCAAAGCCGATATGTCGCCCCAAATAGCCAAACGTTTCCTCCGGGAATCTTGAGTGCCAGTGGTCACGTAGTTGGTGATAATCACTCTTGATGTATTCCGCGATAGTCTTAGCGACACTCGCATCATTGTCTTCGCAGTGACGGAGTGCATCGTCTGCCTTCTTGCGAAGGTCGCGCAACATCCTTCTCGCTTTGATGTACCAGTTGATCATTAAAGCCCCTTATGTATAACTTGTGATTCTACCCAAAATCTCCCCCCTCCCGGGCAATCTTTCTCCCAACATCACCCACTTTATTACTCCATTCCTCTACTGTCAAGAAGAGAACTGAAGAAACGATTTGATCGGAATCAGCCCGGCCATGATGCTGACAGATCGCGGTGGCTCCGCAGTGTGTGAGCCATGATCGTTGCTTTCATGCACGGCTACTCATGGCCAGCGAGGCGGTGGCACTGGAACCCATCTTGCTGTAGATTGTGTGCGTCACCAATAGAAGAGAGGAATCGCATGAGGTAAGAAGCACCGGGCTTCATCACAAGGCGCAGGTCCATTCGCAAGTTTACGGGCGAGCCAGTTCCTCGTGAGGCGTATGTCACGATCCTCAAGGCGGCGATGCCAGCGCCGTCAGCAAACAATGCTCGACCGTGGCACTTCCTCGTTATCGCCGACAAGGCGAAGATTGCCGCCATCTGCCGTGCATCCCTACGCAAGATTCGGCGTCGACGCGGTGATCATCCCATTTGGTAAGAGAGAAGGATACAAGTGGTTCGATCAAGACATGCCCGTGGCCAACCTCGGCCTCGGAGGCACGTGGTGCCGATTGATCGACGATCGCGAGGCATCGGTTCACTCCTTAGCCGGTCTTCCAAATGCCGTGTTCGGATTTGCTCTCATCCCAATCGGCATTCCCGCTGAAGGGCAGCCTCCACGAGACACTGAATCTACCCAAGTTACGCAAATCTTTGCCGCTGAACGTGAACTCCTGCGCTCGTCCCTTGGGGCTCTGCTTGGGAAACGCTGAATCATGCCTGGTGATCGTTACGTTCTTGGAGAACTCAATCTTGATCCCAGTAACAGTCTTACCCATCTTGTTGATGAACGTCTGCGATGCCGCCAGACCAACAACGCTCATCAGCAGTGCCGCCACCAACGCAACCACCACCGCTTGCCCAGCCGCACTTCGCATACGCTTCACCGTCCTTCATCATCGCTTAAACCACAATAGCACAGAGCCGCATACGAATCAAACCCAAGAAGAGGGCCAGGGAACCAGTCGCTTCATCATCTTCCCCCTTCGTGCTCTTCGTGTCCTTCGTGGTGAGATGTCCCCATGTCTTGCGGGGAATCTGTGCTCAGATCGTTGGTTTTGGGATTTTTCTTTATTTGCAGGCAATGACATTTCTTTCCGATGTATCCAAGACCTACCTGCATATTGGCAACATGAATCTGTAGTCATACAAGTGAAGGTCAGGCCCCACTTGCTAGCGGTTTAGCTCTCTTGACATACGACAACCTAAAGTGGACACTTGAGCAAGGAAATAAACGAGAGGAGCGCTCGCGGTTTACTTTTCTGGCGATGCGAAAACTATGAGTGGTCAGAACAAAGGGAAGATAAACCAACTGTTGAAAGAGTGGCCAAAGGGAACGGTAATTACTCAGGCCAGACTCGACAAACTGGGCATCTATCGCCAATTAGCCGCCAAATACGTGTTTTCCGATTGGATTATCCGGATAGGTACGGGAGCATTTGTACGTTCCGGCGATCGGGTCGATTGGCGGGGAGGGCTCTATGCTCTGCAGACTCAACTCGGTCTGAGCGTCCACGTTGGAGGACGTACTGCGCTGGCTCTCCAGGGTCTTTCTCAGTTTGTTCCCCTTGGGCAACAGGAGAAAGTCATCCTGATAAGCGACTATCCAGAGCAACTACCGACATGGTTTCGCAATCACCCATGGGAAGTCAAGCTGGAACATCACTGTCTGTCTCTGTTCAATCGGGTTCCAGAGGCAGCGTCCATTAAGCTGGATTGTGGCGCGTTTGGGATTCTCGCTTCGAGTCCGGAACGAGCGATCATGGAGCAGATGCGCCTTGCCCGGACAAATGAGGATGTCGAGCAGGCGTATCAACTGATGGAGGGGCTGACCACCCTTCGGCCGCGCGTAGTCCAGGAGTTACTAGTGAACTGTCGCTCGGTCAAAGTCAAACGGCTATTCCTTTGGAGCGCAGAGACCATCGGGCATGACTGGTTTAAGCGCTTGGATCTCGCCCAGGTCGAACTCGGCAAGGGCAAGCGTCAACTCTACAAAGGGGGACGGCTTAATCCGAAGTATCAGATAACCGTGCCTGCGCCGGAGGAACTGCCCGGTGTTTGACCGCCGTTATGACGCTCAGGTCAGGTTGTTGATTCGCTGCCTCCCCGAGATCAGCCGGTATCCGTGCTTTGCTCTGAAGGGCGGCACTGCCATCAACCTGTTTGTGCGGGATCTGCCGCGTGTGTCAGTAGATATCGATTTGACCTACCTCCCCCTGAGATCACGCGATGAAGCGTTACCGGAGATCCAGGAGGCTCTCCGGTCGCTGAAAGATGACCTCGAACAGCACATTCCTGAATAGATGGTTCAAGAAGTCCACAGCGGGGAGATGATCGTCAAACTTCTTGTCTCAACTCTCGGAGCAGCGGTCAAGATCGAGCCCAACCTGATCATCCGCAGCTCCCTCTATGCACCGGAGGAGCGGGATCTCTGCCCAACCGCGCAGGAGCATTTTGCTGCCTTTGCAAGCATCCGTACGCTATCCGTCGCCGATCTGTATGGAGGAAAACTCTGTGCAGCCCTGGATCGACAACATCCCCGCGACCTATTCGATGTTAAGCTGCTGCTCGACGACACAGGGATCACCGCAGATATCCGCCGCGCATTTGTCGTTTATCTAGCTGGTCACAATCGGCCGATGAATGAACTCCTGGCTCCTAAACCTCAAGACATCCGCCACCTCTACGAAGACCAATTTGCAGGGATGAGCCGCATCGAGGTATCGCTCGACGAGATCCTTGAAGTACAGCACAATTTGGCGGATATCATCGTCCATGCTCTTGACGATTCAGAGAAGGCATTTCTCGTGTCCATCAAGCGCGGTGAACCAAAATGGAACCTGCTGGAGATCGATCATCTGGCTCTGCTTCCCTCTGTTCGCTGGAAACTCATCAACATTCGTAAGATGGACCCAGTGAAGCACAAAACGGCCCTCGATCGGTTGATCAAGGTTCTAGCTAAGTAAGAATGATCCCCGTCCTGCCGGGATGGCTCTTTCAAAGCAATCGGAGTTGCTCTGGCCCCCTTGCCTTGTTTTCCGCATATGAACAGTTAGAGTTTCATAAAGGCCCTCTAGTGGAGAATCTGCTTCGAATGGCGAAGCGGAGACTCATCCCAATCGGCATTCCCGCTGAAGGGCAGCCTCCACGCACGCAATACCACAAGAGATGAGTCCACTGGGAAACCTGCAAACCCTGATGGATCGTTTGCGCAGTGGGAACAACTAGGCAAACGATCCCGCTAATTACGTCCAGAGAACTTGGCCCTTCCACTGCAGGACAGAGCCCTAGCTCAAAGCCCTCTTGAGGTTACTTGGTACTTGAACGCGTAGCCAGTGTTGACTGCTAGCTTCTCTATGGATGCTCTTACCTGTGAGAAGTCAAACGTGTAGCTGTATTGCTTACCGAACAATCTCGATTGCTCTTCAATCGATCCGCTGTGGGGTCCTGCACTGGTTTTGTAGCTCTCCTTCTTGAACCCGAATCCCGGGCCAATCTCGCTGTCGCCTCCCGAGATGCCGGAACCCGATTCCTTCAGCACCTCGATGAAGCGCAGTTCCTTCTTGTCCTCATCCACGCGGAATTTTGCGCTATAGGTGAGCTTCTTCTTCGAGAGAAAGACTCTCCTCTCAGCGACGATGAACTTAACCGAATAGACTCCCCTCTTCTCCTTTACTGTCGCCGGGATTCCCGCGACGAACTCCTTGATCTGACCGATTAGCATAATTGCGTTCTCCTTCGCTCTGTTGATGGCCCAAGGATTGTAGCGTGGCCATCAGAGGCAAGGAAGAGACTCGAATTAGAGGCAGCAGATGGCCGGGCGCCGCACCTTATCCCCTCTTGAGGTTTCGAATGATCTCCCGAAGTCTCGGCCTTTTCCCATACATCAGTAAGTGGGCCCTGAAGATCTTTATGGTCAATAGCAACATCCCAATGATGGAGAGTACCAGTATCGCCATGCTGGAAGCCAGTTGCCAGGCGGGTATGTCACTCACGCCAAGCCTTAGCATCACTTCCACGGGAGCCGTGATCGGAATAATGGTCAGCACTGCCCAAATCGGGTTGTCTGGAAATATCATGAGCAACGACATGAACCAGAGGGGCGAAATGAGGGGCATTGTGAAGATCGTGATCAGTTGTTGTCCTTCCCGGGAGCTGGCGCTGACAGCGCCGACGGCCGCCGATAGTACGGCGAAAAACAAGTAGCCCAGTATGAAGTACACCACGGCTAACACGAGGAATGCAGCCGGTAATCGCATTGTGCTAATGAAGCCGCCGAAAGCGGATGAGGCCAAGCGCAACAGAAGCGGCGTCGAGATTGCCCAGACACCCACTTGCGTCAGTCCAGCAGCACCGATCCCCAACACTTTTCCAGTGAACAATTGCCGGGCGGAAACGGAGGACAATAGTATCTCTATCAGGCGATTTTCTTTCTCCTCGCCGAGCCCCTGTAGTAGATAACTGGAGGAAAAGACGATGGCCAACATGAGCAATAAACCGAAAATACTCGGAATGATAAGATTCCCGAATCCGCCTTGCTCGGGAGCGATAGCGCCGGTTTCGGTAAGCCTGGTGCTAACCAGGTTCAAGGGCGCTTCTACCCGGGCTATGGTGGCTGCGGGCACCTTTCCCGCCAATAGATTACTCAAGAGGAAATTCCGTATTGCCGTCGTAATGTCGGGCGGTGGCTCCAGTTGCTTCTTCAGCGTATACAGCCTTACAACTCCCGTCGAGACATAGTCCGATGGAATGACGAAATACTCCTCGATATCCCCCGCCAGCAGCGCTTTGGTTGCATCATCCAGCGTACGCAATTGAACGAGATCCACCCTGCCCTGTTGGGTGTAGCCCTGGAAGTCGCCCGAGGTCTCCACATACCCAACGGTCACTGCTCCCGCGACACGCGGCTCCGCAATTCCTGATATGAGATGCAAAACCCCGATGCCCAGAAGGGCCATGACTGGTACCAAGAAGGTCATGATGATGAACCCTCGCCTCTTTATCGTGAACAGGAATTCATGTTTGAATATCAATAATGCCTTATTCATGGTTCTGGCCTACAACCTTCAGGAATATCTCGTTCAGTGAAGGGGTGGCTACCTCAAAGCGGTTGATTACTATGCCGGTACCGACTACTTGCTCCAGGATCTGCCGCGGCGTTGTGCTTCCGTCAAGTACCAACTCGACATGGCCTTTGTGAGTGCGTTTTTCGATAACCCCGGGCAGTTCGCCCAGCTCACCTTCAAAATCTAGGATGATCGAACTGCTTCTATAACTTGCTTTGATGTCAGCCAGATTTCCGTAAAGCATTGTGCTCCCTTTGTCTATCATCAGCATGCGGTCGCACAATTCCTCTACTTCATTCATCCTGTGTGTGCTCAGGATTACGGCCTTACCCTGATCCCTCAAGTCAACGAACATCCTCTTGACTAGCTCGGTATTGACCGGGTCTAGGCCAGCAAAAGGCTCGTCAAGAATGACGAGCTCCGGGTCGTGGATGATTGTAACGATGAATTGGATGATCTGCTCCATGCCCTGGCTCAGCTCGTCAATCTTCTTGTTCTTGTGAGGAAGCATGCTCGTCCGATCGAGCAGCTGCTCGGCTTTCTCTTCGGCCGCGCGCCTGTTCATGCCTTTGAGGGAGGCAAGGTAGATGATGGAATCAATGACAGTTAGCTTCTTATACAGGCCTCTTTCCTCCGGCAAGTAGCCAAGCTTATTCTTGCTGGCTTCGCTCAGCTTTTCGCCGAGGATTGTCACATCGCCCGAGTCTGGCTTGATGATGTCCATCATCATCCTGATGGTGGTGGTCTTACCCGCGCCATTGGGCCCGATTAGCCCGAATATCTCACCACGAGCAACAGAAAAAGTTAGGTCGCTGACCACGGCCTTGTCTACGTACGACTTGAATACGTGATTGACTTCAGCTGCCGGCACGTTAGAACCGCCTCCTTGAATTCCAACTATGCCACATGTGCCATCATCCCGTCAACTATGCGAATGGCCAGACCTGTCGTCCGCTTGCAGAAGATCGACGCAGATCATCCGCCTGGGCACGTGGAACGTCTGAAGGAACTACTCGTTAGGGACGTAACCGGGGCGCGTTGCCCCAGCTAGCTGAACGATGTCCTCTACAGCCGCCCCGTCGTCTTTCCCACCCCTCGGTGCGCTATGAGCTTTCCAACTTTCCTTTTCTTGTCTTTGACGAGTCGTTCCACAAACGAAGAGAATGGCAGTTACTTGACTTGGTGGATATTGACTAATCACCTTAATGGCTTATATCACATCCTGCGCGATGATCTTTATCAGGTATAGTTCGATCGCCGCTTTGGGGCGGCAGAGCCTTTGCCTGCGCGCGTCAGTCGTTGCCGGAATGGCTGAGGGGAATATTACACACCACTGGCATGGGCAAAGGCGCCATTGGCATTGCCAGGGTCAACTACGAATGACAATCGCCAGCATCGACAGGTCGGCCTGCGCCACACCGGGGATGCGCGATGCCTGACCGAATGTACGCGGACGCACGCGCGATAGCAGATCGCGCCCTTCGATCGACAGGCTCTCCAGCGCACGGTAGTCGATCTGTTCTGGGATGATCAGCTTCTCCATCCGTTGAAGGCGATCGATCTCGCGCTCTTGCTGCTCCAGGTAGCCGGAGTACTTGGCCTCGATTTCTACCTCGGAGAGGACGTCCTCTGGATACGCATCGTCCGAAATGAGGTCGGAAAGGCGCAGTGGCGGTCGCCGTAGTAGCTCGTACAGACTCGCTCCGTTGTCACTAAGAGGAGGCGTGCCGCTCTTAGCGAGGACCTCGTTTAGCGGATGGCGAGACCCGATTCTTTCACTCTTGAGGCGAGAGATGAGGTGCTCGATCGCCTCCTTCCGCACGATTGCCTGTTCGAAGCAGTGATCGTTGAGGAGGCCGATCTCGTGCCCAATACCTGAGAGACGCAAGTCGGCGTTCCCCTCACGCAGCGTGATCCGGTACTCGGCACGTGACGGGAGCATGCGATAAGGCTCGGTCACGCCCTTGGTGACGAGGTCGTCTATCATCACTCCGATGAATGCTTCCCCGCGGGAGATGACGAATGGAGGATCACCCTTCACAAGCCGCGCAGCGTTCACTCCGGCAACTAATCCCTGCCCGGCTGCCTCCTCGTACCCGGTCGTTCCGTTCACCTGCCCGGCGAGGAACAAGCCACCGATCCCGCTCACAGAAAGGGTTGGCGAGAGCTGTGTCGGGTCGATGTAGTCGTACTGAATGTCGTACCCGTAGCGCTCGATCTGTGCGTGTTCCAATCCCACGATGCTGTGCACGATGCGGTCCTGGATGTCGGGCGGGAAAGCGGTGTAGATCCCCTGCAGGTACACTTCAGCTGAATCCCTCCCCTCGGGCTCCAGGAAGACCTTGTGGCTCGACCGCTCGGGAAATTTGACAATCTTCGCCTCCAGGGACGGGCAATGGCGTGGCCCTTCGCTCGTGATCAGCCCGTTGAAGTTTGGGGTGAGGGAGAGGTTGTCGCGGATGACAGCGTGCGTCTCTTCGTTGGTGTAGGAGACGTAAACCGGGAAGTCATCCGGCAGCACGCGCTGCTCGCGCCAGAAGGAGAAGCCGAGTGGGACATCACTAGTGTGCTGACGCTCAAGCTCACTGGTATCAATCGATCGGTTGTTCACGCGTGGTGTTGTTCCGGTCTTCAATCTGCTCATCCGCAGCCCCAGGCCACGCAGAGATTGGGCGAGGCCGATCGACGGCGGCTCGCCGGTGCGTCCTGCCGGATAGACGAGGTTCCCGATCAGCACCTCGCCGTTTAAAAATGTGCCCGTGGCCACGATGACCGCTTGGGTTGCAATCTCCAGCCCCTCGCGAAGTCTGACAGCGCTCACGCGGTGACCTGTAAGCGTTATCTCATCGACCATCCCCTCGATCAAGTCAAGGTTGTCCGTATGTTCGAGAGTCTTCTTCCAGTGCAGCCTGTATGCGTCGCGGTCGGCTTGGGCGCGGCGTACCTGCATCGCCCTGCCTTTGCTGGTGTTCAAGAGGCGTATGTTGAGCGTTGACTGGTCGGTGATTTGCCCCATCATCCCACCAAGGGCATCGATCTCGCGCACGATCTGCGACTTTCCCGGCCCGCCGATCGCCGGGTTGCACGGCATCTTGCCGATTTCGGATAGGTTGATTGTGACAAGTGCCGTGCTCACACCAAGACACGCCAAGGCGTACGCTGCTTCACAACCGGCATGGCCGGCACCGATCACCACTACGTCATAACGCTTCATCTACTTACTATTCGTTGTCCTGATTGCCCTTGCCCTGAAGCAGGTTGAACATGTCGATCGGGATTGGGAAGACGATGGTTGAAGCGTTCTCTGCCGAGATGTCGACAAGGCTCTGCAGGTACCTCAATTGCATTGCGCCCGGGTTCTTGCCGATGATCCCCGCTGCTTCAGAGAGCTTGGTTGATGCCTGCAGCTCACCTTCAGCGTTGATGATCTTCGCTCGGCGTTCGCGTTCTGCCTCGGCCTGGCGAGCGATTGCTCTCTGCATATCCACTGGGATCTTCACGTCCTTGATTTCTACCGTCTTCACCTTGATTCCCCAAGGATCGGTCTGTTCGTCGATGATCTCCTGCAACTTGAGGTTAATCTCCTCGCGTTCGGATAGCAACTGGTCGAGTTCAACACCACCGAGGACGCTTCTAAGCGTCGTCATCGCGATCTGCCGCGTCGCCTCGACGTAGTTTTGCACCTGTACCACGGCAGCATTTGGGTCAACCACACGGAAGAAGAGGACGGCATTGACGCTCGTCGTCACGTTATCCTTGGTGATCACTTCCTGCGGTGGCACATCCAGGGTAACCAGGCGTAGCGTGATCTTCACCATCTTGTCGACGATTGGTATGAGCAAGAATATACCCGGTCCCTTTGCTCCGACGAGTCGCCCCAGGCGGAAGATTACCCCCCGCTCATACTCGCGCACCACGCGAATCGCGTTCATCAGGAAGATGAGCACTATCGCCACTATTGCCGCAATTGTTATTGCCATGTGTACCTCCTTTACAAGATCCTTGGCTGTGTCGATCATAGGGGGCACCATGCAAGAAGTCAATCGGTTCGCACGATCGGCTTCTCGGGCTATAATCAACGACGGAGGTAGGAAATGACCATGCGACACCCATTGATTGCCGGAAACTGGAAGATGCACAAGACGCCACAGGAGACGGAGGAGTTCATTGTGAAATTTCTCCCAAAGCTTGCAAATGTAGAAGCGATAGAAGTTCTTATCATTCCACCATTCACATGCTTGGATCGAGCGGGCAAGCTCTTGCAGGGTCAACCGCTGCAGCTCGGCGCGCAGGACATGCACTACGAGGAAGAGGGCGCGTTCACCGGTGCGATTTCAGCGCGGATGCTAAAGGCATGCGGATGCAGCTATGTTCTTGTTGGACACTCCGAGCGAAGAGAGCTGTTCCACGATGACGACACAATCGTCGCGCGCAAACTGAATGCCGTCCTCGATGCTGACCTTATGCCAATTCTGTGCGTAGGCGAGACACTGTCCGAGCACGACCTCGTGGAAGAGAAGATCAGCCGTCAGCTCACTGAGGATCTTGCCGGGATCGATGGAAGCACGCTTGCGCGAATAACGATCGCCTACGAACCGATCTGGGCAATTGGAACGGGGAAGACAGCCACCCCGGAGGTAGCGCAGGAGACCATCAGCATAATCAGGCGCTTCATCGTGACAAACTATGATGAGGCGTCAGCGCAGGGGATTCGCATTCTGTACGGGGGAAGTGTGAAACCGGCAAACGCTGCATCGCTCATGGCACAGCCGGACATCGATGGAGCACTCGTCGGCGGAGCAGCGTTGGTCGCTGAGTCGTTTGGGCAGATTGTGGATGCTGTGCGCTCATAGTGATAGAATTGCCGACGAGCGACCGACACATCGCGGCAAGGGAGGGAAGTTGATACGCTCCAACATCCCTAATCAGATAACGCTTGCGCGCATAGCCAGTGTGCCGCTGTTCATGTACCTGCTTCTGATGGAGAAGCCGGTGGGGACAATCCTGGCGATCGTGCTGTTCGTGCTAGCAGCGGCCTCCGATGCGGTCGACGGCTACCTCGCGCGCAGCATGAATCAAACGACGGTCTTCGGTAAATTCGCCGATCCGATTGCCGACAAGCTCCTCATCGCTGGAGCGCTTATCTCCTTTGTGCAGTTAGGCGAGCTAAGCGCGGCAGCGACGATGATCATCATTTCACGTGAGTTCCTCGTCACGGGTTTGCGGATCATGGCGATCGCGGAGGGGAAGGTGATTGCCGCAAGCCCTCTGGGCAAGCTGAAGACCATGTCGCACATCGGACTTGTCCTGATCATCCTCGCAGGCCGCTACTTCGAGCTTGGTCCAGCCTGGATGACGCTAAGGTCCGTCTTCCTTTACCTGGCCATCGCTCTCGCTGTAATCTCGGCGGGGGAGTACTTCTACCGTTCCCGACAATTGTTCACGCACTAGGTGTGGCATCTGTCTTCTTCAGAGCGCACAAATACGCGCGCTTCGCGTGACAACGTCTACTGCAACGTGGTGGTGCACTTACGACACTCTCTAGTTGGAGGATGAGCATATGCTTAGTCGTGCGCTACGTGTCGTGATCGGAGTGCTTGCCCTTACTGCTGTGTCCGCAAGCCTTGTGTTTGGGAGCGGTGCATCGATTAGCCTTGGGGTGTTGCCTGATCCGGTCTCTCGTTGGGAATACCTCACATACGGGATAGTCGTCACCAACGGTGACGCATCGGCCAACCTCACCGTGAACGATAACCTGCCTGCTGGACTTGATCAGTACAACGCTACATGTCGTATAAACGACGGTAGTTGGAATACCCTTCCTCCGCTCGGGATAATTCCTCTTGGCACTGTTGCAGCGGAAGCGGAGGTCACGGTTGACATAAGGGCACGTGTGGAATTGACCGCACCCGCGACGCTAAGCGATACAGCCAATCTTACGGATGGGTCGAACGTGCTCGACTCCGCAACCGTTACTCTCAACGTCCTTCCTTACGTGGATCCTGGTCCGGACACGATGGTTCGCTTGGGCGCGACGAGCACATTCTCGGATGCGTGGGCAGGAGATGGAGGCGGAGCCATCGTCTCCTATGCGTGGGAGGCACAGGCGAGTGGAACACCTGTGGGGACGTTCGTAGATTCATCGATCCTCCACCCGACCTACACAGCCCCCGCTGTGAGTGGCCCGGTGACGATAACGTTGACTGTTGCAGATGCGGATGGTGGGCAGTCGAGCGATTCGTTCTCGTTGAGGGTGAACTCGTTTCCCACGGCGGACGCCGGTGCGAACAAGTCAGTGAGTGAGGACCAGGACATAGCTCTTGCGGACGCCAGCGGGAGTGATAGTGACGGATACATCGCCTACTACGCGTGGAGCGATGGCGGCGCGGGAGGGTCGTTCGACGACGCTAACCTCCGCCGACCGACCTACACCGCTCCGATAGTCGATGACTGCGCTGGAACTGACGTCACGCTCACCCTGACGGTCACCGACGGCCTAGGTGCGGCAGGGACAGATGACGCGCAGATCCACGTGGCAAACGTAAATCACCCACCACATGTTAGTGCTGGTGATGATCAGGCACTGCACACAAGCGATAACGTGACGCTATCGGGAACGGCAAGCGATGCGGACGGTCCGCTTGCCGATGTCCACTGGGAGCAGATCGCCGGTCCGACCGTCATCCTCTCTGATCCAACTGTGATGAACGCAACATTCACCGCCCCGGATACTAGTACGATGCTTCAGCTGAGGCTCATGGCAACGGATGGCTGCGGGGAGAGCACAAGCGATGAGATAGTGATAAGCGTCAGTTCAACGCCTCCCCCTCCACCGCCCGCAGAGACGGCGAAGATTACGGTCGAGAAGACCCCCGATCGGACAGAGGCGTCCTTGGGAGAAAAGATCACCTACACCTACACTGTGACCAACTCGGGCGATGTTTCGCTCTCCACGGTAAGCGCGGCCGATGACAAACTCGGACCGATCGATCTGGGAAAGGACGTTCTCGCTCCAGGAGAGACTACTACCGGAATCAGTCAACTTACGGTAAGCGCCGGTCTATTTCCCGGACCGATCGTGAACACGGTTACTGTTAGCGCACAGAGTGAGGATGGGGAACAAGTGACTGACAGCGCGAGTGCAAGCGTCACGCTGCGCTCTCAACAAGCGGGGATCGAGATCACACTCGCTGCACAGGACAGCCGTGGTTTCCCGATCTCTCCCTTTGACCCGCTCGCGGTTGGCGAGGAAATCACCTACGTGTACACGATAACGAACACTGGGCAGAGCTCGCTTGATGCTCTCTTTCTTCATGACGAGCGTGTGGGCGAGATACCGCTTTCTCATACCGGGCTTGAGCCGTGGGAAAGCCTGACAGGATCGTTCACAGTGACAATCACTGAGGATGATCTTCCAGGGGCGTTCTCTGATACGGTCACTGTGAGTGCAACAGATCCCTTCGGCAAGAGTGTGCGCACAAACGACACTCTTAGCCTGTACGGACTTTCGACCTCTGGGGACCTAAAGCTCACAAAGACCTGCGATACAAACAAAGCGGTGGTGGGTGACGTAATTACCTACATATATACGATCACTAATGTCGGCCAGACGACGATCACTGATCTGATCCTTGCAGACGACCACCTGGGAGAGATCCCGCTTCCAGCGACGGTAATTTCGCCCGGAGAGACGATCGTCGCCTATGCAGATTACACCGTCAATGAAGATGACCTCCCCGGACCGCTCAGCAATACTGCATCGATCACTGGACAGGGGCTTGCTGGCGAGGGCACGAGTACTAGCACATCGCTTAACATCGATGTGACAGAGGCAAGCGCAGGTGGAGGTGGTAGCACCACTCAGTCACTCGATGAAAGGGTAATCATCAACGAAATCGCCTGGGCAGGGACGCCAGCCAGCCCAGCCGATGAGTGGATCGAACTGTGCAATCTGGGCTCGATCCCCGTGGATCTCACCGGATGGAGCCTCTGTTGGTATCGAAAAGGGGAAGTAGTCCCCGCGGAGGATCAGTGGACACGTGTGCCACTAACCGGAACGATCAGTCCCTCTCCGATCGATCTATCTGCGCCGCGCTCTCCAGGTTCTCAGATCATTTTCGTGCAGTCGAGCGCAGACTCGTGGCGTGTGGTCGATATCTCGTGGTGGGCTGCGGGAAAGAAAGATGACGGAGGCCATGGCTACTACCTTCTTGAGCGCCGGGGCGAGAATACCGTGAGCGATATGGCATCTAATCTGGTTTACGACAGGAACACGACATACAAGTACATCCTGCCGGATAGCGGAGCGGTCGTGCTGCTCATCGATGCAAGTGGCAATATTGTGGACACAGCAAACGGGGAACATCCCAACAGAGAAGGTTGGCCAGCAGGGAATGTCAACACCTGTGCTACGATGGAGCGTAGCAATCCATTGGAAGGAGATCTCGACACAAATTGGCACACCAACCCCGGTGTTCTCACCAGTGGGCATGACGCAGACGGTGACCGCATCATCGCCAGTGCGGGCGAGCCAAATTCGCCCTCGATCGAGGAGCTGACGTTCCTCGCGCAGGATAGGATCACGCCGCTCCAGGCGACTGCGACAATCTCAGTGGATCTTACAGGTGACGGAAAGCCACGCATCCAAGTGGCGGCATTGGGTCTTGAGGCAGCGGGGGGCGGTGGATCGTCATCAGGGCTATCCTTCTCCACTCATTACTCCAAGAAGGAGTCACTCCTTACCATCGACACGACAGCACTGGCCGCAGGAACATACTTCGTGTGGATCACTAATAGTGCAGGGGAAACCATTCTCGTGACGCTTGCTGTCAAGTGAACAACAGCACGGAAAGCCAATTCAGGGCGTCAGTGACAATGGCGGCGCAACACCTGCAGCGCTCGTTCGTTGTTGGAACAGGTGAGAACGACTAGACCTGTTGTGGTTCCCTGTGGAACAGTCGCATAGAGCTCGTCGATGGCGATCTCCTTGCGCGCCAACGCTTCACTGACGCGGCACAAGAAACCAGGATAGTGCGGAAGTTCCACAACCAGGACGTCTCGCTCTTCGACGATGAAGTCAGCCTTGCGTAGAGCGTCGCGGGCGAAGGACTGCGAACTCGTGACGAGGTGAATAGCGGTTTCGGCGCCGTCTGTCTTTACAACGACAGATAGGAGGTTGATCCCCATGTCACTTAGGACACGGATCACCCTGGCCAGGGCACCAATCTTGTTTGTGGCACGAACAATGATCTCTTGATGCATACGTATTTCGCGCATTGTCTGATCTCCAGTCCCAATTCTATGAGAATCTGCCCAGTTACACTGTGCGCATGGCTTAGTGAGAACAGACATTCGCCCGCTTTGTTGATGATCTGGATGCTGTCCTTACCTGCCCTGAGGGTGCTCACCTATCGCTTCGAGGACGCGCTGCGCTGTCTGTTCGATGCTTCCTTCAGCATCGATGTTGATTGTATGTGCCTCGTTTGGCGATGTGATATGACGCTGCAGGTGATGAACGCGACCGGCCGCCCTCAGGCGTTGTTCTCGTGTTTCTCGGCTTGCCGTGAGCCAGAAGATCGCCTCGAACAGGGTGTAGTCTACGTGAGGGGAGACACCGAGGAGTGCTCCCTCAACAAGCAGAATGCGTGCTCCCTTGGCTTTCTCCTCTTCTATAATCGAACGCAGTTTCTCGCTTAACGCAGGATGGACGATTGCATCTAGGTCCGCGAGCGATTCCTCGTCGGAGAAGACGATTCGTGCAAGCTTCGATCGATCGATCTCTCCGCTCGCCGAGAGAATCGCCGTTCCAAATCGGGAGATGAGCCAATCGTATGTTGAGCTGTGCGGTTGGTAGGTTTCCCATGCAAGCTGGTCCAGGTCAACCCACGTGACTCCTTCTCGTTTCGCTAGGATCTTCCCGATAGCACTTTTCCCGCAACCAGCTTCACCAGCAAGCCCGATTACCTTCATCGCTCCTCCCGAATCACTGAGGCAGGAAGCAGCCTTTCCAACCATCGTAGACTGCTTACACCTGCGACAATCTTGTCCTTCTCGCCACATCCCGTGAGACTGCCTTCTCGTTCTGATAACGATACGTGCACGCGGCAGGTATGACAACACCGACGGGAGTACATCCTGAGCGGTTCTTCACACCATGGCCGCGAGATTGCATGAAACTAGGGACGGTGGCGCGTGTAGATCCAAGCGAGGTGATCAAGATGAAAAACTTTCAACGTCTCTTCCTAGCGACCCTTCTTGTCGGATTAGTGTTGGTTCCAATCCTCGCAAGCGCGCAAAGTGCACCAACTCCACTGGGGATTGTCCCCTCTCCCAATCCTGGGAATCTGACAGTCAACGTATGGACGGATAAACAGACCTATGTTGTGGGTGAGAATGCACTGATCTACTTTGCAGTCAACCAACAGGCGTACGTCTATATCTATGACCTGCAGCCGGACGGAATTGTGCGATTGGTCTTCCCAAATGCCTATTCACAGAACAACTTTGTAAGTGCGGGCACGCATGTCCTTCCTGATGCAGGGTACAAGTTCCTCATTACGGCCCCCACCGGACTCGAGAGGCTGCAGATATTCGCCAGCCTCGTTCCGCTCAACCTGAATCCTAGCACGTACACGGAACCGTACCCACAGGTGAGCCCCCAGGGCATCCAGGGGCAGATCATGGGCATCACCCCGCAGGCTTGCTGGACGACCGCCTGGGCGTCGTTCACCATCGTAGCATCAGGTTACGGATACACACCTCCGTCCAACTACTGCCCGCCTCCGAGCTACACGCCGCCTCCTTCCAACTGCTATCCGTACCCTCCGTTCTTCGGTTGGTTCCCAGGTGGAAATTGGTATTGGTCGAATGGACAGTGGCAGCAGGGGACGCCATCTTCAGGTTGGTATTGGTACTACGGACCTGATGGCAAGTGGCACTTCACGATTCGTATCCACATTGGAGGGAATTAGAGATACCTCCCAGGCAGTTAATCGCCCTCACTGCCGAGGTAAGTAAGGAGGCTCGCAATCTGCGAGCCTCCTCCATTCTCTCGCTCTGCGAAGAGTAGTCGGACGTGCAACGAGTGGCCTGTTCTCTTAGGCTTTCTCTAGTTCGTCTCCTGTACGCTTCCCACGGCCTCTTCCTTCTCTTCGTACGCTGCGGTCTTTCTGATTACGTGGCGGGGGCACTTCTCGATCGCTGTATCGATCTGATCGACGTGGAAGATGGGGAGGTCCTTCTTCTCGTCCCATGTGACCGCGCCCTCTAGAGAGACCTTCTCGCAAATGTGGCAGTGGATGCATCCGTCCGGGCAACGCTTGCGTCCCGGGATGTCGCGTTTAACTTGGTAGTTACAGGCGAGATACTGGGGTGTGTCTGCCGGGATGAGCTCCGTCAGCCCCTGCGGACAGGCGGCAACGCAGAGGCCACAGCCGATACATGTCTCCCAATCAACAACAGCCACGTGCTTTTCCTGATCTATCGACATCGCCCCCGTGGGACAAACCCGCACACAGTCTCCCAACCCGATGCAGGAATACGGACACTCGTTAAATCCTGACGCTAGCTGTACCGCAGCGGCGCATGTCTGCACACCAATGTAGTCTGCAATCGCGTGCGAACCACCGGTGCAGTGCACAACCGCCTTCTTCCCAACGCCCGCCTCCGCCTTCAATCCGAGGTAATCCTCCAATCTTTTCATCCCGTCTTTGTCCTGTGAGAGAACCGGGCAAGGGGTCTTGGCGAATACCTGTTTATCGTGGGCCACTGCCTGTGCGTAGGCAAAGCACCCGGGATGACCACAGGCTCCACAATCGGCACCAGGAAGAAACTCCTTGATCCTCGCGGCCTCTGCCAGCGACTTATCCTCCTTTGGGAGGACCTTGCTTACCACGTAGATCATCAACCCAGAAAAGAAGCCGATCGAGGAGAGTACTACAACAGTGAGTGTAGTGTTCACCTATACCATCCCCTGGAACGCAAGGAAGGAGAGGCCGAGGAGCATAGCCGTGATGAACGCGATCGGCGTCCCCTTAAACGCGATAGGTGTATCGGAAAGCTCCAACCGCTCCCGGATTCCCGACATGATAAGCAGTACAAGCAGGAACCCTGATCCTGCGCCAGCAGCGGCAAAGACCGATTCCAAGAACGTGTACGTTTGATCGACGTTGATGAACGTGATCCCGAGGACGGCACAGTTGGTGGTGATCAACGGTAGGTAGATCCCGAGAGCGTTGTACAGGGTGAGATTCGTCCGCTTAATCGCCATCTCGATGATCTGCACCAGCGAAGCAATCACGAGGATGAAGATCACCGTCTTCATTACTTCTACCCCGTATGGGACGAGGATGTAGTAGTAGATCGGCCATGTCACGGCAGATGCTACAAGCATTACCAGCAACACCGCTAGCCCCATGCTGACGGCGCTCTTCGTCTTCTTGGAGACGCCAAAGAACGGGCACAGCCCAAGGAACTTGGCAAGGATCATGTTGTTCACCAGTGCCATGCTGAAGAAGATGACAAACAGGTTATTCATTCTTGGTCACCCCCATCCACTTAAAAAGAGCAAGGAGCATGCCAATGACGAGGAACGCCCCCATCGGGAGCATGAGAATCGATACCGGATTCTCGCTGAACCCGGGAATAGTGAACAGGTGATGCCCGAATAGATCGAGCTTCCCCGTCCCCAGTAGTTGCCTGATGAACGATATCAGCAGAATCGCCACACCGAATCCCATGCCAATCCCCAGTGCATCGGCGATCGAATCGAGGACACCGTTCTTGCTGGCAAACGCTTCAGCACGGCCAAGGATGATGCAGTTGACCACGATCAGCGGGATGTAGATCCCGAGTGACTTGCTCAACGCGGGGACGAACCCCTGCATCATCAAGTCAACAATGCTCACCAACGTGGCGATGATTACGATGAACACGGGGATTCTCACCTTATCCGGAACGTAATTATGGACCAGGGATATGAGGATATTAGATGCAAGAAGGACGAATACAAACGCCGCTGTCATCCCGATTGCATTATCCAGAGATGTGCTCACGGCCAGCGTTGGGCACAGTCCGAGCAGGAGAACGAACGTCGGGTTCGAACGCACGATCCCTCTTACAAGGTTCTTCCCGAAGGAACTCATGAATTCCCCCCTTTGTGTTGATTGCCAAGCTCTTCTATGATGGCTTGCTTCACCCCGTTTACCACCGCGGTGGAACTGATCGTCGCTCCGGTGATGGCATCGATCTTCCCTCCGTTGCGCGAAAGATTTACCTCGTCCACTCCAACTCCCTTAAACTGATCGAGGAAGGAGGCGTTGATGATCTTCGCTCCCAAACCCGGGGTCTCTTGTTGGGTGATGATCTTTATGCCCTGCAGCGACTTGTCGTCCGGCTTCAGTCCGATGAGAATATCGATTACTCCTCCGTACCCGCGGCCCTGCGCCATGAACGCGTGCCCGATCGGGTCGCCGCCAGAGAGGACGGTGTACAAACCGCCATCCTCGTCATATGTGAACGACTCCATGTCTGAAAATAGAGTAGCAAGCATCTCTGTGATAGCATCCTGCTTCTCCTGGGCGATCTTGTCCTTGGTGATTCCGTCGGTCAAGGTGAGGGCGACGATGGAGATGACAACAACCAGCGTTAGGAAGATGACCGGCCAGAACTCTCTCTTCTTGCTCATGCCGCCTCCTTCCTCGTCTTCTTGACGAGTCCGAAAACCCGCGGACGCACATGGCGATCTATGAGCGGCGTAAACGCATTCATCAGCAGGATCGAGTAGCAAACCCCTTCGGGCATGCTGCCGTAGACGCGAATGAGGACGACGAGTATCCCCGCTCCGACAGCAAAGATAATCTTTCCCTTGGTCGTGATCGGTGTCGTTACATAGTCCGTGGCCATGAAGAATGCTCCCAGAAAGAGCCCACCAGCGAGGATCTGGAAGAGCGGATCCTGTCCGAGAGCCCAACTGAGCAAGGCAACCGTGCCGATGTAGAAGACCGGCACTTGCCATTTGATCACGCCGAAGGCAATGAGAATCAATCCTCCGATCAGGATGAGGAGCGCCGATGTCTCCCCAGCGCTTCCCCCGACGTTTCCAAAAAACAGGGCCTTGTACATCTCTGTCTTGCTCAGCGTGTAGGCGAAGCTCTCACTCAACGGAGTCGCGGTGGTTATGCCGTCAGCGAGCATCGAGTGGACCGGGGCAATCCACCGACTGAGGGCGCCGGCAAAGGAGACGGTGACAAACGCCCGCGCGGCAAGGGCCGGGTTGAACACGTTGTGCCCCAATCCGCCGAACATCTCCTTGGCAACAGCGATGCTGAACACTGAGCCCACTACAACGATCCACAGAGGAGTGCGCGGAGGCATCACCAGCACGAATAGGATTGCAGTGACAATCGCGCTGCCATCGAGGTTGAACGGCCGCCGCCGCATCATCTTCGCCACATACTCGGTAAGAACTCCCGCGAGCAGAGACACAGCGAGCATCAGTAGGACATACAACCCAAAGAAATAGACCGCACCCGCGGTGGGGAAGAAGAGGGCGAAGATCACCAGGTACATGTCCTTCTTGATCGAGTTCCTCCCGCGCAGATGCGGCGACGGAGAGAGAACAAGCGGTTTGTTGTCCATCACTTTACCCCCAATTTGCGCAGTTCGAGTTTGCCAAGCTTGATGTATGACACGAGCGGGATGTTCGCCGGGCATCCGTATGCGCATGACCCACACTCCACGCAGTTGTTGATGTGGTACTCGGCCAGATGATCGTAATCCTCGTACTTCACAATGTTGACGAACTGCAGCGGCATCAATCCCATCGGACAGGTCTCGATACAGCGCCCGCAACGGACACAGTCATGCTCCTCGCGGACGTCGCTCTTCTCTAGAAGAATGCAGTTTGTGCCTTTGATTATCGCCGTATCAAGCGATGGCTGGGCGATTCCCATCATCGGGCCGCCGAAGATCAGTTCATCGGCGCTCGCATCGCTACCACCGCACAGGTCAATCAATGCGGAAGACGGGGTGCCAAAGCGCGCCAGGAAGTTCTTCGGCGTCTTCACAAGGCCGGTAACGGAGACCACCCGCTCCACGAGCGGCTTACCGAGGACCACCGCATCGTGGATTGCGGCCAGGGTAGCAACATTGTGCACGACCGCCCCCACGTCCATCGGCAATCCCCCCTCGGGGATCTCGGCGCCGAGAATCGTCTTGATCAGCGTCTTCTCCGCTCCCATTGGGTAACGCCGCGGGACGACAAACACGCGCACCTCTCCAGGGAACGCACCTTGTGAGACACGCTCGCGCATCTTGGCGACCGCCTGCGGTTTGTTGTCCTCGATTGCGACGAACGCACGCTTTACGGAGAGCGCCTTCATCACGATCTTAAGTCCACTTAAGATGCGTTCCGGTTGCTCGATCATCAGGCGATCATCGGCAGTGATGTAAGGTTCGCACTCCGCGCCGTTGACAATCACAACCTTGATCGGCTTCTCCGGTGGAGGTGAGAGCTTCACGTGGGTGGGAAAAGTTGCCCCACCCATCCCGACGATCCCTGCATCCTTGATCCGCGAGATGATTTCTGAAGGCGATAGTTCGTCCGCGTCAGCCGGTGACAGCTCGATCCATTCATCCTCCCCGTCCGACTCGATGACGACTCCGGGAACAGCCTTTCCCGTCACTGAGCTCGCCACTGTCGGTAGCTGCTTCACCTTCCCCGAGATGGTGGCGTGGATCGGGGCAGAGACAAATCCGCCCGCCTCGGCGATCACCTGTCCCACCTTAACCTCATCCCCCGCCTTCACTAAAACCTTCGCCGGAGCACCGATGTGCTGCTGCAACGGAAGGGTCACCATTTGCGGTAGCGGCGATCGCTCAATTACCGCAGCAGCCCCCAGCTTTCGTGATGGGGGGTGTACCCCAGCGGGTCGTTTCAGGCCCAACACCTCTAGTATGTGTGTGTTCATTGCCCACCCTTTTTCTGATCGATATATATGTCTATTCCTGTCGACTTGAATGTCCTATGCGGATCGTCGTAGCCAACAACCAGCGCTTCTACCCCCTCAAGCAAGTCAATTGCATTCATTCCGTCCTTCGGCCCTAACACGAACACCGCTGTAGCGAGTGCATCCGCCTGGGTGCAGGTAGGGGCGATCACGCTCGCACTCGATGATGCGTGCGACGAGTATCCAGTGCGTGGATCCATGATGTGCCCAACTTCTGCCGCGGGGTCGAAGAAACGCTCGTAATTGCCCGAGGTCGCGATCGCCCCATCGTTGATGGTAAACGTTACGAGGGAGGAATTCTGATCCTTGGGATTGCGCAGAGCAAGCTCCCATTTCTCATTGTCCGGCTTTCCGCCGAAGGCAGCGATGTCGCCACCAGCGTCGATCAGCGCATGCTCGATCCCTTGCTGACGCAGAGCCTCCAAGCCTCGGTCGACGGCGTATCCCTTGGCGATTCCACCGAGCGTGATCTTCATGCCTGGTTCGAGGATGATTGATTTGTTCGGAGAGGAGATCATCTGAATGCGGTCCGCGCCGAGGAGCGTCATCGCCTGCCCGATTTGCTCTTGCTGTGCCTCGGAGTCGATCTCCCAGAACTGCACATCGGATCCTTCCTTGTAGCGCCACAGATCGAGAAGCGGCTCCACCGTGATGTCGAACGTCCCATCGGTGATGAAGTAGTCGGAAATTGCCACGGTGATGACTTCCCATAGATCGTTTGATGGGTTGTCCAATCGTCCGTGCTCATTCAGGCGATATGCCTCTGCCTGCGGGTCGAAGATCGACGCCACGTGCTCGACCTGCGCCATGCGCGAGAAGGCAGCATCCATCGCGGCTTCCGCCTTCTTGGGGCTGCGATCGTAGACGGTGATCGTCACCCAAGTGTCCATCATCTCGCGACGATCCTGAAAGGAGGTCATCGGGGGAGGGAAGAACGCCTTATCTAGGACAAACATTAAGACCAAGGCGGCTACAAACAAAAAGAGAGTGACAAGGCGCATTAGGCATAATCCACCCTTGCCTTGTGTTTGTTGTGCCACGTGCCCTCCCCAAAGAACAGAATCAAGTCCAGCGCCGCATTGTAGCAACCAGAGCGGACATTGGCAACTGCAGATGCATCGATGTATGTACTCTCTTGTCTGCTTCCCTGAGTGTCCTGAAAGCGCAGGGTTCCTAACAACGCTAGATTTCAGTTGCCAACCGTATGACCTTCAGCCTGCGGTCGCTTGTCGGATCAGGATACAAGATCGAGCTCATGTCCTCATGCCAGGTACATCTGTTGATTCTCTTATGATCATCTTCGTTGGAATCTTGAGTATCCGTGGGGCAGTGATCTGGAGCTTGCCTTCAAGTCTTTCAAACAAGAGCCTACCGGCCTGATAACCCATTTCGTACGGGTTCTGATCAACAACCGACAGTGCTGGCGATATTACTGCAGTCCAATCCAAATCGTCGAATCCGATCAATGAGATCTCTTCGGGGCATCTAATACCCTGTTTCTTGATACTCTTCAACGCTCCAAGCATCATTTGATTATTACTACCAAATATAGCTGTGACCTCTTTGTTCTCAAGCAAATAATCAGTGGCAACAGATCCTTCCTCAATCTGTGAATACCCGTCGACCACGAGGTCTTCATCGAATGGGATATCATATTCGTTGAGAGCTCTTCTATACCCTGTCAGTCGTTCCTTGATAGTTTCGATTTCTCTCATTCCAAGCAGAACACCAATGCTTCTATGCCCCAATTCCAGCAAGTGTCTTGTTGCCTCATACGCGCCAGTCACACTGTCTGAAAAGACCTGATCCACAGGCAACTCTTCAATGCGGCGATCTACCAAAACTAATGGAACATTCTGTTCTAGTAGAGGCTTCAGATTCTCTCTACCTCGCGAAGTTGGCGCAACGACAAAGCCGTCGATTGCCCGCCGATTGAACAATGACACATAGAACTTCTCCCGCAATGGCTCCTCGCGAGTATGACAATAGGAAATGCTGTAGTGGTTCTGCTCTGCTTGTTCCTCAACCCCTTGTGCCATTATCTGAAAGAACGGGTTTCTGGGATCTGGCAAGAACACAGCTATAACAAAACTCTTGCCCTTTCGGAATCCCCGTCCTAATGCACTGGGATAGTACCCAAGCTCCTCGATTGCCGCTAAAACACGTTGGCTAAGCTCTTGGCTGACGAAACGGGTTTTATTGATCACGTGCGAAACCGTTGCGATCGAAACGCCGGCTAATTCTGCAACATCCTTTATTGTTGGCATGGCCCTAACTATGCAACCTTCTCTGCTGTTCTCGCCGTACTAAAAGCTTCTTAGCTTGGGTGATAACGTTCTCTTTCGTAAACCCGAAGTGTTCGCACAAGACAGGCCCGGGGGCGCTCGCCCCAAAGCCAGTCATGCCTACAGTAGTTCCATCCAAGCCCACGTAGTGCTCCCACCCAATTACTATCCCTGCCTCAATTGCTATACGGGCTCGCACACTCGCAGGCAAGACGCTCTCCCGATACTCCTGAGCCTGCCGGTCGAATAGTTCCCAACTAGGAAGCGACACAACCCGAACATTGATCCCTTCAGCACTGAGGTCTTCACCAGCTTGCACCGCCAATTGAACCTCCGAACCAGTACCGATTATGATCAAGTCAGGTACCCGCACACTCGACTCCCACAAGATATACCCCCCACGGGTTAATCCTTCTGCAGAGGCGTAACGGGAACGGTCAAGTATAGGTAGTTTCTGGCGGCTGAAGATCAGCGTAGTCGGGCCGGTTGCATTCTGTACTGCAACTTTCCAGGCTACAGATACTTCATTAGCATCAGCTGGACGGATCACAACCAGGTTAGGAACAACACGCAAGTTCATCACCTGCTCAATAGGTTGGTGTGTAGGACCGTCTTCTCCCACCATGATGCTGTCATGCGTGAATACAAATACAACCCTGCTTTTGCTCAATGCAGCAAGGCGAATGGGCGCTCTCATATAGTCTGCAAAGGACAAGAACGTAGCCGTGTATGGGATGAATCCACCATGACTGGCCATCCCATTAGCGATTGCTCCCATTGCGTGTTCACGGACACCATAATGAAGGTTGCGCCCTGCATATCCCCATACTTCCCCCACAGCGCCTTGGGTGTCATTCGCTTCTCGCGTCGGTGATTGTAGGTCTCCATACCCCTTGAGCCAGGTATAAGTACATGGGTTCAGATCGGCTGACCCGCCAACTAATTCTGGAATACTAGCGGCCATTACCTGAAGGACGGCTTCTGATGCTTTGCGGGTAGCCAAACCAGCATCGTCTGGCGGGAATGCGGGCAGATTTTCGTCCCATCCATCTCGCAATTCACCTTTCATACGACGAGTGAACTCAGCACACAGATCAGGGTATTTCGTGCTATATACGCTCAACTGTTGTTGCCACTCCCGCTGACACTGTTTGCCCCGGTCAAGGGCACTCCGAAAGTGAGTGAGTACATCTTCTGGAGTATAGAACAGCGGTTCCACAGGCCAGCCGGATCTTTCTTTCGCTGTTGCCAGCTCCTCCGCGCCAAGGGGGCCGCCGTGCGCCTCGAATGTTCCTTGCTTGTGCGGCGCCCCATTGCCAATGATCGTTCTCACTATAATAAGTGACGGATGGGTAGTGTCAGCCTTAGCAGCATCGAATGCCTCACTTAACGCAATGATGTCTTGGCCATCATCCACCTGTTGAACATGCCAATCCTGTGCCTCGAAGCGTTTGAACACAGCCTCGGTAAACGAAAGGTTCGTACTACCAGCAAGCGAGATGCTATTCGCATCATATAGAACGATGAGTTTGCCCAAGCCAAGGTGTCCCGCAATAGCACAAGCCTCAGCAGAAATTCCCTCCATCAGGTCTCCATCGCCAGCGATTGCATATGTATGATGATCGACAATAGTATGCCCAGGACGGTTGTAACGTGCTGCAAGGTGCACTTCGGCAATTGCCTCCCCAACAGCATTCCCAATTCCCTGTCCCAATGGACCTGTCGTTACATCCACTCCAGGAGTAACGGTACTCTCCGGATGACCTGGTGTCTTGCTGCCCAATTGGCGGAATGCCTTAATCTCAGCCAGGGAAAGGTCGTAACCAGTCAAATGCAACAGCGCATAAAGGAGCGATGAGGCATGCCCAGCAGAGAGTACAAAACGATCCCTGTTTAGCCATCCAGGATCAGATGGATTGTGCCTTAGGTATCTCGTCCACAATACATAGGCCATCGTTGCCGCCCCCAGCGGCATTCCTGGATGACCGGAGTTCGCATTCTCAATTGCATCCACACTTAAGAAACGAACAGTATCAATACATCTACGATCAAGGTCTACGTTTGCGGACATACTCAATCTCCTTACACTTATAGATGCAGCCCCAATCGCCCCAGTTACATCCGGTCATGCCCCCAATGTTATCTAGAAGGCCCCGTTTTTTTCGAATAACTCTTTATACTCGGGAACAACATCTTGAGCAAACCGGATGATTCCTTCCTGGGTTTTGTCATGCCGCATCATAGCTTTAAGAATTTTGAATGGAATCGTGGCAATCTCGGCACCTGCTTCAGCGGATTCACGGGCATGCCGCAGGTTCCTAATGCTCGCTGCGATGATTTCAGTCTGCAAATCGTAGTTCTGAAAGATCTTTTTTATGCTTCGTACTACGTCTGTCCCTCCCTGTAGATCCTCGGAATGCTTAGCCAGTTCAGGATGCCCCGCAACATAATCGTCAACTCGCCCTACAAATGGACTAACGTAATTCGCACCCGCCTTTGCTGCCAAGAGGGCTTGCTCAGGAGTCATCACAAGCGTTACATTCGTAGGGATTCCCAATCCCGCCAGAATTCCAATGGCTTTAAGCCCTTCGTAATCTTTCCCATCGGAGTCACCAGCGTTCGTATTGATCGGTATCTTAATTACCACGTTATTGTTGATCGGGTTGAACCGCTCATATAAAAACGTTGCTTCTTTAACCATCTGGTCGACCGATAAGCTTATTACCTCAAGGCTAAGTGGTCCTGGAATGGCGGCACAGATTTCCTCGATATATTGCGCCATATCAATGCCATGGCTCTTCCTCTTCTCAACCGCCTTTCTTATCAACGACGGGTTAGTCGTACCTCCATCTACGATACCCCAAGAACAAGCCTCTTGTATCTCATCTAATTCAGCAGTGTCAATAAAAATCCTCATGTAGCGTATCACCTCTTACTAAGCACTAGCCGGATTTTGTATGCTAGCCCAACACTCTTCCAGAAACAGATAGACAAAGGTTGCCCCTGGATCCTGCACATCCTTCGTCTTCTCTCCTAACCAGCGGGCCCGGCCAATTCGAGGGAGCATCCCTTTAGTCTTCTCCGCTCCTAGTTTTGCGGCTGCAGCAGCTTGTTCAAGGACTTCGTTAAGAGAAGCACCCCGCTCTGCAGCCTGACAAGCTGCCTCGGTTGCAGGCACCAATGCATCTAGAATCGTTTTGTCGCCCACCTTCGCCTTCCCTCGTTTACTAATCCCTTGTGCAGCCGCCTCAAGCATGGCACACAAATCAGGAGCGCCAATGTTCTCTTTGTCCACCAATGCTTCGCCGACACTTTTACACGCAGTTGCGAATAAGACACCAAATGTTGATGCTGCAGCGTTATTGAAGGTCATACCCACTGCTTTGAAAGTCTTAGCAAGTGACATTCCCTCCAACTCTGGGAGCTTCTCCTCAACCGCTGTAAATCCTTTCGTTACTGTAACGCCTAGATCGCCATCACCGCAGGCAGCATCCAGGATCCTCAATTGATCACTCTTCTCTTTCATCCCAGATGCAATCTGTGGAAGAATCCGCAGCAAACATCGCTTGGATACGGCTTTATCCTCAGTCATTCTTCACCCCATCTGAATACACATACCCTTGAGCCTCCAATCACCTTTGCCCTATGTTTAGCTTCTTGCTCTATTCCTGCTGCAACTGCTGTAACAAGAATGGAGAATGACACGGGGCATCAAGCAACGATTTCAGTTCCCCATCCAACTTAATCAGAGTGATCGATGCGCCCTTCATCTCCATGGATGTAGCATATTCACCGATAAACGGCTTATAGACCTTAATTCCAAGCTGCTCCAGCATATCATGAACCTTGCGGTACAGTATGAAGAGTTCGAATGGCGCTGTTGCTCCTAAGCCGTTTATCAGTATGGACACTTCGTCACTAGCCCTAAATGGAAGGTCTTCCAATACCTTAGTCAACATGACATCAGCAATTTCGTCCGCGGTCCTGAGCTTCCCTCGATCAATTCCCTGTTCACCATGTATCCCCATGCCTATTTCCATCTGGTCTTCATCAAGAGCAAATGTGGGTTCCCCAACAGCAGGAATTGTGCAGGAAGACAGAGCGACCCCCATAGTCCTTGTATTGGCTCCGGCTTTGTCAGCGACTCGCTTGACCTCATCGAGACTCGCCATCTCAGCAGCTTTCGCTCCGGCGATCTTATACGCATAGAATATACCCGCAATTCCCCGCCGTACTTCCTTCTCTTCTGGAGGGCCCGAGGCAACATCATCAGCACCGAGTGAAGTCAAAACGTGAATGCCTTCGTCTTCGGCCATCTCAGCGGCCATATCGAAGTTCATTACGTCTCCCCCGTAGTTGCCATACAAATAGAGAACGCCTGCGTCCCCATTTATAGCTTTCGTTACCGCCAACATCTCTTCCGCAGAAGGGGATGAGAACACATCGCCAATTGCTACTCCATCAGCAAGACCTTTACCAAGATACCCAAGGAAGAGGGGGAGGTGGCCAGAGCCACCTCCTGTTGCAATCCCAACTTTCCCTTTTGTCGGAGCACTAGCAAGGACAAGGCTCCTGGTTCCCCTAGTAGCGGTACCAACCGTCTTGAAATGATATGGGTATGCTTTAAGGATACCATCGATCATCTCGTCAACAACACTCTCTGGTGCATTTATGATTTTCTTCATTCTATTCTCCTCTAACGCTAATGCTACTTCGGATGCACTTCCACACTACCGAGGGGAACTGCCTTTATCCGTCCCTATTTGCCAACCACTTGACCATATTAACGAGGAACTTTTTGTAACCTTCTTTCCAATCAACCAAACCTCGTCCCCAGTGTGGTGCGTAGTCAGTTGCCAAAGCGAAAGTCCTGCCCTTTTCAAACTTGCCCGCGACCATAATAGGATCACCGTTGTATTCAGCTAGTAGTTCACCATCTGGCTTTTTCTCTACTTCGTTGTAACCAGAGAAGAGAACAGGCGCATTCGCCCAATCTACACCCTTTACGATGGGGTGATCGGGTTTCACGATTTTCGGAGTCATCCCTTCAGAAAGCTCCACCCGGTCATCCCACGGGTGACACGTAACAGGCAACACCTCTTCCAGGGGGGTATTGTGCCACTTGGCCTGGCCGTACATGCCTCCAAACGACATCCATCCTCCAATTCCAGCAATTCCGCCACCAGACTTAACGAATTCCTTAAGTGCAGCTAAGCGGTTCTTTCCCATAGGGCAATTGAGGAAGCGGTCCTCATACATGATAATCGTATCTGTGCCCACATCGCTCACAATTACAACATCATATTTGCTGAAATCATATGGGAAGTCTCGTTGCACCCTATGTGTTGGAAGGTAATCCACCTCAATCTCCGGATCACTCCTGAGCGCCTTAAGTGCGTTGTCAGCTTCTCCATGAACAACACCATCTGTCCAACCATTCATTCCCTTCAGATACGTGGTGATCAGAATCACCTCGTCGCCTGTGTACAGCACTTTGATCATTTGCGTCCTCCTTTAGGACTTGTTTTATTGCTTACATTGTGATATTACGCATAGGGTTACGCCCTAACATGCAAATCATGAGAAGAGCGATGACCAATATTAGTCCTGATGCTATGTCTTTCGCGTAGAATGGAAGGCCAATCATAGTGAAGCCATTAGCTAAAATAGCTGTAAAAACAGCGGCCACCATAATCCCGGGAGCATTAACTACGCCAGCTCTCAGAAACAAAGCCCCAAGGAATACAGCCATAATAACTGGGAACATGTAACCGCTGCCAATTGTTGGATTTGCCGCTCTTAGCATCGAAACCAATAATAACCCTGATATGCCAGAAAGCATGCCGCTAATAACAAATGCTAAAGTGCGGTTAAATTTGACATTTATCCCAACATGCCGGGCTGCATCTGGATTACTGCCACTAGCGTACATATATCTCCCTAGCTTAGAATAGTCGAATAATATTATCGCACCAACCCCAATAATTAGGAAAGTAAATACAGAGTTAGGAATGATGCCAAAAGTGTAAGTACTGCCAAAAAGCTTGAAAAACGGCGGCATGTGTGCGGGGTAGATTTCTGCGCCACCCGTGACATACTTGGCCACACCTTGAAGGAAAGTCATTACACCCAGAGTAGCAATGAACGCAGGAATACGAGCATAGACAACCAACAACGCATTGATAACGCCTATCAACAGCCCAATCCCGATTCCTATGAAGAAAATTAATACTGGATTCACCGAGTTCATTACCAATAGAATGGTAGTTACACCAACTAACGAAACAGCCGCCGGGAACGACATGTCAAAGTCTCCGTTAACAATAACTAGCCCAAGACCTAGCGCCAAAATACCGTATACAGCTGACTGCCGAATTATATTAAAGATATTTATGAGGCTATAGAACCTAGATTCTAATAGTGCAAAAACGACTAGCGTAAGAACAACTATAAGAAGCAAGCCATATTTTACCGCAATCGTACGCCAATCTAAACCCTTACGCTCATTGTGGTCGTTCTTGTCCATCAGTCCTCCAATCAAGTTAAAAGGCATATGCCAATACCTGCTCCTGAGTTGGGGCGTCCCCTCTAAGGAACTCTTTGGCGATGGTCCCTCCTCGAAACACGTAAATGCGATCCGATATACCCAGCACTTCTACTAACTCCGAAGAGATGAATATAATCCCCAAATTGCGCTCTCTCGCTAATCTTGCCAATAACTCGTAGATCTCATGCTTAACGCCAACATCAATTCCTTGTGTCGGCTCATCAAAAATAATGATGCGTGCGTCTTCTTGACGTGCCAACCAGCGCTCAAGAAGTACTTTTTGACGGTTCCCGCCACTTAAACTATGGATATTCTGATTAAGATCAGAATACGTAAGCCTAAAGTCACTATCTGCTGCTATTGTCTTTGCAACTTGTCGCTCAAGTCGACGGCTTATTAGCGCACCCAACTTAAGAAACCTACGGATTACTGAAATAGTTAGATTACCTTTCAGAGCAAAAATACTAAAGAGCCCTTTCTGATCTCGGTCCTCCGGAACTAAGAAAATACCATGTCGCAAAGCATCTATGGGCTTACGAATAGCAAGCTCCTGTCCATCCAGTATTACGCTTCCAGTTTTATGAGGGGAAATCCCGAATAGCGAATTAGCTACCTCTGTACGACCTGCCCCAATAAGTCCATAGAATCCCACAATCTCGCCAGCTGCTACCTTGAACGATACATCATGGGTTTTGTGCCCATCAGAAATGCCGCGAACCTCTAGGAGCGTCTTACCCGGAGAAGAAGAGTCGTTTTGAGGATATAGCTCGTCAATGCTTTGGCTAGTCATGTATCTAATACAGGAATCGAAATCTAGTTCAGAGCTAGTTTCAGTAATAACTTCTTTTCCATCCCTCATGATAGTAACTCGATCAGCAACCTCAAAAACCTCTTCAAGCTTATGAGATATATATATTACTCCTACACCCTTTGAAATAATTCTGCGAATAACATCATGCAATAAGTGCACTGAATTATGAGACAAACTGGCAGTTGGCTCATCCAAAACTAAGAGTTTAGGGTTGTGTATCAGAGCTCTCAAGATCTCGACTAGCTGCTGCTCCGACAGGCTCAATTGTTCTACTGGGACACCGAGATCAACATCTGCTTCAATTCTGTCTCTCATTTGAAGTGCTGCCTTTACCACTTCACCCTTATCTATGATCCCCCAATGCCCGCTCTCTATGCCGAGGCAAATATTCTCCGCACCAGAGAGAAAGCTTATCAGGTTTCTTTCCTGATAAACCATACTTAATCCAATCCCTAAAGCATCATGCGGGGAACGGATCGTCACTGGGTGTCCATCGAAGAATACCTGACCGCTAGTAGGCTGGTATATTCCTGAAAGAACTTTGCAGAAAGTACTCTTACCTGCTCCATTCTCACCCAAAAGAGCATGCACCTCACCGGGGCGTATTTGAAAATCAATGTTGTCTACAGCAACAACACCCGGGAACGCCTTGGTTAGTTGCTTTGTTTCCAAAAGAAACGTATCTCTTGACTTCATACCCTTTAGCCTTCCTAGGAAGGACCACAGCAATCCTTTCTAGAATTGCTGTGGTCCGAGATCTTTACCTATTTGGTTGTGTAAGGTGTCCCCGCATTATACCAGGCTTCCGGCCCAGCATTTGGATCATAATAGTCGAATAGCGAGTTGATATTCGAACCTACCGGCGGGCAACTGGTTTCGTCAACTATCGTGCCCGGCACATAGATCACTTTGCTTGCTGGGACCATTGAGCCAGGGGCACCAGGAGCAATTCCCTCATTTTGAATCTGATCGATGACTTCGCATAGCTCATGAGCAAACGCTTCAAACGGTTGCACATATGAAGCTACAAACGGGTTCTCGGGATCCAGGATCTCCTGAAACGCTTCGCTTCCTCCGTCACAGCCAGTGACAAACATATCGTCAACTGTGTACCCTCGCTCCATAATGGCCCTTGCGGCTCCCATGCCTAGTGCATCCCAATCGCCAAAGACCCAGTCGATATCATCACCAAAGCGAGTAAGCCAATTTTACATATAGTCGTAGGAATCTTGCGTATAGCTCGCTTGTGAAATATACTCAGTCGCAAGTATATCCATATTGGGGAAATCGCTGATAATAGCCTCAGCAGCTAGTGCACGACGCCGTGCAATGTGCCATTTACAATTGAGCACCACTACGTTACCAACTCTGCCAAGCCGGTTAATGCCATAGTATGCAAGTGTCGCGCCTGCAACACCGTTCGGCATAGTAGCATTGACGATAACGCCCGGCACTGCCTCTGTATCTAGGCAATAGACACCTATCCCTTTCGCCCTAGCCTCAGCAATTGCATCTCCCAATGCATCGACGTGGACATAGATGAGAATGATCGCATCAACACCAACGTTAATCAGTGACTCCATGGTGCTGAGCTGGGGTCCCATTTCACCGCCAGCGGCTTCGACCCTCAGAGTCCACCCACGCTGATCACACTCATTTCGTAGCTGTTGTATGTCGCGTTGCGTAGATTCCGCTGTCAAGGAATGTGTCATAACTGCGATGACAGGCTTATCAGAGAGCTTATTCGGTATGGGATAATCATCGGCCAGGCTAATTGCTCCTAGCCCGACCACCATCACCAATGCCATCAATAGACTCAACATCTTCTTCAGATTCATTTACTTATCAACCCTCCTTGTAGATAAAAACCTTTGGCGTGCTTCTACCAACAAACCGTTCTGTGGATCCCACCTCCTCTTGGTCTGTCTCAGCGAGATACAGCAACCTCATAGTCTGTCACTGGTTCGTGAAACGTTTACGAAAACGTTTTACTAATATACATATTAACACCCTAGTTGTCAACCCTCAGAGTTATCCCATGCAAGATGAACGTGAAGAGATACGGCTTTGCGGTGCAAGCTAAGCTTGGACGCGCAGATAACCTGGCTCAGTCTAGGAGAATGTTTCAGGCAATGATCATAGGCACCGGACATCAGGCTATTTGCATTGCTCTTCGGGCTGGCACGAAGAAACAGATAAGGAGCACAACGGATCTGCGAACGATAGTCGTGGCTAATCCGGCTGAATTCACGACCCTAAGAATGCACGATGCCCGCTACTCAGACACTTCCACCTCTTTCAGGTACCGTGCGGCATCCTCCGGGGGCACGGGATTGATGTAGAATCCAGTTCCCCACTCGAAGCCAGCTACGGTGATCAAGCGTGGGATGATGCTTATCCGCCAGTGGTAGTCATACTGCAGTGTCGCCCAGTATCCCGGCTTTCCCGGCCGCGGAGCCGGGTTGGGCGAGTTGTGCAATACCAAGTTGTACGGTGGGTCTCCTAGGAGTTGCTTCAAACGATACAGGGTTCTCTTAAGGACACGGGCGAGTCCGCGCCTCTGTTCGTCACAGATATCGGCAAAGTCGTGCGCGTGCTTCTTCGGCATGATGGTAATCTCGAATGGGAAGCGCGATGCGTACGGGGTGTACGCGACGTATTCGTCGATCTCTTCGATAATCCGTTTTCCGGATTGAAGCTCCATCACCATCACGTCGCAGAACAGGCATCGCTCCTTCTTCTCGTAGTATGCACGTGCTCTTTGCAGCTCGTGGTGAATGAGCTGAGGAACGACCGGCGTGGCGATGATCTGAGAGTGTGGGTGGCTGAGTGATGCTCCCGCCCTCTTCCCGTGATTCTTGAATAGGAGAATATGGCGGTACCAATCGTTCTTCTTGAGCTCCTGCAGCCGGAGAGCGTATGTATCAACGACCGTCTTCACGTACTCGAGAGGGAGCTCCGGGATCCCCTTTTCGTGTTCCGGGCTCTCGATGATCACCTCGTGGGTCCCCACAGCGTTCATACGGTCGTAGAATCCGTCCACGGCCGTACGCCCAAGTTCAGGGTAGTCGTGCATCGCCGGAAACTTGTTCGGCACCACACGCACTTGCCACGATCCATCCTCCTTTGATGCACGGTAGATCTCGGGCGGTGTCTTATCCTCGTTTCCCACGCAGAACGGGCAATTATCTGGCGACTGTCCATTTGTTTTGTCATCCGATGTGAGAAAATCAGACGGCCGCTTCGCTCGCTCCGGAGCGACGATCACCCACCGGCCCGCAATCGGTCCTCGTCTTAGTTCAGGCATTCTAACTCCTAGGTTCAAAACTCGTGCACTAAGCGTGAATTACTTCGTTTAACAGCTTGAGCCAGTCGAGCAACAGGCGTGTCATCAAGAATCTCTCGCGGACGTGCTCGCGTCCTGCCGCTCCCATCGCGGCTCCCAAATCGCGCGATGTGAGTATCGCAAGGACACGTTCACTCATCGTCTCGTAGTCCTTTGGCGGCACAAGGTAGCCCGTCTTACCATCCTCGATCTGTAGCGGGATCCCGCCAACACGGGTGGAGATTACGGGCGTTCCCTTCCACAGCGCCTCGGACACGGTAAGGCCAAACCCCTCCTTTAATGACAACTGCAGGACCACAGCAGCCGAGCGTTGCAGTGCATTCACGAGTGCGGGATCGGTCTCGGTGATGAGGTGTACGTCTTTCATCTGTGCCGCCTTGGCCGCCACCTGCGCATAAATAACCGGACCCTCCGGATCGTCAGCGGCCATGTTCCCGAGCATGACGAGGCGACAATCCAGCTCCTTGCGTACACGTTCAAACACGTTGAGCACCCCGACGGGATCCTTCCACTTGTCGAACCTAGAGACCTGGACTACGAGCGGCTTGTCCTGTGGAATGCTATATTCCGCCAGTTTCGCGTTCACTTCATCGGCGGACATGTCTCGATTGATCGTCGAAAACGGATCAATTGCCGGCGGAATAATGTACGTCTTAACCGGCAGGTCGGGTTTGCGGAATGACTCAGCGGAGACGACCATGGCGTCGTACTCCGAGATGTACGGCTTAAGCAGATCCCAGACGTCTTCGGAGGGGGCAGAGGGATCGATGTGACAGCGCCAAATCCAGGGGTGACTCCTCCTGCGGAAGTGAATCGTCGGGAGTGGTTGTGGGTCATGGATTATCACCGCGTCGTGCATGATGGGCGTATAGCGAGCAAACGCTTCATTGACCGAAAGATATGTGGCAAGCTCCGCCGGCGATATGTCCACAGCCTCACCCTGCAGGCCGTTGTGCAGCTTCTTTGTCATATGGAAGAGATCTGCGTGGCCATACAGCAGGCTCCAATCCGCATCAAGTCCCACCGCGTTCATCAGAGGGAGAATCGTATGCAGCATCTCAGCCACTCCGCCTCCAAAGTATGTGGCGTTTACGTGCAGCACTCTCTTGTCACTAAGCGGCTGTGCCGCTCGGTGAATGTCGGCAATGACTTCTTCCCCAACGATATCGATGCAGTCTTCCGGCCTCATACAATCTCCTTTTGTCATGCTGTTAATAGAATACTTGTGCTTGAGAGCTCGCCTGGTATTCCTGTCTGCTCAAAACAACAAGCTTCCTCGATTATGGCCCATTGGTCAAGAGACGCAACAACATAGCAGGCGTCGCTAGGGACCACAACTGAACATCGCAACCCTCTGCCTCTGCTGTGCCGCCGCTGGCAATCCCTATCTCTTCTTCAAAGTAGTAGAGCTCCACAAAACCCAGCCGTTCCAGGCCATCAACCGTACGCAGTGCCACAGTAAGGGCTTGGGGAAGGTTGTGCACGATGCTGGCATTAGCGATGAATGCCTGTTCGAACGGCCAGATTGCGCCCAGGTGGTACCCGCAAGGGGAGTAGTCAGGTTGCCCGGGCGCATAGGTTCGGAAGCCGTACGGCGTTTCCAGCTCCTTGCTCCCCGCATGAATGCGTGCCAGCTTCCTCTGCGGGACATCTTCAGGGCGTAGGTAGGCAAGCATGTGCAGCGCATCCGAGGAAACCCCGCGAATGCGCCCCTTCTGATCGCGTGCGATTAGCGGGTAATCTGTCTTCTCATCCCATAGGTCGGCGAATAGACGCGACAAAGCGGTCTCTGCCGACGCATGCAGATCATCCTGTTGATCAAGGATGGACAGCGGTGAGGCGAGTGTTGCCGCCGCTCGCAGCGCAGCGATGGCCTGTGCCTGAACCAGCGTGTACGATACGGGATAAGCAGGATCCTCTCGCCCGGGCAGCCGAGAATCCTTCCAGTAGGTCGCGCGCAGGGCATAGCCATCCGCGCCGTAGTAGTCAGGGTCTTCGATGAAGAGTCCGTTTCTGAGGTGGCGACGCGTGTAATCAATCGCCGCGATGAGATGCGATCTCTCTTCGTGCAAGAGCGATGCGTCTGCGCTCAGTCGCCAATAGTCGGCCGCCGTAATCAACAGTAATAAGCTGACCTCAGCCGCGTTGTAGCGGGTGAGGCGCCCTCGCATGCTAACATCTGTGTACTCGTGGATCCCGCGGCCGGGTTCTTCACCGGTGCATACATCGAAGCGGTGCCCAAGTGTTGCGCCGACGAAGCGGATAGCCTCCGCCATCATCTTCTGCTCTCCAAGCATTATAGCGGCAACAAGGAGGTCGCGGCCAAACAAGCCGAAACGAACGTGGCCTCCCTTCATCCCTGCGTTATGCAGCCGCAACGTCCTCCCATCACTGGTGATTGTCGTCTCAAGGGAAACAAGGTCGGTCTTTGCAGCCATCTGCAGCGTCTCCAGGCGAGGCAGGAGGTCAATTGGTCCCGTGTTCATCCCTTGACCGATCCCGCTAGAATGCCGCGCACGAAGTAGCGTTGCAGTGAGAAGAAGACAACAAGTGGTAGTGCCATGGACACGAAGGCCGCCGCGGTGAGGAGTTCCCAGTCCTGCCCGCGCGATCCAACCAAGTTGGCTACCTTCAGTGTCACAGGAGAAACGCTCGGTGTTCCGCCTAAATACATCAACGCCACCAAAAGGTCGTTCCAAACCCATAAGAACTGGAAGATAACAACCGAAGCGATTGCTGGGACCGAGAGCGGCAATACTAGGCGAAAGAAGGTCTGCATTGGGGACGCCCCATCAATCGATGCAGAGTCAAAGAGTTCGCTGGGGAGTCCCCCGATAAAGTTGTGCAACAAGTAAACGGTAAATGGCAGACCGTACCCGGTGTGGGCTAACCAAATGCCGGGGAACGTGCCGCTAAGGTGCAACACTCGGAAGATCCGCAAAATAGGGATGAAAGTCATCTGCAAGGGGACCACCAATAGTGCTACTACGATGATAAACAGGGTCTGTCTTCCAGGAAATTTCATCCAGGCAAAGGCATATGCCGCAAAAGCGGCGATCATTACTGGGATAACTGTTCCCGGGATACTGATTGCAAGGCTATTGAGAAATGCCCGACCCATTCCATCTTTCGTAATCACTGTGTCGTAGTTCTGCAGAGTGTACTGAGTGAAGTTGAACGGGTGCTCAAGAACGGTCCACCATCCTGAGTGAGCGATGTCCGCAGGTGTTCTAAACGAAGTGACTAACAGACCCGCGGTAGGGAGCATCCATGCCACGGCAAGGACGATAATAAAGACGTGTAGCGGACCGCGCGATATCAGCTTTACGAGTCGCTCCATCATCGAATCGCCTCCTGTTCTCTGAACCGCCGTATGTTAAACAACATTACCGGAATGATGAGCAGCAGCAGGATCACCGCAATCGCGCTCGCCCGGCCGTAGCGGAAGAAGCTGAACATCTCTTTGTACATGCGGTTGGCGACAACCTCAGTTGAGAAATTCCCATTCGTCATTACATAGACGATATCGAAGATCTTGAGGACGAAGACCACCATTGTGGTAGTAACCACAGCAACAGTTGGCCTCAGAAGAGGAAGGATTATCCTCCAGAAGATTTGCCATTCATTTGCTCCATCGATTCGCGCTGCCTCGAGCAATTCCTTGGGGATGTTCTTGTACGCCGCGGAGAGAATGACCATGCAGAAGCCGGTCCAGATCCATATTCCAACGATAATCAAGCACAAATTATTGATCCAAGGTCGTTCGATCAACCATCCGAGGGGTTCTCCCCCGAAGGCAGCCACAATTGCGTTAAGGATGCCGATCTGCTCGGCTCCAGCAGGTCTGAAAGCATAAACGAACTTCCAGATTACACTGGCACCAACCATGGAGATTGCCATCGGGATGAAGACAATTGACTTGACGATCTTCTCGTAGCGAACACGATCGAGGAGGACAGCGAAGATGAGGCCGAAGGAGACCGTGAACGTCGTAAGAATGACGACCCAGAGAGCGTTATTGCGAAAAGCAGTGAGCATGTTCTTGTCGGTGAAGAAGTGCTTGTAGTTCTCAAGTCCGACGAACCCCTCTGCGCGCGCGCTGTAGGGTCTTCCAAAGAAAGACAGCACAGTCGTGTGGATCGAGGGATAGACAAGGAAAAAGGTGACCAAAAGAAGTGCGGGAGCAATGAATAACCAAGGCTGCAAACGTCCGGTGCGCAAAAGCAAGGCCTCCTTGTGTTTCTAAAGAAGCCGCCTGAGGACACGGTGAAGTGCCCCCAGACGGGTGATTATCTCTTGTTTACGATCTAGTAAGCGTCGAGTGCACTTACCTCGATCGACTCAAGAACAGTTTCCAGCGGGATTCCACTCACGTAGTCGAGAACGCCAGTCCAGAATGTCCCAGCTCCTACTGCAGCTGGCATCAGGTCCGAACCGTCGAAACGGAAGGTCTCAGCATCGGCCAACATTCCAGCTGCCTTTGCGCTAATCGGATCCGCATAGATACTTGGGTCGACGGTAGTGTTGATTGCCAGTTTTCCCAAGGCTGCGCACCAGATCTCCTGTGCCTTGGCCGAAGCCAAGTACGCGAGAAGTGCCCGTGTCTCTGGTGTATCGTTGAACGCACTGATCAGATCTCCTGCACCGAGAAGTGGGTTCCCAAAAACGGGTGAGATTGGAGGGAACGGGAAGACGTCGTAGTCCTCACCAGCCACGAGACCGGGATTCGCATCCTTAATGAACGATTGGATGAAAGTCGCCTGACGGTGCATATACGCCCTAGCAGGATTGGTGAACAACGCGTTTGGCGAATCGCCGAAGGAGATTGTCAGCGCTCCGGTTGCTCCACCATAGATGTAACCTGGCACGTTTACGATCTGTCCGAAGTACTCAAACGCTTTCTTCACACGCGGATCGGTCCAAGAGATCTCATGGGCGACCCACTTATCGTAGACATCCGGCCCAGCGGTACGGAGCACGATATCCTCTATCCAGTCCGTGCCGACCCAGCCGCTTGCAGCACCAGATTCCATACCTAGTGCCCACGGCGTTCCCCCATCAGCGACGATCTTGTTGCACAGGTCAATCAGTGCGGGCCAGCTCGTCGGTACTTCATAACCCTTTGCCGCGAAGGCTTTCGGGTTGTACCAGACTAAGCTCTTCAAGTCGGCGGATATGAATACTCCGTAGGTTTTGCCGCCAACACTGCCCAGATCAACAAATGCTTGGGGCGATTCTGAGAGGTCAACGATTCCATTCAACGCTACGAGGGCTCCCTGATCGGCGAACTCCTTCATCTGTCCCGGATTTGGCATTCCCGCCATATCCGGTGGATTTCCGGCGGCTAATCGCGCGACAAGCACTGCCGGCAAATCCCGACCTACGCTCTCCACGACCACATTGATACCAGTATCCTGCTCGAATAGCACCAGCGCCTTCTCGAACGCTTCCAGTTCTGCTCCACTCCAGACTACGGCAACAGTCACTTTCTGCTGGGATACTCCCAGCAAACCGACAACACTAATCAGTGAAACTAATAACAAGAAACTCATCACACGTTTCAACATCTCTAAGCCTCCTTAAGTTGTTTGGTATCCCATTTCTAGCCAGAACTATGTTCCCACATGCTATTACCCTCAACTACCACCTCCTTCTATTCTAGGATGGAGAGGCAACTAGCTCCTTCATCAACTCGTCTGATCGACTAAACAGTCTTTGCAACACGAACAATGCGCCTCCCTTTGCGCAACTGAAGGATTGATCCTGCGCCTGGCGTACTTCGATCTCCCAATCGAATTCGCTACCAAGCTCAGTGCTGAGTTGAGTATCTATCTGGTTGATAAACGCCGTTTCCGCAGAATCAAGGATTTTCGCGTTGATGACGAGTCGATTTGGGTCAAAGAATGTCACCATCTGCTTTATTGGTTCGATCAGCGAAGAAGCTATGAGAGAGGCTAGTTCTTCGGCTGCTTGAGCTGATGAAGCAGCTTCCCGGCTTCGTTGTTCTATGTCGTCAACTTCCACATAGGCATGTTGTAGAGAAGAGGCATTTCCGCATCCACCATGGAAAACTTTCCCATCAAGAAGAGTGCTCCCTCCCATGCGGACGTCATTTCCTACACCTTTTCTCAGGGCGATGTAGCTCATCACCCTGTCTTGGTAGCCCATGAAGTGATTTTCCGCTAGAGCCATGAAGTTGACATCCCTATCCATAACGATGGGGATATGTAATTGCTCTTCGAGCATTGATTGCACGGGCACATGTTTCCATTGTGGAAGGTTTTGGCCAGAAATGGTGATCTCATTTCCTTTGAGGAATGCGGGAACTCCTAAGCCCATACCGATGACCTTATTTAGGTCTTTTCCCGCATTACGTAGCATCTCTTCGGTCTTCCGTCTAACAACAGACAGCGCCTTCTCCGGCTCGGCAATGTCCGTTTTAGTAAGGGTGGAGTTTTCCGAGATAATCGCTGATCCATCCAACTCACACAGAGTGAGGTTAAGCTCTGGCAGTTCGAGATCGCCTCCGATGGCATAGCGAGCAGCGTTGTTAAACGCGAAGAGCACGGCGCGGCGTCCGCCTTCGGACGGACCGTGCCCGTCGCGAGCTACGAGATTTTTGGAAAGGAGAGTCGTGATTACTGCTTCAACGGTGGGACGGCTGAGGTTGAGGGATTTGCAGAGCTCGCTTCTTGTGAGGGGAGAATGATCTCTCAATGAAAGCAAGACACGAATGACGTTGTTCTCTCTCACCTTCTGTGTCGTAACCGCATCCTGTGACATATGCCTCTTCCGTAAAGCGTTTCCTTCAGCTTCTGCGACGTACTTTTACAAAAGACCCTAACATTACCCTAGCACAATTGTCGCCAATAGTCAAGAGGAAGCAAGATATTGGCGCCTGCAAGCAGCTTACGTCGATCTCTCACGCCCCTTTGGGCGCATATATAGTCGGTTCTCTTTTGCAGAGGAGTGAAAAGCACACCCTTGGGGCCGGTCATCTGTTGTTGCCAATGCCTTCGAGTGGGCGTACACTTCCGGGAAAAGTACCATAGATAACACTTCACATTGGAACGTCCACAACGAGGTATCAGTTATGAACACGCTACTAATACTTGGTATAACACTCACTGCGGGGATCATACTAGGGGAGCTGGGAGAGAAGCTGGGATTACCCCGCGTTACCGGGTACATCCTGGCAGGCGTCCTGCTCAATCCTGAGGTCTTCCACATTGTGCCTGTCTCGTTTGTTCAATCATCGGAGCCGATTACTAATGTCTCTCTTGCTCTCCTCACCTTCTCTGTTGGAGGTACGCTTGCCCTCGGTCCTCTGCGAGAGCTTGGAAAAGGGATCGCGTTCATCGCGCTGGGTGAGGCTGAGCTCGCCGCGTTGATGGTGACGGTTGGCGCGTTGATCACCCTTCCTCTCATCGCCCACATTCAAGGTGCGACGTTCATCGCCACATACCTACCATTGGGCCTTCTGCTGGGTGCGCTCGCTTCTCCCACGGATCCATCGGCGACACTGGCAGTCATGCACCAATACAAGGCGAAAGGTCCAGTATCCTTCACCGTCATGGGTGTTGCAGCTCTCGATGATGCGCTGGGGATAATCAATTTTAGCTTCGCGACCGCCCTTGCCGCCATCTTTAGTGCAAATACGTCTCTGCACGTCGGATCCCTCCTCATACCGCTCGGGGCCATTGCTGCGTCGATCGCCCTTGGTGTGGCATGCGGGCTGCTGTTTCACTTTGCTACGGGTGCATTGCACAATGTTCCCGAGGGGTTGTACATCGTCATCATCGTCGCTGTGCTTTGTCTCTGCTATGGAATTGCCAATCTACTTGATCTTGACCAGTTGTTGGCCACGATGACAGTGGGGATCACTGTGGTCAACTTCGGACGACAGCGGGATCGCATCTTCCGCCTCATTGAGGAGTATGTTGAGCCACTTATCTTCGTCCTCTTCTTCACTATCAGTGGGATGTACCTTGATTTTTCCATTTTGGCCAAGTTCCTCCCGTTTGTGTTGCTCTTTGTCGTGTTTCGCGCTACCGGCAAGCTCAGCGGCGCGTTCGCTGGAGCCACTCTTGCGCATGCATCGAAGACCGTAAGGCGATACACCGGCTGGGGGCTTCTGTCACAAGGAGGAATCGTCATCGGTCTTGCGTTGATCATCCGGCAGAACCCGGCGTTTGTTGATATCAGCAACATCATCGTAAGCGTGACTATCGGAGCGACGGTCATTCACGAACTGATTGGCCCAATCACCTCAAAGCTTGCATTACAGAAGGCTGGAGAACTCCCGGGCCTGGGCCGTCACACAGGATCCCAGTAACCTTAGCTCGAAGCAAGTATCCCTCTCCAGTTTCTGCTATACTACGCAGACAAGGAGGCCGCAATGGCAAAACAATTCTGTCTGGCGGTGTTGATCGTTGCTGTCCTGTGGCTGCCTGTGCTCGGTGCTGATGAACTCACTGTCCTTTCACCAAACACGAATGCTTACTCAGCTAGCGAACTGCTCTCACTGCAGACTGCAATGAGCAACCTTCAGGACCTGCTCGCCGATTACGGACTCGGCTCCGGTCGCTACTTCGCCTCAACAGAGTGGATGAGTCCTAACTTCGCTGCCTATACGGCAGGAGTACTGACGTCCAATGGATATCAAACGCGTCTTGTTACACAAGAGAGCTGGCCCGACGGCGAACACGTTTGGGTCTTGGTCGGGATTGTGCTTCCCACGCGTACGGCCTGGATTCCCGTGGAGGCATCGCCGGCAGAGGGGAAAGCTCAACACATCCTTGGCACAATACCAGAATATGTCGATAACGCGGGGCAAATGTGGTTCCAAGAAGAATACACGGCGTTTGATCGAGAGATCGTTCTTCCCGGCAACGCCTCACCGGTAGCGTCAATTCGTGTAATTCCCACCCATGGTACCGCTGGGCAGGAAGTGACATTCATGGGCCTTGCCTCGTATGACCCTGATGGCGAGATTATTCGCTACACCTGGGACTGGGGAAGCATGGAAACCTCGAAGCGAAGCACGATTCGTTACGCTTTTGCTACGGGGGGAACGTACAAGATTGTGCTTTCTATCACCGACTCACGGGGAAAGACTACAACAACGAGTATTGACTACCGAGTAAGAGAGGTTCGAGAGCCCGCCACGCCTTCTTCTGGTGGCGGGTGCGGTTGCGGCAGCTAAAGAAGATTTCTACTTACGTGTTATGGTGCATGTTGAGAGAAGAGTCCCCGTCATATCGGCGGGGACTGCTCTATCTACCTACTGGTCGTTGTCGCTCTTTTCCAAATTCTCGAGCTCGCGCGTGATGTTGTCCAGCGCCATCTTGAGTTCATCTGCCTGAGCATGCAGTGCACTTGCCCGCGCTTGCGGATCAGGGTTATATGCTGGTGGAGCGTATACTGGTGGAGCGTACGCAGCACCGTACCCCAAACCAACGCCTCTTCCATAGCCACGACCGAAACCGGCACCCCGGCCACCACCACGACCGAAACCACCACCACGCCCGCCCCAACTGTTCATGTATCCCGGGACAGGACTTCCGCTACAGTATCCTAGTCCTCGACCGGTTCTTGGGCCCAAGCCCCCCGGTCCTGTGCGATCTCCTAGTGGCATGATCCACCTCCGTTATTATTTATAGCATATGCACAGTATATGCTTAAGAAGGTACCCTGTCAAGGGATGTGACCGCTGCGAGATGCCATTCGCTAAAGGCGATTCGATGCGCACTTCACAACGTCTAGCATGATAATCGTCGTTGTCACCGGCCCAACGCCGCCGAGAACAGACGTTATCAGACGTGCTTCTGGGCCAACATCCCGATGGTCAATATCCCCAAGTATGCCCCTCTAACGCAATGTCAATCCCGATATCTATCACCACCGCGCCCTCCCTTACGAAGCCTGCTGTAAGAAAACGCGGATGAGCAACAGCAATGCGCACAACATCGGCCCGCTCGTGATTGTCTCCATGGAACGGGTCTTGGAGTGGCGAATTATCATCGTTGCCGCTTCTGTAAGCAGAAGACGGCGGGGCTTCCTACCGAAGAGGCTGCACCCAACTACGACCGCTTCCGGTCTGTCACGCCACTGCGTAGCTTCTCGTGCCGCCTACGTGCAATGCCTCTTCGTCGATGATCGGCAATACCCGTCTCCTTCTATTCTCCCACTTCGATCTGCGTCGAGCTCGGTGCGTAGCGTAAGATCGCCTCGGGAAAAGCGAGGATCGATGTATATACCCACACCTGTCCGCTTCTGCGTTCAATCCCTACTCGCAAGCAATCGTAGAAATCATGGAACAAACCGAAGCTCGGATTAACGATCGCCTGCGTTTCCATGTCCAGTTGCCCGCCCAGGCTGATTCCCCATCCCGCGCCGTACATCATTTCTGTCTCCAAGGTGAGCCGCGAGAGTTCTGCCTCATTGAGATCAACCTCTCCTAAAATGGATATCGTCCCCACCTCAGAGCTTCCTGCGTGAAGTTTGAGAGTAGAGGATTCGAACGTATCGTTCGTCGCGTCAAAGGGAATAGTCCAGTCCACGCCCACATTACCGTATGTGGCATTCCCCGATAGATCGATGTGAGTGAATGCAGAGCCTGGGATGTCGTACGTGGCAGCAAGGGTGATCTTCGCTCCAGGGGACCAGTCGACGCGTAGCTGCAGCGGGTCCACGGTGCCATGCGCGAGATCGATCCCTCCGGCCAGTCGCAGAGCAAGTTCAGTTCCCGTCGCCACGTTTAGGCCAATGTGATTCTTGGCTACCAAATGGTCAAAAGCGAACGGGCTCTCCCCGTTGATCTCTTGGTATGCGTACGTAAGTTCCATCCCGGGACGTGAAACGGAAACGGTAAGAGTATGCGCCTCCCGACGACGGGTCATCGCACCCGCTTCATAGCTCGTCAATCGCAACGATGCGGTCGGCGTGATACTGAACCCGATGAGTGTGATCGGATTCAGGCGCAGGGTGATAGATCCGTCTGCGCGCAGTGAAGCGCCTGTGAGTGAATCTCCCTCCCACTCGCGGAACCACCCCAGGCTTACGTGCGGAGTGATGGATAGATCGCCCCACGTGAACGCGGAACGCGAGAGCATCAGCTCGGGGAGGCGTTGATCGATGCGGACTTGATCGTCTTCCTCCGTCCTGTTGCGAGAAACAGAGAGGGCGAAGTCCCATTGATCGATGGAGCCGCTGGTGGACGACGAGAATGTGAGCTCATGCGCTGCCCCCTGTTCGTGATACATCACGTTCCCCGTCATCTTCCAGTCGTTAGGGAGCGTTGCAGTGTGGGTAAGGGATAAGTCAAGTTTACTATCGCCCACCTTGGCCGGAAAATAGTACCCATTGATGGATCCCTGCTGTCCGGCAAAGGCGTAGCGCAGGACTGCTCCCAGGCCAACCTCCTGAAAACGGCTGAAGTAGTCAAACAGGAGGGCGCCGTAGTTGTCCTTGTTCAGGTAGAAAGGGAGGTTCCACTTGAAGAACCAGCCGTGGACACCGCTGTTCCCGATCGCCGGGAAAAGGGGACTATCGAGGGTCTCTTTGAGCGGCTGCACATAGACCGGCAACCAGAACACACGCGCTCCGAACGAGCGCACGGTGAGGTTGAATGCCACAATCAGCTGATCCGGGTAGAGGATGAGCCTCCCTGTTTCAATGGAGTACGGTTGAGAACGAAGTACTCCTCCACAGCAATCGCACGTGGTGAGTGTAGCATCGGTTATCTCGATGAGAGACAGGCTCCCATCTTCGTTGTACGTAATGGTCCCTTTGTCTCCGCGATAAACGAGGGTGTGCGTCTCCCCGTTGGAGTTAACAAAACTGCTCTTACCGCTGAACGCATTCGCCGTTGCCTGCTGTGTGCTCAAGGATTGATCTGCAAGAGAGAGGAGAGCATCGATCCTCTCACCGGAAAGGGTAAAGTCCTCCTCGACTGTCAACTCAACGTTCCCCGTCGCTTGCAGGTGCCATTCGTTGTCGCTTCGTTCATCGACGAGGGCAGTATCGGCGGAAAGGAGCGTCTTGCCGTAGGCCAGACGCACGTTCCCCTGCGCCACCACATGGCGGCGATCGGAGGAGATGGTCAGGGCATCGCACCTGATGTCAAGTGGTGCCGTCTCACTTGCCGTCTGCGATACCGTACCGATCGGATCGGTAGATACTGGCAGGTAGTCCGCGTGTGCAATACCCACAAAGGCAATTAGGATAACGAAGAAGGAGATGATCCGCCGTATGTGCTTCCACCGGGAGGGGTGATGAAGACGGTCAAGCTGAAAGAACAATGCTATGCCGATCGCGCCAAACAAGATGTCTGGGAGCCAGGCTCCCAGAGGAGGGGAGATGATCCCCCGTCGTCCCAGGGTTTGCGTCCACAACAGGGTCCCCTGGAACAACCCAACGAGGAGGAAGCTTATTACTACACCCACCGCGCGGCTCCGCCAGCCGAAGATAAGGCTCGCGGCTCCGCCGAAGAGGACGAAAACGAGGGTAGCAAAAGGCATCGCCACCTTAAGGTTGCACTCCACGATAAGGTCGTCCACCACCGCGCCACTCTTACGTAAAAGGGAGATCTGCTCACGCAGTTCGCCGATTGTCATCTCAGACGGGGTGCGCGATCCAAAGAGAAAGTTGGCCCCGACTTGTCCCGCTGCGATCTCAAGTGTTGAGAAGCTGCCACTGTAGGTAAGCGTTCCGTCGTGATCGTAGCCGTACACCTTCCCCTGATCGAGCACCCACGAGCTTCCCTTCCAGAGTCCCGTTTCGGCGGTGAGGATCGTCACTGCAGCCTCCGCCTGCGGAAAGAGCTTCCCCGTGACATCGTAGACGAGGACCTCGTTTAAGACTTCCGTCTTCTCGTCATAGCTTCTTACGTAGAAGAACTCTCCCTCCTGTCCCTTGAAGAAAGTATTTGCCCGCACGTGCGGCACTCCTCCGCGGAAGATGATTCCCCTCAGCGTCTGCTGGTAGAGGTGCTCCGATGACGGAACAGCCCAGTTGTACAACGCAAAATCCGCTCCAGCGACGAGAGTAGCTGCGATGACGAGTGGAAGGAGGATCCGTCGCAGTGAGATCCCGGCCGCTTCGAAGGCGATCACTTCCCTATCATGCACCAGGCGCCCCAGCCCGAGGAATGTGGCGAACAGGCCGCTCACCGGGAGAGCGAGGACCAGCAAGCTAGGAAGCTTCAACACCAACAGATGGATGAGAGAAGCGATCCCTACCCCGCGATCGACCATCAGATCTGATAGAGAGAGGATCAAATTAAGGAGGATGAACAGCAATAAACCACCCAGTGAGACGAGAAACGGGCCCACCATCTCGGAAAGGATGTATCGGTCGTAGCGATGGATGATCATTGTCACATGGATGATACGCAAAAAGCTCCTCACTGCCCAACGAGAGTGGGACCGAGTGCTCAATTTGATGTCAATTGTCGTTGATCCCCCTGGATCGATGAGGTATATTGGCTATGATCGAAATGACCAAACGTCTGTACGTAGAAACCTGGGGATGCCAGATGAATATCCATCAATCGGAGGGGATTGTTGGTGTCCTCGAACGTGATGGATTTACCCTCACCAAGTCGCTCGCCGACGCGGACGTCGCCATCTTCAACACCTGCATGGTCAGACAGAAAGCAGAGGAGAAGGTATACGGTCGCATCGGCGCTGTCGTTGAAGAAAAGCGCAAGCGCGACGTCCTCCTTGGCGTTGGTGGGTGCCTGGCACAGGTGCGAGGAGAAGATCTGCTGAAACGGTTTAAGGCGATCGACTTTGTCTTCGGATCGAACGACCTTGCGAATCTCCCGGGGATCGTAGCAGAAGCCGCGGATGTGAGAAACAAGCAAATCGCGCACCTGGCTCCACCCGTCGGAATCGATGAGGTTCCATCTAAGAGGCAGAGCCCCGTCACGGCGATGATCACAATCACGCAAGGGTGCTCGAACTTCTGTTCTTACTGCATTGTCCCCTACGCGCGCGGGCCGCTGCGAAGCCGCGATCCAAACGAGATCCTCCGAGAGGCAGAACAAGCAACGCGCGATGGCTACCCCGAGATCCTCCTCCTCGGGCAGAATGTCGATTCCTACGGGACCGATCGGCCACAATACGGAAGCTTCGCCAACCTATTGGAGCGCATAGCCGATATCGGTACGCCTCGCATCCGTTTCACCAGCTCGCATCCCAAGGACATGACGCCACAGGTAATAGAGCAAGTTGCCTCGCATGACAACATTTGCAACCATATTCATCTCGCCTGCCAATCGGGGAGCGATCGTATCCTGCGAGAGATGAACCGTGGCTACACGCGTCAGGGTTTCCTCTCTATTCTCGAAGGAGCCCGTAGTGTGATTCCAGATATCAACATCACGACCGATTTGATCGTCGGTTATCCCGGTGAGACGGAAGAGGATTTCGCGGATAGCCTCGAACTCATCAGGCAGGCACGCTTCGGGTCGATCTTCGTCGCCATGTACTCGCCACGTCCGAGGACGAGGAGTTCCCTTGTGGTTGATGATGTCATTACGGAGGTAAAGAGCGCCCGCTTGCATGAGGTCCTCGATCTGCAGCGCGAGATCGCTCTTTCGCAGAACCGCAGCCGAATCGGTGTGCAATTAGAGGTCCTTATAGAAGGGAAGACGCGTCATGGTGAGGCCTATGGGCGCACGGATGATCACCGCACGGTAGTGATTGCGGGTAATGGGGCCGTTGGTGAGTTTGTTCCGGTTTTTATCGAGGATGCAAAAGCAGCCGCGCTGGTCGGAAAGCGGGCGGATTCTATGGTGCCACAAGGAGCGCAATGATCATCACAGTCACACCCAATCCAGCGATCGACAAGATCTATTGGGTTGATCAGCTGAAGATGGCGAAGGAAACGCAGGATGAGTTCCTAACACGGGCGAGGAAGAGCGAGACATCCGCCGGGGGAAAGGGAGTCAACACAAGTATCTTCCTTTCTCGCCTGGGAGTTGAGAACGTGGCGATGGGTTTTGTCGGTGGATACATGGGACACGTTGTCGTACGCGACCTGCGCGACGAAGGGGTGACGACGAACTTCGTGTGGGTAAACGGAGAAACGCGCACCAACGTGATTGTGCTCGAGCGTGGTCATGAATACGTCCCGATAATGATCAACGAACCCGGCCCTGCAATAATGCAGGAAGAGATCACCCGTTTCCTCCGCCGCTACAAGCGAATGCTCAAACGTGCTACGTGGGTTATCCTCGCGGGAAGCCTTCCTCCTGGAGTTGATAGAGACCTATACCGAGTATTAGCGAGCATGGCAAAAGAGACGGGAGCGAGGGTTGTCATCAGCGCAGCGGGAGACGCATTAGGCCGCGGGCTCCTCGCCGCACCGTACATTGTTAAGCCGGATATTCGCGAAACGCCGGTTATTAATGGCCTTCCCATTGGCACAAGCAACGAGATCATAGATGCCGGGAAGAAGGCGGTGGCCGATGGTGCAGGTATCGTCATCGTTTCCCATGCGGTAACGGGCGACATTGCGATCACAGCTGATGGGGTGTGGGAGATATTTGCTCCTACAAAGACGACCGAGTTCAAGAATTTCGTAGGTGCGGATGACGTGTTGCTCGGCGGAATCGTGCACATGCTCAATAAAGGCGAAAGCCTGGAGGATGCACTGCGCTTTGGCATGGCGGCGAGCATGATGAGCGCGGAGAGCGACAAGAAGATCTGCTCGGACATCGACCAGATCGAGAAGCACATGGAGACAATCTCCATTAACAAGTTATAACAGGAGGCTCCGTAATGAAGGTTCGCGACATCATGACCAAGGACCTGACATCGTGTGAGAAGGACGTATCGATACGCGAATTGATCTTCATCCTCGATAGCGCTGGTGTACCAAACATGTCTATCGTCGATGAAGAAGACAAGGTCATCGGCTTCATATCGGAGAAGGACATAATCAGGGCCTGCCTCCCCGGGTATTTCGACATGCTCCACACCGCCTCGTTCATCCCTGATATGAACCAGATCTCGAAGAAACTTGATCAGATCTCGGACGACCCAGTTGAGAAGTACATGCAACAGGACATTATTGTCGTGACCGAGGATGATGACGACCTGCAGGCGGCTGAGGTCATCATCCGCAAGAACATCAAGAACCTGCCGGTCACAGACAAGCACGGACGTCTGGTCGGGAAAGTCAAGAGGATTGACCTCCTCCGCCATCTTCTCTGAAGAGATGGCTGTGCCGTGGGAAGGGATCGGCCTGGAGAGGGTACTGGTCGCCGCCGATGGAAGGACGGCCCTATTCGTACAGGGGCGACTGTCTGAATCTGAACGTGTCCCAGCGGAAGAAGCTGTGCGTGTTGCCTATGTTGGCAACGAAAAGACGCTAGACCTGCACCTGTTGGCGCGCACTCTCCACCCCACTCTCCCCGGGCATGGACTCCCGAAGCTCTGCTCACACTACGGGATAGCGGAGGGGAAAGATCCGGAGACGGTCTTCTCCATTTGCTCGTTGTTGATCAAGGGCTTCCTGAAGCTATCACCGGATCTGCTCTCGCTCCTGGCTGAGCTCCTCCCACCCCCGAACAGCGATCTCATCCGTCGCATGATCAGATTCGCGCATCCTGAGGAGGAGGCGCCAACGGGTGAACGCGCTCCTTCGACGAATCCGCCTCAACTCTCTCTAGACGAGTTGTTGGCCCCTGAGGGGCCGCTGGCACGCGACCTGAATGGATTCGAAGCGCGCTCTGGGCAGAGGGAGATGGCGGAACGCGTATTGAACGTGCTGGAACGCGGCGGGACAACGGTAGTGGAGGCAGGCCCGGGCACGGGGAAGACGTTCGCCTATCTCATCCCTGCCCTTATCCACTTGCGCGACCACGAGGGAGTGCGCGTTGTCCTATCCACGCGCACGAAACAGCTCCAAGAGCAGGTATTTCACAAGGACCTTCCTTTCCTCTCCGGGCATATTCTTCCGTCTCTGCAAGTGTCCCTCTTAAAAGGCAGGAGGAACTACATCTGCCTCCGTCGCTGGCAGATCATCCTGGGAGAGCTCGTCGAGGGGTTGGAACGGGATCTTCTGACCTGCCTTGCTCCCGTCGCCCGCTGGTTACTTGCGACGCAGACCGGCGATATCGAAGAGAACGCCGCCTTTCTCAGCGACCCGCAGGCAAAGGTGTTGTGGCGGCGCATGTACGATGATCCTCACCGGTGTCTGGGTCAGTCATGCCCATTCTACGATGATTGCTTCTCCGTCGCCGCGCGGCGACATGCGCGCAGGGCTGATCTCGTTGTGGTCAATCACTCACTTCTCCTGGCAGACCAACAGACAGATCAAGGGATCCTCGGCGACTATCAGTGCCTCATTGTCGATGAGGCACACGCAATGGAAACCGCCGCGCGACAGGCGTTCACTATCACTCTTTCCACGCACAGCGTGAACTCTTTGTTGCGCGCGATCGAACACCCACTGGGCAGACGCACCGGCGGGTGGCTCGCTCGCCTGCCGTACGCGTGGACGGACGTCAGAATCGGGAAGGTGCACGATCTCCTGAACACGCTGCGCGGTGCAAACACACGCCTCTTCTCCTCGATTGCGCGTGGCCTCCCTCCTGGCCGCGGACGCTCTCCAGATCTCTCCCCGTTTAAGGGCCAGATGGCTGAAGTAGTACGTGAGCTGGAGACGCTCACCAGATCCATCGAGAGCCTTGGCGATGCCCTGGAAGCACCGGATCTCGAACGCGAGGCTGATGGACTGATTATCGAGGATGTAGAGATCGTCGCTGCGTTTCACAGGCTCTTCTCGCCGCCGGATGAGAACAGTGTTCATTGGTACGAATTCATCGGCGATGAGCCGTATCTTCACATATCTCCGCTCTCCGTCGCCCCGTTCTTGGAGAAGTCGCTCTACCCGCGCGTTGAGTCACTCGTTCTCACATCAGCCACTCTTTCGCAGGGAGGAGACTTTACCTACCTCGAAGAATCTCTCGGCCTTTCAGAAGCTCCTGGTGATGAGGAACAGGCGGTCGTTCAAGGCCCCTTTTCTTATGAGAGTGAGATGAAGCTCTTGATTCCCGAATTCTTCCCGCCAGTAACGGCGACAGACAACGCCTACGTCGACGCGCTCACCGAATGCATCCAGGGGATCGTGAGCGAGGTCGGACGCAAGATCCTCATCCTGTTCACATCGTACAAGCTACTGCGTGCGGTCCACGACGCGCTTGATGAGAAGGCCCTTGTGCTCGCCCAGGGGATCGACGGGCCGCGCAGCAAGCTTATCGAACAGTTCAAAGAGAGTGAGGGATCGGCGGTACTGCTAGGAACGGATAGCTTCTGGGAGGGGGTCGATCTACCGGGAGACGCATTGGAGATCCTCATTATCACGCGCCTTCCTTTTCCCGTCCCCACCGATCCTGTCTTCTCCGCATTGGCCGACAGAATTGCGGAACTCGGCAAGGATCCCTTCTCCGACCTATCGATCCCCCGTGCAATCCTCAAGCTGAGACAAGGGGTAGGACGTCTGATTCGCACCACAAGCGACCACGGCGTCGTCATCATTACCGACCAGCGCATCCTTCGTAAAAGATATGGAAAGCGGTTTACTGCCGCCCTCCCTGTGGTGGGCGAGAGAGTCGCTAGCTTACAAGAGCTCCTCTCCGAGGTCAAAACATGGCTTCATCCAGAAAGATAGCCTTGCATCCCGAATTGACTTTCTCTAGAGAAGAGAGTAGAATGTCGTTAATAAATAGAGCTGTACCCACGATTCATCCACGCGAGTCACGAACCTATGAAAGTTTCCGCAGTAGTGCCTGCATATAATGAAGCTTCTCGAATCGGAGCTGTACTGAAGCCCCTTGTTGCCTGCTCCGCCGTTGATGAGGTGATCGTCGTCGATGACGGATCGGACGACGGAACGGCCGGGATGGCACGTCAGTACCCGGTGCAGGTTATCAGGCTAGAGGAGAATTGCGGCAAGGCAAGAGCACTCGACGAAGGAGTCACGCGTGCCCGCAACAACGTCCTTCTTTTCCTAGATGCGGATCTTGTTGGGCTAACGGAAGCGCATGTCGAGAAGTTCGTTCATACCTACGCGGATAGCGGTGTCGACATGGTAGTCGGTGTCTTTGCCAACGGACGGAAGAACACGGATTTCGCCCAGAAATTCAACCCGTATGCCTCCGGACAACGCATGTTGACCAAGAAACTGTGGGACCGGGCCAAGATAAACGTACACGAGATGAACTACGGGATCGAATTCGCATTGTCCAAGCTCGCCGTGAAAGAAGGGTGGAGCAAAGACAAAGTGAAACTGGAAGGAGTTACTCACGTCCTCAAAGAAGAGAAGCGTGGTTTCTCAAATGGCATTCGTGAACGATTCAAGATGTACGGGGACATGATCAAGTGGCTGTTCAAGAAGGTCTGAGATTATGAAAATCGCTATAGGTTGCGATCATGCTGGAGTGGATCTGAAGCGTACCGTGCTCGATTCTGTCCTCAATGAGCACGAAGTTACCGACATGGGGACAAATTCAAAGGAATCCGTGGATTATCCAGATATAGCAAAGCTTGTAGCACGCGCCGTGGCGTGCGGTGAGGTCGAACGTGGGATCCTCATATGCGGCACGGGGATTGGCATGGCGATGGCTGCGGGAAAGGTGAAGGGAATTCGCGCTGTGCGCTGCAGCGAACCGTATTCGGCCGAGATGAGCCGAAGGCACAACAATGCCAACGTGCTCTGCTTCGGGGCACGCGTAATTGGAAGCGGTATGGCGGAGAAGATCGTCGAGAAGTGGCTGTCCACTCCGTTTGACGGCGATCGGCACGCGCGGCGGGTCGGCAAGATCGAGTAGTGCACTTTAAGAGAAATTGCACGAAGTGGATGTTGCTCCGATCACACATGAGTTTAACACGTATCGATGGGTTCCAACGTGTTGGTTCCAATCCGTTGCGTCCAACGTGTTGGGTCCAACCCATAGGTTTGACTCGAGGAGTCTGATTACCTGATGTTAATCCAATGGATCATCTTCCTTCTCTGCTCACTGGCTATTGTCCTTGCTGGTGTCAAGCTGGCGAAGTTCGGTGATGCAATCGGCAAACGAAGCGGGATCGGCCAGGGATGGATAGGTTTGCTATTCCTTGCTACGATTACTTCTGTTCCCGAACTAACGACGACGGTGACTGGGGCGACGATCAATGTGCCCAATATCGCTGTCGGGAATGCACTGGGGAGTAATCTGTTCAACGTAGTGATCATTGCGTTTGTGGATATCATGCTTCTTGGTCGCGGGCCGTTCTTGCGGAAGGTCAAGTCTTATCACATCGTCAGCGGTGGAGCTGCCATTCTATTGACCACACTGGCGATCCTCGGAATCGCCGTCTTTCCGCATGTCCAGATACTCGCGGTCAGTCCGTTCAGTCTGGCGATTCTCGCCCTATACGTTTTCTCTGTCTTCCTCCTCTTCCGTGTGGAGAGGCGAGAAGGAGACGTGGAAGAGGGCGATGAGGCGATGCTTCCCCTTCGTCGTGCGATCGTCGGGTTCGCTGCGGCGGCAGCGGTGATCATCGTTGCCGGTATCTTCCTTATTCACGCGAGCAAGAACATCGCTAGCAGTTCAGCCCTTTCAGGGTCGTTTATCGGGGCGATCCTTGTGGCAATCGTGACCTCGCTTCCGGAGCTTGCAACGTCGATTGGAGCACTTCGTATTAGGGCGTACGACATGATCATGGGAAACCTGTTCGGATCGAACATGTTTAACATCCTGACGATCTTCTTCGCTGATATCGCGTTCCGTCGGGGGTCGCTATTCGCAAGCCTGGGCGGCGAAGCATCCAATCAATTGATGATCGCCCTTCTGGGAATTGTGATGACTACGCTTGCCATCATTGGGATTGCGTATCGTTCGAAGAGAAGGGTGTTGGGAATGGGGGTAGATGCTATGTTTCTACTGGTTATGTATCTGGTAAGCACATGTCTAATTGTGTTTCGTGGCATAGATTTCTAAGGTGGTGGTAAAGATGGAACTAAGCGAATTACGTAGACAACGCATGGACGAGCTGCAGGAGCTGGCGAAAGGCTTCAAGGTAAGGAATGCTATGCAGCTTGGCAAGGAAGACCTGCAGCGAGCGATCATGATCCAACTGGCAAAAGAAGGGAAACTCACGTTTGATGGAGGCGTACTCGAGATCCTCCCGGATGGATATGGCTTCCTGCGTGGGGACAACTGTCTGCCGGAGCAAAACGATACGTACGTCTCCCCATCGCAGATCAAACGCTTCGGATTACGCGACGGCGATACGATCTCCGGCGTGATAAGAGCACCGAAGAACGATGAGCGATACTTCGCTCTTGTCAAGGTGGAAGCGGTCAATGGAGCCCCACCGGAGGAGTCGCGTCGTCGCCCCAACTTCCGCGAGTTGACGCCGCTCCATCCCTCCGAGCTTCTGAACCTAGAGCATGATCCAACGGATGTCTCCACGCGCATCATCGACCTCTTTTGCCCAATCGGTAAGGGACAACGCGGGTTGATCGTCTCGCCGCCGAAAGCCGGGAAGACGACTCTCTTAAAGGAGATTGCGCGAGGCATTAACGCCAATCACCCCGACGTGAAGCTCTTTGTCCTCCTGGTCGATGAAAGACCGGAGGAGGTAACCGACTTTAGGCGCTCGATTGGGACGGGCGAGGTTGTCGCTGCGACATTCGACCAAGAGCCGCGCCATCATACACGCATCGCCGAACTCGTCACCAACCGCGCCAAGAGGCTTGTGGAGATGGGGCGTGACGTAGTCATCCTCATGGACTCGGTCACGCGCCTGGCACGTGCCTACAACCTCTCCGTTCCTTCCTCTGGGAAGCTCCTCTCTGGAGGAATGGACCCCACCGCGTTGTACAAACCCAAGGAGTTCTTCGGTGCGGCACGAAACATTGAGGAAGGCGGAAGCCTCACGATCATCGCCACCGCACTCGTCGACACGGGGAGCAAACTCGATCAAGTTGTGTTTGAAGAGTTCAAGGGGACGGGAAACATGGAGTTAATCCTCGATCGCAATCTGTCGAACAAGCGAATCTATCCGGCGATCGACGTTGAACAGAGCGGCACGCGCAAGGAGGAACTCCTCATTCCAGCAAAGGTATTGAATCGCGTGTGGATTCTGCGTAAGATGATGAGTAACTTGAACGACGCGCAGAAGGCGCTGGAATTTGTGAAGAGTAAGATGGAGGCGACGAAGGATAACGAGCAATTCCTTGAGCTGATGAGCAGTGACTGAGAAAAAACCAATTCGCAAAGATCGTGTGTTGTTGGCGCTCCTCGTTCTTGTTGCCGTTATTCTGATTCCCATCCTCCTCAGTTCCGGGGGATCGAAGCCAAGCAGCCAAACGACAGTAGCTACCACACAGTCAGCGGAGACCACACCCGTCCCGATTGATGTGACCCCGTTGACGGAACCACCGTCTGGCGATGAGGCGACTACGCCCAGCATCGATGGTTTGCCAGACGAAGATGTGAGCGATGAGACTCCGGAGGAGCAGGTCACTTCAACAAGTCCCGCAATTCTCACGCACGTGGTGGCGGCGGGGGAGACGCTTAACCAGATCGCTTCTCAAATGGGCGTCACTCCCGAACAGATCATGGCGGACAACAACCTTGTCTCCACGAGCACGATCACGACGGGGGAAACGCTGTATGCCTCATCCGATGGCCTAGTACACGTGATCAAGAGCGGCCAGACGCTGACCGATATCTCCATCACTTACGGTGTACCAGTCGACAGAATCGCACAGGTCAACGGCATCACCGATCCCGGGCGAATCTTTGCTGAACAGCGAATCCTCATCCCCGGAGCGACCACCAGTTTATGGCAAGCGGTTATTCGCCTCTCACACGGTCAGCAAGTGCGGTTCATCTGGCCTCTAGCGGGAGACATCACTTCTCCGTTCGGCTGGCGCGTACATCCCGTCCTGGGAATGCGCCACCATCACAACGGCATCGACATTGACGTTCCTATTGGGACCATGGTGCGCGCTGCAGCGCCGGGGAACGTGAGTTTCATCGGTGAGGACGACGGGTACGGAACAATGGTCATCCTCAAACATGCCGACGGATACTTAACGATCTACGGCCACCTATCGAGCATCCTCGTCGCCAATGGACAGTTTGTCGAGGTTGGACAACCGATAGCCGAGTCGGGGAACACAGGCCTCTCCACCGGCCCCCATTTGCACTTCGAGATACGAAACGGAGAGTTTCCCGTCGACCCGCAGCGCTACCTCCCTAGCTAATGGAGCACTTTGTAATCCGGGGCGGTCGCCCACTCTCAGGAGTAGTTCCTATCTCTGGCGCAAAGAATGCCGCGCTCCCGGCGTGTGTTGCCTCCCTGTTGACCGACGACCAGGTCATAATCGATCGCGTGCCACACCTGCGCGATGTCTCCACGATCCTCTCCACCATCTCCTCACTCGGGAAGCGCGTTGTGCGAGACGAGAACAGTGTGTCAATAGCGGGAGGGGAGGATCTCCGTTCTGAGGCGCAGGCGGCATTCGTTGAACAGATGCGTGCTTCCTTCCTCGTTCTCGGTCCGCTCGTTGCTCGCCTTGGCCGTGCTGTTGTTCCCCTCCCTGGTGGATGCAGAATCGGCGCGCGCCCCGTTGACCTTCACCTCTTCGGTCTACGAAAACTTGGAGCACAGGTGAGCGAAGGGAAAAACGCAGTCACCCTCGTCGCCAATCGGTTACGCGGAGCGAGGATCAGCCTCCCCTTCCCGTCGGTAGGCGCGACAGAACAAATCGCGATGAGTGCCACACTTGCCGCGGGCGAGACGGTAATCGAAAACGCCGCGTGGGAACCTGAGGTCATGGACCTCGTAGGCTTACTTGGGAAGATGGGTGCAGAGATAGAATACCGGAACGGATCGCTCTATATCCAAGGGACGACTGGCCTGCATGGTGCACGGCATGCCGTGATCCCTGATCGGATGGAAGCGGGGACGTACCTCATAGCTTCCGCAATCACGGGTGGCGCAGTTACGGTGCAGCCAGTTATTCCTGAGCACCTACGGTCGCTTCTTTCCCTCCTTGCGCAGGCGGGTTGTGATATCAACGAGGATGATGATGAAATCACACTTGCGATGACTGGACGGCCGCAGCCGATCAAGACGGTTACTGCTCCCTATCCAGGTTTCCCGACGGACCTGCAACCTCCGCTTATCGTACTGTTGAGCTTGGCCGAGGGAGAAAGTATCGTGGAAGAACGGATCTTCGAGAACAGGTTCAGCTACACCTCGGCCCTACGCATGATGGGGGCAAGAATAGACGTGCGCAAGCGAAGAGCGGTGATTGCCGGAGTCGATGAACTACACGCGGCCGCCGCGAGCGCACCGGACATTCGTGCCGGCGCGGCACTCGTCCTTGCTGCCCTAGCCGCAAAGGGTGAGAGCACAATAGACAACCTGGAGCAGATCGACCGCGGGTACGAGCGTATGGCACAGAAACTTCGCGGCGTCGGAGGCGCAATTGAACGAGTTAACTAGCAGGCCCATTCTCCCCGAGGATCACCTCAGTGAGGATCACCTCGGTGAGGATCACCTTGGCAAGCGGGCGCGCATCTATGGAAACGAGAAGGCGATCCTTGTTGCGATACAGACACCGGGGAGCAAAGTCGACGAATCCCTGCGTGAGCTCACGGCCCTCGCTTCCACTGCGGGGATTCCGACACTCCTTGAAGTAGTGCAGAACCGCACGCGGCCAGATCCATCCTTCTTCATCGGCAAGGGAAAGATGGCCGAGGTAAAGGCAGCGGCGCACGAGCTAGGCGCGGACGTGGTAATCTTTGACGATGAGCTCTCGGCCGCTCAGGCGAGAAACCTCGAAGAGAAGATGAAGACGAAAGTGATCGATCGCGCACAGCTAATAATGGACATTTTTGCCCAGCGAGCGACAACGAAGGAGGCAAAGCTACAGGTAGAGCTTGCGCAGCTCCGTTATCTCCTCCCACGGCTGCGCGGCTGGGGAAACGCTCTCTCCCGGCTCGGTGGAGGTATCGGGACGAGAGGACCAGGTGAAACGAAGCTTGAACTCGATCGCAACAAGATCAATCGTCGCATCCACACACTCGAAGATCGGCTCGTTAAGGCTCGCGGGGAACGCGAACTGCGTAGCAAGAAGCGTCGCACGGGGCCTCTACCGCTTATTGCCCTCGTCGGGTACACAAACAGTGGAAAGTCGACGCTTCTCAACCGGCTTTGCTCGGCGGATGTCCTCGTTGAGGACAAGCTCTTCGCGACTTTGACAACAACCGTCAGGCGGGGAAAAATCGGGACCTCCCAGTGGGCACTGTTCGTGGACACCGTCGGATTCATCCGTAAGCTTCCGCACCAACTGATCCCGGCCTTTGCCTCCACACTGGAGATGGTGCGTGATGCGGATCTGATCCTTCACGTAGTTGATTCCTCCCGTCCCAGTTGTAGCGAGGACTATGAAGCCGTCATTGCCATCCTCGATCGCGAGGTGTTCACGGGAAGCGATCAGCGTCCGCCGCTCATCGATGTGCTAAACAAGATTGACCTCACATCCCAAGAAGATATGGATACGGAAGCCTTTCAAAAGCCCGTCTTCATTTCGGCAAGTAATGGCGAGAACATGGATGTCTTATTCGCGCGCATGCAGGAGACTCTCTCTCAGGGCAAGAGCGACGTTTCCCTCCTCCTCCCCTACAGTATGACGCAGGAGTTGCACAACCTTTCGCAACGAGAGCGGGTGACGATTTGTGGCTACACCAAGGAAGGAATCGAGATTGCAGCCACCTTGTCTAAGGAGGATTTGATGCGTCTTATGAATAAGGGAGGCCGGATTAGTCCCTCTGTCGCCGTGACGTAGGAAGGGCCTTGATGTCCGCTAGTTCCGCCTCGATCCGGTCGTGCTCCCCCGTGAGAAGGGTGACTGTGTGTCTGAAGATGTTGTGGGCGATCACCTTTCCCCGTTTCTCCTTGTAGCTTACCCACGTGCCGAGCTTAGGCATCTCTGCGAGTTCAGCCTTGTAGGCGTTGTGCTCATAGGACAAGCAGCACATGAGGCGTCCGCAGACCCCCGTTATCCGCTCTGGAGGAACAAACAATTCCTGATCGTAGGCAAATTCCATCGGGACGGGTGTTGGATTGTGCAAGAATTGGTGGCAGCACAAAACGCGGCCACAGCGGCCAATTCCCCCTTTCAGCTTGGCCTCGTCGCGTGCCCCCATCTGGCGCAGCTCGATGCGCACCCCAAAGCGCCCTGCGAGGTCGCGCAGGAGGGCGCGAAAATCGATCCGATGAGGTGCTGTGAAGTAGATGCGCAGGTGTGCACGGTCGATCGTGTACTCGGCGGCAACGAGGTGCATCGGCAGATCGTGGCCCACGATTACCTCCCGCGTTGAAGCGAGCACCCGCTCGGCCTCGGCCTGATTGTGGGCATACGCATCCATGTCGCTTGCCGTTGCCTTGCGCACGAGGTGTTCAAGCTGCTTTCCGATTCCCTCACCCGCAGCGAGAACACTCATCACAATGCCCATGTGAAGACCGTTGTGGTCAACTATACAGCGATCACCCGCGGCAAACATCTCTGACTGGGCGTGAAAGTACCCACTGTCTCTCTCCAAATCGAGAACGCGCACGAGAAATACCTTTTCTTCAGCCATTATTCACCTCGGACTACGCTAAGAAAGAGCGACAAAAAGACCCCTTCCAGGAAAGTATAGCGATCCAGCCCCCGTTGTGCCCGTTGAATGCGGCGGCAAGTGACTCCCCACACTGCCTGATCAATCGCTGACAGCCCTAATCGATCCGTACGAGGAGCACTTTCTCTTTCGATCGCTTCACGCAACGCAGAGAACGATATCAAAATAAGATTGGCCAGGAGCCGTGCGGCAGCATCACGACCGGCGCGAGCGGTGGCAATCGCCCCCGTGACGGCAAGCTCGCGATCGCCCTGTGTCAGCCGAAGAAGCAGGCGCGATGCAGCAGCGCGTCGAACAATAGGCTCATCTCCCATGGCTAGGGCGATGAGCTCCACGCCTGTCGCCTCCGCCGCAACTTGCGAAGCCTCCTTTCTTGCGGAGGGAAGGTCAACTGAGTGAGTGATGAACGGCTCAAGTTCGCTCTCGTTCTCTACTATCTCCATCAGGTAATGAGCGTCCGTCTCTTCATAGCCGGCCGCGGTCAAGCTGGAGACACTGTCGCTGTCGACAGTAGGCACCATGCGAATCACCTGGCTGCGCGACACGATCGTCGCCAGAAGATCGCCCGGGTTTTCTGCCAAGAAGAGGAAGACGAGGCCGCGCGGCGGCTCTTCCAGCACCTTAAGCAGGGCGTTTGCCGCCTCCATCGTCAATTGCTCCGCGCGCGGCAGGAGGCAGACTTTTTGTGCTGCCTGCGTGGGAGCAAACTGTGCCTGGTGAATCACCTCGCGCACCTGTGCGATCCCAATCCTTTCCTTGCCTTCTGGTGCGGAAAGCTCTATCAGGTCGGGATGTGCGCCGCGGAGGACAAGATCTTCTTCCTGTGGCGAACGCGCGAGAAGCAGCGATGCGCGCCTCCGTCCTTCGGCTATCCTGTCGGTCCCATGAGGGACGACAACGAGAGACGAGGCAACGAAATGTCTATTGAGGTCTGTTATCGTGTTGCTTGGCATCGTGAACAAGAGGGTACCACAGGGGCAGAATGGGTGCAACGATCGCTGAGAAAGCCAACTTGAGATTCCCTGTGGTCTTGCGACGGGGTTTCCGTATACCCCTTATCTCAAAGCCTTTCCATGCAGACGTGCCAACTTGCTAACGTTGTTCAAGCCACGCGCTTCAGGAGTATGAGAAGACACAAGGCCGGTGACTGTGTTGAATTGCAGGATCAGCCCTAAAGCCAATCCCGGCCCCTAACGTGTTTGCGCTTCCGCGCGCTTTCTGCTGGAAGCGCGGGTTGGGCAGCGCTACATGCTCTTTTGATGTGCAATTTCAAGGATGACGCGCGCAACTTCATCACCATCATCAACTTCTATCCTGGGAATTTGCCTGTCCATCAACTGACGTACCAATACAACAATGTCTTCCGGTGTATGGTTACGCAACGTCACCAATTGACCTGTACCGTACTTTTTCAAACGATGCGCCATAACATATTCTTGTTCAAAGTGATAATCTAGAGGAATGGCTATGAATGGTATCCCTAACGTCGATAACTCGATAACTTTCCCATAGCCTGATTGCGTAATCACAAAGTCCGAGACGGCGAAGTACTGATATAGTCCCTCCAAATAGCTTTCATACTGAATCCAGGGCTTCGCACCCTCATCCGGGCAAAGCAGCATAAAATGAGCTTCGGGAAAATCTGCTCTGAGCAGTTCAAAGACAGCTTCTATACTCGCTATGCGGTGTGCAAAGTCTCCTTCTGGCCCAATGGTCGCCAGGAATAGGCGTTTTTCTCCGGGCAACCCAAGTTGCTGCCGTAGGGCTTGCTTGTCAGGAAGGGCTTCAGGAGCAAAGTCGACTATAGGTTTGACAAATTGGCAATGGCGTTTAGCCCACGCTCTACACTTGGACAATGCAAAACCTAACCTTCCATCAGGGATCTCTTGAACATCGCCGATGTAAAGATAGCAGTCTGGTCCCGAGTGACTCATCATAAACCTGAAGTTGTTATACCAAGCGATAAACATATCTCGAATACGAGGCCGCATTGCCTTAATCCCAATAAAATCTGTCATGAAAATGAAAGGGGCTGGCTTGGGTTTCCAATTTGAAGCAAACCCCGTGAGGAGCCAGAATGCTTCATCGCCAACAATTACATCGTAAGAAGTGTGCTCCCAAGCCTGAGCACTGACCAAGAAGTCATGCTTGTGCAACTTGGTGTCTGCCAGGATGTAGTTCATCAAGTTAAACTCATCAACGCAATTCGCAAAGACTGACGCATAGATTTTGCCGCTTCCCAACAGTTGGGCCGAATTATCAAGCACGCGATACCCTTTACTTAGCATGAACTCTCTGCCTGGGTCCGGGACTAACCAATCCACGCTTACATCTGCTAGCTTGTGGAGTTGCTTCACAATAGCCATATCGCGCGTGATATGCCCTTTGCCCACCGAACTAACGGCCCATAGAATTCGCTTTTCTACTCCCAATAGCTCTCCCTTTCCAGCAACCTTCTTTCGCGCCGCCCAACGCCTCAGATGAACCGCTCCGGTGAGGACGCCAACTGCGGCGGCCTTACCGGAGTCGCATTCGATCCGGTTGTTCGGGATTCTCTGTTTCCGGCTCCAAATGGGCCAGTTCTTCCTGCAATCTGAACACAGCCTCATCAAGTCGAGTCATCGCGTCAGCATACTGCTTCAGGGCATCATCGTCGAAGGTGACGGCCTGGACATCTTGAGGCTGACTGCTGAACGCCACTGTGGAATGTGTTGCCAGTTTGTTCCGCTTTGAACGTATGAACTGGCGGAGCGTCGTTTTGCCGAGCGATGAATCCAGGATGCTGTCAACTTCCGTCAAGAGTTCGGAATGACCTATTCGCTCCAGAATCCGATGGAAGATGCCCTGCCTCGGATCCCCGCGATCGGTGGTGATGAACATGGTGGCCGTGAGATGGAGCATCGCGAACGAGAAGAAATCCTGCGCGACGGCATTCATCATCAATTCCGGCGATCCGGCAGACACGTAGAGATACATTCGGCAGTGCCGGCGGAGCGCTGAGATCGGATGTTCGTCATATGATTCCATCATTCACATCCCGAACGTTTGAGCTCAGCGGCAGGCGCACGGGACTGTTGGAGCCGTGCGGCGGCTCTTCCAGTACCTTGAGCAAGGCGTTTGCCGCCTCCATCGTCAATTGCTCCGCGCGCGGCAGGAGGCAGACTTTTTGTGCTGCCTGCATGGGAGCAAATTGCGCTTGATGTATCACCTCGCGCACCTGTGCGATCCCAATCCTCTCCTTCCCTTCTGGTGCGGAAAGCTCTATCAGATCGAGATGTGCGCCGCGGAGGACAAGATTCTCTTCCTGTGGTGAGCGCACGAGCAACAACGATGCGCGCCTGCGCCCCTCAGCTATTCTGTCGGTTCCATGCGGGACGACAAGAAGCGACGAAGATGCGGAATGTACGTTCTTATCTGTTATCGTGTTGCTTGGCATCGTGAATTAGAGGGTACCACAGGGGCAGAATGGGTGCAACGATTACTGAGAGAGCGCCTTGCCAATATGAATGAGTGAGAAAGCCAACTTGAGATTCCCTGTGGTCTTGCGACGGGGTTTCCGTATACCCCTTATCTCAAAGCCTTTCCATGTAACTCGCCAACATTGTTCAAGCCGCGGGTTCAGGGGTATGAGAAGACACAAGGCCGGTGAATGTTTTGGATTGCAGAACCAGACGCTAAAGCCGATCCCAAAGGCCTTACGTTGCTCTTCAGCCACAGCGGTTAGCTGTCGGCTGAAAGAGCCTTGTTAGCTGCTGCGATAACCTTTCGACATAATTCCAAGAACTCTTCGTAAGAGAGATCATTCTTGGCATCATTTGTGCGCCACGCGCAAATCTTGAAGTTTGCTGCACCTTTGCCATCTCTAACATGGTCGACAGAAGGCAACATAGCGAATTGCTTTTTGTAATTTCTTCCATGTTTTTTCGATTGTTCATTGTTGTATTTACTGAGTAGTGACCAGTTCAGCTCTTCGTTTGTATAGGCGTCCTTACCACCAGAATTACATACGGCTTTATGAATAGCGATTTTGTATTCTTCGTTTGTTGCTGTTTTATTCCCACGATTTCTGTCACGGCGAACATGGCCAACAGCTTTTCGATGCAACCATCGCTCATATGCTTTTTGATCGACGGATTGGTCCAGAAATTTCGGGAGTTGGTATTTTCTCATTTCTTTATGTAGCTAACGTTGGCTTCAGCCGTAAAGGCGTTTAGCGCGGGCCCGGCGCCAGACAGGGTCGCATGTCGAACGACTTTGTCGGTTGGAAGCTCTTGTTAGCGGCTTCTGTTTCACCACGAACGGCGCGGACTCTCCGATACTCGATATGTATCACCCCGGCTGGCGAATGCCGGGCGCGTACCCTCGAGTACATCAAGAACGTGACGGTTCATCCCAAGACTCTCCAGTGCACCAGTTGCATAGGACAATCGATGCCCATCCTTCTTATCCATCGAGCAGAATACAACCTGCTCAGCACCAGCGACCACGGCGATATTCGGGTTGTGAGTGACCAGAATAACCTGCCGCCGCCTTCTGGCTTCCTTGATGAATGGCACTAGCACCTTGAAGACGCTCTGGTTGTCGAGATTTTCTTCGGGCTGGTCTATCAACAGAGGACAGTCGCTCCTGTCAACTAGCAGGTAAAAAACGAGAAGCAGTGCACCCTTTTCACCGGGCGACAACTCACCGAGCACTCTCCCACCCATGGTTAGATGATGCCTGTAGTGAATGTATTCAAGCTGGTAGATGAAGTCATACAGTCCAGAAACCGAGCTTCCTGGCAGGACCTGTTCGGAGACTTGTCGTTCCGCTCTACTTTCGCTGGGCCGCGAATCATAGTGCAGGGCCTCATGTACGCTGTTCATAAAGGCAGAAACAGAGGTCCAATCACTGAAGTCTGTTTCTTTTTGTAGTTCGTCCATGCGGGCTGACGCCTGCTCAGCACCGTAAAAGGAGCCGCGCTTGTTGTTGGCGACATGTGAGAACAAGCCCTCAGCGAACCTTGTGGCGTCAAGCGATGCAGCGAAATCTACCTTGAATGCCTCATCGGCGGGTGGGTGAGCATCGATAAACTCCTGTACTGGGGCATAGAGCTCGTTCAGAAGATCAATGTGCTCCGACAGCTTGTTGAACAGTTTCTTGGCCTTCGCGATTCGTTGAGACTCGAGTTTCGCAAGGTCATCGGGAGCATCACAATCGAGACGCGAGAGCTGAGCCTTCAGGTACCGGATAGTGTCGTGAGAATCTGTAGAGCCGATGACCTCACGGACCGATTGTCGGAACTCGGCGTGCGCCTGCTTGGCCGCCTGATACACTTGCAGCGGTGCAGAAAGAGCATCCTCTGCAGCCTTCAATTCGACCTGCGAGCGAACCAGCTTAGCCGCAAGACTGTCTTCAACGTCTTCACTTAGAGCGTCGCGCAGAGCAGCGAGTTTTGCCACAAACTCTTGCTCCTTCTCCTGGACTACATTGCGCTTGATGTCCAGGGACACGATCTGGTCGAAAGGAATGCCCAGTCTCTCGAAATCGCCAGTATGTTCCGCCGACAATCTCGCGATGTCTCTCTCGATCTTTTCCAGCAGCGCCACCACTCGACGCGCAGACTCAACTGCCGCACGCGCGACAGCGGCTCGCTTCTCCGACTCAGCCTTTGCAGTAGACAACTGTCCAACGTCCCCCCTGAGTTCACCGATTCGTGTATCCAACTCTGGGTCAGAAGACTCTGGGGCTGGGGAAAGGGTCGGTCTTCGACCCAACATTCCACGGAGCTCGTCGTACCGCTGTTCGAGAAGGCTCGTCAGTTGCGCGTGCCGCACCGGCGATAGCTCCGACTCGAGGTCGCCAATTCGAACGTTGAGGCCAGCGATTTCCGTCCGAATGTCCGCGGCTTCCCGCGAAGTCGCTTCCATACGGAACTTGATGAGCTGGGCGAGTGAATCAAACCCAAAACGCTCCTCTTCCGGAACGTGAGAAAAGACGACACGCTCGATTTCTGCCTCGAATCCGTCATGTTCTTCGTTACAAATTCGGTCGATGAAGTGCTGCGGTAGATGCCTGACGCGAGACGGCACGGAGGAGTCGTAGGAGGAGCTAAGTTGGACGGGATCATCGGGTCGTGGGGTATACCACTCAAGTGAGACTTCGAAACCGCTCGCCAAGTTCCCCCGCGCCGTCTGGAAGGGCTTGAGGAACGACATCTCAGAGGACGGTCTGGGAGCGTTACCGGCGAGCGCGATCGAATCCAGAAACGCGCTCTTCCCCATTCCGCGGTTCCCGATTACTGCGATAAGCTCGGGATTAAGTGTTACGTCCACATTGTCAAACCACTTGCCTGTCGGTGAGCAACCCTCACGCCTGCCAATCTTGACTCTACGAATGTACTTCGCGGGTCTCCGGTCGATTTCCGCAAGCAGTGGTGGTCTCGGACCAACGAAGACGCGCTCGGGATAATCTTTGACCGCAAGCGCCAGCCCATCAAGAGTGGTGTCGCCCTTCACCCACGTCATGCAGTTTCCCAAACGGTCTTTGTCTTCGGAGTCTGCAAAGGCATGGGCATCGCTGCAATCGAAGAGCCTGTCATTCACGCCCTCGGTTCTCAGGCGAGCACGGCCACGTTCGAACATCGCAGCATCGGAGGCAGCGGTGAATACAATCTGCACTGAGTTGATGACGTTCTTCTTCTCGGCGATTGAGTGGTCAGTCCAGCGATATTGGTCCCACTCGGCCTTTCCAATCGCCGTGACGTACTTCCCGCGAAGGTATGAGTTCTCGAGGAGTCTCACGAGCTTGCCGTCATCGAAGTTCAGATTATTGAAGCCCAGAATGAAGTTGGTCTCGCTAATGTCATGGGCTCGCTCGGGAGGCATGTCCTCTCGGATGAGTCGTCCCAAGTCTTCCAAACTAGTCCGCGTAACCGCAGCGTTCCACTGCCTCTCGACCGAGGCATGCTCGGCCGAGACGTTCAGGCCCGCGCGGAGTTGCACGAGGAATTGTTGTTCGATGTCGTCGGGGGCAAGGTCCTCAGAGAAGATCACGTGATAGTTCAGCCTGAGCATCTTGTCATGCCCTGCGAACTTGGAGAGTCTGAATTCGATGACAGGCAGTAGTGACTCGATGTTCGCGAGACGCCCGTCCGTCTTGGCTTGTCGAAGTCTGCGGTATCCGTCGATGAACAAGTAGTCGTTGATCCCCAAGACTGCAAACTCTTCAGGAAGAGCCTCTAGCTCGCCAAGAAATCGGTCCCAAACTTCAGCAGAGTCCCCGCCATAGCTCTGCACCACAGAGGCAGGCGTGTGCACGTGAAGATCCCACTTGCGCCAGATGGAGCCAGCCTGATGATTCGGCACTCTTCACCCCCGTGTTGTCCCCCTAACACCAAGCTAACCTGCGCCGAATTGGCACAGCCAATGAGGGAACCGCGTTTCGCGGCGTCCGGTTGAGCGATTTGTTAGGTGCGTTCGTGAATTCGTAAACCCACGGATTCTCGATTACGGCACCTACGTTATTCACTGTCGTCCCAATTGCCTCCAGATCCCGCGGTACTTACTCTGGGCCGCCACCAAACTAGGTGTGTCCAATAAATCGAAGTCCGCCCAGTCAGGAAAGTACAGGCCACAATCGGCCAGCAGTTCTACATCGTGCTTGTTGTCTTCGGTCACTATGGCGGGCGACTGCTCCCAATATAGGTCGGCCAGCTCTTCTGACGTCGGATTTGCCTTAACCGCCTCGTAATTCGACACCAGCCCACAATGAAGAGTGCCGGTGGTGGTCAGCAGATGACATCTCACTAGCTTCCTGTTCTGCCAACTCCACGATGCTGCGCGTCTCTCGGCAACCTCTCGATGCGTGTTCAAGAAATAACTGTCAAGACGAGATGGCTTTTCAGGGAACTCTGCAACTCTCCTCTTTTCTATAAGCTCCTCTGCTAAAAGTGCATCATCCACTTTGAGCGATCTAGACGTAAAATGGTCAGTTAGGGTGGCAAGCGGAGGCAAAATTCCCTTCCCGATCCTTGCGTTGTGCAACATGAACCCGAAATCTAGAGGATGAACCATGCCACATTCTTCGTCCCAAGTCGTTGCCGCCGGCGCGAGAATCCAGTACTCACGCGGATCGAAAGGAAAATCAGTGCCATCTCTGACTACTACTTTCCTGTCCCAGTCTACCTGTACGACAGGTCCGGCTATCACTCCACCCTCCTCCTTGTCACCTAACTCCTTAATTCTACCCAAAATCTCCCTCTTGCCAGGAAATCATTCCCCCAACGTTACGCATTCTATGACTCCATCCCTGTACTGTCAAGAGAAGACCTGAAGAAGACGTCTGATCGGAATCAGTTCGTTGGTTAACATAACACCATAATTGCCGAGTTATGGAGATTGTTGATAATCAGGAATAGGAATATGGCCAAAGTTGAGAGGGCTTGGAGTGCACCTCTCAAACTGGACACGCCGAAGCGGAAATCGCTAAATGTCTCTGAGTCAAGTTGATTGCTTCCTCGAACTCCACCGGACCGACATAGCCAGGCGCCAAGTGTAACCGCTCGTGATTGTATGTCAGTTCGATGAGCCATCGAATCGGATAAGACCGGAAACTGCGTCCAGGATTGTTGAAGTCAATCTATGCGCAGTTCCTTTGACTCTTTCGTGCTCTTCGTGTCCTTCGTGGTGAAACGGTTCTGTACCTCTGCAAAAGCCTTATCGATCACCATTTCACTGCTACAGGAATTTCGCTTCGATAAAGTCGGCGATCTCATCCGGTCGTCGGGGGGAGCAACCTTCTCTTTGGTGACAACCGCTCGTTGTTGTTGTCCAGTTCCGCCAACAACAGCTGATCCTCTCTGGTGTACTTAGTAGGGAACGAGTGCCGTTTGTAGGGCCGCACCCGTACATAACCACTACGGCGGAACTGGGTGATGAGTCTTGTCAGCTGTGAGCGAGAAATACCGGTTATCTTCTGCATGTAACGTCTAAGCACCCCTTTCTCCAAGCGCGGACGGGAGCGGTACTTGTAGGAACGCAATGTACGCTCGATCCAAGCGTAGATCTCTTCCCGTGAGTTTCCCTTGAACGTGAACACATCGCTCGAAGCGAGAAATGCCTTCAGTTCGTCGATACTCATTACGCGTGCATCTGTCATCATCAAGACCATGCCTCCTATGATTCGACACACGCGGCTGTATTACCAGTGATCCCTCATACTCACCTCGCACGAGAAACACCACCTCGGTTCATGCTCATCTTGCGTGAGACAACTCTAGAACTTGACAGCATCGTAACGGCTGGGCATACTGATGAATGTTGGTATGTAAACCGGTCCTTATGGATTGGATATGACTTATGACCGTCTAGCAAGGAGGTGCGAAACTATGATCACTACAACTAATCGAGTGCCCCGTGGTTACGCCCCCCGGACAGGTTCTTCGCTAGGCTCCATTCACGAGACTCGCGTTTAATGGCTGTCCCTTCCGGGGACTGCTTCTCAAACTTCAAACAGAAACCACGAACGCAATATCTCTCTATCTTCGCGTAGGAGGGAGTGTTTCACGCGCGGGGATCTGTACCAGCTATGAATGGACAATCGAGATGGAACCATCAAGATGGAACCATCGAGATGGAACCTTGAAAAGGAGAATCAATGATGCTTACCTATCTACCTAAAGGATTCACGGCCCGTCCTCTGACCTTGGATGATGTGCAGGATGTGGTCGCGCTCCTCAATGTGTGCGACATGCAGCTTGTCGGGAAAGAGGAACACAACGTCGAGCGGTTGTTGGTCAGCTGGCAGGCGCCCGGATTCGATCCGGCGACCGACGGCTGCGTCGTCGTCGCTCCAGACGGCACGCCGGATGGTGCATTGGTCGGATACGCCTACGTGCGGGATACGACCGAGCCGCATGTCCAGATATGGAGCGGAGGCCAGGTTTATCCGGCGTACCGCGAACTAGGGATCGGCACTTCCTTGCTACACTGGGCCCAGGTTCGCGCTAGCAAGGCGATCCTCAAGGCTCCGCCCAATGCGCAGGTGGCTCTACTCGGAGAGGCGCTCGACAGCAACGTTCCCTCGAACGACCTGCTCGCAAATGAAGGATTCGTGATCGTACGCCGCGGCTGGCGTATGCTCACCACGATGGAGGGACCGCCGCCATCGCCGATCTGGCCAGAGGGGATCCATGTCCGTACTGCCGATCTCGACGTGGATCTTGTCGCCATCGCCGCCGCAGACCGTGAGGCATTCCGTGACCATTGGGGTTTTGTTGAGACCCCGGTTGAGGAGGAGCTCGAACAGTGGCGACACTGGGTGGAGAACGACCCGGATATCATCCCTGCGCTGTGGTTCCTGGCTATCGATGGGGACGAGATCGCGGGGATGTCGCTCTGCTACCCCAAGACGGACGACGATCCAAAGATCGGTTACATCGGGGATCTATCCGTTCGCCGTTGCTGGCGTTGCAAAGGGCTCGGCCTCGCCCTACTGCACCACTCGTTTGGCGAGTTCTACACGCGGGGAATCCACAAGGTTGCTCTGCACGCCGATTCGGAGAACCTGACCGGCGCAACGCGGTTGTACGAGCGCGCGGGGATGCGTGTCGACCGCTGCTACAATCAGTATCGGAAGGTGCTGCGCCCGGGGATCGACCTGTCGACACAGTCCGTGAGGTAAATAACCCTGTCGACAAGTCGGTGCATTCTTCGCGGTTCTCGTGACGCCGCACAAAAGGTACGGCCATCCATCTTTTCGTAGCGTCGGAGCTTGTCTCCGACGTTGCGGGGGTTATCCTTACTGAGAACTCATGTAGCCAGTACGAACAAAAGCTGATTTGCCTGCGGCGAATCTCCGCTCTCCTCCCCCCCAGCGAGCTGGGGGGGATCCACCGGAGTTCCTTTATGAAGACGTTTGCCCAAATCGACTGAGCGGTAACCAGCAATCGATGGCGTAAGATGCTCTACTGCAAGCCAAGTTTGACATGCTCCTACCCCAGCCTCGGGGCGATCACCAAACCGTCGAAGACCCTGAACGTTGCGGAAAGACCTTACATTTGCAGCCCTCCCTTGCTGTACAGTTTTCGTTTGGTATTATCGGCACGTTGTCGATATCATAGCTCTTATCACTCAAAGCTCGACACGCATCACAAGCACTAGAGGATGCCAGTATTGTTACCGTCTTTACACCTGTCTGGCGTTCTTGTGCCAGACGAGCTTGAATCCATCCGCGGCGGCGGAAGAGAAGCATCGCAACTGTAGGATTCACCAACGTCTCTCTCTGCGGCTGTCAGGGTCGTTGTTGAGTGGAGATCAGTCATAGTGCCGGGGAGAGGTATCCTTGGCGGCAGCAGCCAATTCCTCGGACGCCATTTGTAGGACGGGTATTCCTCCCACCCAAAGGAACTCATTGCTGCAAGACAACGTAGTTGCTCAATCTGTTTGGAGTTGAGACTAGCGAGCGTCTTGGGCTGGTATGCGAATATTGCCCTGCAACTTCCCATGAATTCCTGAATGTCGGTCATCAGTCCATCGGAGAACACCCGCTGGGCATTGTGCGATGTCATTATCTGCCATGCCTGTTGGAACTCACGCTGCTCGAGTGCATTAAATGTGTCTTCCCTGGCTTTCTCCTCTTTATCCTTCTTTTCAAGCAAGTATTGCTCCGCGATTTCACGTCCCTTCTCTGAGCATCTGTATGCCACCATCGTACCAGCGATCTTCTCCATGCCTTCCAGATCTGCCTTAACGAGCCTTTCTACTAGGTCAACCTTTCGTCCCGATACACGCAATCCACGCTCTCGCAGGAAGTCTTTAAGCTCAACAACCACATACTGCCACTCAAGTCGCCCAGCTAAGCCAGTCGGCTCCAAGAGGCCCTGGCTGATGAAGCGGCGGATGGTGCTTGCAGGCTCTTCTCTCAGTACATTTGTCCAGGAGCTGACTGCCCAGTCTTTGATTCCAATAGGGCCTATTTGATAATACTCGATCGGTTGAGCTGATTTGAGGAACTTGCTGAGCAAGAGCACATGCGCAGACGGGTGCTTTCGGTAAATGGGCAACACAAAGCAGTTATGTACTTTTTTATCGTGGCTATTTGGCACACTCTGTTTCTTCGTGAACCAAATGGCAAATCCCACAACAGCACCCAGAAGGATGAACACTACAAACGCTTCCATATTCATATCGCCAAGATTATAGGGAACAAAATGCTACTCAACAATTTAATCCCTTCGGGTCAATTCCCTGCCGCTTGGGGCGTTTGTTTACAACGCTTCTTGATCCGCCGTCGGATTGCTGCGGGGTATCTCATTGCGCTGCCCCGTGGGGCATTGGGACCCCCAATCAAGAACCCTGTGGCAAGATTGCAAGGAAAGCATCAAGGTGTTGAATGAAACCATTTTGCCATGCGTATCCTTCCCTTCTCTCCGGAGAAAGCTAGTGGGCAAGCTCCGTCATTGTCTGTTGAGAGTTTTAGTTGTAGTATGGCGTTCAAATGGATGATACTGAGGTCACCAAGACGAGAGAGGAAGCACTTGAGCTATTGGACCAAAGCCAGAAGGCCGATGCCCTTGACCGAGTCTGGCAGCCCCTGGACAACAGAGACAACGACGCCCGCCTTTGGGAGCTGCGCGGAAGGATCCTCACCAACCTGAAGATGCATTTGGAGGCTGTGCGAAGCTATGATCGCGCCCTTGAACTCGATCCTCTAGAGGATCTTCTCCCATATATCTGGAACAATAGAGGAATCTCGCTTTTCGCGTTGGAACGCTACGAGGAAGCGAAGGTTGCGTTCTCCGAGGCAAGTAGGAGGAAGTGGAAATACTTGCCGCAAGCGTTCAACAATCGTGGCCTTGCGCTGATGAAACTGGACCACCCGATTGATGCCCTCAAGGATTTCGAGAAGGCAGCGCAATCCGAACCCACGTTCCCTGAGGCGTTTAACAATCGTGGCCAAGCCTTCGAATGCCTGGGGAAGCTACCAGAAGCGCTGGCAAGTTACAACAAAGCTCTGCAGCAGCATAGAACTCAGCTACCTGCTCCTTTGCAACCAAACTAGATGCAATACCTAATGTGATTTCTTCCAATTCATGGTCCGTGCAATGAAGCTCCAAGCCGTTCGCCAAGAGAAATACTTCAGCCGCGGTGACCGCAACACGCTTGTTTCCATCTACGAAGGGATGATTTGCGCATAGATGATAATGATACGCTGCGGCCATGTCTGACAACTCAGGATGTAGATGCTGCCCCGAGAACATGGCGCGCGGCATTGCAACAGCCGATTCGAGTAGACCTCGATCACGCAGTTCCGCATGGCCACCAAACTCTAAGACGACGCGCTCGTGAATCTCGATTACGTCCGATACGGACAGAAAGACTATTGTGCCCACTACTGCGCCAGTCGTTTCAGTACTTGTCTACGTTTCTTGACGACATAATCGAGCTTCTTCTGGAGACTCTCGGCGTCTAACCGCCTGGGATGAGTTGGGGTTACGATCAAGTTGCCGTCTTGGATTGTCAGCTGTACCTGGCCGTCTTCCTCTAGGCCCAGAAGCTCAAGAATAGGCTTATCCAGAATCAAGGCGTTGCTGTTGCCCAGTTTGCGTAGCTGTTTGATCATTCCAACCTCCTTACGTTATAACGATATTATAACAATAAGGGGCCCGGGTGCCAGCTATGTCAGGTTTCACTTCAACAGCCACGAGCGCAACCTCCTGGCGGGACAGGTCGCTTGTCTTGCCGACTCTCACATCGATTAGGAGCTTCAAGAAACACTCACCTAACCTTGATTGAAAGGACTTTCTCTTCGGCGATCTTGGACGTAATATTCGTACAAAAAGATTGCACGGTGACCAGCATGGGTATTCAATCTGAACGTGCTAACAACAGTTTGCATGGTTGAACGCGTGCAACGATCAGCTCATCACTTCATCTCGTCAAGAAAGTGTGCTTCCAGGAAGTCGGCGATCTCATCTGGCCGTTTGGGAGAGAGGACACTTACGCCGTCGGGAAGGGCAACCTTATCTTTGGTGATCACCGCAATCACATCGACCTCGCCCGCAAGCGGGTCGGCGCGCGTGTCCAGATGTCGGTAGACCTCTATCTTGGGAAACGGTCCGTGTTTGTACCCTTCGACAAGGACGAGATCGTAGCCAGCAAACAGACGTTCGATCAGCCTCTCGATCGGCTTGTCTGGGTCGGGATCCCAGAATAGGGCACAAGTATCGTCGGAGATGAGTAGAGTCTGTTCTGCCCCGGCCTCACGCAGAATGGCGCTGTCTGTATCTGGAGAGTCCATATCATCGAGATGCGGGGCGTGTTTCACCGCTCCCACGCGGAACCCTCGCTCAAGGAAGATAGTGATTACCTGCGCGAGGAGGGTCGTCTTCCCGCTGTTGTGATGCCCGATGAAGGAGACAACCTGTGTCATCACTTGCTCCTGTCGATCACACCAATGAGGTCATCCATCCCCAGCCGGCGCAGCGTGTCATCGGTTGGACCATAGCGATCGTATCCGCGCGTCTTGTAGTAGTCTTTGATCGTCTGTTCCATGACACTGGGATCGATCGGATGATCGGCGCTTGCCCCGCCTGGAAGAGGTTCGGCGAAACGAGGTGGAAGCCCATCATCATCCATCTTGTATCCGGCACGCGCCGCGTGTATGCGGAGCAGGGCATAGTTTCGTTCACCGATTAACAGCATCTCCTCTACACTCACATCAAGCCCCGTCTCCGCCTCCAGCAGGGCACGTATTCGTGGCAGGTTGTACTTCTCTCCCGTTGCCCGCACGGTGAATGCGCATAGGATGAGTGAATTCACGAAGGACCTTATATCCTCGTAGGTCTTTGCCACATCGGCCTTGTCGGCCAAGGTGAAGCGATCGTAGGGATGGTCGAACCCCAGCTCCGGTGTGATGACGCCGCCGGTGAGCATGGTGTCGTGCATTCCCTCCATGTGTGTCGCCCCGCGGGGACTAGTGGCGTACGAGATTCCCAGCCCCTGTTTCCCCCGTGGTTCGTGCATTGGAATCTCGACACCCTTAATTGTCATCGCAAAATCAGCGCCCAATGTAGCCGCATACTCCTCCAGACCGTCGGCAATCTTACCCCCGACTCCTTCGCGATGGGCGATCTGATCTATCACGCGTATGATCGCCTCACCGTCGCCCCACTGGATGTCCTCGTCGACCAAACCTTTTTCTGATGCCTCCATCATGAATGCCGCCGCCACTCCGGCCGAGATGGTGTCTAGTCCGTAGTCGTTACACAACTGACTGGCCAATGCGATCGCACTTAGGTCGTCGTTCAAGCAGAGCGAGCCGAAGGCGGCCGTAGTCTCGTACTCCGGTCCGCCGAAGCGGGGATCTACCTCGCGTCCCGCAAAAGTTGTCTTAACCACGCGCTTGCAGCGGATTGGACAGCCGGCGCAGCCCTCGCGATCCGTGAGGATCGTATCGTGCATCCGATCCCCACCGATCGCCTCTGCCTGATCGAAGGTCCCCTCTTGAAAGTTCTTCGTCGGAAGGATTCCCATTTCCGAGAGCCAGGTCAGGCCACCGACCGTTCCGTACTCGCCGAAGCGACGCATATCCTCATCGTACGTGTCGCGCGTGTGCTCACCGCGCTCGTGCAGGAACCGCTCTTTGTCGGCAATGGGCTTCTCCTGATTGCCACGCACGACGATCGCCTTCAGCATTTTGCTTCCCATCACGGCACCCAAGCCAGGTCTTCCGGCAGAACGAGAGACATCGTGCATGATGCACGACATTTGAACCAGATTCTCCCCAGCGATACCGATTGCCGCAACGCGGGAGCGAGGATAGCTCTCGGTGAGACTGGTGGTCGTATCAAGAACGCCTTTTCCCCACAGGTCGGGGGAAGAATGGATCTCAGCATTGCCATCAAGAAATGTAAGATAGACTGCCTCCGTTGTTGCTCCGCGCAGGATGATCCCATCGTACCCACTTCTCCCCAATTCGTGACCGAAGTAACCGCCGACGTAGGATCCGGCAACGCTTCCTGTCTTAGGAGAAAGGCCCATTACAATGTGCCTCCCGGCACCGAGCACCCCCGTCCCTTGAAACGGTCCGGTACCAAAGACAAGGATGTTGTCCGGAGAGAGAGGATGCTCCTCACCGGAAAGCTCTTCCAAGAGAATGCGCGCAGCGATCCCTCTTCCGCCGATGTACAGCCTATCCCACTCTTCTGGTATCAAGTAGTCGCTTATCGTCCTCGTTGTCAGATCAACATTCAGGTACCTACCGAAGCTTCCGTGCATTAGCTGTTCCTCCTTATCGTCATCACCACAATCCTATTGTAGCTGCAGAATAGGAGCGTGCAACGCGCGATGAAATGCGATCAGTGTAGCGGTTCCTTGCCTTGCGCCCGTTCGCCATCGGTGGCCCAGACGCAGCAATGCCAAAGCACGGGTATGCGCTTTCCACGGGATAGTTGAGAGATTGTCAAGTAGAATGGCCAGGGTTTTTGTGCGCAGTTCTTCCACAGGGGGTGGCAATGGTCTACGCGATCTTCATCTGGCATGGGGCCTTTCTCGCCCTCACGATGGCGATGATCGATTTCAACACGGTATTTCCAGCCATGATCACCGATCTTGGTGGGTCAAAGATCATCTTTGGGATCGTCTACTCTCTCATGCTTGGTATACCCTACCTGTTCAGCCTATTGTTCGGCCATTTCCTCTCTTCCTATCGGTACCACCGCAGGTTCCTTCTCATAGGGATCTATCTGCGCGGTCTCGCCTTTCTGGGAATGGCGGGGTTTATGTATTTCTTTGGAGCCAAAGCACCGTCGTTGGTGGTGGGAAGCTTCTTCGTGTGGATGCTTGTGTTCTCGTTGAGCGGAGGACTTGCCGGCATTTCCTATACTGACATTTTCGGGAAGCTCGTTGCCAAAGGGAAACGCGGGAAGCTTGCCGCATCCAGGCAGTTTGCCAGCAGCCTTGCTGCCTTTGGCGGCGGGTGGATCATCGCTCGCGTGTTCAGCGTGAACTCTCTAGCCTTTCCGAAAAACTACGCGTTGCTCCTGTTCATCGGGTTTGTTGGCCTTGTTATTGCTTCGATCGCCTTTTGGTTCATCAAGGAGCCGCCATCACCGGTGAGCGAGGATATCCGCCCATCTCTCATTTCATTACTGCAGCGCATACCCAGTATCTTGCGCGGGCATCCTGAGTTTCTCCGGTTTATCGTTGTGGAAAACCTTTCCAGCTTCAGTCTGATGATAATGCCGTTCTACATGATCTTTGCCAAGGATACATTTCACGTCAGCGATGCCTACATCGGGCGTTATTTCCTGTTTCAAGCAGGGGGAACAATTATCTCCAACCTCCTGTGGGGATGGATCGCAGAGCGGTTTGACAGCAAGAGAGTCGTTCGTTTCTGCCTTCTCCTGGGAGGGGCTATCCCCATTGTTGCCCTTGGAATTGCACACTTGGGCGCGGACACATTTGCCGTTGTCTTCTTCCTGGTCGGTTTCGTGTTCAGCGGCAGGCGTGTCGGGTTCGAGCCGTACCTCCTGGATATCATCCCCGCGGACAGCCGGCCTGTATTCCTTGGCATCCGTGGAACGCTCAACGTTCTTGTTGTTCTCCTTCCAGCTCTTGGCGGAGTTATCATCCATTTCGCTGGCTACCTCCCGGTGTTTGTGCTGGTAGCCGTGGTGATGTTCACTGCGGTCTTCCTTCTTAACGGAAGACCGGTAGGAGAGTACTAGCTGCAGCTGCCCGAGAGCTGGTTAGATGAGAGAAAAGTATCCCTCGAAGCTTTCTGAGAGCCCCTTAAGCTGAAACTCACCCGTCTTCCTATCCTGGATGTACTCTCCGTGGTACTCACCGCGTACGGCACGCTCCAGCTGCTCGATCAGTGCGTCCACCTCTGATTCCTCGTTGTAGCAGCCAAAGCTGACCCTGATCAGGCCGGGCAACCCCTCGTGCGAGCCGTGTTCAGCCTCTTCCTTGTATTCCTCAATCCTGCCTCTGGACACGTGCAGCAGCTTGAGCACGTACGGATGCGCGCAGAAACACCCGTTGCGTACCCCAATCCCGCCTTCATATGCCAAGAT